>Ga0207708_10000009_pt1 | contig 235909 bp, 220 predicted proteins | sample KBSK5101metaG_FD_184340 | JGI IMG/M metagenome (GOLD analysis project Ga0207708, IMG submission 184340) | Corn, switchgrass and miscanthus rhizosphere microbial communities from Kellogg Biological Station, Michigan, USA - KBS K5-10-1 metaG... | ecosystem: Host-associated > Plants > Roots >...
CGAGTGGCTGCTGCTGTCACTGCACCTGGTGGGCTACCTGGCCGCGGTCCTGCTGGTGCTCTCGCCGGTCAAGGCGCTGGCTTTCGTCGCGGTGCACCAGGCGATCTTCGGCATCTACATGGGGTGCTCGTTCGCGCCGAACCACAAGGGCATGACGGTGGTCGCGCCGGGAGAGCGGCTGGACTTCCTACGCCGGCAGGTGCTGACCTCGCGCAACGTCCGGGGTGGCTGGTTCACCGACCTGTTGCTCGGCGGCCTGAACTACCAGATCGAGCATCACCTGTTCCCGAGCATGCCGCGACCGAACCTTCGGCACGCGCGGCAACTGGTCCACCAGTACTGCCAGGAACGGCGCATCTGCTACACCGAAACCAGCCTGATCGGCTCGTACCGGGCGGCGTTGGGCTACCTGCACGACCTGGGCGCGCCGCTACGCCAGCCCGGCCGGAGCTGAGCCGGAGGCCGACCGCTGGACCGGGCGGGCGCGACGGGTCGTAGAATCGGTCCCCAGATGGCCCCGGGCGGCAAACAGCGCACGCCCGCCGACCGCACGTGGGGAGACCCAGATGGTCCTGATCGGCCTGCTTCTCGTAGCTGCCGCGGTTGCTGCGGCAATCATCCTGGTCGTGCAGAACGACGGCGACATCACGGTGCACGTCTTCAACTCCGACTATCACATAGCCGCCTACTGGCTGGCGATCGCCGGCCTGGTGATCATGGCGGTGGCGGCACTCGGCCTGTCGGCCATGCGGGCGGGCGCGGCGCACCGGATGCGGTTGCGGCGCGAACGCCGTGAACTGCTGCGGGAGAACCGCCGGCTCAGCGAGCAGGCGGCCGCGGTGCCGGATCCTGCCGAGCGCTCCGGCCGGATCGGGTCGAACCCGGTCACCGGCAGCCACGCGCACGGCGAGGGTGCACACGCCGAGCCGGTCCGGACCCGGGCTGACGAGCCGGGCCGAGTGCCACCCGCTGACGCCTAATCCCGACGCCTGGGTCCGAGCGCCTGAAGTCCGAGCGTCTGACCCCGACGCCTGAGTCCGAGCGCCTGAGCTTGACGCGCCGACTTCCGGCGATCTCGTCGGATCGTCCGGCGACCTCGTACCGGCCTCCGTCGGCGCTACCCGGGTGGCCGCCCGGTGCCGCGCTGTCTCCCATCGCTCACCTCTTCTTCCGGCCTGCCGATAAGGCGGACCGGTGAGGAACGCGGCAAACTGGCTGCAAGGCCGGTTGCGGACCAAATCCTGCGAACAGCTTGAGTGCCTTATCCGCACATTGTAGGGTTTGTGTTAAGTGGCTGAGGGTAGCCAATCGACTACGGGCGAGGAACGCCCTGGGAGAAGGAGGCCAAGGATGGCCACAGGTACGACCTCGGCGGCTCTACGCGCCACCTGCGCAGGCATGGTGGGGCTGGCAACGCTGGGCCTGTCGGTGGCGGCGTCGGCGTACGTCAGCCCGTCCTCGCTGCAGGCCGCACCCGGGACCGTCCGGCATGCCTCCTTCAACGACGCCCGCTGGGGCGACGCGCTGGCCGATGCGCTTTCCCTCGACGCACTGGGCCGCAACGACGCCGGTGCCGACGCGGGTTCGCTCTACACCGTCGAGCGGGCGATCGGCGCCCGCTCGGTCTGGCAGCAGCGCGACTCGGCCAACCGGCAGATCACCGGCAAGGGCGTCACCGTGGCGCTGCTGGACTCCGGCACCGCGCCGGTCAAAGGCCTGGACGCCCCCGGCAAGCTCGCCTACGGCCCAGATCTGTCCATCGAGGCCAACGGGGTGCTGACCGATCAGGACACCTTCGGCCACGGCACCCACCTGGCCGGCATCATCGCCGGCCGGGACGCGGCAACCCTCACCGACAAGACCGTCGCGGGCCTGAGCCCGGCGGTGCAGCTCGGGGTGGCCCCGGACGCCAACCTGCTCTCGCTCAAGCTGGCCACCACCGACGGCAGCACTGACGTCAGCCAGGTGATCGCGGCGCTGAACTGGGTCACCGAGCACCAGACCAACTACGACGGCAGCCGGGTGCGGGTGGTCAACCTGTCCTTCGGCACCGACTCGGTGCAGCCCTACCAGCTCGACCCGCTGGCCGCCGCCGCCGAGAACGCCTGGCGGCACGGCCTGGTGGTGGTCGTCTCCGGTGGCAACGAGGGCCTGTCCGCCGGCCGGCTGACCGACCCCGCCATCGACCCGTACGTGCTGGCGGTCGGCGCCTCCGACGCCAAGGAGAGCCTGGCCGGCTGGCTCACCCCGGGTGTGGCGCCGTTCTCCAGCGGCGGGTCGTGGCAGCGACACGTCGACCTGCTGGCGCCCGGCACCTCGATCGTCTCGCTGCGCGACCCCGGTTCGTTCATCGACACTTACCACCCGGAGGGCCTGGTCGCCGGCGACACCACCGGACGGCTGTTCCGCGGTAGCGGCACCAGCCAGGCCGCCGCGGTCGTCTCCGGCGCCGCCGCGCTGCTGCTGCAGGCCTACCCCAACCTGACCCCGGACCAGGTCAAGGCCGCGCTGGTTGGCACCGCCACCCCGATGCTGGCGAGCCCCCTGTACGCCGGCGCCGGCCAGCTCAACGTCGCCGCGGCACTGACCTCGGTGCGGCTGAGCCAGGCCAAATTGCTCGGCGGCCTGCTCCGGCCGCCGGTGCAGAACTTCCCGGTCTCGACCGGCCAGGGCTCGCTGGACGCCGCTCGCGGCGGGGACAGCCTGGTCGACGCCGACGGCGTCGCGCTGACCGGCGAGATCGACGTGCAGGGCAACCCGTGGGACGCCGCCGCCTGGTGGGCCGCGTCCAGCCAGTTGCACTCCTGGGTGGGTGGCGACTGGATGGGCGCCACCTGGACCGGCCCCGGCTGGGCGTCCAGCACCGACGACCTGGACTCGGCTCGGTGGTCGGACGCCGACTGGTCCTCGGCCCGGTGGTCCTCGGCCCGCTGGTCGTCCGCGCGGTGGTCCTCGGCCCGCTGGTCGGACGCCGACTGGTCCTCGGCCCGGTGGTCCTCGGCCCGGTGGTCGTCCGCGCGGTGGTCCTCGGCCCGCTGGTCAGATGCGAGCTGGGACTAGCCCATGACCCGTGCGACCCGAGGTGGCGCAGCCAGGTGGACGCTGATCCTCAGCGCCATCCTGGCTGCGGTGGCCGCGGCGTTGACCTGGCACGCCGACGCACCGCCCGTCCTGGTCCTGCAGGGCGTTCCCAGGCCGGTGCTGGCGCCCGCCCTGGCCGCCTTGTTCCTGCTCGCCGAGCAGTTCCTGATGAACGTCGAGTTCCGCCGGCAGGCGCACTCGCTGACGCTGGCCGGTGTGCCGCTGGTGCTCGGCGTGCTGCTGGTGCCGCCGCAGACCCTGGTCATCGCCCGGGTGTCGGCGGCCATGATCGCCTTCCTGCTGCAGCGGATCAACGTCGACAAGATGCTCTACAACGGCGCCGCCTACGCCTGCGAGGCGGCGCTGGACGCCACCATCATCCACCTGTGGCTGCAGCCGTCGACCGAGATCAACCTGTGGACGGCGGTCGTGGTGATGACCGTCATCGCGGGCGTGGACCAGCTGATGAGCCTGCTGGTGCTCAGCCTGATCCGGCTGCACAACGGCCCGCTCAGCGGTCGCGAGATCGCCGACGTGCTGGTCTCGGCCGCCGCACTCAGCGCGGTGGCCAGCTCCTTCGCCTTGATCGTGCTGTTGCTGCTGAACAAGAACGGCGCGCTGGGTGCGGCACTGGTGGTGCTGGTGATCGCGGTGGGGGCCGGTGCGTACCGCGGCCACGCCTCGACCCGCCGCCGGCACCAGGCGCTGACCCTGATCCACGAGTTCGTCTCCGACGGTGTCGGTGCGGAGTCGCTGGAACAGCTGGCCGGCCAGCTGCTGTCACGGATCCGCCAGCTGCTGCGCGCCGCCACCGTCGAGGTGATGATCGTCGACGGCCAACTGCAGAACCTCGCCACCGCCACCCCCGACATCGAGCCGACCTCGGCGCTCACCCTGACCATCGGCGAGGACGAGATGCTGGTGGTCGGCCGGCGCACCGTCGACTACTCCGACTGGATCGCGGTCCGGGCCCTGGTGCAGGAGGAGCCGACCCTGGCGGCCCGGACCACCAAGGACCGCGGGCTGCGGCGCTGGTTGATCGAGCGCGGCGTCCGCGACGCGGTGGTGGTGGCCCTGCCGCTGTCCAGCGGGTCGGCCGGCACCCTGACCGTGATGGACCGGCTCGGCGAGACGGCCACCTTCGTCGAGGACGACCTGACCCTGCTACAGACCCTGACCGGCCACCTGGCCGTCGCCATCCGCAGCACCCGGCTGGTCGAGAAGCTCGGCTACGACGCCACCCACGACTCGCTGACCGGGCTGTCCAACCGGGCCCACCTGTCCGAGCAGATCACCTCCGTGCTGACCAGCGGCAGTGGCAGCGGCAACGCCGCGGTGCTGTTGCTCGACCTCGACCGGTTCAAGGAGGTCAACGACATCCTCGGCCACGACGTCGGCGACCGGCTGCTGAAGGTGGTCGCCGACCGGCTGCGCGGCTGCCTGCCCGGTAACGCCACGGTGGCCCGGCTGGGCGGCGACGAGTTCGCGGTGCTGCTGCCGAACGCCGACAACGCCGCCGAACTCGCCGAACTGGTGGCCGACACGCTGGCCGAGCCGGTGCAGTTCGAGGAGGCGATGCTGACCCCGGAGAGCAGTGTCGGGGTGGCCATCACCAGCACCGGCGTGTCGGCCCCACCGGACCTGCTCCGGCAGGCCGACACGGCGATGTACGAGGCGAAGGCCAACGACCGTCGGGTGGCGGTCTACGGCCCGGACATGGATCGCGGCCGGATCGAGCGGCTGGCCCTGGTCGCCGACCTGCGGATGGCGCTGTCCGAGCACCCCGAGCAGATGCTGCTGCACTACCAGCCCAAGATCGACCTGCACACCGGCCTGGTGACCGGCGTGGAGGCCCTGGTCCGCTGGGCGCACCCGACCTTGGGTGTGCTCGGTCCGGACCGGTTCATCCCGCTGGCCGAGTCCACCGGCCTGATCGAGGGGCTCACCCCGCTGGTGCTGGAGGCCGGCCTCGCCGAGTGCCGCACCTGGACCGCCGACGGCTACCCGATCAGCGTCGCGGTGAACCTGTCGGCCCGCAACATCTCCGACCCGCTGCTGCCGGACCGGGTGGCGGCGGCGATCGCCCGGGTCGGCCTGCCCGCCGACCGGGTGATCCTGGAGATCACCGAGAGCAGCGTGATGGGCGATCCGGAGCAGACGCTGCCGGTGCTGCACAAGCTGCGCGACCTCGGCGTGTGCATCTCGCTAGACGACTTCGGCACCGGCTACTCCAGCCTGTCCTACCTGCAGCGGCTGCCGGTCGGCGAGGTCAAGATCGACCGGTCGTTCGTGCAGGGCCTGTCCGGGGAGAACCGGGCCAGCACCCGGGCGCTGATCAAGACCATCATCGGACTGGGTGCCGACCTGAACCTGCGGATCGTCGCCGAGGGCGTGGAGGACCAGGCCACCATGGACGAGCTGCGTGGCCTGGGTTGCCAGGTCGCGCAGGGCTACTACATCAGCCGCCCGATCTCCGGGCCGGACCTGCGCACCTGGCTTGCCCGCCGGGAAGAGGCCGCGCCCCGGCTGCGGCTGCTCAGCGTCGGCAGCTAGGAGCCATGCGATAGCAGATCACTGACGCTGGAAGACTCCGCCCCTGGAGCCTGGGGGACAACGGCGCTACCGTGCTTGAAATGCGCGGCTCGCGTCGAGCAAGGAGTCCCCATGGGCATCCACAGGTCGTCGGCGGAGCTGGCCGCTGCTCGTGACCAGGTACGCCGGTGGCTGGCGGAGGTCATCTCCCAGCCCTATCGGGGGCCAGGGTTCCAGCGGTCCGGCCCGATCTGCCCCTACACCAGCTCCGCGGCGGCCAACGGCGAGCTGCTGGTGGAGGTCCACGAGGGCCTGGACGGGTCCGACCGGGTCGCCGTCCGCGACTTCATCGCCGAGAGCGTCACCCGTTTCTGCGACACCGTCAGCCCGGCTCGGTGGCAGGCGGCGATGGTGATCGGGCTGCCCGACATGCCCCACACGTTCGGCGATGACTTCGAGGAGATCATCATCAACGACGAGATGGGCACGTGGCGCCAGCAGCGCCACGCGATGGCCTCGGCGTTCTACAACGAGGTCCCGGACCCGACCGGTCAGGAGCAGTACCCGCTGGGACTGATGTGCCCGATGCCGATGCTGGCGGTGCGCTACATGTCACGACTGGACTGCCGGTTCCTCACCATGGCGCCACACACGCTGGACGCATACCTCAGGCTGTACGAGCCCGACTTCCTCGCCGGCACGCTGCCCGCGGTGGCGCAGGCGGCCGTGGTGGCAGCGCACCAGCACTTCAACCGGCCGCTGCCGGTGCAGCGGTAGCAGCGCGGACGCTGGGCCACCTGGTCCCGGTCCGGCCTGCCTCGGCTGGGCCGCAGGCTCTTCGCGCGAGCGCTCATCGCGGGCCGAGGTGCGCTCCTCGGCGCTGGCGCGCCTGCGATGCTCCCTCGGCTGGGCCGCAGGCTCTTCGCGCTGTAATACCCTCGCCCTTGTCCTCAGCCGCGCCATTTCCGCACCGGACGGTGTCAACGCCAGTGAATCCTCAGGCCCCGCGGGTGGCGGCGCCGTCCGTCGAGGTCGTCGACGTCACCCCGGCCCGGGTCCGCCGGCCGCTGGAACTGGTGCGGCTGGTCGGCCTGTTGCTGGCCGCCCTGGTGCTGACGGTCCTGGGACTGCTGGCCAGCGACACCAGTCGCGGCATCAACGACGACCTGGGCCGGCTGGTGGCCGAGGCGCCCCCGCTGCTGGTCCGCGCACTGCGGACGCTGGCCACCTTCGGTGCCCTGGTGGTGCCGATCGCCTTCATGGTGCGCGAGATCGTCCGGGCCCAGACCCGCCGGCTGATCGAGGCGCTGGTCACCGGAGCGATCGCGATCGCGGTGGTCGAGGTGACCGACCGGCTGATCGACCTCTACGCCTCCGACGCGCTGCACCAGGCGCTGATCCGGCCCGGCGCGGCGGCGTCGGTCCGCCCGCTGGACACCTACCTCTCGGCGCTGCTGGCCTTCGTCGTCGTGATCGGCGTGACCCAGGACCCGCGCTGGCGCGGCCTGCTGGTCAGCGTCACCGGCCTGTACGTGGTGTCGGTGTTCACCTCCACCCGGGTCTCGCTGCTGTCGCTGGTGCTGAGCCTGGTGATCGGGGCAGTGGTGGGCGTCGCGGTGCGCTACCTGGCCGGCAGCATCAACCGGCGACCGGACGGCCGGCAGATCGCCGCGGCGCTGGCCGACCGGGGCATCGCGCTGCGCCGGCTGGAGCGCATCGCGCCGGACGGTGAGGAGCACCGCAGCTACCTCGGCACCGACTGCGACGGCCGGCAGTTGCAGGTGCACGTGCTGGACCGGGACCTGATCACCTCCGGGGCGGTCTACAACCTCTACCGGCTGATCCGGATCCGGGCCGAGATCGCCCCGTCGCCGGCGCTGTCGCTGGAACGGGTCGCCGAGCACCGCTCGCTGCTGGCGATGGCGGCCGCGGCCACCGGCGTCGCGATGCCCCGGCTGGTGGCCGGCGTGCGCTGCGGCCCGGACGCCATCGCGCTGGTCTATGACCGGGTGGTCGCCAGCTCGCTTTCCGAGCCCACCGACCGCCAGCTGGACGAGCTGTGGACCGGGGTGCTGACGCTGCATCGCAGCCGGATCACCCACCGCGGGCTGCGGGCTGCCGACCTGCTGGCCGAACCGGACGGCCGGGTGCTGCTGCCGATCCCGCGGGACGGCACCCCGTTCGCCACCGACCTGCGCATCAACCTCGACCGGGTGGAACTGCTGGTCAGCACCGCCGCGCTGGTGGGCGTTGCGAGGGCGGTGCGCAGCGCCCGCAGCGTGCTGTCGGACTCCGAGCTCGCCGCCATCGTCACGGTGCTGCAGCCGATCGCGCTGACCCGGCAGACCCGGACCGCGATCCGCGACAACCCGGGCCTGATCGAGGCGGTCCGGGAGGAGATCGAGGGCCAGACCCGGCAGTCGGCGCCGGACCCGGCCCGGGTGGAACGGGTCCGGCCGCGCACCATCATCTCGGTGGTCGCGGTGCTGGTGGCGGCCTACCTGATCGTCGGCCAGCTCGGCTCGGTCGACCTGCCCACGGTGCTGACCAGTGCCCGGTGGGAGTGGCTGCCGCTGGTGCTGGCCGCCTCGGCAGGTACCTACCTCGGCGCCGCACTGGCACTGACCGGGTACGTGGGGGAGCGGCTGTCGTTCCTGCGCACCGTGCTGGTGCAGCTGGCGGCCTCGTTCGCCGGCTTCGTCACCCCGCCGGCGGTCGGCGGCCTCGCGGTCAACCTGCGCTACCTGCGCAAGGCGGGGCTGCGCACAGCCAACGCCGCGACCAGCGTGGGGATGGCCCAGGTGGTCAACGGAGCGTCCCACGTGGTGTTGCTGGTCGCCTTCGCCGCGGCCACCGGGGTCTCCACCCGGCACAGCGTGCCCATTCCGGGGTGGGCGTTCTTCGCCCTCGGCGGCCTGGGAGTGGCGGTTTCGGTGGCATTGGCGGTGCCGGCCCCGCGCCGCTGGCTGTTCGCCCGGCTGCTGCCGCCGCTGGCCGAGGCGCTGCCCCGGCTGCTGAACCTGCTGGCCAGCCCGGTCAAGCTTGCCGAGGGGGTGCTCGGCGCGCTGGTGCTCAACGGATGCTACATCGCCGCCCTGTCGTTCTCGGTGCATGCCTTCGGCGGCGGGGCGGCGCTGGCCCAGGTGGCGGTGGTCTACCTGGCCGGTTCCGCCATCGGGGCTGCGGCGCCCACCCCCGGCGGCCTGGGGGCGGTCGAGGTGGCGTTGTCCACCGGGCTGGCCGCGGCCGGCATGGCCAGTGCGGCGGCGGTCAGCGCGGTGCTGCTGTTCCGGCTGGCCACCTTCTGGCTACCGGTGCCGGCCGGCTGGCTGGCCATGCAGTGGTTGCAACGGCGCGAGGCCCTGTAGTCGCCGTTCCTCCTGGACGTATCTTCGACTCGCCGTATCTTCGACTCGCCCCCGCTGTCGAATTCCGTATCGAGTCGAGGTGTGTCTCCATGCCCAGTGCCGAAGCCCCGCAGCCGGACCGGGTGCTCGCCGCGGTCACCGAACTGGCCGAGCAGTTGGCCGCCCGCAGCGGCGAGATCGAGCAGGCCGGCCGGCTGCCGGCCGACGTCGTGGCGGCGCTGCGCAACGCCCGGGTGTTCAGCCTGTGGATGCCCCGCGAACTGGGCGGCCTGGAGGCCGAGCCGGACACGGTGCTGCAGGTGGTCCAGACGCTGGCCGCGGCCGACGGCTCGACCGGCTGGTGCGTGGCGACCGGGCTCGCCAGCAACTGTGTCGGTGCCTTCGTGTCCGAGAAGGGCGCCCGCGAGCTCTACCCCACCGGGCTGGAGATTGCCGGCGGGGCGCTGATGCCGGGCGGCCGGGCCACCCCGCAGCCGGACGGCTCCTATCTGGTGCAGGGTCGATGGTCGTTCGGCAGCGGGGTCGAGCACTGCGACTGGGTGGTGGGCGGTGTTCTCGTGACTGACCCAGCCGGCCCAGCAGACCCAGCCGGCGCCGGGCAGGGACCACCGGACGTCCGGGCGGTGGTGATGCCGGCGGCCGAGGTGGAGGTCGTGCAGAACTGGGACGCGATCGGCCTGCAGGGCACCGCCAGCGGGGACTTCCGGGCCGAGGGGGTCCGGGTGCGGCCCGAGCACACCCTGAAACCGGACCGGCTCGAGCCGTGGCCGGCCGGCCCGATGTGGCGGATCCCGTTGCCGTCGCTGCTCTTTCCGGTGCTGGCCGCGGTGCCGCTGGGCCTGGCCCGGCGGGCGGTCGACGAGCTGGCCGGCCTGGCGGCCACCAAGACCCCGTTCCGTTCCACCCGGTTGCTGGCCGATCGCGAGGTGCTGCAGGCGGACCTGGCCCGGGCCAGCGCGCTGGTCGAGTCCGGGCACCAGTACCTGCTGGCGAGCATGCGGGCGCTCTGGCAGGCCGCGGCGGCGGGTGGCGTGCCGACCGTGCGGCAGCGGGCCCAGGTCCGGCTGGCGGCGGCCCATGCCACCGCGGGCGCCGCCGAGGCGGTGCAGCTGTGCTACCGCAGCGCCGGTTCCACCGCGGTCTGGCGGGGCCATCCGCTGGAGCGGCTACTGCGTGACGTCAACGCCGCCACCCAGCACTACGGGATCAGCCCGGTGGTCTACGAGGCGGCCGGACGGGTGCTGCTCGGCCGCGAGCCCGACCCGGGCCTGTAATCGTCGCGCCTGGCGCGCACTTTTCCGGACAAGGCGAAAGCCGCTACGCCATTCCTGCCACGGGGGAGACACGAAGGTTTAGCGGCTTTCAGGTGGTTACTCTACGTGATGCCCGCTCGGTGTCAACACTTTCTTTCAAGAAGCGTGATCCACCGGACGCAGCGAGGCGAACAGGTCGTCCAGGGCCGGCCGGGCAGCGGTTCGGCCGGCCTCGACGAACCACTCGGTTCCGAACACCCGCCGGTAGAGCGGGCCCGGCAGCATGGTGAACAGCTCCAGCGTCCGGCGGCCGGAACCACCGGCGGCCTGGCTGGCGTGGGCGGCCATCGACCGGCGCTTGGCCTCGGTGTAGCGCCGCACGTCGATGCGGTGCGTGATCGCCGCCCGGTCGGTGTAACTGTGCCGCAGCCGGTCGGCGGTACCGGGCAGCAGCCACGTCCAGCGGATCAGCTTCAGCACCCGCAGCAGCGCGGTGCGGTCGACGGTGGCCTCCAACACCAGCGCAGTGCCGGCCAACTGGGCCGCCCGGTGCCCGACCCGGTGCACCTGCACGTGGTCGGGATGGCCGTAGCCGCCGTTGCGGTCATAGACGGTCAGCGCATCGGCCTGCTCGGCGCGCAGGATGCCGGCCAGCCGCTCGGCAGGCTCGTCCACCGGTAGCGAGGCGAAGCCGCGGTGCTCGTTGTGCATTCCCGAATCGGGGTAGTCCAGCCGGATCACCTTGGCGCAGCCCAGCGCCGCGGCCGAGGCGTCCAGCTCGTCGGCCCGCCGGGCGGCCAGCTCGCTGCCCGGGGCGGTGTCGCTGAGGCCGGCCTCCCCGCCGGTGGCGACTACCAGCACCACCCGATGACCCTCCGCGGCGGCCCGGGCCAGCGTGCCGGCGGTCAGCAGCGCCTCGTCGTCGGGGTGGGCGTGGAAGGAGACCAGGCAAAAGCTCATCGGCACAAGCTCATCGATGCGGAACGGCGGCCACTCGCATCGGCCGTCCGGAGGAGTCGACGGCGCGCTGGTACACCTGCTCGCAGGTGGCCAGCACCTCCTCCCAGCGGTATCCCGAGCCGCCCTGCTGGTGGCCGGCGAGCTCGGCCCGATCCGCCGGCGAGCAGGCCAGCCGGGCCAGCTCGGCAGCGAGCCGGTCGTCACTGCCGACCAGAACCCCGTTGCGGCCGTCGGTGATGAAGTCCGCCACCCCGGTGCCGGCGAAGGCCAGCACCGGCAGCCCGGCACAGCGCGCCTCCAGGGCGGCGATGCCGAAGGACTCCAGGACGGCCGGCGAGACGTAGAGGTCGGCGTCGGCGAACCGGTCCCGGATCGCCGGCTGGTCCAGCTGGCCGGTCAGCTTCACCCAGCCGGTCATCCGGTGCTGGCGCAGGTAGTCCTGCATCGCCTCGCGCTGCGGGCCGTCGCCGATGATCCGGACGTCGAGGGCGATGCCGTCCGGTACCAGGTCCCGGACCGTCCGCAGCACCCGCAGCAGCTGCATCGGCCGCTTGCGGGCCGCCAGCCGCATCACGCTGACGATTCCCACCCGGCCCGGGTCGCGCGGCGACCGCACCGGCGGCTGCCACAGCTCGGGGGAGACCCCGTTGGCCAGCACCGAGATCTCGGTGCCCGGCCGCAGCACCCGCGACAGCGCCTGGGCGGCCACGCTGGACACCGCCGTCCAGGTGAGCGGCCAGGACCGCCAGCCCAGCGCGGCATCCGAGCCGCGGAAGATCGGGGTGGCGTAGGACCACAGCGAGTGCAGGGTGGCCACCGTCGGCACGCCGGCCCGCTGTGCGGCCGCGGCGGCGATGAAGGCCAGTGGCGAGAAGGTGGACAGGTGCACGTGCACCAGGTCGTAGCCGTCGGCCACCTGCCGTCCGCGCAGGCTCGCCTGGTAGCGCATCGAGCCCGGCCGCGAACCCGCTCCGGCCGGCCGCAGCACGGCGATGCCGTCCGGCGCGTCCGGGGTCGGCCCGGCCGGCACCGAGGTGAGCACCGTGACGTCGTGGCCGGCGGCCAGCTGGGCGGTGGCCAGGCCCTGGACCTGGCGCTCGATGCCACCCATCCGGGGCAGGTAGCAGTCGGTGACGTGTGCGATCCTCATCCGCGCCGGCCACGGCTTCGCCGGCCGCGAACACACCACTGCCCGGCCGATTGCCGGGCAGGGCTGCGTGGTGCGGAATGAGCAGGCATTGCGCGAATGGTAGCGATGCCGACCGCGGCGGATCGGACCGGCACGCCTGCGCGGAGTACGCTGACATCCTCCTCACATGTTCTCCTTCCTACAGTGCGGGCTATGCGAATTCTGGTGGCCGAAGACGATGTCCGGATGGCGGCGATGCTGCGTCGTGGCCTGGGCGAGGACGGGTATGCCGTCGACGTGGTCAGCGACGGCTTGGAAGCGCTGTGGCAGGCGACCGAGATCGACTATGACGCCATCGTGTTGGACCTGATGCTGCCCGGCGCGGACGGCTTCGAGGTGTGTCGTAAGCTGCGCCAGGCCAACCGGTGGGCGCCGGTGTTGCTGCTGACCGCGCGCACCGACGTCCGGGACCGCATCACCGGCCTGGACAGCGGCGCCGACGACTACCTGGCCAAGCCGTTCAGTTTCAGCGAGCTTTCGGCCCGGCTGCGGGCGCTGATCCGGCGCGGCAGCCCCCGCCGCCCGACCGTGCTCACCGCGGGCAGCCTGCGGTTGGACCCGGCGGCCCGGTTGGCCTGGCGTGAGGACACCGTGCTGGAGCTGTCGGCCAAGGAGTTCGCCCTGCTGGAACTTTTCCTCCGGCACCCCGGTGAGGTGCTCAGCCGTGCCAGGATCCTCGAACACGTCTGGGACTTCGCCTACGAAGGGGTGAGCAACGTGGTCGACCAGTACGTCGCCTACCTGCGTCGCAAGATCGACCGTCCGTTCGGGGTGGAGCAGCTGGAGACCGTCCGGGGCTCGGGGTACCGGCTGCTGGCGACGGCCAGGCCCCGCGCCGTACCGGTGGGCTAGTTCCGGGTGCCGCTCCGGCTCAAACTCGCCCTGCAGTTCAGCGCCGTCACGCTGCTGCTGTTGCTCGCCGTCGGCGCGCTGTTCGTCCTGGACCTGCGTGCCGACCTGCAGCGCAGCATGGACAGCGGGCTGCGCTCGCGTGCCGACGACCTGATCGCCCAGCTGGACAGCACCCTCCAGCCGAGCGCCGGGGCACTGCCCGGGCGGCTGCGACTGCCCGGTGGCAGCTACGGGCAGGTGCTCGACAGCGCCGGACGGCTGGTGCTGGCCACCGACGACGCCCGCTCCCGGCCGCTGCTGACCCCGGCGCAGGCCGCGGCGGCCAGGCAGCAGGGCGAGCACCTCTTCGACGGCGAAGTGCCCACCGACCAGGGACGCAGCCGGCAGCAGGTGCGCATCCTGTCCGAGCCGGCCGGCTCACCCGGCCTGGTGGTCGCGGTCGCCACCAATCGCGAGATCCTCGACGAGGCGGCGGAGCGGGCCGCCATCCAACTGCTGGTGCTCGGCGCCATCGTGCTGGTGCTGGCCGGCCCCGGCGCCTGGCTGCTGGCCCGCGCCGCCCTGCGACCGGTGGAGCGGATGCGCGCCCAGGCCGCCGAGCTCGAGGCCCGCGACGCCGGGGCCGGCCTCACGGTGCCCGATGGCCGGGACGAGATCTCCCGGCTGGGCGCGACCCTCAACGGCCTGCTCGGCCGGCTGCACGAGGCCTACGAACGCGAGTTCGCCTTCGTCGCCGACGCCGGTCACGAGCTGCGCACCCCGCTGACCGTGCTGCGCGGCGAGCTGGAGCTGGCCTGCCGGCCGGGTCGTACCCGGGAGCAACTGGCCGCCACTGTCGAGGTGGCTGCCGAGCAGACCGAGCGGCTGATCCGGCTGGCCGAGGACCTGCTGGTGCTCGACCGCGACGAGCGGGAGGCGGTCCGGTTCACCCAGTTCGACCTGGTGGAGCTGGCCGAACAGGCCCGCCGGGCGGCCTGGGCGGTGCCGCGCAGCCGGGCGGTCGAGATCGTCGTGGACGGCCCGGAGGCGCCGCTGCCGGTGTGCGGGGATCCGGACCGGCTGCGCCGTGCGCTGGACAACGTGGTGCTCAACGCGTTGCGGTTCGCCCCGGCCGGCAGCCAGGTCCGGGTCACGGCCCGGGTACTGCCGGGTGACACCCCGCTGGCCGAGCTGGAGGTCACCGATTCCGGTCCGGGGTTCGCGCCGGAGTTCCTGCCGGTCGCCTTCGAACGGTTCAGCCGGCACGACGCGGCCCGCAGCCGTCCCGAGCGCGACGGGGGCGAGCAGGCCAGCACCGGGCTGGGGCTGGCCATCGTGCGCAGCGTGATGCGTGCGCATTCCGGCACCGCCACGGCGGCCAACTCCTCCGAGGGCACCGGGGCCCGGGTTACCCTTCGCTGGCCGACCGGAACGAGGTCGTGAAGGGGCCGCTGGGCGAGGGCGGAACGGAGCTGGGGATGTCCGTGCACTGGCTCGTCGTCGTCCTGAGCCTGGGATCGGCGCTGGCCTTCGCGATCTCGACCAACCTCAAGCACTCCAGCGCCGGCCAGGTGCCGCATGTCAGCCGGCTGCGGATCGGGGTGCTGGCCCGCTTCGTCACGGCCACCCTGAGCCACCGGCTGTGGCTGGCCGGCATCGTCGCCGACGGCATCGGCCTGACCCTGCAGGTGCTGGCGCTGCACCTGGGTGCGCTCGCGGTGGTGCAGCCGCTGCTGATCTCCGGCCTGCTGTTCTCGCTGCTGCTGCGCCGCCGGCAGGGCCGTCCGGTGACCGGCGCCGAGGTGCGCTGGGCACTGGTGCTGACGGCCTGCCTGATCGGCTTCCTGTCGCTGGCCGGCACCGACCCGGGCGCCGGCGGGGACGGCCCGGACCGGTTGCCGGCCGTGGTGGCGGCGGTCGCCGGGCTGGTGCTGGCGCTTGCCTGCCTGGTGCTGGCCCACCGGCGCCGGCCGGCCGCCGACGCCGCCGCGCTGATCGGCGTGGCGGTGGGGGTGGTGTACGCCGCCACCGCCGCACTGCTGAAGGGGCTGACCGACCGGGCGGTGCTCGGCCCGCTGGTGATGCTGACCAGCTGGCAGCTCTACACCGTCGTGGTGGTGGGCGCGATCGGGCTGTTGTTGAGCCAGCTGGCCTTCCAGGCCGGCCCGCTGACGGCCAGCCTGCCGGCGATCGCGACCGTGGACCCGCTGCTGAGCATCGTGGTCGGCGTGCTGGTCTACGACGAGCACATCCACCGCGGGCCGTGGTCGGGGCTGGGCCTGGTGGTGCTGATGGCCCTGCTGGGCGCATCGGTCATCCAGCTCGGCAAGGTCGACGTCGACAAGCCCGCGCTGCAACGGGAGCCGGTCGGCTGACCCCGGCCGGCTGACCCTGCCGGCTGATCCGGTCCGGGGCGACTCGGCCGGTCGAGCCGGGCCGCCCGCCGCCCCGTCCGGCCGGTAGGGCAAGATCGTCTGCCGGTACGGCGCGGGATTGCACGAGTGCGGGGAGAGGCCGGTGTCCGAGGCGGCGATGGCTGCGCTGATGCGCGCCGAGCAGGCCGACCTCGACCTTCGCTACGCCAGGCTGGACGAGGTGCGTGCCGAGACCGAGCACGCCCTGACCCAGCTGCGCCGCTCGTCCACCGCGGGCACCCCGGCCGCCCGGGTCGAGCGGGAGGCCTTCCTGACCCTGACCGCGCAGCACCGGCAGCGGCTGGCCGCGGTGGAGGAGCGGCTGTGCATCGGCCGGCTGGCGATGGCGGACGGCAGCGACCGCTACGTGGGCCGGATCGGGCTGACCGACGCCGCAGGCGTCCGGCTGCTGCTGGACTGGCGGGCGCCGGCCGCGCAGCCGTTCTACCGGGCCACCCCGGCCGCGCCGGACGGCGTGGTCAGCCGGCGGCACCTGATCACCTCCGGGCGCAGGATCACCGGCGTCTCCGACGAGGTGCTCGACCTCGACCGGTTCAGCGCTGCGGCCGCCGACACCGCGCCGGTGTCGGCCGACGGGGTGCTGATGCTGGCGCTCAACGCCCAGCGCACCGGCCGGATGCGCGACATCGTGGCGACCATCCAGGCCGAGCAGGACGAGATCATCCGGGCGCCGATGGCGGGCGTGCTGGTGGTGCAGGGCGGGCCCGGCACCGGCAAGACGGTGGTGGCGCTGCACCGGGCGGCCTACCTGCTCTACGCGCACGCCGACCGGCTGTCCCGCAGCGGCGTGCTGGTGGTCGGGCCGAACAGCCGGTTCCTGCACTACATCGAGCAGGTGCTGCCCAGCCTCGGCGAGACCGGCGTAGTGCTGGCCACCGCCGGCCAGCTGTACCCCGGCGTGGACGCCCAGGCCACCGACAGCCCGCAGGCCGCGATGCTCAAGGGCGACCTGCGGATGGCCCGGCTGCTGGCCGCCGCGGTGCGGGCCCGGCAGCGGATCCCGGCCGGTCCGGTCCGGCTCGAGGTCGAGGGCCATACCGTGACGCTGCTGCCGCGCGATGTGGAGCAGGCCCGCGGCCGGGCCCAGCACTCCCGCAAGCCGCACAACGAGGCGCGGGTCCGGTTCGTCGGCGACCTGCTCGAGCGGCTGGCCGGCCGGCTGGCCAAGGCGCAGCGGGTTGACCTGGACGCCGACACCCGGCCGGAGCTGATCAACGCGCTGCGCAACGCGCCGGACGTGCGCCGCGAGCTCAATCTGTGCTGGATGCCGCTGACGCCCGAGCGGCTGCTGCGCGACCTGTACGCCGACCCCGACGCCCTCGCCCGGCTGGCGCCGTGGCTGTCCGCGGCCGAGCGAAGCGCCCTGCACCGGTCCCGGTCAGCACCCTGGACGCCGGCCGACGTAGCCCTGCTGGACGAGGCCGCCGAGCTGCTGGGCCCGGCCGAGACTGCCGAGGGGGCCGCGCGATCGGCGGCTGAGGCGGCCGAACGGGCCCAGGAGGTGGAGTACGCCGGCCGGGTGCTGGACATGATCGCAGACATGGAGCCCGACGCGCCCCGGATGACGACCGCCGACGCGCTCGCCGAGCGCTACGGGCCGGGAGCGAGCCGGCAGGCCCTGGTCGACGAGGCGGTGGGCGACCGGAACTGGGCGTACGGCCACCTGGTCATCGACGAGGCCCAGGAGCTGTCGGCGATGCAGTGGCGGCTGCTGATGCGCCGCTGCCCGTCCCGGTCGATGACGGTGGTCGGCGACATCGCCCAGACCGGATCGCCGGCCGGCGCCCAGTCGTGGGGGCAGATGCTGGACCGCTACCTGGGCGGGCGCTGGCGGCTGGCCGAGCTCTCCGTCAACTACCGCACCCCGGGCCGGATCGTCGCGGTGGCGACCGCGCTGCTGGCCGAGGCCGGCATCCCGGCCACCGCGATGACCTCGGCCCGGCAGGGAGACTGGCCGCCGACCGCGGAGCGGGTCGCCGGTGAGCTGACCGAGGCGGTGACCCGCGCCGCACTCGCCGAACTGGCCGAACTGGGCGACGGAACGGCCGGCCGGCTGGCGGTGATCGCCGCACCGGCCGACCAACCGGCTCTGGCCGAAGCGCTGGACGCGCTGCCTGGGGCCGGGGAGCGGCTGGCGGTGCTCACCCCGGCGCAGTGCAAGGGGTTGGAGTTCGACGCGGTGGTGCTGGTGGAGCCGGCCGCGATCCTGGCGGCCGGGCCGCGCGGTGCCAGCGACCTGTACGTGGCGATGTCGCGGGCCACCCAGCGGCTGCGCATCCTGCACCGCCGGCCGCTGCCGGCCGCGCTGGCCGGCCTGCCCGGTCCGCAGCAGTCGTAACTCCCCGCCGCGAACCGGGCTCTCGGGTCAGACGGCCAGCCGCTCGCCCACGTAGATCAGGTTGGGGTTCTTGATCTTCGGGTTAAGCCGCACCAGGGTCGGCCAGCCGCCGCGGACGTGGTGTGCCGCGGCGATCTTGGACAGGGTGTCGCCACGGCGCACCGTGTAGACGCCCGTCGCGTGCACCGGCGCCGACGCCCGACGGGCCGGTGCCGCCTTGGCCGCCTTGGTCACCGGATGAGCCGGGGCCACCCGGACGCTGACCGCGGGCGACGAGCCGGTCAGGTAGCGACCGCACACCGGCCAGGCGCCGACGCCCTGGCCGCGCAGGGTGCGCTCGGCGATGGTGATCTGCTCGGCCTTGGTCGCCAGGTCGGCCCGCGGGGCGTAGCTGCCGCCGCCGTAGCCGAGCCAGGTGCTGCGGCTGAACTGCAGGCCGCCGTAGTAGCCGTTGCCGGTGTTGATCGACCAGTTGCCACCGGACTCGCAGCGGGCCACCCCGTCCCAGTTGTGGGTGGCGGCCTGAGCGGTGCCGCCGGCCGCGGTGACCGAGACGGCTGCCGCGGCGCCGACCGCGAGCGCTCCGGCCCGGCGCCACTGACCGCTGGCTGCCGGCTTGGCTGCGCGGTGGCAGCCGACGTACTTACTGGATGTAGACATGGATCCTCCCGATCCACCGTCTGCGGGGTTAGCTGTCGGATTCGGACGATCGGTGTCCGGCCGGGCACGCCCGGCTTCACCCCAAGACGCCGTCACTGCGCGTCACACGATGGGTTCCCCGCCCCCGTCCTGAGAATGTTGCTGGCACGACCGGCGGACGGGGCTGAACGGACCGGTTCGTCACACCTGCCATTGCCGAGGTGCCCAGCCACCGTAGCCGTCGTTGCGACCGCCACGTGCAGACGGGATCAATCTTGTGGATAACCTGAGGTAGCCCGGCCTATTTCAGCTGGCCGACCCCGTAGGAGATCACCAGCACCGACAGCACCAGGGCCGACACCGACTCCACCGCCATCAGCATCTTGGCGCGCGGCGACAGCGGCATGGTGTCGGTGGGGCTGAAGGCCGAGGAGTTGGTCACTGAGACGTAGAGGTAGTCGATGAAGCCCGGCGCCCAGTTGGACTTCTGCGAGGAGCGCTTGGCGACCTCGTAGATGGCGTCGTGGTCCTCGTCCTGCGGAAACCGGAAGTCGGCGATCGGCAGCCGCGGCCGGGCGATCTGGGTGCGACTGACCGGGCCGCCCCGGTCCAGTTCCCAGTACGCCATCGCGAACACCAGCACGTTGGTCAGCCAGACCTGCCCGGCAGCCAGCAGCAGGGTCGGCGGGTCGAGCTGGCCGTGACCGGCCACCAGTTGGTAGATCAGCAGCACCAGGGCCACCGCGTTGCTGGCCGCGATCAGCAGCACCAGCGCGATCGCCAACCGGCGCAGCGACCGGTTGCCGCGGGTCATCCGGCGCGGGTTGGCCGCGACCAAGGGAACGAAGAGCACCAGCTCGAGGCTGGGCACGACGAACCTCGGCTCGAGCAGCAGCTTGTTGGGCAGCAGGCTGTAGAGCGCGATGGCGGTCAGCACCGCGAGCGCGGCCGGCAGCCGGGGCTCGCCGGGGTGCACCTGATGCTGGTGCTGGAAGGACACCGGTCATTGATAGGGCATCGGCACCCATGGGTCGGGGAGGCGCACTCGGCGGCATCGGTGGGATTTGTGCACCAGCCCGCGGCCGGGCAACCTCCCGACCAGCTCGCACAGCTTCGCTGCATAGGGTGCGGGGATGCCCTCCCTGCTGCGCGCCGCCCTGCTCGGCCTGGCCACCGGTGGCCGGGCCACCGCCGGCCTGACCGCTCTGTCGCTGACCGCTCCGCCGTCGACGAGGTTGGGTAACCGGTGGACCCGCCGGCTGGCCGGCACCGCCACCGGCGGCGAGTGGCTGGGCGACAAGCTGCCGCAGACCCCGAGCCGGTTGCAACCGGAAGGGTTCCTGCCCCGGCTGGCCTGCGGCGCGGTGGGCGGGGCCATCGTCAGCTCCCGCGCGGGTGACGGCCGCGGCCGTACCGCGCTGGCCGCCGCGGCCGGCCTGCTCGGCGCGGTGGCCGGCAGCCGGCTCGGAGCGGCCTGGCGGCAGCAGGCCAGCCGCCGGTTCGGAAACGACCTGCCCGGCGCGCTGATCGAGGACGCCTGGGTGCTGGGCGCGGCCCGCTTCGCCAGCCGGCCGCGCGGCTGAGTCAGGCCGGCCCGCGGCTGAACCACGCGCTTCGGCTGGCTCAGGTGGCGCGCTGACCCAGCGGTCGGCTCAGTCGCAGCCCTGGGTGCCGACCGCGGCGGTGGCGGTCCGGCCGGCCTGCAGGTCCGAAGCCACCTCGGCGGCGGTCAGCACGTAGCCGACGCCGGACTGGTCGACGCTGGCGGCGAACACCACCCCGTACACCTGGCCGGAGCTGCTCAGCAGCGGGCCGCCGGAGTTGCCGGGCCGCACCCGGCCGCGCACCGTGTAGACCTGCCGGGTGACGGTGCGGTCCTGGTAGATGTTCGGACCGGTCACCTTGGTGCGGCCGGCGATCCGCGCGGGGTCGGCGGTGAACGGCCCGTTCTCCGGATAGCCGGCCACCACCGCGGAGGTGCCGCTGTCCGCGGGGCCGGCGATGCTGAGCGGCTTGCGGGTCAGGCCGGGCACCAGCAGCACCGCGATGTCGCGGTTCGGGTCGAAGAGCACCACCCGGGACGCCAGCACGCTGCCGCCCGGCACGCTGACCCGGGGGTTCCTGACGCCGGCCAGCACGTGCGCGTTGGTCATCACCCGGCCCGGGGCGAAGACGAAACCGGTGCCCTCGATGGCGCGCCGGCAGGACGGCGCCTCACCGGTGATCTTGACGATCGAGTTGCCGGCCACCCGGATCGCCGGTGCCACCACCGCCGGGTCGGGCGCGGCCACCGACGGGGCGAGCAGTGTGGTGAACGGCCCGGACACCGCCGGCAGGTCGTGCTGCTGCAGTTGCCGCAGCAGGCCGGCCACCACCCGCTGGCCCTCACCCGGCACCAGCCGGTCGATGCTGTTGAGCACCAGGCTGCGGTGCACCTGGCGGGCCAGCGACGGTGCCGGCGCGTAGGCCAGCGCCAGGGCGAGCAACCAGGCCAGGGCCAGCAGGGTGACCACCGAGATCACCGCGCCGCCGACGCCGTCCGCCGGGCCGAACGGGGTGCGGTGGATCTGCGCGCGCAACCAGCTGCCGACCGCCTGGCCGGCCAGGTTGCCGACCATGGCGCAGACCAGCACCACGGCCAGAATGAGGATCCGCTGGCCGATCGCCTGGTCGGCCGAGCCGGCATCGGTGGGAGCCTTGAGTACCGCGTGGCCGATGGCCGGCGCCACCCGGACGCCGATGGCGGCCCCGGCCAGGAAGCCGGCGAACGAGGTGACCGAGCAGATCAGGCCACGCCGGTAGCCGCCCAGCGCCGACAGCAGGGCGAGGGCGAGCAACACCAGGTCCAGGGCATCTCCGTGCATCCAGGCATAGTCCACTACGTCCCTATCGGAACGCTGAGCGTCCAGCCGAGCCGAACCGGCGTGTCGTTCGCGCGACGGCCGGTCGCGAGCGGCCCGAGCGGCTGCGCCTAGGGTCGGAGGTATGGACTACACCAAGCTCGGCTCGACCGGAATGGACGTCTCGCGCATCTGCCTGGGCTGCATGAGCTTCGGCATTGCCGACCGCGGCAACCATCCCTGGACGCTGGACGCCGAAGCCAGCCGGCCGCTGATCCGGCAGGCGCTGGAGGCCGGCATCACCTTCTTCGACACCGCCAACGTCTACTCCGACGGCACCAGCGAGGAGATCGTCGGGCAGGCGCTGCGCGAGTTCGCCGACCGGGACCAGATCGTGCTGGCCACCAAGGTGCACGGCCGGATGCGTCCGGGCCCGAACGGGGCGGGGCTGTCGCGCAAGGCGATCCTCGCCGAGCTGGACGCCAGCCTGCGCCGGCTCGGGGTGGACTACGTCGACCTGTACCAGATCCACCGCTGGGACGACCGGACCCCGATCGAGGAGACCATGGCCGCGCTGCATTCCGCCGTGCAGTCGGGCAAGGTTCGCTACCTCGGCGCCTCGTCGATGTATGCCTGGCAGTTCGCCAAGGCCCAGCACGTCGCCGAGCGCAACGGCTGGACGAAGTTCGTCAGCATGCAGAACCACTACAACCTGCTCTACCGCGAGGAGGAGCGGGAGATGCTGCCGCTGTGCGCCGACCTCGGCGTCGGCGCCATCCCGTGGAGCCCGCTGGCCCGCGGCCGGCTTACCCGCGACTGGGACGCCGGCAGCGCCCGCAGCGAGACCGACGAGTTCGGCAAGACGCTCTACCTCGACTCCGACCGGTTGATTGTCGAGCGGGTCGCCGAGGTCGCGGCCGAGCGCGGGGTGCCGCGCGCCCAGGTGGCGCTGGCCTGGGTGCTGCGCAACCCGGTGGTCAGCTCGCCGATCGTCGGGGTGACTCGCGCCGGCCACCTGGACGACGCGGTGGCCGCCGTGTCTTTGGAGCTCACCGACGACGAGGTGGCCCGGCTGGAGAGCGGCTACCAGCCGCACGCCATCGCCGGCTTCCGCTGAAGCTGAGGTTCGGCTCTAACCCCGGCTGCGGCGCTGTAAATGCAGCATCGTCCGCAGAGATTTCGGTAAGTTGCTGCCGCAATATCCGTCGTTCTGCGTGGCTGGCCAACTGGTACCACCGGCTTTTGGACCGCTCATATGGATGCTTCTGGGGCCACCCCGGACAGGATCAACAGGGTCCTCCCCGTCGTTGACTGTGCAGTGGTGTCCGCGTCCTGTTTGCATGGTTATTAGTGGAGCCCGGCAGCGCGGTGAGGTCGGTTCGCAGAGGCCCGTATCGGTTGGCGGTAGATGCCTGCGGGCGTGGGGCCCGCAGCTGTCGCTGCCGAGTGAAACGGGGCCGATGTTGCCGACTGAAAACGCGCCCACTCCTCGACGCTGAGGGGTGTGCTTGCTGTGGAGGACTGGGCGGAGATCCGCCGGCTGTATTTGTCGGAGAGCGTGCCAGCGCGAGCGATTCGCGCGGCGGCTCGGTGTCTCGCGCGGCACTGTTGGATGCCGACCAACTCTCGCGCGGATGTGCTTTACGAACGGCGATACTCGACACTGCCGGACCGCAGTCTTGCTCATTCTCATCAAGGGGCGCACGCTGTGCGACGTGCCTGAAAATGAGAGCGAGCTGCAGACCATGCTGTTCCTCATGGATGGGCTCTGCAGAGCACCATCGCCGGTCCTTATGATCGTTAGTGACGTGGAAATGGCCGGAAAGGTCGCGTTGGCTATCCACGACGGTTCTGCGCCATGGGAGGACCGTCCTCAGCGCGTTGGCACACTGCTGCGCCTCGATCTTGCCGGAATTGCCGGTTTTCCCGCCGATGCGGTAGCCACGCTGGCGAGCGAGCTCGGCGACACCGACGACTGGCTTTTCCTTCCGGATATCGGCGTGCTGTTGGAGTCCCCATCTGGCCGGCGCTTCCTGGACGAGCTGATGAGATCGGTCGCCAACGGTGGCGTGGCGGCGGTGATCGCTTCCGTCTCGCGCGAGGTGCTCGCGCGATTACCTGTCGAGTGTCCGCGGTTGATGGGTTTCGCAACCGTTTTGAACCCTGGGGAGGCCGGCGCCGAAACCCTTACCTATGCCCGATCCATCGTGTCCAGCAGTAATAACCCTGAGGACGTTGGTTGGTTGATCACCGTGCGGTACGAACTCAGTCAGAAGATCGCGAACGATCCAGACTCGCCGATTACGCTCACTGATAGTCGGCTGCAACTCGTCGACAGGATCCAGATGGTCGTCCGCGATGATGCGCCACCGCTCGGTGTCATCATCAGCCTCGCGAGCGATGCGTTCAGCGTCGCGCAAGAAGATGCAGCGCTTGAGACAGCGGCAATCGCAGCGAAGTGCCTCGTTGGGCGTGCGCTACGGCGGGATGAAGACGTAGTCGCCGCGCGCGCTATTTTCTATGGCTGAAAGGATCATCATGACGGGACGGGCTATCCGGATCCAAGGCGATCCGAGTGTGATCGAGGAGATCGCTGCGCTCATCGAAGAGAGCGATGACGCGAAATACCTCCGGACCGAGCAGGACGACTCCGGCGGCATAGGAGCCGACTTTGTGCTGGAGACCATCGCCACGGTCATCGCGATCGCGTCGAACCTGTTCTTCGACGGCCCGATCGTGCCGAAGCTGTTTACGGTCCTGCGCCGCCATCCCGGGACCCGCATCTCGATCGAAACTCCGACCCGGACAGTCTCGATTACGTCGACCGGCTCGCTATCTGAGGAGTCCCTGCAGAACATCCTTCGCGAGCTTACGACGGCCTGATGCGGCCGTATATCTACGTCGGCCGATTCGATCCCCGGTTCCTCGGCGTGACCATCCGGGCGACTGGCAAATCCGATGTGCACAGCTTCCAATATCACGATCGTTCGCGGCACGCACCGCCCGGGATCCTCGAGATGCTAAGCGAAAACGCAGTCGTCTCCGACGTGTCTCGCCAGACCGTGATCGACCACGAGTTACGGCATTTCAGGGATTCCTTATTGTTTCCATTCGGCGCCGTGACCATCAGGTCGCGCATCCATGCGTCATACAACGGCTTCCAGGCGGCGATGACCTTGAAGCAACTCGGCGTCGATGCAAATGTGCTGCCGGTACCGCTGCAGCAGTGGCTGGCGATGTCGACCACTGAGCGGGGTGCTTTCCTCGCCGCGGAAGCAAGTTTTGCGGGTGGCACTCTCCGGCCGCCGCCGCTACCGGTAATCCCGGCCGATGACGACGTCAGTGAACTCGCGGTCGGATTCATGAGTCTTGACGCGGACGCCGAGACCCTCCTGCTCGGATGCCGGCTGGCATTGGCCGACTACCGTTTGGTGGAGAGTCTCTGGCGAAGCCCGCACCCACCAGACGAGGTGTTGGTATCGCCGGCAGTGGATACCTGGGAAGCGGCCGGTCTGATGTGCCAATTCGCCGCAATCGAGCGTTACGCTGGCGAACCGGTGATGCACCGATTCATCAACTGGGTCGAACAGCACGGACCGCAGACTTATCAGCGTGGCCTCAAGATGCTCAACTGGTGTCTTGAGCAGTTGGGATGGCTGCCCACGATTCGTCATTATTTGGTGCTGATCACCTGGGCTCAGATGGGTGCCTACGAGACCGACCGCGTTGAGTCGTCGCCGGGGCATCGGCTTGGAATGCTCATCTCAGCCGCCAAGCGGGGAAAGCGATGGTCGGCCGATTGGGCCTTCGCCGATCTCGTCGCCGGCTGGGACGCCGTCGTATCGTCAGATAGCTTCGCCGCACTCCGCTCCGCTAATGCGAGTTTCAGCAACTTCTGCCGCAATGCCGCGCAGAACGGGATGAGCGCGGTTCTACCGAGCGATCTGTTCAGCGGGCTCGCCACGACCCGCGATAAGATGTTGGCGAGTTTCTTCAGCGACCCGGACAGCTACGTCGATCCAGCGGCCTACCTAGGGGACGAGAGCCGCTACCCATTGCCATGCGTCGGTCTGGAATATCAGTCAGGATCATTAGGCTCGGACTGGACCGATGTCACGCCGGACGGCTGGTCACCCGCGGTCAGCTTTGACACGGCACTGCATCTTACAGGGTTAGCGCTGCTCAGCGATGCAGTCTTCCTGCCAGGGGAGAAATCGCTGCAGCCCAACGGCCGCCTCGCCATCGAGGCCGTCCTCAACCTCCGGGCGATCCGAGTCATTCGCTAAGTCGCAGGCGGTGATGATCGGGTTCGGACTCGTACGGGCGATCGCCCATCCAGGGAACAAGCCGATCCCGATCCCGATCCGATCCGGGTCGGTAGGACCACGGCCGTGCAGCGGCAGGCCTGATGATACTGCTGGGGCCTGCATTGTGGCGTTGCCGGCCTTCCTGGGGTCCGGGTATAGATCAGGTGCTCGGCCATGCGACGGCCGAGACTCGCTTAGGGCGGTGGTCAGCGCGTAGCGAGCTGGCCGGACAGCCGGGGAGGCGCATCGATCAGGGGAGCGCGGCCCGCAAGAGGGTCTGCATGTCGACCAGCACCTGATCGTTCGGTGGGCGGCCCGGCACAGGCGCCGACGGTCCTGCAGGTGCCGGGCGAGCGCGATCCTGCTGTCGTCGTAGTCACCCGCCAGATCGCGAATGCCGGCGAGCAGTTCGCCCCGCTCGCGGCGACGGCCGAGTTCGGCATCCAGCCTGAGCTGGTTCATACATGTCACGATGGTGGCATTGGAGAACTTGGATCTCGTCGAACTCATCTGTCTCCGGTGTACCCATATTGTTGTAACGGACGCGAGTGCCGGTCATCGCAGCACTCTCTCGCTGACATAGGTCGGGCCGCGGGTATAACACGATCAGAAGTTGGCGGCGGTCGCCTTCTCCAACGCACATATCGACGAGATCCCGAGACGCCTGCCCGAAGTTTGCCGCACCCCCCATTCGGCGGTCGTGCTGAATCCACTGTCACCGCCATAGGCCTCGATATGCGCGAGTCAAAGTTCGACTGACGCGTCGCGCATATTGAATTGGTAAGAGTGATGCGGTGACCCGTGAGGCTGGCGTCCCCCTTGTCACCGGATCTTGCAGCAGTCCATGCGCTCGGTGAGCGCCTGAAGTCTTGGCTCCCGTGTCCGCCCGGAGCGGACCGGCGGGCGACCAAACCCCGCGCCGTCTTCACTATCCCGGTTGTGGGCGGGCGATGAGCGGGAGGGCGAGAGCGCTGACGACCGCCGCGACGCCGCCGTATTGCAGCTTGCACCAATCAAACGAGGTCAGCACATTCGCGGGGATGGAGGCGACGTAGATGGACAAAGCCCATGTCGTGACGGCGATTGTCAACCACCTGGATCGCTGTTTCTGTGCTGCGCTTTGGTCGACGAGGTCGAGTCCGCTGGCTCGTCGAAATCCAACCATGACAAATACAAGGTTGAGGCACAGGGCGATGACCGCTGCAGCAGCACGCGCGCCTAGATTGTCCGGTAAGAGAGAGGCGGTAATGGCCACGTACGCGGCGAGCGCCTCTGCAGGCACGTACGCGGCAATCACGGTTAGTGCCTGACCCACATCTCCGGCTGCGCGCGGTTCATCGGAATGGCGTGGTCCAACTGGAACGCTGGCAACGGGTGGCAGTGTCCCTGACCGCGAAGGGGCTGGTGGAAACGCCGTGTCCGATCTTTCCGTCCATTGCGCTTCGCCTGACTTCGGTCTGCCATCGGGTGACGGTTCGTCAGGCGACGACCGAGTCGATTCCTCCAGTCTCTGCACGATTTCAGCGATCTGTTCGGGGAGACTTGGGAGGAGTCGACCTCAAGCGGCAGGCCGCCATCGTTCAGCCTCACCGAAACGCTGCGCCTGGGTCGTCGCCAAGCTGACAAAGCGTTCCGGATGCCCGGCAATCCCAGCCGTAGGCTGTTCGTACTCGCAATCGTTGCCAACTCAATCGAGCCCATGGTGGCCCCCCAACCAAGTGCAAGCTGCCTAAGTCGAAATATGTTATACCGTTAGCGTCGGCGGATCGCCTAGCCTGCACACCGGCGCGCATATTGTTCGCGTCCTACCAGCCGATAGATCGCTGCGAGCGCAAAGTATTCGGCGTTCTGCTCCTCATGATGCCACTTGTAAGGGAGTCGTCAGGTCAGACGGGCTGGATAGCTATTCACTAGGTTCGCGGCGTCAATATCCGCCGTCCTAGCGATTGGATTCGCAGGCGTCGCCCGGGGCATCGAGGAAAGCCAATGCAGCGTCAGGCTTGGCTTGGGTCGCTCCTTCGCAAGGTCTCCGGGGCGCGGAAGGCCACCCCGGCGGCGGCGAGCAGTACGGCAGTCGTCAGGGCGAACGAGGCGGAGAAGCCGAAGCTGTCGGCCAGCAGGCCGGCCAACACCGGGCCGGTGAGGCTGCCGACGTCGCCGGCCATCTGGTAGGCCGCCACCACAGTGCCGCCCCGGCCGCCGGCCACGTCGCCGAGCATCGCACCGGGTGCCACGTCGAGCAGCCCGCTGCCGAGGCCGAACACCACCATCGCCACCAGGAACAGCGGCAGCGAGTGCGGCAGCACCAGCAGCGCGGTGCCGGCGGCGCTGCCCAGGCAGCCGGCCAGCAGCAGTGGCCGGCGTCCCTTGCGATCGGCCAGCCGGCTGCCCAGGGTCAACGTCGCGATGTTGGCCAGGGTGAACACGGTCAGCCCGATACCGGTCCAGATCGGCGACCGGTGCAGCGCCTCGACCACCAGCAGTGGCACCAGCGCCGAGCGGGTGCCCACCGCCGCCCAGTTGTCGGCCAGGTTGACCCCGGCGGCGGCCCGGAACGCCGGCATTCGGACGGCCTCGCGGATGCTCAGCAGCGACCGGGACGACTGCTCGGCCGATTGCCCGCGGCGCTGGGCCGTCCGGCGGGGCAACATCAGCAGCCCGACCCCGCCGGCAGCCGCCAGCGTGCCGGCGTAGAGGAAGAACGGCGCCCGCAGCGACCAGCCGGTGACCAGGCCGCCGAGTCCGGGGCCGGCGATGCCGCCCAGCAGGAAGCCGCCGCTGAAGGCACCCATCGCGCGGCCGCGTTGCCCGGAGGAGGTGACACCGAGCAGCAGCGAACTCGCCGACACGCTGAACATGGCGCTTCCGATGCCGCCGACACCGCGCAGCGTCAGCAGCTGGCCGTAGTTGGCCGACAGCCCGGCCAGCGCGCTGCTGACCGCCACGATGGCGATGCCGGTGCCCAGCACCACCCGCTCGCCGAGCCGGTTCACCAGCCGCCCGCAGCCAAGCGCCGAGGCCAGCCGCATCAGCGCGAACGCGCTGATCACCGCACCGGCCGCGGTTCGCGACACCCCGAAACTGCGCGCGAACACCGGGATCGCCGGCGCCACGATGCCGAAGCCGGCCGCGACGAAGAACGCCACCGCCGCCAGCACCGCCACCTCGATCGGCAGGTCGCGCAGCGGCCCACGCCGGATCAGCGTCCGGGACGGTTGCTCGCCGGCCTCGATCGGCTCGGTCAGCTCGGCGAGTTCGCTGACGCCCGCCTCGGTGGGATCGGCGCTGTCCGGAGGCTGGGCAGGATGCACTGGCTCAGCATGCCCGATGGGCGGTGACAGCGCTCTCGCCGGCCTGCCCGATAGCCGACCGGCGTCGCCGGCGGTGCGGAATCCGGGCCAGCCAGGAAACCGGGATTACCAGCGGTGGTGGACCTGCGGCCGGATCGCCCGGTCGTACAGCGCACGGATCGCCGCGACCGCCTCGTCCGACAGCGGAGCCAGGGCAGCCGCCTCGGCATTGGACCGGGCCTGCTCCGGCGTCCGGGCGCCCGGGATCACCGTGGTGACGCCGGGCTGGTCGATGATCCAGCGCAGCGCCGCGGCGGCCGGGCTGACCTGCTCGCCGACCAGTTCGCGCACCAGGCCGGCGAACTCGACCGCGGCGTCCACGCCCGTGTCGTAGTCCACCCCGGCGAACGTCTCGCCGACGTCGAAGGCCGCGCCGGCGCGGTTGTAGTTGCGGTGGTCGTCGGCGGCGAACTCGGTGTCGTGCCGGTACTTGCCCGACAGCAGCCCGGACGCCAGCGGCACCCGGGCGATGATGCCCACCCCGGCCCGGGACGCGGCCGGCAGCACCTCGTCCAGCGGCTTCTGCCGGAACGCGTTGAGGATGATCTGGACGCTCACCACGCCCGGACGGGCGATGGCGGTCAGCGCCTCGGCACACGTCTCGACGCTGACCCCGTAGCCGCGGATCCGCTGCTCGGCGACCAGGGTGTCCAGCGCGTCGAACACCGCGTCGTCGGAGTAGACCGCCGTCGGCGGGCAGTGCAGTTGCACCAGGTCGAGGGTGTCGACCCCGAGGTTCGTCCGGGAGCGGTCGGTCCAGGCACGGAAGTTGTCCAGCGTGTAGTTGCCCGGAACCTGTTCGACCCGGCGGCCCATCTTGGTCGCGACGGTCAGGTCCAGATCCGGATTGGCCTTGCGGAAGGCGTTGATCGTCCGCTCGCTGCGACCGTCACCGTAGACGTCGGCGGTGTCGAAGAAGGTGACGCCCGCGGCCGTCGCGGCCTCGAGCACCGCCAGGGCCTGGTGGTCGTCCACGGCGCCCCAGTCGGCTCCCAGTTGCCAGGTCCCGAGGCCGATCACCGACACCGGACGTTCGAGCTTGCTCACTGCGCGAGTCTGCATGCCTTCCATCCTTACTCCCGGCGGGACGGCGGCCGGGAGTCGGGCTGCCGTCGTAAGGTGAGCCGGTGATCAACTTGGCCGAGGCACGCCGGCTGCTGCTGGCCGCCTGCCCGCTGCTGGAACCGGTGCAGCTGGAGTCGGCCGAGGCCGACGGCTGCGTGCTGGGTGCCGACGTGGTCGCGCCGGGTGACGTGCCGCCCTTCGACAACTCCAGCGTGGACGGCTACGCCGTGCGCACCGCCGACCTGGCCGGCGCGGGTGAGCACAGTCCCGTCAGCCTGGACGTGCTCGGCTCGGTGCTGGCCGGCCGGGTGGCCGATCGCCCGGTGGGCCCGGGCCAGGCGTGGAAGGTGATGACTGGCGCCCCGGTGCCCGCCGGCGCGGACGCGGTGGTGATGGTGGAGCGGACGTCGGCCACCCGCACCGAGCAGCTCGGGGCGGCCGGCGACCAGGTCGAGATACGGGCTGAGGTCGCCAGCGGTGCCGGAATCCGGCGAGCCGGCAGTGACGTGCGGGCCGGCGAGCTGGTGCTGCTCGCCGGGACGGTGCTGCGGCCGGCGCACCTCGGCGTGCTCGCCAGTGTCGGTGCCCGGCGGGTCAGCGCCTTCCGGCGGCTGCGGGTGGGCGTGCTGGTGACCGGCGACGAGCTGGTGACCGCGGGAGAGCTGCGACCCGGCCAGATCTATGAGTCCAACCGGGCGATGCTGCTGGCGTTGCTGGTCCGGGCCAACTGCGTGCCGGTCGACCTCGGGGTGGCCGCCGACGACGTGCCGGCGCTGCGGCAGCGGCTCAGCGCGGCGGTGCGCGACTGCGACGCGGTGCTGACCTGTGGCGGCGTGTCGATGGGGGACTCCGACCCGGTCCGCGCGGCATTGGAGGAGTTCGGCGGCCTGACCTGGCTACAAGTGGCGATCCGGCCGGCCAAGCCGTTCGCGTTCGGCACGCTGCCGGGACCGGCGGGTCCGGTGCCGGTGCTGGGGCTGCCCGGCAATCCGGTGTCCGCGCTGGTCAGCTTCGAGCTGCTGGCCCGGCCCGCGCTGCGGCACCGGATGGGCCACCCGGACCCGTACCCGAGCGAGCTGCTGGCGATTGCCGACGCCCCGCTGACCCGCCCGCACGGCGACGGCCGGACCGCCTACCTGCGGGTGGACTGCCGGTTCGGTCCGGACGGTCGGTTGCACGTCCGTCCGGTGGCTGGCCAGGACTCGCACCAGCTGTCTGCCTCGGCATCCGCCGAGGGTCTGGCTCAGGTGGCCGACGGCCAGCGGGTGGACGTCGGCGACGAGGTCACGGCCCTGCTGCTCAGCTGACAGCTTCACTACAACGCACTACGATGTAGTCATGACGAACAGCACGCCCCGCTCGATCCGTTTCGACCCGCGGGTCAGCGAGCGGCTGGCCGGCTATGTCGCCAGCCATCCCGGCTGGTCTGGGTCGTCAGCGGCGAATCGGTTCGTCGACGAGGCGCTGCGCATGGAAGACCATCCGGGCGTGCTGTTCCGGGAGGGCCCAGCGGGCCGGCGCGCGGTGCTGGTGGGTGGCCCGGACGTGCGTGAGGTGATCCGGGCGGTCCGGTCCGCCCGGCACGCCGAGCCGGAACTGACCGCCGACGAGATCGTCGCGCTGGTGTCGGCCAACACCGGAGTTCCGGGGCGGCTGGTGGACATCGCCATTCGATACTGGGCTGCCTACCCGGCCGAGATCGACGCCTGGATCGAGGAGACCGCGGTGTTCGAGGAGCAGCAACTGAAAGCCTGGGAGCGCCGTCAGGACCTGCTTGCGCGGTGACCGTTTCGCAGCCCTTGCTGCTGGACGAGATGCTCAGCGGTGAGATCGCCGTGCAGTTGCGCGGCCTCGGCCACGATGTGCTGGCGGTGGTGGACGACCCCGCGTTGGTGGGCATGCCGGACGAGGAGTTGCTCGGGCACGCCAGTGCGACCGGACGCTGCCTGGTCACCGCGAACGTCCGGGACTTCGCGGTACTGCACGTTGCCTGGAGCAGTTCGGGACGCGCCCACGCCGGCATCGGCTATCTCGTCAACCGGGCCTTCCCGCACGACCGGTCGTTCGTCGGGGCGGTGGTGGCGGCGCTCGACAGCGCGTTGCGGGCCGGCCAGTTGACCGGTGGCGGGGAAAGCTACCTTCGCCGACCGTCCACGTAGCTGTCGAGCCGGCTCAAACAGCATCTGCGGCAATATTGCGCGGTTGCGGTCCGCAGATGCGGCTAAAGTGTCGGCTCATGGCCACCTTTCGGGTTCGGGAAGCCGCCGCGCTGCTCGGCGTCAGCGACGACACCCTCCGGCGCTGGGCGGACGCCGGCCGGCTGCCGACCGTCACCGAGGGCGGCCGGCTGGCGATCGAGGGCGCGGCGCTGGCCGCCTTCGCCACCGAACTGGCCGCCACCGCCGAGCGTCCGGCGATCCGTCCGATGGCGAGCGAGTCCGCGCGCAACAGGATGGTCGGCCTGGTCACCCGGGTGGTGCGCGACACCGTGATGGCGCAGGTCGAGCTGCAGGCCGGCCCCTTCCGGATCGTGTCGCTGATGAGCCGCGAGGCCGCCGACGAGCTGGGCCTGCAACCGGGCACCCTGGCGGTCGCCTCGGTGAAGGCCACCAACGTCGTCGTCGAAGTCCCCGCCGAGAGCTGAGGAAGCAGGCATGAACCGCAGGATCCTGGCAGTGCTGGCCGCGCTGGCGCTAACCGCCGCGGGCTGTGGCTCGGACGCCGCGTCCGAACCCGCCGGCACCGCACCCGCTGGCACGGGATGGACCGACAGCATCGCCGGCACCGTGACGGTGTTCGCCGCGGCGTCGCTGACCGAGTCGTTCACCAGCCTGGCCGCGAAGTTCGAAGCCATCCACCCGGGCATCCACGTCACGCTCAACTTCGGCGCCAGCTCCGCGCTCGCGCTGCAGATCACCCAGGGCGCGCCGGCCGACGTGTTCGCCTCCGCCTCTGCGAAGAACATGACCCAGGTGATCGATGCCAAGGCGGCCACCGACTCGACGACCTTCGCCCGCAACGTACTGGAGATCGCGGTGCCGCCGGCCAACCCGGCCGGCGTGACCGGCGTCGCTGACCTGGCCAGGTCCGGGGTGAAGGTGGCGCTGTGCCAGAGCCAGGTGCCGTGCGGCGCGACCGCTGCGAAGGTGTTCGACAAGGCCGGGGTCACGGTCAAGCCGGTCACCCTGGAACCGGACGTCAAGGCGGCGCTGATCAAGGTCGAGACCAAGGAGGTGGACGCCGCCGTGGTGTACCTGACCGACGTCCGGGCCGCCGGCGCGAAGGTCAAGGGCATCCCCATCCCGGACGCGCTGAACGCCTCGACCGACTACCCGATCGCGGCGCTGGCCAAGGCCGGCAACCCGGACGGCGCGCAGGCCTTCGTCGACTACGTGCTGTCGGCCACCGGCCGGGACGTGCTGGCGGCGGCAGGTTTCGCCGCCCCGTGAGCCGATGGTGAGGCTGGACGGCGCCTCGCCCGGCCGTCCGGCGCGGCTCGGCGCGACCCGGCGGGACGTGCCGGAGCGGCCGGGCCGCCGGGGCGTGCCGCCGGCGCTGGCGGTGCCCGCGGCCGTCGGGTTCTGCTTCCTGCTGGTCCCGTTGCTGGCCTTGCTGATACGCGCACCGTGGCGCAGGCTGCCCGCCCTGCTGTCCGATCCGGCGGCGCTGACGGCGTTACGGCTGTCACTGGAGTGCGCGACCGCGGCCACCGTCGTGTCGCTGGTGCTGGGTGTGCCGCTGGCCTGGGTGCTGGCCCGCGCCCGGTTTCCCGGGCTGGCGGTGTTGCGGGCGCTGGTGACGGTGCCGCTGGTGCTGCCACCGGTGGTCGGCGGCCTGGCACTGCTGCTGGCCCTCGGGCGCAACGGCATCCTCGGCCGCTACCTCGACGCCTGGTTCGGCATCACGTTGCCGTTCAGCACGGCCGGCGTCGTGGTGGCCGAGACCTTCGTGGCGATGCCGTTCCTGGTGGTCACCGTCGAGGGCGCGCTGCGCTCGGCCGACCGGGACCTGGAGGAGGCCGCCGCCACCCTGGGTGCCCGCCGGCTGACCGTGTTCGGCCGGGTCACGCTGCCGCTGGTCGCGCCGTCGCTGCTGGCCGGTGCGGTGCTGTGCTGGGCCCGGGCGCTGGGGGAGTTCGGCGCCACCATCACCTTCGCCGGCAACTACCCGGGCACCACCCAGACCATGCCGCTGACCATCTACGACCAGTTGCAGACCGATCCGGAGCCGGCCATCGCGCTGAGCCTGGTGCTGCTGCTGGCCGCCGTGACGGTGCTGGCCCTGCTGCGCGACCGCTGGCTACGTCCAGGCGGGGTGGCGTGAGCACCGAGACCGGGCTCACGGTCGCCGGCGAGGTCGCGCGCGGGGACTTCCGGCTGGCGCTGGAGTTCGCGGTGGCACCCGGTGAGGTGCTCGGCGTGCTGGGGCCGAACGGGGCCGGCAAGACCACCCTGCTGCGCACCCTGGCGGGGCTGAGCGCACTGCGCGGCGGCCGGATAACGCTGGCCGGCGCGGTGCTGGACGACCCGGGCGAGCAGCTGTTCGTGCCGGCCGAGGACCGCCCGGTCGGACTGGTGTTCCAGAACTACCGGCTGTTCCCGCACCTGTCGGTGTGCGACAACGTGGCGTTCCCGGCCCGGGCGCGCGGGGCCGGCCGCACCGCCGCCCGCCGGCACGCGCTGGGCTGGCTGGACCGGCTCGGTCTGACCGAGTTCGCCGGCCGCAAGCCCGGCCAGCTGTCCGGCGGCCAGGCCCAGCGGGTGGCGCTGGCCCGGACGTTGGCGGCCGAGCCCGGGCTGCTGCTGCTCGACGAGCCGCTGGCTGCCCTGGACGCCCGCACCCGGCTCGAGGTGCGGGCAGAGCTGCGCAGGCACCTGGGCGCGTTCGGCGGTCCGAGCCTGGTGGTGACCCACGACCCCCTGGAGGCGATGGTGCTCACCGACCGGCTGCTGGTCATCGAGGACGGCCGGGTGGTGCAGCAGGGCACCCCGGCCGAGGTGGCCCGCCGGCCGGCCAGCCAGTACGTAGCTCGGCTGGTGGGCCTGAACCTCTACCCGGGCGTGCTCGGCCCGGACGGCGCGGTGGCCCTGGCGGGCGGCGGGGTGCTGCACGCGGCTGGCGGGTCGGCCGGCACCGGGGGAGCGACGGGCCGGGTGCTGCTGGCGTTGCGGCCGAGCGCGATCGCGCTGCACACCGAGCGCCCCCGCGCGGGCAGCCCGCGCAACGTCTGGCCGGGTAGCGTCAGCGGCGTCGAGCTGCTCACCGACCGGGTCCGGGTGCAGGTCGAGGGCAGCCCGGCGGCCCTGGTTGACGTCACTCCGGACGCGGTGGCCGAGCTGGACCTGGCCGCCGGGTCGGCGGTGTGGCTGAGCGCCAAGGCCACCGAGATCGAGTGCTACCCCGACCCGCGGTGACCGGGCGGAACCGGTGAGGAGCGCGCCATGCCGAGCCTGAGTGCCGAGCCGATGCGCCGGTTGGTCGCCGAGGCGCGGGTGGGCCGGTTGGCCACCGTGGCCGCTGACAGCCGGCCGCACCTGGTGCCGGTCTGCTTCGTGCTGGAGCCCGGTGCCGGTCACGCCGACCGGGTGCACATTGCCGTCGACTTCAAGCCCAAACGCACCACCGAGTTGCGCCGCACCGCCAACCTGCGCGCCACCGGCCGGGCCAGCCTGCTCGTCGACCACTACGGCGAGGACTGGTCGCGACTGTGGTGGGTGCGCCTGGACGGGACGGGTCAGCCGCTGGACGGCACCGAACACGCCGACGAGATCGAGCGGGCGCTCGACGCGCTGGCCGCGAAGTACCCGCAGTACCGCGCGCAGCGTCCGGACGGTCCGGTGCTGCGGATCGAGGTCGAGGCCTGGCGGGGCTGGAGCGCCGAACCGCTGAGCTGACGCGGCCCGGGGTGGCTACTCGCTGTGCGCGCCCGCCCGGGTGGGCTCGGTGTCGCCGACCCAGACCGCCTTGACGTTGCAGAACTCCCGGATGCCCTCGGCGGACAGTTCCCGGCCGTAGCCGGAGGCCTTGATGCCGCCGAACGGCAGTTCCGGGTAGGAGGTGGTCATGCCGTTGATGAACACCGCGCCGGCCTCCAGGTCCCGGGAGAACGCCTCCTGCTCGTCCGGGTCGGTGGTCCAGGCGTTGGAGCCGAGGCCGAACTTGGTGCTGTTGGCCAGCTCGATCGCCTCGTCGTAGGACTGCACCCGGTAGAGCCCGGCGACCGGTCCGAACACCTCCTCGGCGTACATGTCCATGTCGGGCGTGAGCTCGGCGACCACGGTCGGCGGGTACCACCAGCCGGCCTGGTCGATCGGCTCGCCGCCGCACAGCACCTTGGCGCCCTTGTTCACCGCGTCGCGCACCTGCTCGGCCACGTCGTCGCGGCCCTGCTCGGTGGCCAGCGGCCCGATGTCGGTGTTCTCCTGCATCGGGTCGCCGATCACCAGTGCGGCCATGTTCTCGACGAAGGCGGCGGCGAAGGCGTCGTAGACGTCGGCGTGCACGATGAAGCGCTTGGCCGCGATGCAGGACTGGCCGTTGTTCTGGCAGCGTGCGGTGGTGGCCACCTTGGCGGCCTTGGCGATATCGGCCGACGGCATCACCACGAACGGGTCGCTGCCGCCGAGTTCCAGCACGGTCTTCTTCAGGTTCCGGCCGGCCGCCTCGGCCACCGACCGGCCGGCGCCCTCGCTGCCGGTCAGGGTGGCCGCCGCCACCCGGTCGTCGGCCAGCACCGCCTCGACCTGGGCCGAGCCGATCAGCAGGGTCTGGAACGAGCCCTCCGGAAAGCCCGCCCGGCTGAACAGGTCCTGCATGAACAGCGCGGTCTGCGGGACGTTGGAGGCGTGCTTGAGCAGCCCGACATTGCCGGCCATCAGTGCCGGGGCGGCGAAGCGCATCGCCTGCCACAGCGGGAAGTTCCACGGCATGATCGCCAGCACCGGGCCGAGCGGCTGGTACCGGACGTAGGCCTGGGTGGCGCTCACCTTGCCGGCGTCGGCCGGTGTGTCTGCCAGATACTCCTCGGCGTGCTCGGCGTAGAACCGGCAGGCCTTGGCGCACTTGGCCACCTCGGCCTTGGCCGAGGCCAGCGTCTTGCCCATCTCGGTGGTCATCAGGGTGGCCACCTGGTCCTGCTCGGCGTCCAGGATGTCGGCGGCGGCGCGCATCCAGCCGGCCCGGTCGGCGAAGCTGGTACGGCGCAGCGTCCGGAAGGCCTGCGCGGACGCCTCCAGCCGGGTGTCGATCTCGGCGTCGGTCAGCGGTTCGAAGGTGGTGAGCACCTCACCGGTGGCGGGGTTGGTGGTCGCGATGGGCATCTGCGAACTCCTGCATCGACGTCGGGACTGGCCTGCCTGCCCAGGCTAGCGCTGCCCGCCGACAGTTCAATGACCGGTAAGACGCACCAGCTCCGGTGAGACCCGGCCCGCGGGCGAGGCCCAGCGTCCCGCACGATCGGGCCGGCCTCCACCGAGGAACTGAGCATCATCCAATGGCGTCAGGTGACGATCTAGCTTCTCCGGTGGCGCTGATGTCGTGAGGGCGGCAGGGTGCAGTAGCGCGCGGTCGTCGACACCGGACGGTGGACGCAACGAACTTCGGCCTGGTGACTGCCTATTGCGTGGGGATGGTGCGATGCCCGGACTGGGTCAACTCGGCGTACTGATCTCTCGGCTTCGAGAGCGGACGCCCGGGCCGATCGCGGAGCATCAGCAGGTGCGGATCGCGGCAGCCGGAGGCGGGGAATATCCGGTGGAACCCAGACCGTCGCCATCACCGGAGCACCTCAGGTTGCTCGCCAGTTGCCAATCGGCCAACCCGACCAGTTGGTCAGAGATCGCGCTCTGCGCCTGCCTGGCGAGGCTCAGTGTCAGCACCATCACCGAAGCCCATGCGGTCCGGGTCGTCGGCGGACGGGTCGAAGGGCCTGACGCATTTCGGATCGTGTTCACCACGCCGTACGTGGACGTCAAGGTCGGCGTCCGGGGCTCGACGTCATCCCCGTTGGACCCGGGGATATTCCCTTACCCGCTGGGCACTGGCGCCGTCCAGGATCCCGCGGCGTACGGAAAGAACCTGGCTGACTTCGCGATCGGTGAACCCTTCGGCATGGATAGCGTCAGCCCGACGCCGGACAACGAGGGAATTCATTGGTTGGTGGTGTGACGGCCGACCTGCACGTTCAGCAGCGCCACCCGCACGATCAGGTCGTCCTCGGTTAGTCGGCTCGATACCGCCCGGGCTGCTCGGAGCCCGCCGGCAGGCGGATTGGACGAGTGACAACAGACATAGTCGGGGTTCGGCAGGAACCGGGTGGGTCGGTGTTCCGAATGACTGGGTGTAACCGACCTATCAAGCAAGGAGTCACACCATGACCACCATGACGACCGGCACCAAGACGAGGTTCTCCCGGACACTGGTCGGTGTTGTCGCGCTCGGCGCGGTGGCACTGTCCGTGTCGGCGTGCTCGAGCGATTCGAAGTCCGCCAAGCCGGTGGCCGACATCGCGTCGCTGTCGGGTAAGACCACCGCGGTCAAGCTGGACACCGGCTTCACCGACGCGCTGACCGCCCTCAAGCTCACCCCGGGAGTGGTGGGCACCGCCCAGCTGACCGACGGCTCGCTGGTCTTTCCGATCACCGGCGGCAACGTGACGTACTACAAGCCCGGGACGGTGACCCCGTACGTGCAGGGCATCATCCACCACGCGGGCTCCGGCCTGTCCCTGAGCGCGGGCGGCACCAAGGTCGAGCTGACCAACTTCGACATCGACCCCGGCATCTCCAGGCTGTACGGCGACGTCTCGGCCAACGGCACCAGCGTGGTCAAGCACGCCTTCCTGTTCAACCTCGACGGCAGCACCCTCAAGCCGCTGCAGACCGAGGGCGACACCGCGATCCTGGAAGGCACCAAGGTGGAGATGTCGGCCGACGCGGCTGCCCTGCTCGACAAGACCTTCAACACCGACGCGGTCAAGGCCGGCCTGCTCATCGGCATCGCCAAGATCACCGTCAACACCAAGTAGTCGCGCGCCGGGACGCCGCACTACTGGCATGGAGGACGGCCCACCACGGTGGGCCGTCCTTCGGCGTTGTAGGACCTGCTCAGTTCCCGGTGAACCGCACTGCCCACGGCACCACCTGCACGCTGAGCAGGCCGCGCGCCACACTGAGGTCGTCCTCTTCTGCCAGCCGCTGTACGTCCAGGGTCGGGTCGGCGCGCAGCACGGTCATGCCAGACCCCGGCTGCCCGGGCAGCGGGCCGGCCGCCACCAGCATGCCGGCGTCGGTGAGCCGGCGCAGGAACGCCACGTGCTCGCCGAAGTCGGGGTGCTCGAAGATCGACTGGCCGTCGGCCACCGCCGGACCTGGCTGGTGCAGCAGTGCGTACCAGTCGGGTGCGGCCGCCGAGTCACCCGGTGCCTTCTCGTACCACCGGTCGAAGGCGCCCAGCACCACCGGCCAGCCCTGGTCGTACTCGGCGCGGGCGCCGTCCGGGTCGGCGAGCCGGTGCCAGCCGCGATGTTCCACCCGCACCGCGGTCCGGCCGTCGACCTCGACGAACCGCACGGTCAGCTCGGTGGCCCGGTCGGCATCCTGGCCGGGATGCCAGCTCAGCTCGATGCTGTTCGGCGGGTCGGCGCGCACCACCTCGGCCCACACCGAGCGCCGCAGCCCGGAGCGTTCCACCAGCTCGTCACCCTCGAACGCGACGGTGCCGCCGGAGCCGAAGACGCTGTGGTTGGCCAGCGGCCACCAGGCCCCGACGTGCGCGGTGAACAGCGCGTACGCGGTGGCTGGCGGCGCGTCGACCACCACCTCGCGGCGGACGGGTGCCGGCTCGGTCATGGCGAGGTCTCCTCGGTGTGATCGGCTCCGGCGGTGCCTTCGGCCTCGGCCCGGACGTGGGTCTCGACGTAGCCGGCGAACGCGGCCAGGGCGGTGTCCCACAGGCCGACCAGCCACTGCTGGACGCCGGCCAGGCCGTCCGGTGCCAGGGCGTAGAGGTTGCGGGTGCCCACACTGCGGTGTTCCACCAGGCCGGCGCCCTCGAGCACCCGCAGGTGCTTGCTGACCGCCGGCCGGCCGATCGGCAGCTGGCCGGCCAGCTCGCCGACCGGGCGCGGGCCGGTGTGCAGCAGCTCCAGCAGCCGGCGGCGCATCGGGTCACCGAGCGCGTCGAAGGCGGCCTCAGCCGCTGATTGGTTACTCATGGGCAACGGTTACTTTAAAGTAACCAATCGCGTCCGTCAATACCTCTACGTAGGCGCCACGCAGCAGCTAGAGGAGGGGCAGATGCCGAACCGTTTCCGATTCCGCAGCCGGCCCAACCGGAGATCGGTGTCGACCACCGACACGTTCGAGACCGATGTGACCAGGCAACAGCCTGCTCCGGCGACGATGCAGGCCGTCGAGCCGAGCAAGGCACGGGCAGCCATCCGGGTCATGACGACCGCGGCCGAGACGGTTGGCGGACCCAGCCGAGCCGCCATGCGGCTGGTCGATCGCACCGAGCGGATCCGGCACCGGCTGCAGGGCCACCGGATCCACGTGGTCCACCGGCTGCGCGACCCGCGAATGCTCAAGGCGCGCGCGGGCATCCGGAACGAGATCGCCGATTCGACATACGCCTGGGGAGCCATCGTCTGCTGGATCCCGGCGCTGGTCGCCCTCGCGCCGAAGGCCGCATTCGTCGTGAACGACAGCACCTTCATGTACTCCACGGCGCGCAACCTGCTCGACGTCCCGGCGCACGTGCCGTGGTACTCCGCGGGCCCGGGCTGGACCAACTACTTCGCCCTCGGCGCCGCGGTGCTGATCACCGGAGTGCTCTTCGTCGCGGTCCAGCACGGCGCGCACACCATCGCCTGGTGGAAGGACCCGTCCTTCCGCGCGTCGAAAACGGGCGAAGACACCCCCGGCGGCCAGGTACGAAAGTTCGTGCCTCGGTGGTCGACCTTCAGCGTGGCTCTGCTGGTCATCGCCGGGCTGTCCTGGGTGATGCACGCACTGGCCGAGGCGCGACTGCAGGGGCAACTGTTCTCCAACGCGACCGATGCCACCAACGCGCTCACCTGGTTCGTGACGGGGATCCCGTTCCTGATGTTGGTCAGCGAGGCGTTGGCGGCGAATCCACGCTTCATCCAGGGCCGCCGGATCCACCGCGCCGCTGCGGCCCAGCGGAGCTACGAGTTCTGGTCGGTGCGCTGGGAGCGCTGGTTGGAGAAGGCGTACCGCCGTCACTACGCGCGGGCCGAGCAGGCGACGGTGCGGGTCATCGACACCGCTCGCCTGGTGTCGCTGCGAGGCGACTACGAGATCGCCGGCGCTGGCATCGCCACCGGGATCGATGTTGCCGGGCAGGAGGTCGCCGACCTCACCTCGCTCATCCGAGGAGACCGGAAGATCCGCCTCGCCGACCGGCCGGTCAGCCGGTACCTGGGCCCGGGCGAGGTGAGCGGGCGGGTGTCGGTGCTCGTCCACCGGTTCAACGAACTGCCCGCACCCCGGGTGGACCGGGTGACGGGGCAGGCGTGGTTGGCGTTCAAGAGCGGACAGCGCCCTGCCGACGTCGAGGGTGGACCCACCGGGTCCGGCGATGCCAGGCCGTTCGAGCCGGGCATCGGCGGCGCGGCCGAGTCCGGGATCAGCAGCCCGGCCGAGTCCAGCGTCACCAGCCCGGGGGAGCAGGAAGGCGTCAGCTGGGTACACACGAGCGTCAATGGCTCGCAGGTCCTTCCCGCAGGTTCGAGCAATCCCTCCCGCTGAAGGAGCACAGGCACATGTATGGGTGGATGACGAAGGGCCTGTTAGCCGGCGTGCTCGGGGCCGCCGTGCTCAGCGCCTGCGACAGCGGACACACCGCGGGGCAGACCCCGGCCAGCCGGGCCGCCGCTGGTGGCGGTGTTCGGCCCGATTGTGCCGCTGTGCTGCAGGCAAAACCGACCGACCCGGCCCGGAATCTGGTCCTGCTCCTCGACCGAACGGCGAGCCGGCCGGCGGGAACGGCTGCAACGGACGTAGAGGCCAACCCCGCTCTCGCCGACACCATCACCAGCTACAGCCGGGCCGGCGGGTCGATCACGATCATCAGCGTCAACGGTCACGGGGCCGGGGCCAAGCCCCGCTTTCCGTTGTATCGCGCCGCCCTGAGCGACGCCGGCCCGCGAGACGCCCCGTCAGTCGAGCGGATAGCCAAGAACATGCCGGGATGCATTCAGCACGTGCTGGCTCAGGTGGGTCCACCGACCGCCCCTGGCACCGACTTCTACCCGGCGGCCGACGAAGCGGCGAAGGTCGCGAACAACAACCGGAGCACGGTGGTCTGGCTCACCGACGTGGCGTTCAACGCCGGCCAGATCGACCTCAGCCGGCCGGGCGTGCTCGACCTGGAGGCGCCGGCTGCCGCCAAGCTGATCGCCGGGCGGGCGCCGCTCGACTTCCACGGCGCCACCCTGCTGGTCGCGGGCGCCGGTGATCTGGTCCAGGACATCACTCCGCAGGGGCAACGCTGGCTGGCCGCCTTCGCCGCGGGGCTGTGCGCGGCGTGGCACGCGGTCCGCTGCGGCGACATCGTGCCCGCTGCCGGCGCCGGTGGGTCGGCCATGCCGGGCCTGCCGGCTGACCCGAAATTGCCGTTCCCCGCCGTCACGCCGGTCTCATTGCCCGCCGGCTGCGAGTTCACCGTTCCGGGTGCACTGGGCTTCGGCGGTGACTCGACGGCGCTTCGTCCGGGCTTCAGCAAGTTCCTCGGCCCGGTGATCGCAATAATGGCGGACCATCCGAAGAGCACCGCCGTCGTCACCGGACACGCCGCCAGCACCTCGCTGGACCCCGGGCCGCAGAACGTCGGGTGGTCCAAGGGCAGGGCGGACTCGGTGGTCGGCGCGCTCGTGCAGTCGGGGATCGCGTCGTCGCGGCTGACTGCCCGGGGGGTCGGCAACCTCCCTCGTATCAAGGACATGGATCCGGCCACCGGGCAGCAGATCCCCGACATCGCCGCGACCGAGCGGTGGGTCAAGATCACCGTGGCGGGCGTGCCATGTCCTCGGTGAGCCTGCTGCCGCCGGACCGGGTACCGAATCCGCTGCGGGAGCCCGCCCGCTGGCGGGCGCGGAGCCGCCGAGTCCTGGCCCGCCTCGTGCTGGCCGCCCTGCTGTTGCTCCCGCTCGCGCTGTACGGCTACAGCCGGCACCATCGCGGAGCTGCCCAGCCGAGCACGGTGAGCGAGGTTCGTCTGGTCGGGCCGCGCGGCCCGGCGCGATTGGGAGTCGACGTCCTGCTGGACGTATCGGGCAGCTTCGCCGGCTACGCCTCGATCCGGCGCGAAGCCTTGGCCGACATCATGTCCTGGAGCGGCAGCAACCTGCGGCCCGATGACGAGCTGACTGTCATCGCCTTCTACGACCATGCCGTCGTCCAGTTGCCCACCACCCGGGTCGCCGATCTGCCGGGCGTCGGCGGGCTCGCCGACGTGATCCTCGACGACGACAAGACCGCCATTCAGCCGGCTCTGCGGCTGACCGGCCGGTCGGTCCACCGCGCCATCCGCCAGACCGTGGTCGTAGTGACCGACACCCTCGTCGTCGATGCCGACCGGGCTGCGATCGACACCGAGATGCGCAGGCTCGGCGCGGACACGATGACCCTCATCGTCCCGCAGGGCGGACAGGTGATCGCCGACTGGGCGCGAGCCTTCTCCTACGAGCAGGTCGTCACCGCCGATTCGACCTCCCCGGGCAAGACCTCGCTCGCGATCGCGCACGCCATCGCCCATGCGACAGGCCAGGGCATCCAGACCGTTCGTACCCACTGAACGAATCCCCATCTCGCCGAAGGAGCTGAACCCGATGAAGCCGAACAAGCAGGCGTCCGTGGACCGGAAGAAGGCCATCATCAAGGCCAACGAGACCAAGGCCTACCGGCCATCGAAGGGTCAGGACAGCACCAAGGTCCACAACACCAAGGGCAAGAACGAACACGGCCGCCGCAACTGGGGCTAGCGCGCACCGGGCTGGTCGACGAAGCGCAGGATCAGCCGGTCGTCCAGCGCCCGGTACCCGATCCGCTGGTAGATCCCGTTCGAGGTGGGATTGGCCTGATCGGTGAACAGCACCACCTGGCGCGCGCCGCCGTCCAAGGCGTCGGCAGTGCAGGCCGCGGTGACCGCCGCCCCGTAGCCGTGCCGGCGGGCGGCCGGCGGGGTGTAGACCGGCCCGATCCGGCTCACGCCGGCCACCGTGACGTTGCGGGACGCCATCGACACCGGGCTGCCCTGCTCGTCCTGCCACAGCCACAGCAGCCCGAGCTCCACCCGGCGCTGGTAGATCTCGCGCTGCGGGCTGGCTGCGGATGCCTCGGCCTCGCGGTGGAAGGCCTCCAGCCACTCCAGCAGCAGGTCCAGGTCGGCCTCGGCCGCCCGCCGGGCCGAACCGGCCGGTGCCGGCTCGGGCGGTCGCAGGCCGTCCAGGGTGTAGAGCCGCTGACACATCGCCAGCTCGGTGCGCAGGCCGGTGCCTGCGGTCCAGGCGTCGGCGAACCGGCGGGCGGCGTCGGCGGTACCCATGGCGTCCGGAACGGTGGCCGGCCGGGCACGCAGGCCGGCGACCAGCTCGTCCTCGCTGCCGGGCGGCAGTTCGCCGATCAGCACCCCGTACGGCGGCGTCATCGACACCGCGCCGGTCACCGCGCCGCCGGACTCGTACCACCCGAACAGTGGCGGGACGTCGGAGAACCGCTGACCGGCCCGCAACGTCTCGAGCACCGTGAGCGAGACGGTGTTGGCATCCGGGCGTGCGGTGAGCAGGTCCATGACCTGCTCGGCATAGCGTTCGGGGTCGTCGGCGAAGAACCAGGGCATGTCGCCTACCGTGCCATCCGTCCAGCTGTCCGGTCGAGTCGATTCCGGCACCGGCAGGTGGGCTCGGTGCGCACCGTTGCCGGCCTTCGGTAGGTTGACCGGAAACGGCATGGCCGCTGAGCGCCTCTTATCGAACGGAGATCCCCGTGAGCAGACGTCGAGCCCGGTCAGAAGTCGCAGAGGCCCTTTCGCCGCTGGCCGAGCACGCCCGATCGGCCGGCAGCAGCGTCGCCGAGCACGCCAAGGCCGCCGCTGTCAGCGTCGCCGAGCACGCCAAGGCCGCCAGCAGCACGGTGGCCGAGCACGCCAAGGCGGCCGGCGCCACCGTCGCCGACCAGGCCAAGACAGCCGGCAGCACGGTCGCCGACCAGGCCAAGGCGTCCGGCAGCAGCCTGGCCGACCAGGCGCAGTCGACCGGCAGCGGCCTGGCGGATCAGGCCAGGGCGGCCGGTGCCAGCGTCGCCGAGCGGGCCAAGGCTGCCGCCGCGAGCGTCGCCGACAGCGGCAAGGCCGCCACCGGCAGCGCCGGGCACGCGATCAGCGAGGCGGTGGGCGCCGCCACCGGCGCGGTCAGCGAGACCGCCGACGCGCTCACCGAGCGCGGCCGGCGGGCCCGCAAGGCCGCCCGGAACGAGGCGAACGACCGGCGCAAGCAGGCCGCCGAACAGGCCCACGCGGCCGCCAAGCGGGCTCGCAAGCAGGCCAAGCAGGCCCGCAAGCGGGGCGGCAAGGCACTGGCCGACACCCGCAAGCAGGCCAAGGCACAGGCCGCCCACGCCAAGGCCCAGGCCAGGCTGCAGGCCGCAGCCGCCCGGGTACAGGCCGCCGAGCAGGCCCATGCCGCGGCCGCGGTGGTCCGCCGGCAGTCTCGCCGTCCGGCTCAGCCCACTCGCCGTCCGGCACGCCGGCTGGGACGGCTGGCGCTGATCGCCGGCGCGCTGGCCGGGCTCGCCTACCTGATCCGCAGCAGGCTGGCTCCGGTCAACCCGCCCGCCGTGCAGCCCTGGGCACAGCCGACCCCGCCGCAACCGGCGGCCGGGCCGACCACTCCGGCGGCAGACGCGCGGCCGGACATCGCTCCGGTTGCCGGCACGGAGACCGCACCGCTCACCGAGGCGGAGCAGGACGCCGCCACCGCGACCCTGGACGATTCCGCTCCCGGGCTGCCGGACGACGCTGCCACCGACGAGCAGCCGGACACCGACAGCGGGACCACCGACGAGCAGCCGGACACCGACGCCGGGACCACCGACGAGCAGCCGGACACCGACAGCGGGACCACCGACGAACGGCCGGACAGCGCCGGCTGAGCTCAGGACGTCAGGCTGCTGGCCAGTGTTCGGCCAGCAGCCTGCGGGTGTCGGACAGCAACTGCGGAAGCACCTTGGTCTGACCGATCACCGGCATGAAGTTCATGTCACCGCCCCAGCGCGGGACGACGTGCTGGTGCAGGTGCGCGGCGATCCCGGCGCCGCCGACCACACCCTGGTTGATGCCGATGTTGAAACCCTGCGGGCCGGCGGCCGACCGCAGCGCCGCCATCGCCCGCTGGGTGAGCAGCGCCACCTCGGCAACCTCGGCGGTGGTCAGGTCGGTGTAGTCGGCGACGTGCCGGTACGGCACCAGCATCAGGTGCCCCGGGTTGTACGGGTACAGGTTGAGCACCGCGAAGGCCAGCTCGCCGCGGTGCACGATCAGCGCGTCGGCGTCCGGGCGGGACGGCAGCTCGCAGAACGGGCAGTGGTGCGCCGAGTCCGAGGCGGGCTTGCCCTCGCCGCCGATGTAGACCATCCGGTGCGGGGTCCACAGCCGGCCGAACGCGTCCGGCGTGCCGGCGTAGTGCGCGCCGTCGACCAGTTCCGGGCCGGACCCCGCCGTTGCCGGCCGGTCGGCTCCCGCAGGCTCCGCCGCGTCCGGTTCGGTCACGGCTGCTCGGGCACGGTGAAGTCGGCCACCGACGGGGAGTGGTTGGCGCGGCTGGCCACGAAGGTCGCGATCTGGTCGGCTGCCAGCGCCACCGGCACGCCGTTGAGCTGCTCGCCGTCGCGGAACCGGAACGACACCGCGCCGTCCTCGGCGTCCTTGCCGCCGGCGATCAGCATGAACGGCACCTTGGCCTGCTGCGCGGTCCGGATCTTCTTCTGCATCCGGTCGTCGCCGGCGTCCACCTCCATCCGGATGCCGCGTGCCCGCAGCTGCCGTGCGACGTCGAGCAGGTAGGGCACCTGGTCCTCGGTGACCGGGATGCCGACCACCTGCACCGGCGCCAGCCAGGCCGGGAACGCCCCGGCGTAGTGCTCGATCAGCACGCCGATGAACCGCTCGATGGAGCCGAACTTGGCCGAGTGGATCATCACCGGCTGGTGCCGTTCGCCGTCGGCGCCGGCGTACTCCAGGCCGAACCGGGCCGGCTGGTTGAAGTCGTACTGGATGGTCGACATCTGCCAGGTGCGGCCGATCGCGTCCCGGGCCTGCACCGAGATCTTCGGGCCGTAGTAGGCGGCGCCGCCCGGGTCGGGAACCAGGTCCAGGCCGGACTCGGTGGCGACCTGGCTCAGGATGGCGGTGGCCGCCTCCCACTGTTCGTCGGTGCCGATGAACTTGTCCGGCTTCGAATCGTCGCGGGTGGACAGTTCCAGGTAGAAGTCGGTCAGCCCGAAGTCGCGGAACAGCCCGAGGCAGAAATCGAGCAGGTGCTTGATCTCGGCCGGTGCCTGCTCGGCGGTGCAGTAGCTGTGCGAGTCGTCCATGGTCAGCCCGCGCACCCGGGTCAGGCCGTGCACCACCCCGGACCGCTCGTTGCGGTAGACGTTGCCCAGCTCGAACAGCCGCAGCGGCAGCTCCCGGTAGGACCGCCCGCGCGAGCGGTAGATCAGGTTGTGCATCGGGCAGTTCATCGCCTTGAGCCGGTACTCGGCGTTGTCCAGCTCCATCGGCGGGAACATCCCGTCGGCGTAGTACGGCAGGTGGCCCGAGGTGTGGAACAGGCCGTCCTTCGAGATGTGCGGGGTGCTGACGAACTCGAACCCCTCCTCGGCGTGCCGCTGCCGGACGTAGTCCTCCATCACCCGGCGCAGGATGCCGCCCTTGGGGTGGAACACCGCGAGGCCGGAGCCGATCTCGTCCGGGAAGCTGAACAGGTCGAGTTCGGTGCCGAGCTTGCGGTGGTCGCGCTTGGCGGCCTCCTCCAGCTGCACCAGGTAGGCCTTGAGGGCGTCCTTGGTGGGCCAGGCGGTGCCGTAGATCCGCTGCAGTTGCTCGTTGTCCTGGTTGCCCCGCCAGTACGCCGCGGCGGTCCGCATCAGCTTGAACGCCGGGATCCGTCGGGTGGTGGGCAGGTGCGGGCCGCGGCACAGGTCGGTCCAGGCGAGCTGGCCGTCCCGGTCGAGGTTGTCGTACATGGTCAGCGCACCGCCGCCGACCTGGGACAGCTCCTCGGCGTCCAGCTCGGTCCTGGTGTGATTTCCCGCCTTGTTGTCGGACCCGCCCTTGAGCCCGATCAGTTCCAGCTTGAACTTCTCCCCAGCCAGCTCCTGGCGGGCCGCGTCGTCGCTGATCTCGCGCCGGGAGAAGCGCTGGGCCGCCTTGACGATGTCGGCCATCTTCTTCTCGATCGCGCCGAGATCCTCCGGGGTGAAGGGCCGGCTGGGCAGGAAGTCGTAGTAGAAACCGTTGTCGACCGGCGGCCCGATGCCCAGCAGGGTGCCGGGGAACAACTGCTGCACCGCCTGGGCCATCACGTGCGCGGTCGAGTGCCGCAGCACCGCCAGCCCGTCGGGCGAGTCGATCGGCACCGGCTCGACCTCGTCGGCGACCTCGAAGGGCACGTCGAGGTCGCGCAGCTCGCCGCGCGAGTCGCGCACCACCACCACGCCGGACGGCCCGGTGAGGTCGATGCCGGCCGCTTCGAGCGCGGCCCGCGGAGTCGTCCCGGCGGCAACCGCAATCGACGGCCGGGTGGCGCGGACGGCCGGGTCGACTGACTGCGATGCGGCGCTGGACAACTGACTCTCCTTCGGAAGGGTTTGTGCATCCGACTTCATCGATGCGGGCTCGACACCGGACCTTGCAGTGCATGCTAGTGCGGTGCCCGGAAAGCCCCGAGTCGATATCGCTCTCGCGGTGATCGGGGCTGCCGGGATGCTGCTGGCCGGCTGCACCCGGGCCCCCGTGCCCGCCCCGGCGCCGGCGGGCCCGTCCGGCGGTTTCGCGTCCGGCGGCTCGACCACCGGCCGGCCGAGCGGGGCGGTGCCGGCGCCCGCCTCAGTGCCGGCATCCACCTCGACGGCGGCGACCAGCGGGCCGGCTACCCCGGGCACGGTCCGGATCGGCTTCGCCGGTGACGTGCACTTCATGGAGCGCACCGCGGACCGGCTGGCCGCCGACCCTCGCACCGTCTTCGGGCCGGCCGCGGCGGTGCTGTCGGCGCCGGATCTCACCATGGTCAACCTGGAGACCTCGATCTCGGTCGGCGGCCGTCCGGAGGCGAAGTCGTTCACCTTCCAGGCACCGCCGTCGGCGTTCGCGGCGCTCCGGGCGGCCGGGGTGGACCTGGTGACGATGGCCAACAACCATGCCGCCGACTACGGGTCGACCGGCCTCGCCCAGACCCTGGCGGCGATCCGCGGCAGCGGCTTTCCGGTGGTCGGCATCGGCGCTGATGCCCGGGCGGCCTACGCGCCGTACTACACCCAGGTCAACGGGGTGCGGCTGGCGATCGTCGCGGCCAGCCAGGTGCGGGACGAGACGCTGGCGCACTTCACCGCCAGCGGGTCGACTCCGGGCATCGCCGACGCCTACTCCGACCGGCTGGTCGCCGCGGTACGGGCCGCCCGGACCCGGGCCGACGTGGTGGTCGCCTACCTGCACTGGGGTACCGAGTACGTCAACTGCCCCAACTCCGACCAGCGGGCGCTCGCCGACCGGCTGGTCGCGGCCGGCGCCGCCGCGGTCATCGGCACGCACGCGCACGTGCTGCAGGGCGCCGGCTGGCGGCCGGACGGCAGCTACGTCGGCTACGGCCTGGGCAACTACCTCTGGTGGCACTCGTTCGCAAACACCCAGGACGACAACGGGGTGCTGACGCTGACCTTCACGCACGGGCGGGTGGTGGGAGCGGTGTTCCAGCCCGCTCGCCTGGATGCCCGCGGCATCGGGGTGCCGGCTACCGGAGCCGGCGCCCAGCGGATCCTGGGCGAGTGGGAGCAGGCGCGCCGGTGCGCCGGCCTGCTGGCGGACGCACCACGCTGATCTCAGCGGACTGACCGGCGCCGGCCGGTTCGGTCAGCTGGCACGCCCCCCGGTGGGTCTGCCGTCGACACCCCGCCACCGGCAACGCGGCCCCCGGATCCTCACGGGCCGCACGGCACCGGAACCACGATGCCGAGCACCACCTGGGTGCAGCCGGCGGTGCCGGTGGGCGAGGGCAGCACCGCCGGGACGCTGATGCTGGGCAGTGGCAGGATCGGTGCCGGCTGGCTGGGCGAATCGCTCGGCTTCGCCGGGGCGGGCGTGGAGCTGGCCGGCGCCGGCGAGCCGGCGGTCGGACTGCCACCGGCCGAGCCCCCGCCGGAGCCATTGCCGCCTGAACCGCTTCCCGGCGAGCCGGTACCGGACGCGCCACCACCCGATGAGCTAGCCCCTGATGAGCCGGTGCCCGCGGACCCGCCGCCGGCCGAGCCGGCCCCCGCTTCGCTCGACCCCGAACGGGACGGGGTGGCGCTGGGGGAGCCGGCCGGCACCCCGGCTGGCCGGCCCGGGTTCACCGGGGGGAGCCAGCTGGTGTCCACGGGCGGCAGCGGTCCGGTGGCGACGCCCCGAACGGGGCCGTCGAGCGGAATGCCGGTCTCGTAGGCGCGGGCGGTGGCCAGCACCAGGGCCAGGTACTCGTCGGAGTGGTTGTAGGCCAGCACCGCCCGGCGCTGCCCGGCCGCCGTGCGCAGGTCGCCGCCGGCCGCGCACAGGTAGCGGGCCGCGGCCAGCGCCGCGTCGGCGAGATTGAACGGGCTGGCGATCCGGTCGCCGTTGCCGTCGATGCCGTACAGCGCCCAGGTGGCCGGAATGAACTGCATCGGCCCGACGGCATGGTCGACCCGCGGGTCGGCGTCCAGCCGGCCGCCGTCGGTGTCGGCGATGTAGTCGTAGCGGGTGCCGTCCAACGCCGGCCCGATGATGTGCGGCACGGACTCGCCGGTGGCGGTCAGGGACGCGCCGCCGTACCGGCCGTGGTTGGACTCGATCCGGCCGATCCCGGCCAGCAGCGCCCACGGCACTCCACAGCTCGGCTGGGCCGAAGCCAGCCGGGCGGCCGCCGACCGGTAGGCGTCGAGCGCCGCCGTGGGAATCCCGCCGACCGCCAGGGCGTGCACCGCGGCGGGGGTGGCCGCGGCCGGCCGGGTCACGTGCACCGGGGTGGCCGTCAGCAGCTTGGCCCCCGGCGGTGCTCCCAGCGAGAGCCGCGCGGGGCCCGTCACCGGTGCCGGCGCGCCCGGCTGAGCCGGCCGGGTCGGGCTGCTTGCGGCGGTGGCGGCCAGCACCCCGGCCGCCAGCGCGACCACGCCGAGTCCGGCCAGCGCGATCCGGGGCAGCCGGCTCGGACCGGCCGGCGCGTCCGTGCGGGGGGCTCGGTGCCGGCCGGTGGTGGCCGGACGGCCGATCTGGTCGGCATGCTCGGGATCGGTCATGGCTCGCTCTCTCGCGGACGGCGTGTCATCGCGTCCAACGAGAGCCGGCGCCGGCTGGTTACGAGGCAGCCGGTGATCCGACCGGCCGGGCCCGCGCGTGTGCCGGAGCTAGCCCAGCAGGGCGGTGGCCACCGCGGCCGGCGCCGGGTCGTGGCGCAGGTAGCTGCGGCTGAAGCTGCCCGCGCCGCCGGTGAGCGAACGCAGCACCGCCGGGTAGCGCAGCAGCTCCACCGCCGGCACCTCGGCGTGCACCACGCTGCGGTTGCCGGGCCGGTCCGAGACCAGCGGCTCGGTTCCGGTCACCCGGGCCCGGCGTCCGGACAGGTCCGACAGCACCGCGCCGATGTGGTGCTCGGCAACCGTGATCTGCACCGCGTCGACCGGCTCCAGCACCTGGATGCCGGCGGCCGCGGCGGCCTCCTTCACGGCCAGCGCCGCGGCGGTCTGGAAGGCGGCGTCGGAGGAATCCACGCTGTGCGCCTTGCCGTCCAGCAGGGTCACCTGCACGTCGACCACCGGCACCGAGCCCTGCACGCCCTTGGCCAGCTGCGCCCGGGCGCCCTTCTCCACCGAGCCGATGAACTGGCTGGGCACCGCCCCGCCGACCACCTTGTCCAGGAACTGCACGCCGGCGCCGCGGTCCAGCGGCTCGACGAGCAGGTCGCAGACCGCGTACTGGCCGTGCCCGCCGGACTGCTTGACCTGCCGGCCGTGCCCGCGGCCGGGACCGGTGAAGGTCGCCAGCAACGGCACCCGGACCGGGTCGGTCTCCAGGGTGGTGCCGCCCGAGCGCAGCTTGGCCAGCACCACCTCGGCGTGCGCCTCACCCAGGCACCACAGCACCAGTTGGCCGGTGTGGGAGTTGCGCTCGATCCGGACAGCCGGGTCGGCCGCCGACAGCCGGGTCAGCGCCTTGGCCAGGGCGTCCTCGTCGTTGCGGGTCGCGCCCCGGACCGCGATCGGCAGCAGCGGTTCGGGCAGCTGCCAGGGCAGGATCACCAGCGGCTGGCGCTGCTCGGACAGCGTGTCGCCGGTCTCGGCGCTGGCCAACCGGGCCACCACGCAGAAGTCGCCGGCGAAGGCGGAGGAGATCGGTGCCAGCGTCGGGCCGAGCAGGGTCGCGGTCTTCTCGTCGGCGTCGTGGTCGGGATGGCCGCGCTCGGCGCCGCCGTGCCCGGAGACGTGCAGCGGCGTGTCGGTGCTGATGGTGCCCGAGAAGATCCGGGCCAGCGACACCCGGCCCAGGTAGGGGTCCACCCAGGTACGGATCACCTCGGCCGCCAGCGGCCCGGCCGGGTCGCAGGCCAGCTTCGGGCCGTCGCCGCCGATCGGGGTGTAGCAGTCCGGCAGCGGGCGCTCGCACGGGCTCGGAAAGCCGCGCACGATCAGGTCCAAGAGCTCGCCCAGCCCGAAGTTGGCTTCGTCGCCACCGCAGATCGGCACCACCGGGTGGAAGTGGCCACGGCCCACCGCGGTGTGCAGGTCGGCCGCCAGCACCGCCGGGTCCAGCTCGTCGCCGGACAGGTACCGCTCCAGCAGCGTCTCGTCCTCGCTCTCGGCGATGATCGCCTCGATCAGTGCCGCCCGGTCGTCGGCGTGTGCCGGGTCGTCGGCGGTGAGCAGCTCGACCAGGCTGCCGGCGGTGGGCTGGGCGGGGTCCTGGGGCAGGTACAGCGGCAGCACCGCGTTGCCGTCCACCCCACCGAAGGCCTGCCGGCAGGCGGTCACGGTGCGGGCCAGGTCCGCGCGCGGTGCGTCCAGCCGGTTGATCACGACGGCCCGCGGGGTACCCAGTGCTGCGCACTCCTCCCACAGCGCCAGGGTGGCATCGTCGAGTTCCTCGGCGGCCGACACCACGAACAGGGCGGCATCGGCGGCCCGCAGGCCGGCCCGTAGCTCCCCGACGAAGTCCGGCGAGCCGGGGGTGTCCAGCAGGTTGACCACCACGTCGCGGTAGCGCACCGGGCAGACCGACAGGAAGGCCGAGCGTTGTTGGCTGATCTCGACCGGGTCGGCGTCGGAGACGGTGTTGCCGTCGGCGATGGTGCCGGCCCGGGAGAGGGCACCGGCCGCCGCCAGCAGGTGCTCGGTGAGGGTGGTCTTGCCGACCCCGCCGTGCCCGACCAGTGCCACGTTGCGAATAAGGTCCGGCTCGGCGGCCGTGACCGCCGCCAACCTGCTCTGGGTACGTGCCGCCGTCTTGGTCGTCATCGCCGCAGCCCCTCATGGCTCAGGGGCTGCTTTCCGACTCCGGCGGGGCTCGCCGGCGTGTGTGCGAAGCGCGGCCCAGCTGCATTTGACACCAGATCGGGCGGGCCGGGCAAGGCCCGGAGCAGCTCAGCTCGACGCCCGTGCCGGTCGCCGGGTCACCGGCTGGGCGGATCGCCCAGCGCTCGGCGCGACGGCCGGCAGCAGGCCGGAAGATAGAGTTGAGCGGTGTTGAACCTGCTGCGCGCCCCGATCGGCAAGGCCATCGCGCCGCTCGGACGATCGCTGGCGCAGGCCGGCGTCAGTCCCGACATGGTCACGGTGGCCGGCACCGTCGGCGCCACCGTCTCGGCGCTGGTCTGCTACCCGCGCGGCTACTTCTTCGTCGGCACCCTGCTCATCTGGGCCTTCGTGATGTTCGACATGGTCGACGGCGCGGTGGCCAGGGCCGGTGGCCGGGGCAGCCGGTTCGGCGCGGTGCTGGACTCCAGCTGCGACCGGATCGCCGACTCCGCGGTGTTCGGAACGCTGGCCTGGTGGTTCGCCCGGCACGACCAGCCGGCGCTGCTGGCGGCCGCGCTGCTGTGCCTGGTGCTCGGGTCGCTGACCTCCTACATCAAAGCGCGCGCCGAGGGTGCCGGCTTCACCTGCAACGTCGGCATCGCCGAGCGCACCGAACGGCTGATCGTGGTGCTGGTGGGCACCGGCCTGACCGGCTGGCCGTTCCGGGTGCCCTTCGTCCAGGCGGGCGCGCTCTGGCTGCTGGTGGCGGCCTCGACGGTCACCGTGGTCCAGCGGTTCGCCACCGTCTGGCAGCAGTCCCGGACGCAACCGGCGTGAAACTGGCCTCCGGCCGGCTGAGCACCGCCGGCTACGTCGCCGGCTGGCGGCTGATCCGGGCGCTGCCCGCCCCGGTTGCCGGCCGGCTGTTCCGCTCGGCCGCCGATCTCGCGGTGCGCCGGGACGGCAAGGCGGTGCGGCAGTTGCGGCGTAACCTGCGGCGGGTGGCGCCGTCGGCGGACGCGGCGCTGCTGGACCGGCTGGTCGCCGACGGCATGCGCTCCTACGCCCGGTACTGGCTGGAGACCTTCCGGCTGCCCAGCATGGACGTCGCGAAGCTGCTGGCCGCCGTGCACACCGACGGGGCCGACCACGTCGACGCGGCGATGGCCGCCGGCCGGGGGGCCGTCTTCGCGCTGCCGCACAGCGGTAACTGGGACGTCGCGGGGCTGTGGCTGGTCCGGCGCGGCTACCCGTTCTCCACGGTCGCCGAACGGTTGCAGCCGGAGTCGCTGTTCGACCGGTTCGTCGCCTACCGGGAGAGCCTCGGCATGCGGGTGCTGCCGCTGACCGGCGGACCGCAGCCACCCACCGCTGTGCTGGCCGAACGGCTGCGGGCCGGTGAGGCGGTCTGCCTGGTGGCCGACCGCGACCTGTCCCGCAACGGGGTGGAGGTGCAGTTCTTCGGCGAGCCGACCCGGATGCCGGCCGGTCCGGCGCTGCTGGCCGCGACCACCGGTGCGGCGCTGCTGCCGGCGCACCTGTACTTCGACGGAACCGGCTGGGGACAGTGGATCGGGCCGCCGATCGAGCTGGGCGACGGGCCGCTGCGCGAGCGGGTGCGGCGCGGCACCCAGGCGCTGGCCGACGCGTTCGCGGCCGGCATCGCCCGCTACCCGCAGGACTGGCACATGCTGCAGCGGCTGTGGCTGGCCGACCTGGATCCAGCCCGCGATCCGGCCCGCGAAGCGGTCGGCGGCCCGGTCGATCCGGCGACGCTGCCATGAGGATCGGCATCGTCTGCCCGTACCTGTGGGACGTCCCCGGCGGCGTCCAGGCGCACGTCCGGGACCTGGCCGAGACGCTGATCGGCCTCGGCCACCAGGTGTCGGTGCTGGCGCCCGGGGACGAGGACTCGCCCAGCCTGCCCGACTACGTGGTGGCCGCCGGCCGGACGGTGCCGATCCCGTACAACGGCTCGGTGGCCCGGCTGCAGTTCGGGCTGGTCTCGGCCACCCGGGTCCGGCGCTGGTTGCGGCAGGGCGATTTCGACGTGGTGCACGTGCACGAGCCGGCGCCGCCCAGCCTGTCGCTGTTGACCGTGCTGCTGGCCGACGCCCCGCTGGTGGCCACCTTCCACGCCGCCTCCACCCGGTCGAGGTTCTTGGCGTTCTTCGACAGCGCGGTGCAGGCGGTGCTGGAGCGGCTGTCCGGCCGGATCGCGGTGTCGCCGTCGGCCCGCAAGATGATCGTCGAGCATCTCGGCGGCGACGCGGTGGTGATCCCGAACGGGGTGTCGGTGGCCAGCTACGCCAACGCCCGGCCGCTGCCGGGCTACCCGCGCGATCCGGCGCTCGGCGGCACCGTCGGCTTCATCGGCCGCTACGACGAGTCGCGCAAGGGCATGTCGGTACTGCTGGCCGCGATGACCGAGCTGGTCCGTAGCCGCCCCGGAGTGCGGTTGCTGGTGGCCGGCCGGGGCCAGCAGCAGGACTTCCTGGACGCGCTGCCGGAGCCGCTGGCCGGGTCGGTGCAGATGCTCGGCATGGTCAGCGAGCCGGACAAGGCGTCGCTGCTGCGCAGCGTGGACGTCTACGTCGCGCCGAACACCGGCGGTGAGAGCTTCGGCATCATCCTGCTGGAGGCGCTGGCTGCTGGTGCCCCGATCGTGGCCAGTGACCTGCCGGCATTCCGTTCGGTGCTCGATCCGGCCGCGTCCTCCGAGGGAGGATCGCAGCGACGAAGGAGCGAGGACCGGACCGAGGCTCGGGACTCCGAGGGAGGATCGCAGCGACGAAGGAGCGAGGACCGGACCGAGGCTCGGGACTCCGAGGCAGGATCGCAACGCACCGGCGAGCCCTGGCAGCTCACCCGGGCCGGGCTGCTGTTCCGCAACCGGGACTCCGCCGGCCTCGCCGGTGCGCTGGAGCGGGTGCTGTCGGACCAGCCGCTGCGGGAGCGGCTCTCGGCCGCCGGGCCGGAACTGGCTCGGCCCTACGACTGGAACCTGGTGGCCGCCCAGATCCTGCGGGTGTACGAGATCGCCATCGCCGCCACCGTCCGGATCTGACGCCGCCGGTCCTGACCCGGACGGCCGGGCCGATCCGTCCGCCGCCAACCCGTCTGCACCTGACTTTCGCCGCCGCCGTCCCACCTTCGCGTTAACCGGCTGTTAGCGAGCCTCCGGGCGGCGGCCGACCGGACTTGTAACCTGGCGCCGTGTTGTCGGCAGGCTGGCTGATCGCGGCGGTGTTCGTCGCGGTCGTGCTCACCCTGTGGGTGACCCTCACGCTGACCCGGCTGGACCGGCTGCACGCCCGGGTCGACGCCGCCCAGTCCGCGCTGGACGCCCAGCTGGTCCGGCGGGCGGCCGCGCTGCTGCACCTGGCCGAGCGGCCGGACTCGGAGTTGCCGCCGGACCGGGCGCACGAGCTGATCGGTACCGCCCGGTCCGCCCTGGCGGTGCGGCAGTGGCAGGACGCCGACCGGCGCAGCGTGGAGAACCAGGTCGGCCGGGCCATCGCCGGGCTGCAGGACGACCGCCCGCGGCTGCCCGCCGACGCGGTCACCGAGCTCACCGAGTCGAGCACCCGGGTGCTGATCGCCCGGCGGTTCTTCAACGATGCCGTCCGTGACACTCGTACGCTGCGGGCGCGCAGGATGCCCCGGTTGCTGCACCTGGCCGGCCGCCGCGAGCTGCCCGGTTTCTTCGACATCGAGGACACCAGCGTCTTCACCGAGGGTCCGGCCGCCGAGCGGCACGCCGAGCCGCCGGCCTGAGCGAGCGGCGTCCCCGATCGCTGTCCGACACCGGCGCACCCAGCCGGTCAGATAACGCAAGGAGCACCACATGATCGCCGGAATGTCCAAGGCCAACGCCCTGATCGCCGGGGGAGTGACCGCCGTCGTGCTGATCGGCGGTGTCGCCTACCTGGCGCTGCGCGGCAACGGCTCGGACAACACCGCGGCCGCCCCGGCCAGTTCGGCACCGACCAGCAGTTCGGCCTCGGCCACCCCGACTCCGACGCCCACCCCCACCAAGACCGCCAAGCCGGCGCCGTTACCGGCGGTCAATCCGCTGACCGGGGTCGGCAAGCCGCCGTCCGGACCGGTGCTGGCCGTGAAGATCGACGACACCGCCAACGGCCGGCCGTCGCGTGGCCTGGACCAGGCCGACATCGTCTATATCGAGCAGGCCGAGGGCGGCCTGACCAGGCTGGTGGCGGTGTTCGGTACCCACAAGCCGGTGGCCGAGCCGGTCCGCAGCGTGCGGGCCAGCGACCCGGAACTGCTCGGCCAGTACGGCTCGATCGCGTTGGTCGCCTCCGGCGGCGGCGGTGACTCGCTGCTGACGCTGGACCGCTCGCCGGTCCGGGGGGTCATCAACGACCGGGGCGGGCCGGGCTTCTCCCGGGACGCCAACCGGCTGGCGCCGTACAACCTGCAGTCCGACCTCGCCCAGGTGGCGGCCGCGGTGCACACCGGCGGCTCCCGCTCGGTCGGCTTCAACTGGGCTGCGACCGATCCGCGGGTCAAGGGGTCGCCGGCGACGAACGGGGTGCGCACGGTGGTCGGCAGCACCCCGGTGACCTTCGACTGGGAGCCGACCATCGGCAAGTACGCCCGGACCATCGGCGGGGTGCACCTGCACGGCACCGGCGGGGTGCTGATGGCCACCCCGAACGTCCTGGTGCAGTTCTGCGACGTCACGGTCAACACCGCCGACATCGACGTGGCGGGCAACCCCTCGCAGTACACCCACACGGTCGGTTCCGGCCGGGTGGTGCTGTTCCGCAACGGGCACCGGATCGAGGGCAAGTGGTCGCGGAAGGCGTCCGGGGCACCGACGACCTTCACCGACCTCAAGGGCAAGCCGCTGCTGCTGGCGCCCGGTGGCGCCTATGTGGTGCTGGCGGCCAAGGGTGCGCCGGTCTAGGGCCTGGTGCCTGCTGGGGGCTCGGTCGACAGCGCGCGAGCGGCTCGGTCGACAGCTCGCCCGAGCTGGCGCGGCCCGGCACGATCGAAGGGTGGATTGTCCGGCCGCGGTGGCTCGGCAACCCGCCACCGGCCGTAGAATGCAGCCATGACCTCTCAGCACGCCAGCACCGACAGCACCCCCTCCTCGGCCAACCCGGTGGTGGGCACCGCCCGCGTCAAGCGGGGGATGGCCGAGATGCTCAAGGGCGGCGTGATCATGGACGTGGTGACCGCCGAGCAGGCCAAGATCGCCGAGGACGCCGGCGCGGTCGCGGTGATGGCGCTGGAGCGGGTGCCGGCCGACATCCGGGCCCAGGGCGGCGTGTCCCGGATGAGCGACCCGGACATGATCGACTCGATCATCAGCGCGGTGTCCATCCCGGTGATGGCCAAGGCCCGGATCGGCCACTTCGTCGAGGCGCAGATCCTGCAGGCGCTCGGCGTCGACTACATCGACGAGTCCGAGGTGCTCACCCCGGCCGACTACGCCAACCACATCGACAAGTGGCAGTTCACCGTGCCGTTCGTGTGCGGGGCCACCAACCTGGGCGAGGCGCTGCGGCGGATCACCGAGGGTGCGGCGATGATCCGCTCCAAGGGCGAGGCCGGCACCGGAGACGTCTCCAACGCCACCACCCACATGCGCAAGATCGGCGGCGAGATCCGCCGGTTGCGCGGCCTGAGCGCCGACGAGCTGTTCGTGGCGGCGAAGGAGCTGCAGGCCCCGTACGAGCTGGTGGCCGAGGTGGCCCGGGCCGGCAAGCTCCCGGTGGTGCTGTTCACCGCGGGCGGCATCGCCACCCCGGCCGACGCCGCGATGATGATGCAGCTCGGTGCCGAGGGCGTGTTCGTCGGTTCGGGCATCTTCAAGTCCGGGAACCCGGCCCAGCGGGCCGAGGCGATCGTCAAGGCGACCACCTTCTACGACGACCCGGACGTGCTGGCCAAGGTGTCCCGCGGGCTCGGCGAGGCGATGGTGGGCATCAACGTCGAAGAGATCCCGCAGCCGCACCGGCTCGCCGAGCGAGGCTGGTAGCCCGGCACTCCCTCAGCACAGCGGCTGCCGGTCCGGATCTGGAATCCGGCGCCCTGGCGTCCAGACCGGAATCGAACCTCTCGTCGACCCGCTAGGAGAACCACCATGTGCCGAAGCATCCAGACGCTGCGCCCGCCGTACGTCGAGCACGTCACCCCCGAGGACATGCACGCCGCCGCGCTGCAGTACGTCCGCAAGATCGCGGGCATGCGCGCGCCGTCCAAGGCGAACGTCGAGGCGTTCGAGTCGGCGGTCGCGACGATCACCGAGGCCACCGAGCAACTGCTGGGTTCGCTGGTGCTGAAGCCAGCGACCTCGAAGAACGGCAAGGAGTTCGCCAACCACACCGCACACGCCCGGGCCCGTGCCGAGCGCGAGCACGAGTTGGCGCACGCCGAGGGACGGGCACACAGCCACTGATGAAGATCGGCGTGCTGGCGCTGCAGGGCGACGTCCGCGAGCACCTGGCGGCGCTGCGCTCGGTCGGTGCCGAGCCGGTGCCGGTGCGTCGGCGCTCGGAGCTGGAAGCGGTGGACGGGCTGGTGATCCCGGGTGGCGAGTCGACCACCATCGTCAAGCTGGCCCAGACCTTCGAGCTCTTCGAACCGCTGCACAAGCGGATTGCGGGCGGCATGCCGACCTACGGCTCGTGCGCCGGGATGATCCTGCTGGCCGACCGGATCCTCGGTGGGGTTGCCGGCCAGCAGACCTTCGGCGGCATCGACATGACGGTGCGGCGCAACGCCTTCGGCCGCCAGGTGGAGTCCTTCGAGGAACCGGTGCCGATCGAGGGGATCGAGGGCGGCCCGGTGACCGCGGTGTTCATCCGGGCGCCCTGGGTGGAGGAGGTCGGCCCAGCCGCCCAGGTACTCGCCCGGGTGGAGGCCGGACCCGCGACCGGTAGGATCGTCGGGATTCGTCAGCAGCACCTGCTGGCCACGTCCTTCCACCCTGAGCTCACCGGTGACGCGCGAGTGCACGGGTACTTTCTGCAGATGGTGCGCGAGGCGACCGCAGCCGACCGCGACCAATGTGACTGATCGATCAGTGGGGTGAAGCATGAGCGGGCATTCCAAGTGGGCTACCACCAAGCACAAGAAGGCCGTCGTGGACGCCAAGCGCGGCAAGATGTTCGCCAAGCTGATCAAGAACATCGAGGTCGCGGCCCGCACCGGTGGCGGTGACCCGAATGGCAACCCGACGCTGTACGACGCCATCCAGAAGGCCCGCAAGACCTCGGTGCCGCTGGACAACATCGAACGTGCCGTCAAGCGCGGCTCGGGCGCCGAGGCCGGCGGGGCCGACTGGCAGACCATCATGTACGAGGGGTACGGGCCGTCCGGCGTCGCGGTGCTGATCGAGTGCCTGACCGACAACCGCAACCGGGCAGCCAGTGAGGTGCGCACCGCGATGACCCGCAACGGTGGCAACATGGCCGACCCGGGCTCGGTGTCCTACCTGTTCAGCCGCAAGGGCGTGGTGATCGTGCCCAAGGAAGGGCTCTCCGAGGACGACGTGCTGGGCGCGGTGCTCGAGGCCGGTGCCGAGGAGGTCAACGACCTCGGCGAGGAGTTCGAGGTGATCAGCGAGGCCACCGATCTGGTGGCGGTGCGCACCGCGCTGCAGGACGCCGGCATCGACTACGACTCGGCCGACTCCTCCTTCCTGCCCAGCGTGCAGGTGCCGCTGGACGAGGAGGGTGCGCGCAAGGTGTTCAAGCTGATCGACGCGCTCGAGGACTCCGACGACGTGCAGAACGTCTACGCCAACTTCGAGGTGTCCGACGACGTGATGGCGGCCGTCGGCTAGTCGGCAATCGGACGCGCCAGGCCGGCCCCGGCCATATCCCGGCTTCGCCTCACCGGCCGTCGACGGTTGCCAGCAGCCGGCGGCCGTCAGACGCCAGCAGGCCGGCAGCCGTTAGACGCCAGCTATCTCCCGGTTGCCGTTAGACGCCAGCCATCTCCCGGTTGCCGTCCGGGCCGGCCGAACCGTGCTCGTCCTGCTCCGGCGGCTCGATGGACACCTGCGGGGTTATCCGGTCCAGCCACTTCGGGAAGAACCAGTTGGCGTTGCCCAGCAGGTGCATCAACGACGGGACCAACACGGTACGCACCACGAACGCGTCCAGGAACACCGCCGAGGCGAGCCCGATGCCGAACAGCTTGATCACCCGGGCGTCACCCAGGATGAAGCCGCCGAACACCGCGATCATGATAAGCGCCGCGGCGGTGATGATGCCACCGGTCTCGCCCTGGCCCACGGTGATGGAGCGCCGGTTGTCGCCGGTGTGCAACCACTCCTCGTGCATCCGGCTGACCAGGAAGACCTGGTAGTCCATCGACAGGCCGAACAGGATCGCGAAGAACATCACCGGCACGAACGCCTCTACCGGGCCGCCGCCGCCGATGCCGAGCGCCTCGGACAGCCACCCCCATTGGAAGATCGCGACGATCACGCCGAAGGACGCCGCGGCGGCCAGCAGGTTCATCAGGGCCGCGGTCAGCGGCACCACCACGCTGCGGAACGCCACCAGCAGCAGCAGGAACGACAACCCGATCACGGCGGTGAAGAACAGCGGCATCTTGGCCGACAGCACCTTGGAGAAGTCAACGAAGATCGCGGTGATGCCGTAGACGTAGATGTGGTTGCCGGTGCCCTGGTACAGCGGTGGCAGCACCGAGTTGCGCAGCCGCTTGACCAGGTCCGTGGTGCGGGCGTCCTGCGGTGAGGTGCTGGACTTGAAGGTGACCAGCGCGACGTCCCCGCTGACCGGGAACGCCCGCACGCTGGCCGGCGCCACGTCGGGCACCTCCGCCAGTTGCCGGCTGACCCGGCCGAGGTACTGCTGGTCGGCAGCGCCCGGGCCGCTGATCACCAGCTGCAGTCCGGAGTTGTAGCCCGGACCGAAGCCCTGGGCGATCAGGTCGTAGCCCTTGCGGGTGGTGGTGCTCTGCGGGTCGTTGCCCTGGTCGGAGGACCCGAGCCGGATCGAGAAGAACGGGATGGCCAGCACCGCCAGCAGTGCCAGCGCCAGCGCGCCGAGTGCCACCTTGCGCTTCTCCACCAGGTGCGACCAGCGGTACCAGAAGTCGCGGTGCTCGCTCAGGTCGAAGGTGCCGGCCCGGACCTCGCGGCGCTGCCGCCGGGGCAGCACCTTCAGGCCCAGGAAGCTGAGCAGCGCGGGCAGCAGGGTGAGCGAGGCGAGCATGGTCAGCGCGACGCCGATCGCGGTGCCCAGCGACACCCCGTACAGGAAGCTGACGCCCAGCGCCCACAGCCCCATCAGGGCGATGCAGACGGTGATACCGGCGAACAGCACCGCGCGCCCGGAGGTGTTGAGGGCCAGCACGATGGAGTCCTCGATGGCCATGCCGCGCATCAGATTGCGGCGGTGCCGGGTGACGATGAACAGCGCATAGTCGACGCCGACGCCGAGGATCATCAACAGTGCCAGCTGGTTGGCGAAGGTGGCCACCGACATCACGTGTGACAGCAGGCCGATCAGGGCCAGCCCGCTGCCCATCGCGGCGATCGCGCTGACCAGCGGCAGCACCGTGGCGCCGACCGTGCGGAAGACCAGGAACAGGATGATCAGGGCCGCCAAGAACCCGATCACCTCCGGCGGTACGCCCTTGGCCTCGGCGGACAGCACCTGGAAGGCGTTGCCGGTGAACTCCACCTGCAGGCTGTCCGAGTTCAGCGGGTCGAGAGCGTCGCGGACGCCGGTGATCTGGGGGATGGTGGGCTGTTGCTCGGCCCAGTTCAGGTCGACCACGGCGATGGTCTTGTCCTTGCTCACCTGGGCGGCCGCCGCGGCCTGGTCGCCACCGGTGCCCGACCCGGCGGGCTTGCCGCAGCTGACCAGGCCGTACGGCGAGTTGGCGGTGGCGATGCCGAAGCCGCCGGTGCACAGCTTCTGCAAGGCCGGCTGCACCTGCCCGGCGTAGTCGGCGATGGTGCCCGATTTCGCGTGCAGCACCACGGTGCCGGTCGCGCCGTTCTGGGTGTCCAGGCCGGCCGCGGACAGCAGCTGCGCCACCGTCTGGGTCTCGGTGTGCGGCAGCTTGAAGTCGTCGCGGTAGTCCGAGCCGCCCAAGCCGCCCAGCAGCGCCTGCAGCGCCACGATGAACAGGATCCAGCCGGCCACCACGAACCAGCGCCGGTGTACGGCGAACCGAGCGAGTGCCTGCATCTGATGCCCCCCGTGCCCTGTCAAGACCAGCTGCCGTCCAGCATGCCTGGCCGGTGCGACAAAACGTCTCGGCAACCGGACAGTCGGCACGTCGTGAGCGACCGCTGCCTGGTAAGCCCGGTCCTACCTTAGTGGTGTCAGTGTTAAGGGTTGCCGCGACGGGCCGGGATGCCTGCCAGGCTCAGCTGCTCTGCCAGAATCGCAACAGGTCCACGCCCAGGTGACCGACCCCACTGGGCAGTCCGGACAGTTCGAACAACCAGTCGATCACGCCGAAGAACGCCTCGTTGACCGACCGGATCTGCAGCAACGCGAACAGCGCGAGCATGCCGAAGGGCTTGAACTGCTCGGCCGAGCGCTGGAAGCCGCGGTCCAGGTAGGGCTCGATCGCTCCGTATCCGTCCAGGCCGGGCACCGGTAGCAGGTTCAGCACCGAGGCCATCACCTGCAGCAGCGCCAGGCCGGCCATCGCGAACCAGAACATGCCGTGCTCGCTGGACACTCCGACCCGCCGCACCAGCACCAGCAGCAACACCGCGACCGCGATGTTGACCGCTGGACCGGACAGCGACACCAGGGCCCGCTGGGCATTGCTGCGGAACCGGTGCGGATGCAGGTACACCGCACCGCCGGGCAGGCCGATGCCGCCGATCGCGATGAACAGCACCGGCAGCAGGATCGACAGCACCGGATGGCTGTACTTCAGCGGGTTCAGGGTCAGGTAGCCGCGCGCCTCGACCTCGTGGTCGCCGAACCGCCAGGCCAGGAACGCGTGCGCGAACTCGTGGATGCAGACGGTGACGATCCAGCCGGCCACGATGAAGAGGAAGACGCCCAACCGGGCGGTCCGGGTCTCGGCGGTGGCCTGCCAGGCCAGGTAGCCACCGGCCGCGGCCACTGCGACCACCAGCAGAAAGACCGGGCTGGGCCGGATGCCGGCACGGCGGCGGAACGGCAGGGTCATGGCAGGGGAGTCTAGGCAGCCCGCCTGTCCGCGCCGTCCGGAGCGGCCCGCGCCGCGTGTCTTCCGCCGGTGGCGTCGGAGCGCGCCGGTATGGTGTCGAACGTCCGTTCGATTGGGTCTCGAACTGGCGACAGGGCTCGAACTCGAGACCGAGACAGCCACGAGACAGTTCTGGGGGAAGGCCGCCATGCGGGTGCTCGGCGTGGATCCCGGCCTGACCCGGTGCGGCATCGGGGTGGTGCAGGGCAGCACCGGCCGGACGCTGTCGCTGGTACACGTCGAGGTGGTCCGGACGCCCGCCGAGGACCCGCTGGCAAGCCGCCTGCTCCAGTTGGCCGACGCCCTGACCGCGGCGGTCGGCGAGTACCGGCCGGACGTGGTGGTGGTCGAGCGGGTGTTCGCCCAGCACAACGTCCGGACCGTCACCGGAACGGCCCAGGCCGCCGGCCTGGCCATGGTGGCCGCGGCCCGGCACGGCATCGAGGTGCACCTGCACACCCCGTCCGAGGTCAAGGCCGCGATCACCGGCTCCGGTACCGCGGACAAGGCCCAGGTGACCGCGATGGTCACCCGGATCCTCCGGTTGGAGGTCGCCCCACGGCCGGCCGACGCGGCCGACGCGCTGGCACTGGCGATCTGCCATCTCTGGCGCGGCACCGCACAGGCCCGGCTGGAGGCCGCGCTGGCCCGCACCAGGGCGGCCCGGCCGGGTGGCACGGCCGGCGCCGTCCGCACAGCCGGCACCGTCCGTCCAGCGATAGGAGTTCGCCGATGATCGCCAGCGTGCACGGCCGGGTGGCCGCCCTCGGCCCGGACGGTGCGGTGGTCGAGGTCGGCGGGGTGGGGCTGGCCGTCTCGTGCTCGCCGGGAACCCTGGCGCGGCTGCGGGTCGGCGAGACCGCCCGGTTGGCGACCAGCCTGGTGGTGCGCGAGGACTCGCTGACGCTGTACGGGTTCGCCGACGACGACGAGCGCGGCCTGTTCGAGCTGCTGCAGACCGCCAACGGGGTCGGGCCCAAGCTCGCCCAGACGATCCTCGGGGTACACCCGCCGCGCGAGGTGCGCCGGGCGATCGCCACCAGCGACCTGGCCGCCCTGGTGAAGGTGCCCGGCATCGGGCGCAAGGGCGCGGAGAAGATCGTGGTCGAGTTGCGGGACCGGATCGGCGCCATCGACGGATCGTCGCCGGCCGGTGAGCTGGCCGGGGTCACCGCGATCGCACCCTGGAAGGACCAGGTGTTGCACGCCCTGGCCGGTCTCGGCTTCACCGGCAAGGAGGCCGCCGAGGCGATCGAGGCGGTGGCTGCCGACTCCGCGGACAACCCCGAGGTGGCCGTGATCCTGCGCCGTGCCATCCAACTGCTCGGCCGGGCCCGATGACGCGGCCGGGCCCGATGACGCGGCCGGAGCGCAGCGGCGCCCCGACCGGCCGGGTGCTGCCATGACTGGGCCGGACCGCGACGTCGTCTCGCCGTTCCCGGCCGTCGACGAGACCGAGCTCGAAGCCAGCCTGCGGCCACGCCGGCTGGCTGATTTCGTGGGCCAGCCGAAGGTCCGGGAGCAGTTGCAGGTGGTGCTGGAGAGCGCGTTGCGGCGCGATCGACCGCCCGACCACGTGCTGCTGTCCGGCCCACCCGGCCTGGGCAAGACCAGCCTGGCCATGATCATCGCCGCCGAGCTCGGCGCGCCGTTCCGGCTCACCTCGGGACCGGCGATCGAGCGGGCCGGCGACCTGGCCGCGCTGCTGACCAGCCTGGCCGAGGGCGAGGTGCTGTTCATCGACGAGATCCACCGGATCGCCCGGCCGGCCGAGGAACTGCTCTACATGGCCATGGAGGACTTCCGGGTCGACGTGATGGTGGGCAAGGGGCCGGGGGCGACCGCGATCCCGCTGGAGCTGGCGCCGTTCACGCTGGTCGGCGCCACCACCCGGGCCGGCCTGCTGACCGGTCCGCTGCGCGACCGGTTCGGCTTCACCGGGCACATGGACTTCTACGAGGTCGCCGAACTCGAACAGGTGCTGATCCGGTCGGCGCAACTGCTCGACGTGCGGCTCACCCCACCGGGTGCCGCCGAGATCGCCAGCCGGTCCCGGGGCACCCCGCGGATCGCCAACCGGCTGCTGCGCCGGGTGCGCGACTACGCCGAGGTGCGCGCGGACGGGGTGGTCACCGCCGAGGTCGCGCATGCGGCGCTGGCGGTCTACGACGTCGACGAGCTCGGCCTGGACCGGTTGGACAAAGCGGTGCTGCACGCGCTGGTGCGCCGCTTCGGCGGCGGCCCGGTGGGGGTCGGCACGCTGGCGGTCGCGGTCGGCGAGGAGGCCGAGACGGTGCAGGAGGTCGCCGAGCCGTTCCTGGTGCGGGCCGGCCTGCTGGCCCGCACCCCGCGCGGCCGGATCGCCACCCCGGCCGCGTGGCAGCATCTGGGCATCCGGCCGCCCGCCGGACTGGACCCGCACTCCTCGGCGACACTTTTCGACGAGCTGTGACGTTGGACCCGACAGACCCTGTCCGTACGCCGCCCGGCCGCCGGCCGGCATCTAGTTGGGACGTGCCGTGACCCAGATCTTCCCGCTGCTCCTGCTCACCGTGCTGCTGGTCGGCATGCTGCTGGTCTCGCGCCGCAACAAGCAGCGGATGGCCCAGGCCGACGACCGGCGCCGGGAACGGATCACCACCGGCACCGACGTGATGACCACGTCCGGCCTGTACGGCACGGTGGTCTCGGTGAACGCCGACGGCACCGCGCTGCTGTCCATCGCGCCGGGGGTGGAGGTGCGCTGGTCGGTGGCTGCCCTGCGCGAACTCGACGAGCTGCCCCAGCAGTACCGCGGACCGATCGCCGGGACCGGCGAGCAGTCGAGCAGCGAGGCCCCGCGACTGGACGGCAGCAGTCCGGGTTAGGGCGGTATGCCGGACGCGGTGAGCAATCTCTAAGTCGATCGGTCATACTATCTCCCCGAGTCCGCAACCGGGCAGCACGCCGGCGGCCGGCTGAGACGCCTGATCCATGAGTGGTTACCCAGGCGTGTGATTACGAACGAGGAGATCAATTTTCGTGGCACCATCGGCCGGGACTCTGCGCGTGGGGCGCTATTTCGCAGTGCTCCTGGGTTTGTTCGTCGTCCTGTACGGCGTCGTCTTCTGGCCGGGCCAATCCCGGACGCCCAAGCTCGGCCTGGATCTCGAGGGCGGCGCCCAGGTGATCCTCAAGGCCGAGACTTCCGGCGGCAAGACGCCCACCAAGTCGTCCATGGACCAGGCGCGCCAGATCATCACCAACCGGGTCAACGGCCTGGGCGTGTCCTCGGCGGAGGTGGTCACCCAGGGCAGCGACCGGATCGTGGTGTCGGTGCCCGGTGCGGGTGCCAACGACATCAAGGACGTCGGCGGCACCGCGCTGCTGAACCTGCGCCCGCAGCTGATGGAGCAGGTCGCGGCCACTCCGCCGGCGACGTCGTCGGCCTCGCCGTCGGCCAGTGGTTCGGCCACCGGCTCCGCCTCGCCGTCAGCCTCGGGCACCGCCAAGCCGTCCGCGACTGCCAGCGCCACCGCCAAGCCCGCCTCCAGCTCGCCGTCACCGCGCGGCCGGGTGGTGCCGCACGCCGCCGCGACCACCTCCCCGGCCCCGTCGGCCACCCCGTCCGGTTCGGCGACGCCGGGCGCCTCGGCCACCCCGTCGGGTTCGGCCAGCGCGTCGGCCAGCGGTTCCGCGCCCACCGACACGGGCGGCCCGATCGACCAGTGGAAGGTGCTCGGCTTCACGCCACCGTCCACCCCGGCGGCGGTGGCGGCGCTGCCGGCCGCCCAGCTCAGCAAGCTCAACGCCGCCATCCAGTCCTGGCCGTGCAACAACACCGTCAAGCCGCTGGACGTGCCGACCAAGCCGATCATCACCTGCGACCAGGCCAACACCACCAAGTACCTGCTCGGCCCGGTGATCGTGGCCGGCACCGAGGTCAAGACCGCCGCCGCCCGCGCGCCGGGCAGCGTGCAGGGTCAGCTGGCCTGGACCGTGACGCTGGACTTCAAGCCCAAGGGCCAGTCCGCCTGGGCCAACTACACCTCCAAGCACAACGTCAACGTCAGCCCGAACGACATCGGCAACCAGGTCGCCGACACCCTCGACAGCAAGGTGATCGTCTCCTCGACGATCCAGAGCACCATCAGCGGCACCACCGAGATCAGCGGCAACTTCACCGAGGCCTCGGCCACCAACCTCGCCAACTCGCTGAAGTACGGCGCGCTGCCGTTGAACTTCGTGCAGCAGGCGGCCACCTCGATCTCGCCGACCCTGGGCACCGACCAGCTCAAGGCGGGCCTGCTCGCGGGCGGCATCGGCCTGCTGCTGGTGGTGCTGTACTCGCTGATCTACTACCGGGCCCTGGGCCTGGTCACCATCGCCTCGCTGCTGGTCTCCGGTGGGCTGACCTACGCGATGCTGGTGATCCTCGGTGAGCAGATCGGCTTCACCCTGACCCTGGCCGGCATCGCCGGTTTCATCGTCGCGGTCGGTATCACCGCCGACTCCTTCGTGGTGTTCTTCGAACGCATCAAGGACGAGGTGCACGAGGGCCGTACCGCGCGGGTGGCGATCCCGCGCGCCTGGGAGCGGTCCCGGCGCACCATCCTGTCCGCCGACACCGTGTCGTTCCTGGCCGCGGCCACCCTGTACTACTTCGCGGCCGGTGACGTGAAGGGCTTCGCCTTCACCCTGGGCCTGTCCACCGTGCTCGACCTGGTGGTGGTCTTCCTGTTCACCCACCCGCTGGTGGCGCTGTTCTCCCGCAGCGCGGCGTTCGGTTCGGCCCGGTTCACCGGTCTCAACCACGTACGCGCCGGTGGCATCGCCACCCGCACCCTGCCGGAGCCGGAACTGGCCACCGCCGGGGTGGGCGCCGGCGCGGTGTCGATGTCCAAGAGCCCCGGTGGTCGCACAGCCGAGACCGGCCGTCGTCCCTCCGGCCGCGGGGCAGAGTCAGCAACCTCGGCACGTGCGGCCCGCACCCGGCCGTCGGTATCCTCGGGTGCCGGGCAACCTGCCACCGGCGCCACCGCGGCCGAACGAGCGGCCGCCCGGCGCGGCCTGAACCGACCAGCCGATGACCAGACCGGACAGGACAGCAACTGATGGGCGTCTTCACCCAGCTCTACCGGGGCGAGACCCGGTTCGACTTCATCGGCAGCCGCAAGCGCTGGTACCTGGCCTCGCTGGTGATGATCGCCTTCTGCGTGCTGAGCATCGCGTTCCGCGGCTTCAACGTCGGCATCGACTTCAAGGGCGGCACCCAGTTCCAGGTCCGGGCGGCCAACAGCTCGATCAGCACCAACCAGGTCGAGGAGGCGATGGCCCAGACCGGGCACGGCTCCGAGACCGCGGCCCAAGAGGTCGGCTCGGGCTCCACCCGGCAGATCGTGATCAAGACCAAGGAACTGAAGCTGGACCAGCAGTACGACGTCCAGAAGAAGCTCGCCACCGCCCTGAAGGTGGACCCCAACAGCATCACCGTCGAGTCGGTGTCCTCCAGTTGGGGCAGCGAGATCACCCGCAAGGCCATCCAGGGCCTGGTGGTGTTCCTGGTGGTGGTCTTCGCCTACATCACCCTGCGCTTCGAGTGGAAGATGGCGGTGGGGGCGCTGGTCGCCCTGCTGCACGACCTGATCATCGCGGCCGGCGTGTACTCGATCGTGGGCTTCGAACTCACCCCGTCCACCATCGTCGGCCTGCTCACCATCCTGGGTTTCTCGCTGTACGACACAGTGGTGGTCTTCGACAAGGTCGCCGAGAACTCCAAGGACCTGCTGGCCACCGCGCGTGAGACCTACGCCTCGGCGGCCAACCGGGCGGTCAACCAGACCTTGATGCGCTCGATCAACACCTCGCTGATCTCGCTGCTGCCGGTGGCCGGGTTGCTGTTCGTGGGCGCCGGCCTGCTCGGGGTGGGAACGATCAAGGACCTGGCGCTGATCCTGTTCGTCGGGTTGGCGGTCGGCGCCTACTCGTCGCTGTTCCTGGCCACCCCGGTGGTGGTGGACCTCAAGCAGCGCGAGCCGCAGTACCGGGCACTGACCCGGCGAGTCGAGGCCCGGCGGTCGAGCGGCCGGGTGGCCGAGGAGGCGGCACTCGCCGGTGCCGCCGCACCGGTCCGGCGTGGCACTCCGGCGCCTGCCCCCAGGCCCGGGGTCCGGCCGGCCCGCAAGCGCCCGTGACGGCACAGGCTGGTCGGCCGGCCGAGATCGAGGCGCTCGTCGCCAGCCGGTTGCGCGATGTCCATGACTTTCCCAAGCCAGGGATCCTGTTCAAGGACATCACCCCGCTGCTGGCCGATCCGCAGGCGTTCGGGGCCTGCATCGACTTCTTCGCCGGGCTGCCCGAGGCCCGTGAAGCGGACCTGATCGCCGGCGTCGAGGCCCGCGGCTTCATGATGGCCGCGGCGCTCGGGCGGGCGCTGGATTCCGGCATGGTGCCGGTCCGCAAGGCCGGCAAGCTGCCGCCCCCGACGGTCGCCGCCCGGTACGACCTCGAGTACGGCAGCGCCGAGATCGAGGTGCCGGTCGGCGTGCTGGAGGGCAAGCGGGTCTACGTGGTGGACGACCTGCTGGCCACCGGTGGCACCCTGGCCGCCTCGTTGGACCTGCTGGCCACGGCCGGTGCCACCGTCACCGGGGTGGGCGTGCTCGTCGAGTTGGAATTCCTCAACGGGCGGGCCCGGCTGATCGATCACGCGCTGACTGCCCTGCTACGTCTCTAGATGTGTGACGTATTGCACTGTCGTGTGCGACGAATTATCTAGGCGGAGGCCGTCCCCGGGGTCGGCATCGGAGCTGGACCGTGCATAGACTGGACCCGGTAACGATTCCGGTGCGGCCAGGAGGTTGTGCTGACGACCGAGGCGACAGGCCCGCGCGGCCCCGGTAAGCCGGTGGCCGCAGCTACCATGCCGCCCGAACCTGCGACGACTGCCGCTCCGGCGCGTCCCCAGCGCGGCGCCCGGTCGGGCACGCCGACCCCCGCCACTGTGCCCACCGCCGCGCCGGCCGACCACGACGGCGGGTCCGCAGCGCCGGACACTCCTGCCGTCCCGTCCGCGACGCAGCGCGCCGCCGCCCCGGCCCGGTCCGCTCCGTCGACCACGCCGCAGGCCCAACCCGGGACGACCCGGACCGCACCTGCCCAGCCCGCGACGCCCCAGGCTGCCGGCCGTGACACCACCTCGGCGGCTACCAGCACCCGCCAGCCGGTAGGCCCGACCGATCGTCCGGTGCGTACCGAGCCGGTGCGTACCGAACCGGTGGCCGCCCGTCCCGCCGAGGTGGCCAACGGGGCACATCGCCGCCGAGTCCGGGACCGGATCGCCCGCCGGCTGGTCGCCACTCCCAAGCAGAGCGCGGTCCGGCCGGTGCTCGAACCGCTGCTGGCGGTGCACCGCGCCTCACACCCCAAGGTGGACGCCCGGCTGCTGCAGCGCGGCTACGACCTGGCCGAGGAATGCCACCGCGGCCAGTTGCGCAAGTCCGGCGACCCCTACATCACCCACCCGCTGGCAGTGGCCACCATCCTGGCCGAGCTGGGCATGGACACCACCACCCTGGTGGCGGCGCTGCTGCACGACACCGTCGAGGACACCGGGATGACCATCCCGTCGCTGACCGCGGCGTTCGGTTCCGAGGTGGCGCACCTGGTCGAGGGTGTCACCAAGCTCGACAAGGTCAAGTACGGCGAGGCGGCCGAGGCCGAGACGATCCGCAAGATGATCGTGGCGATGGCCCGCGATCCCCGGGTGCTGGTGATCAAGCTCGCCGACCGGTTGCACAACATGCGCACCCTGCGGTTCCTGCCGCCGGCCAAGCAGGAGCGCAAGGCCCGCGAGACCCTCGAGGTGCTGGCCCCGCTGGCGCACCGGCTCGGCATGAACACCGTCAAGTGGGAGCTCGAGGACCTGGCCTTCGCCACCCTCTATCCCAAGCGCTACGACGAGATCGTCCGGCTGGTCGCCGACCGGGCGCCGCAGCGCGACGTCTATCTCAACGACGTGATTGAGCGGGTCAACGCGGACCTGTGGGCCGGCGGCATCAAGGCGCACGTCTACGGCCGTCCCAAGCACTACTACTCGATCTACCAGAAGATGATCGTTCGCGGACGCGAGTTCACCGATATCTACGACCTGGTAGGCATCCGGGTGCTGGTCGATTCCGAACGCGACTGCTACGCCGCCCTCGGGGTGATCCACGCGAACTGGCAACCGGTACCGGGCCGGTTCAAGGACTTCATCGCGATGCCGAAGTTCAACATGTACCAGTCGCTGCACACCACCGTGATCGGCCCGGGCGGCAAGCCCGTCGAGCTGCAGATCCGCACCCACGCCATGCACCGGACCGCCGAGTTCGGCATCGCCGCGCACTGGAAGTACAAGGAGGCCGGCACCTCGGTGCCGGCGGTCAGTGACGAGATGATGTGGCTTCGCCAGTTGCTGGACTGGCAGCGCGAGGCCCAGGAGCCGGGCGAGTTCCTGGACACGCTGCGCTTCGACCTCGGCACCGGCCAGGTCTACGTCTTCTCGCCCAAGGGCGACGTCTTCGGCCTGCCGGCCGGCTCCACCCCGGTGGACTTCGCCTACGCGGTGCACACCGACGTCGGGCACCGCTGCATCGGCGCGCGGGTGAACGGCAAGCTGGTGGCGCTGGAGACCAAGCTCGACCACGGCGACACCGTCGAGGTGTTCACCTCCAAGTCCGAGACCGCCGGGCCGTCCCGGGACTGGCTGGCCTTCGTCGCCTCACCGCGGGCCAAGACCAAGATCCGGCAGTGGTTCGCCAAGGAACGCCGCGAGGACGCGGTGGAGGCCGGCAAGACCGCGCTCACCCGGGCGATGCGCAAGTCCTCGCTGCCGATGCAGCGGCTGCTCAACGGCGACCAGTTGGTCACCATCGCCCGCGACATGCACCTGACCGACGTGACCGCGCTGTACGTGGCGATCGGGGAGAACCACGTCTCGGCGCAGTCCATCGTGCAGAAGCTGGTCGCCTCGCTCGGCGGGGTGGAGGGCGCCACCGAGGACCTGGCCGAGACCGCGATCCCGATGCAGGTCGCCAAGACCACCACCTCGCCACGGCGCTCGGGCGGCAACGCCGGCGTGATGGTCTCGGGCATGTCCGACGTGTGGGTGAAGCTGGCCCGCTGCTGCACCCCGGTGCCCGGCGACGACATCCTCGGCTTCATCACCCGCGGCGGTGGGGTGTCGGTGCACCGGCGCAGCTGCACCAACGCCGGGGCCCTGCTCGAGCAGGCCGACCGGCTGGTGGACGTCGAGTGGGCGCCGTCGGCGGACTCGGTGTTCGTGGTCTCGATCCAGGTCGAGGCGCTGGACCGGCACCGGCTGCTGTCCGACGTGTCCCGGGTGCTGTCCGACGAGCGGGTCAACATCCTGTCCGCGTCGGTGACCACCAACCGGGACCGGGTGGCGGTGTCCCGGTTCACCTTCGAGCTGGCCGAGGCCAAGCACCTGGCCAACCTGCTGCGCACCGTGAAGAACGTCGAGGGCGTCTATGACGTCTACCGGGTGCACGCCGCCAACTGAACCCGGCGACCGGGTGAACCCGGCGGCCATTGAACCCGGCAACCGACCAGGTTTCGGTTACGACCAAGCTCCGGCGACGAGGGGGCTAATCGCGGTCGCGCTTCTCGCGTGGCGGGTCTGGCTCGAACAGCGAGTTCGTGCTCGGCCGGGGCTCGTGCAGGCTGCCGGGCGGGCCCTCGGTCATCGATCCCGATCCTGACCCGGGCGTGTGGGAGGCACGGACAGCCAGCAGCCGCCGCAGTCGGGCTCGCAGTGTCATCCCGGCCTCAGGACTTCAGGGTGACCGTCTTGAAGATCAGCGGGATGTTGGGCTTGCCGCCACCGGCCTGGTTGGAGCCGTCGTCGCCACCCTCGGCGACCTTCTTCAGCACGTCCAGGCCGCCGGTGACGTGCCCGATCACGGTGTAGTTCTTGCCGAGCGCGCCGTTGGAGTCCTTGGTGATGAAGAAGAACTGGCTGCCGTTGGTGTTGGGACCGGAGTTGGCCATCGCCAGGGTGCCTTCGGTGTAGCTGACCTTGGTGAGGTTCTCGTCCTTGGTGGTGTAGCTCGGGCCACCCGAGGTGGTGCCCGACGGGTCGCCGCACTGCACCACGAAGATGCCGGAGTTCACCGACCGCGGGCAGGCGGTGTTGTCGTAGAACTTCTTCGAGATCAGGTACTTGATGCTCTGCACGTTGCACGGTGCCGAGGCGCCCTCCAGGGTGACGGTGATGGCGCCCTGGTTGGTGTCGAACACCGCGGTGGCGTTGCCGGTCGGGGTGGGCTTCGGGTCCGGCGGCAGCCCCACGTCGAAGAGGTTGCCGGCGGTCAGCTTGGTCGCGTCCTCGGCGTAGCCGCAGGGGCCGGAGCTCTTCTTGGCCGCCCGGGCCGCGATCGGGCTCGGCTTGCGGCTGGGCAGCGGCGAGCCGGACGCCGATGCCGACGGCGAGGCGCTGTCGGTGCCGGACGCCGCCGGGTTGGCGGTGTCGTCCTTCTTGCCGTCGTTCAGCAGCACCACGGTGCCGATCACCACCGCGAACAGCACCAGGACACCCACCACGGTGGCGATCAGGTTCATCTTGCGGCGGCGCAGATCCCGCTGCTGCCGGCGGACCAGCTGACGCTCCAGATGGCGGCGGGCCTGCTCGCGGCGCTGCTTGCTGTTGGGCACTGATGGTCCTTCCGGTGCGGCGCAACTTTCTGCGCGCCGATCTGTGAGACGGCAAACTCCGGCGAATTGTAGAGAACATCATCAACGGTGAGGCTGTGAACCCGCACAGCGGTGTGGAACCGGCTGGGTAGGCTGGCCGGGACCGGACCCCGACCGAGCCGGGACCGACAGCCGGAGGACCGTCACCGCCGTGGGCGGACGCGGTCGCCGCCCACGACACGAGCCGGAGTGCCAGCTGTGCTGATCCAGGGCTTTCCCTCCCAGATGACCGGGACCAACTGCTTCGTGGTCGCGCCCGGGCCGGGGGAGCAGTGCGTGGTCATCGATCCTGGCTACGGTGTGACCGGTCAGCTGGACGAGGTCATCGCCGAGCACCGGCTGCACCCGGTGGCGGTGCTGCTCACCCACGGCCACCTCGACCACACCTTCTCGGTGTTGCCGGTCTGCCAGGCCCGCGACGTACCGGCCTACATCCACCCGCGGGACCGGTCGCAGCTGGCCGACCCGTGGTCCGGGCTGGGTATGCGGCCGGGAGAGCCGATCTTCGGGGCCACCGGGCTGACCTTCGCCGAGCCGGACGACGTCCGCGAGCTGTCCCACGGTGGCCGGTTGGAACTGGCCGGCCTCGCGATGACGGTGCGGCACGCTCCGGGGCACACCGGCGGCTCGGTGGTCTTCGACCTGGACGCCGCCGCCCCCACCGGTGGCCGGCTTGCCGACGTGCTGTTCGCCGGCGACGTGTTGTTCGCCGGCTCCATCGGCCGGGTGGACCTGCCCGGCGGCTCGATGGCGGACATGAACGACTCGCTGCGCAATGTCATTTTGCCGATGGCCGACGAAGTAATCGTTTGTCCCGGGCACGGGCCGCAGACCACCATAGGCCGTGAACGCCTCACCAACCCCTTCCTGAGGAACCTGACGTGACCGCTGCCAAGCCGACCCCGCTGAGCGGGTTCCCCGAGCTGCTGCCCGCCGAGCGGTTCGTCGAGCTGCGGGTGCTCGACAGCCTGCGGGCCACCTTCGAGCTGCACGGCTTCGCACCGATCGAGACCCGGGCCGCCGAGCCGCTGGACCAGTTGCTGCGCAAGGGCGAGATCGACAAGGAGGTCTACCTGCTGCGCCGGCTGCAGGCGGCTCCGGAGACCGCCTCCGAAGGTCCCGAGGACGGCTCGGCGCTGGGCCTGCACTTCGACCTGACCGTGCCGTTCGCCCGCTACGTGCTGGAGAACTCCGGCAAGCTGGAGTTCCCGTTCCGGCGCTACCAGATCCAGAAGGTGTGGCGCGGCGAGCGGCCGCAGGAAGGCCGCTACCGGGAGTTCACCCAGGCCGACATCGACGTGGTGGCCCGTGACGTGCTGCCGTTCCACCACGACGTCGAGGTGGCCCGGGTGATGGCCGAGGCGCTGTCGAAGCTGCCGGTACCCGCCCTGACGCTGCAGGTGAACAACCGCAAGCTGATCGAGGGCTTCTACCTGAGCGTCGGGATCGGCAACACCACATCGGTGATGCGGGTCATCGACAAGATCGACAAGGTGCCGGCGCCGGTGCTGCGCACGATGCTCGTCGACGAGGCCGGGATCTCCGATGAGCAGGCCGAGCTTGCCATCCGGTTCGCCTCGCTGAGCACCTCCGACGGCAGCGAACTGGGCCCCGGCATCTCGAAGCTCATCGCCGAGGAGAGCTGGCACGACTTGCTCACCGAGGGGGTGGCCGAGCTCCGGACGGTGATCGAGGGGTGCGCGTCGCTGAACTCCGACCGGTTCAGCGTGGTCGCCGACCTGAGCATCGCCCGCGGCCTGGACTACTACACCGGAACGGTGTTCGAGACCCGGATGGCCGGCTTCGAGAACCTCGGTTCGATCTGCTCCGGCGGCCGCTACGACTCCCTCGCCAGCGATGGCCGGACCAGCTATCCCGGCGTCGGCATCTCTCTCGGCGTCACCCGGATGCTGGTGCCGCTGTTCTCCCGCAAGAAGCTGACCGCCACCCGCTCGGTGCCCTCGGCGGTACTGGTGGCGCTGCCGGACGAGCAGTCCCGGTGGGCCTGTGACGCCGTAGCGCAGCAGTTGCGCTCACACGGGGTGCCGTGCGAGGTCGCCCCGGCCCCGCAGCGGTACGGCAAGCAGATCCGCTTCGCCGAGCGGCGTGGCATCCCCTACGTCTGGTTCCTCGCCGACGAGGAAAGCCCGCAGCGGGTGCGCGACATCCGCACCGGCGAGCAGCAGCAGGCCGATCCGGCGACCTGGCAGCCACCGGCCGAGGACCTGCGTCCCCAGGTGGTCCGTCCGGGGGCCGAGGACGAGGCCGATCCCGAGGCCGGCGCCGATAGTTAGCGCCGGCGGCCGACGTCTTGTTCGGCGCTGTCGGGCATCCGGTGGAACCGGTGCGCGGGTTCGCGTCGGGCCCGCGTGACAGACTGAGACCAACCACATCGAGAGGGAGTAGTTGTGCTGCGCACGCATCGGGCTGGGACGCTGAGGGCGGACCAGGCAGGCGAGACCGTCACGCTCACCGGCTGGGTGGCCAGCCGCCGCGACCACGGCGGGGTGGCCTTCCTCGATCTGCGCGATGCCTCCGGCGTCGTCCAGGTGGTGCTGCGTGACGACGAGAGCGCGCACAGCCTGCGCAACGAGTGGTGCGTCCAGGTCTCCGGCACGGTGCGCCAACGGCTGGAGGGCCGGGTCAACCCGAACCTGGCCACCGGCGAGGTCGAGGTGGTCGCCGACCAGGTGACGGTGCTCAGCGAGGCGGCCGTGCTGCCGTTCCAGATCGACGAGCACACCGAGGTCGGTGAGGAGGCCCGGCTCAAGTACCGCTACCTGGACCTGCGGCGCCCCGCGCCGGCCGCCGCGATCCGGCTGCGCAGCGAGGTCAACCGGGCCGCTCGCGAGGTGCTCCACCGGCATGACTTCGTCGAGATCGAGACCCCGACGCTGACCCGCTCGACCCCGGAAGGGGCCCGCGACTTCCTGGTGCCGGCCCGGCTGCAACCCGGTTCCTGGTACGCGCTGCCGCAGTCCCCGCAGCTGTTCAAGCAGTTGCTGATGGTGGCCGGCATGGAGCGCTACTTCCAGATCGCGCGCTGCTACCGCGACGAGGACTTCCGCGCCGACCGGCAGCCCGAATTCACCCAGCTCGACATCGAGATGAGCTTCGTCGAGCAGGACGACGTGCTGGCGCTGGCCGAGGAGGTGCTGGGCGCGCTGTGGTCGTTGATCGGCTACCAGGTGCCGGCCGACATCCCGCGCTACACCTACACCGAGGTGATGGACCGCTACGGCAGCGACAAGCCCGACCTGCGCTTCGACCTCGAGCTGACCGAGTGCACCCGCTACTTCGCCGATACCCCGTTCCGGGTGTTCCAGGCGCCCTATGTCGGTGCGGTGGTGATGGCCGGCGGGGCGTCCCAGCCGCGCCGGCAGCTCGACGCCTGGCAGGAGTGGGCCAAGCAGCGCGGCGCTCGGGGGCTGGCCTACGTGCTGGTCGGTGCCGACGGCGAGCTGTCCGGTCCGGTGGCCAAGAACCTGTCCGAGTCCGAGCGGGCGGGCCTGGCCTCCTTCGTCGGCGCGCAGCCCGGCGACTGCGTGTTCTTCGCGGCGGGTACCCGCAAGAGCGCCCAGTCGCTGCTGGGCGCGGCCCGGCTGGAGATCGGCCGGCGCGCGGGGCTGATCGACGAGAGCGCCTGGTCGTTCCTGTGGGTGGTGGACGCGCCGCTGTTCGAGCCGGCCGACGAGGCGACCGCCAGCGGGGACGTCGCGGTCGGTTCGGGTGCCTGGACCGCGGTGCACCACGCCTTCACCAGCCCCAAGGCGGAGTTCACCGACACCTTCGACACCGACCCGGGCAGCGCGCTGGCCTACGCCTACGACATCGTCTGCAACGGCAACGAGATCGGCGGCGGCTCGATCCGTATCCACCGCCGTGACATCCAGGAGCGGGTGTTCGCCGTGATGGGGCTGGACGAGGCCCAGGCTCAGGAGAAGTTCGGCTTCCTGCTCGACGCCTTCGCCTACGGCGCGCCGCCGCACGGCGGAATCGCGTTCGGGTGGGACCGGATCTGCGCGCTGCTGGCCGGCACCGACTCGATCCGGGACGTGATCGCCTTCCCGAAGACCGGTGGCGGTTACGACCCGCTGACCGAGGCGCCGGCGCCGATCACCGCGGCGCAGCGCAAGGAGGCCGGGGTGGACGCCAAGCCGAAGGAGTCCGGTGGCGAGGGGCGGCACGCGCTGCCGACCGGTGAGCCGGCCGTTCCCAGCGCCACGGGTGGCTGAGCCGGACGCGCTGCTCGCCTTCGACCGGCAGCACGTCTGGCACCCGTATGCGGCGGTGCCGGCCGGGTCGGCGCCGTTGCTGGTGGAATCGGCCTCCGGGGTCCGGCTCCGGCTGGCCGACGGACGTGAGCTGGTCGACGGAATGTCCTCGTGGTGGGCGGCCGTCCACGGCTACCGGCACCCGGTGCTGGACGCGGCGGTGCGCCGGCAGCTGGAGTCGATGAGCCACGTGATGTTCGGCGGCCTGACCCACCGGCCGGCCGTCGAGCTGGCCCGCCGGCTGGTCGAGATCACCGCCGAGCCGCTGCAGCACGTCTTCTTCACCGACTCGGGCTCGGTGGCGGTCGAGGTGGCCGCCAAGATGGCGTTGCAGTACTGGGTGTCGGTCGGCCGGCCGGACAAGCACCGGCTGATCACCTGGCGGGGCGGCTACCACGGCGACACTCTGCACCCGATGAGCGTCTGCGACCCGGTCGGCGGCATGCACGCGCTCTGGCAGGGCGCGTTGCCGGCCCAGGTGTTCGTCGACGAGCCGCCGGCCGGCTTCGACGTGCCGCTCGATCCGGATTACCTGGAGCAGTGGGACCGCGCGCTGGCCTCGCACGCCGGTTCGGTGGCCGCGATCATCGTCGAGCCGGTGGTGCAGGGTGCCGGTGGCATGCGGTTCACCAGCCCCGGGTACCTGACCGCGCTGCGGGAGCTGGCCGACCGGCACGAGGTGCTGCTGATCTTCGACGAGATCGCCACCGGCTTCGGTCGCACCGGTGCGCTGTTCGCCGCCGACCACGCCGGGGTGGTGCCCGACATCTGCTGCCTGGGCAAGGCGATGACCGGTGGCTACCTGTCGATGGCGGCCACCCTGTGCACCGCGGCGGTGGCCGGGCAGATCTCGCGGGGACCGGTTCCGGTGCTGGCGCACGGGCCGACCTTCATGGCCAACCCGCTGGCCGCCGCGGTCTCGCTGGCCTCGATCGACCTGCTGCTGTCCTCGGACTGGGGCTCGGCGGTGGCCCGGATCGAGGCCGGGCTGCGGCGCGAGCTGGCGCCGCTGGCGGGCCTGCCCGGGGTGGCCGACGTCCGGGTGCTGGGCGCGATCGGGGTGGTGCAGCTGGCCGGGCCGGTGGACGTGGCGGCGGCTTCGGCGGCGGCCGTCGAGGCCGGGGTGTGGCTGCGGCCGTTCCGGGACCTGATCTACACCATGCCGGCCTACCGGATGACCGATGACGAGCTGGCGGTACTCGGGGCGGGCGTCCGGGCCGCAACGCTGGCCACCCTCGACCGGCAGCCGGCGGACCGGGGATGACGCGGCTGCCTGCTACCCGGGACCGGATCGATCCGCTGGCCTGGCTGGCCGACGCCGCCGCCGAGCATGCGACGGCTGGGTTGCACCGCACCCTGCGGCCGCGTCCTGCCGGCCCTGGTGGCCGTCTCGATCTGGCGTCCAACGACTACCTGGGGCTCGCCCGGGATGCCCGGGTGCTGGCCGGCGCCGCCGCCGCGCTGCAACGGTGGGGTGCCGGGGCCACCGGCTCGCGGCTGGTGACCGGTAGCACCGAACTGCATGCCGAGCTGGAGCAGGCGCTGGCCGGCCTGGTCGGCGCGCCGGCGGCGCTGGTGTTCTCCTCCGGCTACCTGGCCAACCTCGGTGCGGTGACTGCGCTGGCCGGGCCGGACTGCCTGATCGTCTCCGACGCCAGCAACCACGCCTCGCTGATCGACGCCTGCCGGCTGAGCCGGTCCCGAGTGGTGGTGGTGCCGCACGGTGACCGGCAGGCCGCTGCCCGAGCGCTGGCCGGCCGTGCCGAACCTCGTGCGCTGGTGCTGCTGGAGGCGGTCAACTCCGCTGGCGGGGATCTGTTGCCGCTGGCCGACTGGCAGGCACTCGTGGTCCGGTACGGCGCGTTGCTGCTGGTGGACGACGCGCACGGGCTGGGGGTGCGCGGTGCCGGCCGGGGCTCGGTCGCCGAGGCGGGGCTGGCCGCCGAGCCGAACGTGGTCAGCACCGTCACGCTGTCCAAGGCGCTCGGCTCCCAGGGCGGTGCGGTGCTCGGCGCGCAGCCGGTGATCGACCACCTCGTCGACCGGGCCCGGTCCTTCGTCTTCGACACCGCGCTGAACCCGGCAGCGGCAGGTGCGGCGCTGGCCGCCGCCCGGATCGTCGCGACCGAGCCGGAGCTGGCCGCGGCGGTGCTGTGCCGGGCGGCCGAGCTGGCGGCGATCTGCGGGGTGCCGACGCCGGACGCGGCAGTACTGCCGGTGGCCGTCGGCGAGCCGCTGCTCGCCGTCGAACGGGCCGAGGCCCTGCGCGAACGGGGGATCGAGGTGGGCTGCTTCCGGCCGCCATCGGTGCCACCGGGAACCGCCCGGTTGCGGCTGGTGGCCCGGGCCGACCTCACCGATGCCGACCTGGACCGGTTCTGTCAGGCCTGGCGGGCAGGGTGGCCGTCATGAGGCTGCTGGCGGTGACGGGCACCGGCACCGAGGTGGGCAAGACCGTGACCACCGCGGCGTTGGCGGCCTGCGCGCTACGGGGCGGGCAGCGGGTGGCGGTGGTCAAGCCGGTGCAGACCGGGGTGTGGCCCGGAGAGCCGGCTGACCTGACCGAGGTGCGGCGGCTCACCGGGCTGGCAGACCTGCACGAGTACGTCCGCTACGCCGAGCCACTCGCTCCGGCGACCGCCGCGCGCCGGCTCGGCGAACCGGGCCCCGACCTGGGTGAGCTGGCCGGCCGGATTGCCGGGTTGGCCGATCGGGACCTGGTCATCGTCGAAGGGGCGGGCGGGGCACTGGTGCGCTTCAACGACCGTGGCGAGGGGCTGGTCGAGCTGATCGGTGCCGTCGTGCGGCTGGTGCGTTCGCGGTCCGGCGCGCAGAGCAGCTTCGGCGCCGAGGTGGTGCTGGTGACCGGTGCGGCCCTGGGTTGCCTGCACCATGCTGCCGCCACCGCCGAGGCGCTCGACCGGCGAGGCCTGGTCAGCCGGCATCTGGTGGTGGGGAGCTGGCCGGCCGAGCCGGGGCTGGCCGAGTGCTGCAACCTCGAGGACCTGCCGTCCCACGCCGGCGCGCCGTTGCACGGGGTGATCCCGCACGGCGCCGGCGGGCTGCCCGTCGCGGCGTTCGCCGAGGCTGCCGTGCGCTCGCTCACGCCGGCTCTCGGAGGCAGCTTCGATGCCGCTAGCTTTGTCCGAGGCCGTGCCGTGCCGGAACCGACGAGAGAGAGCAGTTCATGACCGCCATCGACAGTTCGGTGCTCGGCCGAGCCCGGGAGCAGGTACTCGACGGCGGGGTCGGCCTCGGCGAGCAGGACCTGATCGAGGTGCTGCGGCTGCCCGACGACCAGCTGGAGGCGTTGCTGGCGCTGGCCCATCAGGTCCGGATGCGCTGGTGCGGGCCCGAGGTCGAGGTGGAGGGGATCGTCAGCCTCAAGACCGGTGGCTGCCCGGAGGACTGCCATTTCTGCTCGCAGTCCGGCCAGTTCTCCTCGCCGGTGCGGGCGGCCTGGCTGGACATCCCCAGCCTGGTCGAGGCGGCCCGGCAGACCGCGTCCACCGGCGCCAGCGAGTTCTGCATCGTGGCCGCGGTACGCGGGCCCGATCAGCGGCTGATGGACCAGGTCGCCGAGGGAGTGCAGGCGATCCGGGCCGCGGTGGACATCCAGATCGCGTGCTCGCTGGGCATGCTCAGCCAGAGCCAGGTCGACCGGCTGGCCGCGCTCGGGGTGCACCGCTACAACCACAACCTCGAGACCGCCCGCTCGTACTTCGACCGAGTGGTGACCACCCACACCTGGCAGGAACGGGTGGACACCCTGCGGATGGTGGCCGAAGCCGGCATGGAGGTCTGCTGCGGCGGCATCCTCGGCATGGGGGAGAGCCTGGAGCAGCGTGCCGAGTTCGCGGTGCAGCTGGCCGAACTCGCGCCGGACGAGGTGCCGCTGAACTTCCTCAACCCGCGGCCGGGCACCCCGTTCGCCGAACTGCCGGTGCTCGAGGCCGGTGAGGCGCTGCGAGCCGTCGCCGCCTTCCGGCTGGCACTGCCGCGCACCATCCTGCGGTTCGCCGGTGGGCGGGAGCTGACCCTGGGCGACCTCGGCGCCCGGCAGGGGATGCTCGGCGGCATCAACGCGGTGATCGTCGGCAACTACCTGACCACGCTGGGGCGCCCTCCGGAATCCGACCTGGAACTGCTCGCGGAGCTGAAGATGCCCATCAAGGCGCTGTCGGCCACCCTGTAGCCGATGCCTGGACGAGCCTGCGACCTGTCCGATGTCTGATAGTGCACGTTACTGCGGCCAGTGCGGATTGCCGGCCGGTGGTGAGCTGGCGGGCGGCGAGCTGGCGGGCGGTGAGCTGGCGGGCGGTGAGCTGGCGGGCGATGAGCTGGCTGGCGGTGAGCTGGCGGGCGGTGAGCATGGCGCCTGCGTTCGGCGGGCGGCGCTGGAACCGCCGCGCTACTGCTCGGACTGCGGCCGGCGCATGGTGGTGCAGGTCAGTCCGATGGGCTGGCGTGCCCGGTGTTCCCGGCACGGAGAGCGACGCGGCTGACTGTCCGGCAGCTGGCGTACCGGCGGCCCGGCGCCGAGTATCCACAGTGTTTCAGCCTATCCACAAACGAGATTCTGCTCTGAGAACCTGTCAGTGCAGCTCGGTATCGTCGGCTCTGTGATCGACACGGAGCGGGAGCCTGGTGCACGGCTTGCTCGGCTGATCGCGCTGCAGCCGGCCGAGCGCTCGACCGGTGAGCTGGCCCGGTTCGATCCGGAGCAGTTGTCGGCCGGCGAGCGGATCGACCTGGTCGCCGCGCTGCAGGAACAGAAGAACTGGCTCGACGCGGCGCAGGCGCGGGTGCTGGCGGTTATCGATGCCACCGATACCAGCACTCTGCAGCTGTCCGGCGAGGCCGTGTCGCTGGCTCTGAAGATCCCGGTCCCGACGGCGCAGCGCAAGCTCAAGACCAGCCGGACGCTGCTCGATGAACTGCCCTGCACGCTGGCGTTGCTCGCCCGGGGCGAGATCTCCGAACGGCACGCACAGCTGATCACCGAAGGCGCCTGGCGATTGGAGGCGGAGGTGGTCGGGCAGTTCGATCGGCAGATCACCGAGCGGGCTCCAGACCAGACGGCCAGCCAGCTGCGGCAGACGATCAGCCGGGCCGTGCACAGTCTCGATCCGGCCACCGCGCAACAGCGGCACCTCCGGGCGCTGGCTGATCGCCGGGTGGGCTTTCAGCCGGCGGACGACGGCATGGTCGAGCTGCCGGTGCTGCTGGGCGCGGTGGAGGGTCAGCTGATCTTCACCCGGCTGACCGCTGCGGCAACCCTGCTGCCAGCTGAGGACTCCCGCACGATGGATCAGCGCCGGGCCGACCTGCTGGTGGACGCGGTGTTGTCCGGCCTGCCGCAGGATGCACTGCCCGAGCTACAGGGCCGGCGGCCAGCCATCCAGGTCGTGGTCAGTGCCGACACCCTGTTGCGGCTCGACGACGAGCCTGCCCAGCTGACTGGCTACGGGCCGATCACCGCCGAGACTGCGCGTCGGCTGGCCGCCGACGAGTCGGGCAGTTGGCGCCGGTTACTCACCGACCCAGACACCGGCCACCTGCTCGACATCAGCGCCGAGCGCTACCGGCCCAGCCAGCGGTTGCGTGACTACGTCGATGCCCGCGACGGCGTGTGCGCCTTCCCGACCTGCAACCAACCCGGGTACCGCTGCGAGTTCGAGCACATCACGGCCTTCGCACGAGGAGGCCGCACCTGCCGGTGCAACGGGGCGCTGGCCTGCCGGCGGCACAACCTCTGCAAGGCAGGCACCGGTTGGAGCTACCGCCGCAACGAGAATGGGTCATTCACCTGGACCGACGACACCGGCCATCGGCGTACCGGTCACCCGCCGCAACGCTGGCCCGGTGCCGGCAATCGGCCCACGGCCGATCCCGCGTGCGCCGGCGCGCCGTGATGACGAATGCATCTCACCAGCGGCGCTGCGGGACGTCCAGGTGTGCTGGGCCGGTGCGGGTAGCAGTGGGCCACGGGGGATCAGGAATGGGAGCTGCGACGTCGACCATCCGGATGTCGGCGTTCGGGAGCTGCGCGGCAATTCCTCATGGGCCGGTGTTGTCGGCGGGCCGGGTCTCGGTGCCGGCAGCGTGCCAGGTCTCGGTGCCGGCGGCGGGCCGGGTCTCGGTGCCGGCGGGGCGCTGCGACGCATGGCCGAGGGCGGCAGCGATCACGGCCGCCAGGTGGTTGAGGGTCTCGGTCAGGCCGGGACGGGCGGCTGCCTCGGTGGCAGCTTCGGCGAGCAATCGCCGGCGCAGGTCCACTACCGCCAGTATCGACGCGTCATCGATGTCGGTGAGATCGAGCGGTGGTGGTGCTTCGCCACCATCCTGCTCGCGGGCCGCTGCCCGACGCAGCAGCTCGCGCGCGAGTTCGGAATCCGACACATCCGTCACGGTGGGAACCAGCACCGGCGCCGCCACCGGCACGCCGTACGCCTCAGCCGCCGCGACCAGCAACTGGTCGGCGGGCAGCCGCAGCGCCTCGGCGAGCACCTGCACCGTCCTGCGGGACGGCATGTCCTTGATGCTGTCGCGCGGATCGGTCAGGATCGAATGCAGCGTCTGTCGGGACAGCCCCGACAGCCGGACCACATCGGCGGGCTTGTAGCCACGCTCGGCCATCCGCGCCTGGATCAGCCTACGAAACGCGTGCATGCCGGCATCCCTTGTCCGTGACCACCAGAAGTAACCGTCTCGTGCCGGCTGCCTGCGCGCAATGTCTCGATACGCACTGTCTGTTGACGACGCTCCGCCTGCGTGACGTGTGGCCTTCGACCTTACTGACACGCCCAGGGACCGGCCCGGCGAGAGCTACCTATAAGCGCTATCGGCACCGCCGTCCGACAGTCCTTGACAGCGAGCAGAATCAGAGATCAAGATCGGCTTTCGGCTATACAAAATAAAGCCTGCTGCACCAGCACCCTCTCGCTCTGCCATCCGCCCCTAGCACTGAGGGAGGTCTGATGCCCGGCTGGTCCGACAACGATGGACGCGATGTCCGGCGAAGGCATGCCTGCCAGGTAGCGACCGGCCGCAGCCGCGTGGGCGACAGCCCCGGTCGGCAGTGGCATGGCCGAGTTCGGAGCTAGCCACCATGCGCCTGCGAAGCCGGGCGGTGCTCGTCGCGTGCCTGGAGCTGGCCCGGCTCAGTGAACGCGAGCTGGCCCGGCGAGCCGGACTCAGCCACTCCACCGTCAATCACCTGTGCAGCGGCCGGCGGGCGAGTTGCTCGCGCGCCAGTGCTGCAGCGATCGAACGGGCGCTCGACGTGGAGCAGGGAAAGCTGTTCGTCTGACGCCACCGGCCTGACGCCACCGGCCTGCCGTCAGCCGGCCTGCCGTCAGCCGGCCTGCCGTCAGCCGGCCTGCCGACCGCGAGCCGAGCCACCGCGAGCCGAGCCACCGCGAGCCGGCCTACTGCAGGCCGGTCACCAGTTCGCTGCCTGCATAGACGTTCATCCGGCCCGGCCGCACCATGCCGGCCAGCACCAGTTCGTGATCACGGGCCAGGTCCACCGCCAGGTCCGACGGCGCTGACACCGCGACCACGCCGGCCACCCCGGCGGCGACCGCCTTCTGCACGATCTCGAACGACACCCGCCCGCTGACCACCAGCAGCAGATCGGTGGCCGGCAGCCGCCCGGCCAGCAGCGCCCAGCCCACCATCTTGTCCACGGCGTTGTGCCGTCCGACATCCTCGCGAACCACCAGCAGCTCACCAGCCGCGGTCGCCAACCCCGCCGCGTGCAGGGACCCGGTGCGGGAGAAGGTCCGTTGCTGCAGCCGCACCTGGTCCGGCAGTCCCTGCAGCACACCGACCGGCACTGTCCAGCCGGGCGTGTGCGGTGCCGAGCGGCGCAGCGGGCTGAGGTCGAGCACGTCCGCGCTGCACACCCCGCAGGCCGCCCCGGTCACCCAGGCCCGCGGCCGTGGCGGCTGAACCCCGGCGTCCAGTGCCACGTGCACCTGGTCGATCCCCCGACCGCTGACTCCGTCCAGCGCGCGCAGTTCGAGGTCGTCGGCGGTCCGGCACTGCCGCAGCTCCTGCAGATCCCCGGGCGCGCGAACCCCGGACTCCACCGTCAGCCAACCGGCAGCCAGCTCCAGGTCGTGCCCCGGGGTGCGCATCAGGGTGGCGATCGACTCGCCGGCCACGATCAGGTTCAGCGGTGCTTCGACGGTCAGTTCGTCGCCGACAGTCTCCACGCTGCTCGGCCCGTCCGGCGGACAGGTGCGCAGCTTGATGATCCGGCGCCGTGCCGTGCTGACAGCCATCCGTGCCGGCCCCATTCCTCGCGGCCCGCGCCGCGTGCTCCCAATCTAATCCGCGCTGATCTGCGGGCTAGGGTGCTCGAAGGATCAGCGGACCGCGCGCCGGCGCTGGAGCCCGGCCCCGCGAGGACCGGCACCGGACCGGCGCTGGAAGGGAGATGCACGATGCCCGCAGTCGGCGCACCGTCCGCCGCGCCCCGCTCATGACCCTGTTCGGCGACCCGGCCCTCGGCGACCCGGCCCTCGGCGACCCGGCCCTCGGCGACCCGGCCTTCGGCGAGCCGACCGGCCCAGCCGAGCTGGCCGGCCCGGGCGAACCGGCTGACCCGTTCAGCGGTGCCGACGACCCGAACAGCCCGCTCGCGGTCCGGATGCGGCCGCGCAGCCTGGACGAGGTGCTCGGCCAGCAGCAGTTGCTCGGCCCCGGTTCGCCGCTGCGCCGGCTGGTCGAGGGCGACGCCCCGATGTCGCTGATCCTGTTCGGCCCGCCCGGCACCGGCAAGACCACGCTGGCCACCATCGTCTCGACCGCCGGCAACCGGCGCTTCGTGCAGCTCTCGGCGCTTAACGCCGGCGTCAAGGATGTCCGCGCCGTGATCGAGACCGCCCGCCGCACCCTGGAGCACGGCGGCCGTCCGACGGTGCTGTTCATCGACGAGATCCACCGCTTCTCCAAGACCCAGCAGGACTCGCTGCTGGCCGCGGTGGAGGCCCGGACGATCACCCTGGTGGCGGCGACCACCGAGAATCCGTACTTCTCGCTGGTCTCACCGCTGCTCTCCCGCAGCCTGCTGCTCACCCTGCAGCCGCTCACCGACGACGACATCGACGAACTGGTGAACCGCGCGCTGACCGACCGGCGGGGGCTGGGTGGCGCGGTCCGGCTGACCGAGGAGGCCCGCGAACACCTGATCCGGATGGCCGCCGGCGATGCCCGCCGGGCGCTCACCGCACTGGAGGCGGCGGCGGGCGCAGTGCTGGCCCGCAGTGCCGCGACGGGCAGCGTGGAGGCCGGCGGTGCCGAGACGGGCAGTGCCGCGACCGACAGTGCCGAGACGGGCCGTGCGGAGACCGGCAGTGCCGAGGGTGGCCGTGCCGAGGACGCCAGTGCCGAGGACGCCAGCATCGGGGACAAAAGCATCGGGGACGCCAGCACCGAGGCCGACAGCTCAGCGGTCGCGAGTAGCGAGACGAGCAGGGAGATCAGCCTGGGCGACCTGGAGCAGGCCGTCGATACCGCGGCGGTGCGCTACGACCGCGACGGCGAACAGCACTACGACGTGATCAGCGCCTTTATCAAGTCCATCCGGGGCTCGGACGTCGACGCCGCGCTGCATTACCTGGCCCGGATGATCGTGGCCGGCGAGGATCCCCGCTTCATCGCCCGCCGGCTGGTGGTGCACGCCAGCGAGGACATCGGGATGGCCGACCCGACCGCGCTGCTGGCCGCCACCGCGGCCGCGGAGGCGGTAGCCCTGATCGGCATGCCGGAGGCCCGCATCAACCTCGCCCAGGCCACCATCCACCTGGCCCTGGCGCCCAAATCCAACGCCGTGATCACCGCGGTCGACGCCGCCATCGGCGACGTCCGGGCGGGGCTCGCCGGCACCGTCCCGGCCCCGCTGCGCGACAGCCACTACTCCGGCGCCGGCCGGCTCGGGCACGGCAAGCGCTACCAGTACCCGCACGACCTGTCCGAAGGAGTGGCGACCCAGCAGTACCCGCCGGACGAACTCGTCGGCCGGGACTACTACCGGCCCGGCCCGCGCGGCGCCGAGCGGGCGATCGCCGAACGGCTGGCCAAGTTGCGGGCGGTGATCCGCGGCATCCGGCCCTGAACGGCCAGCAGGTAGGGTCCTCTCGACGTCCGGGACCCGAGCCGTGGACCGAGACCGAACCTAACCGAAATCCCTGGAAGGAGGCCGCGCGTGCACGCTGGAGGAATCGCGGCGCTGATCGCCGCCGGCGCGTTCGTCCTGCTGGTGCTGCTGCTGGCGTTCCCGCTGCTCAAGCTCGGCCGGACGCTGGACGAGGCGACCCTGGCGATCCGCAAGACGCACGAGGGGGCCACGCCGCTGCTGTCCAGTGCCCAGACCACCGTGGCCAACGTCAACACCCAACTGGAGCAGATCGAGGGCATCACCCACGGCGTCAGCTCGATCACCTCGAACGCCGCGGCGCTGACCGCCATCGTCACCTCGACCGTCGGCACTCCGCTGATCAAGGTCGCCGCGTTCTCCTACGGCGTGCGGTCCAGCCTGCGCAAGCGGCAGGACAGCCAGGCGATCGCCGCCGCCCGCGCGGACCGGCGCGGCGGCCGGCGACGGAGGAACGGCTGAGATGCGAAGGCTGTTCTGGTTGGCCCTCGGTGCCAGCCTCGGAGTGCTGATCGTGCGCAAGCTGTCCCGCGCCGCCGAGCGGATGACCCCGCAGGGCATCGCGGCCAGCCTCGGTGCCGGGCTGTCCGACCTGGCCACCGCGCTGCGCGACTTCGGTGACGACGTGCGAGTGGCCATGTCGAGCCAGGAGGCCGCGCTGCGCACCGCCGCCGGCCTGGACGCCGGCTCGCCGACCGCGCTCACCCCCGACGGGTCGGTGCCGCCGGGCCCGGCCGGCGAGGTGGCCACCGCGGTGAGCCCGACCGCCGACCGGCCGGCCGGCCGCTGAGCCAGCTGACGCCCGAGCCGGCCGCTGCCGCGATGACCGGGCCCGGTGCCGATCGCCCGTCCGGGATCTGGTTCGGCGTGGACGTGGGCTCGGTCCGGGTCGGGGTGGCCCGCAGCGACCCGTCCGGAACGCTCGCCGTGCCGGTCGCCACGCTGCGCCGGGATCGGCGGCTGGGAACCGACCTGGACGAGCTGACCACCCTGCTGGACGAGTACGAGGCGGCCGGGGTGGTAGTGGGCCTGCCTCGCACGCTGGCCGGCCGGGCGGGGCCGGCGGTGACCGAGGCCCGTGAGTACGGGCGGGCACTGGCAGCACGGGTGGCTCCGCGTCCGGTACTTTACGTCGATGAACGTCTGACCACGGTGCTGGCGCAGCGCAATCTGACGGCCAGCGGCGTACGTGGCCGGGCCAAACGGGCGAAAGTGGACCAGGCCGCGGCCGTGGAGATCTTGCAGTCGTTCCTGGACGGTTCGACCCAGCAACACCCGGACTAGCGGATGCGAAAGGGCCACACGCAGGTGGAGGGTTCGATCGACGAAGTGCGCGACGACGAGCATCCGTTGTTCGACTCCGGCGAGAATGCGCCGTATGTCCCGGGTGCCCGTAAGCGATCCCAGCGACGCCGCGCCCGTCGTAAGCGACGGCACCGGATCGCACCGATCGTCGCGATAGTCCTGATCTTCGTCCTGATCGGTGTCAGCTACAAGATCGTCACCTCGGTCGCCGGCCGGTTCAACGACCGGTTCGCGGTGCCGGACTACACCGGCACCGGCGAGGGCTTCACCCGCGTCAAGATCTCGCCCGGGGACGGCGCCAGCGACGTGGCGACGGCGATGGAGAAGGCCGGCGTGGTCAAGTCCGTCCGGGCCTTCGTCGACGCGGCCCAGGACTCCGGCCGGGCCAACGACATCCAGGCCGGGGTGTACCGGGTACCGCTGCACGCCTCCGGTGCCGTCGCCATGGCCGCCATCCTGGATCCGGCCAACCGGCTGGTCTCGCAGGTGACCATCCCGGAGGGCCTCACCGTCAGGCAGATGCTTCCGTTGCTGGCCGGCAAGACCGGCCTGCCGGTCGCCCAACTGCAGGCCGCGGTGGCCAAGATCTCCAACCTGGGACTGCCGCAGGGTTTCGCTCCGAAGAGTGCCGAGGGCTTCCTGTTCCCGGCCACCTACGAGATCGACCCCGACCAGTCCGCCCTCGAGGTGGTGCAGCAGCTGACCGGCGAGTTCGACGCCGAGTACCGCAAGCTCAACTTCGCCGCCGGGGCCAAGGCCCAGAACCTGACCTCGTACCAGGCGTTGATCATCGCCTCGCTGGTCGAGTCCGAGGCGAAGTTCCCTCAAGACCGGCCCAAGATCGCCCGGGTGATCCTCAACCGGATCGCCAAGGGCACCCCGATCGGCATCGACGCGGCCAACCGGTACGGCGTGGCACTGACCGGCAAGGACCCGAACTCGGTGACCTACAACGAGGACTCGCCGTACAACGTCCGAACCCACCTCGGGTTGCCGCCGACCCCGGTGTCCAACCCCGGCGAGGCCTCGCTGCAGGCGGCGATCGCGCCGGCGCCCGGCGACTGGCTGTACTACGTGGTCGCCGACGCGGCCGGCCACCACATCTTCACCGCCGACGAGAGTGTCTGGGTCGAGGCGGTCGCCAAGTGCAAGGCCAACGGCTGGGGCTGCTAGTGCCACCCCGCTCGGCGGCGGTCCTCGGTAAGCCCGTCGGGCACTCGCTGTCGCCGGTGCTGCACCGGGCCGCCTACCGCGCGCTCGGCCTGACCGGCTGGCGCTACACCGCGATCGAGTGCGACGAGCCGGAACTCGCCGGCCTGCTCGCCCGCTCCGGCACGGACGTGGTGGGCTACTCGTGCACCATGCCGCTCAAACGGCAGGTGCTGCGGGTGGCGACCTCGGCCAGTCCGGCAGCGAGCGCGATCGGGGCCGGCAACACCCTGCTCCGGACGGCGAACGGTTGGCATGCCGACAACACCGACTGGATCGGCATCCGGGACGCGCTGGCCGCGGCGTCGGTGCCGGCCGCCGGACGGGTTGTGGTGCTCGGCGCGGGCGGCACCGCGCAGGCCGCGCTGGCAGCGCTGACCGACGGGGAGCCGCCGCGGCAGGTGCAGGTGCTGGTCCGGGAGCCGGGCCGGGCCGGCGAACTGCTGGCGACCGCGAGCCGGCTGGCGCTGCCGGTCACGGTGGCTCCGCTTGCCGATCCGCAGCCGTGGCTGGCCGCCGATCTGGTCATCTCCACGCTGCCGGCCGGGGCCGCCGACGGCTACGCCGGGTGGGCGTTCACCGCCGGGCAGGCATTGCTGGATGCTGTCTACTCGCCGTGGCCGACGCCGCTGGCAGCCGCCTTCACCGCCGCCGGTGCGCCGGTGATCAGCGGTGCGGCGATGCTGCTCTACCAGGCCGCTCGCCAGGTGGAGCTCATGACGGGGAGTGCAGCTCCAGTCGAGGCCATGCGAGCTGCGCTGCGGGCAGCCCTCCCTGGCTGCGCTGCCTGATCCGGGCCTCGGCCAGCTGCAGGTCCCGCGGGGTGTCGCAGTCGGCGCCCCAGCCGTCGAAGTCGGGCAGGTAGCCGACCTCGACGCTGTCGTACAGCGCCCGCACCGGGCGGCCGGCCGGCTCGCCCAGCCGGTCCAGGGCGGCGTACAGCGCGGCGGTGCGCCAGGCGGCGGCCAGGTAGTTGACCCGGCCGGCCGGGTCCACCAGCACGGCGGCCCCGGTGTCCGGCCGATCGGTCAGCAGTGCCCGCAACGGCCGCAGCGCCCCGGCCACGAACGGCAGATCGGCGGCCAGTACCAGCACCACCGGCTGCTGCACCCGCCGCAGTCCGGCGCTGATACCGGCCACCGGACCGCTGCCGGCCGGCTCCTCCCGGCAGAACACCGGCTCGCCGATCCCGTACCGGGAGGCGCCCACCACGATCCGCCTGCTGGCCGCGCTGCCGGCCAGCAGCACGTGGTCGAGCAGCGGCCACCCGGCCAACCTGCGCTCCGGCTTGGCGACCGCTGACCCGGCGCCGGCCATCCGGCTGCCTCGACCGCCGGACAGGATCACCGCGTCGAACGCCTCGTCCGGGCCGGCGCCGCTGCGGACCAGCGCCAGGGCGGCGGCCGTCCGGGCCCGCAGCGGGGTTTCGCCGAACAGGCTGAGCAGGGTCAGCGCGAGCTGGAAGCTGGCCGCGGCCGCGTCCCGCTCGCCCTGGGAGAACTGGCGCACCCCGATCGAGTGCAGGGTGGCGGCCTGCCGTTCCCGGCCCAGCGCGTGCCGCCAGGCCTGCAGGTGGCAGCGTTCGGCCGCCGCGAAGTCCGAGCACAGGCAATGCAGGTCAGCCAGTCGCACCAGCACGTGCCACGGATCGGCTCGGTTGCCGGGCTCGTCGAGCAGCCGCTGCCCCTCGGCCAGGCCCTGCTCGGCCCGGCCGAGCAGCCCGAGCAGGAACAGTCGGTGCACCGGCTCGGCGCCGGCCAGTGCCTGCTCGGCGGCCTGCCGGTCGGTGAGCACCTCGCGCAGGCTGGACGGATCGGTCGCCCACCCGGCCTGCTCGCCCATGCCACCATGATGGCCGAACGCGGGACGGCCGAACGCGGGACGGCTGCCCAGCAGGGCTCGGAACTGGGCACGACCCGTCCGGGCGCGGTGCTGGTCCGGGTGACACAATCGGTCGAGTGCTGCGCTGGATGACTGCCGGAGAGTCGCACGGTCCGGCCCTGGTGGCGATCCTGGAGGGGTTGCCGGCCGGCGTTCCGGTCACCACCACCGATATCGCCCGGGACCTGGCGCGCCGCCGGCTCGGCCACGGCCGCGGCGCCCGGATGAAGTTCGAGCAGGACGAGGTGGAGCTGACCGGCGGCGTCCGGCACGGGACCACCATGGGCGGCCCGGTGGCGGTCCGGATCGGCAACACCGAGTGGCCCAAGTGGCAGACCGTGATGGCGGCCGACCCGGTACCGGCGGAGGTACTGGCCGAGCAGGCCCGCAACGAACCGCTGACCCGGCCCCGGCCGGGCCACGCCGACCTGGTCGGCATGCAGAAGTACGACCTGGACGACGCCCGTCCGGTGCTGGAACGGGCCAGTGCCCGCGAGACCGCGGCCCGGGTCGCGCTCGGCGTGCTGGCAAAGCAGTTCCTGCGCCACAGCGTCGGGGTAGAGGTACTCAGCCACGTCACCGCGATCGGCTCGGTGTCCGCCCCGGCCGGCACCCTGCCGCAGCCCGGGGACGCCGAGCGGATCGACGCCTCCGAGGTGCGCTGCCTGGACGAGGCCACCAGTGCCGCGATGGTGGAGCTGATCGACGCCACCAAGCGGGCCGGCGACACCCTGGGCGGGGTGGTGGAGGTGGTGGCCCATTCGGTGCCACCGGGACTGGGCAGCCATATCCAATGGGACCGCCGGCTGGACTCGCGGCTGGCCGCGGCGCTGATGGGCATCCAGGCGATCAAGGCGGTGGAGGTCGGCGACGGCCTGGAACTGGCCCGCACGCCGGGCAGCCAGGCACACGACGAGATCGAGCGGGACGCCGACGGGGTGCTGCGGCGCCGCTCGGACCGGGCTGGTGGCATCGAGGGCGGCATGAGCACCGGCGAGCTGCTGCGGGTCCGGGCCGCCATGAAGCCGATCTCGACGGTGCCGCGTGCGCTGGCCACCGTGGACGTCGCCAGCGGGGAACCGGCGGTGGCGATCAACCAGCGCTCGGACGTCTGCGCGGTGCCGGCCGCCGGGGTGGTGGCCGAGGCGATGGTCGCCCTGGTGCTCGCCCAGGCGGTGCTGGAGAAGTTCGGCGGCGACTCGATCGGCGAGACCCGGCGCAACGCGCAGGCCTACCTCGACCGGCTCGCCGAGCGCGGCCTGAGTGCCGGCGGGCGGGCCGGGCATTCGGCCCCCTCGGCAGAACCCGGCTCCTGATGCCGCCCCGGGTGGTGCTGGTCGGGTTGCCGGGCGCCGGCAAGTCCAGCGTCGGGGCCGAGCTGGGCCGCCGGCTCGAGCTGCCGTTCGCCGACACCGACGAGCTGATCACCCGCCAGACCGGGCGCTCGGTCGCCGACATCTTCGCCCAGCAGGGCGAACTCGCGTTCCGGCAACTGGAGGCCGACATGGTCGCCGAGGCGCTGGCCGGCTTCGACGGGGTGCTGGCCCTCGGCGGCGGCGCGGTGAGCACCGAGTCGGTCCGGGCCGACCTGCTCGGTTGCGGGGTGCCGGTGGTGCTGCTCACCGCCGGGCCGGGCGAGCTGCTGCGCCGGCTGGCGGCCTCCGACGCCCGGCCGCTGCTGGCCGGCGACAGCGCGGCGAGGCTGGCCGAGCTGACCGCCGTTCGCGAGCCGCTGTACCGCGCGGTCGCCACCGCCTCCGTCGACACCGGTGACCGTGCCGTCGCCGAGGTCGCGGCCGACATCGCCGACCGGCTGGCGGCGGGCAAGCCGTGACCGACGCCACCCGCATACCGGTGACCGGCGACCGGCCGTACGACGTGGTGATCGGCACCGGACTGCTCGGCGAGCTGGCCGGGCTGCTGGCCGGTGCCCAGCGGGTCGGGGTGATCCACCCGCCGGCGCTGGCCGACCGTGCCGGGGCGGTCCGCGACGACCTGGCCGGCCACGGCTTCGACGTGCAGCTGATCGAGGTGCCGGACGGCGAGGCCGCCAAGACGCTGGCGGTGGCCGGTGGCTGCTTCGACGCGCTGGGCGCGGCCGGCTTCACCCGCAGTGACGCGCTGGTCGGGCTGGGCGGCGGCGCCACCACCGACCTGGCCGGCTGGGTTGCCGCAAGCTGGCTGCGCGGCGTGCCGATCGTGCAGCTGCCCACCACGCTGGCCGGCATGGTGGACGCGGCGGTCGGTGGCAAGACCGGCGTGAACACCGCGGCCGGCAAGAACCTGGTGGGCGCCTTCCACCCACCGGTCGGGGTGCTGTGCGACCTCGGCGCGTTGCGCACCCTGCCGGCCGAGGACTACGTCGCGGGGCTGGCCGAGGTGGTCAAGTGCGGCTTCATCGCCGATCCGGCGATCCTGGACCTGATCGAGGCCGACCCGGCCGCGGTGGCCGTGCCCGGCAATCCCGCCGAGCGCGAGCTGGTCGAGCGGTCGGTGGCGGTCAAGGCCCGGGTGGTGTCGGCCGACCTCACCGAGCAGGGCCCGCGCGAGGTGCTCAACTACGGCCACACCCTGGGCCACGCGATCGAGAAGGCCGAGCGGTACCGGTGGCGGCACGGCGCGGCGGTCTCGGTCGGGCTGGTGTACGCGGCCGAACTCGGCCGGGCGCTGGGCCGGCTGGACGACGCCACCGCCGACCGGCACCGGGCGGTGCTGGATGCGCTGGGGTTGCCGGTGAGCTACCGGGCCGGCGCCTTCGACGAGCTGCTGGCGACCATGCGGATCGACAAGAAGGCGCGTGGCAATCGGCTACGGTTCGTGCTGCTGGACGGCCTGGCCCGGCCGGTGACGGTGGACGAGCCGGACCTGGCGCTGCTGGCCGCGGCGTACGCCGAGATATCGGGAGGGTGAAGGGATGGCTGCTCAACGGGTACTGGTGCTCAACGGGCCGAACCTGGGCCGGCTGGGTACCCGGGAGCCGGAGATCTACGGCAGTACCAGTTATCCGGAGCTGGCCGCGCTGTGCGTGCGGGCCGGTGCGGAGCTGGGGCTGGCCGTCGAGGTGCACCAGAGCGACGCCGAGTCCGAGCTGGTCGGCTGGTTGCACCGGGCCGCGGACGAGCGGCTGCCGGTGGTGCTGAACCCGGCCGGCCTGAGCCACACCTCGGTGGTGTTGCGTGACGCGGCAGCCGCCCGCACCGCACCGCTGGTCGAGGTGCACATCTCCAACATCGCCGCCCGGGAGGAGTTCCGGCGGCACTCCTACATCTCCGCCGTCGCGTCCGGGGTGATCACCGGCCTCGGCGTCGAGGGCTACGTGCTGGCGCTGAGCTGGCTGTCCTCGGCCACCGCCGGCCGGCAGACAGAGCAGCGTCCCGAACCGGCCGCGCCGGCCGGCAACTAGAGTGCCTGGCGTGCAACGCTGGCGTGGCCTGGACGAGATTCCGGCCGGATGGGGTCGTTGCGTTGTCACCATCGGGGTGTTCGACGGCCTGCACCGCGGGCACCAGCAGATCGTCGCCCGGGCCCGTGCGGTGGCCGGTGAGCTGGGCCTGCCGACGGTGCTGGTCACCTTCACCCCGCACCCGTCGGAGGTGGTCCGGCCGGGCAGCCACCCGCCGCAGCTGACCACCAACATCCGCAAGGCGGAGCTGGCCGCCGAACTCGGAGTGGACGTGGTGGTGTTCCTGCCGTTCACGCTGGACTTCGCCAAGCTCTCCCCGGAGGACTTCGTCCACCAGGTGGTGGTCGCCGAGCTGCACGCCGCCGCGCTGGTGGTGGGGGAGAACTTCCGGTTCGGCCACCGGGCCGCCGGCACCGTGACCATGCTGAGCGATCTGGGCAGCCGGTGGGGCTTCGCCGCCGAGGGCGTGGAGCTGCTCACCGACGACGGCCTGCCGATCTCGTCCACCTACATCCGCTCCTGCGTGGAGGCCGGCGACGTGGCCGCCGCCGCGCACGCGCTGGGCCGGCCGCACCGGCTGGACGGGGTGGTGGTGCGCGGGGACCAGCGCGGCCGCGAGCTGGGTTTCCCGACCGCCAACGTCCGCCCGGTGCCCTACCCGGCGGTGCCGGCCGACGGCATCTACGCCGGCCGGGTGGTGCGGCTGGACGAGTGGGGCAACACCGTGGCCGACCAGCGGCCGCTGCCGGCGGCCATCTCAGTGGGCAGCAACCCGACCTTCGAGGGCCGGCACCGGTCGGTGGAGGCGTTCATCCTCGACTTCGACGCCGATCTGTACGGGCAGAACCTCGGGGTGGAGTTCGAGCGCCGGCTGCGCGGCATGGTGCGCTACGACTCGGTGCAGGCACTGGTCGACCAGATGGCAGCCGACGTCGCCCAGACCCGGGAGCTGCTCGGCTAGCCTGCCGGCCGCTCGGTTTCCGGGCAGCAGTGGCCGGCTGCTAGACTTTGCTCGGCAATCGCGGAGTTCCGCCGTGCCCGCAGCCACGTTACCCATCCGTCGTGATGAAGACCGACGGGGCGTGCCTGCATCAGAGACGATGAAGGAGTAAGCGTTCGTGCCGCTCACCAAGGAAGTCAAGCAGCAACTCATCAGCGAGTACGGTGCCTCCGACACCGACACCGGGTCGGCCGAGGTGCAGATCGCGATGCTGAGCCGCCGGATCGCCGACCTCACCGAGCACCTCAAGGGCCACAAGCACGACCACCACAGCCGGCGTGGCCTGCTGCTGCTGGTCGGCCAGCGGCGCCGGCTGCTGAACTACCTGACCAAGACCGACGTCAACCGCTACCGCTCCATCATCGAGCGGCTCGGCCTGCGCCGATAGTCCTACCGGGAGTGGCCTGATCGGGGCCGCTCCCGTCCGTTGCGTGAGTCCGCCCCGCTTACGGGGCGGCTCGCGGAACCCTGACAAGTAAATCCATGCCGGAGCTGAGCACGACATCGACGTACCTCTACGCCGAACGACCGTGCGGCTTTCCGAGGTCGGTCCTCGGTAGTGGCGTCCTGAACCCGCGACCGCTCACCGGTCGGCTCAGGCGCTTCGATCGAAGACCGGCACCGCACCCCGCCGAGATCATCGGCCCGTCGAGTGCCCGATGCGCTCCGCCCCGGCTCGTACCAGCGCGCAGCGCGCGCTGCCGACAGAGAGGCGGACTGCTTTGTCCGACACCGACACCCTGACCGGCGCCAGCGAAGCCGGCACCACCGAAGTCGTGGCCACCATCGACAACGGCAGCTTCGGCACCCGCACCATCCGGTTCGAGACCGGCCGGCTGGCCAAGCAGGCCGCCGGCTCCGTGGTGGCCTACCTCGACGAGGAGACCATGCTGCTGTCGGCGACCACCGCCGGCAAGAGCCCCAAGGAACAGTTCGACTTCTTCCCGCTCACCGTCGACGTCGAGGAGCGGATGTATGCCGCCGGGCGGATCCCGGGCTCGTTCTTCCGGCGCGAGGGCCGGCCGTCCGAGGACGCCATCCTGACCTGCCGGCTGATCGACCGGCCGCTGCGACCGACCTTCATCAAGGGCCTGCGCAACGAGGTCCAGGTCGTCATCACGGTGATGGCGCTGGACCCCGACCACGCCTACGACGTGCTGGCCATCAACGCGGCCTCGGCGTCCACCCAGATCTCCGGCCTGCCGTTCAACGGCCCGGTCGGGGCCACCCGGGTGGCGCTGATCGACGGCCAGTGGGTGGGCTTCCCGACCCACACCGAGCTGGAGCGGGCCACCTTCGACATGGTGGTGGCCGGCCGGCTGCTGTCCTCGGGTGACGTCGCGATCATGATGGTCGAGGCCGAGGCCACCGAGAACACCATCGAGCTGGTCGCCGGCGGTGCCACCAAGCCCACCGAAGAGGTGGTGGCGGCCGGACTGGAGGCCGCCAAGCCGTTCATCGCCACGCTGTGCCGGGCCCAGTCCGAGCTCGCCGCGGCGGCGGCCAAGGAGACCCGGGAGTTCCCGGTCTTCCTGGACTATCAGGACGACGTGCTGGAGGCGGTCACCGCCGGCTACCGCGACGCCACCGCCACCGCGCTCACCATCGCCGACAAGCAGGACCGCGAGCTGGAGCTGGACCGGATCAAGGACCAGGCCAAGACCGATCTGGCCGAGAAGTTCGCCGGCCGGGAGAAGGAGATCAGCGCCGCCTACCGGTCGCTGACCAAGACCCTGATCCGGCAGCGGGTGCTGCGCGACAAGATCCGCATCGATGGCCGCGGCCTGACCGACATCCGGACGCTGTCGGCCGAGGTCGAGGTGCTGCCGCGGGTGCACGGCTCCGCGCTGTTCGAGCGCGGCGAGACCCAGATCCTGGGCGTCACCACGCTGAACATGCTGGGCCTGGAGCAGAAGCTCGACACCCTGAGCCCGAACCGCACCAAGCGCTACATGCACAACTACAACTTCCCGCCGTACTCCACCGGTGAGACCGGCCGGGTCGGCTCGCCCAAGCGGCGCGAGATCGGCCACGGCGCGCTCGCCGAGCGGGCACTGGTGCCGGTGCTGCCCAGCCGGGACGAGTTCCCGTACGCGATCCGTCAGGTGTCCGAGGCGCTCGGCTCCAACGGCTCGACGTCGATGGGCTCGGTGTGCGCCTCGACCCTGGGCCTGCTCAACGCCGGCGTGCCGCTGAAGGCGCCGGTGGCCGGCATCGCGATGGGCCTGATCTCCGACACGGTGGATGGCAACACCGAGTACGTGGCGCTCACCGACATCCTCGGTGCCGAGGACGCCTTCGGTGACATGGACTTCAAGGTGGCCGGTACCCGCGACTTCGTCACCGCGCTGCAGCTGGACACCAAGCTGGACGGCATCCCGTCCGAGGTGCTGGCCCAGGCGCTGTCGCAGGCCCGGGACGCCCGGCTGCACATCCTGGACGTGATGGCCGAGGCCATCGACGAGCCGGACGAGATGAGCCCGTACGCCCCGCGGGTCACCGTGGTGAAGATCCCGGTGGACAAGATCGGCGCGGTGATCGGCCCGAAGGGTCAGATGATCAACTCGATCCAGGACGAGACCGGCGCCCAGATCACCATCGAGGACGACGGCACCATCTACGTCGGCGCCTCGGACGGGCCGTCCGCGGCCGCCGCGGTGGACCGGATCAACGCCATCGCCAACCCGCAGATGCCCAAGGTGGGCGAGCGGTTCCTGGGCACCGTGGTCAAGACCGCGGCGTTCGGCGCCTTCGTCTCGCTGCTGCCGGGCAAGGACGGCCTGGTGCACATCTCCAAGCTGGGCAACGGCAAGCGGATCGGCAAGGTCGAGGACGTGGTCAACGTCGGCGACAAGCTGCAGGTGGAGATCGTCGAGATCGACCAGCGCGGCAAGATCAGCCTGGTGCCGGTCAAGGACGACGCCGCCGAGGGTGCCGCCGAGCCGGCCGAGGCCGGTGCCGCCGCGGAGTAACCGCCGGTAGCCGCAACATCAGTTCCGCCGAGAGGGGCGGGGGAGTCCATCCCCCGCCCCTCTCGGCGTATGGCACGAGGTCGGCGCCGGGGCTTCTCGCCGTCGCCTGCGGGGTCACCACTGGGTAACGACTGGACCGACCGGACGGACCGGCGGCGTATCAGTGATGTGATGGCGTAATGAGGTCGGCGTGGCCCGGTCCGCGCTGCGCGCCTGGCGGGAGATCGCATGAGTAAGGACAGCGGAGGCACCTCGGAATCCGATGCCCCGGCTGCCTTGCTCGCCTACCGCGGGCGGCCGGCCCGCTCCGCCGTGGCGGACCAGCCGCTGCCTGAGCTGCCGACCGTACCGGCCCGCCGGCCCGCGCCGTTCGGCTGGCAGCTGGCGGCGGGTGTGCTGGCTGTCGTGCTCGCCGCCGCCATCGCCGTCGGGCTGCCGAGGATGCTCGGTAAGGACCCCGTGCCGACCGGCTCGTCCAACGCGGCACCTACGACCTCGGCCGACCCGTCCAGCGTGACGTCGCCCGACCCGTCCAGCACGGCCTCAGCGGGTCCGGGCTTGCAGGTCATCACCTTCCACGGTCTGAGCATCACCGTGCCGGCCTCCTGGAAGGTGTCTCCCGACTACAACCCCTGCAAGGTCACCACCAGCATCGTCGAGCTGATGGTCGGCGGCGCCCCCGCCTGCTACCAGCCGGCGGATCCCGACCTGACGCGGGTCCAGTTCTTCGCGCGCGCCGACCTGCTGCCACTGAGCGATGTGCGAAGGGCCAGCCACACCACCATCAGCGGCCTGGCGGCCACCCGGGAGGAGGGTTTCAGCTCCGGGGGTCGTGCCGGGTTCGGCTACGTCGTCCCGGAGCTGCACGCGGCGGTGCTGATCTGGCCGGCCCGCGGCCAGACCGGTCAGGAGCTGTCCGACAGCCTGCGGGTGGATGCGGTGGACAAGCACGGATGCCGCTCGCGCGCCACCGCCGCCGAGGTGGCCGAGTTCCCCGGCTCGGCGACCTCTGATCGGGCCGGCATGGCGCAGGCACTGATCCCCGGCCGGCCGGAGTCGGCGAGCGTGTGCCGCTATCGGGCCGGTTGGCTGGAACAGGGTGCGAGGATCTCGGGCCCCGACCTGGATGCCTTCACGGCGACCGTGGACGAGCTGCCACCCGGCCTCAGCCGGGCGGTCCAACGGAGCACGGGCACCTGTCGCGAGCCGGGCACCCTCGGCTCCCTTGACGACGATGAGATGCACGCCGACCTCGATGCCTACCGGATCGAGGTCCGCTACCCCGACGGCCAGCCGGTGGTGCTGATCGCCAGGCTCGGCGAGTGCCGGGACCTGGGCATCTCCAACGGGGCTCGGACCGGCCAGCGGACCGATGAACTGCTCACGTGGCTGCTCCGACTGGCCGGCGCCGGCACCGCCCTGCCCGGAGCGGTCCGGCTGGCACCCTGACCGGCGGCGCTAGGCATCTCCATCGGCCGGGGTGAGGCGTGCCGCGAACGAGCGGTGACACACCGGGGAATGCCGGCCATCGGGGCTGGTCTCGGCCCGTCGGCGCCGCTATTGTCTTGTAGTCCGATCGGAAAGACAGAATCACTGGAGTCGCCATGTCGACCGCCCGCCGCGCCGGAGCCGTCCTGCTGTCCGCAGCAGCCGTCCTGCTGGCGGTCACCGGCTGTTCGTCATCCAATGCCTCGTCCGGCAGCAAGCTCTCGCTGGTCGCCTACTCGGTGCCCAAGCCCGCCTACGAGGCGCTGCAGAAGGCGTTCGCCGCCACCGAGCAGGGCCAGGGCACCACCTGGGCCTCGTCCTACGGAGCCAGCGGCACCCAGAGCCAGGCGGTCGGCAACGGCCAGGCCGCCGACTACGTGGCGTTCTCCCTGGAGCCGGACCTGACCAAGCTGGTGCCGAAGTTCGTCGACGCCGGCTGGAACTCCGGTCCCACCAAGGGGCTGGTGTCGAAGTCGGTGGTGGTGATCGCCACCCGCAAGGGCAACCCGCTGCACATTGCCGGCTGGGCCGACCTGATCAAGCCCGGCGTCAAGATCGTCACCCCGGACCCGGGCTCGTCCGGCTCGGCGAAGTGGAACATCCTGGCCGCCTACTCCCACGTGCTCGCCGACGGCGGCACCGAGGCGCAGGCCCAGCAGTACCTGAAGGCGTTCTTCGCCAATGTGGTGAGCAAGCCGACCAGCGGCGCCAACGCCACCTCGACGTTCCTCAACGGCACCGGCGACGTGCTGATCTCGTACGAGAACGAGGCGATCGCGGCCCGGCAGAAGGGCCAGTCGCTGGACTACCTGGTGCCCGCCGAGACGATCCTGATCGAGAACCCGGCCGCGGTGACCAAGACCGCACCGCAACGCGCCAAGGACTTCCTGGCCTTCGTGCAGAGCGCCGCCGGACAGCAGATCTTCGCCAGCAAGGGGTACCGGCCGGTGCTGGACGGCGTGAACGCCGGCACCGTGGCCGGCGCCAACGACCCGGCCGACCCGTTCCCGAGCGTGGCCAAGCTGCAGACCATCCTCGACCTCGGCGGCTGGAGCGCGGTGAACAAGAAGTACTTCGACAAGACCACCGGCATCGTGACCAGGATCGCGTCCGGGTCGGATGGCTGACCTGCCGGCCGTCGCTCCACCCACGGCGCTCGGCAGGTTCCCACGCCGCGGTGCCCGCCCGGTTACCCCCGATACCGAGCGGGCACCGCTCGGTGCTGCCTCCGGCACCGGGCTGGGACTGGCGGTGCTCTGGCTGAGCCTGCTGGTGCTCGTCCCGCTGGCCGCGGTCGTCAGCCGGGCGGTGGGGGCGGGACCGGCGCACTTCTGGGCGGCGGTCAGCACCGGCCAGGCGGTGGCGGCGATCCGGCTGACGGTGCTGGCCGCCGCCGGGGTGAGCCTGGTCAACGCGGTGATGGGCACCCTGGTCGCCTGGGTGCTGGTGCGCGAGGAGTTTCCCGGCAAGCGGCTGGTCGAGGTGCTCATCGACCTCCCGTTCGCGCTGCCGACCATCGTGGCCGGGCTGGTGCTGACCACCCTGTACGGCCCGAAGAGCCCGATCGGGGTGACCTGGTACGCCACCCGACCGGGGGTGCTGGTCGCGCTGCTGTTCGTCACGCTGCCGTTCGTGGTGCGCACCGTCGAGCCGGTGCTGCTGTCGCTGGAGACCGAGGCCGAGCAGGCCGCCGCGTCGCTGGGCGCCGGGCCGATCCGGACCTTCGTGCGGATCGTGCTGCCCGCGATCACGCCGGCCATCGCCTCGGGTGCGGCGCTGGCCTTCGGTCGGGCGATGGGGGAGTACGGCTCGGTGGTGCTGATCTCGGGCCAGCTGCCCCGCACCGAGGTCGCCTCGCAGTACATCTACCAGCAGATCGAGAGCGGCTACCTGCCGGACGCGGCGGCCACCGCCACCGTGCTGCTGGCGATCAGCGTGCTGGTGCTGGCCGCCCTGAACGGCCTGCGGTCCTGGGCGGCCCGCCGTGGCTGAGCCGTCCCTGCTGACCCAGCCCCCCGCCCGGGCGGCCGCGCCGGACGCACCCAGGGCCCGGCGGCACCGGAACCCCCGGCGGGTCGGTGCCGGCCGGTGGGCGTTGCGGCTGGCGGCGCTGGGCTATGTCGGGGTGCTGGTGGCACTGCCGGTCGGCCTGGTGCTGTGGCGCACCGTCGACCAGGGCGGCCGAGCCTTCCTCGACGCGATCAGTGGCCCGGAGGCGATCGCGGCGTTCCGGCTGACCGCGATCGTGGCCGGCTCGGCAGTGCTGGTGAACACGGTCTTCGGCGTCGGGACGGCGCTGCTGCTGGCCCGCTACCGGTTCCGGGGCCGGGCACTGCTGGACCTGGCCGTCGACCTGCCGATCTCGGTGTCGCCGATCATCGTGGGCCTGGCCCTGGTGCTCGCCTTCGGCTGGACCACCGGCTGGTTCGGCCCGGCGTTGCAGAACGCCGGGCTGCAGGTCATCTTCGCCACCCCGGGCATGGTGCTGGCCACCGCGTTCGTGTCGCTGCCGCTGGTGGTCCGCGAGGTGCTGCCGGTGCTGACCGAGACCGGCCTGGAACAGGACCAGGCGGCCCGGTCGCTGGGCGCCAACGCGAGGCAGCGGTTCGTCCGGATCACGCTGCCCACCATCCGGTGGGCGCTGGCCTACGGCGTGGTGCTGTCCATCGCCCGCACGCTGGGCGAGTTCGGTGCCGTCCGGGTGGTGTCGGGCAACGTCGGCGGCCAGACCCAGACGGTCACGCTGCTGGTCGACGAGCGGGCCGAGCAGTTCGAGCCGGGCGCGTACCAGCTGTCGGTGGTGTTGATCGCGGTGGCGGCGCTGTGCATCGTGGTCATCTCGCTGCTCCGCCCACACGGAAAGGACTGACAGTGGGTATTGAAGCCCGCGCCATCACCAAGCGGTTCGGCGCGTTCGTGGCGCTCGACGAGGTCAACCTCGCCGTCGCCAGCGGGCAGTTGACCGCGCTGCTGGGCCCCAGCGGCGGCGGCAAGTCCACCCTGCTGCGGATCATCGGCGGCCTGGAGGAGGCCGACAGCGGCACGGTGCTGATCGACGGGGTGGAGGTCTCCGGCATCCCGCCGCAGCGCCGCAACGTCGGCTTCGTGTTCCAGCACTACGCGGCGTTCAAGCACCTGTCGGTGTACCGCAACGTCGCCTTCGGCCTGGAGATCCGCAAGCGGGGAAAGGCCGAGATCCGCCGGCGGGTCACCGAACTGCTGGAACTGGTGCACCTGGAACAGTTCGCCGACCGGATGCCGTCCCAGCTGTCCGGCGGCCAGCGGCAGCGGATGGCGCTGGCCCGGGCACTGGCCGTCGAGCCGAAGGTGCTGCTGCTCGACGAGCCGTTCGGGGCGCTGGACACCAAGGTGCGCAAGGAGCTGCGGGACTGGCTGCGCCGGCTGCACGACGAGGTGCACGTGACCACCGTGTTCGTCACCCACGACCAGGAGGAGGCGCTGGAGGTCTCGGACTCCCTCGTGGTGATCAACGCCGGCCGGATCGAGCAGGTCGGCAGCCCCAACGAGCTCTACGACCACCCCGCGAACGAGTTCGTGATGGGTTTCCTCGGCCCGGTCACCCGGCTGGGTGGGCACCTGGTCCGCCCGCACGACATCGAGGTGCTGACCGCCGACAGCACCGGCGCGGTGCCGGCCACCGTGCGCCGGCTGGTCCGGGTCGGGTTCCAGGTACGGGCCGAGCTGCACCTGGCCGAACCGGCCGCCGCCGGGACGGCAGCCGCCACCGGAACCGGCGCCGGCGAGCCGGATCCCACCGATACCGCGGTGCAGCTGACCCGCGGCCAGGCCGACGCGCTGGACCTGCAGGTCGGCAACCGGGTGTGGCTGCGACCGTCCCAGCACGCCAGCGTGCTGGCGGCCCGCTGAGCGGCTGGGGGACTCGCCCGCCGCTTTTCCTACTTTCCCACCGGCTTTGCGACAATGCCGGGGTGGAGATCTCGGCGAAGAGCGACTACGCGGTACGGGCGCTGCTGGTGCTGGCCGACCACGAGCCGGACCTGGTCAAGATCGACGTGGTGGTGGGCGAGCAGCAACTGCCCCGCAAGTTCGTCGAGGCGATCCTGGGTGACCTGCGCCGGGCCGGCATCGTCCGGTCGATGCGCGGTGCCGACGGCGGCTACGCCCTCGCCCGGCCGGCTACCGAGATCTCCCTCGGCTCGGTGATCCGGGCCGTCGACGGGCCGCTGGCCGAGGTCCGCGGGCTTCGCCCGGACGAGATGAACTACACCGGCCTGGCCGAGCACCTGCCCGGGGTGTGGGTCGCGGTCCGGGCCAGCCTGCGCCGGGTGCTGGACGAGACCTCGTTGCGGCAACTGCTGACCGGCGAGCTGCCCTCGCACGTCCAGGCGCTGGTGGCCGACCCCGAGGCGTGGGCGCGGCGGGCCCGGTAACCGCGATGCGGTTGGAGGCCGTGCTCGGCGACATCACCGACCAGCGGGTGGACGCGGTGGTGAACGCCGCCAACTCCAGCCTGCTCGGCGGGTCCGGGGTGGACGGTGCGATCCATCGCCGGGGTGGCCCCGAGATCCTGCGCGCCTGCCGGGGTTTGCGGGCCGGGGACTATCCGCACGGGTTGCCGGCCGGCGACGCGGTGGCGACCACCGCCGGCCGGTTGCCGGCGCGCTGGGTGATCCACACCGTCGGCCCGGTTTTCGACGAGGTCGAGGACCGCAGCGACATCCTGCGCTCCTGCTACCGGCACTCGCTGCGGGTGGCGGCCGGCCTCGGCGCCCGCTCGATCGCGTTTCCCCTTATCTCTGCGGGTGCTTACCGGTGGCCGGTGCCCGCTGCGGTTCGGCTTGCCGTCGACGAGCTGCGTTCGGGAGCAGCCACCGGGCCGGTGCGGCTCGCCCGGCTGGTGCTGTTCCGGCCGCAGGCGCTGGCCCTGGCCCGGTCGGTGCTGGCTGCTGGCACCGGAACCGTCGGCGGTACCGCATAGGCTGTCCGGGTGAGCACACGCGCGAAGACCCGGACGCTGGCCGCCACCGGCGGTGGCGTGATCAGGCGGACCGTGCTGCCCGGCGGCCTGCGGATCGTCACCGAGGCGATGCCCGGGGTGCGCTCGGCCAGCGTCGGCATCTGGGTCGGGGTCGGCTCCCGCGACGAGTCGCCGTCGGTGGCCGGCGCCAGCCACTTCCTGGAACACCTGTTGTTCAAGGGCACCAAGCACCGCTCGGGGCTCGACATCGCGCGGGAGATGGACACCATCGGCGGTGAGTTCAACGCCTTCACCGAGAAGGAGCACACCTGCTTCTACGCCACCGTGCTCGACCAGCAGCTGCCCATCGCCGTCGACATCATCGCCGACGTGGTGCTCAACGCCACCGTCGCCGCCGCCGACGTCGACATCGAGCGGACCGTGGTGCTGGAAGAGATCGCGATGCGCGACGACGACCCGTCCGACCTGGTGCACGACGAGTTCGCCACGGCACTGTTCGGCGACGCGCCGCTGGGCCGGTCCATTCTCGGTACCGAGGCCTCGATCAACCAGTTGACCCGCAAGCAGATCCACGGCTACTACTCCCGGCGCTACCGTCCCTCCGAGATGGTGGTCTCGGTGGCCGGCAACATCGACCACGGCGAGGTGGTCCGGCTGGTGCGCAACGCCTTCGCGGGCCGGCTGCACGACGGCGACGTCGGAGCCGAGCCGCGCCCGGACCGCCGGCTGCACCGGTCGCCGGCCCGCCCGGTCACGGTGCTCGCCGACGACACCGAGCAGGCCAACGTGGTGCTGGGCACCATGGGACTGTCCCGCTTCGACGAGCGCCGGTTCGTGCTCAGCGTGCTGACCACGGCGATCGGCGGGGGGATGTCCTCGCGGCTGTTCCAGCAGATCCGCGAGCAACGCGGGTTGGCCTATTCGACCTACTCCTTCACCTCCTCCTACGCCGGCGACGGGCTGTTCGGGCTGTACGCCGGCTGCCAGCCGGGCAAGGCCGACGAGGTGGTCTCGATCATGACGGCGGTGCTGCGCTCGGTCGCCCGGGACGGCCTCGGCGAGGAGGAGGTCGAGCGCGGCAAGGGCCAGCTGCGGGGCGGCATGGTGCTCGGCCTGGAGGACTCCGGTTCGCGGATGAGCCGGATCGGCAAGGCGGAACTGACCTACGGCGACGTGCTCGGCCTGGATGAGCTGCTGGCCCGGATCGAGGCCGTCACGGTCGGCCAGGTCAACGAGCTGGCCGCCGAGCTCGCCGGTCAGCCGACCTGCCTGACCGTGGTCGGCCCGTTCGGCGAGCACGACTTCGACTCCGTCGGGTGACAGCGGCTAAGAAGGGTGGCGGATGAGTGAGCTGATTCCGGTCGGGGTGCTGGGCGCCCGCGGCCGGATGGGCCGGCAGGTCTGCGCCGCGGTGCAGGCGGCGGCCGATCTGGAACTGGTCGCCTCGATCGACCTGGGCGATCCGCTCTCGGCGGCGGTCGACGCGGGTGCCAGGGTGCTGGTGGATTTCACCCATCCCGACAGCGTGCTGGACAACCTGCGCTTCGCCGTCGAGCACGGCATCTGCGTGGTGGTCGGCACCACCGGCTTCACCGACGAGAAGCTGACGACGGTGGCGCAGTGGCTGGCCGACCGGCCCGAGGTGGGCGTGCTGGTGGCGCCCAACTTCGGCATCGGGGCGGTGCTGGCGATGAAGTTCGCGCAGCTGGCCGCGCCCTATTTCGAGTCCGCCGAGGTGATCGAACTGCATCACCCGCAGAAGGTGGACGCCCCGTCCGGCACCGCCACCAGCACCGCGCGGCTGATCGCGGTAGCCCGGGCCCGAGCCGGCATGAGCGCCGCTCCGGACGCCACCACCGCCGAGGTGCCCGGCGCCCGGGGAGCCGACATCGACGGCGTGCGGGTGCACTCGGTGCGGGCCAGTGGCCTGGTCGCCCACCAAGAGGTGCTGTTCGGCACCGAGGGGGAGACGCTGACCATCCGGCACGATTCGCTGGACCGCTCCTCGTTCATGCCCGGCGTGCTGCTGGCGGTACGCGAGGTGGGCAACCGGCCGGGGCTCACCGTCGGCCTGGACGGCCTGCTGGGGTTGTGAGACCGGGCGCCGGATCGGCCGGTGCCCGACAGACCGAAGAAAGGTGGCAACGGTGCGAGCGCTCCTGACGTCGGCCGGCATCACCAACGACAGCATCTCCGACGCGCTGGTCGAGCTGCTGGGCAAGCCGATCGCCGAGTGCACGGCGCTGTTCATCCCCACCGCCATCTACCCGTTTCCCGGCGGCTCCTACGGAGCGGGCCGGGCGATCTGGGGTGAGGCCGCGTCGCAGCTGTGCGACCTGGGCTGGAAGTCGCTGGGCCTGCTGGAACTGACGGCGCTGCCGCACCTCGACGAGGCTGCCTGGGTGCCAACCGTGCGGGACGCCGACGCGCTGCTGGCCTGGGGCGGCGATCCGCTGTTCCTGGCCTCCTGGATGCGGCGCTCCGGTCTGACCGACCTGCTGCCGACGCTGCGTCCCGAGGCGGTCTACGTCGGGGTGAGCGCCGGCAGCATCGCCGTCACCAGCACCTTCGTCGAGACCTACTCCGAGCCGCCCCGCGCCGAGGACGGAGCGTTGAAGTCGCAGGCCGTCGTCTTCAGCACGCCCGACGGCCACCTCGACCGGTTGCTGGTCACCGGGCAGGGCGCCGGGCTGGTCGACTTCGCGGTGATCCCGCACTACCAGCACCCGAACCACCTCGACGCCTCGACGGTCAATGCCGAGCGGTGGGCGGCCCGGATCCCCGCGCCGACCTACGCCATCGACGACGACAGCGCCGTTCGGGTGGTCGACGGGGTCGCCGAGGTGGTCTCCGAGGGGCGCTGGAAGCTGTTCCAGCCCGTGCCGCACCACTGACCCCGGCGCTGGGTCTGATCGCGCGGCTCGCTAGCGCTCCCCGCGGGGTCTGATCGCGCGGCTCGCTAGCGCTCCCCGCGGGGTCTGATCGCGCGGCTCGCTAGCGCTCCCCGCTGGGTCTGATCACGCGGCTCGCTAGCGCTCCCCGCGGCGAGCCACCGGCAGGTCGGACGGCCCGACGTGCTTGTCCAGCCAGTCGATCAGCGGCTGCATCGCCCGCCACGCCCGTACCAGCTCGGTCTTGGCACGCGCCGTCTGCAGCCACTGCGGGCTACCGAACTCCCGGGTGGCCCAGATCGACTTGTGGCGCAGCAGCTCCTGGCGCGGATGGTCCTTGGCGAAGCCGCTCGGAATCCGGCTCAGCTGGTCGCCGCGGATCTCCAACTTCGACTTGCCGGCCAGCTTGACCGACTGCAGCAGGGACTGGCCGGGCAGCTCCTCGGTGACCGCCCGCCGGTAGCGCAACACCTGGTCCGAAGCCATCTCGTAGTAGCCGCCGCTGGCGTACAGCCCCGCCGCCGAAACCTGCAGGTAGCGGCGCGACTCGGCGAAGTAGACGCCCTGATGGGTCTTGTACGGCGTCTTGTCCTTGGCGAACCGGACGTCGCGGAACGGCCGGAAGAACTTCGCGGTGCCGAACTCCTCGGCGAGCTCGGCGGCCAGTTCCTGCAACGGGGCCTTGACCTGCTCGTCGTAGATCGAGCGGTGCGCCGTCCAGAACGCCTTGGAGTTGTCCGCCTCGAGATCCTCGTAGAAGTCCAACGCGGCGAAGGAGATCCCGTCGAAGGCCACCGGACTCCTCCCTTCCGCCGAAGATCGGCTCGATGCTCCCGGGGGTCGGCCGGGAGGCGGCCGCTAGTCGGCCAGGCTGGCGTGCAACCGCAGTTCGGTCACGGTACCCGCGCCGGTGTCCAGGTCGCGGCGCAGGCCGTCGGGCTCCCAGCCGGCCGAGCGGTAGAACTGCAGCGAGACGCTGTCGCCGGCCGGCACCCAGGCAACCAGCCGCTCGGCCCCGGCCGCCTTCGCCAGGTCGGCCACCGCCGCCAGCAACCGCGAACCGTGCCCCCGCCGGCCCCAGCGCGGCTCGACCAGCAGCATGCTGACCGCGGCGCTGGTCTCCGGCGCCGGGTCCTCGGGCTGCCGGTCGGCGTCCGGTCCGAAGGCGGCGAAGCCGACCCGAGTGGCACCTTCGGTGGCGACCAGCACCCGGTGCAGGGGGGTCGGCGGCATGCTGATCGCCGCCTGCCAGCTGGCGGCGATCTGGGGCACCGTCAGCGAGTCGAGGATCTCGGCCGGCAGCACCGTCTGATACGCCAGCCGCCAGGTGTCGAGCTGGATGCGCGCCAGCTCCGTCACGTCGTCCACAGTTGCCGGCCGCACGCTCACATCTGCCACACCAGTAAGCCTAGGTGACAACACTCGCGACCCGCACCGCTGTCAGACCGGCGTGGTCAAATGTGGCATGCCGCCAGCCGACCTGTCTGCCGCCGCCGCCCGCCGGATCGCCCTGGCGGCCCAGGGCTTCGGGCAGCCCCGGCCCGCCGGCCCGGTCACCGCGCGCCACATCCGCAAGGTCGTCGACACCATGGGCCTGCTGCAGCTGGACTCGGTGAACGTGCTGTGCCGATCGCACTACCTGCCGGTCTTCGCCCGGCTCGGGCACTACCCGCGCGAGATCCTGGACCGGCTGACCGCGCACACCGCCGGCCGCATGCAGCGGGAGTACGTGGAGTACTGGGCGCACGAGGCCTCGCTGATCCCGCTGGCCACCCATCCGCTGCTGCGCTGGCGGATGGCCCGGGCCGCCGACGAGTCGTGGGGCGGCATGCAGCGGGTCGCCCGCGAACATCCCCAGCTGCTGGCCGAGGTGCGCCGGCTGATCGCCGAGCACGGTCCGATCCGCAGCGCGGACGTCTCGATCGAGCGCGAGGCCAAGAAGCCCGGCCAGATGTGGAACTGGCACGCCGGCAAGGTGGCCCTGGAGTACCTGTTCTGGGCGGGTGAGGTGGGTGCCGCCCGCCGGGTCAACTTCGAGCGGCGCTACGACCTGATCGAGCGGGTGCTGCCGGCCGCAATCGTCGACCAGCCCACCCCGGCCCGCGAGGACGCCCAGCGCGAGCTGGTCCGGATCGCCGCCCGGGCCTACGGGGTGGCCACCGAGCCGGATCTGGGCGACTACTTCCGGCTGCCCCGCGCCGACTCTAAGCAGCGGGTCGCCGAGCTGGTCGAGGCTGGCGAGCTGCAGCCGGTCACGGTGGCCGGCTGGCAGGCGCCCGGCTACCTGTGGCCGGATGCCCGCCGTCCCCGCCGGGTGCAGGCCCGGGCGCTGCTCAGCCCGTTCGACCCGCTGGTGTGGTTCCGCGACCGGGCCAAGCGGCTGTTCGGCTTCCACTACCGGATCGAGATCTACACCCCGGCGGCCCAGCGGGTGCACGGCTACTACGTGCTGCCGTTCCTGCTCGGCGAGACGCTGGTCGGCCGGGTCGACCTGAAGTCCGACCGGCAGGCCGGCGTGCTGCAGGTCCAGTCCGCCTGGGCCGAGCCGGACGCCCACCCCGACGAGGTGGCCCCCGAGTTGGCTCAGGAGCTGGCCGAACTCGCCGGCTGGCTCGACCTGGACGGCGTGCGGGTCACCGACCGGGGCGACCTGGCGCCGGCGCTGGCCGCCGCGTTGCGGCACGGCTGACCGGACCGCGGCGAGCACCGGACCGGCGACGGACCACGCGTGACGGACTTCGCGGAGCTACTGGGCGCGGCCGGCCGGTTGGCCGACGCCGGCGAACGGCAGGTCCTGGGCATCACCGGGCCGCCCGGCGCCGGCAAGTCCACCCTCGCCGAGCGGCTGGTGGCCGCGCTCGGACCGGACCGGGCGGTGCTGGTCGGCATGGACGGCTTCCACCTCGCCGACGCCGAGTTGCGCCGGACCGGCCGGCGCAACCGCAAGGGCGCGCCGGACACCTTCGACCGGGCCGGCTACGCCGCGCTGCTGCACCGACTGCGGCACGAGCCGGGCATCGTCTACGCACCCGCCTTCGACCGGTCCATCGAGGACTCGATCGCGGCAGCCATCCCGGTGCCGCCCGGCGTGCCGCTGGTCGTCACCGAGGGCAACTACCTGCTGCTCTGGCCCGAGGTGCGGTCGCTGCTGGACCTGGTGTGGTATCTCGACCCGCCGGCCGACACCCGCCGGGCGGCGCTGGTTGCCCGGCACGTGGCCTACGGCAAGGCGCCGGCCGAGGCCGAACACTGGGTGGCCACCTCGGACGAGCGCAACGCCGAGCTGATCGCCGCCGGCCGCCAGTTGGCCGACCGGGTGCTGGACTGGCCGGCGAACTGACCCCCGGGGGGACCTGGTGCACGGCGCGGATGGCGTCTCGCGGCCGTTCCCGGCGGTAGCGTTGAGGCATGTCGAGCCTTGACCGCACCCGCCCGTTCGGCCGGTTGCTCACCGCCATGGTCACGCCGTTCACCGTCGCCGGCGAGTTGGACCTGGAGGCGGCCCAGCAGTTGGCCCGCTACCTGGTGGACGGACAGCACGCCGACGGCCTGGTCGTCAACGGCACCACCGGCGAGGCGCCCACCACCACCGACGGCGAGAAGGCGGAGCTGGTGGCCGCCGTGGTGGACGCGGTCGGCGACCGGGCCAGCGTGCTGGCCGGCGTCGGCACCTTCGACACCGTGCACTCGGTGCTGCTCGCCGAACAGGCAGCCAAGGCCGGCGCCGACGGCCTGCTGGTGGTCACCCCGTACTACTCCCGGCCGCCGCAGGCCGGCATCCTGCAGCACTACCGGGTGATCGCCGACGCCAGCGCGCTGCCGGTGATGGTCTACGACATCCCGGCGCGCACCGGGGTGCAGCTGCAGACCGAGACGATGATCGAGCTGGCCCGGCACGAGCAGATCGTGGCGGTCAAGGACGCCCGCGGCGACCTGCCGGCCGCGGCCCGGGTGCTGGCCGAGACCGAGCTGGCCTACTACGCCGGCGACGACGCGATGGTGCTGCCGCTGCTGTCGGTCGGCGGGACCGGCGTGGTCGGCACCTCGACGCACTTCTCCGGAGCGCTCACCAAGCAGTTGCTCGACGCCCACCAGCGGGGCGACGCCGCCGAGGCGCTGCGGCTGTACCGGCAGCTGCTGCCGATCTACACCGGCATCTTCCGCACCCAGGGCGTGATCCTGGTCAAGGCCGGGCTGGCGTTGCAGGGCCGGCCGGTCGGCCCGCTCCGGTTGCCGATGGTGGAGGCCACCGAGCACGAGCTGAGCCACCTGCGCCAGGACCTGGCCGACGCCGGCCTGGCCTAGCCCTAGCAACGAGCAAGCAACCGGGGACCGGTGTCGGTCCACTCTCACCGTGCAGTTGAGCGTTACCGTGTGCAGGTGGCAGCAACTCCCGGAACCAGAACCCGACAGCCGGCATCGAAGAAGGCGTCGGGTCCGGGTCGCAGCCGGTCCGGCGGTTCGGCGCCGGCCAGCCGTACGCGATCGAACGCCCGTCCGGCGCCGCGTCCGGCCGCTCGCCGACCCCGGCGCCAGCCGGCGCTCGGGGTGGTCGGCCGGGCCCTCGCCCAGCTCTGGCGGGCGCTCGGGGTAGCTGTCGGGACGCTGGCTCGCGCGGTCGGCCGCAATGCCGCCAGCGCCCGCGAGCTCGACCCGGCGCACCGGCGCGACGGTGTGGGCCTGGCGGTGCTCGCGCTCGGCCTGATCTCCGCGATCGCGGTCTGGTTCACCGCCGCCGGCCCGCTGGGCGAGGCGATCACCGGCCTGTTCCGGTTGCTGGTCGGCAATGTCGCGCTGCTGCTGCCGGTGCTGTTGCTGGTCGGGGCGGTGCACCTGCTGCGCCAGCAGCCGCACCCCGAACGGCACGGCCGGATGCTGGTCGGTGGCCTCGCGGTGCTGCTGGCCGTCACCGGCATGCTGCACCTGGCGGCCGACTCGCCGCGGGACGAGACCGGCTGGTCGCACGCCGGCGGCGTGACCGGGCTGCTCGGCGGCCAGCTCGAACGGGTGCTGCCGGCCAGCCTGGTGGTGCTGGTGCTGTTCCTGCTCGGCGCGTTCGGCGCCCTGGTGGTGACCGCCACCCCGCTCAACCAGCTACCCGGCCTGGTGCGTGACCTGTTGGCCCGGCCCGACAACACCGACGGCGACAGTGACACCGCCGACCTGGCGAGCTGGCGGCACGGCCGCGGCACCGGACCGGACCCTGCCGAGCCCGTCGAACCGGAGCCGTTCCTGGACGACCCGTTCCCGGCCGAGGATGCCGTCCCGGGCAGTGCCGAGCAGCCGGTGCTGCCCAAGCCGCGCAAGCCCCGGGTGCCCAAACCCCCGGTCGAGGACGACCTGCCGCCGGTCACCCGGCCCACCCAGCTGGAGCTGTCCGGCGGCGGTGGGCTGTACACCCTGCCGTCCACCGAGCTGCTCGGCGCCGGCACCCAGCACCTGGCCCACACCAAGGCAAACGACGAGGTGATCGCGTCGCTGTCGCAGGTGTTCGAGGAGTTCAACGTCGACTGCGCGGTCACCGGCTTCAGCCGTGGGCCCACCGTCACCCGCTACGAGGTCGAGCTCGGCCCCGGTGTCAAGGTGGAGCGGATCATCCAGCTGGCCCGCAACATCGCCTACGCGGTGAAGAGCCCGGACGTCCGGATCATCAGCCCGATCCCGGGCAAGTCCGCGGTCGGCGTCGAGATCCCCAACACCGACCCCGAGATCGTGATGCTGGGCGACGTGCTGCGCTCCGGGGTCGCGCTGCGCGACCACCACCCGATGCTGGCCGCGCTCGGCAAGGACGTCGAGGGCGGCTTCGTGGTGGCCAACCTGGCCAAGATGCCGCACCTGCTGGTGGCCGGCGCGACCGGTGCCGGCAAGTCCTCCTGCATCAACTCCCTGATCCTGTCGGTGCTGATCCGGGCCACTCCGGACGAGGTCCGGATGGTGCTCATCGACCCCAAGCGGGTGGAGTTCGCCGCTTACCAGGGCATTCCGCACCTGGTCACGCCGGTGATCACCAACCCGAAGAAGGCCGCCGACGCGCTGGCCTGGGTGGTCCGCGAGATGGACCTGCGCTACGAGGACATGGAGGCCTCGGGCGTGCGGCACATCGACGACTTCAACCGCAAGGTGCGCCACGGCGAGCTGGTCGCGCCGCCGGGCAGCGAGCGGGTCTACCGGGAATACCCGTACCTGCTGGTGATCGTCGACGAGCTGGCCGACCTGATGATGGTGGCCCCGCGCGACGTCGAGGATGCGGTGGTGCGGATCACCCAGCTGGCCCGGGCCGCCGGTATCCACCTGGTGATCGCCACCCAGCGGCCGTCCGTCGACGTGGTGACCGGCCTGATCAAGGCCAACGTGCCGTCCCGGCTGGGCTTCAAGACCTCGTCGGTGACCGACTCGCGGGTCATCCTCGACCAGCCGGGTGCGGAGAAGCTGCTCGGCAAGGGCGACGGGCTGTTCCTGCCGATGGGTGCGGCCAAGCCGGCCCGGATCCAGGGCGCCTACGTCACCGACGCCGAGATCAACGCGATCGTCAAGCACTGCAAGGGCCAGCTGCAGCCGACCTACCGCGAGGACGTGACCGCCCCGGCGGCCGCCGCCAAGGAGATCGACTCCGACATCGGCGACGACCTCGACGTGTTCCTGCAGGCGGTCGAGCTGGTGGTCTCCACCCAGTTCGGCTCGACCTCGATGCTGCAGCGCAAGCTGCGGGTCGGCTTCGCCAAGGCCGGCCGGCTGATGGACCTGATGGAGTCGCGTTCGATCGTCGGTCCGTCCGAGGGGTCCAAGGCGCGCGAGGTGCTGGTCAAGCCGGACGAGCTGGCCGGGCTGATCTACACGCTGCGCAACGGCGGCAGCGCCGAGGACCTGGTGGCCGAGGACGACGACGAGGACGTGGCCGGCGGCCCGTCCGGCGCTACGGGCGAGCCGGCGCCGTTCTGAGCAACGTCCGGGCGGTTCGCGCCCCCGGGCGGACATGCCACGGCCCCGACCGCGGGGATGCGGTCGGGGCCGAGGGAAAGCTGGGCTGCTGCTAGCCGCGCTTGACGTGCCGGGCCAGGTAGAACATCCGGCGGAACGTCAGCTTGGCTCGTGCGTCCGAGGCATGGCGGCCGGAGCCGACCGCCTCCCGAGCGGGCACCGTCCAGCTCGCCGTCCCAGGTCGGGTCAACTGAAATCCGGTCATGAATCACCACCTCCGCCGCCGACGGTATAGGTGTTATCTCTTGTGACTAGAGAGGCGCGCGGGACTATCAACCTCAACTTGATGTTTTGGTCGTCTGCACGCCGTTGGCAGAGCCGTTCCGGGTGCTCGCGGCGCCCCGTCCGGTGAGCGAAAGCAGCATCCGGGAATTGCCCAGGGTGTTCGGCTTGACGAACTCCAGATCCAGGAACTCGGCGATGCCGGCGTCATAGGAGCGCAGCAGCTGCGAGTACACCTCCGGGTCCACCGGGGTGCCCTGGATCTCGGAGAAGCCGTGCCGTGCGAAGAAGCGGGTCTGGAAGGTGAGCGCGAACAGCCGTTCCAGGCCCAGCTCGAGGGCGCCGGCGATCAGGTCGTCCAGCAGCAGGTCGCCGATGCCGTGGCCGCGGCGCTCCGGCGAGACCGCGAGCGTCCGGATCTCGCCGAGGTCCTCCCACAGCACGTGCAGCGCACCGCAGCCGATCACCTCACCGGCGATCTCGGCCACCCGGAACTCCTGCACCGACTCGTACAGCGTCACGGTGTCCTTGGCCAGCAGCACCCGGTGGCCGGTGTAGGTGTTGACCAGCGCCCTGATCGCCGGGACGTCGCGGGTGCGGGCCCGCCGGATCTGGACCTGGCCAGCCGGGCTGGGCGGGCTGACCTCGGGCATAGCGGCACGATAACCCACCCGGCTGCAGGCCCGGCCCCGACCGGGCGGGGACGGCCCGGCTCCCGGGTAACCTGCAGTACGTGTCCTCACCCGTGCAGCAGCCACCGACCGGCAGCGTGGCCATCGTCACGCTCGGCTGCGCCCGCAACGAGGTTGACTCCGAGGAGCTGGCCGGCACGCTGGCCGCCCGCGGCTGGCAGCTGACCGCGTCCGAGACGGCCGACGTGGTGCTGGTCAATACCTGCGGCTTCATCGACTCGGCCAAGAAGGACTCGATCGACACCGTGCTGGCGGCCGCGGACACCGGCAAGAAGGTGGTCGCGGTGGGGTGCCTGGCCGAACGCTACGGCGAGCAGCTGGCCGCCGCGCTCACCGAGGCCGACGCCGTGCTGGGCTTCGACTCCTACTCCGCCATCGACGACCGGCTTGCCGACGTGCTGGCCGGTCGGCCGGTCGCCGCGCACGTCGCCGCCGACCGGCGCACCCTGTTGCCGATCAGCCCGGCGAACCGCCCGTCGGCAACCGCCGAGGTCGCGGTGCCGGGACACCGCTGGGGACCGCGCGCGCCCCGGGTCCGGCTCGACGACAGCCCGGTCGGCTACCTCAAGCTAGCGTCCGGGTGCGACCGGCGCTGCACCTTCTGCGCGATCCCGTCCTTCCGCGGTGCGTTCGTGTCGCGGCCCCCGGCCGAGATCGTGGCCGAGGCGCGCTGGCTGGCCGAGCACGGCGTCCGGGAACTGGTGCTGGTCAGCGAGAACTCCACCTCCTACGGCAAGGACCTCGGCGACCTGCGGGCACTGGAGGCGCTGCTGCCGGAACTGGCCGGCATCGCCGGCATCGACTGGATCCGGGTGTCCTACCTGCAGCCGGCCGAACTGCGCCCGTCGCTGCTGCGCACCATCGCCACCACCCCCGGGGTGCTGCCCTACTTCGACCTGTCCTTCCAGCACGCCGCCCCGCAGCTGCTGCGCCGGATGAAGCGGTTCGGCTCGACCGAGTCCTTCCTCGGCCTGCTCGACCAGGCCCGCGCGCTGGTGCCGGCCGCCGGTGCCCGAAGCAACGTCATCGTCGGCTTCCCCGGTGAGACCGAGGCCGACCTCGCCGAGCTGGAGCGGTTCCTCACGCTGGCCCGGCTGGACGTGGTCGGGGTGTTCGGCTACTCCGACGAGGAGGGCACCGAGGCCGAGCGGTTCGACGGCAAGCTGGACCCCGAGACGATCGCCGCCCGGGTGGCGCGGGTCGCCGCACTGGCCGACGAGTTGATGGCCCAGCGCGCCGAGGACCGGGTGGGGGAGACGGTGGAGGTGCTCGTCGAGTCGGCCGCGGACGGCGAGCTGACCGGCCGGGCCGCGCACCAGGGTCCCGAGACCGACGGCAGCGTACGGCTCACCGGCGCGCTGGACGGCCTGCGTCCGGGCACCCTGGTGCAGGCCGTGGTGACCGGCACCGACGGGGCCGACCTGATCGCCGACGTGCTGGCCGGTTCGGCGCGATGACCGGGACCGAGCTGCGATGACCGGGATCGAGCCCAGGATCGACCCGATGGCCGCGCCTGCCACCACGGTGTCGGTGTGGAACATCGCCAACGCCTTGACCATGCTGCGGCTGGCGCTGGTGCCGTTCTTCGCGATGGCCCTGTTCCACGGCGACGGCCACAGCACCGGCTGGCGGGTGACGGCCTGCGTGCTGTTCGGGGTGGCCAGCCTCACCGACCGGGTCGACGGCGAACTGGCCCGCAAGCGCGGCCTGATCACCGAGTTCGGCAAGCTCGCCGACCCGATCGCCGACAAGGCCCTCACCGGCACCGCGCTGGTCGGCCTGTCGATGCTGGGCGACCTGGCCTGGTGGGTCACGGTGGTGGTGCTGGTGCGCGAGGTGGGCGTCACCGCGCTGCGGTTCTGGGTGATCCGGCACGGAGTGATGGCGGCCAGCCGCGGCGGCAAGATCAAGACGCTGGTGCAGGCGGTGGCCATCGGGCTGCTGCTGCTGCCGCTTTCCGGCGTGCTGCACGCCGCGGCGGTGGCGGTGATGGCGGTGGCGGTGCTACTCACGTTGGTCACCGGGCTCGACTACGTGGCCCGGGCGGTGCGGCTGCGCCGGCCGGTGCGCGCGTGAGCGGTGCGGAGCCGATCGGCGCCGGGTTGGCCGGACTGCTGGAGCGGCTGCACTCCAGCCTTGCCGAGCGCGGGCAGACCGTGGCGGTGGCCGAGTCGCTGACCGGCGGGCTGCTGGCTGCCGCGCTCACCAGCACGGCGGGGGCCAGCGTGGCCTTTCGGGGCGGCCTGGTGGTGTATGCCACCGACCTCAAGGCCCGGCTGGCCGGGGTGCCGGAGAACCTGCTGGCCGAACAGGGACCGGTGTCCGCCCAGGTGGCGCTGGAGCTGGCCCGCGGGGTGCGCGACCGGCTGTCGGCCAGTTGGGGGGTCGGGGTGACCGGGGTGGCCGGCCCGACGCCGCAGGACGGCAAGCCGGTCGGGACGGTGTTCCTGGCGGTGGCGGGGCCGGGCGACGGTATCGAATCGGTATCGGAACTCAATCTCAGCGGAAACCGGAACACGATCCGGGCTCAGGCCGTTGAACAGGCAGTCGCACTTCTCGCCGGGGCAGTGGCTTCTCTGACCGGGCAATCCTGAGGGCGATGGAGTAGTTCGCTGTCAGCAGATTAGTTGGCGTGCCGGGCGCCGCAGGTGGCGACCGGACTAGCATGGGATTTCAGAAGATCGCCCACCGGCCGATGAGGTAATGAGTTGGGAGTGATCGTTCGACGAAGGGGGTTTCCCGAGATGGCAGTTCTCCGCCATGTGGTCGGTGAGACCCTGCGCGCGGTTCGGTTGCGGCAGCGCCGCACGCTCCGCGAGGTGTCCGCGGCCGCCCGGGTCAGCCTGGGCTACCTGTCCGAGATCGAGCGTGGCCACAAGGAACCGTCCTCGGAACTGCTGGCCGCGATCTGCGAGGCTCTCGACATTCCGCTGTCCGAGGTGTTCCTGCTGGTTTCGGACACCCTGCGCCGGCAGGAGACGATGGCCGAGCGTGCCATGGTGCTCGGCGCCCGGCGCGGTTCGCCGTCGCTCACTCCGGCACCGTCCCGCGGTGCCGAGGGACCGCAGGTACGCTCCCTGCCGCACGTCGCCGCCTAGCTTCTCGCGGTTCCCCGGGCCGCCTCGGCTGAGGCCGGCTGTGGGTCGTGCCCCAACCGAATCGGGCGCCAACTCTCAGGCCACGGTCGAGACAATGGGCGTGTCGGGTGTGCGGCTCCCCGTGGTCGTCGGCGGCCAGTCCTAACTTCGCGGTATGAGTTCGTACAGTGCCCCACGTAGTTCCGATCCGCTGACCGACTTCGTCCTGCGGGCCACCACCGCCACTCCGGTGCCCGGACCGCCACCCCGGCCGGCGACCGGCGGTGTGGACGGCGTCGCCCGGGCGGCGGCGGTGCCGGCACGCGATAGCTCCGCCGACTCAGGGAACGCCCGGCCGCAGGGCGCGGCGACCGGTGCCGGACCGGTCCGGTCACCGGCGGCCACGGCAGGGTCGCGGACGGCGGGACCGATGGCACGCAGCCGGGCCGCCATCCTGGACGGCGCGCGGGCGGCCGTCGAAGCGAACGGCACCAAGATCACCATGGCACAGGTGGCGGCCCGTGGTGGGGTGGCCAAGGCGACGCTGTACAACCACTTCCGGGCCCGGGAGGACGTGTTGGCGGCCCTGCTGCTGGACGAGATCGACGGGCTGGTGGCCGCGGTGTGGCCGCTCGAGCTGCCCCGGGCACTGACGGCGGCGGCGGTGGCGGTCTCGGAGCACCCGCTGCTGGAGGCGCTTGGCGGCCAGGACATCACCACGCTGGCGGTGCTGGCCCGGGTCGACGTCCGGACGCCGGGGTGGGCGAGGGTGGCTGCAGCCGTCGAGCAGATGTTGCGCCGGGCCGGCCGGGCCGGTACGCCGACAGTGTTGCGCTGGCTGTCGTCCTACCTCATCGCTCCGGCGGACGAGGCCGACATTGCAGCCGACGTGGCGGTCCTGGTGGCCGGCCTGCCGCCGGCCCGTCCGCAGCCCTAGACCCGCCATGGCGGCGCTGCGGGCGCCTTGGACCGCGCTGCATCCGATGATGCAGACTGGACGGCACCAGAAGTCTCCGAGGACGGATACCGGAAGGTCGTAGCAGCGATGGCGAACGGGTTGGTCAAGGCCTGGCGATATGTCTCGGCCTGGTTCGGTGCCAAGGTGGACGAGAAGGCGGACCCGAAGATCCAGATCCAGCAGGCGATCGAGGACGCCCAGCGCCAGCATGAGGCGCTGACCCGGCAGGCTGCCAGCGTGATCGGTAACCAGCACCAGCTGGAACTCAAGCTGGACCGGCAGCTCAGCCAGATCGAGGAGTTGCAGGCGCAGGCCCGGCAGGCCTTGGTGCTCGCCGACCAGGCCCGGGCCAGCGGTGACGAGGCGAAGGCCGCGGAGTTCGAGCAGACCGCCGGCGTGCTGGCCAACCAGCTGGTGACCGCCGAGTCGGCGGCGACCGACCTCAAGGAGCTGCACGACCAGTCGATGGGTGCCGCTCAGCAGGCGCGACAGGCGGTGCAGGACAACGCGATGCTGCTGCAGGAGAAGCTCGCCCAGCGCACCAAGCTGCTCAGCCAGCTGGAGCAGGCCAAGATGCAGGAGCAGGTGTCGGCGTCGTTGAACCAGATGGGCGAGATGGCCGCGCCGCGCAACACCCCGTCGCTGGACGAGGTGCGCGACAAGATCGAGCGGCGCTACGCCAACGCGCTCGGCCAGGCCGACCTTGCCACCAACTCGGTGCAGGGCCGGATGCTGGAGGTGCGCAAGGCCACCATGAACATGGCCGGTCAGGCCCGGCTGGCCGAAATCCGGGCCTCGCTGGGATCGGCGACCGGCGGCACCGGCAGCTCGTCGTCCCAGGAGGCGTTGTCGGCCACCGCCCCGCCGGCGCTGGAGAAGCCGACCGCCCCGTTGACCGGCGACCAGGCCGCGACCGAGCGGGCCGACACCGAGCGCTGACTCCACCGGGCGCTGGCTTCCACCGGGCGCTGGCCTCCACCGAGCGCGGGCTTCCATCGAGCGCAGGTCAGCTCGGCATGGGCTGGCACGACGGGCAGTAGTAGGTGACCCGTTCCATCGCCGGATCGGCGCCCTGCTCGCACATCACCACCCGGGTGCCGCACCGACGGCAGGCCTTGCCGCCCCGGCCGTAGATCCAGAGCCGCTGGCCGGGTTGCCGCCATCCGGTGGTGGAGCGATTGCCGTCGTTGAGGTTGGCACGCAACAGCCGTACCGAGTCGTCGATCAACGCGCCCAGGTCGGGCACCTCGGCGACCGGCAGGAAGGGGCTGAGTCGGTTGAGAAAAAGCAGTTCGCTCTTGTAGACGTTGCCGATACCGGCGACCAGCCGCTGGTCGAGCAGTGCCTCACCGATCGGCCGTGCCGGCTGGGCGGCGAACCTGCGCAGCGCCTCGTCGCGGTCGAAGTCGATGCCGAGCAGGTCCGGCCCGAGATGTCCGACCACCTCGTCCTCGGACGCGGTGGGCAGCAGCTTCAGATCGTGCACCCGGAATCCGGCAGCCAACCACTCGGCGTTTCCGACCAGGGCCCGGATCTCGAAGTCCCGGCCGGCGGGCCGCGCACCGGCCGGGCCGACCCGCCAACCGCCGTCCATCCGGAGGTGGCTGTGCAGGGTCTGGCCGGAACCGAACCGCATCAGGATGTGTTTGCCACGCGGCAGTACCTCGGTGACCGTGTCACCGGTCAGGTCGGCCAGGGCGAGCGCCGGAACGCGCAGGTCGAACCGGGTGACGGCCCGGCCGGCCAGGGCGGCCTGCAACCGGCGGCTGGCGCGGTAGACGGTGTCGCCTTCGGGCACCTCGTCACGCCCGCAATCGCAGCCCGCGCGGCGACGGCCGGAACCCGGCCTGCTCCAGCGCGTGGCCCAGTGCGGAGGCCACGATGGGATCCCCGTCGGCCGATTCGACGTGCAGCTTGCCCAGTGAGCCGGCCCGGGCGCTGACCGCGAGTGCGGCTGCCGCGGCCTTGAGCAGGTCTTCCTCGGCGGTGAAGGACAGCAGGGTCTTGCCGCCGCGCTCGACGTACAGCACGCACTGGCCGTCCACCAGCACCACCAGCGCCCCAGCCTTACGGGCCGGTTGGTGACCACGCCGGCCGGACTCGGCCTCCGGCTGGTTGACCCGTTCGGGCCAGTTCAGGGCAGCCCCGTACGGATTGGCCGGATCGGTAGCTGCCAGCACCAGGGCCTCGGGTGGCTCGGCGCTGGCTCGCTCTGGCGCAGTGGTCAGGCTGCGCAGCCGGTCGATGGCGCCGGTCAGCCCGAACTGGGCGGCACCCAACCCCTCGACGAAATAGCCCCGGCGGTACCGGCCGGCGTCCTCGCCCTGCCGGAGTACCGGGTAGACCGCCGAGAAGCCGCCGGACACCCCTTCGGCTGACACCTCACCACGGGTCAGGATGCCGTAGCGGTCCAGCAGCACCTCGGTGCGCAGCAACGCCCGGTGCGCATCGTCGGGACCACGGTCCGGTACCCGCGACCAACGTCCGGGCAGCGTGGCCGCTGACGGGCGACTGGTGGCCAGGGCGGCGCGCCCCAGGTTGAGCCGGCCGTAACGGGCCCGCGGCGCCGCCGGCCGCCGGCCGTGCGCGGTGCGCCCACCGCCGAGGCGGGCCCGCACCGGCGCGAGGGTGTCGTTGGTGACCAACCCGGCGAATGCCAGTTCCCAGATCGCGGTGACGATGTCGGCCTCGGGGATCTCGGGTTCGGTCGCCGGTGCTGACTCTTGCCCTGCGGAGTCGAGGTGGGCGGCGCGCACCCGTTCGGTGATGGCGCGCAGGAAGAGCGCCTGGTCGCGCTCCAGGCACGCCAGCACCGCGTGATGCAGCGGGGTGAGTTCCAGTTCGGCCACCGGTGGCAGCAGTTCGGCTGCCGCGCCGGCCGGAACCAGGGTGAGCCAACCGTCGTTACCCGCCAGTTGGCCGACCCCGCACCACAGCACCTCGCCGGAGCTGGTCAGCTCGTCCAGCAGAGCCGGTGAATAGTCCGACAGCCGGGCCGGAAGCACCAGGCTCTCCAGCGCGCTCGCGGGCACCGCGACCCCGGCCAGCTGTTCGATCACCCGTGCCAGGCCGTCGATGCCGCGGGCTCGCCGGCCGGCACCCACGCCCTGCCACTCGGGCAGGAACCGGGCCAGCACTGCCTGCGGTGCGGGTTCTACCTCGCGGCGCAGCGCAGCCAGCGACCTCCGCCGGATGGTGCGCAGCATGGTCGCGCCGCAGTACTCCCGCCCGACCCGTCCGGGAGTGAACTCGCCGGCCACCAGTTGCCCGGTGGCCACCAGCCGCTCCAGGCCGATCTGGACCACCGCGGTACCCAGCCCCAGCCGGGCCGCCGGCTCGGCGACCACGAACGGGCCGTGCGTCCGGGCGAACCGGGACAGCAGGTCGCCCAGCGGATCGGCCACCAGCTCGGTGAAGGCCTCCGGAATGCCTACCGGAAGGGCGGCACCGAGGGCGTCGCGCACTCGGCCGGCGTCCTCGATGGCCAACCAGCGCAGCTCGCCGGCGATCCGGACGGTGATCGCGCGACGCCCGGTGCGCAACCCTTCCAGGTCTGCTTCGGTGGCGCCGCGGGCGGCGGCTTCGGCGGTGCTGAGGTCGCCGACCTCACGCAGCAGGTCGTGGGTCTGGTCCGGCCCGCGGACCTGCCTGGATTCGCTCAGCCGCTGGGCATCGGCGATGGATTCGGCGATGGCGTTCTCGTCCAGCAGGTCGCGCAGATCGGGCGAGCCCATCAGCTCGGCCAACAGCGAGGTGTCCAGAGTGAGGGCCTGGGCTCGGCGCTCGGCCAGCGGCGCATCGGTGTCGTAGAGGAACATGCCGACGTAGCTGAACAACAGCGACTGGGCGAAGGGCGACGGGCTGGAGGTCTCGACCTCCACCAGCCGCAGCTGACGGGCCTGCAGTTGGCGCATCAGGTCGGTCAGGCCGGGCAGGTCGTAGACGTCCTGAAGGCATTCCCGCATGGCCTCCAGCACCACGGGGAACTGCCCGTAGTCCCGGGCCACCTGCATCAGGGCATTGGCGCGCTGGCGCTGTTGCCACAGCGGCGCGCGCCGGCGGGGATCGCGCTTGGGCAGCAGCAGGGACCGGGCGGCGCACTCACGGAACCGGGAGGCGAACAGCGCCGAGTTGGTCACCTCGGCGGTGACCAGACCGGTGATGTCCGCCGGGTCGAAGACGGCGATGTCGGACCCCGGCGGCTCGGCGGTGGTGTCGGGCAACCGCACCACGATGCCGTCGTCGGAGTGCATGGACTGCACGTCCAGCCCGAACCGCTCGCGCAGCGCAGCCGAGATGGCCAGGGCCCACGGCGCGTTGACCGGCGCTCCGAACGGGGAGTGGATGACCAGCCGCCAGTCGCCGAGTTCGTCGCGGAACCGCTCCACCACGATGGTCCGGTCGGTCGGCAGGTGCCCGGTCGCCGCACGCTGCTCGGTGAGGTAACCCACCAGGTTGGTCGCCGCCCATTCGTCGAGGCCGGCGGCCCGGGCGCGCTCGACCGCCTCGGTGCCGGCCGTGCCGCCGAGCTCGCGGACGAACGCCCCGATCGCCCGGCCCAGCTCGACCGGCCGGCCCAGCGAGTCGCCCTTCCAGAACGGCATCTTGCCGGCCTGCCCCGGGGCTGGGGTGACCAGCACCCGGTCGTGGGTGATGTCCTCGATCCGCCAGGACGAGGACCCGAGCAGGAAGACCTCGCCTACCCGGGATTCGTAGACCATCTCCTCGTCCAGTTCGCCCACCCGCCGGCCCGGCCCGTCGGCTGAGGCGAGGAAGACCCCGAACATGCCACGGTCGGGAATGGTGCCCCCGGAGGTCACCGCCAACCGCTGGGCTCCGGGGCGGCCGGTCAGCTCACCGGTGATCCGATCCCACACCAGGCGGGGGCGCAGTTCGGCGAAGGCGTCGGAGGGGTAGCGGCCGGAGAGCATGTCGAGCACCGCATCGAGGGCGGACCGGGGGAGGGTGGCGAACGGCGCGCTGCGCCTAACCAACTCTTCCACCTGATCCACCGTCATGGTGTCCAGAGCCACCATCGCCACGATCTGTTGGGCGAGCACGTCCAGCGGGTTACGGGGGTAGCGCATGGACTCGATCTGGCCCTCGCGGATCCGCTCGGCCACCACCGCACATTCGAGCAGGTCGCCGCGGTACTTGGGGAAGATCACGCCGCGGGACTCCGCGCCCACCTGGTGCCCGGCCCGGCCGAGCCGTTGCAGGCCGGCGGCCACCGAGGGTGGCGATTCCACCTGGACCACCAGGTCGACCGCGCCCATGTCGATGCCCAGCTCCAGTGACGAGGTGGCCACCACCGCCGGGATCTGGCCGGCCTTCAACTCCTCCTCGACGATCTGGCGCTGCTCGCGCGAGACCGAGCCGTGGTGGGCCCGGATGTCGGCCGTCCGGTCGGGGTCACGCTCGTGGGCGAGGTCGTTGAGCCGGGCGGTCAGCCGCTCGGCCAGTCGGCGGGAGTTGGCGAAGACGATGGTGGAGCGGTGGCTGTCGATGAGATCCAGCACCCGCTCCTCGACGTGCGGCCAGATCGAGGCCCGGCGCTGCGGGTCCTGGCCGGTGTCAGGCTGGCCGTCGCCGAGCGCGGTCAGGTCCTCCACCGGAACGACCACGGACAGGTCCAGCTTCTTGACGGTCCGCGGCTGGACCAGGGTGACCGGCCGGCCGCCGGCCAGGAAGGAGGCGACCTCCTCGATCGGCCGGACGGTGGCCGACAGGCCGATCCGCTGCGCCGGCTGGTCGAGCAGCGCGTCCAGCCGCTCCAGGCTCACCGCGAGGTGAGCGCCCCGCTTGGTGGCCGCGACGGCGTGCACCTCGTCGATGATCACCGTCTCGACGCCGGCCAGGGCCAGCCGGGCGGCGGACGTGAGCAGCAGGAACAGGGACTCCGGTGTGGTGATCAGGATGTCCGTGCCGTGCCGGGCGAAGGCCCGCCGGTCCTCGGGAGAGGTGTCGCCCGATCGCATCGCGACCTCGATGGCAGGCTCGGGCAGGCCGAGCCGACGAGCGGCCTGGGCGATGCCCACCAGCGGTGACCGAAGGTTGCGTTCCACGTCCGCGGCCAGTGCCTTCAAAGGGCTGACGTAGAGCACCCGGCAGCGCCGGTTGACCTCGTCGGGTACCGGCAGGGCTGCCAGCCGGTCGATCGCCGACAGGAACGCGGCCAGCGTCTTGCCCGAGCCGGTCGGGGCGACCACCAGGGTGTGCTCGCCCCGCGCGATCGCCTGCCACGCGCCGACCTGGGCGTCGGTGGGGGCGTCGAAGGCACCTTCGAACCAGGCGGTGGTCGCCGGCGCGAACAAGGTGTCCATGCCTTTCAGTGTGCCTGGGGGGTCTGACAAGTGGCGGCCGAGATCATCCGCCGCACAAGATCGACCGGTCTAGCGGTCCGCCCGGTCCAGGCTGGCCCGGAGCCGGTCCCGGGCGGCCGGCCAGTCCTCGTCGGTCATCGCGTACTGGGCAGTGTCGCGCCAGGTGCCGTCCGCCAGGATCCGGTGCTTGCGCAGCGCGCCTTCGAAGGTGGCGCCCAGTCGCTGGATGGCGGCTCGGGACCGCTCGTTGCGCACGTCGGTGTGCCAGACCACCCGGGCGGCTCCGAGTGCGTCGAAGGCGTGGCTGAGCAGCAGCAGCTTGGACTCGGTGTTGTGTCCGGTGCGCCACCAGCGCCGGCCGAGCCAGGTGTGGCCGATCGCCAGCGTCCGCACCGCCGGCTGCACCTCGTAGTAGCTGGTGGTGCCCAGTACCTCGCCGGTGTCGGCGTCGAGTTGGGCGAACGGAAGGCGCTCGCCGCGGGCCCGGGCGGCGAGGGCCACCAGGATCTCGGCCCGGGCAAGCTCCGCGGTCACCGCCGGAGCAGCGCGTCCCAGCCAGCGGTAGACCTCCTCCGCGCCGCCGTCCGAGCGCGCCGCTGCGGCATAGCCCTCGGCGTGCTCGGGTTGCAACGGCACCAGCCTGACCTTGCTGCCGGTCAGCACCTCCTGGGCGTACCAGCGGGCAGGCTCTTCGGCGGGAGTGGCAGGAACCGGCATGGCACCGATCCTGCCTGAGCGCTCCGCAGGCACGCATCCCGCACCGCCGCACCCGCACGCGGTTTTCGCTTGAACGGAACTCGGCACTACTGTTCCAGCGTGCGACTGAGTGAGTTCTGGAAGCGGATGGAAGCCCGTTTCGGAGCCGTGTACGCCCATTCGTTGGCCGCCGACTACCGGGTCACCGCACTCGGCGGAACGGTCAACGAAGCGATCGAGCGGGGCGAGGAACCCCGTTCGGTGTGGCGGGCGGTCTGCCAGGAGCTCGAGGTTCCGCAGAAGCTGCGCTGAGTTCGCCGGGCAGCCCTCGGCTGGGTCCCTGGCCGGCCTGTGGATGTCGGCGTGTTGCGAGCAATCGAACACCTGTTCGGCTAATCTGGGATGGACCGCGGGCATCCACAGATCCGCTTCGCCGGCGCAAACTGTCGGTGGTCAGTTCTAGCGTTGCTCTCGACGGAACAGCCACTAGGAGAGGTACCAAAGATGCCCGCAGCATTCGACCGCGACAAGGCACTAGAGGTCGCGCTGGGTCAGATCGACAAGCAGTTCGGCAAGGGGTCGGTGATGCGGCTGGGGGAGCGGCCACACGTGCCCATCGAAGTGATTCCGACCGGCTCGATCGCCCTCGATATCGCACTCGGGATCGGCGGCCTGCCGCGCGGGCGGATCGTCGAGATCTATGGCCCGGAGAGCTCGGGAAAGACCACCGTCGCACTGCACGCGGTGGCCAACGCGCAGGCCGCAGGCGGCGTGGCGGCCTTCATCGATGCCGAGCACGCACTGGACCCGGAGTACGCCCGCGCACTCGGGGTCGACACCGACGCGCTGCTGGTCAGCCAGCCCGACACCGGTGAGCAGGCTCTCGAGATCATGGACATGCTGGTCCGCTCCGGTGCGCTGGACATCGTCGTCGTCGACTCGGTCGCCGCGCTGGTGCCACGGGCCGAGATCGAGGGCGAGATGGGCGACAGCCACGTCGGCCTGCAGGCCAGGCTGATGAGCCAGGCGCTGCGCAAGATCACCGGCGCCCTCAACAACTCCGGCACCACCGCGATCTTCATCAACCAGTTGCGCGAGAAGATCGGCGTGATGTTCGGCTCGCCCGAGACCACCACCGGTGGCAAGGCGCTGAAGTTCTACGCCTCGGTACGCATGGACGTCCGGCGCATCGAAACCCTGAAGGACGGCGGCGAAGCCGTCGGTAACCGCACCCGGGTCAAGGTCGTCAAGAACAAGGTTGCCCCGCCGTTCAAGCAGGCCGAGTTCGACATCGTCTACGGCCACGGGATCAGCCGCGAAGGCTCCCTGATCGATGTCGGCGTCGAGCAGGGGATCGTGCGCAAGTCCGGTGCCTGGTACACCTACGAAGGCGACCAACTGGGTCAGGGCAAGGAGAACGCCCGCAACTTCCTGCGTGACAACCCCGACCTGGCCGACGAGATCGAGAAGCGGGTCAAGGAGAAGCTCGGCGTGGGTGCGCAGGTCACCGAAGAGGCGCCGCTGCCGGCTCCGGTCGACTTCTAGCAGCCATGGGTCGACTGCGTTCGGCGGGCGCGGCCGGGCTGGCCCCGCCCGCCGAACCGTCCGACGACCTCGATGACCGGCGCGCCGACCCGGAGGCCGATCCCGAAGAAGTAGCCCGGACCATCTGCCTCCGCCTGCTGACGGCACGGGCAAGGAGCCGAGCGGAACTTGCCGAGGCGCTGACTGCCCGCGGGGTTCCGGACGCAGCAGCGAGCTTGGTGCTGAATCGGCTGGCCGCAGTCGGTCTGGTCGACGACCACGCCTTCGCCGGCGAGTTCGCCCGGTCCCGGCAACAGGGCCGTGGCCTGGCGGTTCGCGAGATCAGTCGGCAGCTGCGCACCAAAGGCATCGACGAAGAAGCGATCACGGCGGCGGTCGCCGACATGGCCGGTGACCCCGAAACCGAGGCCGCCCGGCAACTCGTGGTTCGCAAGCTGCGCACGATGACCCGCCTCGCTCCCGAGGTCCAAAAACGCCGTTTGGTGGGAATGCTGGCTCGTAAGGGTTATTCATCGTCCATGGCGTTTTCGATAGTTCAGCAGGCGGTGGGAAGTGCCTCTGACGAAGCAGTTGACGACGACACCGCATGGCTAGCTTGACCGGCGTACCTCTTGGTTCCTAGCCTCACAAGATCAGGAGATTGGATGCACCGCGTTCAGGCGCGGCGCACTGACATACACAGCGTCATGTTTGCCCGTTGACCATCGCCGTGGTGAGGACCGAAGGAGCACGACGCCGCTGCCGCGGCACGTCGGGTGTCTACTGAGGTTCCCGCGGGGCGCCAGTTCCACGGCTCCGCCTCCTGGCAGTGCTGGTGCGGCGGGTCGCGACGACGCGTCGCCTCCGCGAAAGGAGGACGTTCAGTGAGCCACGTGGGTGAGTTGACGGCCCTCGCCGCCGTGTTCGTATTGGTGCTGGTGCTCGGGCTGCGATTCCTGTCGCTCTACGCCGGCCGGTCCACGGCCGGCGTAGAGCGACAGGCCGCATCGCGACCGGACCGGATCGCCGAGGCGGAGGCCGAGGCCGAGGCGGTGCGCCAGCGGGCGATCAAGGAGGCCGCCGCGGTCCGCCGGGCGGCTGACACCGAGATCGAGGCGCTGCGCAGGGCCGCCGAGACGGAGAACGCCGCCACCAGGGCCAACGCCGATGCGGTCCGGGCGCGGGCTCAGACCGAGGCCGCCGACCTGGTCGCGGACGCCAAACGCACCGCCGAGCGGGAATCCCAGAGCCGGTTGTCGGCTCTGACGGCCCGTGAGGAGGACCTGTCGGTCCGAGCCGAGGGCCTGGACCGACGCGAGTCCGAACTGGACGCAGCGGTTCGGGACCTGCAGGCCCGTCAGGCCGAACTGGACGCCGAGGCCATGGCGCTGGAGGCGCGGCGTGCTGAATTCGACGCCGCCGTCGCCCGGCAGGATCTCGAGCACGCCGCCGCCCTGGAACGGGTGGCCGGTCTCAGCACCGAGGAGGCCAAGCTCGAACTGCTCAGCACGGTCGAGGCCGCCACCCGCCGCGACGCGGCAGCGCTGGTGCGCACCATCGAGACGGAGGCCCGCGCCGAGGCCACCGACCGGGCCCGGGCCATCGTGGTGGACGCGGTGCAGCGCGTCGCCAGTGAGCAGACCACCGAGACGGTGCTAACCGTGCTGCACCTTCCCAGCGACGAGATGAAGGGCCGGATCATCGGCCGGGAGGGCCGCAACATCCGGGCCTTCGAGTCCGTCACCGGGGTCAACGTGATCATCGATGACACCCCCGAAGCCGTTCTGCTGTCCTGCTTCGACCCCGTCCGACGCGAGGTCGCCCGGATCACCCTCGAGAAGCTGGTGTTGGACGGCCGCATCCATCCGCATCGCATCGAGGAGATCTACGAGACGGCCAAGGTCGAGGTGGACGAGTTGTGCCTGCGGGCAGCCCGCGACTCGCTCGCCGAGATCGGTATCACCGACCTCGACGAGCGGCTGATTCCTACCCTGGGCCGGCTGAAGTACCGCACCAGCTACGGCCAGAATGTCCTCGGCCATCTCAAGGAGACTGCCCACATCGCCGGCATCATGGCCAGCGAACTGGGCCTGGAGCCGAGCTTGATCAAGCGCGCGGCGTTCCTGCACGACATCGGTAAGGCGCTCACCCACGAGGTCGAGGGCAGCCACGCGATCATCGGGGCAGAACTGCTGCGCAAGTACGGCGAGGGCGAGGTGGTCGCGCATGCCGTCGAGGCGCACCACAACGAGGTGCAGCCGCGGACCGTCGAGGCCGTGCTGACCCAGGCCGCTGACGCCTGCTCGGCGGCCCGACCGGGCGCCCGCCGGGAGTCCCTGGAGGCCTACGTCAAACGGCTGGAACGGATCGAGGAGATCGCCACCGCCCGGCCCGGCGTCGAGCGGGTGTTTGCCATGCAGTCCGGCCGCGAGGTCCGGGTCATGGTGCTGCCCGACCAGGTCGACGACCTGGCCGCAGGTGTGATCGCACGTGAAGTGGCCAAGCAGATCGAGGACGAGTTGACCTACCCCGGCCAGATCCGGGTGACCGTGGTGCGCGAGTCACGCGCCACCGAGGTCGCCCACTAAGGCGCCGGCTGCACTCCTGCTGACCGAACTCCCGGCCACGGCCGGGTCCTCGGCGAACCGGCAACGGTAGATCGCCGACGGTCCGGCAAGTGGGTTGCCGGGATCGACCACCCGGGTGATCGCCATCAGCGACAACCCGTTCTTCTCCAGCACCCGCCGGGAGGCGGTGTTGGTCTCCTCCGGATCGACCACGAACCCGCCGACGGTCTGGTCCTGCTCGCGGATGTGCCGCATCAGAGCGGCGACCAGCCGGGTGCCCAGCCCGCGCCCGCAGCAGTCCTGCTCGCCGATCAGGTAGTCGAAGCCTGCCTCGTCCGCGGCGGCACCGATCTGCCTGCCGTAGTCGGCGTAGTCGGCCCACCGGTACCACTGGCCGAAGCCGACCGGCCCGGTGGGCAGTTCCACGATGAGGGGATGCGACGGCTCGGTGCCCTCGATGCCGGGCAGGTACTCCGCGGCGACCGCGTCAGGCTCGGCTGAATCACGCCACCAGCGGTGCACGTGCTCGGCCGCGAGCCAGCGGCACATCAGCGGCAGGTCGTCGGCCGTCATCGGCCGCAGCCGGATCGGCGGGGCTCCGTCGGCGACGCTCTGGCCGGCGAGCTCCCGGCTGGAAAGCACCGGTTCCGGAGTGGCGGGCATGAGCAAGGGTAGGCCGGACTGTCCGGGGCCGGTGCGAATACCGCAGCTCCGGTCGGCGCCATACCAATCCGGGGGAGTAGGGACCGGCTTGTCCGCGGCCTCGTACCCTGGAGCCGATATGAACGCCGCCCCCGGTACCGATCCGCTCTCCGACCTGCCCAGCGCCCAGGCGGCTGTCGGCACTGCGCCGGACGAGCCGGCCGGTCGTACCTATGCCATCCGCACCTACGGCTGCCAGATGAACGTCCACGACTCCGAACGGCTGTCCGGCCTGTTGGAGCAGGCCGGCTACCGCCGGGCCGCCGACCAGAGCGGCCGGGAGGCGGACCTGGTGGTGTTCAACACCTGCGCGGTGCGCGAGAACGCCGACAACCGGCTGTACGGCAACCTCAGCCACCTGGCGCCGATCAAGTCGACCCGTCCCGGTATGCAGATCGCGGTCGGCGGCTGCCTGGCGCAGAAGGACCAGGCGACGGTGCTGGAGAAGGCGCCCTGGGTGGACGTCGTGTTCGGCACCCACAACCTGGCCAGCCTGCCGGTGCTGCTGGAACGGGCCCGGCACAACGGCCAGGCCCAGGTCGAGATCCTCGACGCCCTTGCGAACTTCCCCTCCGACCTGCCCAGCCGGCGTGACTCGGCCTTCTCGGCCTGGGTGTCGATCTCGGTGGGCTGCGACAACAGCTGCACGTTCTGCATCGTGCCGAGCCTGCGCGGCAAGGAGACCGACCGCCGGCCCGGCGACGTGCTGGCCGAGATCGAGGCACTGGTCGCCGAGGGGGTCAGCGAGATCACCCTGCTCGGCCAGAACGTCAACTCCTACGGCCGCTCGTTCGGTGACCCGCTGGCGTTCGGCAAGCTGCTGCGAGCCTGCGGCCGGGTCGACGGGCTGGAGAGGGTCCGGTTCACCAGCCCGCATCCGCGTGACTTCACCGACGACGTGATCGCGGCGATGGCCGAGACCCCGAACGTCTGCCCCCAGCTGCACATGCCGATGCAGTCCGGCTCTGATGCGGTGCTGCGCGCGATGCGCAGGTCCTACCGGCAAGCCCGCTACCTTTCCATCATCGACCGGGTGCGGGCCGCGATGCCGCATGCGGCGATCACCACCGACATCATCGTCGGCTTCCCCGGCGAGACCGAGCAGGATTTCGAGCAGACGCTGGAGGCGGTGCGCCGGGCCAGGTTCGCCAGCGCCTTCACCTTCCAGTACTCCCCGCGACCCGGCACCCCGGCCGCGACCATGCCGGATCAGGTCGGCAAGGACGTGGTCCGGCAGCGCTACGACCGGCTGATCGAGCTGCAGGAGCAGATCAGCTGGGACGACAACCGGCGACTGGTCGGCACCGAGGTCGAGGTGCTGGTCAGCACCGGGCAGGGCAAGAAGGATGCCGCCAACCAGCGCATCTCGGGACGGGCCCGCGACGGCAGGCTGGTGCACGTGGGCGCCAGCGAGCTGACGGTGCAGCCGGGTGACGTGGTGACGGCCCGGGTCAGCTACGCAGCACCGCACCACCTGGTCGCCGACGGTGGCATCTCGGCACACCGTCGCTGGCGCGGTGCTGCCGGCAGCCCGCCACCAGTAGCACCGCGGGCGCTCCCCCTGGTCAGCATCGGCCGCCGCCCGGGCTGAACCGGCCGGGACTGAGCCGCCGCGGCGGCACCGGGACAAGCAGGCGCCGCGGCGCCACCGGGACGAGCAGGCCGATCAGCCGCCTGACCAACCTGCCCGGACACCACACCTAGTCCGGGATCAGGGCCTTGCGCTGGCTGACCTCCGCCTCGGCCTTGGCGATCCGCTGCGGGTCGCCGGAGGCCTGGGCCCGGGCGAGCTTCGCCTCCGCCTCGGCCAGCCGCTCCTTGAGCTGGGCCAGGAACGGGTTGGAGTCGCTGGCGCCGCGCTTCCACTCGGCGTCGAGGGCATCGCGCACCCGTTGCTCGGCGGCTCGCATCCGGGACTCGACCCGCTGCATGGCATCGCGAGGGACGTGCCCGAAGCTCTCCAGCTTCTCCTGCAGGTCGCGCAGCGCCACCTGGGCCTGCCGGGGATTGCTCAGGTCCAGCGCAGCCGCCTCGGCGATGATCGCTTCCTTCTCCTTCAGGTTCTGGGTCTGCTCGGCATCGCGCTCGGCGAACACCCCGGAGCGCCGCTCGAAGAAGGCGTCCTGGGCGGCTCGGAACCGCTTCCACAGCGCGTCCTCGGTGTTGCGATTGGTGCGCGGCGCGGCCTTCCACTCGGTCATCAGCTGCTTCAGGGCGGCCGCGGTCTCGCGCCAGTCCTCCGAGCCGGACAGTTCCTCGGCCTGGGCGACCAGCTTCTCCTTGACGGACTTGGCGGCGTCGCGCTCGGTGTCGAGATGGGCGAAGTGGCTGCCGCGGCGCTTGCCGAAGGCGTCGCGGGCGGCGGCGAACCGCTTCCACAGCGCGTCGTCGGTCTTGCGGTCGATGCCCTTGATCAGCTTCCACTCCTCGACGATGGCCCGCAGCCGGTCACCGGCGGCCTTCCACTGGGTGGAACTCTCGGCGATCGTCTCGGCCTCGGCAGCCAGCGCCTCCTTCTTGGCGACCGCCTCGGCGCGGGCGGCCTCGCGGGCCTCGGCCTGCTCGCCCATCTTGGCGTCGGCGGCGGAGATCAGGCTGACCAACCGGCTGTCCAGCGACGCCAGGTCGCCGATCGCGGCCACCGTCGGCAACGAGGCGTGCAAGGTCATGGCCTGGGACTTGGTGGCCTTGGGGTCGCCGGCGCCGGATTCCAACCGCTTGGCCAGCAGGTCGACCTCCGTCTGCAGATCGTCGAACCTCCGGGTGTAGTAGGCCAAGCCGGCTTCGGCGTCACCCGCCTGCCACGACCCGACCACCCGTTCGCCGTCGGTGGTCCTCACGAACACCGTGCCGGCCTCGTCGATACGTCCCCATTCCGAACTCATAGCGTGCATTAGACACGACTGACGAGCCCCACGGTGTAGCCGGATAGCCTCTTGCAACGTGACTGACACCGAGGCGGGGCCTTCCGGGCCTGCCGTGGTCGCCATTGTCGGCCCGACGGCGACCGGCAAGTCCGATCTTGCCGTAGCGCTGGCACAGCGGATCGGCGGGGAGATCATCAACGCCGACTCGATGCAGCTCTACCGCGGCATGGATATCGGCACCGCCAAGCTCGCCCCGGACGAGCGCGGCGGCGTCGTCCACCACCTGCTCGACATCTGGCCGGTCACCAAGTCGGCGGCGGTCGCGGAGTACCAGCAGTTGGCCCGGGCAGCCATCGCCGAGATCGCCGGCCGTGGCCGCACTCCTGTGCTGGTCGGCGGCTCCGGGCTGTACGTCCGGGCCACCCTGGACCGGTTGGAGTTTCCCGGTGAGTCGCCCGTCGTCCGGGCCCGGCTGACCGCTGAGCTCGCCGAGCAGGGACCGGCCGCCCTGCACGCCCGGCTGGCCCGGCAGGACCCGGCGGCCGGCGCTGCCATCCTGCCGTCCAATGGCCGGCGGATCGTGCGGGCGCTGGAGGTCATGGAGCTCACCGGCGGCCTGTTCACCGCCCGGATGCCGGCGTTCTGCTCGATCTATCCGGCGGTGCAGATCGCCCTCGAGCACCCCGACCTGCAGCGCCGGGTCCGGCAGCGGGTGCTGACGATGATGGAGCGCGGCCTGCTCGATGAGGTGCGCCGGCTGCTGCCGCTGGGCCTGCGGGACAGCCCCACCGCCGGCAAGGCGTTGGGCTACCAGCAACTGCTGGCGGTGCTGGACGAGGACGGCAACCTGTGCGGGGACCTCGATCAGGCCGTCGAACTGACCGTCAGCCGGACCTGGCGGTTCGTGCGCAGGCAGCGGTCCTGGTTCGGCCGGGATCCGCGGCTGCACTGGCTCGACGCCACCTCCGGCGACTTGCTGGACCGGGCACTGGCCCTGCTGCCGGGCTAGGCTCTTGCGGTGTGAAACGCACACTGACGGTGATGAAGGGCCACGGCACCGAGAACGACTTCGTGGTGCTGCCCGACCTCGACGCGGTGGTGTCGATGTCGCCGTCGATGGTGCGGGCGCTGTGCGACCGGCGCTCGGGCATCGGGGCCGACGGGGTGCTGCGGGTGACCCGGACGGTGCTGGCCACCGAACCCGACGTCCAGGCCCAGGCCGGCGTCGCCGAGTACTTCATGGACTACCACAATGCCGACGGCTCGATCGCCGAGACCTGTGGCAACGGGTTGCGGGTGTTCGGCCGGTACCTGGAGCAGGCCGGGCTCGCCGACCCGGGCACCGGCGTCACGGTGGCAACCCGCGGCGGACCCCGGGCGCTGAGTTTCGACGGCGACCAGGTCACCGCCGAGATGGGGCCGGTCACCGTCCGGCCGGAGCGGCCCAAGGTGAGTGCCGACGGGCTGGCCGGCGAGTACGGCTCGATCGCCCTGGAGCTGCCCAATCCGCACGTGGTGGTGGAGCTGTCCTCGGTCGACGACCTCGCCGCGCTCCGGCTGGCCGAGCCGCCGCGGGTGAGCCCTGCGCTGCCGGAGGGCCAGAACGTCGAGTTCGTGGTGCGGACCGGCCCGACCCGGCTGCGGATGCGGGTGCACGAGCGGGGTTCCGGTGAGACCCGCTCGTGCGGCTCCGGGATCTGCGCGGCGGTCGCGGCGATCGCCGGCCCTTCGGCGCCCGCCGATCAGCAGCGCTGGCTGGTCGAGGTGCCCGGCGGGCAGTGCTCGGTGTGGTGGAACGAGGCCGGCTCGATGATGCTGTCCGGGCCGGCGGTGCTGGTTGCCAGCCTGGAACTCTCGCCGCAGTGGCTGGCACAGCACCGCTGACCGGGTACGTCCGGGCCTGCGCGGCACACCCGCGGCACGCCCGGAGCACCGCCACCGCATGCCGGGAGCGAAATAACATCGCATTCTCCCCGGTCGGGCTGTCACCATGGAAGCAATGACTGCTTACCCTCAGAACTTTCCGGACCTGCCCGCCGACCCGGCCACCCCCGCTGACGACGCCGACGCGTTCCAGCTCGGCACCGAACCGGACGCCGAGCTGGACTACACGCTGGGCGAGTACGACCTGTCCGAGCGTGCGGCGCTGCGCCGGGTGGCGGGGCTGTCCACCGAGCTCACCGACGTCACCGAGGTCGAGTACCGCCAGCTGCGACTGGAGCGGGTGGTGCTGGTCGGGGTGTGGACCGCCGGCACCCTGACCGAGGCCGAGAACTCGATGCGCGAGCTGGCCCGGCTGGCCGAGACCGCCGGCTCCGAGGTGCTGGACGGCCTGATCCAGCGCCGCGACCGCCCGGACCCGGCCACCTACATCGGCTCGGGCAAGGCCAAGGAGCTGCGCGACATCGTGGCCGCCACCGGGGCCGACACTGTCATCTGCGACGGCGAGCTCGCCCCGGGCCAGCTGCGCCAGCTCGAGCAGGTGGTCAAGGTCAAGGTGGTCGACCGGACGGCCCTGATCCTCGACATCTTCGCCCAGCACGCCCGGTCCCGGGAGGGCAAGGCGCAGGTGGAGCTGGCCCAGCTGCAGTACCTGGTACCGCGACTGCGCGGCTGGGGTGAGTCGCTGTCCCGGCAGGTCGGTGGCCGGGCCGCCGGCGGCGTCGGCATCGGCGGCCGCGGCCCCGGTGAGACCAAGCTCGAGATCGACCGCCGCCGGATCACCGCCCGGATGGCGAAGCTGCGCAAGGACATCGCCGGGATGAAGACCGCCCGGGACGTCAAGCGGGCCCGCCGCAGCAACAACGAGGTGCCCTCGGTGGTGCTGGCCGGCTACACCAACGCCGGCAAGTCCTCACTGCTGAACCGGCTCACCGGCGCCGGGGTGCTGGTGGAGAACGCGCTGTTCGCCACCTTGGACCCGACCGTCCGGCGGGCCGAGACCACCGACGGCCGGGTGTACACGCTCTCGGACACGGTGGGCTTCGTCCGGCACCTGCCGCACCAGCTGGTCGAGGCGTTCCGCTCCACGCTGGAGGAGGTGGCCTCGGCGGACCTGATCGTGCACGTGGTGGACGCCGCCGACGAGGATCCGGAGGCCCAGATCCGGGCGGTGCGCGCGGTGCTCGCCGACATCGACGCCCTGAACGTGCCCGAGCAGATCGTGTTCAACAAGGCCGACGCCGCCGATGCCGAGACCCAGCTGCGGCTGCGCAGCCTGGTGCCAGACGCGCTGTTCGTCTCCGCCCGCACCGGCGCCGGCCTGGCCGAGCTGGCGGCGCTTGTCGAGGCCCGGTTGCCGCGCCCGGAGCGCGACGTGCTCGTGCTGCTGCCCTACACCCGCGGCGACCTGGTGGCCCGCATCCACTCCGAGGGCGAGGTGCTCAGCGAGGAGCACACTCCGGATGGCACGCTGATCCGGGCCAGGGTGCGCTCTGAACTGGCCGCGGTGCTGGACGGATTCCCGTCGGCGGTCCCAGTCGGCAATCGGTGAATCAGCGCTCGGTCATCTTGAACGGGTAGCCTGGGGTTTTGGCCGCGTACGCAAGCTGGGCAGGGGATACGTCATGACAGGTTGGGAATCACCGTCGCACTGGGTGATCATCGCGCTGGTCGTGCTGGTGCTGTTCGGATACAAGAAGCTTCCGGAGATGTCCCGCTCGGTGGGCCGCTCGCTGCGGATCTTCAAGACCGAGATGAAGGGCATGGGCAAGGACGACGAGGCCCGCGACACCGCCGAGGCAGGCGCGGCCCCGACCGCCGCTACCACCGCACCGCCGGCGACCAGCCAGCAGATCGCCGCCGAGCCGCCCGTCGCGCCAGCGCCGGTGTACCCGGTGACGCCGGCCCAGGAGCTGCCGCCGGTCGGCGACGAGCCGCACCCGACGCCCCAGCAGCGCACCTGACCCGGCGCTTTCCTGACGTAAGGCTTGCCTGACGTAAGAGCCACCCCGGCGCGTCAGGGAGCACGCCGGTTGCGGCGCGCCCCTGACCGGCGCTCGGTCAGACCTTGCGCAGTACCGCCACCACCCGGCCCAGAATGCTTGCCTCGTCGGCCGGGATGGGGGAGTAGGCCTCGTTACGGGGCAGCAGCCAGGCGTGCCCAGCCCGGCGCTGCAGCACCTTGACGGTGGCCTCGCCGTCGATCATGGCCGCCACGATCTCGCCGTTGTCGGCGTCCTGCTGCTGGCGCACCACCACCCAGTCGCCGTCGGCGATGGCGGCGTCGACCATCGAGTCGCCTTTCACCCGCAGCAAATAGAGGGTGCCCTCGCCGACCAGCGTGCGCGGCAGCGGGAACACGTCCTCGACCATCTGCTCGGCCAGGATCGGGCCACCGGCGGCGATCCGGCCGAGCACCGGCACCAGCACCGCGTCCGGCGCGCCGCCGTCCGGCGTGTCGTCGCCGAGGATCGGTTGCGGACCGGTGACCGGCTCGTCGTCGGGGGACCGCACGTCCAGTGCCCGGGGCTTGTTGGGGTCGCGCCGGATGAAGCCCTTTTGCTCCAGCACCGCGAGCTGGTGGCTGACGCTCGAGGTGGACTGCAGGCCCACGGCGTCGCCGATCTCACGCATGCTCGGTGGGAAACCGCGCTGTTGGACGGTGTTGCGGATGACGGTCAGGATGGTGCGCTGCCGAGCGGTCAGGCCGTCTCCGCGGTCCTGGTCAGGAAATTCCAGCGTGCTGTTCCTGGGGCGGCCCGGTCCTCGTCGTAGCGGTTGCTTGGGGGGCTTGGGCACCGGAATCTCCATGTCTGTGTGGCGGCCGACTGTCGTCGGAGGCTCGCGACCGGACACGTTCCACCGGCCCGCAATCCCTCGAACGCTGACTTGAAAACTAGCGCCACAGGAGTAACGATTCAAACACCTGTTCGAATCGGCGTGTCGCCAACATGGTTTCTGTCAGAGGCTTGTAGTAGACATCGGTACAGGCGGTGATCGAACGCATGTTCGACCACCAGCGTACTGGTCACGGCAGTTTCCGTGCGGCAGATGTGAGGAGCTACGAGATGTCAGTCGCCACCGAGTTCTCGCCGACGGTGTTCGTCGACGCGTCGCGCCGGCCCGGCCCGCGGGGCATGGCACCCGCCGGCTCCGACCGGCCCCGGCTGCGCCTGGTGCCCCCGGTGCCCGACTGCCCAGCCGGCACGACCCGGTCCGGCACCGCACGGTCCGGCACCGCACGGCGGGGTGGCCTGCGGGTGGTGCGGCGGGGCTACCTGGTCCCGGCCGGCTGCGCGACGCCCGTCCCGGCCGGTCTCGCCGAGCCCGGAGCGCGGCCGGTGCGCCTGACCCGCCGTGGTGCGGTGGTGCTGGCTGCCGCCGTGGTCCTGCTGGGTGGGCTGATGTTGCTCGTCGCACACCTGTCGCTGGGATCGCCGACCGCGCATCCGGCGGCTACAGCCGGCGGAGTGGTCACCGTGCAGTCCGGCGACACCCTGTGGTCGATCGCCGGCCAGGTCGCTCCCGGCCGGGATCCGCGCCAGGTGGTGGAGCGGTTGCGGGAGGTCAACCACCTCTCCTCCGCAGTCCTGAGCCCTGGCCAAACCCTCAAGGTCGGCTAAAGCTTTATGGGCCCGACGTAGGCGTGGACAGTGCGGCCGGGCTGGATTCGACACGCTTCGAGATTGCTCGGCGACGCTACTTGCGGAACACCGCCTGACGCTCTACCGTCCTACATGTAGTAGTTACAAGCATGTACTTCGTCCACAAGTTGGGGTTCAGCGGTCCCCAGGTCATCAACAGGCCGGGTCGGGTTCTCCACGCTCCGTCCCCAACTTGTCGACAGCGGGCTGTTGATATGTCCCTGCGCGAGCTCGCCGGGACGCACAGTCAGCCCGCCCGGACCGAACGCTGGATTAACAACAGACCGACGCCGCTTGGCGGCGGCCGGCCAGCACCGAGAGCAGACGGAAGGGGACCTGGAGATGCGGTGCCCGTACTGCCGTCACCCCGACTCCCGGGTAGTGGACTCGCGCGAGCAGGACGAGGGCCAGGTCATCCGGCGCCGGCGTAGCTGCCCGGAGTGCGGCAAGCGGTTCACCACGGTCGAAGAGGCCACCCTCGCGGTCATCAAGCGCAGCGGAGTGACCGAGCCGTTCAGCCGGCAGAAGGTCGTCAGCGGCGTCCGGCGGGCCTGCCAGGGCCGGCCGGTGGACGAGGACGCCCTCGCCCAGTTGGCCCAGACCGTCGAGGAGGTCATCCGGGCCACCGGATCGGCCGAGGTGCCCGCCCACGAGGTCGGGCTGGCGATCCTCGGCCCGCTGCGGGCCCTGGACGAGGTCGCCTACCTGCGCTTCGCCAGCGTCTACCAGGCGTTCAGCTCCATCGAGGACTTCGAGAAGGCGATCACGGAACTGCGGGCCGAGCACCGCGGCAACTCCGGCTAGTTCACCAGCTCGGCGGCTACCCAGCGGCGGCCGGCCAGAGCTGACTCAGCACTTCCCAACCAAGACACGGGATTACAAGGAAAAGAGGCACAGCGGGTATGACCGAAGTTGTCGAAGGCGGGTCCGGCGGCGGTTCTTCCTCCAACGCGAAGAACGCCGGCAAGCCGACGGGTTCCAAGCACGCCGGCGATTCGCGCGCGTTGAAGGTCACCGCGAAGGACCAGCCGGTCTATCCCGACAACGGGCTGGTCATCGAGCGTGTCTACACCACCGAGGGGGTGCACCCCTTCGACGAGGTCAACTGGGAACGCCGCGACGTGGTGATGACCAACTGGCGGGACGGCTCGGTCAACTTCGAGCAGCGCGGGGTCGAGTTCCCGGACTTCTGGTCGGTGAACGCCGCCAACATCGTCACCACCAAGTACTTCCGCGGCGCGGTGGGCACCGAGCAGCGCGAGTGGTCGCTCAAGCAGCTCATCCACCGGGTGGTGCACACCTACCGGGTGGCCGGTGAGGAGTACGGCTACTTCCGCTCGGCCTCCGACGCCGAGATCTTCGAGCACGAGCTGACCTGGATGCTGATGCACCAGGTGTTCAGCTTCAACTCGCCGGTCTGGTTCAACGTCGGCACCACCTCGCCGCAGCAGGTCAGCGCCTGCTTCATCCTCGCGGTCGAGGACACCATGGACTCGATCCTGAACTGGTACCGCGAGGAGGGCCTGATCTTCAAGGGCGGCTCGGGAGCCGGCCTGAACCTGTCGCGGATCCGGTCGTCGAAGGAGCTGCTGAGCTCGGGCGGCACCGCCTCCGGCCCGGTCAGCTTCATGCGTGGTGCGGACGCCTCGGCGGGCACCATCAAGTCCGGGGGTGCCACCCGGCGGGCCGCCAAGATGGTGGTGCTCGACGTCGACCACCCCGACATCGTCGAATTCGTCGAGACCAAGGCCCGCGAAGAGGACAAGATCCGGGTGCTGCGCGACGCCGGCTTCGACATGGACCTCGGCGGCTCCGACATCACCTCGGTGCAGTACCAGAACGCCAACAACTCCGTCCGGGTGTCGGACGAGTTCATGCGGGCGGTCGACGAGGGCAGCCAGTTCGGCCTGCGGGCCCGCTCCACCCACGAGGTCATCGAGACCGTCGACGCCAAGGAGCTGTTCGGCAAGATCGCCCAGGCCGCCTGGGAATGCGCCGACCCGGGCATCCAGTACGACGACACGATCAACGACTGGCACACCAACCCCGAGTCGGGCCGGATCACCGCGTCCAACCCGTGCTCGGAGTACATGAGCCTGGACAACACCTCCTGCAACCTGGCGTCGTTGAACCTGATGAAGTTCCTCGGCACCACCGGCACCGACTTCGACTCCGAGAAGTTCGTCAAGGCCGTCGAGCTGATCATCACCGCGATGGACATCTCGATCTGCTTCGCCGACTTCCCGACCGAGTCGATCGGCGTGAACACCCGGGCCTACCGGCAGCTGGGCATCGGCTATGCCAACCTGGGCGCGCTGCTGATGGCCTCGGGCCTGGCCTACGACTCCGACGCCGGCCGGGCGATGGCCGCCGCCATCACCTCGCTGATGACCGGCACCGCCTACCGCCGGTCGGCCGAGCTCGCCGGCGTGGTCGGCCCGTACGACGGCTTCGCCCGCAACGCCGAGGGCCACGCCCGGGTGATGCGCAAGCACGCCGCCGCCAACGACAGCGTGCGGTTCTTCCACGAGACCGACAAGGCGGTGCTGGCCCGGGCCACCGAGGAATGGGCCAGCTGCCTGAAGATCGGTGCCACCAACGGCTGGCGCAACGCCCAGGCCTCGGTGCTGGCACCGACGGGCACCATCGGTCTGATGATGGACTGCGACACCACCGGCATCGAGCCGGACCTGGCGCTGGTGAAGTTCAAGAAGCTGGTCGGCGGCGGCTCGATGCAGATCGTCAACCAGACGGTGCCGCGGGCGCTGCGGGCCTTGGGCTACCAGGAGGAGCAGATCGAGGCGATCGTCGAGTTCATCGCCGAACACGGCCACGTGCAGGACGCGCCGGGCCTCAAGCGCGAGCACTACGACGTCTTCGACTGTGCGATGGGCGCGCGTGCGATCAAGGCGATGGGCCACGTCCGGATGATGGCGGCCACCCAGCCGTTCATCTCCGGTGCCATCTCCAAGACGGTCAACCTGCCGGAGTCGGCGACCGTCGCAGACATCGCCGACGTGTACTTCCAGGGCTGGAAGCTCGGCCTGAAGGCGCTGGCGGTCTACCGCGACAACTGCAAGGTCGGCCAGCCGTTGTCGGCGGGCAAGGAGGCCAAGAAGGCCACTGCGGCGCCCGTCGAGACGGTGGTCGAGCACCGGCCGGTCCGCAAGCGGCTGCCGAAGTCCCGGCCGTCGCGCACGGTGTCCTTCGCGGTGGGCGGTGCCGAGGGGTACCTGACCGCCGGCTCCTACCCGGACGACGGCCTGGGCGAGGTGTTCCTCAAGCTGGGCAAGCAGGGCTCGACCCTGGCCGGCGTGATGGACGCCTTCTCCATTGCGATCTCGATCGCGCTGCAGCACGGCGTGCCGCTGGAGACCTACGTCTCGAAGTTCACCAACATGCGCTTCGAGCCGGCCGGTCTCACCGACGACCCGGACATCCGGATGGCGCAGTCGATCCTGGACTACATCTTCCGCCGGCTGGCCCTGGACTACCTGCCCTTCGACACCCGCAGCGCGCTCGGCATCTACACCGCCGAGGAGCGGGCCCGCCAGCTCGACACCGGCAGCTACGCGCCGGCCGAGGACGACCTGGAGACGCTGGCGCAGTCCGCTCCGGTGGTGGGTTCGGTCGAGAACAAGCCGGCGGCCAAGCCCGAAACCCAGTCCGCGGTGCACAGCTCGACCGAACTCCTGGAGTCGATCATCGGCACCTCGGCCGACGCGCCACTGTGCATGAACTGCGGCACCAAGATGCGCCCGGCCGGTTCCTGCTTCGTCTGCGAGGGCTGCGGCAGCACGTCGGGCTGCAGCTAGGGACGAGTGCCGGCCAGCCAGGGCCGGTAGCGCGGTAGCCCGTCAGAACGCCCCGACCTTCCCCCGGGTCGGGGCGTTCTGACGCTGTGTCAGGAACGGCGCGTCCGGGTCGAGTGTGCGCGCGTGGCATCGTTGCTCCTCGCAGTGGCTACTGCAACAGCTTTAAAAGGCTTAAGAGCAGTTTCAGCAACCACGACCACCTCGGTTGCTGGCCTTGCTAGCGGTCCGCTCGCTAGGCAGCCAGCTTGCGCTCCAGTGCCCTCGCCAGACCGGTCCATTGCGAGGAGATCCACGCCTGAGTGGCTCCCTCCGTCGGCCGCGGTGTCAGACGTGCGACGATCTCGAACCCGCAGTCACTCCAGTCCAGATCCTTCTTCCGGAAGAGAGAAGATGGCTGGCCCCCATGCGCCCATGACGGCGATTGTGCCGTGCAACGCCGGACGCGGCCTGCATCAACGGTGATCCAGAGGGCGGGGCGGGGCGTGCCGCCGGACGCCGGCCTGAACCGGTCCCAGGATTGACTACCCGATCTCGCGCTCCGGCCGATCAGAAGCCCATGAACATTCCCTTCTCCCGGCGGCTCTGCCTGCCGCTGGCCATCCTCGCCGTCGTCGGCCTGCCGGCCTGCGCCTCGTCCAAGACCACCACCGCCGCGGCGCCCGCGGCGGCAGTCAGCACGCCGAAACCGACTCCGCGTCCCAGCCCGGCGGCGCTGACCAAGGCCCAGTTCGTGACCAAGATGGAGGCGGTCTGTGCCGACGCCGATGCTCGGATGCACGTTGCCACCAAGAATCAGAAGACCGTCGCCGGCATCGTGACGGCCGCTCAGGGCCTCCTCACGATCTATCCGCAGTACCTCAAGCAGGCCGACGCGCTGGTAGGCCGGTCGGCGGACAAGGCGACGCTGACCCGCAACTGGTTGCGTCTGGAGAAGTCCGACTACGCCCTGGCGGAGCCTCGCCTGAAGAAGTACCTCGCCGATGTCAAGGCCCTCAACGCCGACGCCGTCGCTGCCGATGTGAAGGCGCTGGACGCGCTTCCCAACCACAGCGAGGCCATTGCGGGCTTCATGTCCGGCTATGGGCTGAAGAAATGCGCCGCCCTGCAGAATTCCTGACCTGGGGAGGGCCGAACGCCACCCCTGCCCCGCCGGCTGACGCGAAGGGCGAGACACCCACCCGGGAGTCTCGCCCTTCGGCTGTGTCCGGGCCTGCGTGCTGCCCGTGAGCGTGCCAGGTACTAGGACTTCCGTCTCATGGTGGATAGCACCGCGAGCAGATCAGGATCAGCGCCGCAACACACCCACTAGTCACATTCTGGAAAGAGGCGGCATGCCCACACCCCCTACGCTGGCCACCCTGACCAAGCTGGCGGTCGCCACCGCCCTGGTCATCGCCCCGACCGTACTGCTCGCAAGCCCCGCATCGGCGCTGGCCAACGTCACCCGCGCGGAGTACAGCGGGGGCACCCTGCTGATCCAGGGAAACGCCATCTGGGACCGGCCGATCACCGTCGACGGGTTGGCGATGACCACCAGTGACGGCGGCGGCAACTTCACCATCACGCGAGGCGGTTACACCCCGCCCGCCGACTGCACCGTCGACGTCAACGACGGCTCGTCGCGGCCCACCACGGTGCGGCTGAAGGGATGCACCGTCACGGCTGACCCGGCGCCGGCCGAGATCATCCCCGACACCGCCGAGCTCGGGACGTTCATCGCGGGCCAGCGCACCAGTAGCGCCGTCGTCAGCTTCGTCGGCGGCATCGGCCCGACGAAATGGCAGATCACCGCCGGTACGCTGCCGGCCGGCCTGACCATGACCGTCCCCACCCCGACCCAGCGCCCGCTGCCCAACACTCCCCAGCAGCTCACCTACGCCCTGATCCAGGGCATCCCCACGGTGGCCGGCACCGGCAGCGTCACCTTCCGGGTGACCGACGCCAACGGCCTGACCGCGAGCCGCGCGTACACCATCCGGGTCAACCCGGCGCTGCCGCTGGCCATCACACCCGAGCCCTGGTCCCCGGTCGTGGTCGGTTCGTTCGGCAACCTGTGGATCGACGGCAGCGGTGGCTTGACCCCGTACAGCTGGGCGGTGACCGGCGGTGCGCTGCCTCCCGGCATGACGCTGACCCAGGACGCCGCGAGCGGTCCCTCGGCACGGGTCGGCGGCACCCCGACCGCCGCAGGAACCTACGACTGGACGCTCCGGCTCACCGACGGGCAGGGTTCGACCACCTCGCAAGCGTTCTCGGTGACCGTCGCCCCGGCCCCCGCGCCGGTGCCGGATCCCACCCCGACGCCCACCCCCACCCCGGCGCCGCCATCGGTCTCGATCGCCTCGCTGTCGCTGAACCCGACCCTCGTGCAGGGTGCCACCTCGTCCACCGGCACCGTTACCCTGACCGCTGCCGCGCCGGCGGGTGGCACCGCGGTGATCCTGTCCAGCGGCAACCCGCAGGCCGCAGCCGTGCCGGCCACCGTGACGGTGCCGGCGGGCGCGACGAGCGCGACCTTCCCGATCACCACCGGCACGGTCGCCGCCAGCACGTCCGTGCCGATCGAGGCCACCTGGGCGGGCACCTTCACCGAGAACCTCACCGTCACGGCCGGGGCCGCCGTTGCCGACACGGTCTCGGTCAGCCGGGCCGAGTACGACTCGGCCAAGCAGCAGTTGCGGGTGGACGCCACCAGCTCCGGCAGCGGCGCGATCCTGCGGGTCTACCTCACCGGTAGCGACAACCCGATCGGCACCCTGTCCGGCGGCACCGGCCAGTTCACGGTGCCGGTCGCGCCGCAGGGCGTCACGGTGCGCAGCAGCCTGGGTGGCTCCGCCACCCGGACGGTCACGGTGCGGTAACTGCGCAGTGGAGGGGAGACGGCCGGGACGCACTCCCGGCCGTCTCCACCGTTGTCGTCGAGCCTGGCAAAGCGGGAGAACACCCCATCGGCATAGGGCGAACCAGCCTTGCGGCCGCACCGTCACGAGGGATGCACCGGCGGTGATCGAAGCCACGTCGAGTACCCCTTTTCTCCCCTGGTTCCGCGCGAGGCCCGGTGGAAAGCTGTCGGACCAGCCGGATGCATTTCGGCACCCGGCTGATGCCGGTAGGAGGTAGCGCCATGACCGCAGTTCTGATCAGCAACCTCGAGCGGGACGGGGAACACCGCCCGTTCGCCCAGCACGGTCACGCCGACCTGGCAAGCGCGGGAGGCCTGACCGTGCTGAGGGGGGTGTTCGAGCCGGGCTGGCGCTGGTCGGCCGACATCGCGCCGATCGTCGGCGGCGACTCCTGCCAGACCCGGCACCTGGGACACGTGCTGGCCGGCTCGATGCGGGTCAGGATGGACGACGGCACCGAATACGACCTCGGCCCGGGTGACCTGTTCGACCTGCCTGCCGGGCACGATGCCTGGGTGGTCGGCGACCAGGCGTGCGTCATGGTGGATTACTCGCCGGAGGCCACCCGGTACGCCCGGGCCGCGGACCTCGCGGCGGCCGACGACGAGGCGATGGCCCTGGTGCGCAGGGGATACGCGGCCTTCAACGCCCAGGACATCGACACGCTGCGCTCGATCTTCGCTGCCGACGTGGTGCAGCACGTACCCGGACACGGGCCGCTGGCCGGCACCTACAAGGGCGCCGACTCGGTGCTGGGCTACTACGGCAAGCTCGCCGAGCTGACCGGGGGCACCTTCCGGGCCCATCTCCTCGACGTGCACGGCGATGCCCTCGGTCATGTGATGGCACTGCATCAGACCCTCGCCACCCGCAACGGCATCACCCGCGCCGCCCGTGGCTCCATCCTGTTCACCGTGCTGGCCGGCAAGGTCACCGATCTGCTCGAGTTACATGCCGACCTGCCCGGAGACGACGCGTTCCTCTCCTGAGCCCGCAGCGCCGGGTGCCGCACCCGGGTGCGGCACCCGGCCTCAAAAGGCGCTGCATACCGTCAACCCCTCGTCCCGCCGTCGCCGCCGAGGTCGCCGGGCAGGCGGGCGGGTTCGCGACACACGGCTCCCTGATGTTCGGTTTGCCCTTGCTACAGTGCGCATTCCCGAGATCAGGAGTTTTGCATGACCATCGCCCTTCGCCCGCTCTGCCTGCCGCTGGCAGTTCTCGCCGCGACAGCCCTGACGGCCTGCGGAGGATCGTCGGAAAAGACGGCCGAGCCGGCACAGAGTTCCACGACGTCCAGTTCGAGCACGCCCAGCCCGACGCCCTCGCCGAGTGCCACGCTGCTGAGCAAGGCCGACTTCGTGGCCAAGATGGACGCGGTCTGCAGTGGTGTCATCACCAAGCTGGACCGGCTGCCGAAGCCCACCAGCGAAACGGACTACGCCAGCCTGGATGCGCTCGCGCAGGGCACTCTCGCGCTCTTCCCGCCCTACATCAAGCAGGCCGAGACGCTGGTCGGCCAGACCGCCGACAAGGAGACCCTGACGGCCAACTGGCTGACCCTCGAGAAGGCGGATTTCGCCACCCAAGGGCCGGCACTGAAGAAGTTCGTCGCCGACATCAAGGCCAGGAACCGGGCAGCCGTGAACGCCGACCTTCAGTCGCTGGACGCACTGCCCGACCACAGCGCCAAGATCGCCGGCTTCATGTCCGGCTACGGGCTCAAGAGCTGCGCCAAGCTGCAGGATTCCTGATCGGCCACCGCTTTCTACCGGATAGCCCCGGCCGGAACTGTCGGGGCGGGCTGGTAAGAATTCGACCATGCGCGCAGTCCTGATCGACCGCTTCGGCGAGGCACCGACCGTCACCGACCTTCCCGAGCCGGAGCTACCTCCCGGTGGGGCGATCCTGCAGGTGCGCGCCACCGGGCTGTGCCGCAGCGACTGGCACGCCTGGCAGGGGCACGACGCCACGATCACGCTGCCGCACGTGCCGGGCCACGAACTGGCCGCCACCATCGTCGAGATCGACCCGGCGGTGCGTGGCTGGCACGCCGGTCAGCGGGTGATCGTGCCGTTCATCTGTGCCTGCGGCGAGTGCGAGCAGTGCCTGGAGGGCAACCAGCAGGTGTGCACCCGGCAACTGCAGCCGGGCTTCAACTACTGGGGCTCGTTCGCCGAGTACGTGTCGGTCCCGTACGCCGCGGTGAACCTGGTCGCCCTGCCGGACGAGCTGGCCTACGACAGCGCCGCCGCGCTCGGCTGCCGGTTCGCCACCGCCTACCGGGCGGTCACCGCGGTCGGCAACGTCGGACCGGGGGAGTGGCTGGCAGTGTTCGGCTGCGGCGGGGTCGGCCTGTCGGTGGTCATGATCGCCGCGGCCCGCGGTGCCCAGGTGATCGCCGTGGACACCAACCCGGCGGCGCTGTCGATGGCCACCCGGCACGGCGCCCACCACACCATGCTAGCCGGCCGCGCTGCCGACCCCGGCGGTCCGGACGACGACATCGTCTCCCAGATCCGCCAGCTCACCGGTGGCGGCGCTGCGGTGACGATGGACGCGATCGGTGCCGCGCCGGTGGTGCAGACGGCGCTGGCCTCGCTCAAACCGCGCGGCCGGCACGTGCAGCTCGGGCTGCTGCCCGACCGGGTCCAGTTGGACCTGTCCTACCTGGCGTTCCGCGAGCTGTCCTGGTTGGGCAGCCACGGCATGGCCGCCCACGACTATCCGGCGATGCTGGAGCTAGTCCGCTCCGGCGCGGTACGACCCGACGAGCTGGTCACCGGCGTGATCGGTCTGGACGGGGTGGCGCAGGCGCTGGCGGCCATGTCCGGCGCGGCGCCGGCCGGCATCACCGTCATCCATCCCGGCGGCGAGTCCGGGTAGCCCGGGCAGTCGCGGCAGCCCGCTGATCAGCCGCGGCAGCCGGGCGGTCAGCCACGCCAGTCCGGCGGTGGCCAGCAGTACCAGCGCGATGCTCAGCGCCAGCAGCACGCCGGCGACGACGCCGTCCAGCCACCAGTGGTTGGCGGTGACCACCACCACGGCCACCGTCAGGATCGGGTGGGCCAGCACCCACCAGCGGTGCCGGCTGGAGCTGACCCGCAGCACCGCCCAGGCGATCAGTAACGCCCAGCCGACGTGCACCGACGGCATCGCGCCCAGCTCGTCCACCGAGATGCCCGACAGGCCGTACACCGACTGGTCGTACAGGGCGGCGGTGTCGACGTAGCCCGGCAGCAGCCGGGGCGGCGCCACCGGCAGCAGTTGCAGCAACAGCGAGCTCGCGGTCAGCAGCACCAGGACGTTGCGTACCTCGGGATAGCGCTGCCGGTGCCGGCTGAACAGCCACAGCAGCAGCACCCCCAGTGCGGCGAAGTGCACCGTCGCGTAGTACCAGTTCGCCCCCTGGGTCAGCAGCGGATGCCCGGTGACCAGCAGCTGGACGCGGTCCTCGCCGGGCAGCCGGAGGTCATGCTCGATCCGGACGATCTGGCGGGCCCGTTCGAAGGCCCCCGCCGTGCCCAGCACCGACACCGAACAGGCCAGCTGCCAGAGCGCGTAGAGCGCCGCCACCAGGCCGGCCTCGCGCAGATAGGGGGCAGCCCGCTCGGCCCGCCGCGCCACCCTGCTGCGGGGCGGCCGGGTGCCCAGCGCCGTGCCGGTAACGGCACCGGCGAACAGGCCGGTGGCGAGCAGGGCCGCCGGCTGCCAGCCGAGTTGGAGGTTCTGCACCTGCCCACTATCCCCGACAACGATCCTCCCACGCGCCGCATCGGCGCACTTCTAGCCAGGCCCGGGCACGACGGGAGTGCCGCAGCCGCTCTCAGGTCTCCAGCCCGGCCGGCGGCGGTGCGGTGTCGCCGGCCTGTTCCTCGGCCCGCTCCATCGCGATCACGTGCAGCACCGCGTTGATCAGCGCCAGGTGGGTGAACGCCTGCGGAAAGTTGCCCAGGTGCTGTCCGGTATGGGTGTCGATCTCCTCGGCGTAGAGCTCCAGCGGACCCGCGAACGACAGCAGCTTGGCGCACAGCTTGCGGGCCCGGTGGTACTCGCCGATCTCGCACAGCGCCGACACCAGCCAGAACGAGCAGATGGTGAAGCTGCCCTCCTCGCCGGAGAAGCCGTCGTCGGTCTGCTCGGTGCGGTACCGCAACACCAGGCCGTCCTGGGTCAGTTCGTCGGCGATCGCCAGCACGGTGTCCCGGATCCGCGGGTCGTCGGCGGGCAGGAAGCGCACCAGCACCGCCAGCAGCAGCGAGGCGTCCAGCGAGGTGCCACCGTAGTACTGGGTGAACACGCCGCGGGAGTCCAGGCCGTGGGACAGCACGTCCTGCCGGATCTCCTCGGCGGCCAGCTGCCACTGCGCGGCCTCGGCGTCCTGGCCGATCATCGAGGCCAGCCGGGCGCCCCGGTCCACCGCCACCCAGCACATGATCTTGGACGAGGTGAAGTGCTTGGGTTCGCCGCGGACCTCCCAGATCCCGGCGTCCGGCTCGCGCCAGTGCTTGAGCGCGGCGTTGACCTGGTTGGCCAGGATCGGCCAGATCCGGTTGTCCAGGTGGTCGGCGGACTTCGAGTGCAGGTACACCGAGTCCAGCAGCGCGCCCCAGACGTCGTGCTGGCGCTGGGCGTAGGCGGCGTTGCCGACCCGCACCGGCCGGGACCCGGCGTAGCCGGGCAGGTGGTCCAGCTCCCGCTCCGCCAGGTCGCGCTCGCCGCCGATGCCGTACATGATCTGCAGGTCCGGATCCCGCTCGGCGAGGTCGGCGATGAAGGAGAAGAAGTCCAACGCCTCCCAGTCGAAACCGAGCGAGTACATCCCCCACAGGGCGAAGGTGGCGTCCCGGATCCAGGTGTAGCGGTAGTCGTAGTTGCGCTCACCGCCCGGCGTCTCGGGCAGCGAGGTGGTGGCGGCGGCGGCGATCGCGCCGGTCGGGGCGTAGGTCAGCCCCTTGAGGGTGAGCGCGCTGCGCTGCAGGTAGCTGCGCCAGGGATGGTCGGGGAAGGTGCCGCGGGCCAGCCAGTGCTGCCAGTGGTGGGCGGTCCACACGAGCCGGGAGTAGGCGTCGGCGTAGTCCTCCGGTGGGGTGCGCCCGCCCCAGGACAGCGCCACGTAGCGGACGTCGCCCTCCTTGAGCAGGGTCCGTGCCGCCGCCTGGCCACCCTCGAAGCCGAGCCGCAGGTCGGTGGTGAGGGTGAGCTCCAGGTCGCCGTCCGGCGAGCTGGCCCGGGCCTGGTGGTAGCCCTTGTCCGTGTGCTGCCAGCGCACCGGGGTGCGCCCGTAGTCCAGCACCGGCTCGCATTCCACCACCGTCTGCACCTCGCCGGACACGCACCGCACGGTGCGCAGCAGCACCCGTTCGGCGTCGTAGTCGGTGGGGGTGCGGCGGTAGTCGCGGGCCACCTCGGAGTCGAAGCGCCACGGACCGATCACCAGCACGTCGCGGACGATGATCCAACCGGTGGCGGTGCCCCAGCTGGTCTCCAGGATCATCGTGCCGGGCAGGTAACGGCGCGCCGACGGCACCGTCACGTCGGCCGGGGCGATCCGGAACGTGCCGGCGTGCCGGCCGAGGATGGCGCCGAAGATGCTCGCCGAGTCCAGCCGCGGCAGGCACATCCAGTCCACCGAACCGCCGGGGGAGACCAGTGCGGTGGTCTCGCCGTCGGCCAGGAAGCCGTAGTCGCCGATCGGCACGGTACGGCCGTCGTGCTGGTGGCCGGAGCCGGAGGGGATCTTCATCGTCATGCCTCACCTGCCGCGATGTCGGGACTCGATCCTCTCACCACGGATGATCATCCGGACAGCGGTCCGCCGCGGGGCGCCTGCGTCCGGTCGGAATAGTTCGCCCGGCAGGGTTGTCAGTCCCTCGGCGTAGCTTGACCGATATCCGCCGGCCGGGCCCGCGTCCGGCACCTAGCGTGACGGCTGATACCGCCAGCATTCTTCGACGACAGGAGGCTCGTGTCCCGGCGTGGCTGGCTGCTCTTCGCGGCAATGTCTGTGATCTGGGGCTTGCCCTACCTGTTCATCCGGATCGCGGTGGAATACCTGACCCCGGGAACGCTGGTGTTCTTCCGGACCGCCGGTGCCGCCGTGGTGCTGCTGCCACTGGCGCTGGCCCGGTCGCAGGTCGGCCCGGTGCTGGCCCGCTGGCGCCCATTGGTGCTGTTCACCGCCATCGAGGTGATGCTGCCGTGGCTGCTGCTCTCCGACGCCGAGCGCAAGCTGTCCAGCTCGCTGGCCGGCTTGCTGGTAGCGGCGGTGCCGCTGGTGGGTGCGTTGCTGGCCAGGCTCAGCTCCGCGGCCGACCGGGTCACCGGCAGCCAGTTGGCCGGCCTGCTGCTCGGCGTCGTCGGGGTGCTGGCCCTGGTCGGGCTGGACTTCTCCGGGCTGAACCTGTTCGCCTTCGCCGAGATGGCCGTGGTCAGCATCTGCTACGCGACCGGGCCGATCGTGCTGACCCGTTCGCTGGCCGACCTGCCGGGCTCCGGGGTGATCGCGGTCTCGATGGCGCTGACGGCGGTGTGTTACCTGCCGTTCCTGCTGCTGCAGCCGCCGCGGCAGCTGCCGGCATCGGCGGTGTCCGGCGTGGTGGTGCTGTCGCTGGTGTGCACGGCGCTGGCGTTCCTGCTGTTCTTCGAGCTGATCGCCGCGATCGGGCCGACCCGCGCCACCGTGATCACCTACGTCAACCCGGCCGTCGCGATCGCCCTGGGCGTGCTGGTGCTCGGCGAGAGCATCACCGCGGGCATGGTGGTCGGTTTCCCGCTGATCCTGGCCGGCTCCGTCCTGGCTGCCCGGCGACCCCGGCCGGTGCCTGCCGACCGCAGCGAGCAGGTCACCCCGGTGGCGGCTGCCTGACCGGGACCCCGGCTGCCGGGACTCAGCGGCGCGGTGGACTCAGCGGCGCGGTGGACTCAGCGGCTCAGTCGATGACGACGACGCCGCGGGAGGTGATGAAGTGTGCGGCCACGATGCCGGACTCGCCGTCGTTGTCCTCCACCGGCAGCCAACGCACCTTGAGGTCCTCCAGCGACTTGGTGGCACGGTCGCCGAGGAACTCGACCACCTCGGACCGGTCGCCGGCGATGTCGAGTAGTTCGAGGTTCACCGAGCCGCCCGGCGCGGACGGGTGCTCGCTCCGGTCGGACTGCCACTGGACGAAGTAGGGCAGTTGCGGGTCACTGGCGGTGTCCAGCACGCCGATCTGCCGCCAGCACAGGTCGAAGCCGTCCGGACGCCGGCGGTGCCCGGGCACCGCCGGCCGGCCCAGCCGCTGCTCGATGGCCGCCATGTCGGTGACCGAGACCACCCAGCTGAACCAGCCGCCGCCGGCCAGCTTGCGAGCCCGCACCGCCCGGCCGAACGGGGCGGACTCGACGGCCGGATGGTCGAGTGCCTCGACCACTTCGAGGTAGATACCGCCGGCCAGCGGGAGCACGAAGTTACGGGTACCGAAGCGTGGGTGGATGCCGCCGTCGGTGAACCCGGCGCCGAGTTGGGAACCCAGCCGTTGCACGCAGGAGGCGATGCCTTCCGGGCCGGCGGCGTAGGAGAGGTGGTCCAATCGCATGCCCTCGATACTGGCCGAACGCGGAAAGCGGGCGGTCACCGGGGGGTGGGTATTCGGTTGCGCTACGTCGTGGCTCCGGCACCGCGCGCACGGCGGGCCCGAGCCGATCCGGTGGAGCCGGCCGGGCCGGCCGCGGTGGGGGTGATCAGGTCCAGCGCGATACCCCGGGCCGTCGTCCGCTCCACCAGGTCGCTGCCGCCGGCCGCCGACCAGGCCGCGCCGATGTCCTCGACCGCACGCACCGGCAGCCCGGCGGCCCGGCGTTCCAGCACGGCGGCGGTGAGCCGGCCCTTGGCCAGCTTGGAGGCGAACGAGATGACGCCCAGCGTCCCGTCCGGCCGCGGCGAGAGCACCCGGACCTCGATCAGCTGCCCGGAGCGGGCCTGCTGCCCGGACGGTTGCCACATGGCGGCATAGTCACCGGAGCGCAGGTCGAGCACCGGGCCGCGGTCCAACAGGTCCGGCACCAGACCGTCCAGCCGGGGTCGCCAGAACGTCGACAGCACGCCCAGGCCGGGCAGCCACGCCTTGCCCGGCACCCGGTAGCTGGGCACCGGGTCCCCGCCGCGCACCACCCCGAACAGTCCCGAGAAGATCAGCACCTCGCGGTTGGCCACCGTGCGGGCGGCGTCGCTGAGCGGCTGCAGGAACAGCCCGTCGTAGACGATGCCGGCATAGCGGTCCAGTGCGGGCATCGTGGGTGCGGTGCGGACCCGCCGGTTGTCGGCCAGTGCCGGGCCGGCCACCGAGTCCGGCAGCAGCAGCGACCGGGCCGGGTCGAAGCCCCCGGTGCCGGCGAGCAGTTCGTCCAGCGCGCGCAGCACCAGGTCGCGACTGTCGTCGATCGGCTGTCGGCGTTGCCGGCGGGCCAGCGGCAGCCCCCGGCCGCCCGGATTCTTGGCCTCGCTGGGCGGCAGCAGGATGCGCATCCTCCGAACGCTAGCGGCCCCGGTCAGGCCAGCCGGCGCAGGTCCGCGGGCTCGTGCGCCAGCACCACCTGGCCGCGTCCGGCGTAGTCCCGCGCGACGGTTGCGGCGCGGCTGCCGGCCCGCACCACATGCGGCAGCAGCCGGGTCAGGCCACCGCCGACCAGCCCGGCCGGCAGCCGGTCGGTGGCCACCCCGGCGCGGCTCAGCCGGTCGAGCAGCGGGTCGCCGGCCGCCGCCTCGCCCACCACCAGGAACAGCGGCGGCGGGACGTCGCGCAGCCGGTGCCAGGTGGAGGCGAAGCCCGGGTGCAGTGGCAGGCCGGCGACCTCGGAGACCGAATGCCAGCGGACGGTGACGCTCTCGGCGTTCGCGGCGACCGGCCGGACCGGCCGGACGGCCCGGGCGACCACCGTCGTGTAGCTCCAGCCCTGGTGGTCGTCCACATAGGTGCCGATCGGGTCGATGTCGGTCGCCGCCAGCCGGGCCTCCTCGCGGGCCTCCCGCAGGGCAGCCGCGAGCGCGTCCTCGTGGCTGTCCCGGGCGCCACCCGGGATGCCCCAGGTGTCGCCCTGGTGGGTCCACGGCGCCCGGTGCTGCAGCACCACCTGGTCCTCGCCCACCAGCAACAACCCCGCGGCGCCGAACAACCCCCAGTGCCGGTGACCTGCCGCGCAGGTCGTCCAGCCGTCACCGGAGCTCATGGGGCTGTCCTTCGTCCGGAGGTCCGGTGGGCTGTCGAGGTGTCGATAGGTCTGATGTGACGCCGACCCGCCAGGTCGCCTCTCGGCGGAAGGCCGCTCGTGGCGGCGATTGTGGGACCGGGGGCCATGGACGGGCCGACGCCGCTGCCCAGTTTAGCCGCTGATCCGCATTCGGCAGCCCAGCGTCGAGTTCCTCCTTGCCGGACCGCTGGAAACCCGGCCGCGGCGATGATGTCCGCGAGCCGAATCCGGCAACCCGGCGACCGGCTCACCTACCCTGGACGGGTGCCACCAGAGAACCGCCCGCACCGCCCGATCCGGCGGCCCGACCTCGCGGCGTTCGCCGGGTCGGAGGAGTTCGAACCGTTCGAACGCGCCGAGCTGGCCGCTGCCACCGCCGCGGCGGTCATCACGCACGGCCGCTCGGGCGGGTCGGAGTCGCTGGTGGACCTGGCCGACCGGGTGGGCCTGGACACCCTCGCCGAGCTGTGGCGGCACGAGCACCCGTCCAGCCTGCCGGGTGCCCTCTGGGCGCTCTACCTGCTGCGCCGCTGGTGTCAGGGCAACGGGGACGAGCTGACCAGGCTGTGGCGCGCCGGACGGCCGTACGCGCCGGCCGACGAGGTGGTCGCGGGGGTGTCGGAGGACGCCGATCCGGCCGCGATCGGAGCACTGGCCGATGCCGTACTGCACGGTGCCTACCAGGGCGAGTTCGACGTCGCGCTGGAACGGGCGGCGGCCTTCTTCCGGGTCATCGCCACCGGTCGGCGGGAGTCGGCCGCGCCGGGGGCGGAGGGGGAACGGGAGCGGGAGCTGGCCGACCGCAACGACGAGGTGGCCGACGGGCTGACCCTGGCCGCGCAGGGCTGGCGCAAGAACCCGCTGTAGCGGCCGGCTGTGCACAGCTGGCGACGTTGTCCACAATCTGGCGCCGGCCGGCGTCGGGACCGGTGCTGCGGGCCACGCTGCTTGCATGACCTCGTGTGAGCTGCCCCGGCTCCGGATCAACGATCCCGCCGAACTGATCGATGCGCTGCCCTATCTGCTGGGCTTCCACCCGCACGAGAGCCTGGTGCTCGTCGGTTTCGCAGGCACCGCGGTGGCGGTCGGCCCGCAGCAGGTACAGGTGACCGTTCGGCTCGACCTGCCGGCCCTGCTGCCGACCGGCCCGGACGATGAAGGACTGGCACCGCTGGGCGAGGTGCTGCAGCGGGCCGGCTGCCGGTCGGTGGCCGGTGTGCTGGTGACCGATCCGGTCGCCGGTGACCCGCGCGCAGCTGCTGACCTGCTGGCCTGCCGGGACCTGCTGGCGATGACCATGGCCACCGCCGGCATCGACGTCCTCGACGTGCTGGTGGCCACCGAGCAGCGCTGGTGGTCGATGTGTTGCGAGCGGCCCGGTTGTTGCCCGAGCGAGGGCAACCCGCGGCTGCTGGGCAGCTCGGTGGTCGCCGCTCAGGCCATCTTCGCCGGCTTGGTGGCACTACCCGACCGTCGCGCACTGGTCGCCTCACTGGCCGGTCTCGGGGCCGAAGAGCGGTCGGCGCTGTCGCCGCTGCTGCACGCGGCCGAACGACGCAGGACCGCGGTGCCACCGAGCCGGCTGGCCGAGTGGCGGCGGGCGCAGATCACCGAACTGTTCGCCGCGGTGCAAGGAGTTCCGGCCGAGCCGGAGCCGGAGCAGTTGGCCGGCTACGCGGTGGCGCTCACTGATCCCGGCGTGCGGGATGCGGTGTGGCTGGCCATCGACGACGGCTGCGCCGAGGCCGCCCGGCTCATGGGGGAGTGGCACGCCCGACTACCGCCGCCCTACGACGCCGCGCCGCTGTTCCTCTACGGCTGGTCGCTGTGGCGGGCCGGCAACGCCACGCTGGCGGCGATGGCGGCCGACCGGGCATTGCAGTCCCGGCCTGGCTACTCCGCGGCGCGATTGCTGGTCACCGCCGCACAACGCGGGCTGGACCCGTGTTCGGTGCCGGCGCTGAGCCGCGGCCGGTTCGGATGACTACGGCTGGTCGGGCCGGCGTCGGGCTGGCTGGGCCGGTGAGCGGGTCAGGCCGGCACCGAGACGAAGATGTGCCGGGCCACCTCGTCGGACACCGGTTCGATGTCCGGGGCGCCCGCCACCTGGAAGCCCGCCGGCACCCGGGTCACCGTCACCGACAGGCCCGGCGTGACCTTCGCATCGGCCAACCGGCGCATCAGCTCGACGTTCGGCTGCAGCAATTCGCTGATCCGCTCGATCCGGACGGTGACCGGGTCGGCGGCCACCGAGTCGGCCAGCGTCTGCAGCGCGGTCGTCTCCGTCGTGCCGGCCGGCAGCCCGAGATCCTCCAGGCCGGGAATCGGGTTGCCGTGCGGGCAGACCAGCGGCCCGTCGAGCAGCCCCACGATCCGGCGCTCGACCGCGTCGCTCATCACGTGCTCCCACCGGCAGGCCTCGACGTGCAGCTGGTCCCACTCCAGGCCGATCACGTCGTGCAGCAGCCGCTCGGCGATCCGGTGCTTGCGCATCACCGACACCGCCAGGTGCCGGCCGCGGTCGGTGAGCTGCAGGTGACGGTCGGCCTCGACCTGCAGCAGCCCGTCCCGCTCCATCCTGGCAACGGTCTGACTCACGGTGGGGCCGGACTGGTTGAGCCGCTCGGCGATCCGGGCGCGCAGCGGTACGACGCCCTCCTCCTCGAGCTCGTAGATGGTGCGCAGGTACATCTCAGTGGTATCGATCAGGTCGCTGTGGTGATGATTCACGTGCCGACCCCTCCCCAAGCTCCGGTGCCCGACCAGTCCCGCCCCGTGCGGGGTGCTGCCGTGTCCGGTAGCTGACACCCATGTTAGAACCGTCGGCATGTCAGAACATTTCCAGCAGGTCCTGCTCAGCGTGGCCGAGCTGGCGGGCGCCCTGCAGCGCGACGACCGGCCGGTGCTGCTCGACGTCCGCTGGCAGCTCGGCGGCCCGGCGCAGTACCCGGCCTACCTCGCCGGCCACCTGCCGGGTGCCTACTGGTGCGACCTGTCGCTCGACCTGGCCGATCCGCCGGGACCGGGCGGCCGGCATCCGCTGCCCGATCCGTGCCGGCTGGAGCAGGCGCTGCGCGGCTGGGGGATCGAGGAGCGGTCCGAGGTGGTGGTCTACGACCAGGGCAACTCGATGGCAGCGGCCCGGGCCTGGTGGGTGCTCCGCTGGGCGGGGGTGGCCCGGGTTCGGGTGCTCGACGGCGGGTACGACGCGTGGCTTGCCGCGGGGCAGGCCGTGTCCGCCGAGCTGCCGGCACCGGCAGCCGGTTCGATCACGGTGCGGCCGGGGAGCATGCCGACCCTGGACGCCGACGCGGCGGCAGCCTGGGGCCGGGCGGGCAGGCTGTTCGACGTCCGGGCCGCCGAGCGGTTCCGCGGCGAGCTGGAGCCGATCGATCCGGTGGCCGGCCACATCCCCGGGGCGGTCAACCTGCCGACCACCGGCAACGTGCAGCCGTCCGGGCACTTCCTACCCGCCGCGGAGCTGCGCCGCCGGTTCGAGCACGCCGGTGCGGGCACCCGGGCAGCCGATGCGAGCTCGGACCAGGCCGGGGCGGCCGACGTGGGGTCCGGCCAGCCGCCGGTCGGCGTGTACTGCGGCTCCGGGGTCACCGCTGCCCACACGGTGCTGGCAATGCAGGTGGCCGGTATCGATGCCGTCCTGTACCCGGGCTCGTGGAGCGAGTGGATCACCGAACCGGACCGGCCGGTCGAGACCGGCGACCGGCAGGCCGGCTGACCTGGTCGGCCGGTATCCCACTACCTGCCGTGGCAGGCCCGCCGGATCACCGGTTGCGGTTGGACCAGGCCAGCAATTCCTCCACCGGCCAGCTGTTGATCACCCGGTCGACCGGCACGCCGCACTCGGCGGCGCGGGCGCATCCGTACGGTTGCCAGTCCAGTTGCCCGGGCGCGTGGCCATCAGTGTCGATGCTGAACAGGCAGCCGGCCTCGATCGCCTGCCGGAGCAGGTCCCTCGGCGGGTCCAGCCGTTCCGGCCGGCAGTTGATCTCCACCGCCACGCCCTGCTCGGCGCAGGCGGCGAAAACCGTGGCGGCGTCGAAGGTGCTCTGCGGGCGCTGCTTGCCACCCATCAGCCGGCCGGTGCAGTGCCCGAGAATGTTGGTGTGCGGGTTGGCGATCGCTGCCAGCATCCGCCTGGTCATCGCCGCGGAGTCCATCCGCAGCTTCGAGTGCACCGAGGCCACCACCACGTCGAGTTGACCGAGCAGCTCGGGGGTCTGATCCAGGCCCCCGTCGTCGAGGATGTCGACCTCGATGCCGCTGAGCAGCCGGAACGGTGCCAGCCGGGGTGCCAGGGCCGCGAGGATCCGGAGCTGGCGCTCCAGCCGCTCCGGGTTCAGACCGTTGGCCACGGTCAAGCGGGGCGAGTGGTCGGTGAGGGCGAGGTAGTCGTGACCCAATTCGATGGCTGTGACCGCCATCTCCTCGATCGGACTGCCGCCGTCGCTCCAGTCCGAGTGGCTGTGCAGGTCGCCGCGCAGCGCTGCCCGCAGCTGCTCCCCGGCGGCGTCCAGGTCGACCAGCGCCCCCTCGTGTTCCTCCAGCTTGACCAGGTAGTCCGGCACCTGGCCGGCGGCTGCCTCGGTGATCACCGCAGCTGTCACCTGCCCGATGCCGGGGAGCTCGGCCAGCGTGCCCGCCGCCAGCCGTTCCTGCAGCTGCCCGGCGTTGGTCAACGCCACCTCGGCGGCCCGGCGGAAGGCGCGGACCCGATAGGTGGGCGCGCCACTACGTTCCAGCAGGAACGCGATCCGGCGCAGGGCGGCGACAGGGTCCACCAGCACACCGTAGAGAGCCGGCGCGGGTGGCGCACCCGAACCCCCGGCAAGCGTGACTCGCGCCCACAGCCCGAGCCACGCCAGGAACCCGAGATGCGACGGAACCGCGATCCGCCGCCGAGCAGCGTGCGGCGGCGCCCCGACAGCGAACCGCCCGGCACCAGCGAGGGGGGTCGCAGGTTCCGGGCGGTCCGGTCCACCGGCTCAGGTCAGCCGACCGGTCGGGCCGTGGCGTCGGTCAGGCGTCGAGGTAGTCGCGCAGCGACTGGGCCCGGGACGGGTGGCGAAGCTTGGCCATTGTCTCGCGCTCGATCTGCCGAATCCGCTCGCGGGACAGGTTGAACTTCTTGGCGATGTCGTCCAGGGTGTGCGGGTTGCCGTCGGCCAGCCCGTACCGCAGCCGCACTACGGCGGCCTCCCTCGGCTCCAGCGAGTCGAGGATCGCGGTCAGCTGGCGGCGCATCAGATCGAACTCGACCGCCTCGGTCGGCTTGGTGGCCTCGCTGTCGGCAATGAAGTCGCCGAGCGCGGAGTCCTCGTCGGTGCCGACGGTCTGGTCCAGGCTCACCAGGTCACGGGCGTGGTCGACCAGCTCGTGCAACCGCTCAACGGTGATGTCCAGCTCGCTGGCAAGCTCGGCGTCGGTGGCGTCCCGGCCCAGGTTCTGGCCCAGTTCGCGCCGCATCCGCTGCATCTTGTTGATCTGCTCGACCAGGTGGACCGGCAGCCGGATGGTGCGCGACTGGTCGGCCATCGCCCGGCTGATCGCCTGCCGGATCCACCAGGTGGCATAGGTGGAGAACTTGAAGCCCTTGGTGTAGTCGAACTTCTCCACCGCGCGGATCAGGCCCAGGTTGCCCTCCTGGATCAGATCCAGGAACGGCATGCCGCGTCCGGTGTAGCGCTTGGCCAGCGACACCACCAGCCGCAGGTTGGCCCGCAGCAGCAGGTCCTTGGCGGTCTCGCCGTCGGCAACCAGCGACTGCAGCTCCCGGCGGCGCGGCAGCGCGAGCCGCTTGCTGCTGCCCAGCAGGTGCTCGGCGTACAGGCCGGCCTCGATCCGCTTGGACAGCTCCACCTCTTCGACCGCGGTGAGCAGCGACACCTTGCCGATCTCGTTGAGGTACGAGCGGACCAGGTCAGCGGCCTGCACCACCTCGTCCAGGTCCGCGGTCGCCTCGACCGGGTTCTCGTCCGGCGTGGTTTCGGCGTCGGCTGCCAGGGCCTCGGCGGCCAGCACATCGGCGCTCAGGGTGTCGGGGGTCAGGTCGTCGGCCTCGACGGCAACGGTCGGGGCGGGCGTGGCAGCACGGGCCCCCCGGTGCCCGGGAAGGGTACGCGAGGGCGCATTGCGGCGCTTGGCTGCGGTTGTCTTGGCGGTCGGCTTCGTAGGTGTCTTGATGGCTGGCTGCGTCACGTCGGGGTCCCGTCCACTGATTGCGGGGTCTTGTTCTCCCGGTCTATAGAACGGATTCGGAGCCCGAAACGTTCCCGATTCCGTAGGCCGGCCGTCGGCGGGCAAAGTTCGGCAACCTGGAAGTACCGAGGGTCCGCCGGCTGACCGCGGCCGCGGAGCAGGGCAGATCCGGTGGGCAACCGGCCGGTCACCGCGGGTCAGGGCCGTGCCGGCGTCTCCACCAGCAGGGTCAGCGGCCCGTCGTTGACGCTTTCCACCGCCATGACGGCGCCGAACCGGCCGGTCTGGACCGGCAGGCCGAGCATCCGCAGCTCGGCGCAGAACGCGGCGACCAGGGGTTCGGCCAGCTGTCCCGGTGCCGCGGCCGACCAGCCTGGCCGGCGTCCGGAGGTGACGTCGCCGTACAGAGTGAACTGGCTCACTACCAGCACCGGTGCGCCGATCGAACTCGCCGCAGCCTCGTCCCGATCGCCGTCGCGCAGCACCCGCAATCCCGCCACCTTGCCGGCCAGCCACCGGGCGTCGGCGTCGGTGTCGGCGTGCGTCACGCCGACCAGCACCAGCAGGCCGGCACCGATCCGGCCGACCTCCGCACCGGCGACCGTCACCGACGCGCTGGCCACGCGTTGCACCACCGCCCTCACCGGCCGGCCCCGGGCTCGGCAGCACGTGCGGTGGCAGCGGACGAGGCGGGCGCGAGTTCGACGGGGACGAGGAAACCGCGTTCGATCAGATCGCGGACGACCGGAAGCAGTGCCGCAGTCACCTCGTCGGTGCCGGCCGACACGCCCGCCGCCAGAAGGCTGAGCAGAACCCCGAGCGGTGTGGCACCAGTGCAGGCAGCCACCAAGCCGGCCACCGCGTCGTCGACCTCCAGTTCCCAGCGCAGCCCGCCGGCCTGGCGCAACTGCACCAGCGCCGGCTGCCAGCCCTCGTCCGAGATCAGCGCGTGGGACGAGCGGACTAGGCCCGGTGCCGCAACGAGGCGGGCCTGCACCAGCTGCTCGGCCGACCGGTCGCGCAACCAGCCGGCGCGGCCGAACCAGTCCTCGATGGCTGGCCCCACCGGGTGCTCGTGCGGCTGCGGCACGTCCTGGCACACCACCTCGGAGACGTCCTGCCCGGTGCGCCGGACGTTGACCAGTCCCATTCCGATGCCGGCCACGCCCGCTGCGGTGAACCAGTCCAGCCAGTCGTCGTAGCGCTGCCGCCAGGCCGGCGTGCCCGGCTGCTCACCGGCGTCGCGCAGCCACAGCGCCACGTACTCGGCCGGTTCGGCGACCTCGCGCTGCCAGATCCAGGCCTGGCAACCGGCCGCCGGCAACCAGCCGGTGACCCGCTCCTGCCAGCTCTGCGAGCCGTCGATGATCCAGTTCGCCAGCAGCTGCCCGGTGCCGCCCTCGGCCAGCCGGGCGGGCAGGCCGGCGACCAGTTGTGCGCACACCGCGTCCCCGGCCAGCCCGCTGTCCCGGTAGCGGAAGCCGCCGGCCCCGGGGGCGAAGCCGGGCCCCACGATGAAGGGCGGGTTGGACACGATCAGGTCGAACTGCCGCCCGGCCACCGGCTCCAGCAGCGAGCCGTGCCGCAACTCCCAGTGCTTTCCGTTCAACGCCGCCGTGGTGGCGGCCATCCGCAGCGCCCGGTCGCTGAGGTCGGTCGCGGTCACCGTCTCGCTGTGCTCGGACAGGTGCAGTGCCTGCACCCCGCAGCCGGTGCCGACGTCGAGCGCGTGCCGCACCGGCCCGCGCACGGTCGCCTCGGCCAGGGTCAGGCCGGCCGAGCCGACACCGAGCACGTGCTCGGCGGGCAACGGTCCCGGCCGCACCTCGGCCCCCAGGTCGGAGACCACCCACCAGTCCGGGCCGCCGGTCTCGGAGTACGGCCGCAGGTCCAGCGTCGCCCGCAGGTGGCCGTCCCGCCGCTCGACGAGCCCGGCGGCCTCGGCCTGCGCGAGCGGCAACGGTCGCAGCGCCGCCTCGACCGCCGAGGCCGGCACCGGCAGGCCGAGCAGGAACAGCCGGATCAGCGTCTCGGTCTCCGAACCTCGCCTGGTCAACCGGTCGGCGCCGCTGAGGTCACCGCGCGACAGGGCCGCCTCGCCGGCCAGTCCCAGCGCCTCGCTCACCGCGACCGAGCCGAACCGGTTCCGTACCGCCTCGCCCAGCTGGTCGCAGACCGCGGCGGGAAGCAGTGGACGCACGCTCATGGCAGCACCGCCCACCGGGTGGCGGGCAGCAGCCCACACGACAGGCCGGACACCGGAAGCGGCACGAGCACCATGGTGCCGCAGCGCCCGCAGCGTCCCGCCGGCCGCCTCCCCGAACCGGCCGCCGCCCACTTGCACAGGTTTTCCGCTACAGCCGAAAAATCGCTGTATTCGATTCGGTGGCACCATGGACGGGTGCGCCTGTCGAGAAGTTCCTCCGACCGGCCGATCCTCATCACCGAGGCACCGGTCAACGCCGACGACGAGTTCGATCGGCGGCGCAAGCGGTATCTGGTCATGATGACGCTGCGGGCCGCCTGCATCATCGGCGCCGCCAGCACCTTCACGCTGTCCGGCTGGCTGGCGGCCGGTTTCGTGGCCGCCGCGGTGGTGCTGCCCTGGTCCGCGGTGCTGATCGCCAACGATCGGCCGCCCAAGCAGGAGTTGCGGTTCCGCCGGTTCCTCGGCGGCAACGAGCAGGTCCAGCGCCAGCTGGCCGACGGCCGGTCCGAGCCGTCCACCGGCGAGCCACCCGAGCCGGACGAGCCGGTCCGGCACCCCCGGATCATCGATATCTGACCGGACGAGCTGCCTCATCTGATCGAGGAATCCGCACCCACCGAGCACCTGCCGGGACGGCCCGCGGTGGCACAATCGGGGGGTGACTACCCAGACGCTGGACGCCCCGAAGACCTCCGACGCCGACCAGCGCGATCAGGTCTTCCATTACGTCCGCAAGAACAAGGTCGCCGAGAGCGCGGTACTGGGCACCATGGTCGAGGCGCTGTGCGGTGAGGTGTTCCCGGTGACCCGCGCCGCCAAGCCCGGTTCGCCGGTGTGCGCCCGGTGCCAGGAGATCTACGAGTCGCTGCCGGCCGGCGGCGGCTCTTGAGCCGGCCCAGCCACCGGGTGCTGAGCAGGCCCACCAGCGGCACCCTGGTCAGGCCGGTCGGTCACAGCGGCGGCTGAGCCTGCGCCCGGTGCGCCCTGGTCGGGCTGGTCGAGTTCCGGACTCGGCAGGTAGGGCTTCCAGCCCCGGCTGGTGCCGCGCACCCGGGCCGTGGTGGTGGGCGAACGCTGCTCGATCTCGGCGTTGAACTCCGCGCCCAGCAGCACTCCCAGCGCCAGCAGGAAGAAGAACAGCAGCGCCGCGATCGGCGCTGCCAGCGTTCCGTACGCGTGGTTGTGGTCGATGATGAAGTTGATGTAGAACCGCAGCGCGGCCGACCCGGCCAAGAAGATCACCATCGCCAGCAGCGCCCCGGGCACCCCGCGCCGCCACGGCAGCCGCCGGGGCGGGGCCAGGTGGTACAGGCTGGTCAGACCCGCCAGCAGCAACAGCAGCACCACCGGCCAGTAGGCATCGCTGATCACCCGGTCCGCGGTGCGCCGGGCGCCTTCGGGAAACAGCTTCGGCAGCACGGTCGGTCCCAGCACCAGGGCGGGCAGCACGATCACGCCCACCACGATCGAGCCGAGATAGATGCCCAGCGCCAGCAACCTGCTGCGCACCGCACCGCGCAGGTCGCGCATGCCGTAGGCGATCGTGATGGTGTTGACGAAGGTGGCGGTCGCCGACGAGCCCGCCCACAGCGCCAGCACGAAGCCGACCGAGATGACGTCGGCGCGGCCCTCGCGCAGCACCTGCTGCACCACCGGCGCGATCAGCTGGTCCACCACCTGGGGGCTGAAGGCCCGGGAGAAGGCGTTGAGCAGGTTCTGCTGCACCCGGTCGACGGTGCCCGGGCCGGCAAGGTCGGAGAAGTAGCCCAGGGCCGCCAGCAGTCCCAGGAACAGCGAGGGCAGCGATAGCAGCTGCCAGAACGCCGCCTCGGCCGACAGCCCGAGGATCCGGTCGTTCCAGGCCCGCGAGATGGTCCGGGACGCCAGCGTCCCGATCCCGCGGCGGCTCATCATGAGTTCCTAGTCTGCCCAGCCCCGCCAGCGGGCCGGCACCGTGACACGCCGCCGGGCCGGCATGTGACGACATCGCTACCGGGCGCGCGAGTGGCACAGCCATCGTGGCACGGGCAATCTCACAACGGCGCGGGTTGGTCGCGCCGGCTCGCTGGAACGGCGGTTAGCCTGGCGGGGCAGGGCGGAACCTCCAGCGCAGCCAGTGGGTCCGTAGAGCGATCGAGTGCGAACCGGCACGGACCAGTGGTGAAGGGGGCGTCCAGTGACTGAACGCCGCCCGGTGGGGGCCCGGCTGCGCCTGTGGCAGCGGGAGGCGCTGGCCAAGTACGAGACCGAGCAGCGCAAGGACTTCCTGCTCACCGCCACCCCGGGCGCCGGCAAGACCACCTTCGCGCTCAGCCTGGCGGTCGGGCTGCTCGGCCGCCGGGCCATCGACCGGGTGATCGTGGTCGCCCCCACCGACCACCTGCGCTCGCAGTGGGCCGAGGCCGCCGAGCGGTTCGGCATCGCGCTGGCGCCGAACCTGGGCAACGCGGTGGGCCCGGTGCCGGCGGACCTGCACGGCTACGTCACCACCTACGCCCAGGTGGCGGGCAAGCCGGGCCTGCATGCGGCCCGGGCCGGCACCCGGCGCACCCTGGTGGTGCTGGACGAGATCCACCATGCCGGCGACGGGCTGTCCTGGGGTGAGGCGGTCGAGGAGGCCTTCGGCGGTGCGGCCCGGCGGCTGTGCCTGACCGGAACGCCGTTCCGGACCCGGGTGGGGGAGCGGATTCCGTTCGTCCGGTACGAGCCGGACGGCACCGGCGGCCTGGTCTCGACCGCCGACTACAGCTACGGCTACGCCGACGCGCTGCGCGACCACGTGGTGCGCCCGGTGGTGTTCGCCGCCTACACCGGGGTGTCGCGGTGGCGGAACTCCGCAGGCGAGGTGGTGGCCGCCTCGCTGACCGAGGCCGGCACCAAGTCCACCGAGCAGGCCGCCTGGCGCACCGCGCTGGACCCGAACGGCGACTGGGTGCCGCACGTGATCGCGGCGATGGACGAGCGGCTGTCCCAGCTGCGTGCCTCCGGCATGCCGGACGCGGCGGGGCTGGTGCTGGCCTCCGACCAGGAGGACGCCCGCGCCTACGCCGCGATCGTGCACCGGGTCACCGGCGAGAAGCCGTACCTGATCCTGTCCGACGACCCGAAGGCCAGTGCCAAGATCGCCAAGTTCGGTGCCGGTGGCGCTCGGATAGCGGTGTGCGTCCGGATGGTCTCCGAGGGCGTGGACGTGCCGCGGGCCGCGTGCCTGGCCTGGCTGACCAGCTACCGGACCCCGCTGTTCTTCGCCCAGGCGGTCGGCCGGGTGGTCCGGTCCCGGTCCAGGCACGAGTCGGCGACGGTGTTCCTGCCAGCCGTCCGGCCGCTGCTGGCGCTGGCCGCGGAATTGGAGAGCGAGCGCAACCACGTGCTGCCGCCGCCCGCCGGGCCGGCCGAGAATCTCGACCTGGTCGACGAGCTGTCCGAGGAGCAACCCGAGCAGGCCGAGTCGGCGCTGCTGCAGGAGTGGCAGGCGCTGGAGGCCGAGGCGCAGTTCGCCCACGTGCTGCACGGCGGCCGGGCGGTCACCGCCGACGATTCCGACCCGGACGCCGACGACGGCGACCATGCCGACTTTCTCGGCCTGCCCGGCCTGCTGTCGGCCGAGCAGACCGCGGCGCTGCTGGCCAGGCGGGACTCCGAGCTGCGCCGGCGGGTCACCCAGTCCCGCGGGGTGCCGATCGCCGAACCCGAGCAGCCGGCCGCGCCGGACGGCCCCGCGGTCAGCAACTGGCGGGCCGCCGCCGGGCTGCGCCGGGAGGTGAACCGGCTGGTGTCGGTGCTGGCTGCCCGCACCGGCACCCCACACGCCGCCCTGCACGCCCAGCTGCGCACGGCCGTTCCGGGACCGGCCTCGGCCTCCGCCCCGGTGGAGGTGCTGGAGGCCAGGCGGTCCTATCTGATGGAACGGATGTGACGGATGCGACGCCGGTTCCACCGCTGTCCGGAGGGGTTCGCGTCGTTCGCTACGCGCGTAATAGCTCTCAATTGAGTTACTCAAGGAACTACGGCGCGCCTGAGCTGGTTGTATGTAGTGAGCAGACACGATAAGTCTCAGAGCAGCAGAGGCCCCGGTCTGTGACCAACCGCGAGACGTATCGCAGAAAACGAGGGACCAGTGACAGGCACTTTGACCGCCGAGCCCTTGACCGCAGCTGACCGCTGCGACCGTTGTGGCGCCCAGGCCTACGTGCGCGTCACCCTCCCGGTCGGCGGTGAGCTGTTGTTCTGTGCTCACCACGGCCGCGAGTACGCGCCCAAGCTCCGCGAGCTGGACGCCCGGATCCTTGACCAGTCCGAGCGGCTCGATGACGGGCAGCCGAATCCGGCCTCGGCGGCCCTGCCCGAGTAACCATTGCGGGCGGGCCGACCAGGCTCAGAAGATAATGCGAAGACCGGCCCTTTCCGGAGGGCCGGTCTTCGTCGTTCGGAACCGCGCCGGTCAGCTGAACAGTGCCTGGCCCCAGTACTCGCCGTCTGCCGCCCCCGGTGGGCACGCGAACAGTCCGCTCGAGGTGTGCTTGATGTACTCGTTCAGGGCGTCGGAGGCCAGGTTGCGCTGCACCGGAATGAAGCCGGTGGCCGGGTCGGACTGGAAGCACAGGAAGAACAGGCCGGCGTCGAGCTGACCGGTCACCGGGTCCACCCCGTCGGTGAAGGAGTAGCCGCGGCGCAGGATCTTCACCCCGCCGTTGGACTCCGGCGCCGCCAGCCGGATGTGGGCGTCGGCCGGGATGACCGGCGTGCCGTCCGCGGCCCTGGCGGCCAGATCCGGCTCGTCGCGCTCGTGCCGGCCGGTCAGCGGCGCGCCCTCCACCTTGGTGCGCCCGAACACCGCCTCCTGGTTGCCGATCCGGTCCCGGTCCCAGGCCTCGATACCCATCCGGATCTTGCGGCTGACCAGGTAGCTGCCTCCGGTGAGCCAGGCCTGGTCGGTGTCCTTGCCGACCCAGACGTGGGCGTCCAGATCGGCGGTCAGCTCGCCGTTGACATTGCGGGTGCCGTCCTTGAAGCCCATCAGGTTGCGCGGGGTCTGCTGGGCCGGGGTGGTCGAGGAGGTCCGGCCGAAGCCGAGCTGGAACCAGCGCATCGCGGTGACCCCGAAGCCGATCCGGTTCAGATTGCGCACCGCGTGGAAGGCCACCTGCGGGTCGTCGGCGCAGGCCTGGATGCACAGGTCACCGCCGCTGATCCTCCGGTCGAGCGCGTCGCCGGGGAACGCGGGCAGCTCGCGCAACGCCGCCGGCCGGCGAGCGGCCAGGCCGAACCGGCCGTCGAACAGGCCGGGGCCGAACCCGACGGTGATGGTCAGGTTCGCGGCCGGCAGGCCGGTCGCCTCACCGGTGTCGGCCGGTACGTACTGGGCGGCACCCTCGACCGCGCCCACCGGCTCGCCGCGGGTCATCTTCTCCGCGGCTGCCGTCCAGCGTCGCAGCAGGTCGACCAGTTCGGCCCGACTGGTGCTGGTGAGGTCGAAGGCGGCGAAGGCCAGCCGGTCCTGGGCCGGGGTGGCGATGCCGGCCTGGTGCGCGCCCCGGAACGGGATCACCGCCGGCCGGGCCGGCGCACTGGAGGACGAGCAGCCGGCCATTGCGGTAGCCCCGCCGGCCGCCGCCACCGTGCCGAGGGCACCGGCCAGGAAACCGCGCCGGGAGAAGCCTGCTGTCATGACCGCCGATCCTCGAAAGGGGGAATGCTGGGATCGCTGCTGAACTGCTAGGAGAGGGTGACGACCTGCGCGCCGACCTGGGACAGCGGCTCGGCCAGCGCGTCGACGGCCACCGTCAGCTCGCGGATCGCCGGGGTGCCCAGCTGCCGGTACGGGCGGTAGTTGCCGCCGCCGACGGCGTACCTGGCCATCAGCGCGTCCACAGTGGCGAACCGGGTACGGATGGTGCCGACCAGATCGGGCCCGGCCGGGGTGGCCGACAGCACCGGAACCAGCAGGTCGAACGCGGCCCGCGAGCCGGCCAGGTTGGCCGCGATGTCTGACAGGTCGGTGCCGGAGTAGCGCTCCTCCTCGCCGGCGAGCTTGGTCTTGCCGACCTCGGTGAGTAGTTCGGTGGCACCGTTGGCCAGATCGGCCGCCTGGAAGCTGGTCGTTGCGATCCGCTTCTGCAGGGTGCTGACGTCGGCCAGCAGCTTGTCGGCGACCGGTGCCATTCCGGCGGTGTTGCCCGCAACCCACAGCTGCCGCTCGATGCGGTGGTAGCCGCCCCACCCGGCGGCCGGCACGTCCCCCTCGCGGGCGTCGATGGCCGGGTCCAGGTCTCCGAAGGATTCCGCGACCGGCTCGATCGCCTCGTACGGCGCCCGGGCCGGAGCGTAGAGCTGCTTGGCCCGCGCCACCTCACCTGCCTTGACGGCCGCCACGAACCGGCCGGTCAGGGTGACCAGCTCGGCGGCCTTGCCGTCGAGGTACTTGCGGTAACCGACGGTCGCGGCGTCGGCAGCGGCGGCCGCCGAGCCGGTCGGCGAGGCGGGGCCATCCGCAGCCGCCGATGCCGCGGTCACCGTGAACGGGCTCCGCTCGGTCCTGGCGTTCGGGCAGTACATCTCGTAGTCGCCGGCGCCCAGGTTGAGCGAGAAGGAACCGGACAACCCCGGGGTCAGCCCCTCCTTCTCGCCGAGGATCTTGCTGCCGCTCATCAGCTCGGCCTCCGAGACCGCGCTGCCACCCTCGTTCTTGATGGTGAAGGTGGTCGGCCCGGCGGGCACGCTGGCCGGCTCCGCCTGGCAGCCCTCGTCGGTCAGGGTGACCCGCACCGCGGTGGCGCCGCCGCCCGAACCGGGGGAGTCGCTGTCCTTGTCCGAGGCGCAGCTGGTGGCGAGCACAGCGAGAACGACGGTGCTGGCCAGCAGGCCAAGCCGGTGGAACGGAAGCATGGCGGGAGTGCCTTTCGAGTCGCGCACAGCGGCAGTGCCGATTCCGGCGGGCGTCGAGGGGCCCGAGCGGTGCGTACGAGCAGGTGGGAGCAACGAGGAGCAGGTGGGGCCGAGCAGCGTCAGGCGGCGGTCCGGCTCAGGCCGGTGCCCCGCTGGGCTTCGACAGCCGACGACCGGGACCGCTGGGCACCGCGCCGGGGCCAGAACAGGTAGAGCGACATTCCCACCAGGTAGGCCAGCCAGCCGAGCACCTCGACCACGACCGGCCGCGGCTGGATTCCGAGCACGCCGGTGAACAGGGAGGCCTGCACCGAGCCCGGCCGCACCACCGCACTGAGATCCAGCGCCTGGGCCTGCCCGACCAGCAGCCAGCCGGCTTCGTGGGCGGTGTGCGCGGCTGTCATCACCAGGCCGGCCGACACCAGGATGAGCATCGCACCGGTCACCGCGAAGAACCGGGACAGGTTGAGCTTCAGACCGCCGCGGTAGATCGCGTAGCCGATGGCGACGGCTGCAACCAGGCCGAGCATCGCGCCGGTCAGCCCGGCAGCCTGGTTGTCACTGGCGTTGAGCAGGGCGGTCAGGAACACCGCGGACTCGAACCCCTCCCGCAGCACCGCCAGGAATCCCATCGCCACCAGGGCCCACTGCGAGCCGGAGGCCAGCGCCGAGCCGGCCGAGCGCCGCAGGTCGCCCGACAGGCTGCGGGCGTGCCGTTTCATGAAGACCACCATGTAGGTGACCATGGCGACCGCCACCAGCCCGACCACCGTCTCGAGCATCTCCTGCTGGCGCTGCGGGAGGTCCCGGGACAGCGCGTGCAGCGCGATGCCGACCGCCACGCACAGCAGGGTGGCAGCGGCCACGCCGAGCCACATCTGGCGCAGCGCCCGCCGGGCGCCCTGGTTGGCCAGGAAGGCTGCGACGATACCGACGATCAGCGTCGCCTCGACTCCCTCACGCAGCATCACGACGAAGGTGGGTAGCACTGATCCTCCCGCAATTAGGATTACCTAACCTAACTTGAAAGGGAGACTAGCAAGGTTAGGGCTACCTAACAAACCTCTCCGTGCACTCGGCACGGAGGCGGCTGACGAGGAGAACCGATGACCGGCCGGGATTTGTCGTTGTGGCTGCGGCCCGAGCCCGCTGCCGCCGCAGAACTGGACGCGGTGATCGGGCGACTGGCCGCCGTGCACGGCACCGCGAGCTTTCCCGCGCACCTGACGGTGCTGGCCGGTCTCGACCGGGAGCCGGAGGTCGCCGCCGCAGCGCTGTCCGAGCTCGCGGGGGTCACCTCCCCGGTGCGAGTCCGGTTCGGCGAGACGCGCTGCGAGGCCGTCTGGCACCGGTCGCTCTACCTGGTCGCGACACCCGACCCGGCCTTGCGGCGGCTCGCCGAGCAGGCGGTCCGGAGCTTCGGCGCAACCGACCTGTCCGCGTTCGAGCCGCACCTGAGCCTGCAGTACTCCCAGCTGCCGGTCGCCGACAAGCTCCGACTCGCCGCCCAGGTCGAGCTGCCGCTACCGCTGGCCGTCCACTTCGACCGGCTTTCGCTGTGGCAGACGCCAGGCTCGGATGCCGGCCGCTGGCGGATGGTCGCGGAGCGAACGCTGGCTGCTGGCTAACACCGCCCGCCGGGACAGGTGCGACATCACCGACCAGCGCGACAGCGAGGACAGCACCGAGCCCGCCGAAAGCCACGAGCCGATCGAACAGATCGACAGGGCTGAGCCCACGCTGCCGATCGAGGCGAACGAGCCGACGCTGCCGATGGACAGCACCGATCCCTTCGACCCGATCGAAAGCAGGCTGTCGGAGGACCACAACGACCAGCGCGAGCCCGACGAGTGCATGCCCGCAGCATGTCAGCAGCCTGGTGGAGTGTCGATGCGCGGGTTTGGCGACTTGGTAGCCGACAATGCCGCGCTGGTAGCGGACGGTCAACACGGTCGACCGAGCCGACTAGGCACTCGCGACGAAGCAGTTCCGGGAGTTTTTCGTTATCGAACAGACGGTTCGCCCTACAGATCTAGACGAATTCGGGCGTGTTCTGCCGGCCGTTCTCCAGTCTGGTTATTACGCTCTGTGATGCTCCCAAAACTCCACGTCACGCGCTCTTCACGTAAGGCTGTTTTGTAGTCGTTAAGTAACCGCTGGTAACGGTAACGATTAGGAATAGCCTTATCGTAAAAGGGGTTTCGCGCGGTGTGGTCTCAGTGTAAGTTTTCCTTGCGGAGCCCGGCAGGATGCCGGATATCACGGCCACGGCGGGCCGATCCGAGCTACGAAGCGCAACGAACCGACGGCGGAGTGTCGCCATCGGTCTCGTCGCTGGAATTCGAACACCGTCCGACCCCGTGCACTGTCAGAGAGCGAGGGACCACGCATGCTCCGTGGCCGTGTGTCCGTGCCGAGTGACTTGACTGCAGGTACCGGCCCGCTCCGCCGCAACGACGCGCCCGCTCGGGTCGGCGCACCCGCCGGAGGTGCCCGATGAGGCTCGACACCGGCCCGGCTGCCTGGAAGCTGCCGACCCAGATGCGCACGCCGGCGCCGTCGCGGCGGCGCGGCCGGCTGCCGGTGGCCGTCGTCCGGCCGGACTACGAGCTCATCCCGATGAACGGAAGCCGGCTCGAGACGCCCGGCTTCGAACGGCCGGCACCGGTCGGTGCGGTGTGCGCGGTGTCCTACCGCGCCGAACTGCGACCCTCGACCAGGGAACTGCTGAGCCACCTGATCGACCCGCAGGCATCGGTGATCGCCCGGTCCCGGCTCACCGGCGGCCAGCCGGTCGACGACTTCGAGGCCGCCGGCCTGGACGAGTCGATGTGGTCGCTGGAGTCGGCGACGGCGGCTGCGGCGACGCTGCTCGGCGAGCCGGTCCGCGAACTCGGTCGCGGAGCCGCCGTCGAGGCATTGCGCGAGGACACCGTCGGCCTGCACATCGAGGACATCGTCATCGCGGTCAACGGCCGGACGGTCGAGACCGCGGTCAGCCTGCGAGCGGCGCTGGCCGGTCTGGACTCGGCCGAGCTGACGGTACTGCGAGGCCCGAATGCCGAGCAGCCGGGAACCCTGGCGAAGGTGCCGGTCCTGCGGCAGCCGGACGGCGCCTGGGGGATTCGGGTGGTGACGGCCGACCGGGTGTTGCGGCACGGTATCGACGCCCGGTTCAGCCTGCCGGAAGACCTGCGCGGTCCGTCGTTGGGGCTGGCCTGCGCGCTCAGCGTGGTAGACGCTTTCACCGGTGGCCGGATGGCTGCCGGCGGCACCGTAGTGGCAACCGGAACGGTCGACATGGCCGGCCGGGTGGGCGGTGTCGGAGCAATCGAATTCAAAGCTCGTGCGGTGCGGGCCCACCCCCACGTACGGCGCTTTGTGGTGCCCGCGGAATCGAGGGCCGACGTGGACGACGCGCGTCGGGTGCTCGGCAGTCGGGCTGAAGTCGTGGCGGTGGCCACGCTGGCTGAAGCCGTAGAGGTGCTCTGCGGGTTCAGCTGGCGCGGCAGGAAAACCACCCACCGATCACGTGATCGGTGGGTTAGCACCGTCCGGTGAGGCGTCTACCGACGTCTCAAAACGTTTCCTTGGAGGGAAAATGCGTTACACGTCCGCACGTTGGTCGTCGGCCAGGTGGTCGTCGGCTCGCTGGTCGTCCGCTCGGTGGTCGTCGGCTCGCTGGTCCTCGGCCCGCTGGTCCTCGGCTCGTTGGTCCTCGGCCCGCTGGTCGGCCGGCGCGGGTACCACGGTCGACAGCATCGAGCTGTAGCTAGACCGCTGTCTGCCGGGCTGGGTGACGGGAGCGATCCCGGCACCCAGCCCGGGCACAGCTCATTCGGCTGCTCGCGCGGCCGGTTCCGACTCGCGGCGACAGCTGTGTCATCGCAGCCGTAGATCGGTGGCTTCATCGGGCATGCCGTCGTAGAACTCGTTCAGTACCTCGATGAAGACCGGCTCGTCCGGTGCCGCACGCGCGAACAGCGTCATCGACGATCGCAACTTCAGCGCGTCGACATCGCCGAGGATCTGCTGTGCGCTGCGAGCATGCCGCGCTGCCAGCAGCGCGGCGCACTCGCGCAGCCGCGGGCCGAGCACCGGGTGCTGCAGGTAGGCCTGGGCCTCGGCCAGCGAGCGGATCGCGTACCGCTTCGCCCTCGCGCTGTGCCCCAGCCCCGCGAGCTGCGGGAAGACGAACCACATCCAGTGACTGACCTTGCGGCCCTGCCGCAACTCGGCGACGGCGCGGTCGAAGGCGCCGCCGGCATCCTGCGCCTGCACGAAGCGTTCCAGCCCCTCCGGCCCCTGTGAGTTGGGCGGCCCCACGCTGCCTGGCATGTCCGCTCCCTCCACCGACCTGTCCGGCGTCTGACGTCGCCGGCCGACCCCACGGGTCCACTCTCAGAACTACTCCACTACGCTCCGTAGCCGTCGATGGATTCCCCATACCGCAAAAACCGACGCCGGAGCCTCAGAATGCCGATTCTCACAGCAAAAACTCGTAAACTGACTCGAACGAAGGTTACTGCCCGTCACCGAACTCACTATCGCCTGCGCCGGCTTCCGGTGCTGTCCGCCCTGCTCTCCGCTGTGCTGGCTGCCAGCTTGCTGGTACTGGCGGGACAGCACCAGCCCGGCCGGGCAGCGGCTGCCGAGGCGCCGATCCGGGCCGCGTTCTACTACGGCTGGTATCCCGAGACCGAGCACTGGGCCTCGCACTACACGCCGGCGGCAGGCAGGTACGACAGCAGCGATCCGGCAGTGGTCGCCAGCCAGGTGGGTCAGGCCAAGGCGGCCGGCCTGAACGCCTTCATCTCCTCCTGGTGGGGCCAGGGCAGCAAGACCGACTCGCGGCTGCCGCTGCTGCTCGACACCGCGGCCGCCCAGGGATTCGCGATCGCCCCGTATTACGAGAAGGAGGGATTCGGCAACCCGACGGACAGCCAGCTGGCCTCCGACCTGGACTACCTCGCTGCCAAGGCAGCCTCACCGGCCTGGTTGCGGGTGGGCGGCCGGCCGGTGCTGTTCGTCTACAACGCCGACGACACCAGCTGCGCGGTGGCCGACCGCTGGAAGGCCGCTAATCGGGGCCGGTTCTACCTCAACCTCAAGGTGATGCCCGGCTACCGCGACTGCACCAGCCAGCCGGACGCCTGGCACCAGTACGGACCCGCCTCGGGCATCCAGCAGGTACTGCCGTGGTCGGTCACCGTCTCGCCCGGTTTCTACAAATTCGACGAGAGCACCCCTCGACTGGCCCGCAGCATGTCCGGGTTCAGCTCGGCGCTGGCCCAGCAGGTCTCCTCCGGCGCGCGCTGGCAGTTGGTGACCACCTGGAACGAATGGGGTGAGGGCACCGGCGTCGAGCCCACCGTGGAGTACGGGCGGTCCTACACCGACGCGATGGCAGGTGCCTACCTGCCGGCGGCCGGTTCGACCTCGACGAGCTCGTCGAGCAGTGCGCCGTCCAGCAGTGGGGCCTCGGCCGGCACCGGGGCGACCAGCGTTGCCAGCGCGGACAGCTACGTCGCCTCGAACGCGACCGCCACCAACTACGGCAGCACCGCCACGCTGCAGCAGAACGCCACCACCAGCGCCACGACGGTGACCTACCTGCGCTTCCCGGCGCCGACCGCTCCGGTCGCCAAGGCCACCCTGCGGCTGTTCTCCCGCTCGACCGGGCTGACCCGCTCCAAGGTGTTCGGCACCTCGGCGAGCTGGGACGAGCGCACCCTGACCTGGGCCAACCGACCGGCGCTGGGGGCGCAGGTCGCAACCACCGGCACGCTGACCGCCGGGCAGTGGACCGAGGCCGATGTGACCGGCGCGGTGCGCGGCGGCACCGCCGCCTTCGGCGTGACCACCGGGGCGACCGCCACCCGGTACTTCGACAGCAGGGAGGCGACCTACCCGCCGCAGCTGGTGGTGGAGTACTCGACGCCGACCAGCACGCCGCCTGCCTCGAGCTCGGCTCCGGCCTCCAGCTCGGCACCGACCAGCTCCGCGCCGGCTCCGAGTTCGTCGCCGGCTAAACCGGTATCGGGTATCACCAAGCTGCTGACGGTGGTGATCGAGAACCACAGCCTCGGCCAGGTGCAGTCCGGCATGCCCTACACCGACGGGCTGGCCCGACGGTTCAGCTACGCCACCAGCTACACCGCGATCCGGCACCCCAGCCTGCCGAACTACCTGGCGATGACCGGCGGGGACACCTTCGGGGTGACCGACGACCTCGCCCCGGCCAGCCACCCGCTGGCCGGCGACAGCGTGTTCGACCAGGCCCTGGCGGTGGGACGCACCGCAGGGACCTACGCCGAGAGCATGGGCTCGAACTGCCAGCTCACCAGCTCCGGCCGGTACGCCGTCAAGCACAACCCGTGGGCCTACTTCAACGGCGCTGCCCAGCGGGCCGGCTGCAACCGCTACGACCTGCCGGCCGGAACGCCGAGCAGCGGCGCGCTGCACTCCGCGGTGGCGAACGGGACGCTGCCCGACGCCGGGTACTGGATCCCGGACCTGTGCGACGACGCCCACGACTGCTCGCTGACCACCGCTGACAACTACCTCAAGTCCTGGCTGCCGCAGATCATGGCCGGCCCGGACTACACCAGCGGCCGGTTGGCCATCGTGATCACCGCCGACGAGGACGACAGCCACAGCGGCAACGTGGTGCTGACCGCGGTGATCCACCGCAGCCTGGACGGTACGCACAAGGTGGTCTCGACCCCGCTGACCCACTACAGCCTGCTGCGCCTCTACGACCAGGTGCTGGGTGCTCCGCCGCTGCGCAAGGCGGCGACCGCTGCTGACATGGCGGCAGCATTCGGGCTGCCGATCGGCTGACCGGCGGGGATGGTCGTCCCCGCCACAACAGGCTGCGCCAGACGCCGAGCGCCCCTCGCCACCCGAAGGTGACGAGGGGCGCTCAGCGCGTAGAGTAGGGCTCAGGCGGTCGGGGCTGCCTGCTCGCCGCCGCCGATCGGGCCGCCGAAGGTGTGCCGCGGTCCGGCCGGCGCCGGGATGGTGAAGTTGCCCGGCACGGCGACGCCGGCAACACCGTTCACCGACTCGGTGGAGTGCGCGAAGGTGAAGACCGCGAACGCCACGGCGTCGGTGTTGACCTCGAGTGCGTGGTCGTTGTTGTTGGCGTAGGTGTCGCACGCCGAGTGGTAGCACGGGTCGAACTGGGCGTCGGCGACGCCACCCCAGATCGCCGCCTGCTCGGCGGTCTTGTGCACCTCAGCCCCGGTGAACAGCCCGCTGGACGGAATCGCGTTGCGGATGAAGGCCAGGTAGTCGCTGCGGCCGCTGAACAGGGTGTCGTCGTAGGGCTCGCCGCGCAGCGTGTAGAAGGACTCGAACAGCCGCTCGATCGCCGCCGATCCGGCTGGGATCGGAATACCGGCCGGCGCCGGGAAGGTCGACTCGTTGGCGTCGTAGACCATGAAGATGTAGTTCGGCGAGCCGATCATGTCGAAGTTGAGGTACAGCGCGATCCGGTCGAGCTCGGCTTGCGACTGGGTGGCCACCCACCGGGTGGAGCCGACCAGGCCGGCCTCCTCGTTGCCCCACCACGCGAACCGCACGGTGTTCTCCGGGCGCAGCTTGGACATCGACTGGGCGACTTCGAGCAGTGCTGCCGAGCCGCTGCCGTTGTCGTTGATGCCCGGGCCTGCCGTTACCGAGTCCAGGTGCGCACCGGCCATCACGACGTTGTCGTTGTTGCGGCCGGGCAGTTCGGCTATGACGTTGAAGGAGTGCCGGGTCACGAAGTCGACCTTGACCTCGGCCGTCGCGCCGGCCGCGGCCAGCGCCTGACCCTGCGCGAAGCTGGCGCCCACCACCGGGATGCCGACCACGTTGTCGCCGCCCAGGGTGCCCTGAACCAGACCGAACCGGTCCCCGGCACCCACCGTGTCACCCTGGTTGAAGACCACGACTGCCTCCGCGCCGGCCGCCTCGGCATTGAGTGCCTTGACCGAGAAGTTGCAGCCACCGCGCTGGATCAGCGCGATGTCGTTCGTCCCGGAGAAGTTCAGTCCGGCGAAGTCGGCCGCCTCGCAGGCGCTGGTGTCGAGCCGGTCGCCGGTGAGCTTGATGTCCACCGGTATGACGTTGCCGGTGATGTCGCCCTCACCGGTGCCGGTGAAGCCGATGGTCTGATAGGTCGCCTGCACCGGAGTGAGCTGACGCAACAGCACCTCGGTGGCCTGGTAGTCGAACGGCACCTTCGAGGCCTGCCAGCCGGTCGCGTTCAGCACGCCGAGCACGTAGTCGAGGCTGGCAGCGTAGCCGGGCGTGCCCTCGGCCCGGGTGCCGCCGTTGGCGTCGGCGATGGCCTGCAGTGCGGCCTGATGCTGGCGCACGCCGTCGAGCCGGACGCATTCCAGGATCGTGGCGTAGGTGTTGTTCGTGCGGTTGGCGCAGCCCGGCTGAGCGGGGGCTGCCCCGGCGGGCACGGTGGCGAGGCCGGCGGTGAGAAGCGCGCCGCCGGCCAGCAGCGCGATTGCGCCCCTGCGGGCGGACGGACCGATGAGAACCACATCTTCTCCTTTGCCGAAGCCGAAGCTCCGAGGTCGCGAATGGTTGAGGGGTCGATGGATCAAAGGACATCTCGGTCACATCGAATACTCACGAACATACCTGGCTGCGCATAACGAACGTAGAGCGAAAACCTCTCCGACCCGGCAGATGCCTTTTCGAAATGGCGATAATGCGCGTAACCAGGAAGGTTTCCGCGGGCCGGACGGATGGGGGCGTTGCCGTGTCGCCAGGTGGATGCCGACGTGGCCTGCGGTGACGGTTGCCAGCCCGGCCGAGGGCAGCGGATACCGGCTCGCCCTTGTCTACTTCGGGCTCGCTGCGGGCTATCTCGTGGTGTTCGGGCCGATCGCGCTGCTGATCCGGCGTGACGCGGTGCGGCACGGCCGCGACGGCTGGTTGTGGGCTCTGCTGTTCTTCTGGCAGCCATTCGTCGTGGGGGTCATCTACCTGGTGGCCCGCCGCTGGCCGCAGCGGCAGACGCGGGCAGGGACCGGCTGACGCCGCCTGATCGCTATGCGGTGAGCAGGTCGCGCCGCCGTTCGAGGAAGTCCTCGACGGCGGACCGGAAGATCCGGCACTCCTCCTCGCCGATCTCCAGGCTGAGCGCGACCATGCCACGTCGGGCGAGGTAGCAGCCGCGGTCGAGCAGGTCGAGGTGGAACAGCTCGCGCAGCTCGGCCTGGGGCTGGATGTCGCGGGCGGCCGAGATCGGCTCGGTCTGGAAGTGCGCGGTCAGCATGCTGCCCATCCCGGTCCACTGCAACCGCGCTCCGGCTTCGCTGCTCAGGGCATTGAGCTGGTGGCGTAACTGCTCACCGCGCCGGAACAGGGCCTCGGCGGCCTCGGCGGTGAACAGCTGGCGCAACCCGGCGTGGCCGGCCGCCATGCTGAGCACGTTGTTGTTGAAGGTGCCGGGGTGCTGCACGGCGCCCGGGCTGCTCGGGTCATAGACCGACATCAGCTCGCGGCGGCCGCCGAACGCGCCGAAGGTCATGCCGCCGCCGAGGTACTTGCCGAGCGTGGTGAGGTCCGGGGTGATGCCCAGTCGGTGCTGCAGGCCACCCGCCGACATGCGCGAGGTCATCACCTCGTCGAAGATCAGCACGGCGCCGGTGTCGTCCGCGGCGCGGCGCAGCAGCTGCAGGAACTCGGGATCGGCGGGCACGCAGCCGCCGCTGCCCAGCATCGGTTCGACCAGGATCGCGGCGAGGTTGTGGGCATGCTCGGAGACGAGGCGTTCGGTGCCGGCGAGATCGTTGTAGCTGCCGACCAGCCACTGGTGCGGGACGTTGACCGGTCGGCCGCCGCCGAAGGACAGCACCGAGCCGTGGTAGGCACCGTCGAACACCAGCACCGAGCGGCGCTCGGTGTGCAGCAGCGCGGTGGCCAGCGCCATCAGGTTGGCCTCGGTGCCGGAGTTGGTGAACCGGACCAGGTCCACCGAGGGGAACCGGGCGCACAGCAGATCGGCCAGTGCGGTCTCGCACCCGCCGCGGGCGCCGAGGTTCCAGCCGCCGTCCAGCGCGGCGTCGAGGACCTGACGGATCACCGGGTGGTTGTGCCCGTACAGCCCGGCGCTGTACTCGCCGAGCAGGTCGAGGTAGCGGTGCCCGTCGAGGTCGGTCATCCAGCAACCGGCCCCGCCAGCCATGGTCAACGGGAACGGGGAGAAGTGCAGCGTGCTGCGGGTGTTGCCGCCGGGCATCGACGCGGTAGCCGCGACGTGGGCCGCGTGGCTGGCCGGGTTGGCCTCGAGGTAGCGCTGCCGTGCCTGCTCGAGGGCCTCGTCGATCGTCAGGGTTCCGACGTCCATCCGCGGCTCCTCTCACCCTGCCGGCGGCTTCGCGACGCGACCCTAACGCACGCAGCGGACCGGCAGCCCGCTCCCGGAGATGGGACGAGACGGTCAGCGCGGCGTGGCGGCCACCATGAAGGTGTAACTGGCCGCGCGACCTGCCGAGCGGGCCGGAGGTTCAGGCGAAGACACGATTTTGGCTACTGGAAGTAGTTGACCAGGCACCGTTTGGTGCTCACAGGGGGGCTAGTGGTTACCGACAGTGAGTATCTGCGTGAGCCTTGTAACGGCTAATTAACCTGCATATGATCTGTGTTAAATATTCGCAGGATTACTCGTTACGGGAGTCACGGATGAACCCGCATCTCAGGTTGCAGCTCAGTACCCGATGGGGGGTGCTGAGCACCGTCGGAGCGACGGTAGCCGCACTCTGCCTGACCGCTGGAAACTCCACCTCGTCCGCACCGGTCGCCGCTCCGGCCGGCACGCACCCCAGCCACCTCGCTTCGCTCGACTTCTCGGGCGGCAAGTGGGGCGACGCGACCGCGGACGGCATCTCCAAGGACAGTTACGGCAAGAACGCCGCCGAGAAGGATCCCGGCTCACTCTTCACCGTCACCAAGGCCACCCAGGCCCGGTCGCTGTGGGGGAAGAAGGACAAGCTGGGCCGGCCGGTGACCGGTCAGGGCGTCGGTGTCGCGGTCATCGACTCCGGCATCAGCCAGGTCGCCGGGCTGGACGCTGCCGGAAAGGTGACCTACGGTCCCGACCTGTCCATCGAGGGCAACGGCAGTCTGGCCAACCAGGACACCTTCGGGCACGGCACCTTCATGGCCGGCATCATCGCCGGGCGCGGAGCTGCCAACCCGTCGAGTGACCTGGCGAGCGCGCCGGCGAACGTCCAGCTCGGCATGGCGCCGGACGCCAAGCTGCTCGCGATGAAGGTGGCGACCACCGACGGCAGCGCCGACGTCAGCCAGGTCATCGCCGCGCTGGACTGGGTCACCCAGCACCCGGTGCTGCCGGACGGTACCCGGGTGCGGGTGATCAACCTGTCCTACGGCACGGACTCGACGCAGGACTACCGCAACGACCCGCTGGCCGCCGCTGCCGAGAACGCCTGGCAGCACGGCATCGTGGTGGTCACCTCGGTCGGCAACGAGGGAGCGGTGGGACGGGTCACCACCCCGGCCAGCGACCCCTACCTGCTGGCGGTCGGCGCGGCCGACAGCAATGACCGGCTCGACGGCTGGTCGCACGACCACACCAGGGCCGCGGCGTACTCCAACGTGGGCACGGCGAGCCGGCACGCCGACGTGTTGGTGCCGGGTACCTCGCTGGTCTCGCTGCGCACCGCCGGCAGCTACATCGACGCCAATCACCCCGAAGGCCTGGTCAGCGGTGACGTCAGCGGCCGGCTGTTCCGGGGCAGCGGCACCAGCCAGGCTGCGGCGGTGCTGTCGGGTGCGGTGGCCGATCTGCTGCAGGCGTTCCCGAACCTGACGCCGGACCAGGTGAAGTACGCGCTCACCTCGACCGCCGAAACCGTGAACAACGCGTCGGTGAACGCGGCCGGCGAGGGCACCATCAAGCTCGGTGCGGCGTTCGACGCGGCCAATCACCTGCTCGGCACGGACAACACCGCGGCCACCATGCGGGCCGCGGCCGTGCAGAACTTCGCCCGCTCGACCGGGCAGGGCTCGCTCGACGCTGCGCGTGGCGGGTCGGTGCTGGTGGATGCCGACGGCAACGACCTGACCGGTGAGGTCGACGTCCAGGGCAACGCCTGGGACCCGGCCGCCTGGTGGAGCGCGACCTCGACCCTGACCTCCTGGTCGGGTGGCCAATGGCTGGGCACCACCTGGACCGGTGACGACTGGTCCACCGACACCGGCCTCAGCTCGGCGCGCTGGTCGTCGGCGCGGTGGTCGTCGGCACGGTGGTCGTCCGCGGACTGGGACTCGGCGCGCTGGTCGTCCGCACGGTGGTCGTCCGCTCGCTGGTCCTCGGCCCGGTGGTCCTCGGCCCGGTGGTCGTCCAACGACTGGTAGATCAACCTCAGCACTGTGGAAGGCCGGCACCCCCGGTGGGTGCCGGCCTTTCCGCATGCCTGTCCGGGAGCAGTTGTCTTACGTTTCCGTGTCACCCTGACGGGGTGGCTGACGCGATTACCTTTCGCCCCGACGAAGACACCGCACGGGCGCTGGAGGTCCTGACCAGGGACGGCACGTCGATCTCGACAGCCGTACGCTCCGCGCTGATCAATGCCGCCGGGCGCGAGGCGAGGGCCTCGGTGCGTGCCGAGGCCGAGGCACTCGCCGCGGACGAACAGGACCGAGCCGAGGCGATGCAGGTGCTACGTGACCTGGAGACGCTGCGTACTGGATAGGCATGCCGACTCCAGAGCACCCACACCGCCCGGGCCACGTACAAACCGCTATGCGCTTTATGCGTTGTGATGCAGCAGGCTCTGTTATCGGGCAGAGCTGCTTACCTTCGACGAGCCGCGTCGGGTAGACGCGGCACTCCGCTTAGTACTGAGCCGTTAGGGACACGGTTTTCCTCGCCGGCATAGGCGAGAGGGCGAAGCGGTCCAAGATTCGGCTTCGGTAGCGTACGAGCCCTTAGTCCAGGTAGTCGCGCAGCACCTGGGAGCGGGACGGGTGGCGCAGCTTCGACATGGTCTTGGACTCGATCTGGCGGATCCGCTCGCGGGTGACGCCGTAGACCTGGCCGATCTCGTCCAGGGTGCGCGGCTGGCCGTCGGTCAGGCCGAAGCGCAGCTTGACCACACCGGCTTCCCGCTCGGACAGCGTGTGCAGCACCGACTGCAGCTGGTCCTGCAGCAGGGTGAACGACACCGCGTCCACGGCCACGACAGCTTCACTGTCCTCGATGAAGTCACCGAGCTGGCTGTCGCCCTCGTCGCCGATGGTCTGGTCCAGGCTGATCGGCTCCCGGGCGTACTGCTGGATCTCCAGCACCTTGTCCGGGGTGATGTCCATCTCCTTGGCGAGCTCTTCGGGCGTGGGCTCGCGGCCCAGGTCCTGCAGCAGCTCGCGCTGGATCCGGCCGAGCTTGTTGATCACCTCGACCATGTGCACCGGAATGCGGATGGTGCGGGCCTGGTCGGCCATCGCGCGGGTGATCGCCTGCCGGATCCACCAGGTGGCATAGGTGGAGAACTTGTAGCCCTTGGTGTAGTCGAACTTCTCCACCGCGCGGATCAGGCCCAGGTTGCCCTCCTGGATCAGGTCCAGGAACGCCATGCCGCGTCCGGTGTAGCGCTTGGCCAGCGACACCACCAGCCGCAGGTTCGCCTCCAGCAGGTGGTTCTTGGCGCGCTCACCGTCCCGGACGATCCAGTTCAGGTCCCGGCGCTGCTGCAGCGGCAGCTTGTCACCGGCGACCTCGAGCTGGCGCAGCCGCTCGGCGGCGTACAGGCCGGCCTCGATCCGCTTGGCGAGGTCGACCTCCTCCTCGGCGTTGAGCAGCGCGACCTTGCCGATCTGCTTCAAGTAGGCACGGACGGAGTCGGCCGAGGCGGTCATCTCGGCGTCCTTGCGGGCCTGCCGCAGCGCCTCGGACTCCTCTTCGTCCCAGGTGAATTCCGCGGCGTCGGCCTCGGCGGGCTCGGCTGCCTCTTCGGTCTCGGCGTCGGCCTCTACGTCGATCGGGACCTCTTCGAGCTCGAGGTCGGCCGGGATGTCGCCCGGTTCGGCGTCCAGGGCGTCGGCGTCCTCGGCCAGCGCGGGATCCACCAGCGCCTCGTCGCCCGGCTTGCCCGCCGGGGCGGCCTTGGCGGCTGCCTTCTTCGCCGGTGCTCTCTTCGCGGGCGCGGCCTTCTTGGCCGGGGCCTTCTTGGCCGGTGCGGCGACGGTCTTCGTCACCGCGCGGCTCGCCGTTGCAGCAGCGCTGACCTGCGACTGCTCGGAGGATTCGCTGGAAACCACGGACGCCCTTTCATACAGCGGTCACACGTATCTGAGGCGGACCGGGACGGTCCGCGATGCGGGAGAGTGGGGTCAGCCAGCCGCAGGGGTTCATCGACGTCAACCTCGTGACGTCCGATGCCTTCATTGGTGCCATGCCCGCGCGCTCCATTGTAGCCAGAGCGGGCCGTTTCAGCGCTCGGCAGCGGCCATGGCCGCGCCCACGATGCCGGCGTTGTTGAGCAGCTGGGCCGGCCGGACCGGCGTCTGCAGCTTCAGCAGCGGCACCCAGCGGTCGGCATCCTTGCTGACCCCGCCACCGACGATGAACAGGTCGGGGGAGAACAGCCGCTCGACATGAGACATGTAGGCCTGCACCCGCTTGGCCCACTGCTTGTACGACATCTTCTGCTTGTCCTTGACCGAGGCGGCCGCCCGTGACTCGGCGTCGTGGCCCTCCAGTTCCAGGTGTCCGAGCTCGGAGTTGGGCACCAGTTGGCCGTTGAGGAAGATGCCGCTGCCGATCCCGGTGCCGAAGGTCAGCAGGATCACCACCCCGGCCACGCCCCGGGCGGCTCCGAAGCGGACCTCGGCCAGCCCCGCCGCGTCGGCGTCGTTGAGCACCGTGACGTCCAGCCCGGTGGCCTTGGAGAACACCGCGTCGACGTCGGTGCCGATCCAGGACGGGTCGACGTTGGCCGCCGACCGCGCCACCCCGCTCTTGATCACGGCCGGGAAGGTGGCACCCACCGGACCGGTCCAGTTCGCCCTGGTGACCAGCTGCACCACCACCTCGGCCACGTTGTCCGGAGTGGACGGCATCGGCGTCGCGATCCGTACCCGCTGGGTGCGCAGTTGCCCGGTCAGGGTGTCGACGACGGCACCTTTGATGCCGCTGCCGCCGATGTCGACCCCGAACGCCGCGTCGAGCGACGCAGCGACTGTGGCTGGGGCACGGTCTGACACTGGCGCGGTCATTGTTCCTCCGCTGACTAGGGTGACTACCGTGAACCATATCGGCAGTCCCGTCCGCTAGCGGCAGTCGATCGAGAGCCTGTGGAGGACGAATCCCGGATGAGGCGCGGCCCGGCGGCACCGCGGACCCTGTGCACTGCCGGTCCGCGGACGCGGCACGTGACAGCTCCGTGGCCCCGATGACCGGGACGGACGCTCCGGGCGCAGCGGAGCCGGATCCGGGGCAGCTGGCCGATCTCGCGGCCGAACTCGCGGTCCGGGCCGGTGAGATCATGGTGCGTCACCGGGCGGTCGGCCTGTCGGTCAGCACCAAGAGTTCGGCGACCGATGTGGTCACCGACGCCGACCGGGCCGTCGAGCAGTTCTTGCGTACCGCGCTGGGTGAGTTGCGCCCGGGCGACGCGATCCTCGGCGAGGAGGCCGGTGCCAGCGAACCGTCCGGCCCGGACCGCTCGCCGGTGCGCTGGGTGCTCGACCCCATCGACGGCACCGTCAACTACCTGCTCGGCCTGCCGCAGTTCGCGGTCTCCATCGCGGCCCAGGTACATGGCCGGACGGTGGCCGGCTGCGTGCTCAACCCGTCGTCCGGCGACCTGTTCCGGGCCGCCGCCGGGTCCGGCGCCTTTCTCGGCGACCGGCGGCTGACCGGGCCGCGGTCGGTGCCGCTGGAGCAGGCGGTGGTCGCCACCGGCTTCAGCTACGACCCGGACCGTCGGGCCCGGCAGGGCAGCGCCGCAGGCCGGCTGCTGGGCCGGGTCGGCAACCTGCGCCGGCTCGGGTCAGCCGCGCTCGACCTCTGCGCGCTGGCGGCCGGCTGGGTGGACATGTACTACGAGGGGCCGCTGGGGGAGTGGGACTACGCAGCCGGCCTGCTGATCGCCACCGAGGCCGGGGTGGCTACCTCGGGGCTGCGTGGCCGGCCGGCCGGTGCGTCGATGGTGGCCGGGGCGCATCCCGACCATGCCGCGGAGTTCTTCGACGCGCTCATCGAGGTCGGGGCGGCCGACACCGGCTGACGGCCGGCTGGCCGGGTCAGCTGCTCGGCGCTCAGCAGGGCTTGCTGGCCTTGGCGACGGCCTGCTTCACCGAGGTGTCGCTGGCCAGGGAGGTGAAGCCCGATCCCAGCACCAGTTCGAGCTTGGCGTCCTTGCGGCTCGCAGCAGCCAGCTTGGCGCCGGGCAGGTAGTAGCTCAGCAGCGTCGCGCCGGCCTTGCCGGTCGAGCCGTAGCGGATCTCGGCCACCCCGGACAGCCCCGAGGTGGTGCCCGGCGTGCCGACCTTGAACCCGCGGCTCTTGAGCTGGTTGCTGGTCCGGGTGGCCAGCTGGTCACGGCCGGCGCCGTTGAGCACGGTCACCGTCACCGCGGACGGCGCCGGCAACTTGATGCCCTTGCTGCCGGGGCTGCACTGCACCGACTGGGACGGCGCCGGCGGCTGCGCGGTCCCGGCTGGCTCGGCACGGTGTAATACGCGCCACCAGACGATGCCGGTGAGGATGCTCAGGGCGAGCAGAAAGGCGAGTGCGGGCAGCGGCCGGCGTCTGGTGGCAGTGGACATACTCCGCCATTCACCTCCTGCCGACCGACTGCCTGTGCGCCGCCAGCCTAGCCGGATCGGTTTCGGGAATGGTGAGGCCTGCCCGGTCGTTGGAGCGCAGGCGGAACACGGTACGGTTCCGCGCCAGCGGTAGGGCGGGCAGCACCGCCCGGTGGTCCAGAAAGCCGGATCGCGCGCGCTTGGGGATTTGATCAAGGAGTTGACAGGGTAGTGGCCACCGATTACGACGCACCCCGCCGTGGGGATGTAGACGAACTGAATGAGGATTCCCTCGAAGAACTGAAGGCGCGCCGGGCCGAGGCGCAGTCGGGCTCCATCGACGTCGACGAGGCCGAACTGGCCGAGTCGCTGGAACTGCCCGGTGCGGACCTGTCCAGCGTGTCCGGGGAGGAGCTCACCGTCCGGGTGCTCCCCAAGCAGGATGACGAGTTCACCTGCTCCAGCTGCTTCCTGGTGCATCACCGCAGCCGGTTGGCCCGTGAGAAGAACGGCCAGCCGATCTGCCGGGACTGCGCCTGATCGCAGGACCGTAGTTCAGCACAGCCGGTCGCTCGTTCCGAGTGGCCGGCTGCGCTCACGGCTGCCCGGCGCGGCGCATCCCGCCGTGCGGTCCGCGCGCACCTGGGAGAGGGTGAGTCATGACCGACGACGCACTGGCAGACCTGGTGGCCCGAGCTGCCGCGCCCGCCGGCGGTGAAGACGACCGGCACAGCCGCCAGAAGGCGTTGGCCGCCCTGATCCCGGTGCTGGCCCACAGCGCCAAGGCATCCGGCGTCCGGGCGGTGGCCGCCGGCCGGTGGCTGACCGAACTGATCGTGGAGCTGGCGCCGCGGATCATCGTGCGCGACGCCGACGCGCTGCGCCGCCAGCATCCCGGGCACGCCGACGTCGAGATCGCCGAGCGGCTGATCAAGCAGGCCGCCCGGGCGACCGCCGGGATCGGCGCTGCCGCCGGCGGACTGGCCGCCGTGGAGTTCCTCAGCCCGCCGTTGCTGCTGGCGACACCGATCCAACTGGCCGCCGAGATGCTGGTCGTCACCGCTGTCGAGCTGAAGCTGGTCGCCGAGCTGCACGAGCTGCTGGGACGCCCGGCGCCGGGCACCACCTCGGAACGGGCCAGCGCGTACCTGATGTCGTGGGTGCGCCGCCGGGCGATCTCACCCGAGCTGACTGGGGCCGGGCTGGGCGCGGTCTTCGGCGCGGCGGCCAAGCGCGAGCTGCGCGGCCAGGTGCTGCGCCGGCTCGGGCGCAGCACCACCAGCCTGGCCCCGTTCCTGGCCGGTGCGGTCGCCGGCGCCGAGGTCAACCGCCGGGCCACCAAGGCCCTGGGCGAGACGCTGCTGGGCGAGCTGCGCGACCTCACCAAGGACCGCTGGTTCCGCCAGCTCTGATCCAGCCGGCCCTGACCGGCCGCCCACTCGCAGATGCGGCGGCAAGCTCAGAGGGTGCCCTTCATGCCGCCGTCGATGACCAGCGTCTGGCCGGTCGTCCAGGCGGCGTCGGCGGCGGCCAGATAGGCCACCGCGGCACCGATGTCGGCCGGTTCGCCGAGCCGGCCGAGCAGGTAGTTAGCGGCGGCCGCCTCCTCGTCGTCGGCGTAGAGCGCCTCGGCGAACCTGGTCTTGACCACCGCCGGCGCGACCGCGTTGACCCGCACCCGCGGTGCCAGCTCGACCGCCAGCTGCCTGGTCAGGTTGATCAGGGCCGCCTTGGTCACGCCGTAGAAGCCGATGCCGGGAGAGGCGCCGAGCCCGGCCACCGAGGCGATGTTGACCACCGCCCCGCCGTGCTCGGCGAGCCAGGCCCGGCAGGCCAGCCTGGTCCAGCCGAGGGCGGCCAGCACGTTGACCTCGAAGATCTTGCGGGCCAGGCCCTCGTCGAGGTCCAGCAGCGGACCGTAGGTCGGGTTGATGCCGGTGTTGTTGACCAGCACGTCCAGCCGGCCGAACGCCGCCAGGGTGGCCTGCACCGCCGCCTGGCGGTGCTGCGGGTCGTCAGTGCCGCCGGCGGCGAAGATCGCCCGGTCCGGTCCGCCCAGCCCGGCCACCGCCTCTTCCAGGGCCGGCTGCTTGCGCGCGGTGATGCACACCCGGGCGCCCTCGTCCACCAGCCGCTGTGCCACCGCCAGGCCGATGCCCCGGCTGGCGCCGGTGACCAACGCCACCTGTCCCTCGAACCGACCCAGCGTCACCGGCGACTCCCGTTCCTGTGTGACTTTCGTCTGACCCCGCGCGTCGTCAGTGTGGCTCAGCCGGCTGACGGTGCGGTCGCCGCGTCCAGGGCGGCCAGCAACCGGTCCGGATGCCGGGTGGACAGCACCCAGTACGGCTCGGGGTAGCGGTCGTCCGGCTCGAGCGGGGCGGCCGGCGCTTGCAGCACCAGTTGCACGCCGGGCCCGATCCAGGACCGGACGTAGGTGAAGGCCAGCGGATCGCTGTGCCGGCCGATCAGCCGGCGCAACTCCTGGGCCGTGAGATCGATGGCCTGCTCGATGTCGGCCACCGGCACACTGCGGTCACCGGCAACCACCCGGCCCTCGGTCACCGTGATGCGGCCGGCGGACAGCCGCCGGACGAACAGCAGGCCGGCCGGCAATAGCAGCAGCAACGGCACCCCGGCCAGCCAGCCCGGGACGGCCACCGCGAACTCCGCGCCGAGCAGCAGTGCCACCCCCACTGCGCCCAGGTACCACCACCACGGCGTCCGCAGCTGCTCGGTGTAGCCGGAACCGGGCCCGGCCGGCCGGGCCCGGGAAGGCGAGGGGGCCATCACCGGACGAGGGTAGCCTTTGGCGCTGTGACCAACGCAGCGCCGAGCCAGCAAGCCGGCGTGGACCTGCCGGGCGTGCGCCCGCTGCCGGCCGACCCGACCCCGCTGCAGGTGCAGGTGCAGCGGGTGCACCCGGACGCACCGCTGCCCGGCTACGCGCTGGCCGGCGACGCCGGCGCCGATCTGTGCACCATGGTGGACGTCCGGTTGCTGCCGGGCGAGCGTGCGCTGCTGCCGACCGGTTTGGCGATTGCGCTGCCCGCCGGGTACGCCGGATTCATCCATCCCCGGTCCGGGCTGGCCTGGCGGGCCGGCTTGGGCCTGGTGAACGCCCCGGGAACCATCGATTCGGGTTACCGTGGCGAGATCAAGGTCATCGTGGTCAACCACGACCCGGATCAGGCCGTGCAGCTTCGCCGGGGCGACCGGATCGCCCAACTGGTCATCCAGCGGGTCGAGCAGGCCCGCTTCGAAGTGGTGGAAAGACTGCCCGATTCGGTCCGCGGACTGGCCGGGCACGGTTCGACCGGCGGTGCCGGTGCGCTGGATGACGGCCGCCGGCCGGCAGCGAACAACAGAGGAGACGATCAGTAATGGCGCTGCGGCGCAAGGAAAAGCGCACCGAGCAGTCCAAACTCGACGCCACCCCGCCGTGGGAGACCAAGCGGCGGCACGAGAGTGCGCCGACCACCGGTCCCTACGACATCGCCGACAGCCCGGCCATCGAGGGCGAGCGGCTGGACCTGGGTGCGTTGCGGGTGCCGGTCGACATCGGCCTCGAGATCCGCGTCGAGGTCGGCGAGGACGGCCAGGTGGCCGGGGTGACCCTGCTCAGCCCGACCGGCCAGATGCAGCTCGGGGTGTTCGCCGCCCCGCGCAAGGAAGGCATCTGGGACGAGATCCGTGCCGAGATCAAGGCCTCGATCTCCACCCAGGGCGGCACCGTCTCCGAACAGGACGGTCCGTTCGGCGCCGAACTGGTCGGCCGGCTGCCGGCGCCCGGCGGCCTGACCCCGGTGCGCTTCCTCGGCGTGGACGGCCCGCGCTGGTTCCTGCGCGCCATGCTGGCCGGTGCGCCGGCGCTGGAGGAGGAGCAGGCAAGCCCCTTCCTGGACGCCTTCCGCGGTGTGGTGGTGGTGCGCGGCAACGACCCGTTGCCGGTGCGCGAACCGGTGCCGCTGCAACTGCCCAAGGAGGCTGCCGAGCAGCTCGCGGCGGCGGCCGCCGCCGAGGCCGCCGGCCAGTCCGTCCAGCCGCAGGACGGCTAGCTCTCGTGACCTCAGCACCGCCGAACCTGCCGGGCCCTCCGTCGGGCAAGCCCTCGGACGAGCTGCGCGAACGGACCCGCCAGCAGATCCTCGACTCGATGGGCGGCTGGTCCGGGACCGTGGTGGCGACCATCCCGCTGGTGGTGTTCGTGATCGTCAACGCGGTGTCCGGGTTGCGCGCCGCGATCTGGGCCGCGGTGGGCGCCGGAGTGCTGACCGCCGGCTACCGGATGGCCCGCCGCCAGCCGGTCCAGCAGGCGATCGGCGGGCTGTTCAGCGTGGCCATCGCAGCCGCCATCGCAGCCCGCACCGGCCAGGCCCGCGGCTATTTCCTGTTCGGCATCGCCTCGGCGTTCGGCTACGCGGCGGTGTTCGCCGGGTCGCTGCTGGTCCGGCGACCGCTGGTCGGGGTGCTGTGGGAGTACCTGGACCCCTCGCCGTTGCCGCCCGAGCAGCGCTGGCACCAGGTGCGCAGGTTGCGCCGGGCCTACGACATCGCGACCGCGGCGGTGCTGGCGATGTTCCTGGCGCGGGCGCTGGTGCAGCTCAGCCTGTTCAAGGACAACCGGACCGGGCTGCTGGCGGCGGCCAAGATCGCGATGGGCCTGCCGCTCTACCTGGCCGTGGTCGCGGTGGTGTTCTGGGTGGTTCGGCGAGCCCGGCACCAGCTCGGACTGGGTTCGGCGCTGACCGGGCCCGCGGCGATCGGACCGGTCGCCGTCGCTGATCCGCCGGAGTTCGAGCGGCCGGAGTTCGAACAGCCGGAGTTCGAGCGGTCGGAGTTCGAACAGCCGACCCCGGGGCAGCTGCGGTCAGGCGGCGCAGACGGCTCGCCGGATGGCGGGCTCGGCCTCCGGAAGGGCGACGAATAGCAGCTCGTCTCCGGGCTCCAGCGGCTCGTCCGGGGTGGGCACGATCACTCGGGAATTGCGGATGATCGCGACCATGGCCGCATCGATCGGCAACGCGACGTCGCGCACCGGCACTCCGGCACACGGCGCGCCGGCAGGCAGGGTGACCTCGATCAGGTTGGCCTGGCCCTCCCGCAAGGTGAACAGCCGCACCACGTCGCCGACCGAGACGGCCTCCTCGACCAGGGCAGCCAGCACCCGCGGCGTGGACACCGCGACGTCCACCCCCCAGGACTCGTTGAACAGCCATTCGTTGGCCGGATGGTTGATCCGGGCCACCACCCGCCGCACCGAGAACTCGGTCTTGGCCAGCAGCGACACCACCAGGTTCACCTTGTCGTCGCCGGTGGCCGAGATCACCACCTCGCACTCCTGCAGCTGGGCGTCCTCCATGCTGGCCAGCTCGCAGGCGTCGGCGTGCACCCAGTCCGCGCCCTCGATCCGCTCCGGCCGGACCTTCTTGGCGTCCTTGTCGATCAGCATCACCCGGTGGCCGTTGGCCAACAGTTCCCGGGCGATCGAGCGTCCCACGGCGCCGGCGCCGGCTATGGCGATCCTCATCAGTGGTGCCCTCCTACCGGCCCGGCCGCCGCGGCCGCCCGGATGCCTTCGGTGAGATCGTCGGTGGCGGTGACGTGCAACTCGTCGCCGGCCTGCACCACGGTGACCGAGGTGGGCAGCTCGCCCTTGCCGAACCGGCTGATCAGCGCCACCCGGCAGCCGGTGGCCTCCTCGAAGCTGGTCAGCTTCCGGCCGACCCAGGCCTCGGCCAGGATCACGTGCAGCATCACCACCTGGCCGGTGGGGTCACGCCACTCCTCGTCGATGGTGCCGCCGAGCAGGGTCTTGAGCAGCCGGCCGGCCGTCCACGGCACGGTGGCGATGGTCGGGATGCCGAGCCGCTCGTAGACCTCGGCCCGCAGCGGGTCGTAGATCCGGGCCACCACGTGGCTGATGCCGAAGGTCTCCCGGGCCACCCGGGCGGCGATGATGTTGGAGTTGTCTCCGCTGGACACCGCCGCGAAGGCGTCGGCGTTCTCGATGCCCGCCTCGACCAGGGTGTCCCGGTCGAAGCCGACCCCGGCGATGGTCTTGCCCGTGAAGGTCTCGCCGAGCCGGCGGAAGGCCGCCGGGTCCTGGTCGATGACGGCAACGCTGTGGTTCAGGCGCTGCAGATGGTGCGCGAGGGTGGAACCGACCCGACCGCACCCCATGACGACGATGTGCACCCCGGGGACGCTACACACTCCGGCGGGTCCGGCGCTGCCTCGCGCACCCGCCGAGTGGGCAACGGCTCGCCGGACCAGCTGCCTAGGCTGGTCGGGTGGAGCACACACAGCGCGAGCAGCCGGAGGAGAACTGGCTGGGACGTCGCTTCGAGGTGCTGGTCGGCCCGGTCGCACACGGCGGCCACTGCGTGGCCCGGCACCAGGGCCGGGTGGTGTTTTTGCGGCACGCGCTGCCCGGTGAGACGGTGCTGGCCGAGGTGACCGAGGATCGCGGCGGCTCGTTCTGCCGGGCCGACGCGGTCGAGATCCGGCAGGCCTCGCCGGACCGGGTCACCCCGCCCTGCCCGTACGCCCATCCCGGCGGCTGCGGTGGCTGCGACTTCCAGCACGCCGCGCTGCCTGCCCAGCGGGCGCTGAAGGCCGCGGTGGTGGCCGAGCAGTTGAGCCGGCTGGCCGGCCTCGACCGCGAGGTGACGGTGCAGCCGCTGGACGGCGCCGAGGACGGCCTCGGCTGGCGGCGCCGGGTGCGGTTCGCCGTCGGACCGGCCGGTGAGCTGGGCCTGCACGCGCACCGTTCGCACACCGTGGTGCCGGTCAGCCGCTGCCCGATCGGCGCCCCCGGAGTGGGCGACGCCACCGCCCTGCAGCGGGACTGGCCGGGGCTGGCCGAGCTCGAGGTGGCCGTCGACGACGCCGGCGAGGTGGTCGAGGTCGGGTACCGGCCCGCCGGCCGGCGAGGCGCGACCGGCCGGGGTGCCGGCGGCCGGGGTGCGGGCGGCCGGGGTGCGGCCAACCGGAGCCGGGCGGCCCGCCCGGTGCTGACGGCCGAGCAGCTTTCCGGTCCGCCGCGGCTGCGCTACACAGTGGCCGGCCGGCGGTTCGAGGTCAGTCCGGCCGGTTTCTGGCAGACCCACCCGCGCGCCGCCGAGGTGTTCACCCGGACGGTGCTGGCCGCGGCGGACCCGCGGCCGGGGGAGCGGGTGCTCGATCTGTACGCCGGCGCCGGGCTGTTCACCGCGGCACTGGCCGAGGCGGTGACCGGTACCGGGCGGGTGCTCGGCCTGGAGTCCGACCGGACCGCGGTCGCCGACGCCGCAGGCGCCCTGGCCGGCCTGCCGTGGGCCGCTGTGCACCGGGCCACCGTGGCGGCGGACAGCATCGCCGTGGCGGCCCGGGAGCTGGGTGGCGAGCCGGACATCGTGGTGCTGGACCCGCCGCGCAGCGGTGCTGGCCGGGCGGTGCTGGCCGCGATCCTGTCCGGTGGCCCGCGCGTGGTGGTTTATGTGGCCTGCGATCCGGCGGCGCTGGCCCGCGACATCCGATTCGCCCGGGACGCCGGCTGGCAACTGGCTGAGCTGTCGGCGTTCGACGCCTTCCCGATGACCCACCACGTGGAGTGCATCGCGGTGCTGCGGCCCGATCGCGCACCGGTCGACACCCCGGATCAGCCCGCCGGGGAGGCGGTCGACATCACCCGATCCGGTGCGGGCAGACCCGCCGATGGCAGCTCCGAAAACGGCACGGTACAAGTAGGCTGATCTCTCGTGAGCCCCATTCTGAGCCGGATCTCCCGACCCGCCGACCTGCGCACGCTCAACTCCGACGAGCTTGCCTCACTGGCCGCCGAGATCCGGGACTTCCTGGTCGGCAAGGTCTCCAAGACCGGCGGTCACCTCGGGCCCAACCTGGGTGCGGTGGAGCTCACCCTGGCGCTGCATCGGGTGTTCGACTCGCCGGCCGAGCCGATCCTGTTCGACACCGGCCACCAGAGCTACGTGCACAAGATCATCACCGGACGGCACGAACAGTTCGGCACCCTGCGGCAGCGCGATGGTCTGTCCGGCTACCCCAGCCGCGCCGAGAGCGAGCACGACTGGATCGAGAACTCGCACGCCTCCACGGCGCTGTCCTACGCCGACGGGGTGGCCAAGGCCTTCGAGGTGCGCGGTGAGCGGCGTCCGGTGGTGGCGGTGGTCGGCGACGGCGCGCTGACCGGCGGCATGTGCTGGGAGGCGCTGAACAACATCGCCGCCGCCGAGCGGCCGGTGGTGATCGTGGTCAACGACAACGGCCGGTCCTACTCGCCGACCATCGGCGGGTTGGCCGAACATCTGGCCGGGCTGCGGTTGCGTCCGGGCTACGAGCGGATCCTGGAGAACGTCAAGGACACCCTGGAGCGCACCCCGGTGGTCGGGCCGCCGCTGTACGGCGCGCTGCACGGCATCAAGCGGGGGATGAAGGACATGTTCGCCCCGCAGGGCATGTTCGAAGACCTCGGCCTGAAATACCTCGGCCCGGTGGACGGCCACGACATGGCCGCCCTGGAGCAGGCCCTCACCCTGGCCCGGCAGTTCGGCGGCCCGGTGCTGGTGCACTGCGTGACCCGCAAGGGCTACGGCTACGCCCCGGCCGAGAACCACCTGGCCGACCACATGCACGGCGGCGGCGCCTTCGACCCCGAGACCGGCGAGTTCCTGAGCAAGGGCGGCAAGACCTGGTCGGGGGTGTTCTCCGAGGAGATGGTCCGGATCGGCGGCGTCCGCGACGACGTGGTGGCGATCACCGCCGCGATGCTCGACCCGGTGGGCCTGGGCGCCTTCGCGGCCGAGTACCCGGACCGCTGCTTCGACGTCGGCATCGCCGAGCAGCACGCCCTCACCTCGGCGGCCGGCATGGCCGCGGCCGGCCTGCACCCCGTGATCGCGCTGTACGCGACCTTCCTCAACCGCGCCTTCGACCAGCTGCTGATGGACGTCGCGCTGCACCGGGCCGGCGTCACCCTGGTGCTGGACCGGGCCGGCATCACCGGCGAGGACGGCCCCAGCCACCACGGCATGTGGGACCTGGCGATGCTGGGCATCGTGCCCGGCATCCATCTGGCGGTGCCGCGCGACGAGCCGACCCTGCGTGCGGCGCTGGCCGAGTGCGTGGCGATCTCGGACGCGCCGTCGGTGCTGCGCTACCCCAAGACGCCGCTGGGCGCCGACATCCCCGCGCTGCGCTCGGTGGACGGCGTCGACGTGCTGGCCGAGACCGCCAGCGGCCCGGTGGACGTGCTGCTGGTGTCGGTCGGCGCGATGGCCGCCGACGTGCTCGACGCCGCCACCCGGATCGGCGGCGCCGGCTACACCGTCCGGGTGATCGACCCGCGCTGGGTGACCCCGGTGCCCCCGGCGCTGGCCGACTTCGCCGCGCAGGCCGGCGTGCTGGTCACCGTCGAGGACGGCGTGGTGGTCAACGGCGCCGGTTCCCGGTTCGCCCAGTACCTGGGGGAGCAGGGCCTGACCGTGCCCACCCGCGAGATCGGCGTCCCGGTGGAGTTCCTCGCACACGGCAAGGTGGCGGAGGTGCGTGCCGGGATCGGCCTGAGCCCGCAGGGCATCGCCCGGCGGGTGGTCGAGTTCGCCGCCGCGGTGCTCGGCCGGGCCGAAGATGATTCGGCCGGCGCTGTCAGCTCCGCCGACCGGGACGGCGAGCAGCTGTTCTCGGCGGGACCGGCGTCCGGGCAAGACACCGACCGGCGGGAGTGACCGCTACCGCCCGGTTGCGGGTGTTCGTGAGATCGTTGTGCCACCATGCGACCTCAACGCCGTTCGAGGTCACCGAGAAAGCGGAGACACCGTGCGCGTACTTGTGGTTGAAGACGAGACCCAGCTGGCCGATGCCGTGGTGCGTGGCCTGCGCCGGGAGGGCATGGCCGTAGACGTCGCCTACGACGGCGACGAGGGCTTCAGCAAGGCGACCACCACCCGCTATGACGTGGTGGTGCTCGACCGCGACCTGCCGGGCAAGAGCGGTGACGAGATCTGCCGCTCGCTGACCGACGAGGGGGTGCTGACCCGGGTCATCATGCTCACCGCCAGCGGCTCGATCGAGGACAAGGTCGAGGGCCTGGCGCTGGGCGCCGACGACTACCTGGCCAAGCCCTTCGCGTTCGCCGAGCTGGTGGCCCGGGTGCGGGCGCTCGGCCGGCGCGCCACCCCGGCCGCCCCGCCGGTGCTGCAGGCCGGCGACCTGGTGCTGGACCCGGCCAAGCGCACCGTGACCCGGTCCGGGCGCAATGTCGACCTGACCCGCAAGGAATTCGGCGTCCTGGAGACGTTGCTGTCGGCTGCCGGCGTCGTTGTCTCCAGTGAGGAGCTGCTCGACCGGGTGTGGGACGAACACGCCGACCCGTTCACCACCACCGTCCGGGTCACCATGATGACGCTGCGCCGTAAGCTCGGCGAACCGCCCATCATCGAGACCGTGGTCGGCTCGGGTTACCGGGTCGATCCGACCCTGGTCACGGCGTCCGCCGACGATGAGAACGGAGGTTCGACCGACCAGTGAGACTGGTGCAGCCGTCGCTGCGAATCCGGATGGCGCTGCTCTACGGCGCTCTGGTGTTGCTCATCGGTGCCGCGCTGCTGGCCACGTCCTACATCCTGCTGGACCGGGCACTCAGCCAGATCGCGCTGCCGCCCAACCCCGGCGACGTCACCATCGTCGACAACGCCACCGGCGCCAAGACCACCTGGAACCCCTCCGACGCCCGCTCGGTGATGCGCACCGACGCCCTGCACTACCTGCTCAACAACGGGCTGCTCTACTTCGGGGTGATCGTGCTGATCGGCTCGATCGGCGGCTACCTGCTGGCCCGGCAGGCGCTGCGCCCGGTCGCCCGGATCACCGCCACCGCCAAGCAGCTGTCCACCAAGACCCTCAGCGAGCGGATCGGGCTGGGCGGTCCGGACGACGAGCTGCGCGAGCTCGCCGACACCTTCGACGACATGCTGGCCCGCCTCGACGCCGCCTTCGGCAGCCAGCGCCGGTTCGTCGCCAACGCCAGCCACGAGCTGCGCACCCCGCTGGCGGTGATCCAGACCGAGCTGGACGTCACCCTGTCCGACCCGAACGCCCCGCCGGACGAGCTGCGCCGGATGGGCGAGGTGGTGCGCGAGGCCACCAACCGGGCCCAGAAGCTGGTGGACGCCCTGCTGGCGCTGGCCCGGCTGCAGGGCCGGGAGGGCCAGAGCCTGGAGGCGAGCGAGGTGGTGGCGCTCAACGAACTGATCCCGACCGCGGTGGCGGCGGCCAAGGCGGAGGCAGCCACCCGCGACATCACCATCACCGCCGAAGGCGATCCGGCCCGTACCACCGGCGACCCTCGCCTGCTGGAGCGGGTGATCGGCAACCTGGTGGAGAACGCGGTGCGCTACAACGTGCCGGGCGGCTGGGTGCAGGTCCGGACCGAGATGGCCGGCGCCGGGGCGAACCGGGTGGCCCGGCTGGTGGTGGTCAACAGCGGCGTGCCGGTGCAGCCGGACGAGGTCGAGGGCCTCTTCGACGCCTTCCGCCGAGGCGGGCGGGCCCGTACCGGCCAGCGTGGTGCCGGGCTGGGGTTGTCCATCGTCCGGGCCATCGTGGACGCCCACCACGGCTCGATCACGGCCACCGCCCAGCCGGCCGGTGGGCTGCGGGTGGAGATCTCGTTCCCCGCTGCCGAGGCCGGCGAGGCCTCGCTGGCGTCCTAGCCCGCGAGCCGGTTCCTGTCGTGTCCACCCAGCCCGTGTCGAAGCGCCGCCGGCTGCCCACGCTTCCGTCGTGGACCAACTCGCCCGGATTCGGGATCGCGGTGCTGCTGGTGTTGGCGGTGATCCTGATCGTGCGCGGCGAACCGCAGCCGTCGTCGCGGCCCAGCGGCACCTCGGTCGGGGTGAGCGGCAGCCCTACGGTGCCCGCGACGGTGCCCGGCCTGCTGGTGATCCGGGCCGGCATGGTCGAGCAGCGCCAGGGCCAGGCCGTCCGGCGGGTGCCGTTGCCGGCCACCGCCCGGCCGCTGTCGGTGGTGACCGGTCGCGGGCTGAGCGTGGTGCTGGCTGCCCTGGACGGCCGGCAGCACGCCTTCGCGGTGCAGGCCGACCTGACCGTGCACGACCTCGGGCGGGCCGACGCGGCGATCCCGGCGGCGACCGGCCGGGCCGCGGTGCTGGTGGAGACCGGCCTGACCGAACCCGGCCGGCTGCTGCCCGACGGGTCGGCCGAGACCGGTCCGACCGCGAGCCCGACCCCCTCGGACACCGGGCCACCGGAGCTGCGCGACTTCGCGGTGCAGCGCTACGACGCGGCCGGCCAGCGGGTCGGGATATCTCAGTTCCTGCCGGCCGGCAGCCGGGTAGCGACCGACACCACCGTCGGCCTGGTGGTGTGGAAGCCGGTCAGCCGGGTGTTCGACAACGGCGTGCCGCTGGAGCCGCTGTCCGCGGCCGCCACGTTGATCCGGCCGAACCGCTCGCTGCGCCAGCTCGGCCCGGTGCACCCGCTGGCCGCGGACGCTGAGAACCTGCTGGTCTGGGACGTCGCCGCCCGGCGCTTCGGCCTGATGCCGCTGCGGTATGCCACCTCGACCGCCACCTCGACGGTGACCCCGTCGGCCAGCGCCAGCCCGACCGGCTCGCGGGCGAGCGCCTCGCCGTCGGCATCGCCGACCACGGTGGCCGGGGTGCGGTGGTTCTTCCCGACCCGCGGCATCACGGTGGTGACCGGGCCGGCCAGCTTCTCCCCGGACGGCTCGGCGTTCGCCGCCTACGCCCAGGTCGGCTCCCGGCGCCGGCTGATGGTGGCGCAGCTGAAGAACGTCGGCACCGACCGGGTCGAGGTGGTGGCGCTGATCGCCCCGCCCCCGTCGAGCAGCCCGCCGGCGTCCAGCAGTCCGTCCGGCACGCCGGGCCAGCCCGGGCCGTCGGTGACGGTCAGCGGGTCCAGCACGGTGGCCACCGCTGGGTCGTCGTCCTCGGGCTCGTCGACCAGGGCGGCACCGGCGCTACAACCGGACGGCTTCCCGATCCCGGCGCCGCTGCGCCCGCTCTGGTGGAACGGCCAGGTGGTCGGCCTCGGCCCGGACGCCACCGTGGTCGGCTACCAGCCGGGCAGCGGCAAGGCGGCGCTGCTGGACCTGGGGCCGGATGACCTGCAGTCGATGGCCGAACTGCCCTAAGAGGACGCTGTCAGGTCAGCCGGTCGCGACGCTGGCCACGCCGGGAGCCAGGAACCGCCGGCCGCGGACCCGCTCCGAGACGCCCTGCCGGTCCAGGTACGGGGTGATGCCGCCGAGGTGGAACGGCCAGCCGCTGCCCAGCAGCAGGCACAGGTCGATGTCCTGCGGCTCGGCCACCACACCGTCGGCCAGCATCAGGTCGATCTCCTGGGCCAGCGCGCTCAGCGCCCGGTCCCGCACCTGCTCCTCGGTCGAGGGCCGGTCGCCGGGGACGAACAGCGCGGCCACCTCGGGGTCGACCTCGGGGCTGCCGGAATCCCAGACATAGATGCCGGGCTTGCCGGCCTCGACCAGCCGGCGCAGGTTGTCCGAGACCTGGTACCGGTCCGGGAAGGCCGCGTGCATGGTCTCGGCCACGTGCAGCGCGACCGCCGGCCCCACCAGGGCCAGCAGCACGAACGGCGACATCGGCAGGCCCAGCGGGGCCAGCGCCCGGTCGGCCACCTCGATCGGGGTGCCCTCGTCCACCGCCGCGGTCACCTCGCCGAGGAACCGGGTCAGCAGCCGGTTCACCACGAACGCCGGGGCGTCGGAGACCAGCACCGCCGACTTCTTCAGCGTCTTGGCGACCGCGAACGCGGTGGCCAGCGCCGGGTCGTCGGTCTTGGCGCCGCGCACCACCTCCAGCAGCGGCAGGATCGCGACCGGGTTGAAGAAGTGGAAGCCGACCACCCGTTCCGGGTGCGCCAGCTCGGCGGCCATCTCGGTGACCGAGAGCGAGGAGGTGTTGGTGGCCAGGATCGCCTCGGGGGAGACGTGCTTCTCCAGCTCGGCGAACACCGCCTTCTTGACCGACATCTCCTCGAAGACCGCCTCGATGACGAAGTCGGCGTCGGCGAAGGCGTCCTGGGTCAGCGAGCCGGTGACCAGGCCCTTGAGCCGGTTGGCCTTGTCCTGGTTGATCCGGCCCTTGCCCATCAGCGCGTCGATCTCGCCGTGCACGTAGCCCACGCCGCGGTCCAACCGGGCCTGGTCGAGGTCGGTGAGCACCACCGGCACCTCGAGCCGGCGGGCGAACAGCAGCGCCAGCTGGCCGGCCATCAGCCCGGCGCCGACCACCCCGACCTTGCCGACCGGCCGGGCCAGCGACTTGTCCGGGGCGCCGGCCGGCCGCTTGGCCCGCTTGTTGACCAGATCGAAGGCGTACAGGCCGCTGCGCAGCTCGTCGCTCATGATCAGGTCGGCCAGCGCCTCGTCCTCGGCGGCGGTGCCGGTGGCGAAGTCCGCGGTCCGGGCCAGCTCCAGCAGGTCCAGGGCGCGGTACGGGGCCGGCGCGCTGCCGTGCAGCCGGGCATCTGCCGCCGCGCGGCCCTTGGCCAGCGCGGCGTCCCAGCCGGCACCCCGGTCGACCTCGGGCCGGCTCACGGTGACCGTCCCGGCCAGCACCCGGCCGGCCCAGCGCAGCGACTCGGACAGGAAGTCGGCCGAATCCAGCAGCACGTCGGCGATGCCGTAGTCGAAGGTCTGCTTCGGGTTGAGCATCTTGTTCTGGTTCAGCGCGTTCTCGATGATCACCCGGACGGCCTTGTCGGGCCCGATCAGGTTGGGCAGCAGCTGGGTGCCGCCCCAGCCCGGCACCAGGCCCAGGAAGCACTCCGGGAACGCGATCGCCGCGGCGGTGCTGGACAGGGTGCGGTAGTCGCAGTGCAGCGCCAGCTCCAGCCCGCCACCGAGCACCGCCCCGTTGACGAAGGCGAAGGTGGGGACGTCGAGGTTGCGCAACCGGGCGAAGACCCGGTGGCCCTCCTGGGCGATCTGCAGTGCCTGGCTGCGCTCGGTGACCAGCCCGATGCCGGAGATGTCGGCGCCGACGGCGAACACGAACGGCTTGCCGGTCACCGCGACCGCGGTCACCTTCGGGGTGCGGGCGGCGATCTGGTCCAGTGCCTCGTCGAGCGAGCGCAGCCCGGCCGGGCCGAAGGTGGACGGCCGGGTGTGGTCGAGGCCGTTGTCCAGGGTGATCAGCGCGAACTCACCGGCCACGCCGGGTACCTCGAGGTAGCGGACCAGGGCCCGGGTGACGACTTCGCCTTGGAAGTCGGGGGCATTGGCGGGTGCGCTCACTGCTGTGCTCCGTTCGTCGCGCCGGTCTGCGAGGTGCTGTCCTGCGAAGCGCCGGTGTAGTGCGGGTTCTCCCAGATCACCGAGCCGCCCTGGCCGAACCCGACGCACATCGCGGTCAGCCCGTACTGCACCTCGGGGTGCTCGGCGAACTGGCGGGCCAGCTGGGTCATCAGCCGGACCCCGGAGGAGGCCAGCGGGTGGCCGAGCGCGATCGCGCCGCCGTACGGGTTGACCCGGGGATCGTCGTCATCGATGCCGTAGTGGTCGAGGAAGGCCAGCACCTGCACGGCGAACGCCTCGTTCAGCTCGAACAGGCCGATGTCGTCGATCGTGAGGCCGGTGCTGGCCAGCGCCCGCTCGGTCGAGGGGATCGGCCCGACGCCCATCAGCTCGGGTTCCACCCCGGCGAAGCCGTAGCCGACCAGGGTCATCTTCACCGGCAGGCCGAGCTCGGCGGCGGTGTCGGCACTGGCCAGGATGCAGGCGGTGGCCCCGTCGTTGAGGCCGGCGGCGTTGCCCGGGGTGACCCGGCCGTGCGGCCGGAACGGCGTCTTCAGCCCGGCGAGGTCATCCAGGGTGGTGTTCGGCCGGGGTGGCTCGTCCTTGCCGGCCAGCCCCCAGCCCTGCTCGGCGGACCGGGTCGCCACCGGCACCAGGTCCGGTTGGATGCGTCCCTCGGCGTAGGCCTTGGCGACCTTCTCCTGGCTGCGCAGCGCGTAGCGGTCGGCCCGCTCCCGGGTGATGTGCGGGAACCGGTCGTGCAGGTTCTCGGCGGTCGCGCCCATCGACAGTGCGTCGAGTGAGACCAGCCTGTCGGCCAGGAACCGCGGGTTGGGGTCGGCGCCCTCGCCCATCGGGTGCCGGCCCATGTGCTCCACGCCGCCGGCGATCGCCACGTCGTAGGCGCCGAACGCGATGGAGCCGGCGACGGTGGTGACCGCGGTCATCGCGCCGGCGCACATCCGGTCGATGGCGTAGCCAGGCACCGACTTGGGCAGCCCGGCCAGCATGCCGGCCACCCGGCCGATGGTCAGCCCCTGGTCGCCGATCTGGGTGGCCGCCGCGATCGCCACCTCGTCGATCCGCTCCGGTGGCAGCTCCGGATGCCGGCGCAGCAGCTCGCGGATCACCGCGACGATCAGGTCGTCGGCCCGGGTCTCGGCGTACATGCCCTTGCCGGCCTTGCCGAACGGGGTACGTGCCCCGTCGACGAAGACCACGTCGCGGACCGGCCGCGGGGTGCGGCGCTGCGTGCTCTTGGCAGCGGCGGGATCGGAGGAAGTAGTCGTCACAGCGGGCTCCTGGAAAAGGCTGCGGAGGCGGAAAGCGGCCGGCAGAGACTGTGTTACTGGTCGGTAACTTACTCTACCCGGCAGCCGGCGGAGCCGCTCCGACAGCCTGCTGTGATCTGGCCGACCGTGGCGCCGGTCAGCTGGTCAGCTGGTCGGTTCCGGCAATGGTCAGCCGGCCGGTTCCGGTTCGGCCAGCGCTGCGGTCAACCGCTCGGCCAGCAGGTCGATCTGCCAGGGCCGGGCGCCGAGCTCGGCCAGCCGGGCCCGGACGGACTCCTCGGTCAGCGGGGTCACCGGGCGCCAGGCCAGCCGGCGCAGCACGTCGCCGGCCAGCAGGTTCTGGCTGAGCAACCGGTGCTTGGTGGCGATCTCGGTGACCGCCTGCTTGGCCGCTGCCAGCCGCGCCGCCGCGGCCGGATCCCGGTCCCGCCAGCGGGCCGGCGACGGCATCGCGTCCGGGTCGGTGCTCGCCTGGGACAGCGGCGGCAGCTGGTCCTCCGGCGTTTCCCGCCCCTCGGCCAGCGCCCGGTACCAGTAGTCGGTCAGCCGGCGCTGCCGCGGCCCGCCGAAGACGGCGACCGCGGCCAGCTCGTCCCGGCTCTTCGGACTCGCCTTCACCGCCGCCAGGATCGCGGCGTCCGGCAGCGTCCGGCCGGGTGCCACGTCCCGCTCGGCGGCCAACCGGTCGCGGGCCTGCCACAGCGAGCGCACCATCGCCAGCTGGCGCCGGTTGCGCAGGTTGTGGATTCCAGAGGTACGCCGCCACGGGTCGCCGCGGGGTGCCGGCGGGGCGGCGTCGAGGATCGCGGAGAACTCCTGCTCGGCCCAGCCGAGCTTGCCGGTCCGGGCCAGCTCGGCCACCAGCACCTCGCGTAGCTCGATCAGCAGCTCGACGTCCAGGGCGGCGTAGTTCAGCCAGTCGGCCGGCAGCGGCCGGGTGGACCAGTCGGCCGCGGAGTGACCCTTCTCCAGTGAGATGCCGAGGTACTGCTCGACCATGGTGCCCAGCGCCACCCGCTCCGAACCGAGCAGCCGGCCGGCCAGCTCGGTGTCGAAGAGCCGGCGCGGGCGCATGCCGACCTCGGCCAGACAGCTCAGGTCCTGGGTGGCGGCGTGCAGGATCCACTCCGCGCCGGCCAGGGCGGAGTCGATCGAACTCAGGTCGGGCAGCGCGATCGGGTCGATCAGCACGGTGCCGTAGCCGGCCCGGCGCAGCTGCACCAGGTAGGCCCGCTGGCTGTAGCGGTAGCCCGACGCCCGTTCGGCATCCACCGCGACCGGGCCGTGGCCGGCCGCCAGGCCTGCCGCGGCCCGTGCCAGCTCGGCCGGGGTGGTCAGCGGATCCGGGGTGCCGTCGGCCGGCGCGCGCAGCAGCGGGGCGACAGGCTGGTCGCCCGAGTCGACGGCGTGGTCGCCCGAGGCGTCGTCTCGCGGATCGGCAGGACCCTCGGACGCGGTGCGCTCAGAGGTCATGCGGTTCGCTCTGGGGTCATTCAGCGGTCACCGAGAACGGCCACACCCTCCGGAGGCAGGCCGGCCGCGGTGCAGAGCAGGTCGACGAAGGCCAGCAGGTGAGGTGCGAGGTCGGTCGTGGTGGCGGTCCAGGAACCGCGCAGTTCCAGTTGGGTGGTGCTGGTCGGACCGTGCAGGTCGCCGAACCGGGTGGAGGTGGTCTGGGTGACGGTGCCGCCCACCGCGGTGTGGCCGGCGCTGCGCTGGGTCAGCGCCTCGGTCAGCCAGCTCCAGCCGACCGCCGGCAGCAGTGGGTCGCCGGCCATGTCGGCGGCCAGGTCGGCCTGGGCATAGCCCACCAGCCGGATCTCGCCGTCCCACGCCTCGCTGCCGTCCGGGTCGTAGAGCACCACCAGCCGGCCGGTCGCCGAGTCGTGGCCGGGGGGCAGGATGTCGACGGCGACCGCGAAGGTCCACGGCGCCAGCCGCTGCGGCGGCCGGATTCGCTCGACCCGGGCCTGCGGCCGGACGGTGGTGGCCAGCAGGCTGGTGATCGCGGTGCGGAACGGCTCCGGGGCACTGCTCGGCACCGCGTCGGCGTCCACGCCGCCTTCGGCAGCGGGTGCGCCGTCGGCGGAAAAGCCGGAATCGGGCAACATGAGCGTGCGGGTCCCTTCCGAGTACCAGTGTGGCGCATTTGCCAGGTGCGCGGGAAAGAACTTCGCACGGGCGCCTTCTGCACCGCGGAAGGCGCGCCGCGTCCGGGCCGCGTGCGAGGATGGCAGCGATGACGCACACCGACGTGACGACCGCCGGGGGACCGCTGCCCGGCGGCCCGGCCACCCGATCCCTGCTGGCCCGTGCGGCGGCCGGTGAGCGCCTGGCCCGGCCCCCGGTCTGGTTCATGCGCCAAGCCGGCCGGTCGCTGCCCGAGTACCGCAAGCTGCGGCTCGGCACCTCGATGCTGCAGGCCTGCCGCACGCCGGACCTGGTCACCGAGATCACCCTGCAGCCGGTGCGCCGGCACCGGGTGGACGCGGCGATCTTCTTCTCCGACATCGTGGTGCCGCTGGTCGCGGTGGGCCTGGAGATCGAGATCGTGCCCGGCACCGGACCGGTGGTGGCCCATCCGGTGCGGACCGCCGCCGACGTGGCCGCGGTGCGCCGGCTGGACGAGGCCGACGTCGCCGACATCGCCGTCTCGGTGCGGCAGTTGGTCGCCGAACTGGGCGACACCCCGCTGATCGGGTTCGCGGGCGCCCCCTACACGCTGGCCAGCTACCTGATCGAGGGCGGCCCGTCCAAGGAGCACGCCCGGACGAAGGCGCTGATGTACTCCGAGCCGGCGGTCTGGCACGCGCTGCTGGCCCGGCTGGCCGAGATCTCGGCGGCCTTCCTGCGGGTGCAGCTGGATGCCGGCGCCTCGGCGGTGCAGCTGTTCGACTCCTGGGCCGGTGGGCTGTCGGCAGCCGACTACGCCGAGTACGTGCTGCCGCACTCGCAGGCGGTGTTCGCCGCGCTGACCGGCTACCAGGTGCCCAAGATCCACTTCGGGGTCGGCACCGGCGAGCTGCTCGACCTGATGCGGGTCGCCGGCGCCTCGGTGGTGGGGGTGGACTGGCGGGTTCCGCTGGACGAGGCGGCCCGCCGGATCGGTGGCGCCACCCCGGTGCAGGGCAACCTGGACCCGGCGGTGCTGCTGTCGGACTGGCCGGTGATCGAGCGGTCGGTGCGCCGGGTGGTCTCCGAGGGCCGCCGGGCGCCGGGCCACATCTTCAACCTCGGCCACGGCGTGCCGCCCGACACCGACCCCGACGTGCTGACCCGGGTCGTCGAACTCGTCCACTCGCTGTAGCGATCGATGCCCAGGGTTGCCGTCGTCGGTGGCGGGATCGCCGGGTTGACCGCCGCCGCCGGCCTGGCCCGGGCCCGCCCGGACATCGAGGTGCTGGTGCTGGAGGGTGCCGACCGGGTCGGCGGCAAGCTGCACCGGGTGCAGGTGGCCGGTGCCTGGGTGGATGTGGGCGCCGAGGCGATGCTGGCCCGCCGGCCGGAAGGCGTCCGGGCTGCCACCGAGGCCGGGCTCGAGCTGATCGCGCCGCTGACCACCGCCGCGCTGCTGCACAGCCGGGGCGGCAACCACGCCCTGCCGGCCCGGACCGTGGTCGGGGTGCCGTCGGACCTGGCCGCGGTGCGGGCCAGCGGGGTGCTCAGCGCCGAGGCGCTGGCCCGGATCGAGGCGGAGCCGGCCGGCGGCCCGTACCCGCCGGTCGTCGAGGACGTCTCGGTCGGCGACCTGGTCGGCCGGCGGTTCGGCGACGAGGTGGTCGACCGGCTGGTCGATCCGCTGCTGGGCGGGGTCTACGCCGGCCGGTCCCGGGAGCTGTCGCTGCAGGCGGCGGTGCCGGCGCTGGCCGACCGGCTGGCCACCGACGGTGGCTCGCTGCTGCGGGCCGCCGCGGCGGTGCTGGGCACGCCGGCTCCGGGGCCGGTCTTCGCCAGTGTCGCCGGCGGCCTGGCCCGGCTGGCCGAGCAACTGGCCGCCGGCCTGGACGTGCGCACCGGCACGCCGGTCCGCGAGCTGCGCCGCACCGCAACCGGTTTCGAGCTGGCCGTCGGCTCGGTACCGGACGGCCGGCGGCTGTCCGCCGATGCGGTAGTGCTGGCGGTACCGGCCGGCAAGGCGGCGGTGTTGCTGCGCGAGCTGGCCCCGGTGGCCGCCGCCGAACTCGGTTCCATCGAGACCGCCAGCATGGCGATCGTGACGCTGGCCTTCGCCGGGGCGCCCTCGCTGCCGGCCGGCAGCGGGATCCTGGTGCCCGCGGTGGAAGGGCGCTCGGTCAAGGGCATCACCTTCTCATCGCAGAAATGGCCGGGCGTCGGCGCCGAGGCCGGCGTGACCTTGCTGCGCGGCTCGCTGGGACGGGCCGGCGAGTCCGAGGTGCTGCACCGCGAGGACGCCGAACTGGTGGCGCTGGTGCGCGCCGAGCTGGCCGAGATCGCCGGCCTGACCGCCGTCCCGGTGGACAGCCACGTGCAGCGCTGGGGCGGCGGGCTGCCGCAGTACGCGGTCGGGCACCGGCAGCGGGTGGCCCGGATCCTCGCCGACGTGCAGCGCACCCCGGGCCTGGCGGTGTGCGGGGCGAGCTATGACGGGGTCGGCATTCCGGCCTGCATCGGCTCCGCGCATCGGGCAGCGGACCGGGTATCGGCCGCCCTGCCCGCACCGGGACAATAGGAGCCATGGTCGACGGCAAGCAGGCTCGCGAACTCAACGACGTCATCCGCTACACCGCCTGGTCGGTGTTCGCGGTCCAGCAGCCGCTGGGTGCGGCCCCACGGGCCGAGTTGGCCGCGGAGGTGGACACGCTGTTCGCCGAGCTGGCCGGGCAGGACGTCACCGTCCGGGGCAGTTACGACGTCTCGGCGCTGCGGGCCGATGCCGACCTGATGATCTGGTGGCACGCCGAGGCGGCCGAGCAGTTGCAGGACGCCTACTCGCGGTTCCGGCGCACCCGGCTGGGTGGCCACCTGCAGCCGGTCTGGTCGGTGATGGCGCTGCACCGGCCGGCGGAGTTCAACAAGAGCCACATCCCGGCGTTCCTGGCCGAGGAGCAGGCCCGCCGGTTCGTCTGCGTCTACCCGTTCGTCCGGTCCTACGAGTGGTACCTGCTGGAGGACAAGGAACGCCGGGCGCTGCTGGCCGAGCACGGCAAGATGGCCCGCGACTACCCCGACGTGCGGGCCAACACGGTGGCCTCGTTCGCGCTGAACGACTTCGAGTGGATCCTCGCCTTCGAGGCCGACGAGCTGCACCGGATCGTGGACCTGATGCGGCACCTGCGCGGCTCGGAAACCCGGCGGCACGTGCGCGAGGAGGTGCCGTTCTACACCGGCACCCGACGCGCCATGGCCGAGCTGGTCGCCGCGCTGCCCTGACCGGGCCCGCAGCGGTCAGCCGGTGGCCGACTCGTCGGCGTCGGCGAACCGCAGGCTGATCGAGTTGATGCAGTAGCGCAGGTCGGTCGGCGTGGCGTAGCCCTCGCCCTCGAAGACGTGCCCCAGGTGGCTGTGGCAGTTGGCGCACAGCACCTCGACCCGGCGCATGCCCATGCTGTTGTCGACCCGTTCCACGATCGCCTCGCCGGCCAGCGGGGAGAAGAAGCTCGGCCAGCCGCAGTGCGAGTCGAACTTCTCATCCGACCGGAACAGCTCCGCACCGCAGGCCCGGCAGGAGTAGACCCCGGTGCGGTGGTTGTCGGTGTACTCGCCGGTGTAGGGGCGCTCGGTGCCGGCCTTGCGGAGCACCGCGTACTCCTCGGGGGTCAGCTCGGCACGCCACTGCTCGTCGGTCTTGGTGACCTGCGGGGTGGTCTGCTCAGTGGTCATGCGTTCAACTCTACGCAGCACGGCTACCCGCCCAAGAGGTCAGAAACCGGTCAGAATGGCCAGCACACTCAGCACGATCGGGGCGAGAATCAGCAGCACCAGCACGATCGCCATCGGTCGCGACAGGGCGCCGCGCCGGCTCAGGCCGGCGGCGAACTCACCCATCATCCGGATCTCGCCCTCCGGCGAGTACGGGCTGACCGGCCGGTCCAGCTTCGGGTCGAGGTAGACGATGTGCCGTCCGGTGGCCGAGGGGCGCGGCAGTTCGTTTTCCACCCCGACAGCATGCCTTGTTTTCGGCGGCGACGTGCCGACCGAGAAGAAACCAGGCCCGTCCGAAGTCATTCGGGCGGGCGTCCGCCGGGCGAACTGCGGCAGTTGTCGGCACGGTACGGCTCTCGCGATCGGATCATCGTCTAGCGTTGCGCGGTATGGCATCGCCGTTCACCGAGCTCCGGGTGGGGGAGCGAACGGTCAAGATCACCAACCCGGACCGGATCTACTTCCCGGCCACCGGAGCCACCAAGCTGGACCTGGCCCACTACTACCTGTCGGTGGGGGACGGGATCGTCCGGGCGCTGCGCGAGCGGCCCTGCATGCTGCACCGCTTTCCGGACGGCACCGGCGGCGAGCGGATCTACCAGAAGCGGCTGCCCAAGGGCGCACCGGACTGGGTCGAGACGGTAGAGGTGCGCTTTCCGTCCGGCCGGACCGCCGACGAGCTGTGCGTCACCGAACTGGCCAGCGTGATCTGGGCGGTGCAGATGTCGACGGTGGAGTTCCATCCCTGGCACTCCCGCCGGGCCGACACCGAGCGTCCGGACGAGCTGCGCATCGACCTGGACCCGCAGCCGGGTACCGAGTTCGCCGATGCCGTCGAGGTGGCCGGTGTGGTCCGCGAGCTGCTCGATGAGCTCGGCGCGGTCGGCTGGCCGAAGACCTCCGGCTCGCGCGGGCTGCACATCTATGTCCGGATCCACCCCGAGCACGGCTTCACCCAGGTGCGCCGGGCCGCGCTGGCGTTCGCCCGCGAGGTGGAGCGGCGGGTGCCGCAGCTGGTCACCACCAAGTGGTGGAAGGAGGAGCGCGGCCAGCAGATCTTCATCGACTACAACCAGAACGCCCGGGACCGCACCATCGCCTCGGCGTACTCGATCCGGGCCTCGACCGGGCTGGTGTCGGCGCCGATCACCTGGGACGAACTGCCCGGGGTCCGGATGGAGGACTACACGATGGCCACCATGCCGGCCCGGTTCGCCGAGTTGGGCGACCTGCACGCCGGCATCGACGAGACGCCCTTCGACATATCCGAGCTGCTCGACTGGTCCGAGCGCGACGAGCACGAGCGTGGCCTGGGCGATGCGCCGTACCCGCCGAACTTCCCCAAGATGGAAGGGGAACCGCCTCGGGTGCAGCCGTCGAAGAAGGTGGCCGCGCACTGGGACGACAGCGGCGAGCGGCTCAGCTGACCGGTCAGTTCCAGTGGAGCGGGGCCTGCGCGATCTCGTCCGGGAAGCAGTGACGAATACTCGGCCTGTACGCCTGTAAGACGTACACTGCTGTCATGGCAGTTATCAAAGACTCCCGGCTTGCGGTGCGCCTGTCATCAGGGCAGGACGCACTCATTCGGCGCGCGGCCGACGCCGAGGGGCGCAGCATCACCGATTTCACCGTCGCGGCCGCGGTCGCCCATGCTGAGGACGTGCTGGCCGATCGCCGGATCTTCGCCGTCGACGAGGCTGCCTGGCAGGAGTTCCAAGCGATCCTGGACCGCCCTGTGTCGTCCAAGCCCAACCTGGCAAAGCTGCTCTCGGAGGCTTCGGTCTTCGACGAGCAGTGACCGGATTCAGCCCGCCCCGCCCGATCTCCGAGCCGGATGACTGTTCGGCTTTCGACAGCGGCGAACCGAGCCTGGATGACTACCTGCGTCGCCGAGCCCTGTTCAACCACCGGCAGGGAGCATCCCGCTGCTTCGTGACCACCCGGGACGGTCGCGTGGTCGGGTACTACGCGTTGGCCTCGGCCAGCATTCAGCACAGTGATCTGGCAGGACGCTACCGGCGGAACATGCCGGATCCGGTGCCGGCGATCCTGCTCTCCCGGCTGGCGGTCGATCACAGCGTGCAGGGCTTGGGGCTCGGTAGAGCCCTGCTGCGCGACGCGATAGCTCGTACGGTGGCCGCGGCCGAGATCGTCGGGGTGCGGGTGCTACTGGTTCATGCGCTGTCGGAGAGCGCCCGAGCCTTCTATCTTCAGTTCGACTTCGAGTCCTCTCCGACCGACCCGCTGCATCTGCTGCTGCTCGTCAAGGACATCCGCGCCACGCTGGACAGACCGTCCGGCTGACCGGTCAGCTCCAGCTGAGCAACGTCTGTGCGATCTCGTCCAGGGAGAGCTTGCCCTGGCAGACGGCGAGCACGAACTGCTCGGCCTCGTCCACGCCGGGCGGGGTCACGACCACGTCGTTGAGCAGGCAGAACACCATGGTCGCCAGCCAGGACAGCCGCTTGTTGCCATCGATCAGGGCGTGGTTACGGGCCAGCGACTCCATCAGAGCGGCCGCTTTGCCGAACAGGGTGGGATAGGCCTCCGTTCCGAAGGCGGTTGCCTGCGGGCGGGCGATCGCGGCCTGTAGCAGGCCGAAATCACGAATGACCACCTCGGCCGGAGCGACGGCGTCGCCTGCCAGGGCGACGATGTCATCGAAGGTGAGATGGACGGTCACTGGGCGAGGCGGTCCAACAGCTCCCGGTCCCGCTCGCGGATCATCCGGCTGAAGGCGTCTCGCCGTTCGCTGTGCACGAGTTGGTGAATCGCGTCGCGCGCCGCCTCCTGCATAGACACCCCGTGCGCCTGTGCATAGTCGCGCAGCGCGGTTGTTTCGTCCTCGGTCAAGCGCAGCGTCATGGCCATGTCCAGCATGATACCGCTGCTGGTATCAACGAGGGATCAGCGCGTTAGCAGGACGACCGCGGCGGCGGCGATGCCGAGCCCGACCCGTTGCAGGGCGCCGGTGCGCTCCTTGAGCACGATGGCCGCCAGCAGCACCGTGCCGGCCGGGTAGAGCGCGGTGATGACGCTGGACAGCGACAGCAGCCCGTTGCGGGTGGCGAGCAGGAAGGCCAGGTTGGCCACCGCGTCCAGGAAACCGCCCAAGAGCGCCAGCTTCCACACCGAGCGGGGTACCCGCACGAAGCCGCCGCCCACCGCGGCCAACGGGACCACCAACACCGAGGCCACCAGCCGGGATAGCACTACCGGCCACATGCCGGAGTCGGAATCGGTGCCGGCCAGGCAGATGAAGAAGGCGCCGAACCCGACGCCGGCCAGCACCGCCATCGCCAGCGGGCGGAAACCGATCGGGCCGTGCGGGTGGTCCTCCGGCTGCCGGGAGATCAGGGTCACCGCCACCAGGCCGATCACCACACCGAGCCAGGCCAACAGGTGCGGCCGCTCACCCTGGACCACTCCGGCCGCCACCGGGACCACCCCGGACATCACCGCGGTCACCGGCGAGATGACGTTCATCGGCGCCTGGGCGAGCGCGGTGTAGAGCAACGCCACGCCGGCCAGGCCCGCCACGCCGGCTCCGGCGCTCCAGGCCACCGTGCTGCCGGTGAGGGGGCCGCCGTACACCGGCAGCACGGCGGCCATCAGCACCGCGCCCAACGGATCGCTGATCAGCAGCACGGTAATCGCCGGAACCCGCCGGGAGGCGAAGCCGCCGATGAAGTCGCTCACCCCGTACACGGCAGCAGCGAGCAGCGCAAAGATAACTGCCATCGTTTGTAAATCCGTTCCGTCTCAGCCGCGCGGGCAGGTGGTGCCGGCCGCGGGCGGCTTGGCGGTGATCAGGTAGCTGTCGACCTTGCCGGTGATGCAGGACGTCTTGGGGTAGGCCGTGTGGCCTTCGCCGTCCCAGCGCAGCACCACCCCGGAACCCAGCGCCTTGGCCAGCACCCCGGTCGCGGCGAACGGGGTGGCCGGGTCGTGCACGGTGCCCACCACCAGGATCGGTGGCGCCCCGGGTGCCGAGGCCGGCGGCAGCGGGTGCCCCGAGCGTGGCCAGGAGTGGCAGGAGTACAGCGACGCGGCCGCGTTCGGACCGAAGATCGGGTACTTCGCGATCCACTTCGAGGCCACCGAAGCAACCAGCTCGTCGGTGATCTGCAGGGTCGAGTCGTTGCAGTTTACGGCCAGGTTGGCGTCCTGGATGTTGGAATAGTGCCCGGTCTCGGGGTCACGTTCGAGGTACTCGTCGGCCAGCGTCAGGATCTTGCGGGCATCGCCGTCCCGGGCCGCCACCAGGGCCTGGCCCAGGTCATCCCACTGCCCCTGGTCGTAGAGCGCCGAGGCCACCCCGATGGTCACCAGCCCGCCGGTCGCCTTGCGCGCGTGCGCGCCGGTACCGGCCGGGATCGGGGTCCGGTCGGCCGCCGCGATCAGGGACCGCACCGCCGAGCGCGGGTCACCCAGTGCGGCACACTCCGGCCGGCTGAGGCAGTCGGTGGCGAACTGGTCGAAGGCGTCCTCGAAGGCCTTGGCCTGACGCTCGTCCACGGTCAGCTCATCGGTCACCGGGTCGACCGCGCCATCCAGCACCGCGGTCCGAATGGTGGTGGGGAACTGGTGGGCGTACGCGGCCCCGAGCCGGGTGCCGTAGGAGAATCCCAGGTAGTTGAGCTTGTCCTCACCCAGCGCCTGCCGGATCAGGTCCATGTCGTGCGCGGTCTCTTCGGTGTTGAAATGCCCGAGCGCGGTGCCGTACTTGGCGACGCACGAGGCGACCACGGCGTCCGAGGCGGAGCGGGCCTGGGCCCGGCCGGCCGCGGTCCGGACGTCCGGATCGGCTGCTGCCAGGGCGTCTTTCTGCTTGTCGCTGATGCATTGCAGCGGATCCGACAGGCCGACCCCGCGCGGGTCGAAGCCGACCAGGTCGAACCGGTCCAGCAGTTGCTGGCTGAGCGCGCCGACCAGGCCGGCCGCCAGGTTCACCCCGGAGCCGCCGGGGCCGCCGGGGTTGACCAGCAGCGCGCCGATCCGCTGGCGCTGGGAGTTGCTGCGCACCCGGACCACGAAGATGTCGGCTTGCTGGCCGGCCGGCTGATCGTAGTCGAGCGGCACCGCGAGCTTGCCGCAGGCGAACTGCATCTGCTTGGCCCGCGACGAGCTGATCGCCGCCTGGAACTGCCGGCTGCAGTCGGAGAAGGCGATGCTGGCGGCCGGCTGGCTGGCCGACGGGCTGGCCGAGGTACTACCGGACGCCGAACTCGACGTGTTGGTCGGTGCCGTGGTGGCCGGCGGCGTCGCCCGCTTGCCCGAGGTGCAGGCGGCGCCGCCCAGTACGACGGCGGCACCCGCGACCAGCGCGGACAGCCGGGTGGTCAACGAAGTCGCAGGCACCCGGAGAGGCTATCCGAACGGCTCCCTCGACCCGGTAGCGATGTTGCGGAGCCGAAACCCAGCCGTACTGGCAGCTGGTCTCGGTCTCGTGGTGTCAGGCGAAGTCGCGTCGGTAGGCCGTGCACTGGAGCACGGCGCCGTTGTTGGTCAGGCAGAGCCGGTAGTCGACGGCTCGGCCCTCGGCGATGTCGGCGTTGTAGCCGATGCACTGGCCGTCGTTGCCGGTGCCGTCGCGCACCGTGCCGCTGTTGGACGGGTTGGCCTCGACATACCAGTTGAGTTCGACGCCGTACCCGTCGGACTTGACGTCGCACACGGTGAAGTGCTCACCGGTGCTCTGGAAATAGCCCCGGCCGGCATCCGTCCCGTTCGTGACGATCGAGATTCCACTGTCCGCGGTTGCCGGAACGGCCAGCGCCAGCCCCGACAGCACCACCGCACTTGCCGCGACGCTCACCAGCACACCACGTCTGAACACAGGTACCTCCGGGGGTAGGGCCCGCCCGGCCGCTGTCCGCGTCCGGAAAGGAGTTGCGTCACTGTATGTAGCACTCGAAACAGCTCAAAGACCTGTCTACCAGCCATGCCGGTCGAAAGCACGCCCGACCGGACAGGCGGTCCTGCTAGTTGCCGCCCGACGGGATAGGCGGTCCTGCTGCTGCCCGGGGGCGTGATGCCGCGCCGCGGAGCCGGAGATCAGCGCGGCTCACCCAAGCCGCTGACGATGTCGCCGAGCGCGAACGTCACCGGTTGCTCCAACTGCTCATAGGTGCACGACTCGGGTGTGCGATCTTCTCGCCAGCGGTTGAACTGGGCAGTGTGGCGGAACCGCTCGCCCTCCATGTGGTCGTAGCGCACCTCGACCACCCGCTCGGGTCGCAGCGGCACGAACGACAGGTCCTTGCCGGCGTTCCAGCGGGACTGCTCGTTGCGGCGCGGAGTGCGCTCGCCGGCCTCGTGCGCCGCCCAGTTCCACGGGTGCTCGTCGAAGGTGGTGACCAGCGGCTGCAGCTCGGTGAACAGCTCGCGCCGGGTGGCCAGCGGGAACGCTCCGATGACTCCGACCGATTTCAGCGTGCCGTCGGCGGCATAGAGCCCGAGCAGCAGCGATCCGATCGCGTCCGGGCCGCTCTTGTGCAGCCGGTAGCCGGCCACCACGCAGTCGGCGGTCCGCTGGTGCTTGATCTTGAACATCACCCGCTTGTCCGGTTCGTAGACGCCGTCCAGCGGCTTGGCGATGACGCCGTCCAGGCCGGCGCCCTCGAAGTCGGAGAACCACCGCTGCGCCTCGGTGGGATCGGTGGTCACCGGGGTCAGGTGGAACGGCGGCCGAGCACCGGCCAGGGCCGCCTCCAGCGCGGCCCGGCGCTCGGTGAACGGCCGGCCGGTGTAGTCGGTGTCCCCGAGGGCGAGCAGGTCGAAGGCGATGAACGCGGCCGGCGTCTGGGTGCTCAGCAGCGTCACGCGGGACGCGGCGGGGTGGATGCGCTGCTGCAGGGCGTCGAAGTCCAGCCCGGTTCCGGTCACCACCACGATCTCGCCGTCGATCACGCACCGCTCGGGCAGTTCGGCCCGGGCCGCGGAGACCAGTTCCGGGAAGTAGCGGGTCAACGGCCGCTCGTTGCGGCTGCCGAACTCGACCTCGTCGCCGTCCCGGAAGACGATGGAGCGGAAGCCGTCCCATTTCGGCTCGTAGGAGGCGCCGGGTGGGATGGCGGGCACCGGCTTGGCGAGCATCGGGGACACGGGCGGCTGTACGGGCAGCTTCATCGCCACATTGTGACCTTCGCGGCCGCCGGCCGCGGGCTGGGTACCGCCCCGGTCAGCGCTCGAGCAGGTAGCGGCAGAACAGCGCGTTGTCCTCGGTGAGCAGGCCGATCAGCCGCAGTCGCGGGGCCAGCTCGTCCGGCCACGGCTCGCCGGCCACGATCCGGGGCTCACCCGGCCCGGTGAGCATCGGCGAGACGGTCAGGCACAGCTCGTCCACCGCGCCGCCGGCCACCCCGGCCGCGAACAGCCGCGGGCCGCCCTCGCACAGGATCCGCCGGTAGCCCAGCTCGTGCAGCGCGGCGACCGAGGCGGCGAAGTCCACCCCGCCGTCCGGGGTGGACGGTGCCTGGATCAGTTGCAGCTTGGTCGTCTCGGCACCGGCCAGGTCGATGATGTCGTTGCGGGCGCTGATCGGCGCCGCGGAGCCGGTGACCACCAGGGTCGGCGCCTGGGTGGCGGCCGAGAACAGCTCGGCGGACAGGTCCAGGTGCAGGCTGGAGGACATCACCGCGATCGCCGGCACCTCGGCCAGCCCGTACTCGGCGCGGATCGCACGCCGCCGGGCCGACGGGGAGGCCGGCCGGTAACGCTCGGCGGCGGCGGTGGCAGCCCCCACCAGGATGACGTCAGCCAGGTCGCGCAACACTCCGAACACCGCGTTGTCACCGGGGGTCTGCAGGCCGCGGGACAACCCGGCGGCCGTGCCCGCGCCGTCCGCGCTGCTCACGAAGTTCACCCGGACGCCGCCCTGAGCCACCCAGCCCTCGGCGTAGTAGGCGTGCAGGTCGACGTGCCGCTCGCCGTCCCCGGCTGGATCGGCAGCATCGATCAAGCCCGCGGAGGTGCCGAGGCCGGCGGGGAGCAGAGCGCGCATAGGGGCTATCTCAACACAGCCGGTCCGCGCCGCGCGCTTCGGCGGTCCGGCCGGGACCGCCACGCCGAACGGGTAGCGCGCCGCCTCCGTGTGACAGCTGGTACGCGTGGGTATTCTGTGGCGCTCCGGTGCGGGTGTCACAGTCGAAACCCGGCCCGGCGTTCCGGCGAGGCGCATCCTCGAAATTGCTCGTCACATTGCGGAACGTTTTGCCGATCATCGGAGTTGCTAAGGATTCAGGACCGCACCACCCATCCCGGATCGCCCCCCGCACGACCTCTAAGGACCTCGATGACGCTGATCGTGCCCTCTCTCTCACCGTCAGCCCATGCCGCGCTGCTGGCCCGGCTGGCCGACCTTCAGGCCCAGCGGGCGCAGACTGCGCTGGAGAGCATTCCGCCCGGGGGATCCGGCGACGCGGCAGACCATGCCGGCAACGTCGAGGCACTGATCCGGCTCGGCGAGCTCGACGCCCGGATCGCCTCGCTGCAGGTGCAGTTGCAGGCCCCGGTCACCGAGGCGCCGCCCGCCCAGGCAGCCGAGATCGGCAGCCTGGTCACCTTGCGGTTCCCCGACGACGACGAGGATCAGCAGTTCCTGATCGGCCTGGTCGAGCAGGCCGGCCCCGGTGTCGAGGTGATCACCCCGACCAGCCCGCTGGGCGAGGTGCTGCTCGGGGCCCGGCCCGGCGACGAGCTGACCTACCGGGTCGCCAGCGGCGCGACCATGACGGTCACGCTGGTCGGGATCGCCGGCTGATCCAGCCGGAGCAACGGCTGATCCGGCCGGAGCACCGGCGGGCGTCCGATATCGCGCCGGCCGTCGGGTCGCGCGCACTAGGGTGACGCCATGACGAAGCGGGCTTCGAGGGCCAAGTCGGTGCGAGAGGCGCTGCGGGTCGCCGACGGCCCGCTCACCCTGTCCGGCTACGACCCGGACGGCACCCCGCTCAGCCCCGGTTCGAAGTCCAAGGCGGCCAAGGACCTGGTCCGGACCGGCCAGGTGCTGGCCGAGCAGCAGGAGATGCTCTACGCCAACGGTGCCAGCGGTGACCAGCGCCGGGTGTTGCTGGTGCTGCAGGGCACCGACACCTCCGGCAAGGACGGTGTGGTCCGCCATGTGGTCGGCCAGGTCGGCCCGGCCGGGGTGCGCATCACGTCCTTCAAGAAGCCGACGGCCGAGGAGCGCGCGCACCACTTCCTCTGGCGGATCCGGCGGGCGCTGCCGGCAGCCGGTGTCATCGGCGTCTTCAACCGCTCGCACTACGAGGACGTGCTGGTCACCCGGGTGCACGAGGTCATTGACGACGCCACCTGGGCCGAACGGATCGCCGACATCAACGCCTTCGAGCGGCAGCTGACCGAGTCCGGCACCGTGCTGGTCAAGTGCTTCCTGCACCTCAGCTACGCCGAGCAGCGCGAGCGGCTGCTGGCCCGGCTGGACGACCCCACCAAGTACTGGAAGTTCAATCCGGCCGACCTGGACGAGCGGGCCTACTGGGCCGACTACCAGTCCGCCTACGCCGCGGCGATCGGAGCCACCTCCACCGAGTGGGCGCCGTGGTACGTAGTGCCCAGTGATGCCAAGTGGTACCGCAACTGGGCGATCAGCCAACTGTTGTGCGACGCCCTGCTCGGCCTGAAGCTGAGCTACCCGGCCGCCGACTTCGACATCGAGGCAGCCCGGGCCCGGCTGCAGCCGCCGTTCTGACCGGGCCCAGCGGGTCCGGGTCGGCCGGTACCGGTGAGCCGTCGGCAGGCGAGGGTGAACCGCCGGGTCACGGCAAGTACGCCCGTGCCGAGCGGGAGCGCCGCTGGCTGGTGACCTCGCCGCCGCCCGGGGTGGGCGAGCCGCTGCGGATCGTCGACCGCTATCTCGACGGCACCACGCTGCGGTTGCGCCAGGTCGGCGACGACCGGTCGGCGGTGTTCAAGCTGGGGCAGAAGATCCGGGCGGTCGCCGACGACCCGTTCCTGGTGTGGATGACCACGCTGTACCTGTCGGCTGCCGAACACCGGCGGTTGTCGGTGCTGCCGGCCGCGGTGCTGGTCAAGAGCCGCCGGCGGGTGCGGCACGAGGGCACCTGGTACGCCGTCGACGAGTTCGCGGGGGCGCTGCAGGGACTGGTGCTGGCCGAAACCGAACTCGCCGAAACCGAGCTCGCAGGCGGCACGACTGCGCTACCCGGCGGGCTGCCGACCTGGCTGGGCCGCGAGGTCACCTCCGACGACCGTTACAGCGGTGCCACGCTGGCGCGGCGCGGGCTGCCGGCGGGCTGGCAGCCCGGCGGCTGAACGGACTCCGCCGGTTGTCAGAGCCTGCTCGTACTCTGGAGGGATGCGGGTAGCCAGCGACATCACTCCCTCCGGCGGCAAGTTCGAGGTCATCAGCGAGTTCACGCCGTCCGGCGACCAGCCCACCGCGATCGCCGAGCTGGAACGGCGGCTCCGGGCCTCTGAACGGGACGTGGTGCTGCTCGGCGCCACCGGCACCGGCAAGTCCGCGACCACCGCCTGGCTGATCGAACGGCTGCAGCGGCCGACCCTGGTGATGGCGCCGAACAAGACGCTGGCCGCGCAGTTGGCCAACGAACTTCGCGAGATGCTGCCCAACAACGCGGTGGAGTACTTCGTCAGCTATTACGACTACTACCAGCCCGAGGCCTACGTCCCGCAGACCGACACCTACATCGAGAAGGACTCGGCCATCAACTCCGAGGTGGAGCGGCTGCGGCACTCGGCGACCATGTCGCTGCTCACCCGCCGCGACGTGGTCGTGGTGGCCACGGTGTCCTGCATCTACGGCCTGGGCACCCCGCAGGAGTACGTCGACCGGTCGGTCCGGCTGCGGGTCGGCCAGCAGATCGAGCGCGAGAAGATCCTGCGTGACCTGGTGGGGGTGCTCTATGCCCGCAACGACCTGGCTTTCACCCGCGGCACCTTCCGGGTGCGGGGTGACACCGTCGAGGTGTTCCCGGTCTATGAGGAGTTGGCGATCCGGGTCGAGATGTTCGGCGACGAGATCGAGCGGCTCTACTACCTGCACCCGCTGACCGGCGAGGTGGTCCGCGAGGTCGAGGAGGTGTTCGTCTTCCCGGCCACCCACTACGCGGCCGGCCCGGACAAGATGGAGCGGGCCATCGCCGGCATCGAGAAGGAGTTGGAGCAGCGGCTGGCCGAGTTGAAGGGCCAGAACAAGCTGCTGGAGGCACAGCGGCTGCAGATGCGCACCAGCTACGACATCGAGATGATGCGCCAGGTCGGCTTCTGCTCGGGCATCGAGAACTACTCCCTGCACATCGACGGCCGCAAGCCCGGCAGCGCGCCCAACTGCCTGCTGGACTACTTCCCCGAGGACTTCCTGCTGGTCATCGACGAGTCGCATGTGACGGTGCCGCAGACCGGCGGCATGTACGAGGGCGACATGTCGCGCAAGCGCACCCTGGTCGACCACGGCTTCCGGCTGCCCAGCGCGATGGACAACCGGCCGTTGAAGTTCGAGGAGTTCGTCGAGCGGATCGGGCAGACGGTGTACCTGTCGGCCACCCCGGGCAACTACGAGCTGGCCAAGACCGGCGGTGAGTTCGTCGAGCAGGTGATCCGGCCGACCGGCCTGATCGACCCCGAAGTGGTGATCAAGCCGACCAAGGGCCAGATCGACGACCTGGTGCACGAGATCCGGGAACGGGCCGAGAAGAACGAGCGGGTGCTGGTCACCACGTTGACCAAGAAGATGTCCGAAGACCTCACCGACTACCTGCTGGAGCTGGGTATCCGGGTGCGCTACCTGCACTCCGAGGTCGACACGCTGCGCCGGGTCGAGCTGCTGCGCGAGCTGCGGATGGGCGAGTACGACGTGCTGGTGGGCATCAACCTGCTGCGCGAGGGCCTGGACCTGCCCGAGGTGTCGCTGGTGTCCATCCTGGACGCCGACAAGGAGGGCTTCCTGCGCTCGGGCACCTCGCTCATCCAGACCATCGGCCGGGCGGCCCGCAACGTCTCCGGCCAGGTGCACATGTACGCCGACACCGTCACCCGGTCGATGCAGCTGGCGATCGACGAGACCAACCGGCGCCGGGCGATCCAGATCGCCTACAACACCGAGCACGGCATCGACCCGCAGCCGCTGCGCAAACGGATCGCCGACATCACCGACATGCTGGCGCGAGAAGCCGAGGACACCGAGGAGCTGCTGGCCACCGGCGGTTCGGGCCGGTCGCAGTCGCGCGGCAAGTCCCCGACACCGGGCCGCGCCGGCCGGGGAACCTCGTCGGTGGGCGTGGTCGGCATCGGCGCCCACGCCGACGGCAAGCTGGACGTCGCCATGCTGCCCCGGGCGGAGCTGGCCGACCTCATCCAGAAGCTCAACGAGCAGATGCTGGGCGCCGCCCGTGAGCTGCAGTTCGAGGTGGCTGCCCGGCTGCGTGACGAGATCGGCGAGCTGAAGAAGGAGCTGCGCGGCATGGACGCCGCGGGCGTCCGCTAGTTCGGCCGCGTGACATGCCACCCTGGTGGGCGACGCAACGATGCCACCGGCGGGTGGGTCGTCCGCACCGACCGGAAGGCAGCCAACCTTGTCAGCAGTGAGCCCACCCTCCCAGCCGGGTCCGGTCCGAGCCCGCCGGCGGCGCTCCCCGCTGGGCATCCTGCTGGTACTGCTCGTCGTGCTGGCGGTGCTGGTGGTGGTCGCCGACCGGGTCGGGCAGCAGGTCGCCGAGCGACAGATCGCCAAGCGGGTGCAGTCCTCGCAGGGCCTGGACCGCAAGCCGGCTGTCGACATCGAGGGATTTCCGTTCCTCACCCAGGTGGCGTCCAACCATTACCCGGCGGTGCACGTGGTGGCGCAGAACCTGACGGTCGGCAACAGTGATCGCCAGGTGCGGCTGGCCGACCTGGACGCCCGGTTGCACGGTGTGAAGGCCATCGACAACTACTCCGGGGTGAGCGTGGAGACCGCCGACGGCACGGCGGTGTTGAGCTACGCCGAGCTGTCCAGGGCGCTCGGGGTGAGCCTGAGCTACGCCGGGGGCGGCCGGCTGCAGGGCACCAAGTCGGTGACGGTGCTCGGGCAGACCGTCACCGGAACGGCCAGCGCCACGGTGAGCGTGGCCGGCGGCGACGAGCTGACCTTCTCCTCGGTCCGGGTCGGCGTGCCCCAGGCCGGGGTCACGGTGCCCAAGGAGGTCACCGATCAGCTCAGCTCCCTGTTCGAGAACAAGCTGTCGCTGCGGGGACTGCCGTTCCACCTCCGGATCCAGCGCCTGGTCGCCGACGAGGACGGGGTGCACATTGCCGCCACCGCCCGGGGCCTCACCCTGAGCTAAGGCCGCTATCCGGGCTGGCCGCCGGATTCCGCGCTCGAGGCGGTCAGGCCGGTACGCAACACCTCTTCCTGCAGCCGGTACAGCTCTGCGTACCGGCCGTCCAGGGCCAGCAACTGCGGGTGCGTACCGCGCTCGACGATGCGCCCCCGGTGCAGCACGCAGATCAGGTCGGCCTGCTGCACGCTGGCCAGCCGGTGGCTGATCAGCACGATGGTCCGGCCGTCGGCCAGCCGGCGCAGCGACTCGTACACCGCGCGTTCGGCGCGGGCGTCCAACGGAGCGGTCGGCTCGTCACAGATCAGCACCGGCGCGTCCCGGAACAGCGCCCGGGCGATCGCCAGCCGCTGCCACTGGCCGCCGGACAGCTCGTGCCCGTCCCGGAACTCCCGGGACAGCAGGGTCTGCCAGCCGGCCGGCAGGGTGTCGACCACCTCGTCGGCGCGGGCCTGCCAGCCGGCCTGGTGCAGCAGCTCATCGCCCGGATCCGGCCGATCATGCCGGCCCAGCCGGACGTTGACGCGAACCGTGTGCGGCCAGCGCACCGGGGTCTGAGAGACCATCCCGACCTGCTCGGCGACCTCGGCCCGGTCGAGTTCGGCCAGTGGCCGGCCGTCCCAGCGGATCTCGCCCGCGGTAGGGGAGTACAGGCCCGCGATCAGCTTGGCCAGGGTGCTCTTGCCGGAGCCGTTCTCACCGACCAGCGCGATGGTGCGTCCGGCGTCGATGCAGAGGTTGACATCGGACACCGCGTCACCGGCCGGCCCGCTGCCGGGATAGCCGAAGCTGACCCCGTCGAGCTCGATCCGCCCGGGGCCGGCGGTCACCGCACCCCCGCCGGCCGGGGGAGTCCGCCGGTCCGCGATCGCCAGGAAGTCGTGATAGTCCCCGACGAACAGGCCCTGCTCGAACAACTGGTGCACCGAGATCACCAGCCTGCCCAGGGCGGCGGTCGCGGTCCGGATCGCGATCGCCGCACCGCCGGCCACCGCCAGCGGGATCCAGCCGGCCCGCAGCAGCAGGCCCAGCGCCACGAAGGTCGCCGCGGTACCGATCCCGGCGAGTGCCCGGCCGAGCGCCCGGGACCGGGCCTGGGCGGACTCCACCCGCGACTCCTCGGCGGCCACCGTCCCGGTTACCTGGCGGTACTCGGCCAGCACGAACGGCTCGGCCTGGTAGCAGCGCAGCTCGGCAGCCGCCTCCCGGCCGGTGAGCAGCTCGCCGAGCATCCACATCCGCCGGCTCAGCGTGTTCATGCGCAGCCGTCCCTGGTAGCCCAGCCGGGCCGCGTGCAGCACCGCCCAGGCCTCGGGAAGCACGCCGAGCAGCAGCACCGCCACCAGCAGCGGGTGCAGCAGCGCTAGGGCGACCGCCGCCGCCAGCATGGCCAGCAGGGCCGCGAGGAGCTCGGCCAGGCTGGTGACCGAGCGGTCCAGGTTGAGCAGGCCCCGGTCCCGGGCCCGGTGCAGGCGGTCGTAGAAGGTGTCGTCGTCGAAGGCGGCCAGGTCCACGCCGACCGCCGCCGCCATCAGGCGGGTGGCCGACGACCGGCGGACCGCGGGACCGATCCGGGCCTGTGCCAGCGCCACCGCCGCCTCCACGGCACCCCGGACGGTGTAGATGGCGGTCACCGCGATCAGGGCGGGCACCGCAGCCGCCACCCGCCCGGAGGTCGGCCCGGACACCAGCAGCCGGTCCAGCACCGTCGTGGTGGTCAGCAGCCCGCACGCGGACGCCAGGCCGGCCAGCACCTGCAGCACCACGATCGCCACCGCGGGGCCCGGTGCCGCCCGGTACACCGTCGCCAGGATCGGCCCGAGGGAACGGGGCAGGCCGGTCAGCACCGAGCCGGGTTTCGCCGGGCCGGCGGGATCGAGCGCCCAGTACGGCGGAGCCAGGTCGGACAGCCCGGTTTCCGGGGCGTCCTCGGCCGGCGGTGCTGTGTCGCTCATCGGTTCAGGACGGCAGCAGCAGGGACGGCAGATCCGAGCGTGGGTCCATCCGCAGCAATTGGTAGGCCACTCCGCCGAGACCCGGCATCAGTCCCGGACAGAAGGCCGCCCGGGCCAGGCCGCTGACCGGGCCGTGTGCCTCGATGCTGCTGACGATGGCTGCCGTCACCGCCTGCTCGTCCAATCCGGCCGGCCCGGCATCGAGGAGGAACGCGCGGTGCAACAGCTCCCAGCAGCCCAGATCGCCGTGGCAGACCGTGTGGTTCCATCCCATGCCCAGGCTCCAGCACGCCTCGGCCGCCCGCCGCACGGTGCTCAGGTGGTCGGTGTTTCCGGTCAGCCGGCGCGCGATGAGATCGGCCGAGGCCAGTCCGATGCCGGTGGCTCCGTGGCACCAGGCGGTGGCGACCCCGGACTCCTCCCGGGCGTCGCGCCAGCTCCCTCCGGCCGGGTCCCACAGGGTTTCCTCGTAGCCGAAGGCGGCCTCGGCCAGTGCGGCGAAATCCGTGCGTCCGGTGGCGTCGGCCAGCAACGCCAGGGCCCAGCCGATGCCGGTTGCCCCGTGCCCGAAGCCCCCCAGCCCGGCAGGCTGCAGTTCTGAGGGCCAGCGGGCCCGGCCGGCGTCCAGCAGGCTCAGCTCGACCAGCCGCTCGCCGGCCCCGATCGCGAGGTCACACCAGCGGCCGTCCTGGGTTCGCCTCGCCAGGTCGAGCAGCGTCACGATGGCACCGGCGCGGCCGGACAGCAGATCGGATTCGGTCGCCTCGGCCAGAGCTTCGGGCAGCAACTCCGCGATCGACAGCGCGTGGTGCAGGGCTTCCTCGGGGCTGACCGCCCCGCTGCTGCCCAGCTGCAACCAGCACCAGATCTGCGAGCCGAGCCCCACGTACCGGCCGGGCGGTTCGGGCCGCAGCTGGTCACCGGCACGCCGGCGGGCGGTCCGGTACTGCTCAGTCGCCCGCATGCCCGCCACGGTGGCGGCCAGCAGTTCGGCCACTCCGGCCACCGGCGTGGCCCGACCGGCCCGTACCTCGCCCTGGTAACCGGCCAGCAGCAACGCCACGCCCGGGGCGCCCGAGTACCCGTCCGGACTGAGCGGCTGCACCGACCAGCCGGTCACGTTCAGCACCGGCGCGATCCAGGTCGCGGTGCCGTCGTCGCCACGGATCGCGGTGCTCACCAGCCGCTGCACGATCTCGGCGGCCAGCCGCTGCCGGCGCCGGTCCAGGTCGTTCGCGACCGGCCGCACCGCGGGCAGCCGCGGGACGTCGGACATGAAGCCGTCGTTGATGTACGCGCAGACCAGCGAGGCCTGGATGACCTCGCGCTCCACCGGAAGGTCGGCGGCGCGCCACCGGCCCAGGGCGGCCGCGAGCACGTCGTGCTGCTCGCCCCAACTGGTGTCGCGCGGACCGCGCAGCCAGCCCGCCGTCGGTGTGGTGGTGAAGAACGGGATGTCGCCGTCGAGCAGGTCGGCGACCTCGCCCGCGATGACCGCCGGGTCGCTGGGCGCGGCCGCGGCGAACTCGGCCTGCTTGGCCAGCAGGTCACAGGCGTGCCGTACCGCGGCCGGCTCGTCGTGCAGGGACACCGGGTGCCACAGCATCCGACCCAGCTCGGCGTAGATCTCGGTGGAGCGCAGCACCGCGCGGATGTCGACGTCGGCGAAGACCCCGAGGGAACCGGCCAGCGAGCCGGCCCGGTCCAGGTCCTGCAAGCGCTGGGTCAACTCCTCGAAGCCCTGCAGCAGGTCCGGCCAGTAGCGGCCCAGGTCAGGAGCAGGGGCGGGGATGTTGAGCGCCGCCAGCGGTGGCACCGGGCCCATCGCCAGCCTGGCGAGGTCGGTGCCGGCGTCGACGATCCGCGGTGCCTGCATGTCGGGCTGCTCGCCCGGTAGCGCACCGCCTGCGGAGATGTCGGCGCCGCGCCAGCCGAGGCCGGTGCTCCTGCCGGGAAGCAGGCCGGAGCTGAGGACGGTGCCGGCCAGCAACGCCGCCGCCCGGTCCACCGCATCGCCCAGGCCCTGCGGCTTGACCACCTGGTTCGGGGTGAACAGCGTCTCGCAGTCGATCACCACCGGAACCGGGCCACAGGCGATGAGGTTCTCGGCGTGCAGGTCGGTGGTGCCGAACAACCTGGCCAGGGCAAGCCAGTGGCCGAGCCTGGTGTAGTACGCACGCAGTTCTGCCGGGGACTCGCAGTAGCGGTGCCGGACGAACTCCGACCAGCCGTACGTTCCGCAGGGGAGCACCGCGGGAACCCGGATCCGCTCCGCCTGCGAAAGCGTGCCGAAGAGGTTCTCGAGGAACCGGTCGAGGGCCCGGTCGACGCCGAGCGAGCGAGGCTTGTAGACGATCGTGCCGGCCGATACCTCCACCAGGGCGACTGAGCGGCCCCCGCGGTGACTGTCCCCCTCTCCGAAGCTGACCCGGAGCAGTTCCTGATCCGCTGCGGCGAACTCCTCACCGAGCGCGCCGAACCGGCCGCGGTTGGTGGCGAACCGGCGTCCCAGTTCCGCCGCTGCGACCAGTCGGCCGCCGATCACCTTCTCCAGCCTGGGCATCAGGGTCGGGTAGTGCTCGGCCAGCGAGTACCAGTAGCTCTCCTGGGACGAGCGCTGCAGAAACTCGGTCCAGCGGCCGGCGGAATCCTCGGCGGCCAGGCTGCCCGACACTCGCGCGGCGTTGAGCTCCAGCACCAACAGTCGGCTGACCTTGCGCCGGATCGCCTCCAGCAACGAGGCCGCCGTCCCGACCAGGATGGCGTTCCGCTCGGCCGTGCCGAGGAGGGCGACCTTGGCCAGCCGGCCGTCCAACTCGGTCAGCGCCGGGTAGATCAGGCAGTTGAAGCTGGGGTCGAAATCGCCCTCCTCGGTGTACACGGGTGCTACTCAGCAGTTCAGCAGCACTGGGCGGTACGGGAAGCGGTACAGCTGGAGCAGCTGCGGATCGTCTGGGACGCGTCGAGGCCGATCAGGTCGGCTTCGGCGTACCGGTTGGTGAACAGCGGCCCGGCCGGGTTGTCGGCCGCGCTGGCGCGCCACTGGGCGACGAGCGCTTCCGGGTTGGACAGCAGGTCAGTACTCATGGCAACTCCTTGGAGGAGGGGTGGCTCCTTCGGATAAAGGGACCTGCTGCCGATAATAGAACTATGCCCTAAATAGGACAATAAGTATTGATAGGACGAGGCTCGAGGGATGAGTCCCGATGCGGTTCGCCCGCGTGCCGACGACCGGCAGTCAGGGGCGGGCGCCGAGCCGGCTGACCACCAGGCCGCCCAGCCGGTTGCCCTCGATCAGCGCGGTTTCCCAGCCGGCGCCCTGGCACACCGCGGCCAGCAACCCGGCGGCGAAGGCGTCCCCCGCGCCGGTGGAGTCCAGCACCTCGACCTGCGTGGCGGGCGCCCGCCAGAGCCCGGCCGCGGTGCCGAGCACGCTGCCCCCGCGGCCGCACTTGACCACCACGTCCAGGCCGCGGGCCACCAGCGCCGCGATGCCGGGCTCCGGGTCGGCGGTGCCGGTCAGCGCGGCCAGCTCGTCGGTGTTGGCCAGCAGCACCGCCCCGGCCGGCAGCCAGCTCAGGAACCGTTGCGCGCCCACCGTCCGGATCGGCCCGGCCGAGGCCGCGTCCACCCACACCGATGCGCCGGTGCGGCCGGCCAGTTCCAGGGCGTATTGCGCCGCCGCCCGCGACCCGTCCCGGAGCAGGGTGTAGCCCGACAGGTGCAGGTGGTCGCCGGCGCGCAGCAGGTCCGAGCCGAGGTCGGCGGGGCCCAGGGCGGCGTTCGCGCCCGCCGACGGCACCATGGTGCGCTCGCCGTCCGGGTCGATCAGCACCAGGCAGGCACCGGTCGGCGCCACCGGGTCGGTCGAGATCCGGACCTGCGCGCCGTGGGTGCGCAGCGCGGCCACCGCCTCCCGGCCGAAGGCGTCGTCGCCCACCCGCCCGGCGAACAGGCACGGCACCCCGAGGCTGGCGAGCCACGCGGCGGTGTTCGCCGCGGCCCCGCCGTGCGCGTAGCTGACCGGCGCCGGCGTGTCGGAGCCCCGTATCAGCGGCCCGGGCAGCAGCGCGCAGATGTCGAGCAGCACATCGCCGACGCACACCACCCGGCAACCGGCGCCGAGCCGGCCCGTCCGTGCGGGCCCGTCCGCGGAGGGCATCAGGCCGGCCGCCCGGCGGGACTGTCGGCCGGACCGCCGGCGGGACCGCCGGCGTAGGCTGCCGCGATCTCGGCGGCGACCCGGGCGTTGTTCAGCACCAGCCGGACGTTGGCGGTCAGCGACGCGCCGCCGGTCTCGCGGTGGAAGAAGTCCAGCAGGAACGGCGTCACCTGCTTGCCGGTCACCCCGGCCCGGCCGAGCGCGGCGAGCCCCGCGACCAGCGTGCGGTCGTGCAGGTCGCGGTCCAGCTCGTCGGCGGCCGGGATCGGATTGGCCACCACCAGGCCGAACCGGTCGGTACCCAGCTCCACCCGGGCCCGCAGCACCGCGGCCACCTCGGCCGGCGAGTCCACCCGCCAGTCCAGCCGGTGGCCGGAGTCGGCGAGATAGAAACCGGGAAAGGCGTCCGTCCGGTAGCCCAGCACGCCGACGTTGAGCGTCTCCAGCCGTTCCAGGGTGGCGGCCACGTCCAGGATCGACTTCACCCCGGCGCACACCACGGTGATCGGCGTCCGGGACAGCGTTGCCAGGTCGGCCGACTCGTCCCAGGTGTCGCGGGCCTGCCGGTGCACCCCGCCCAGGCCGCCGGTGGCGAACACCGCGATGCCGGCCCGGGCGGCCAGGTGCGCGGTGGAGGCCACCGTGGTGGCTCCGGTACCCCGGCGCGCGGCCAGGCTCGCCAGGTCGCGCACGCTGACCTTGACCACGTCCTCGGACCCGGCGATCTCGGCCAGCGCCGCGTCGTCCAGCCCGATCCGGGGCTGCCCGGCGACCACGGCGATGGTGGCCGGCACCGCGCCGCCGTCCCGGACCGCCTGCTCGATCTCGCGGGCGATGCCGAGGTTGTCCGGGCGGGGCAGCCCGTGGCTGATGATGGTGCTCTCCAGCGCCACCACCGGGCGGCCGGCGGCCAGCGCGGCCGCTACCTCGGGATGTACCTGCACGGTGTTCGCCTCGATCCGGTAGAGATGACGTCATGCCGACGAGCACGACGCTGGATCACGTCACCATCGTTGCCGAGGACTTCGGAGCCAGTCGGGCAGTCTATGACCTGCTGCTGGGCTGCCTGGGGCTGGCGCCGACCCAGGACTACTCCGATCCGGAGGGCGAGGACGGCGACCCGGGCACGGTGGCGGCGATCGGCTACGGCGATCCGGACGGCCGGCCGCTGCTGATGCTGGTGGCGGGCAGCACCGCCACCAGCGGTGCCCACCTGGCGCTGGCGGTCGGCGACCCGGCCCTGGTGCGGGCGGTGCACACCACCGCCCGCGACGCCGGCATCCCGGTGGTGCAGGCGCCGCGGGACTGGGAGGCCGACCAGTTGCACTACTACGGCACCCAGCTGCGCGATCCGGGCGGCAACGTGGTCGAGGTGCTGGTGCGCCGGCCCGCCGTCGAGGAGGCTTGAGATGAGCACCGATGCCGACCAGCCGGGCACTGATCCGTCGAGGATCGGTCCGGCCAGCCACCCACCGCTGGGTGCCGAGGTGCGGGACGCGGTGACGCCCCGCGCCGTCCTGCTGGTGGTGGCGGTGCTGGCCCTGCAACTGGGGTTCATCCTGTCCTACATCGGCGCCTTCCACTCGCCGAAGCCGCACCGCGTCCGGGTAGCGGTGGTAGCTCCGGCCCAGGTTCAGCCGGCGGTGCTCGAGCGGCTGGACGGCCTTGCCGGCGGACCGGTCCGGGCGGTCGCCGCGAGCGACGAGGCCGACGCCAAGCAGCGGATCCTGGAACGCGAGGTCGACGCGGCCTTCGTGCTCGACCCGGCCGGGACCCAGGACACCCTCTACACCGCGTCGGCGGCGGGCTCGGCGGTGGCGCAGGTGGTCACCGACATCGGGCGGCGGATCGAGGCCGCCCAGCAGCGCCAGGTCACCGTCGTCGACCTGCGCCCGCCGGCAGCCGGCGACGGCCGGGGGCTGTCCTCCTTCTACCTGGTGATCGGCTGGATGGTCGGCGGGTACCTGGCCGCCTCGATCCTCGGGGTGGCCGCCGGTGCCCGATCGCCCAGCCGCAACCGGGTGCTGATCCGGCTCGGTGCGCTGGCCCTCTACGCGGTCGCCTCCGGCATCGGCGGCGCGCTGATCGCAGGCCCCGTGCTGCACGCGCTGCCCGGGCACTTCTGGCAACTGGCCGCCATCGGAACGGTGGTGGTGTTCGGCGCGGCGGCGGTGACCACCGCGCTGCAGGTGCTGCTCGGCGTGCTCGGCATCGGGGTGGCGATCCTACTGTTCGTGGTGCTCGGCAACCCCAGCGCCGGCGGGGCGTACCCGACCGAGCTGCTGCCGCGTTTCTGGCGGGCGATCGGGCCGCTGCTGCCGCCCGGCGCCGGCACCA
>Ga0207708_10000010_pt1 | contig 227178 bp, 215 predicted proteins | sample KBSK5101metaG_FD_184340 | JGI IMG/M metagenome (GOLD analysis project Ga0207708, IMG submission 184340) | Corn, switchgrass and miscanthus rhizosphere microbial communities from Kellogg Biological Station, Michigan, USA - KBS K5-10-1 metaG... | ecosystem: Host-associated > Plants > Roots >...
GGAGATGGAGCAGGGGGCGAGCGACGGGAAACTGACGACGCGGCAGAAGGCGTACGACGAGAGCGACCTCGAAGGCGCGAACATCGTCATCGCCTCGACCGACGATCAGAGCGTGAACGAGCAGATCGCCGCCGACTGCCGGCGCCGCCGCATCCCCGTCAACGTCGTCGACGTCACGCCGCTCTGCGAGTTCATCGTCCCGGCGATCGTCGAAAGCGGCTCGATCCAGATCGCCGTCTCCACCGGCGGCAAATCTCCCGCGATCGCGCGCACGCTGAAGGAAGACCTGCAGCGCCTCATCGGCCCCGAGTACGCCGAAGTGAACGACCTCCTCGGCACGCTGCGCGACGGCGCGAAGGCGGTGCTGCCGACCGACGTCGATCGCAAGCGATTCTTCGACGGCATCCTCGCGCGCGGAGTCCTGCAGATGCTGCGCGAGGGGCGGCGCGCGGAGGCGCGCGACGCGATCGCCGCGGCATGCAGCGAGGCTGGTGTACCGGTCAGCGATGCAGTCGCAACCCTGTGCTAAGCTCCCCCGCCGCTCATGCCACTCCACGAAAAAACCGTCGTCGCCGTGCTGCCCGCCTACAACGCCGAGGTCACGCTCAAGCCGACTTACGATGACATCCCGCAGGACTGGGTCGACGAGATCCTGCTCGTCGACGACTGCTCGCGCGACCGCACCGTCGAGCTCTCGCGCGAGCTCGGCATCACCACCATCGTGCACCCGCAAAACCGCGGATATGGCGGCAATCAGAAGACCTGCTACCGCACCGCGATGGACCAGATGGGCGCCGAGATCATGGTCATGGTCCATCCCGACCATCAGTACGACCCGAAGATCATCCCCGAGCTCGTGAAGCCGCTCCTGCGCGGCGAATGCGACGCCGTCTTCGGCTCGCGCATGCTCGGCGGACGCCCCATCGAAGGCGGCATGCCGAAGTGGAAGTACTTCGCCAACCTCTTCCTCACGATGGTCGAGAACGCGACGTTCTACGTCTACCTCTCCGAGTACCACTCCGGCTTCCGCGCCTACTCGAAGCGCTACCTCGACACCGTCAACTTCGAGGCGAACTCCGACAACTTCGTCTTCGACACCGAGATCATCGCCCAGGGCGTGGCGAAAGGGATGCGGATCCGGGAAGTGCCGATCCAGACGCGCTACTTCGACGAGGCCTCGCAGGTCGGATTCTGGCGCGGCGTCCGGTACGGCCTGTCGATCCTGAAGACGATGTTCTATTACAAGCTGCACAAGAAGGGCATCTACTCGCACCGCATTTACCGCGACCGCGTGCCGTCGTCCACGGCGGCCGTGCAGACTTAGCCGCAGTGAACGCATCGCGACGCCACGACGTCCTCGCCATCTCCCTCCTCGCGCTCCTCGCGACGGTGTTCTTCATCGACGTCGTCATCGGCACGGGCAACTTCTACATGCGCGATCTCTCGCGCTATTACTACCCCGCCAAGCAGGTGCTGCGCGAGATCGTGCAGAACGGCGAGTTCCCCTGGTGGAACCGCTACTTCGGCGCCGGCCAGCCGCTCGCCGCGAATCCCGAGCACGAGGTGTTTTATCCGCTGACGTGGCTGGTGCTCCTGCCGAGCTATTACCTCGGCTTCCGCGTGCTGATCCTCGCGCACGTCTACATCGCCCTCTTCGGCATGTACGCGCTGCTCCGCTCGATGGACCTCCGTCCGCCGGCGGCGTTCTTCGGCGCGCTCGCGTTCGGGCTCGGCGGGATCTATCTCTCGTACATCAACCTGTTGCCGATCATGTTCTGCGCGGCGTGGCTGCCGCTGACGTGTCTCTTCGTGCGTAAGTTCCTGCTCGCGCCCTCGCTCCGCTATTTCGCGCTGGCGGCGCTCTTTCTCGGGTTGCAGTTCCTCGTCGGCGAGCCGACGACGGTGATGCAGACGGGCGTGCTCCTCGGCATGTACGCGCTGTATCGCGGCTGGTACGCGGCGCGCGACAACGAGCTCGGATGGACTTACGCGATTCCGGAGATGCTCTCGCGGGTCGCGTTCATCGGACTGATCTCCGCGGCCGCGTTCGCGGTCGGCGCGGCGCAGATGCTTCCGGCGCTCGATCACGTCGCCGACTCCGCGCGCTCGCGACCGTTCGACTTTTCGCTCGTCAGCGCGTGGAGCATGCCCTGGGCAAAGTACGCGGAGCTGATCTATCCGAACTTCATCGGGCACATCTCCATCAATCGGGTGATGTGGTACTGGGGCGGCGGTCTCTATCCGGGCATGGGCTCGCCGTTTCTGTTCAACATCTACAGCGGCCTGCTCATCACCGCGCTCGCCATCACGGCGCTGTTCATCCGCCCGCGCGGCGGGCGTTTCGTGCTGCTCCTCGTCGCCCTCTCCTCCGCGATCGCCCTCGGCGCACACACGCCCATCCTGCATTTTCTCTACAAGATCGGCGTCGCGCAGTCGATCCGCTATCCCGAGAAGTTCATCATGCTCGCGATCTTCGCGATGATCGTCTTCGGCGCGCAGATGCTCGACCGCCTGTTGGACGGCGATACCGCGCTGCGCGATGCGGCGATGGGCTTCGTGCTCGCGACGACGATCGTCGCCGTCGCGATCGCGGTCTCCGGCTTCACGCCGCTGTACGGCCAGGGATTATCGAAGGTGTGGGGGCTGACGAAGGGCGCCGCGGCGACGCGGATGATCTCGATTTCGCATTACGACTGGCTCGCCGCCGTCGCGCGCGGAGTCGTGTTGTTCGGCCTCCTGCGGCTCGTCTACGTCATCAAACGCCCGCTCTGGCTGATCCTCGCCGGCGTCTTCGTCCTCGCGGACCTCGGCCCGGTGATGCATCAGATCAATCCGCGCATGCCCGCGCGTTTCTTCACCGCGGCGCCGCCGGTCGTGCAGCAGCTGAACGCGAACCGCGGCGCGTACCGCATCTTCCACGAAGCCGACTGGTACGGCCGCGAGGCGCTGGCGCGTGAATACTTTTCGACCGGCGACGCCGTCTACTGGATCGTGCGCAACGGCATCATGCCGATGATCCCCGCCGGCCATCGCCTGTCGATGGTGATCGACCGCGACTACGACAAGACCGCGCTGCTGCCGACGCTCGATCTCATCGACAGCGTGTGGGATGTGAAGCGCTCCGGGCGGAAGGACTGGTGGCTGCCGTTCGCGGCGATGTCGAACTACTGGTATCGCGCCGAGTACCGTCCGTTCGCGCAGGAGAAGAAGCGGACGCGCGGGAACCTCAAGAGCTCGATGCCGATTCTCTTCCGCGAGATCCCGCAGCACTTCCCGCGCTACTACTTCGCCGAGCAGGTCGTGACGATCCGCGACCGCCGCGACTTCGTCGATCGTCTGATCAAACCGGGACGCTACCCGCTCTCGACGGCGTTCATCCAATCGCCGGCGTTCGTTCCCGCGCGTGGCGTCGTACGCGGATGGAAGGAGACGGCGAACACGGCGCAACTCGACGTCGACGCATCGGGCAAAGCGTTCCTCGTCATGAGCGTCACGCCGCACAAGTACTGGCGCGTGACCATCGACGGACGGCGCGTCGAGCCGGTGGTGACGAACATCGGCTATCAGGGAATCGTCGTCCCGGCGGGACGGCATCGCGTCGCGATGCGCTATCGCAACGACCTCGCCGCGAACGCGCTTTTCGTCTCCATCGCCATGACGATCCTGCTGATCGGCGCGGCTATGCTGCGGCGATGACGAACGATCCCGCGGCCGAGGCGGCGCGCAAACGGCGGCGCCATCGCAACGAGCGCATCGCGGCCTCGGTCCTCGTGCTCGTCCTGCTGATCGCCGTCGCCGCGATCATCCGCTGGAACAAAACGGAGGAGCGCGCGCTGCGCAGCGACCTGCGCTACATCCCGAAGGAAACCACGATCACGCCCGAGATCCTGCTGCTGCGCGACTACGTCCGCATCGACACCACCACCGCCGATGGCGTGTCGAAGGGAGCGCGCTGGCTCGCGGATCTCCTCGCCAAAAACGGCATTCAGTCGGAGCTCATCGAGTCGACGCCGGGACGGCTCAATGTGTACGTGCGCATCCGCGGCAAACAACGCGGCGGCGGCCTGCTCCTCCTCAATCACATCGACGTCGTACCCGCCGGCGCCGCCGCATGGAAGCACCCTCCGTTCAGCGGCGACATCGAGATGAACCAGCTTTGGGGACGTGGCGCTCTCGACATGAAAGGCATCGCGCTCTGCCACCTTCTCGCGCTCGCGAAACTGCAGCGCAGCGGACTCACGCCCGAGCACGACATCGCGTTTCTCGCATCGGGCGAAGAGGAACGCGGCAGCGACCAGGGAGTGAAATGGCTGCTCGCACATCGCCCCGATCTCTTCGAAGGCATCGCGTATGCCGTCACCGAAGGCGGGATCACCGAGGTCGTGAGCGAGCGGGTCGTGTACTTCGGCATCGAGGTCGGCACCAAGCAGCACGTGCAGACCTATCTCGACGCGCCGGGAGAAAAAGAAGTGCACGACGCGCGGATCGCGCTCGAGCCGTACATGACCTCGCGCGAGTCGCCGCGCGTGCTGCCGGAAGTGCGCCGCTTCTTTGCCGACGTCGCGCCGACGCGCATCGGCATGAAGCCGCTGCTCGAAGACATCGACCGCACGATTGCGCAGGGACAGACCTGGCGGCTCGCGTTTCCGTATCGCGAGCTGATGCAGAACTCGCTGCACGTCAGCGCGCCGTGGCGGGAGAAAGTCGGCTGGTCGATGTCGGTGCTGATGTCGAACCTGCCGGACGAGGATCCCGACGCGCGCGTGCGATGGCTGCAGACGATGGCCGCGCCGTACGGCATTCGCGTGCGCGTCGATCGCAAGGAAGGACCCGTTCCGTCATCGAGCACCACGACGCCGCTGTTCTCGATCCTCGCCGGCGAAGCGGAAGCGTTCTACGGCGTGCGCGCGGGCTCCGAAGTGCTCTACTCATCCGTCAGCGACTGCCGCTTTCTCCGCCCCCGCGGCATCGCCTGTTATGGCGTCTCGCCCTACCTCGTGGAGCTCACACAATCGCTCGCGATCCATCACGCGGACGAGCGGATTCGGGTCGACTGGTTCGGCAACGGGATCGAGTACTTCGGGCGCGTCCTCGAAGCCTGGGCGCGGCGCACCTGACAAAGATTGTCAATCCGGGCTGCAAAACTACGTCACAGAACCGAAAACAGGGTGGGACCAGCCCTGGCTAAGTATCGTGTTCTCAGTGACCTGATAATCCACCAGGAGTGGCAGTTCGATTGCCTTAGACGAGCCTCAGGAAAAAGGAGGAGTTCATGACGAAAAGGCAAAAGGGTTTCACCCTGATCGAGCTGCTCATCGTCGTCGCGATCATCGGCATCCTCGCTGCCATCGCCATCCCGAACCTGCTCACCGCCATGCAGCGGTCGAAGCAGAAACGGACCATGGCCGACATGCGCAGCATCGCTACGGCGTGGGAAGCGCGTGCGACGGATGTCAACTCGTACATCGCGTCGGGCGCCACGGTCGGCGGGGTCACGTACCTCGCGCCGACCGAGGGAATCAGCGCGAGCGTCGCGGCGAAGGTCGCCCCGACGTACATCAAGCGCGCCCCGTCGCAGGACGCGTGGGGACAGGAGTACCGCGTCGGCTACAGCGCGACTCAGTACAGCATCGAGTCGTGGGGTAAGAACAAGAGCGACGACACCGACGTCGCGAACTCGTCGAAGTTCGACTGCGACATCGTGTTCGCCGACGGTACCTTCGTCGCGTATCCCGAAGGCGTCCAGACTCAGTAACAGCGTCACTGGCTTCACCAACTTGGGGCGCCTCCTCATCGGGGGGCGCCCATTTTTCTGCAACCTCAATTCAGAATCGGAGCACGCGAAATGCAGAGAGAGCGCGGCTTCACTCTCATCGAGTTGCTGATCGTAGTCGCCATCATCGGCATCCTTGCGGCGATCGCGATCCCCAACCTCATCGACGCCATGCAGCGCGCACGGCAGAAGCGGACCATGGCCGACATCCGTGCCGTCGCCATCTCGTGGGAAGAACGCGCCGCCGACGTGAACGGCTATGCCGCCGCCGGTGCCGGACTCTCCTGGCCGGTGGCCGTTGCGGATGGAATCGACGGGCTGGTCCCGATCCTCCAGCCGACGTACATCCGCCGCGTGCCGGTCACCGACGCCTGGGGGCACAAGTTCGCCACGGCCTATGGATGCAACGACCACTGCTACTCGGTCGAGTCGTTCGGGAAGGACGGGGTCAACGAGAGCGAGACGCAGGGCAGCGTCATCCTCAGCTCCGACTACGACTGCGACATCATCTACGCCGACGGAACGTTCGTGAAGTATCCCGAGGGCGTGCAGACGCAGTAGCGGCTCACGCCGGCTGCTTGTCGCGGCCCGCGAGCATGCCGGCGTAGAACCGCTCGTGCGCGACGTGGGCGTCGCGATAAATCTGCGGGAACTGCGCGAGGTCCTTCGGCGCGACGACGAGGTTGACGCCGTAGAGGAACGCGGCGTTGCCGTCCAGCGTGCGGAGGCCATCGGCGACGAGGATGAAGAACGACTTGCGCCGGTCCGCCGGCACGATCGAGATCATCGGACCCATCGCCTCGAGCGGCGGAGCCGACGTCTGCGCGGGATGGATCAGCACGACCCGCGGAAACTCCTGCAGGAAATACTCGCGCGCCTTCGCCGCCTCGGCATGATGCACGGGCAGGAACCCGATCAGCTTCGCCGCCTGGCGCAGCACCGCGTCGTCCGCGCCGACGATCAGCGCCTTCTCGCCGAATTCGTTCTGATGATCCGCGACCTCCGGCTCTTCCTGGGCGGGAGGCGCCTCGGGATTGCGGCCGTCGACGGTCAGCTTCGTCTGGCACGCGGGACACGGAAACGTGACGACGCGCGGCGGCAGCTTCGCGGCGTCGAGCGGGATCGACTTCTGGCAGTTGGTGCAGGTGATCCGGATCGTCATCGCTACTCCAGCATCGACAGCATCGACTCGCCGTCCGAATCGCTCGCCGCGTTTTCCGGCTCGTCGGTCATGCGCAGCGCGAGGTTCGTCGGATTCGTCGCGTACGCCATCGCGGTCTCCTTCGTGATCACGCCGCTGTTCCAGAGCTTCTCGATCTCATCGTCGAAGGTCTGCATGCCGTCGACGCTGCCGTCATGCATCGCATCGAGCAGCGAGCGGCCCTCCGACTCGCCCCGCATGACGTAGTCGCGCGTGCGCATCGTCGACTTCAGCACCTCGAGCGCGGCGATCCGCCCGCCGCCGACTTTCGGCAGCAGGCGCTGGGAGATCACGTAGCGGAAGGACTGCGAGAAGCGCGTGCGGATCTGCGGCTCCTGGTCTTTCGGGAAGACGCCGATGATGCGGTCGATCGTTTTCGCGGCGTCGATCGTGTGCAGCGTGGAGAGCACGAGGTGGCCGGTCTCCGCGGCTTCCATCGCGATCTCGATCGTCTCGACGTCGCGCATCTCGCCGATGAGGATGACCTTCGGCGCCTGGCGCAGCGCGGCGCGCAGCGCCAGCGAGAACGTCTTCGTGTCCGAGCCCACCTCGCGCTGGTTCACGGTCGACTTGATGTGCTTGTGCATGTACTCGACCGGGTCTTCGATGGTGATGATGTGATACGCATGCTCCTGGTTGATCTGATGGATGATCGCCGCGAGCGTGGTCGATTTGCCGGAGCCGGTCGGGCCGGTGACGAGGACGATGCCGTTCTTCAGCTTCGAGACGTTCTGAATCTCCTTCGGCATCTTCAGCGACTCGAGCGACGGCACGCCCTCGGGAATGACGCGCAGCACGATCGCGTACGTGCCGCGCTGCGAGAAGACGTTCACGCGGAAACGCGTCTTCTGCGGGATCGAGTACGACAGATCGACGCTGCCGTTGGCGAGCAGCGCGCGCGTCAGCTCGCGGTCTCCGCGCAGCATGTGCAGCGCGAGGATCTCGGTCTGGAACGGCGTGAGACGCGGCAGTCCGGGAAAATTCACCGGCACCAGCACGCCGTCGATCTCCACCTGCGGCGGACGCCCCACCGAGAAGTTGAGGTCCGACACGCGATCCGAGATCCGAAGCATCGCCTCGAGAATCGCATCGAGGTTGAAGTTTTTCATCGGGCTCCTCGCGAACCGGCACATTGTAGACTCTCCGGCCATGTCCCTCATCGGCATCGACCTCGGCGCGCGCAGGATCGGAATCGCGGTCAGCGACTCCGGCGTGGTCGCCACGCCGCATTCGGTGCTGCGCAACGAAGGAGACGTGATCGCGAAGCTGGAGCATCTCGCGCAGGAGCTCGAGGCGGAGACGTTCGTCCTCGGCATTCCGCGCCGCCCGCATCCCGGCAGCGGCGAGCAGAAGTTCCGCGACTTCGCGGACGAGCTGCGGCAGAGAACCTGCAAACAGGTCGTGCTCTGGGATGAGAGTCTCTCCACGGTCGAAGCGATGGAACAATTGCGCGCCGCCGGACGCAATCGGCGCGAGGCGCAGAAGGACATCGACATGCACGCGGCCGCGGTGATCCTGCAGTCCTATCTCGACCGCAAGTCGACTTCGACAGCGGCTGGGAGGACGTCATAGCACGCCGCGCCTCCTCGAAACGCGGCTGCCGCAAAGTCGGCCAGTCGCTGCTGACCATCGCCGTCTTCGCGATCATTCTCGGCATCGGCGGCGGCTGGTTTTTCTGGCGCGCGGTGCGGACTCCGTACAAGGGCTGGAGCGAGCCCGCGAAACGCGTCGAAGTGCGCCGCGGTCAGAGCACTTCGCTCATCCTCCAGCAGCTCCGCAAGGCCGGCGTGCTGCGCGACGAATGGATTCCGCTCGTCTACATGAAGCTCCTGCGCGGACGCGATTCGCTGAAAGCCGGCGTGTACGAGTTCGACAAACCGATGTCGCCGATCGACGTGATCGAGAAGCTCGTACGCGGCGACGTGGTGCTGAAGACGATCACCGTGCGCGAGGGGCTCGATCGCTTCGCGATCGCGAAACTCTTCGCCGCCGAGGGACTCGGAACCGAGGAGCAGTGGCGCAGGGCGACGGATGATCCCGATCTCGTGCAGGACATCGCACCCGAGGCGCCGTCGCTCGAGGGATACCTCTTCCCCGACACGTACAAATTCAATCCCGGCACACCCGCGAACACGATCGTCAAAGCGATGGTGGCCAACTTCCGCCAGCACTGGGGCGGCGAGATCGCGTACATCACGAACGGCCTCGACGTGCATCAGACGGTGACGCTCGCGTCGATCGTGGAGACCGAGGCGCAGCAGCCGCAGGAGCGTCCCATCGTCGCCTCGGTGTATCTGAACCGCATCCGCAAGCGCATGCTTCTCGGCGCGGATCCGACGGTCATCTACGCGCTCAAGCTCGCCGGCCGCTGGGACGGCAACATCCGCAAGGCGGACCTGCAGATCGACTCGCCGTACAACACTTACCGCAAGCCCGGCCTCCCGCCCGGCCCGATCGCGAACGCCGGCCTCGCATCGCTGCGCGCCGCCGCCGCCCCCGCGACGACGCCGTATCTCTACTTCGTCGCGCGCAACGACGGCTCGCACGTCTTCGCCACCAACGCCGCCGAGCACAACGCGAACGTCGAGAAGTTCCAGCGCCAGTACTTCCGCGATCAGCGCGCCGCCGCGAAAAAGGGGAAATAGTTGCCTTTCTGCTATCCTTCCAAATTCAGCCAATACCTCTCGGGGGTCCAAACGCACCATGGCCGCGCGGAACAAGCCGTTCGATCAGTTCGGTCCGTACATTCTGTTCAAAAAACTCGAGACGGACTCACTCGGTGAGCTCTGGCGCGCGGGGCGTGTCGAAGGCGGGCAGCTCGGGACGACCGTCGCGCTGCGGCGGCTGAGCGGCGGCAATCGCGCGGCGCTCGCGGCGAACGCGCAGTCGGTATCGGAGCTGCTTCCGCAGCTCAGCGGCACGTCGTTCGCGCGCGATCAGGTCGTCGGCGTTCTCGACGGCGTTCCCTTCATTGCCTACAGCTACGCGGGCGGACGCTCGCTGCGTCACATCATCGACCGCGCGCGCGGCGGCAACGGCGTCCCGCCGAATCCGCTCCCGCTCGATCAGGCCATCATCATCGCCGAGAAGATCGCGCTCTCGCTCGCGACGGTCGCCGATCTGCGCGACGGCGGCGGCGCGCGGCTCTCGCACGGCGCGCTCATTCCGCAGTTCATCTGGATCACCGACGACGGCGAGATCCGCGTCGCGGGCCAGCAGCTCGGCACCGGACTCATGGCCTCCCTCGGCGATCCGAAAATCGCGACTGACATCGGCCGCTACTTCTCGCCCGAGTCGCGCACCGGCGCGCCGCAGTCGAAGACCGCCGACGTCTACTCGATGGGCGCGATCCTCTTCCTCCTCGTCACCGGCCAGGAGCCGCCCGACGCGGCGACGGCGAGCGCGTTCGGCGCCGCGGTGCGAGCGGCGAAGACGATGACCGGCACGTCCGTTCCCGACGACATCCGCGTCATTCTCGACAAGTCGTTCAACATCGATCCGTCGATGCGCTACGCGTCGGTCGGCGACATGAAAACGGCGCTCTCCGCGCTCGCGCACGGCGGCAAGTATTCGGCGACGACGTTCAATCTCGCGTTCTATCTCAGCAACCTGTTGAAGAAGGAGATGGAGAGCGAGGCCATCGACCGCGACAAGGAGTCGAAGGTCAACATCGCTCCGTATCTCGAAGCCCCGGTGCGTCCTTCCGCTCCGGCGCCGGTCGCGGAGCGCGTGGATGCGCCGCCGATGTTTCTCACCGAGGAGCCGAAGAAGAGCAAGCTCCCGCTGGCGATTGCGGCGATCGTCGTGCTCGCGCTCGCCGCCGGCGGCGCGTACATGGCGCTGAAGAAAAAACCGTCCGCGACGCAGACCGTTGCCGCGGCGTCCACCGTTCCGGCGCCCGCGCCAAAGCCGCGCGTCATCTCCGAGCCGATCGTGGCCTCGGCATCGACCAGCACTGCGCCAGTCACGGCCACTACCGGCTCCGATGCGGAAGCGCAGAAACGCGCGTTCGAAGACGCGGTGAAGCAGAAGATGCAGGCCGAGATGATGAAGCTCCAGACCGACTTCATGTCGGAGCTCAAGTCGAAGCAGTCGAAGACCGCGCCGGTCGCCGCCGCGCCGGCACCCGCTCCGGCGCAAGTCGAAAATGAACGCCCCTCGATGACCGCCGCGCAGCTCGATCAGCAGCGGCGCGACGTCACGCCGGCGGAGAGCACGCCCGCGCCGGTCATCACGCAGACGCAGGCCGCGGCTCCGGTGGTGGTTCCCGCGGCCGTGCCGGCGCCGGCCGCGTCGACGGTTCGCGAAGGCGACGTCGTCGACGTCGGCGACCTCGATTCGCTGCCGAAGCCGCTGCGTCCGATCAATCCGATCTATCCGCCGATCGCGCGGCAGCAGAAGATCGCGGCGACGATCATCGTCAGCGCGCTCGTGAACGAGAGCGGTCAGGTGATCGACGTGAAAGTGCTGCGCGGCGACGGACGTTTCGGCTTGAACGATGCGGCCGTGCGCGCGATGCGGGCGGCGCGCTTCTCGCCGCCGGTCAAGGAAGGGAAGCGCGTGAAGACGTGGTTCCCGCAGACGATCTCGTTCCAGCCGTAACGGCGAGCGCGTCGAGACGCAGCCCGAGCTCGCGCGTGTCGTTCGGCGCGCGCACGACGCGGCTGGTCTCGATCACCAGCTCGCGCACCGGCCCCGTCTCCCACGTCCGCTCGAGCGTGCCGCGCTGCGCGTCGATGCGCTCGAGCAGGCGCCCATCCACCTGCACGCTGATGATCGCGCGCTCCGGCACCGCGAGTCGCAGCGAGAGCCGTGCGCCCGCGGGCAGGATCGCGCGCGACCGCGCTCCCATCCACCGCCACGGCGCGAGCGGCGGACCTTCCTCGCCGTACCACCCTTCGGCGAACACGATGCGCGGCAGCGGAGTGATCGAGGTTTCGAAGTAGCGCTTCCGCGCGATCGCGCCGAGGCGCGTGGCGTCGCGGCGGAAGAGAATCGCGCCCGGACCTTCCGACCAGAGCACGACCCGCGCGCGCTCGTGCATCGTCGCGATCGGAAACGGATTCGCCGGCGGGCGCGTGTAGCCGTGAAGCAGCAGTTCCGCGTGCGGCCCGAGGCGCTCGTCGACGTAGACGATCGACGTCGATGGCGGCAGCTTCGCGCGAATGTACTCGCTCGCCGCGACGGGCGGAGAGGGCGTGCGGTGCACGACGCGCAGCGCGGGCCACGTCCAGACGATCATCAGCGCGAGCACGCCCGCGAGGACGAACGTGCGCGCCCTGCGCGCGACTTCGAGACCATCCGCGGCGAGCAGCGCGAAGAGCGGCATGTACGCGATGGAGAAGCGGCTCACGCTGTGGAAGTCGAGATAGAGCCAGGCGAAGAGACAGAACGGACCGAAGATCGCGAGCGCGAGGAACGTATGGCGCGTTCTTCGCCACAGCGCCGCGAGCACGAGCAGCGTGACCGCCGCGTTGATCGCCGGAGCGCGATACGGCCGGAGAAAGAAATCGTCCGCGACGCGAAAAAGCGACGGCCGGATCGGACTCAGAAACGAGTCGACTTCGCGGATGTAGCGCGCGTGCCCCGTCAGCGTATCGCGATACGCCGCCCACCCGCCGCTCGCCATCGCCGCGGCTCCGTAGCTCGCGACGATCACGATCCCCGCGATCAGCGCGGCCGCGATCGCCGCGCGGCCGCGCGCGCGAATCAGGGGAACGAGGGCCATGAGAAGGCTTTGGGGTCGGAAGCCGGCGGCGATGCCGAGTGCGAGGCCGGAGGAAGGGGCGTGTCGCAACAGCAGCGTCGTCGCGACGAGCGACAGCACCATCGACGGGACGTCGCTCAGCGAGGTGCCGCCGTAGAACCAGACGTTCGGCATGAACGCGAGCAGCAGGCCCGCCGCCATCGCCACGAAGTGCGGCGCGCGGAGCTCGCGCGCGAGAAAGTACGCGGCGGGAAAGACGAACAGCGAGGCGACGAAGGAGATCGCCTGCAGTGCGTGAAAGTCGTCGAGAGGGATCAGTTTCGCGAGTCCGATGAACAAGGGAAAGCCGGGCGGGTGCGGGTGATAGAAGCGCACGTCGTAGTCGCGAATGGCCAGCGCGAACAGCGCCTCATCCCAGTCCCACAGCGTACGCGACAGCGCGGGCCAGCGCGTGATCGCGACGCCGAGCGCGGTCAGCCAGACCGTCACGCGCTCGGCGCGCGTCATGGCGCCGGCGACCATGACAAGCCGTCGATGCGCAGGCCGAGGTCGCGCGAGTCGGTCGACGTGCCGAGACGCGCGGGATTCACGGAGGCGCTCGTGAGAATGCGCAGCTCATTCGGCGCGTCGGTGCGCGACGGAACCGTCCAGGTCTTCTCGATGTTCGGCGTCGAGCCGGTGAAGCGCTCGATCGTCGCGCCGTTCATGCGCACCTCGATCGTCGGCGGCGCAGCCAGCGCGTCCAGCGGGACGTACATCCGCAGCCGCAGCTTTCCCTTCCCGCGAAGCACCGGAAGGGTAGACACCGACTCGCCGGCCATCCAGCGGAACGACCCCTCGTCGCCATGCCACCCCGCGCCGAACTGGATCCGCGACGCGACGCGGCCGACCGAAGCCTCGAAGTTGCGGCGGCGGATGATCTTCCAGAGCCGGTTCGCGTGCGGCCAGACGAAGTTGTGCGCGTCAGGCACCACCTTCAGATCGACGACCCACGCGTCGCCCGACATCAGCGAGATCTGCTCCGGCTCGTCGAAGAACATCATGCTGGGACGCCCGCCCAGGAAGAACTCGCCCTGCGGCCCGATCCCGCCGTTGACGTACACCCGCTCGCCCGCCGGCACGTTGCGCAGCACCCACTCGAGCGCCGCGACCGGCGGCGAGTCGCTCGTCCGCTGCAGCCGCAGCGCGGGCCAGGTCCAGATCGCGAAGACCGCGGCGACGAGCGCGCACAGCACGGCCTGCACACCCGCGCGACGCCGCGCGATGAGTCCGAGCGCGTCGGCGGCCAGCAGCGCGTGCACCGACATGTACGGAATCGCGTAGCGCGCCGCAGTCTCGACGTCGAGGTTGAGCCAGGCGACGATCGCGAAGGGGACGAAGATCGCGAGCGCGAGCAGCGGCGGCCATCGGCGCTTCACGATCGCGGACACGAGCGAGATCAGCGCGAGCGCCGCCAGCGCGACCATCTGCTGCCGCTGGCTCACCGGCCAGAGAAAGAACACCTTCGCGACGTCCCGCAATGGCGCGCGATACGGGTTGTGATACGAGTCGATGTCGTGCACCCACTTGCTCTGCGCGCGCACGGCGTCGAGGTAGCGCTCGTACGAGCCCGACGCGAGCGCCGCGCCGGCGTAGCTGCCGGCGGCGATCGCACCGCCGAAGAGGATCGCGAGAAGCACGCTGACGAACGATTTGCGCACGCGTGCCACCGTCGCCATCAGCGCGGGCACGAGCCCGATCAGCAGGTTCGTCGGCCGAAAGCCGGCGGCGATGCCGAGCAGAATCGCGCCGAGGAGAAACGCGCGCGTGTCGCGCCGCCCGCGCAGGAGTAACGCGCACGCGGCGAAGCAGGCTGCCGTCGCGGGGATGTCGCTGAATCCCGTGCCGCCGTAGACCCAGACGTTCGGCAAAAACGAGAAGATCGCGGCGCCGCCGGCGGCGGTGGCGAAGTCGAAGCCGAGCTCGCGCGCCAGGAAGAAGAGCGCCGGGAAGATGCAGAACGCGCCGAGGATGACCACGACCTGCAGCGAATGAAACTCGGAAATGCCGAGGAGATGAAACAGCTTCGCCGCGGCGATGAAGAGCGGATAGCCCGGCGGGTGCGGGTGGTGATCCATCACGTTGTACTCGCGGACGCCGAGGGAAAAGAGCGCTTCGTCCCAGTCGAAGAGCGACCGCGACACGGCGAGAAGGCGGGTCAGCGCGATGACGAGGGTGAGGACGAGGAAGATGGTCTTCTGCGGCCGCGACAAGAGGGCACCATTCTCGCAGAATTGCCGCGCACGATGCCGATCCGGGGCGTGCGACGCCGTTGGTACCTCGATCATCACGGCATCCGGCGTGAAGGCACGAAGGCGTCGGGCTTCGGCTATCACCTGCCCGACGGCTCACCGATCAGCGATGAGAAAGCCCTCGCCCGGATCCGAAAGCTGCGCATTCCGCCGGCGTGGAAGGACGTGCGCATCGCGCGCGGCGACTCCGCGCCGCTGCAGGCCGTCGGCGTCGACAAAAAGGGGCGCACGCAGTACCTCTATCACGCGCGATTCCGCGCGCAGCAGGAGGAGGCGAAGTTCCGGCGCGTCGTGGAGTTCGGCGAGTCGCTGCCCGCGCTGCGCCGCCGCGTCCGCGCGGATCTGAAGGGCAGCTCGCTCGAGCGGCAGCGCGTGCTCGCGGCGATGGTACGACTGATCGACCAGGGCTTCTTCCGCATCGGCAACGACAAGAGCGCGAAATCGGAGTCGACGTACGGACTCTCGACGATCCGCGGTTCGCACGTGAAGGTCGACGGCGATGCCGTGCTGTTCGACTACGTCGGGAAGTGGAAGAAGAAACAGAAGCGCGCCATCAAGGACCGCGACGTGGCGGCGGTGGTGGAGCAGCTGAAGAAGCTGCCCGGCCCGGAGCTTTTTCCCGTGAAGGACCGCCACGTCAACGACTACATCCAGGCCAGCATCGGCAGCGACTTCACCGCGAAGGACTTCCGCACGTGGGCCGGCACGCTGCTCTGCTCGATCGCGCTGGCGATGCAGGGCCAGGGCGCGACCCGCACGGAGCGCAAGCGCCGCATGCGCAACGCCGTCAACGCGACCGCCGAGCAGCTCGGCAACACGCCCGCCGTCTGCCGCTCGTCGTACATCTGCCCGCGCCTCCTCGACGAGTATCTCGAAGGCAAACCGTTCGAGATGCTCCGCAAGACGCGCCGCGGATCGCCGGTGGTGCGCTCCGGACTCTCGCTCGAGGAGAAGGCGCTGCTGAAGTTCCTGCGCGAGACGATCGCGGACAGGCGGCGCGCCCCGCGCGCCGCCTGACGTCGCGTTAGAACGTCTCTCCGATCCAGAAGCTCGTCCGGAATCCGCCGTCCGTGTCCTTCAGGTCGAAGCGTTTCGCAAAGTCCCAGTTGAGCTGCAGGCCCCAGAACTGGAAGGACAATCCCCATCCCACCGAGGCCTTCGCATCCTGCAGGCGTCCCTCGTCATCGCGGAAATTGAAAGACTGTCCGTCGAAGTGCGCGGCGCCGATGTCGGCGAAGATCACGCCGCGGATCTGCTGCAGCACGATGATCGGCGTCGCCAGCACGTCGACGAGCGGGAAGCGGAACTCGAGGTTCGCGAACGCCGCGTGCTGTCCGACGAATGAGCGGAAGTCATAGCCGCGCAGCGTGTTCAGGCCGCCGAAGTAGTACACGTTCGGCGCGTTTCCTTCCGACCACGCGCCATAGAACCGCGCCGCGAAGAGCGTGCGCGCGCTGATCTGGAAGTACTCGCGCCAGTCGAGCGTCAGGTCCGTCGCCAGCGCGCCGCCTTCCTTCGTGTCCATCGCGTAGTCGGCGCTCAACTGATAGCGCCGGCCGGAGACGGGGCCGAAGAATTTCCAGACCGCGCTGTCGCCGCTGAAGGTCGAGCTGACGATCGGGAAGTTGTCGTTGCGCTTCACGTACTCGCCGATGGAGAAGTCGGGGTAGTAGTAATCGCGGCTCATGAAGCCGACGCCGGTGTCGATCCGGTGATAGCGGCTGAACGGATAGCTCACGAGGCCGAGGGCGCCGGTCTGGCGGAAGAGCTGCCGCCGGTCGAACTCGAAGGTCTCCGGGTCCTGCGTGTAATAGAACGAGCGGTTGTCGAAGAGACGCGCGCCCCAGTTGAGGCGCTTGCGCACGTCGAGATAGAGGAAGTCGAAGTTCGAGAATGTCGAGACGGAGTCGAGCGACGCGATGAAGCGGCGGTCGCCGAGCATGTCGCTCATGAAGATCGTCGAGCGCGAGACGAAGAGCTGATCCGACGTGACGCCGGCGTTGACCTGCACGTCTTCGACGAAGAGCTTGAAGCCGCTCGTTCTCTCGATCTTCTCCTCGTCGATGAAGAACTCCGAGGTCGAGCGGAACACGGAACGGTCCTCGGCGAGAATCGGCGCGGACGGCAGCGTCGTCTTCTCCGCCTCGTGCAGCGGCTTGTCCGTCGTCGCGGAGTAAAGGCGCCATCCGCCCTTGTAATACGACGCGAACACCATCCGCTCGCGGTTGTTCTGCCCCGTGAACACCAGCGGGTTGAAGCAGCCGCCGACGACGTCGGTGTACTGCAGCAGATCGCCGTTCGTCAGATCGAGCGAGTAGATGTTGAACGCCGCGAAGTTGGTCGGGTCGGCAGGCGGCAGGTCGCCCTCGCGGCGCGCCGCATTCTCGGCCTTCTCGAGCGTCGCGACCGCCGACTCGACGTTGCGGCCGGTCTGCTTGTCGGACGCGAAGAAGATGCGCTTGCCGTCGGGACTGAAGTACGCGTCGATGTCGTTCCAGTCGCCGTTCGTGAGCTGGAAGCGCTCCTTCGTATTGGCGAGATTGAGCTTGTAGAGCTTCGCGTAGCGCTCGCCGACCGATGAGTAGACGAGCCACTTGCCGTCCGGCGAGTACACCGGCGCGCCGTCGTAGAACGAGTCGCCGGTGATGTTGGTGATGGTGCCGCTCTCGAGGTCGTACGTGAAGATGTCGGACTGATTGCCCATGATCGCGGCGAAGGCGATCTGGCGGCCGTCGGGCGAGAACGTGGGGCTCAGCTGCTGCTCGACCTGCATCGGGATCGTTTTGATGATCGCGCCGGTGAGCGGATTGAGGAGCAGGAGATCGCGACCGCGCTCGCGGCGGACGAAGAGCGCGATCTGATCGCCGTTCGGCGACCATGCGACGTCGCGTCCCATCATCGGGCCGGTGGTGTACGACTGGACGATCGGGTATTCGTAGCGGCTGGTATATCCCGCGGTGAGGTTGCGCAGCAGCCGCCGCTCGGGGATGTTGAACATCACCAGATCGACGTCCTGCTTGTAGTCGGTGAATGCGACGAGCAGGTCGCCGGACGGAGACACGGTCGGCGCGATCTCGTCGCTCGGACGCTCGGGATCGATCTTGAAGACGTCGCCGTACTCCTGCGGCTCACCCTTCGCGATGAGCGCCGGCAGGTACTGCTTGCGGAGCCACGTGCGGAAGCGCGTGTCGAATTCGTCGGGGGTGACGTTGAAGGCGCGCTTGAGCGCGCGATCGACGCTGCTGCCGAGGGTGTTGCGGTATTCGTAAATGAAATCGCGGAGACCGTCCCAGCCGTATGTCTGCTGCATGAACTCGAAGACGGCGTGTCCGAAGCGATACGCGAAGTAGCCCTGCGGGTTGAGCGTGATGCGCGGCACACGATCGGTGACGACGGCGTCGCGCAGCACCATGCGGTCGCGCGTGTCCTCATCCTCGCCCATGAACGAGGCGAGGCCTTCCATCAGCCACGTCGGCGGGTTGGCGGTGATGTTCTTGCCGAACTTGCCCTGGAACAGGATCTCGTATTCGAAGATGTGCGTCAGCTCGTGCTTGACGAGCTCGAGCAGTTCCTCGTCGGGCATGTCGACCGGGAGCACCATCCGGTTCTTCACCGGTTCCGCGAACGCGCCGACTCCCTCGGGGATGAAATTCAGCATCACGTTCGACTGCTCGAACGCCGAATGCGTGTGGTAGAAGATCATCGGGATCTTCTTCGAGATCTGGAAGTTGAATTTCTGCGAGAGATCGAGATACGCGCTCTCCGCCGTATCGACGACGCGCTGCAGCTGATCGCGCTCCTCTTCATAGAAATAGAAGTCGAAGTGCGTCGAGTGGTAGACGCTCCACTTGTAAGAGTCGTAGACAATCTTGTTCTGCCCGAACGGATAAGCGGGCGCGGCGGCCAGGATGATAAAGACGAGGAGAGCAACGAGTCGCTTCATGGAGCCTCCTGCGGCGTGCAGCATCATTCCGTGAATACGTAGCGGGCGGCGGACGTCTCCTGGGAGACGAAGATGCCGACGAGCTGAGTCTCAAGCGAGCGGAGATTTTCGAAGAGCCCGAGGATCTCGTCGTAGTTGCGCTGGTCGAATTCCTTGAAGTCGCGGAAGTTTTCCTCGATCACGAGCTCGCCGGTGTCGGCGTTGAAGACCGCGAGGTCGATGTCGAACACGAAGCCGGTCGACTCGACGAGCACCTGCCGGTAGAACGTGCGGCCGTCCGCGGGCGAGGTGTACTCCTCGGTGCGATAACCCGACTTGTCGTTGATGTCGAAGTCGACGATGCCGGTGACGATGAAGTCGGCGCCGGTCCGCGCGCCGATCTCTTTCCAGTAATCCTTCGCCGCTTCGAGCGACTTGAGGTCGGTGCCGGGAAGGCGCGTCTGCGGAACGTCGACGATGCGGAGCTTCGTCGATTTGCCGATCTGCTTGCGGAGGTAGCGGTTGAACTCCGCCTGCACGTCGACTTTGGCGGCGCGGTCGTTTCGCTTCTCGCCTTTCGACGCGATGATGAACGGCGCGATGGCGACTTTCTCGTCGCCGCTGATCTGCAGCTTCGGCTTCACGGGGAGTTTGAGCTTGACCTCGAGCACGCTCGCGAAGGCGGAGAGCGGCAGCAGGAGCGCGAGTGCGGCGGCGGTGCGTTTCATTCGAAACCTCCGGGAGGCGGCGACGTGACGGTCGTCGCGGTGGTATCGGTCGGCGCGGGTTTCGCCGTCGTGGTCGCAGGCGGTGTCGGCTGCCCGCGTTTTTTCGCGCGCGAGGTGAACTCGACGAAGCGGCTGTAGTTCTTCTGAATGTACTGGTTGGCGCGATCGAGGCGCAGCGCCTCGCGGTACTCCTTCGCGGCGTTGTCGAAGTCGCCGTTGGCCTCGTAGGCGACGGCGAGGTTGTTGTGCGCCATCGCGTCGTCGGGCTGCATCTCCACGGCGCGCTTGAAACGGAACATCGCCTCGCGCCAGAGGTTCATCTTCGCCATACGCACGCCGAACTGGCGCTGCGTTTCGGCCTTCGACGTGTCGCTGCCCGAGCGGCAGCCGAAAGCGACGACCAGGAGGAGAAGGATCGACAACGTCGTCGCGGTGAACGCCCGCTTCATTTGGACTCCTTCATTCGGAAGAAACGTTGGCTGATGAAAGTCCGGCGATTATACTGCGCGGGTTCCCACCGTCCGCGGACCGCCGTCCGCGCCGCTCCGCCGTCCCGCACCAGTTCACACATGAATGACTCGCCTTCGCGCGATCTGCTGATCGCGCTGTCGCTGCTGCCGTTTCTCACTCCGAACCGAACCCGCCTGCTTTTCGAGAACTTCGAATCCGTCGAGACCGCGTGCAATGCGTCTCACGGGCTGCTGCAGGGATTGCTGAGCGTAACCCCGCAGCAGGCGGCGGACGTTAAGAATCCGTTACGAGAGTCCGCCGCACAGAACCACGTCGCGGAGCTGCGCGAGCGCGTGATCACGCGCATCGATCCCGAGTATCCGCGGATGCTGCTGGAGATCGCGGATCCGCCGCTGGTGCTGCATTTCCGCGGCAACGCGTCGCTGCTCGCGCGTCCCGGCGTGGCGATGGTCGGCTCGCGCCGCGCGTCGCCGTACGCGATCAACGCCGCGCAGCACCTCGCCGCGCAGGTCGCGTCGGCGGGGCTGACCGTCGTCTCCGGCCTCGCGCGCGGCGTCGACGCGGCCTCGCATGTCGCCGCGCTCGATGCCGGCGGCACGACGATCGCGGTCCTCGGCACGGGGATCGACATCATCTATCCCCGCTCGCACGCGCGGCTCTTCCGCCGCATTGAAGCCGGCGGCGTGATCGTCAGCGAGTTTCCTCCCGGCACGCCGCCGCGGCCGGAGCACTTCCCGATCCGCAATCGCATCATCTCGGGCCTCACGCACGGCACGGTGATCGTGGAGGCGACAAGGCACAGCGGCTCGCTGATCACGGCGCGGATGGCGGCGGAACAGAATCGCGAAGTGTTCGCGGTGCCGGGCTCGATCTTCTCCGCCGGCTCGGAGGGAACGCATCGCCTGATTCAGTACGGCGCGAAGCTCGTGCACGACGTGAACGACATCCTCGAGGAGCTGCCCGGCGAGTTGCGCGTCGTGCAAACGGCGCCGGAGGAACCGGAGTCGCCGCTGCGCGAGGTGCTCGCGATGCTGAGCCGCGACGAAGGCACGCACATCGACGCGCTCGGCGGAAACGTCGCCGAGGCGCTGCTGCAGCTGGAGCTGGACGGATGGATTCGCGCGCTGCCGGGAGCGAGGTACGTGCGAGTGCGCTAGGAGAGGCCGATCAGGTCTTCGCTCTCGCGCGCGTTCTTGATGGTCACCGCGAGAATCGCCAGCGGCACGCCCCACGTCACGACGCGGCGGAAGATCTTCGGCATGCCGAAGCCGACGAGCACGCCGAGGACCGCCCCGCCGGCGATCAGCTGCGGCGCCCACGTCGTGGCGAGCGTCTTCGGGTCGAGGTTCGTGCGGAGATGGCGATCGAGCTCGTCGATGCGATCACCCACTCCGTCGCGCGCGCGCACGATGGTGCGCTCGATGGACTGCTTTTCCTGATCCTGATCCGCCATTTATCTGCTCCTCGCGCGCGCGACGTCGGCCTTCAAGGCGTCGATGTCGGTCTTGATGTGCTCGATCGATTCGTTCGGGACGAAGTTCACTTTCTCGAGCTTCTTCTTCCCCATCATCACCAGCACGCCCGCGGCCGCGAACAGCAGCAGCGTGACGATCAGCGACGACAGCCACGCCGGGACGCCGAGCGCCACGAGGCCAAGGGTGATGGTCACGAAGAGAAACGCGAGGCCGATCAGCGCGCAGAACAACGCGCCGGCCATCAGCGCCGCGCCGCCGCCCAGCTTCGCGGCCGCGTCCTTCAGTTCGAATTTCAACAGCGCGATCTCGCTGCGCAGCAGCAGCGACAGATCCGCGGTCAGGTCCCGGATGATCGTTCCGAGCGTCCGTTCGGCCTCGGATGCGGTGTAAGTGCTCATGATGAACTTCCGTACAGCAAGACGTTTACCAGCGCGCGGAGTCTATCGCGTAGACTGCGGCGCGTGAGCGACGTCGTCGAGCTGGTGAAGGATTTCCGCTTCGAGGCGGCGCACTGGCTGCCCAACGTCCCCGAAGGACACAAGTGCCGCCGCATCCACGGCCACTCCTTCCGCGGCGAGGTCGCCGTCCGCGGTCCGCTCGACCCGAAGCTCGGCTGGGTCATGGACTTCGCGGACCTCAAGCGCGCCGTCGAGCCGCTCGTCAACCGCCTCGACCATTACATGCTCAACGATCTCGAAGGCCTCGAAAACCCCACCGCCGAAAACCTCGCCGTCTGGATCTGGCGGCAACTCGCTCCCCACCTCCCCAACCTGCACCGGGTCACGATCGAAGAGACCTGCACCTCGCGGTGCCATTACTGGGGGTCAGGTCTGGAATTTCAACCTTAGGCGACAACGCGACGTGCGCGCTCTCGCGCAGGTTCCATCATCACCGGCTGGCGCAGCGCTGCGACTGCAGCGCACCATCAAATGGCGCGCCTGCGGAAAAAGGTTGAAATTCCAGACCTGACCCCGACTTAGCCGACTTACGCGCGGGCGCGGAGGGGGACGAAGCGGACGGCGTCCAGGCGCTGGCGGGTGACGTGGCCGGCGCGGCGCTCGATGAGCCAGAGGTGCTGGAGGTCGGGGGCGCCGACGGGGATGACGCAGCGGCCACCGTCGGCGAGCTGGTCGACCAGGTCTTCGGGCAGGTGTTCGGGGGCGGCGGCGGAGAGGATGGCGTCGAAGGGGGCGTGGTCGCGGAAGATCTCGACGCCGTTGCCGACGGCGAGGACGACGTTGGTGAGGGCGAGTTTGGCGAGGCGCTCTTTCGCGACGGCGGCGAGCTCGGGCTCGACTTCGGCGCTGTAGACGATGCGCGCGAGGCGGGCGAGGATCGCGGTCTGGTATCCCGACCCCGTCCCGATCTCCAGCACCTTCTCGTCGCCCTGCAGCCGGAGCATCTCCGTCATCAGCGCGACGATGAAGGGCTGCGAGATGGTCTGGCCGCGCACGAGGGGCAGCGGCGAGTCCTCGTACGCGGCGGTGCGGAGGTGCGGCGGGACGAACTGCTCGCGGGGAACGGAACGGAGCGCTTCGAGGACGCGCGGCTCGGAGACGCCGCGAGCGATGATCTGCTCGCGGAGCATCCGGTCGTTGGGGCCCTCGGTCACTTCGGCTGGTAAGGCGTGAAGAACGCCTTCATCTCCCCTTCCTGACGCAATTCCGCGGCCGTCTTTGGACGCCTGGCCTCACGTACCTTGTACGCGAAATACGATGCAACCGCCAGAATTAACGTCACGACAATCGAGACGAAGATAACAGTAGTTAATATATTGATCCAATCGAATCTCATTTTAGATGCGTCCTTTTCGTGCGAGTTTGCCCCACTGCATGTCCAGCCCGATCAGCTCCTCGAGCGTGGCGAAGACCTTGGTGACGTCGATGATGACGATGTAGAAGAAGCGGTAGAAGATCGAATACAGGGCGAGGCGCATGTCCTCCCCCTCCATCAGGATCGCGTGCACCGCGATCAGCACGTCCAGCACGGTCAGCAGGACCCACCACATCACCAGCAGCTTGGTCATGCCGAACATCAGCGCGATGTAGATGAAGAAGACGTTCGCGAAGATGTTCATCCCCGGCCAGATCAGGCCTTCGAAGATCATGTACCAGAGCGACAGCGGCGTCGTGACGCTGCCCGACGAACGGGTCAGCAGGTGCTTCTGCTTGCGGATGGCCTGCAGGATCCCGCGGCTCCAGCGATAGCGCTGTTTGATGATGTCCAGCAGTTCCTCGGGCGCTTCGGTGTGCGCGACCGCTTTCGGCTCGTAGTGGATCTTCCATCCGCCCGCGAGCAGTTTCACGGTCATGTCGAAGTCCTCGGCGTACGTGTCGCTGTCGTACCCGCCGGTGCCTTCGATGGCCGTGCGGCGGAAGATGCCCATCGGGCCGGGAATGACGTTGACGGTGCGGAAGAATGCCTGCGCCTTGCGGACGATGTTCAGTCCCTCGATGTACTCGAGCGCCTGCAGTTTCGTCCAGATGTTATGGCGGTTGATGACCTTCACGTTGCCCGCGACGGCGCCGACGTACGGGTCGCGGAAGTGGCGCACCGCATAGCGCAGCGCGTCGGGCGTGAGGCGCGAGTCGGAGTCCATGCAGACCACGATCGGCGCGCGCGAGCGGCGGATGCCGTAGTTCAGCGCGTCGGCCTTGCCGGAGTTTTCCTTCCGGTAGACCTGCACCTGCACGCCGTAGTGGTTGCCCTCGAACGTGCGCATTTTTTCGTAAGTACCATCAGTCGAGCCGTCGTCGACGGCGATGATCTCGTAGTACGGATAGCGCAGCTCGAGCAGCGATCCGAGGGACGACTGAATGACCTCGGCCTCGTTGTACGCCGGCACGATGATCGAGACGAACGGATACGCCTCGAGCGGCTCTTCACCCGCGAGCTCGCGCTGATGCAGATAGCTGAACCAGATCAGCATGAAGTGCCGGAGGATGAGCAGCGTCAGGAACGTCGCCAGCGTGACGACGAGAGTCGTCACGGCGATCGGGCCGAGGCGGTTCGGATAACGGAAGATGAACAGCGTGAGGGCGACGACGACGAAGATCAGCAGCAGCGAGATGACCAGCTGCAGGATCGGAGGCATCGATTTTTTGGCCATGATTACCGGACCTCCGGCGGGACGATGTCCGAGCCGAGCACGCGATTGTCGAAGTAGTAACGGTCATGCGCGCGGCGATCGTCGCTGCTGAAGAGACGTTTCAATCGCACGCCGACGTACCAGCTGCGCTGCCAGTAGTTGGTGAACTCCGGATCGCCGATGATCGACTCGAAGCGGCCGGAGCGTCCGTAGTTGTACGAGCCGATGACGTCGAACCGGTCGCCGACCGGCACTGTCACCCGCGCGCCGACCGCGCGGAGATCCGACGTGTGATCGCCTTCCCACGAACGGCCGTACTTCGCCTCGAGCGACCAGAACACGCGATTGTTGATGTCCTGCCCGATCTGCAGCACGCCCGCGAGCGAGCTGTATTGATCGGGCGACCAGTAGCGGCTCGTGCGGAAGTCGTACGACAGCACGCGTCCGTCGGCCTTGATCGCGACCCACGGGCGATCGAAGATCTGGAACGACAGGAGACCGTGCAGGGCGGCGCGGCGGTTGTCGTCGGAGATGAGGCCGTACGACGCATCGCCGAGGAGCGACCAGAATCCGCCCGAGTCATAGTCATAGTGACCGCGCACGTCGTTGATCGACAGCGGATCGTTGACGACGCTGGAGAGATTCGAGACGTCGTAGACGAGATCGTAGTGATTGAGATCGATCGCCGCGCGGCTCTGAATGTTCGGCAGCCACACCGCGCCGACGCCGAAGAACGGACGCGTTCCGAGCGACTGATCCCAGAACGTCATGCCGAGGCGGCCGCGGAACGTGAGCTGATCCGTTTGCCGGTACGCGGCGCCGACACTCGCCACATTCGCGTCCGCGGTCGTGCCGCGCTGATCGAAGTTGTGGCGCCCGATCGCGCCCTGGACGGCGAGGCGCTGATTCACCCAATGCTCCGCTTCGAGATCGCCGCGGCGCATCGTGAAGTCGTTCGAGTTCGTTTCCGTGGTGTAGCGCGCCTCGAACTGCGTCGCCGGACGACCGTAGCGCGCGCGCTCGAGCTCCCGGCTGGCGTCGGTGAACGTCGAGTCGAGAGCCAGCGCCTGGTTCTGTTCGGCGATCGCGTGATCGCGCCAACCGTACCAGCGGTAAATCTGGCCGAGGTTGAAGTGCGCGCGCTGCGGGACATCGGGATAGAGATGCGCGCGCGGCGAGTTGGACTCGGTAAGCGACTCGAACGTGCGGATGGCCGGCGGATAGTTCTCGCCGTACTCGAGCGTCTGCGCGTACTCGAGCCGCACGTCGGGACGATCGGGCAGCTCGCGCAGCACGATCTCGTACTGCCGCCGCGCCGGCTCGTAGCGGCTGTCCCAGCTCAGCACGCGCGCGTAATTGAGGCGCGCGCCGGTGTCGTTCGGAACGAGCCGGAGATAGTCGCTGTACAGATCGATCGCCTGATCGTGCGCGCCGAGTCCCGTGTAGCCCTTCGCGAGATCGAGCAGCTGTTCGGCGCGCGTCGCGGAATCGACGTTGGAGCTCGTCATCGGTTGAGATTCGAGCGCGCGCCGCTTCTCATCGAGCTTGGCGATGCCTTCCTGCCGGCGCGCGAGCGCGTCCTTTTCGATGTCGGCGAGGTCAGGGATGTCGCGTCCATTCGCATGCTCGCGAACGTAGCGGATCTCCTTGAGCGCGCGGTTGTACTCGCCGGCCGCGTGGAGCTGCCGCGCGCGCTCGACGCGCAGCGCGAGATTGAACTCGTCCGCGGCGATCTGTTCGTCGAGCCGCTCGATGCGGATGTGCGGCGAGGCCTGGACTTCCGCGAGCAGCGCGCGCGCTTCGACGGCCTCGGGATGCGCGGCTGTGTAATCGGAGAGCACGGTCACCGCACGATTGCGATGGCCGCTCCACGCGTGCGCGTTCGCCAGCGCGATCGCCGAGTCCTCGGTGGCCGCCGCCTGATGCGCGCGCTCGAGCCGGACGACGGCCGCCCGCTCCGCGCCCATCCACGACAACACGCGGCCGTACTCGAGGTCGAGCTCCGGCGAGGGACGCTCGGCGAAGAGCTTCGAGTAAGCGGTCTCGGCGTCGTCGTATCGGCCGGACCACGCCATCGCCCGCGCGCGGCGCAGGCGAACGTCGTAGCTCGGATCGGGCAGCTCGCCGTAGACCGTCAATGCGTCGCGGTAGCGTCCCGCCGCAAAGTACGCGTCCGCGAGCTCCTGGCGATCGGCCGGCGTCGCGCCTTCGCGCTTCGCCGCGGCTTCCGCGTCGTCGACGCGTTGCCGCGCGATGAGCTCGAGCTGCTGCGAGGCGCGATCGCGAATCGCCGCGGCTTCGGCGTCATTCGCGTCCGCCGCGAGGAGCCGGTCCGTAATTTTCTTCGCCTCGTAATAGCGCCCGACGTCCGCGTACTTGCGCGCGGTCTCGAGCTGCTGTTCGCGTGTCTCGTTCTGCGCGAACAGCGCCGCGCACACGAAGACCATACAAATGCTGATTGAAATCCTGCTGAGCCTCATGCGATCCCCCGTAGAAGGTTGGAGCCGGATCGCTACAGCTACCTCTTTTGCCGGTTCCCAGCGGCGGGCGAGTGCAATGGTGATTCCAATGTTTTCTTTTCGTTGCACTGGAACACTTCATCGGCGCGCACGACGGCGAGGTGATTCGCGACTTCGCGCTCGACGCCATCGCTCGGCCGGCTGATGATCCGATCGTCGATCCACATCGCGCTCGAGCCGCCGCCATCGAGGTTCATCGCCGAGCAGACTCCGAGCTCCTCGGACATGAATCGCGCGAGGCGCGCGAGCGTCAGTCCCGGCACTCCGTCGCGACGTCCGTCGGCGACGACGAAGTACAGAGTCTTCCCGTCCGCCGACAATCCGACGGCCGTGCGCGGATGCGGAGAGCGCGTGAACCCGTCGCCGCCCGGCAGCTGCGAGCCGGTGAGCGGCGTGCAGCTCTTCACGATCATCGGCCAGCCGGAGACGATCGTCTCCATCCACTCCTCGGGCTCCTCGAGGACGTCCTTCTGCGGAAAAATTTTCGCGCGTCCGTCACCGACGGCGATCACGCCTTCACGCGATGTGTCCTTCGATCCCTTCCATGGACCGCACGGTCCGCTGATGAGCCCGATCGGCTTGAACTCCTTCGTGAAGTAGTCGCCGTTGATCGCGACGAGCGCGTGATTTTTTTTCGCGAACTCGCTCACGCGCAGCCGGCGCTGCGATTCCGGCGTGGCGACGATGCGAATCGCGTCGCTGGTCAGATCGACGCGCGCGACGTGCACGCTCATCGTGCCCTGTTTGAAATTCTGATAGTCGACGCCGTCGGCAACGCGCGTCCAGTCGGCGACGGCGGAAGTTGCAGCGAGAAAAAGGAGTGCGACGAAAAGTGCGAAACGATGGGATCTCGGATTCATGAAGGCGCGCTCTTTCAATCGCCGTACCGCTGGCACCTCGAATGCAGTTGGGAATGGGCGGCAGTAGAAGTTTTCCATTCGCGCTTCAGCACGCCAGGGGTCTCCAGAACATGAACTTCGATGCCGAATCCTCCTACAGCCGTCTCCGGGCTGAAATGGCTCGCTCCCAGAAACCACAACCAAAACCAACACGCGGACAAAAAGCTCTCGAGCTCACGCTCTTTGCGATCTTCGGGCTCACGCTCGCGCTCGCCGGCGTCGCGCTTTACGCCACGAATCGTCCCGAACATCGCATGGTTCCGAACCGCGTCGACGCGGGCATCGCCGCGGATCGCGTGAACATTCTCCTGATCGGCTCGTCGATGCGCACGCGCACCGGCGGCGAGTCGCAGATCCGCGTCGAGTCGCTGATGCTGCTGTCATTGCAGCCCTCGACCGGACGCGCAGCGCTGATGTCACTTCCGCTCGATCTGTGGGTGAAGATCGGGCGCTACGGCGAGCGGCCGCTGCGTGCGGCGCACACGATCGGCGATGACGGCGGCTATCCCGGCGCCGGCACCGGGCTGACCGTCGACACCGTGCGCGACATCATCGATGAGCCGGTGCACGCGTACGCGCGCTACAGCATCGGCGACATCCAGCGCCTCGTGGACTCCCTCGGCGGCGTCGACGTCGAAGTGCGCCAGGGCGTCTATGAGTATCACTCGAAGTCGCGCTTCCGCCCCGGCCCGCGCCATCTCACCGGAACCGAAGCGACGCGCTACGCATACTCCGGCTTCATCGCCGGCCGCGTCGCCGCGAATCGTTTCGCGCGCGAGCGGCGTCAGCAGGACATCGTCCTCGCCGTGCTGCAGAAGGCGACGGAGACGCGCGACAACGTCGACTCGCTCCGTCCGGCGCTCGGATCGCTCACGGCGACGAACCTCCGGTCGCAGGATACCGGCCTCATCGTCTCCGCGCTGAAGCGCGGCGAACACGTCCGGCAAATCTCGTTCGCCGACTGCCTCGACGCCTTCGACATGAGCAGCGTCACCTATCGCGGCGAAGTGGTGCGGCCGCGGACGGGAACCGACTTCACGACGCTGCAGAAGATCGCCGACGCGGCGCTCGACAGCGGCGTGGCGCGCGTGCACTGATCTATGCCCAAAGCCAAATCGCGCATCGGAATCGCCGAGATCCTGATGTTCGCGTTCATCGGCCTCGTGCTGGTGGTCGGAGGCATCGCCGCCTACGCGTACTTTGCGCCGAAGATGCAGACAGTGCCGAATCGCGTCGCGGACGGGTTCGCCTCGGATCGCATCAACATCCTGCTGATCGGCGTCGGCGGCGATACGCATCCGGGTGAAGGAAAAGACCTCGCCGACGCGATCATGCTCGTCAGCCTCAAGCCGTCGACGAAGCAGGTCGCGCTGATGTCGCTGCCGCGCGACTTCTACGTGAGCATGGGCGATCACGGCATGCATCGCCTCAACGCCGCGCACAAATTCGGCGGCCCCGGCTACCTGATGCAGGTCGTGGAGAACGCCGTCGGCCAGCCGGTGCATGGATACGCGCGCATCGACTTCCGCGCGTTCCGCGGCGTGATCGACGCCGTCGGCGGAATCGACGTCTATGTCTACCGTCCCTTCTACGACTATCTCTTCAAGGATGGTTTCGCGCAGGGCTGGCAGCACATGGACGGCAAGCGCGCTCTGCGCTACGCGCGCTATCGTTACATCCGGGCGTCGGCGGAAGGCAACGTCTTCGGCCGCGAGCTGCGGCAGCAACAGGTGCTGCAGGCGACGAAGGAAAAGGTCCGCAACCTGCCGCCGACGGAAGTGCTGAAGCTGGTCAACGTCGCGCGCACCGTCGGCAATCACACCGACACGAACCTGACCGCGACGCAGATCGCGGACTTGTACTCCGTGTTCCGGAACGCCAAACCGCGCAACGTCTCGCTCAAGAAATTCACGGAAGTCTTCATGGTCACGACGCCGGGAGACAACGGGGAAGCAGTGCGCCCGCTGCACAACGACTACGCGCCGATCCGTCGGCTAACCGCGGACATCTTCAGCGGCAGCGCGCCGGTCGTCGCGCGCGACGAAATTCAAATGACCGAGGTCGCCCGGTAAATGTTCTGGTGCAACAGTTGCTATGCACCAAAACGGCACGCTTCAGCAGACGCGCCGCAGTCGTAACGCCAATCAAAAAGAGGAACCCATGAGCGGAACGATCGATGTGCGGACTTCCAACGAAACCACCCCACCTCCTGCCGACAACATCATCAAAGCAAAAACCGACAAGCCGCTTCCGATCGAACCGGCCATCGCCGACTCGGCGGGCAGCATCCGCCCGTCGCACGCACCCGATCGCCTGATCAGCGGCATCGATCTCATCGACTTCGGCGCGGGCGGCCTGATGCCCGATCACGTCTACGTAGTGAAAGGCGCAGGCGGCATCGGTAAGTCGATCCTCGGCCTGCAGTTCCTCACCCGCGGACTCGAGCTGCAGGAGCCGGGCATCCTGATCACCGATCAGAAACCGGAGAACGTCGTCACCCAGGCGACGTCGATCGGCTTCCCCATCGCGGACGCCGTGCGCCGCAATCAGCTGTCGATCCTGAATCCGAGCGGCCGCTATTTCGAGCTCGTCGAAAGCCCCGCCGACGTGATGGCGATCGTGCAGGAGCTGGGCGACTACGTGAAGCGGATCGGCGCGAAACGGATCGTGATCGATCCGATTTACGCGCTCATCAATACGAACTACTCCGGCCACTTCGCGCTGACGCTCACGCAGTCGCTGGTCAACGCGCTCGAAGACCTGCCGGTGACGATTCTCCTCGTCGTCGGCGACGAGGACACCGCTGAACTGAATCCGATCATCCGCATGCTCGAGCAGAACGCGTTCGGCGTGATCTCGCTGCAGAACGATCCGGCGACCGGCGGGCGGATCATGCGCGTCACGAACCTGCGCTACGCGAACAGCGACGATCTCTCCGCGCATTACCGCATCCTCAACGGCCGCGGGCTGATCAACTATCGCGGCGAAGGCGAGAAGGTCACGGACGTCACGAAGCCGTGGGAAGAGACCGCGAGCCGCTCCGTGCTGCTCATCGGCTCGCAGCCGGACACGATCCGCAAGGTCAAAGAAGCCCTCGGCGACGGCTACGAGCTACATTCCGAGTCCGACATCGAGAAGGGTGTGGAGCGCGTGAAGCGCGAGAATCCTGGACTCGTGCTCGTGACGCCGCAGCGCTCCGCCGGCGCGATCCGCGCGATCCTCGATCTCGCACGCCACTCGTCGTCGTCGATCGCGTTCCTCTCCCCCGCCGCGAATCGCCGCACCGACCGCGTGCTGTATCTGCGCGCGGGCGCGGACGATTACTTCACCGAGCCGTTCACGCCGGAGGACCTGCGCGCGCGCGTCGACGCGCTGATCCGCCGCAGCGGACGCCGCCTCAACTTCCGCGACAGCGCGATCAGCGGCGTCACCGCCGAGGAGCTGACGGCGCTCGCGAATGCGAGCGACGACACGAGCGCGCACCGCGGTAACGCCGTGCTGACGCCGAAGGACAAGGGCGTTTCGTACGATCCGGAGTTCCATGACCGCCTGAAACGCAACATCTCGACGGTCTCGAAGTTCGACACGCCGTTCGCGGTGTACTGGATCAAGGCGGACGGAAACGACAAGGAAATCAACAACGCCCTCGCGCAGCTCTGCCGCCAGGAAGACATCCTCTGCCACAACCGCAACGGCGAGTTCGTCTGCATCCTCACCGCCACCGACGCCGGCGGCGTGAAGGGATTCGAGACCCGTCTCGACGAGAAGCTCGGCAAGCAGCTGTCGAGCGCGAAGCGGGGGCATACGCTGTATCGGCCCGGAGAGATGCCCGAGGGACACGCGTAGGTCGGCCAGCAACCTATAATCCGCGCGGCATGAAGCCGGAGCGCGCCCAGCTTGAAGACGTATTGCGATCGCTCGCGCCGGCGGCCCGCTACGCCGACATCCGCCACACCGCCACGCACCAGCAGCACGTGAAAGTGCGCAACGGCGAGGTCGATCATCTCTCCTCCACCGTCGATCGCGCGATCGGCGTGCGCGTGCTCGTCGGCAACGGCTGGGGCTTCGCGGCGTCGAGCGACGTCAGCGAGGAATCGCTGCGGCGCACAGCGGCGCGCGCGCTCGAAGTCGCGGCGGCGAGCAATGTCGCATCGACGCAGCCGGTGACGCTGAGCGACATCGAGCCGCACGTCGCGAAATGGGAATCGGCGTATCGCATCGACCCCTGGTCCATCTCGATCGGCCAGAAAATCGAGCATCTGATGAACGCGACCGAGCCGATGCGCGGCGACGCGCGCATCCACCAGGTCTCCGGCGAGATCTCCTGCTATCGACAGGAAAAAACATTCGCCTCGACCGCGGGCAGTTTTCTCGAACAGACCACGACGCAAATGGGCGGCGGCATCGAGGCCGTCGCGATCGACGGCGACGAGTTCCAGCGTCGCACGTACCCCAACCCGTTCGGCGGCGACTTCCAGGCCGAGGGATGGGAGTTCATCGAACGGCTCGACATGCCGCGCAAAGCGCTCGAAGTGCGCGACGAAGCGCTCGCATTGCTCGCGGCGCCGAAAGCGCCGGCCGGCCGCTTCGATCTCATCGTCGGATCGGCGCAGCTCGCGCTGCAGGTCCATGAATCGTGCGGACACCCAACGGAGCTCGACCGCGCGATGGGGCTCGAGATCTCGCTCGCCGGCGGCTCGTTCCTCCAGCCGGCGATGCTCGGCACGTTCCGCTACGGCTCCGACCTCGTGAACATCGTCGCCGACGCGACGATCGCCGGCTCGATCGGCTCGTTCGCGTTCGACGACGACGGCGTGCCGGCGCAGCGCTTTCATCTGATCGAGAACGGGATGTTCGTCGACTACCTCACCGGCCGCGACACCGCGCCGTTCATCGGACGCGCGTCGAATGGCACCGTCCGCGCGGAAAGCGCGGCGCGCATTCCGATCATCCGGATGACCAACATCAATCTCGAACCGGGCGACACGCCGCTCGCCGACATCATCGCGTCGACGAAGCGCGGGATTTTCGTCGAGACCAACAAGTCCTGGTCGATCGACGACCTGCGCCTCAATTTCCAGTTCGGCTGCGAGGTGGCGTACGAGATCGAGAACGGCCGCCTCGGCCGCATGCTGCGCAACCCGCTGTACACCGGCAACACCCCCGACTTCTGGCGCTCCTGCGACGCCATCGGCGACCGCGCCTCGTGGCAGGTGTGGGGGCTCCCGAACTGCGGCAAGGGCGATCCGATGCAGACCATGCGCGTCGCACACGGCGCGCCGGCGGCGCGGTTCCGCAACGTGGAGATGGGATGAGCGCGATCCTCGAGCGCGCGCTCGAAGCCGCGAATGCAGAGGCCGACGCCAGCTACATCTCCGTCGACCAGAACATCACGCGGTTCGCGAACTCGCAGATCATTCAGAACATGTCGGAAGAGAGCGCGTGGCTGACGCTGCGCGTGATCGTCGACGGCGCGATGGGCGTCGCGACGACGACCGTGTTCGATGACGAAGAGATCGCGCGGACGGCGGATCTCGCGCGCGAGGCGGCGCAGCATTCGAATCCCATTCAGGGATTCAAGGGCCTCTATCGCGACAACGAGCCGGTGCCGCGGGTCGAGTCGTTCGACGCGCGCACCGCGGCGGTCGCGCCGCTCGAGAAGGCGCGCGCGCTGCGCGACATGTTCGATCGCGCGACGCAGCTGCAGTTCGCGGGCTCGTACTCCACCGGCAGCGCGACCGTCGAATGCGGCAACACGCACGGCGTCCGCCGCTCGGCGCAGATGACGCACGCCGACGCGACCGTGATCGCGATCGGCGGCTCGGGCTCCGGCTACGCGACCGCGCGCGAGCGTTCATGTGACGGCGTCGCGATCGCGGCGCTCGGCGAGGAAGCCGCGCTGAAAGCGACGCTGGCGTCGGACCGCCTCGAAGACCTGGAGCCGGGCGCATACGACGTGATCCTCGAGCCGCCCGCGCTCGCGGAAGTGTTCGACTGGATGAACATGATCGCGTTCACCGGCCAGTCGTTCGAGGATGGCTCATCTTTCTTCGTCGGCAACCTCGGCAAGCGCGTGCTCGCCGAAAACTTCACGCTCGTCGACGACGCGATCGAGTACATGCCGTTCCCATTCGACATCGAGGGCTTGCCGAAGCGCCGCGTCGCGCTGATCGAGAACGGCGTGATCCGCACTCCCGTGCTCGACCAGGCGTGGGCGGACCGCCTCGGCCTCGCGCCGACCGCAAACGCGTGGCACCTCGGCGCGCCCGATCACGGCGCGGCGTTTCACCTCGTCATGGCCGGCGGCGACTCCACGCGCGAGGAAATGATCCGCTCGACGAAGCTCGGCATCTGGGTCACGCGCTTCAACTACGTCAACGGACTGCTCGAGCCGAAGTCGGCGCTGATGACCGGCACCACGCGCGACGGCACGTTCCTCGTGCGCGACGGCGAGGTCGTCGCGCGCCTGCCGAACCTCCGCTGGACGCAGTCGATGGTCGAGGCGTTCTCGAACATCGACGCCATTTCCCGCGAGCGCCGCAGCGTCGGCACCTGGTACAACATGTTCGGCGGAACGCTCGCGCCGGTGGTGAAGATTCGAGGGTGGAACATTACTGGCAAACAGGAGCAGAGCGCATGACGCAGTACATCATCCGCCGCATCCTGCAGATGATCCCGATTACCCTCGGGATCCTCACGCTCATCTTCTCGCTCATCCATCTGATCCCCGGCGATCCCGCGGTGCAGATCGCGGGCGAGGGCGCGCGGCCGCAGGACGTGCTGTCGGTGCGCAAGGCGCTCGGCCTCGATCAGCCGCTCTGGAAGCAGTACGTCAACTACCTCGGCAGGCTCGCGCACGGCGATCTCGGCCGCTCGTTCCGCACAAACGAAAGCGTGGCGAAGGAGATCGCGTCGCGCTATCCGGCGACGATGCAGCTCGCGTTCGGCGCGATGTTCGTCGCGCTGCTGGTCGCCTTCCCGCTCGGCATCATCTCCGCGATCTATCGAAACTCCTGGATCGACAACCTCGCGCGCTTTTTCGCGCTGATCGGCGTCTCGATGCCGAGCTTCTGGTTCGGCCCGCTGCTGATCATCGCCTTCGCGATCAACCATCCGTGGTTCCCCGTCTCCGGACGCGAGGAAGGATGGAAGTCGCTGGTGCTGCCGTCGCTGACGATGGGGCTCGCGCTCGCCGCGATCCTCACGCGCATGATTCGCGTCAGCCTCGCCGAGGAGCTGAACCAGCTGTATGTGACCACCGCGATCGCGAAGGGCGTCACGCGCGGCAAGGCGATCTTCCGCCACGCGCTGAAAAACGCCCTCATCCCGGTGATCACGATCCTCGGACTGCAGTTCGGATCGCTCCTCACCGGCGCGATCATCACGGAACAGATCTTCTCGTGGCCCGGCCTCGGGCGTCTGCTCATCCAGTCGATCACCACGCGCGACTACCCGCAGGTCCAGGCGTCGATCCTCGTGATCGCGCTGACGTACATCATGGTGAATTTCATTTCGGATCTGCTGTACGGAATCGTCGACCCGAGGATCAAGCTCGAATGAAGCGGCTGTTCAGGAACTTCGCATTCACCTCCGGTCTCGTGCTGACGGTGCTGATCCTGCTGGCGGCAATCGCGGCGCCGCTGCTCGCGCCGCACGACCCGAACGTGCCGATCGGCAACCGGCTGGAGAAACCGTCGAACGCGCACATGTTCGGACTCGACGAGCTGGGACGCGACGTTTTGTCGCGCATGATCTGGGGCGCGCGCGTCTCGCTGCGCGTCGGCTTCAGCGTCGTGCTGCTCGCGTCGCTCGTTGGCGTCACGCTCGGCGCGATCTCCGGCTACTTCGGCGGCATCATCGACGTCCTGGTCATGCGTCTCTGCGACATCCTCCTCGCCTTCCCCGGCATCCTCCTCGCCATCGCGCTCGTCGCGGTTCTCGGGCCGAGTCTCAACAACGTCATCCTCGCGCTCGCCGTCATCGGCTGGGTGGGATACGCGCGCCTCGTGCGCGGGCAGGTGCTGAAAGTGCGCGAGATGGAGTACGTGACCGCCGCGAAAGCGCTCGGCGCGAAATCGCCGCGCGTCATCATCCGCCACGTTCTCCCGAACGTGATCAACCCCGTGATCGTGATGGCCACCCTCGGCCTCGCCGGCGCGATCCTCGCCGAAGCCGCGCTCTCCTTCCTCGGCCTCGGCGTCCAACCCCCGACCCCTTCGTGGGGCGGCATGCTCTCCTACGGCCGCCGCTACCTCGGCGAAGCCAACCACCTCGCCATCTTCCCCGGCGCCGCCATCATGATCGCCGTCATGGGCCTCAACTTCCTCGGCGACGGCCTGATCGACGCCCTCGACCCCAAGTACCGCAAATTGATCCGCTAGCGCGTTAAGTCGGGTAAGTCGGGTTCAGGTCTGGAATATCAACCTTGTTTGCACAGGATCGCGGGCTGGCTTCTTTCGCCCGAAAACGCGCGAACCACGATCGACGATTATGGATACTCGCCGAGAGCGCGTTCGCGTCATCGGCGCGTAAAGTTGAAATTCCAGACCTGACCCCATAACCTCGCCGCAGGTGATCCGCGATGTCCTCGGCCGCGCCTTCGAGTTTCGTGAGCCGCCGCGGCGGGTGGTGTCGCTGGTGCCCTCGCTGACGGAGACGCTGTTCGCGCTGGGGGCGGGGGACGCGGTGGTGGGGATCACGGACTTTTGCATCTTTCCGGCGGGGCTCGATCGGGCGCGGCTTGGGGGGACGAAGAATCCGCGCGTCGAGGACATTCGCGCGCTCGAGCCCGATCTCGTGCACATGAACCTCGAGGAGAACCTGCGCCGTCATGGCGAGGCGATCGAGGGGTTCGCGCCGGTGTTCGTGAGTGAGCCGAAGAGCGTGGACGACGTCGGCGCGCTGTTCGCGCAGCTCGGCGAGATCCACGATCGCCGCAAGCGGGCGGCGGAGCTGGCCGGGGAGCTGGCGCGCGAGCGGGCGGCGATGCCGAGGGACGCGTTCACGTTTGCGTGCGCGATCTGGAAGCAGCCGTGGATGTGGTGCGGCGGCGATACGTACGTTTCGAGCCTCGTCGAGTGCGCGGGCGGCGTGAACGTGCTGCGCGAGCGGACGCGCTATCCGGCGATCGATCTCGCCGACGTTCGCGCGGACGTGATCTTCCTGCCCGATGAGCCGTACGTATTCACGCGCGAGGATGCGGACGCGATCCCGAATGCGGTCGGGCCGTTCCCCGGCCATCTGTTCACGTGGCACGGCACGCGGACGATGCTCGGGTTGCGCTTCCTGCGCGAGGTCACTGCGCGACGATCTCTTCCGCCCACACTTTGATCGTCTCTTCGAGCGCCTCGAGCTGCTTCGTGAAGAAGTGATCGGCGCCGGTGATGATGACGCTCTCGGCGTTGCGCACGCCTTCGACGAGCTTCTCCAGTTTCGCGACGTCGCCGTGCTCGTCGTGCGTGCCGTGGATGAAGAGCATCGGCCGCTCGCAGTGGTGGAGATAGCGGAAGTCGTATTTGTTGACGGGCGTGCCGATGAGGAACATGGCGTCGACGTCGGTGCGCTCGCAGGCGACGCGGCTCGAGACCCAGGAGCCGAACGAGAATCCGCCGACGAAGAGCTTCCCGCCGGTCAGCTTCTTCTTCGCCCACTCGATCGCGGCGGCGACGTCTTCCTGCTCGCCTTCGCCGCCGTCGTAATGCCCGCCGCTCACGCCCGCGCCGCGAAAGTTGAAGCGCAGCGTGGCGATGTTCGCGGCTTCGAGTCCGCGCGCGGCGCGGAAGACGACTTTGTTGTGCAGCGTGCCGCCCTCAGTGGTGAGCGGGTGACAGATCACGGCGATGCCGGCGGGATCCTGGAGATCGCGATAGAGCGCTTCCAGCCTCCCCGCTTTGCTGTACAGATCGACATGCCGCAGCGCTTTCGGATTCACGACACCCTCACCACCACCGAGTCACCGTCGATGCGGACTTCGTGCACGGCCACGGCGATCTCCGGATTTCCTGGGCACGCGCCGGTGGCGATGTCGAATCCCCACAGGTGCCACGGGCAGGTGATCTCGTTCCCGATGAGATCGCCCTCGGCGAGCGGGCCGCCGCGATGCGGACAGGTGTTGTCGGTGGCGAAGAAGCCGTCGCGCGTGTGATAGAGCGCGAGCGTGCGGCCGCCGGCGTCCACTGCTTTGACACGCCCGACCGGAATCTCTTCTGTTTTCGCCACTTCAACGAACTCCATCGAAGGCGCGAACATAGCACTACGCGAGCCACACGGGACGAGGAATCCCGCTTCGTCCCACCGCCGCGTCATCGCCCCACACGCCGGGAATCGGAGTCGCGCAATCGGGACATGCGCCGTCGACGAGACGATACGACGTGACGCGGAATCCGTTGCGGCCGATGACGAGCGCGTTGCACTTTGGACAGTGCGTTCCTTCCTTGTCGCCGAACGCGCCGGGAATGTTGCCGGGATAGATATAACGCAGGCCGGCGCGCCTGCCGATCTCGTACGCACGCAACAGGTGGCCCGCGGTCGTCGACGGATTGTGCATCTTGTAATCCTCGTGGTACGCGGTGATGTGCCACGGGATGTCGGGATCGACGGACACGAGGAACTCCGCGATCTTCGTCAGCTCGTCGTCGGAGTCGTTGAATCCCGGAATGACGAGGGTGACGATCTCGACCCAGATGCCGCGGTCCTTCAAGCCCTGAATCGTTTCCAGCACCGGCTGCAGGACGCCGCCGAGATCGCGGTAATGGCGATCTTCGAATCCCTTCAGATCGACCTTGTACATCGTGAGGTACGGCGCGATGTAGTCCAGCACCTCGGGCGTGCCATTGCCGTTCGAGACGTACGAACAGATCAACCCTTCGCGCTTCGCGACGCGGAACACCTCGACCGCCCATTCCGACGTGATCAGCGGCTCGTTGTACGTCGACGTGATCACTTTTGCGCCGTGCTTCTTCGCCAGCTTCACGAGCTCTTCGGGCTCGACGTCCATCGGCGGTGCGATCGCCATCGGATCGCGCAGCGCCTGCGACGTCACCCAGTTCTGGCAATAGCCGCAGTGGTAGTCGCAGCCGAGCATCCCGAACGACAGCGCGAGCGCGCCGGGAAAAGCGTGGAAGAACGGCTTCTTCTCGATCGGATCGACCTGCAGCGCCGCGACGTAGCCGCGCGGCACTTTGAGCACGCCGCCTTCGTTGTAGCGGACTTTGCAGATGCCCTTCAGCCCTTCGAGGATCTTGCAACGGTGGCCGCACGAAAAGCAGCGCACGGCGTTCTTCTCGAGCTTCTCGTAGAGCACGCCTTCCGTCGTTCGCTGTTCGAGCACTTCACCGAGGGCGGGCATGTTCATCCAAACAGGCAGCGCCCTCCGCGTCATCCCGCGACATCTGCCGCCACGCGATCGCGTAGCACGCCCATGCGAGCGCGATTCCGGCGAGGCCGTCGATCAGATAGTGCCATCCGGTGACCATCGAGCCGAGGAGAATCACCAGCACGAAAAACCCAAACATCACCTGGCCCCACGTCCAGAGCCGGCGCAGCCAGAGGAAAACGTACATCTGAAACGCGACGTGGAGGCTGGGGAACGCGGCGATGCCGAAGATGATGCGCACCACGTCGGTGGGCGTCTCGCCGGCCGCGAGGCGCATCACGTTCTGATAGTTGCGCATCAGCAGCGCCTGCAGCATCTGTGTGTTGCGCAGCGTCTGCTCGTGCGCCATCCAGATGTCGGGAAAGCGATACGCGGGACCGACCGACGGCACGAGCAGGTACAGCCACGCGCCGGTCAGCCAGAGCGCGGTGTTTCCGTTCGCAAACGCGATGCGCACGCGGCGGTTCGGCTCGGAGAAAAAGTACGCGAGCGCGATGAAGGCGCTGAAGTAGAAGATGTTCGCGTACGACCAGTCGAACGCGCGCAGCAGCGCGCGGTTGCTGAAGAGGTCGAGGAAGAAGACGCTCGGCGAGAGGCCGAAGAAAAGCAGGCGGTCGAGGTCCCACAGCTCCTGATCGAACAGGCGCGGATGCAGGATCGGCGTCACGAGCTTGATCCACCCGTACGTGAAGATCATCAGCGTCGTGAAGACGAGCAGGCGCAGCGTGCCGGCGATCCACGCGCCGCTGCGGATCACGCGAAAGTACGCGCGGTCGCGCCGCACGAGCGCGACGAGCGAACGCACCGCGATCCCGGCGAGCGCCTGCGTGAGGAGGCCGATGAAGAAGCTGATGCACGTCGCGACGGGCGAGACGGAAAGCGCATCGCGCGCGAGAAGCGCGATCGCGGCGAGATTCACGACGGTGAAGATCTCGAAGAAATGGACGCGCCGCACTCAGTGCCCCGGCTGGGCCACGGGCTCCGACATCGGCAGGAAAAACAACGCCACGGCGATGACCGCGTACACTGCGAGGAGCTGTACTCCCTCATACCAGTTCGTCTCTCCGTTCAAACAGAGATATGAAAAGACGGCGACGGCGAGGGCGACGGCGAGGATCTCGAACGGCGAGAAGATCAGATCCATCGGGTGCCCGAGCGGATACGAGAGGAACACCAGCAGCGGCGTGACGAAGAGCGCGATCTGCACGCTCGACTGCATCGAGATGTTGAGCGCCGTGTCCATCTGATTGCGCATCGCCAGCACGACCGCCGTCGAATGCTCGGCGGCGTTGCCGACGATCGCGAGGACCACGAAACCGAGGAAGATCTCGTTCATCCCCCACGCGCGGCCGGCCTGCTGCACGGCGTGCACGAGTCCCTCGGCGATGACGCCCATGAGCACGCTCGCGCCGAGGAGCACGAGCACTGCCTTGCGGACGCTCCACGACTCGTACTGCTCGATCTCATCGTGCGTGTCGGCGAGTGCGTCATCGGCATAGCTGTTCAGCCGATGCTTGTGCGTGCGGAAACTGAAATAGAGACCGAGGGCGTACGAGGCCACGAGGATGATCGACGTGCCGATCGACACCTGATGAATGAGCTCCGGATGATGCGCCTGCGCCGCCGCGCGGAAAAACAGCGCCGGCACGATGAGCGCCGCCACCGCGAGAATCAACTGCCCGCCCTGCGCTTCCGCGCCCAGCGCGTTGAATTTCTGCGAGTCCCGCTTCCAGCCACCCATCAGCATCGCCAGCCCCGCGACGAACAGGAGGTTGCCGAGGATCGAGCCGCTGAGCGATGCGCGCACGACGTCGATCAGCCCCGCGCGGATCGCGAAGATCGCGATGACCAGCTCCGCGAAATTGCCGAACGTCGCGTTGAACAGCGCGCCGTAGGTCGGCCCCATCCGATGCGCGAGATGCTCGGTCGCGTGCCCGATCCACGCGGCCACCGGCAGCACCGCCAGGCAGGAAAATACGAACTGCCAGATCAGCGCGTGCGTGAAGAACTGCAGGTAGAGGGCGACCGGAATCGTCGACCAGGCGAGCCAGCGGAGGACGTTTTTCATGCGCGCGAAGTCTACTATTCATCCATGTACATCGAGTCATCCGTCGAGAATTCGATCGCCACGCTGACGCTCAACCGTCCCGAAAAACTCAACGCCTTCACCGGCACGATGCGCGAGGATCTGCTCGAGGCGCTGCGCATCTGCGAGCACACGCCGGAAGTGCGCGTCGTCGTGATCACCGGCGCCGGACGCGCGTTCTGCGCCGGCGGCGACATGGAGTCCATGAGCGGGCTGCAGAAGAACAAAGACGTGGCGTCGTTCCGCAAGCTCCTCGACGCCGGCCGCGACGTGGTCCTGCAGATCGTGTCGATGGAGAAGCCGGTGATCGCGTCGGTCAACGGCGTCGCCGCGGGCGCCGGCTGCAATCTCGCGCTCGCGTGCGACTACCGCATCGCCTCCGATCAGGCGAAGCTCGGCGAGACGTTCGTGCGCATCGGCCTGCATCCCGACTGGGGCGGCACGTGGCTGCTGCCGCGCCTCGTCGGCCGCGGCCGCGCGATGGAGTTGATGATGTCGGGACGGATGATCGGCGCCGCCGAGGCGCTCGTCATCGGCATGGTCGACCGCATCGTTCCCGCCGCCGACCTCGCGGCGGAGACGACCGCACTCGCGCGCTCGATCGCCGACGCCCCGCCGCTCGCGATCGCCGCCATCAAGCGCGCGCTCAACGCATCCGAACGCAACGACCTCCGCGCGCAACTGGAGCTGGAGGCGGAGCATCAGCTGCGGTGTTTCCAGTCGCGCGAGTCCGCCGACCGGATCGCGGCGTTTCTGCAGCGCTAGGCCGTGCGGCGGACGACGACCAGCGTCTGGTCGTCCTTCTGCGGGGCTTCGCCGACGAAGTTGTCGACGGCGTCGGCGATCTGGTCGCGGATCATCGCGGAGCTGCAGTCGATGTGCTCCTGCAGCAGCGCCTCGAGGCGCGCGTTCTCGAACTCCTCCCCCGCCACGTCCTCGGCTTCGGTGATGCCGTCGCTGTAGAGCACCGCCGTGGAGCCGGCGGGGAACGGGCGCGCCTGCATCGTGTAGCGCGTGCCACCAAGGATCCCGATCGGGAGGCCGTGCGACTTCATCATCTCGATGCGGCCGCCGGTGATCATGTAGCCGGGGTTGTGCCCCGCGTTCACAAACTGCAGCGTCTCCGCCTCCGGATCGATCGACACGATGATCATCGTGACGAATTTGTTCTCCGCCGACCATTTGTGAATGTGGCGATTGAGCTCCGTGGCGACCTCGCTGATCTCTCGCCCCTCGGCGAACAGCAGCTGAACCACGGCGTGGAGCGCCGACACCAGCAGCGCGGCGGGCATCGACTTCCCGGCGACGTCGGCGACGAGCGCGGTCAGCACGCCGTCGCGGATGAAGAACGCGTGATAGTCGCCGCCGACCTGGCGCGCGGGACGCGAGAGCGCGGCGATCTCGATCCCCTCCAGCTGCGGGATCGACTTCGGCAGAATGTCGCGCTGGATCGTCGCGGCCAGCTCCAGCTCGCGCTCCATGGCCTGTTTCTCGAGCGCCTCGCGATGCAGGCGCGCGTTCTCGAGCGCGATCGCGACCTGATTCGCGAACAGCGCGAGGAGGCGCAGCTCGTTCGCCTCGAACGCGCCGATGCCGCCGTCGCGCGTCTCGCGATCCGCGGCGGCGAGCACGCCGATGATCGAGTCGTTGCTGCCCTTGATGGGCACGGCGACGAACGTCTCGCAGCTCGGGAAGAGACAGTCGCCGCCGCCCTCGAACGTCAGCGGCTTCCCTTCGCGCATCAGTTGTTCGCTCAGCTCGCGCTCGAGGAAGTCGGCGCGCACGTCGCCGAAGGAGCGGTAGAGCGTGTAGCCGCCCGTTTCCTCGCGCAGAAACAGCGCGGCGCGGCGCGCGTTCGTGAGGGAGATCATGCGGAAGAGGATCTCGTCCGCGAGCTCGTCGACGTTGAGGGTCGAGGCGATGGAGAGGCCGATGTCGTACAGCGACTCGAGCTCCCACAGCCGGTATTTGAGCTGGAAATCGCCCTCGCGCGTTTCGGCGAGAAGGCGCTGATTGGTGATGAAGGTCGAGAGCACCGCCGCGCCGGCGCGAACGAACGAGAGGTCGTCGTCATCGACGCCGTTGCCTTCGCTGGCGAGTGCGAGCACGCCGACGGCGTCGCGATGCGACTGCAGCGAGACCACGATCCCCGGCGCGGGCTGCAACAGGTTTTGCGCGTCGCCGTCGAGGATGTCCGGCGCGATGCATCGATGCGACTTCGCCGCGAGCCGCAGCTCCGAGCCGCGCACGTCGCGCAGATACAGCGCGCCGCAGTCGAAGCGCGTGTGCCGTGTGAACGCATCCAGAATCAGCAGGCCCTGACTCGCGATCGGCGAGCGCTCGAGCTGCTGGAGCTCGTGGATAAAGGTCGGGAAGGAGTGCACGGGGGAACGATACCAGTTGCTGAGTAGCAACCTACAAGGCCATCTCCTTCACCGCCGCGTCTTCATCGCTATAGATGGAGGCGTAGTTGGCGAGGCCCATGATCTGGAAGGTTTTGTGGATGACGGGGGTGAGGCAGCAGAAGCCGATGCGTCCTTCCTTGTCGATCATCTTCTCGATGATCTCGATGAGGATGCTGATGCCGATGGAGTTGACGATTTTCGTCTCGCGGAGGTTGAGAAGGAGCGATCGCACGCCGTCGTCCATCAGCTCGTAGGCGCGATTGGCGATCTCTTCGCCGCCGACGTTGTTGATGTACCCCTTGGTGTACATGATCGCGCCGCTCGCGCCCCGGCGATCGACCGAGACTCTCAGTTCTTCAGTCATGTTCCTTCCCGAATTTCACCATGTGAATCGTCGTGCCGCCTGTCGGCCCTGTCGTGATGGACACTTCGTCCATGTGCGCCTCGATGATCTGCAAACCCCACCCGCGCTTGTGGACGGTGCCGAGTTTCTGCCGGCGGGAACGGGCCTCGGTCACGTCGAAACCACGGCCGTGATCGGTGATCCAGATGTCGATGCGCGAACTGCCCTCGCCCAGTGAAGTGCCGGTGATTCTTACATAGATCCGACGGTCGGCGCTACCGGAGTGCTCGCGCGCGTTGATGCACGCTTCGATCATGGCGTGAGCCATCTCATCGATCGATTCCGACGGCATCCCCAGCTCCCTGGCGAGATTGCCGGCGGCACGCGCCGCGGCGATCTCGATGTCGGGAACCATCGGGAGCGTCAGCTCCATTTGCCGCTCGGCGGTCGCTGTCATGAAACAGTCCTCGACGGGCGCGTCCCTAAAAGGAAAGGAACAGAGCGGCGGCGGTGCGGATCCACTCCGGCACTCCGCCCAGACGGTCGAGCGCCAGCAGCGCGACCGTGTTCACTGCCAGCAGTCCGGGAAGAACGTACGTGCTGGAAAGCGCCACTTCGTAGCGGGTGGTGCGGGTCTGCGCGATGTTGTTCATGGATAGCCCCCTCAGTTGTCGAGGCCACCCTTGAGCAACGTGACTGCCACCGGTGCCGGATCAGCGCATTCCCTCCTAAGTCGATAGGCGAGCGTAGTTTACACGAGACAAGCGTACAGTGATGCGATTTGCAGATATGTTGCATTTTGCGACAATGACTCAGATGCTCGTAGACTCACAGGCTCAAAGCCAGCCTTGAGTGTTGTTTACTAGTGTATGTCCCAATTTGCAGCATCTGTCGCAATTTTCGACATTTCGTCTTTTTTTCGATGGAGGGTCGCGCGGTTGACGCCGAGTATTTTGGCGGCTTTCGAGATATTTCCCTTCGTAAACGCCAAAACCCGGGCCACATAACGCGCTTCCAGCTGGTCGAGCGTCGGCAGATCGCCGGAAAGCTCGCGCTGGTCCGTGCCGGCCGCGGACTCCGGCAGCAGCAGGTCGCCCGGATCAATCACGGGATCGGTCGTGAGCGCGAGCGCGCCTTCGATGAGGTTCTCCAGCTCGCGCACGTTGCCGGGGAAGGGATAGCGCATGATCTTCTGCAGCGCTTCCTGGGTGATGCGGACGTCGTGCAGCCCCTCCCGCTTGCCATACTTCTCGAGGAAAAAGCGGACGAGCTTCGGGATGTCGTCCTTCCGCTCGCGCAGCGGCGGGAGCACGATCTCGACGACCTTCAGCCGGTAGTAGAGGTCGTTGCGGAACTCTCCCTGCTCGATCATCTCCTCGAGATTGCGGTGCGTGGCGGAGAGGATGCGCACGTCGACGGGGATGCGCCGCCGGCCGCCGAGCTTCTCGATCTCGCGCTCCTGCAGCACGCGCAACAGCTTCGCCTGCAACGCGACGGGGATATCACCGACTTCGTCGAGGAAGATCGTCCCGCCCTTGGCGAGCTCGAATTTGCCGGGACGCGCCTCGACGCCGGTGGCGACGCCGCGCTCGATGCCGAAGAGCTCGGACTCGAGCAGCGTCTCCGGCAGCGCGGCGCAGTTGATGGCGACGAACGGTCCCTCGCGCCGTGGCGAGTTTCCATGGATCAGGCGCGCGACCATTTCCTTGCCGGTGCCCGACTCGCCGCGAATCAGGACGCTGGCCTGCGAGTCGGCGACGCGTGCGACGAGATCGATCACGCGCTGCATCTTCGGCGACTCGCCGACCATCAGCCGGTCCGAGGCCTCGCGCAGCATGCGGTGCTTGAGCGCGCGGTTCTCGTCCTCGAGCGTTTCGCGGACGAGGTCGAGGCGATGGAAGTGCCGCGTGTTCTCGATCGCCGCACCGCCGATGGCGGCGATCGACGCGAGAAAGCGCAGATCGTCTTCGAGAAACGCGCCGGCGCCGGCCGAGCCGCGCACTTCCTTGCCGCCGACGCCGATCACGCCGAGGATCGACTCGCCGGAGATCATCGGCGCGATCAGGAGATCGCTGCCGGCGCCGCCGAGGAAACGGGAGACCGTGACCATCATCGGCTCGCGCGACGCCATGACCTGTTTGATGGGCGGCTCGGCGAGCACCGCGTCGGGCGGCGGCGCTTCGACGCCGAACGTGAACAGCGTCTGCACCTGCAGCTTTTCGTCGAGCGCGAAGACGAAGCCGGTCGTGGCGTCGAGCACCGAGATCGCCCGATGCATCAGCTCCTCGAGCAGCTCATCCTCGGGACGCAGCGTGTTGAGCGCGCGTCCGACGTCATACAGCGCCTCGAGCTGGAGGAGCTTGCGACGTAGCTCGAACTGGCTTTGAGGCATCTACTTACCGAGTGCCTTCCGACACTCCCCCAGCAGGAAATCGCCGTTCCACGTTTCATAGAACGCCTGATCCATCGAGTAGATTCTGATGAGCAGCGCGCTCGCTTCGTCGTAACGCCCCGTCTTCATCAACGTCCGCGCGAGAAAGTACGTCGCGCGGATCGTCTGCGCGTCGCGCTCCTCCCGCTCCATCAGCGCCCGAAACCCCGCCTCCGCCTCCGGGAAGCTGCGCTTCTGATACGCGCAGAGCGCGCGCTCGTACGCGCCGGTCATGCGGCAGGTCGTCGGAGGAGCGGCCTGTGCGAGTTGGGCGCTTAGTGCAAGAATGAGGAGGTATCGCATTGAATGTGATTGGTGACTGGTAGTTGGTAGTTGGTAACTACCAATCACCAAACCCTAACTACCAACAGGATACCGTCGAATCTTGCGCTTAGGGATATTAGGCGGCGGCCGCGCCGCGTGGGCATTCGGCTCCGCATGGAAGCGGATGGGCTGGCCGTTGACCGGCGTCTGGCTGCGCGATGCGTCGCACAGTCACATCGCGGAGCTGCTCGAGACGGCGCGGATGGAGATGGGCGATCTCGCGCGCGACTCGGAACTGCTGCTGGTCGCGGTGAGCGATCGCGCGATCGCGGAAGTGGCGGACGCGGTGCCGGAGACGGAGGCGCTCATCTTTCATGCGAGCGGCGCGTTGCTGAGCATGCGCGGCGGGTTCTCGCTGCATCCTCTCAAAGCGCTCCCGCCCGTGGGCGACGCGGTCGACCTCGCGGGCACGCTGCTCGTGTTCGAGGGACAGCATCGCCGCACGGCGAAGCTGATCGCCGCCGCGTGCGGCGCGCGTTTCGCCGAGGTCTCGCCGGAACAGAAGGCGCTCTATCACGCGGCGGCGGTGTTCGGATCGAACTACGTCGCGGCGGTGCTCGACATCTCCGAGCGGCTGATGCGCGAGGCCGGCGTCGACTCCGTGCGCGAGGATCTGATCGCGCTCGCGCAGTCGGCGATCGAAAACTGGCGGCGGCATCACGACGAAAAACGCTTCACCGGACCCGCCGCGCGCGGCGATCGCGACATCCTCCTCCGCCACCTCGAGGCCCTGCGCGGCGATCCGCAACTCGCGCAAATCTACGAACTTCTGGCGGCGGAGATCTCCCGCGCGAAACTTGCCGCTCCCGAATAGCGGGTGCTACGATCGCACCCCCGGAGCCGGCATGGTCTTCTTCAACTACGCGACAATGCAGATGGCCGCGAAGATCGTGTACTACGGTCCGGGGCTCTGCGGAAAGACCACCAACCTCCACCACATCTATACCAAGACCTCGCCGCAGAGCCGCGGGGAGATGGTCAGTCTCGAGACTGAAACCGACCGCACCCTCTTCTTCGACCTCCTCCCGATCGACGTCGGCGTGATCGGCGGATTCAAGACCCGCCTGCAGCTCTACACCGTTCCCGGCCAGGTGTTCTACAACACGACCCGCAAGCTCGTGCTGAAGGGCGTCGACGGCATCGTGTTCGTCGCCGACTCGCAGAAGGCGATGCTCGACGCGAACGTGGAGAGCCTCAGCAACCTGCGCGAGAACCTCGCCGAGATCGGGCTGAATCTCGACGACATCCCGCTGGTCGTGCAGCTGAACAAACGCGATCTGCCGAACGTCGCCTCCGCCGAAGAGATGAAGATGGCGCTCGACCCGCACCGCAGGTACGAGCATGTCGAGTCCGTGGCCTCGGGTGGTGTCGGCGTCTTCGAGACCCTGAAGATGATCTCGAAGCTGACGCTGCGCACGCTGCGCCGCCGCATGACCGGCGACGAGTCGCGCCCGCAGCCGCCCGCGCGCGTCGCGCAGTTCCGCGTGCAGGACAACTCCGTGACGCCGCCGAGCCCCGCGCGCACGATCGCCGCGACCACGCCGATTCCGATCGTCACGTCGACGCCGGTCATCGAGACGCCGCCGTTCGACGAGGTCGAGGAGCTTTCGCCGGCCGAGGAAGTGTTCCCCGCGGTCGATCGCAACATCATCGCGGACGCGCCGGTGGTCGATCGCGCTCCCGAACCCGAACCGGAACCCGAGCTCGAAGCCGAACTCGAAGCCGAACCGGAACCCGAGCCCGAGCCGATCGCGGCCGCGCCCGAGCCGGAGATCGACTTCAGCCGCACCGAGAAACCGCAGAAAGTCGAGCCCGAGGTCAAGACCGTCAAGGTGCGAACCCAGGTCGACGTCATGGCGGAGCTCGAGGCGCTGCGCAAGCGCGCGACGGCGAGCACGCCGAAAACGCCGAAGCGCGACGCGCTCGCGGATCTCGCGGCGCTCCGCCCGAAGCGCGGCGTCCAGCGCACGCTCAACCTCCAGATCCCCGCCGACGTCCTGGCCCGCACCAAATCCGTTCGGGTTACACTAGCGTTCGAAGACAACGAAGCGGCGGTCCTCGAGTCCCGCGAACAGAAGGTGGAGCTCGGCGACGCCGCGGATGTCCAGAGCGTCTCGGTCAACGTGAAAATCGAATCGGCGTGACGGGAGTGAGGGGGTGCGAATGCGGAACACACTGTTTCTGACAGCGGTCGCGTTGTATTCAGTCGCCTGCGCGAGCAATGTCCCTGCACCCGCGGTCGTTCCTGCTGCAACCCAGCACTCAGCACTCAGCACTCAGCACTCTCTGGACGCCGACCAGTTCCGCAAAGACCTCGAAGACGCCTACGCGAAAATCCTCGCCACGCCGGAAAAACCCGCGCCGGACACGCCGGTCGTCGACATCGAAGCCGCGGCCTCGATTCCGATCCCGCAGCACCGCACCATCGACTCCGCGGTGCGCCTCTTCAGCGTGGACATGAAGGACAGCATCCAGACGTCGCTGCTCCGCTCGTCGCGCTATCGCACCGTCATCGACAAGGCGCTGGCCGATCAGAAGCTGCCGAAGGGACTCGCCTACCTGCCTGTGATCGAGAGCGCGTACCTGCCGACGCTCACCTCGCGCGCCGGCGCGCACGGGATCTGGCAGTTCATGCCCGACACCGCGCGCGAGTACGGCCTGCGCGTCGACTGGTGGGTCGACGAGCGCGCCGATCCCGACCGCTCCACGCGCGCCGCGGCGGCATATCTGAAGGACCTGCACCGGATGTTCGACGACTGGGCGCTCGCGCTCGCCGCGTACAACTGCGGCCCCGGCCGCGTGCGCCGCTCGCTCGACGAAAACGGCGCGACGACGTTCTGGGAGCTGCTCGACGCGGCGGCGCTGCCGAAGGAAACGCGCGGCTACGTGCCGACGTTCTTCGCGACGCTGCAGATCGCGACCGATCCCGAGACGTACGGATTCACGCTCGGCCAGCCGGCGGAGCGCGACGACGACGAGAAACGCGTCGACGTGCGCGGCCCCGTTTCGCTCGCCTATATCGCCGAGGTGACCGGCGTCGACGAAGACGAGCTGCGCGACCTGAACCCCGCGCTGCGGCGCGGCGTCGTGCCCCCGGGACGCGCGTCGGTGCGCGTGCCGGCGAAAGTCGCGGAGACGCTGACCGCGCGCGCCGACACGCTGCGCCAGGACGATGCGTACGTGAAGGTGTGCACGTTCAAATTGCGCGAAGGCGACTCGATCAAGCGCCTCGCCCGCGCCATCGGCACGCAGCCCGAGACGCTCCTCGCGATGAACAACCTCGACTCCGCGAAGGAAGTCTCCCGCGGCGACACGATCTACCTCCCCGTCCGCGCCCGCGAGCTCGGCTCCCTGCTCGCGCAAAGCAACGTTCTCTACGCCGTGAAAAAAGGCGACACGCTGTTCTCCATCGCGAAAAAGAACGGGCTCACCGTGGCGGAGCTGCGCGAGTTGAATGATCTCGGGAAGAAGGCGTCGCTCCGCGTGGGACAGAAGCTGCGCGTGTCTTCGCCGCGGACCCTGACCGCCGGCGGGATGTAAGGTTGCTGAGTTGCTGAGTTGCTGGGTTGCTGAGCTCAGCTTTTAGCAACTCAGCAACCTAGCAACCCAGCAACCCATATGCTAGTTTGCCCGGTCACCATGGCCGAGAGCAGCGACTACAAGAAAACGCTCAACCTTCCCCAGACCACGTTCGCGATGAAGGCGAACCTGCCGCAGAACGAGCCGAAGCGGCTCGAGCAGTGGCGCGGCATGAATCTGTACGAGCTGATTCGCCGCAAGTCGGAAGGGCGGCCGAAGTTCGTGCTGCATGACGGGCCGCCGTACGCGAACGGCAGGATTCACATCGGCCACGCGCTCAACAAGACCCTCAAGGACATCGTCGTCAAATCGAAGACGATGCTCGGCTTCGACTCGCCCTACGTGCCGGGCTGGGACTGCCACGGCCTCCCGATCGAGCACGCCGTCGACAAGGAGCTCGGCTCGAAGAAGAAGGAGCTGTCGCCGGCCGAGTTCCGCCGCACGTGCCGCCAGTTCGCCGCGAAGTACCTCGACCTCCAGCGCGCGGACTTCATCCGCCTCGGCATCTTCGGCGACTGGGACCATCCCTACACCACGATGTCGTTCGACTACGAAGCCGACATCGCCGGCGCGCTCGGCCGTTTCTTCGAGAAAGGCATCGTCTACAAGGGACTGAAGCCGGTGCACTGGTGCACGGTCGATCAGTCCGCGCTCGCCGAGGCCGAGGTCGAGTATCGCGAGCACACCTCGCCCTCGGTGTATGTCCGATTCAAGCTGCTCGATGAATCGCTCCAGGAGCTCGACCTCGGCGTCGAGATCCCGCTGTTCGCGGTCATCTGGACGACGACGCCGTGGACGCTGCCCGCCAACCTCGCCATCGCCGTCAAGCCCGACTACGACTACGCCGTCGTCGAGTACGACGCCGCGCGCTATCTCATCGCGAACGACCTCGTCCCGACGGTCACGAAGAACTTCGGCTGGAGCGACTACCAGATCGTGAAGCTCTTCAAAGGCTCGGCGCTGGAGAACCTCCGCTATCGCCATCCCTTCATCGATCGCGAAGGCATCGTCGTCCTCGGCGACTACGTCACGCTCGACGCCGGTACGGGACTCGTGCACACCGCTCCCGGCCACGGCGCCGACGACTTCAACACCGGCCGCCGCTACGGCCTCGAGATCTACACGCCCGTCAATCATCGCGGCGAGTTCACGCCCGACGTCCCGCGCTGGGCCGGCATCAAGGTGTTCAAGGCCAACCCGCAGATCGTCGAGTACCTCGGCGAGATCGGCGCGCTGATCAAGAGCGAGAATCTGGTCCATCAGTACCCGCACTGCTGGCGCTGCAAAAACCCGGTGATCTTCCGCGCGACCGAGCAGTGGTTCATCTCGATGGATGAGGGCGAGACGGGCCTCCGCGCCCGCGCGCTCGAAGAGATCAACAAAGTGCAGTGGATCCCCGCGTGGGGACGCGAGCGGATGTACGGCATGGTCGAGAATCGCCCCGACTGGTGCATCTCGCGCCAGCGTTTGTGGGGCGTGCCGATCACCGTGCTCTATTGCGAGCAGTGCAACGAGCCGGTCACGTCGCCGGAGTTTTTCGCGAAGGTGACGGAGCACTTCCGCGTCGAAGGCGCGGACGCGTGGTACGAGCGCCCGCCGAGCGATTTCCATGACGCGCCGTGCAAGTGCGGCAGCACGTCCTTCCGCAAGGAGAACGACATCCTCGACGTCTGGTTCGACTCCGGCTGCTCGCACATCGCAGTGCTCAAGCGGCATCCCGATCTTCCCTGGCCCGCGCAGGTGTACCTCGAGGGACACGACCAGCATCGCGGCTGGTTCCAGTCCTCGCTGCTCGTCGGCACCGCGATCGAAGGCGGCGCGCCGTTCGAGCGCGTGGTCACGTGCGGCTTCGTGCTGAACGAAGGCGGCGAGAAGATGTCGAAGTCGAAGGGCGACGCGCTCTCGCCGCAGGATGTGATCAAGCAGAGCGGCGCGGACATCATGCGGCTGTGGGTCGCGGTGAGCGACTACAGCGACGACATGGTCTTCGGCCCGCAGATCATGACGCGGACGAGCGAGGGCTATCGCAAGATCCGCAACACCGCGCGCTACCTGCTCGCGAACCTGAGCGACTTCGATCCCGCGACCGATGCCGTGCCGGTCGACAACCTGCTGCCGCTCGACCGCTGGATCCTCGACCGCGCCAGCCGCGCCGTCGCGCGCTGCCGCCAGGCGTACGACGAGTTCGAGTTCCACATCGTCTATCACCGCATCCTCGAGCTCTGCACGGTCGATCTGTCGTCGATCTATCTCGACGCGTCGAAGGACACGATGTACTGCGACGCGCCGGAATCGCGCGAGCGGCGCAGCGGACAGACGGCAATGTACGAAGTGCTGCGCGGCATCGCCGGCGTGATCGCGCCGATCCTGTCGTTTACCGCCGAGGAGATTCATGAGGCGATGCCCGGCGAGAAGGAAGCGTCGGTGCATCTGACGGACATGCCGAAGCTCGACGTCATGCTGTCCGCCGAAACCGCGAACGCGTGGCAGCGCCTGCTGCGCATCCGCGACGCGGTGCTGGCGGTGCTTGAGCGCGCGCGCGCGGCGAAGGAGATCGGGCAGTCGCTCGAAGCCGACATCGCTTTGTCTGGCAACGTCGACGACCTCGGCGTCGATCTCGCGAAGCTCTTCATCGTCTCGCACGTCGACATCCGTCCCGCCGACGATGCGATCGCGGACTCGGTCGAAGTCGAAGGACTCGGCCGCATCGGCATCGCGTGGTCGCCCGCGCGCGGAGTGAAGTGCGGACGCTGCTGGCAGTATCGCGAAGAGGTCGTCGAAGAAGGCGGACTTTGCGCGCGCTGCCGCAAAGTCGTCGACGAGCTCGCACCGAACGAAGCTCCGACCGTGTGACCGCCTGCTACACTAGCGGCACGCGTTTCTTGCGAAGGAGGTTTTTGTGGCGAGCAATATCAAGAAGGTGAAGAAGGTCGCGAAGAAGGTGGCAAAGCAGGTCAAATCGGCGGCCGGCGATGCGTACGACGCCGCGGCGGACTACGCGAAGCCGATCGTGAAGAAGATCAAAAAAGCCGCGAAGCCGAAGGTGAAGCAGCTGCAGAAGGCCAGCAAGCCGATCGCGAAAGCCGTCGCGAAAACCGCGAAGAGCGTCGCGAAGGATGCGATCGCCGGCGCGGCGAAGGGCTTGAAGAAGGCAGGCAAGAAGATCTGACCTCTTGCGCTACGCCGATCTTCATCTCCACACGTACCACTCGGATGGTACCCGTTCCCCGAAAGAAGTCGTCGACCTCGCGCGCGTTCACCGGCTCGACATCATCGCCATCAGCGATCACGACAACCTCGCCGCGTACTACGAGATCCAGCCGTACGCGGCCGAGTGCGGCCTGACGCTGATTCCCGCGATCGAGCTGTCGTGCGAGTTTGCAGGCGTCGACGTTCACGTGCTCGCGTATGCGTTCGATCCGCTCGATGAGCGGATCGACGCACGCCTCCGCGGGTTTCGCGAGGCCCGCCACCGCCGCGGTTACGCGATGGTCGCGCGCCTGCGCAGCCTCGGCTGCGACATCAGCGCCGACCGCGTCGACCAGCTTGCGGCCGGCGGCGCGATGGGACGCCCGCACGTCGCGCGCGCTCTCGTCGAAGCCGGCTACGTCTCCTCCGTGTCCGACGCGTTCGACCGTTACCTCGGCACCGGCAAACCCGCGTACGTCGAGAAGGAACGCTTCACCATCGCCGAAGCGGTCGCGCTGATCCGCGATGCCGGCGGTCTCACGTCGATCGCGCATCCGACGCTCTACCCCGATCACGAACATCTCGTGCCGCGACTGCTCGATGATGGCATCGACGGGGGCATCGACGGCGTCGAGGTCATGCACCCCGACGTCGACGCGCTCAACCGCGAGCGTTACACCAACCTCGCGCGGTTCCGCGGCAAGCTCATGACCGGCGGCTCCGACGATCACGGCACGGTCAAGAAAAAGCAGACGCTCGGCACCGTGCGCGTGCCCGAAACCATGATCGCGCCGATCATGGAGCGGCTTTGACCGGCGGCGACTTCACGTACTTCTCGAGCCAGTTGTCCATCTCCCACATCATGTGCAGCACCGACTCGCGCGCGCGATAGCCGTGCGCTTCGTACGGCAGCATCACCAGGCGCGCCGTGCCGCCGAGGCCTTTCATCGCCTGGTAGAGACGCTCGCTCTGGATCGGGAACGTGCCGGTGTTGTTGTCGTCGATGCCGTGGATGAGCAGCAGCGGCTCGTTGATCTTCTGCGCGTGCGTGAATGGCGACATTTTGATGTACGTCTCGGGCGTCTCCCAGAACGTCCGCTCCTCCGCCTGGAAGCTGAACGGCGTCAGCGTGCGGTTGTACGCGCCGCTGCGCGCGATGCCGGCGCGGAACAGATCGCTGTGCGCGAGCAGGTTCGCGGTCATGAACGCGCCGTAGGAATGTCCGCCGACCGCGATGCGGTCGCGATCCCCGACGCCGCGCCGCACCACCTCGTCGATCGCCGCCTGCGCTCCCGCGACCAGCTGCTCGACGTACGTATCATTCGGCTCCTTCGCCCCCTCGCCGACGATCGGAATCGCCGGGTTGTCGAGGATCGCGTAGCCGCGCACCAGCCACGGCATGGGTGACATCGGACTCACGCGGATGAACTTGTACGGCGAATCGGTGAGCTGTCCCGCGGCATCCGCGCTCTTGAACTCGCGCGGATACGCCCACATCAGCACCGGCAGCCGTCCGTCGCGCGCGGGATCGTAGCCGGGAGGCAGATACAGCGTCGCGCTGAGCGAGACGCCGTCCGCGCGTTTGTACTGGATCAGCTCCTTCTTCGCGCCGCTCAGCTGCGGCGTCGGATGCGGGAAGCTCGTCAGCGCCGCCACCGTGTTCTTTCGCAGATCGCGCAGCATGTAGTTCGGCGGGTCGTTCACCGCCTCGCGCCGCGTGATGAGCGAGCGCCCGTCCGCCGCGAGATCCACCGGGTACTCGAAATGCGGCGCCTCGCTGCGCCACAGCGTCGACGGCGTCTTCGTCTTCAGATCGAACGAGCGGACGAACGGACGCAGCCCCTCGGCGGAAGCGCCGTCGCCGAAGAGATAGATCGACTCGCCGCCGTTCGTCGTGCGCAGCACCCACGTTCCCTGCGGCGTCATCCGCTTCACCGGCGATCCAGGATCGGCGTACGCGTCCTCGGACGAGCGATCGAAGAGCAGCTCCGCCGCGCGCGCCGGCGTGGCGGGACGCAGACGCCACGTGCGCGTCCGGCGCGTCTTCCACCACGACTCCTCGACGAGCGCGAGGTCATCGCTGCCCCACGTGATCTCGTCCGCGCGATACGCCGTCGTCGCGAGCTGCACCGGCTCGCCGGTGAACGGCGCGGCGAGCATCACGATGCGGTCGCGCTGGTCGGCCTGCGCGCGCGGGTTGCCCTTGTCGAGCGCCTCCAGCCAGAACAGCGTCGCAGGCTTGTCCGCGCGCCAGCCCGCCTGACGCGGACCTTCGCGCACGGCGTCGAAGTCGGTCGGCACCGCGTCCGCGAGCGGCACGTCGGCGATCAGCCGCACGACCTTCCCGTCGCGGTCCCACACTTCCATCCTTCGCGGAAACTGGAATTCCGTGGTGACGTACGAGAACGGACGGTGCGTCGTCTCGACGAGCAGATACGCGCCGTCCGGCGACGGCTCGATGCGCGTGACCATCCCGCTGCTGCCGATCGTGCGCGCGGTGCCGTCGAGCGACACCAGCGCGACGCTCGACTGCAGGTGATGCTCGAACGTCGACTCGTCGTACGCGTTCGTGAGCAGGTCCTGGTACGTGCGGCCCGGCGTGCGGCGTCCGAGGTTTTCCTGGATGACCGGACCGGCCGGGACTTCGGGCGCTCGCGGCGCGTCGCCGCGCACCGCGGATACGCGCGCGACGAAGCCGTCGTTGCCTCGCCACATGAACGGACGCGAAGGATGACTCGAGTTGAGCACGACCGTGCCGACGCGCGACGCCGCCGCGTTCGCAGCGTCGATGACCCACAGCTCGACGCCCGACGCCCCGGCGTGCGTGAACGCAACGCGCGCTCCGTCGGGCGACCACGCCACCCAGCGCGCGCGCAGGCCGGACGGCAGTCCGCTGATCTCCTGTCCTCTTTCCCCTTTCCCCGCCGCGGAGAGGCGCAGCAACCGCAGACCGCGCCAGTAGTTGCTGCGCGTCTGTTCGTGCGTGCGCGGATTGAAGCGAATCCCCGCGAGCTGCAGCTCCGGCTGCGAGAGATCGGAGATCGTCAGCAGCGGCGGCGCTTCGAGCAGCACGCCCCAGTCGCCGGGGCCGGCGCTGAGGCCCGGCGTGAGCGGGGCGTCGACGAGGGCGGCCAGCTCTTTCGGCGGCGTCTGATACGTGTCCTCGGCGAAGACAGCGAAGGAGAACAACAGCGCGAGCAGGATCGACGTGGCGCGATTCATGCCGGAACGATATCAAACGTGCTGCGACCGCTCTTCTTCGCGCTGCTCGCGCTCGCGCTTCTCGGCGACGCGCGCATCTTCCTCTTCGTCGCGAACCGGTTCGTCTTCGGCAGCCATCTCCACGAGAAGTCGCCGTGGAAGTTTCTGCTCTACGTCGTCCCGCCGCTGCTGCTGATCCTCACCCTGCTTTTCCGGCCGCTGCATCGCTGGCTGGATGACTTCGCGCCCGAGCCGCAGCTCCTCGCGCAGATCGGCGCGACGTGGCTGCTGATCGCGGCGAGCGTCGGCCTGTACTGGATCCTGGACCGCATCCGTGTGCTCTGGATGCGGAAGGAGCCGGTGCGCGGAACGAAGACGCTGCCGTCGGAGATCGTGAAGCTGCGCAGGGCGCACATCCCGTCCGCGTTCCTTCGCAGCCTCGGCGCGCACAACGACGTCTACGACATCGAAGTCACGCATCATGAAGTGGAGATCCCGAACCTGCCGCCGGCGTTCGACGGCTACCGCATCGCGTTTCTCACCGACACGCACATCGCCTCGTTCATGCGCCGCGCGTTCTATCGCGAGATCGTGGCGCAGGTCGCGCGCTTCGATCCCGATCTCATTCTCCTCGGCGGCGACTTCGTGACGTGGGAGCGGCACATCCCGCTGATGGCGGAGCTGCTGCTGCCCGGCCTCGAGGCGCGCGACGGCGTGTACGCGGTGCTCGGCAATCACGACTACTGGGCCAACGCCGACGGCGTCGTCGCGGCGATGACCGCGCGCGGCGTGCGCTTTCTCATCAATCGCTCGATCGACGTGCAGCGCGATGGCGCCACGATCGCGGTCGCCGGCATCGACGAGGTCTATCGCGGCACGCCCGATCTCGACGCCACCTTCGCCCGCCTCGGCCGCGACGTCCCGGTCATCGCCGTCAGCCACCATCCCGACATCGTCGAGACGATCGATCGACGCGTCGACCTGCTGGTCTGCGGCCACACGCACGGCGGCCAGATCCGCTTTCCCTTCTTCGGCGCCGTCGTCGTGCCGTCGAAACACGAGTCGCGCTACGCCAGCGGATTTCACCGCACCGACCATGTGTTGCTGTACGTGAGCCGCGGAATCGGCGCCATTCCGCCGGTGCGCATTCTGTGCAAACCGGAGGTAGCGACGTTCACGCTGCGGCCCGCATCCCATGCCGACGAGATTGTCCGAAATCTGGCCCGCGATTGAGCGCGCCGCGCGCGAAGAGGGCGTGCTGCACGTCGGCGCGAGCGGCATCGACGACGCGCACGCATCGCTGTTCGCGCAGTGGATCGAGCGCGGCCATCACGCGACGATGGCGTATCTCGCGAAAAACGCCGCGATCCGCGCGCATCCGCGCGAGCGCTTCCCCTGGGCGCGCTCCGTCGTCACGATCCTCGTCCCTTACGCGCCCGAGCGCCCGCACGCGCCCGCAAACGCGCTCAGTCATCGCGTCGCGCGCTACGCCCTCGGCGACGACTATCACGACGTGCTCGATCGCATCCTGCGCCGCTTCGAGTCCGCGCTCGACGGCGCGAAGAGCTGGCGCTACGTCGACACCGGTCCGCTCTCCGATCGCGCGTACGCCGCGCAGGCCGGCCTCGGCTGGATCGGCAAGAACGGCATGCTGATCCACGAAGAGCACGGCTCGTACTTTTTCATCGGCACGCTCCTCACGTCGCTCGAAAACGACATCGCCGCCGCCACCGTCGCCGATCGCTGCGGCACGTGCACGAGCTGCATCGACGCCTGCCCCACCAACGCCATCCTCCCCGACCGCACGATCGCCTCCGCCGACTGCATCAGCTACGCGACGATCGAACATCGCGGCCCGCTCCACCCCCACCTCGCCGCGCATCTCGACGGCAACGCCTTCGGCTGCGACATCTGCCAGGAAGTCTGCCCCTGGAACCGCGCCCCCGCTCCCGCCCACCCCGCGTTCACCCCGCGCGACGAATACCGCGCCACCCCCGTCACCGACCTGCTGCGCTACACCCAGTCCGACTTCTCCACCCTCTTCCGTCGCAGCGCCATCAAACGCGCCAAACTCGCCGGCATGCTCCGCAACGTGGAAGCGTTGACAGAGGGAGAAGGCCGAGGGATGCTGAAGGAATGAGCAAGCGGATTACGGTGGAGGAGCTGCGGGAGCACATCGCCGAAGTGAAACGCGGCGAGACGCTGACCCTCGTGGAAGGCGATACTCCGGTCGCCACCATCTCGCCGCTCAGGACTGGCGTGAGAGTCATCCGCCACGATCCGGCGCTTCGCCTGCAGGACTTCAAGCCCGGCCCTCGTCCCAAACGGCTCGATTTCGACGCGGTCGAATGGCTCATCGACGAACGCGAGCGCGAGCGCTCGGGGAAGAAGTACGGTTTGTGATCGCCTATCTCGACGCCTCGGTCCTCATGCGTCTGGTCCTTGGTGAAGAGCACCCGTTGGAGGAGTGGGACCAACTGCAACTCGGAATCACGAGTGAGTTGACGCGAGTGGAAGCAGCTCGCGTGATCGACCGCCTGGAGATCCTCGGAGTGTTTCAGGACGATGAAAGCGATGAAAAGCTCGCTGAAGTCGCCGACATCCTGAAGCGGGTCGACATCATTCCGCTGGACCAGCGCGTTCTTCAGCGCGCAAGGGAACCGCTACCCACGGTGCTCGGCACTCTCGACGCGATTCATCTCGCATCCGCCTTCCTTTATCGCGAAGCGCAGCCGGACGACGAGCCGCCGGTCGTACTCGCAACGCACGATAAGGCTCTGGCAACGGCAGCGCGAGCACTCCGCTTCAAGGTCATCGGCGCGCCCGCCGAGTACTAAAGCTCGAACGCGCGACCTACGATCGACGGGTCCACCGAACGGTCCAGGTACTCCCACACCGCCAGCGCATCGGGATGGTTCGCGATGGGCGGGGCGAGGCGGCGGGTTTCGGGGTCGTTGATGATGATTCGCGCGCGGCGGTACCAGTGCATGGCCTCCTCGGGATTGAGGCGCAGCTCCTCGCGGACGCACTGGATCAGCAGGTACTGTTCTGCGGGGATTCCGGAGCTTTCGATCTCGCGGTACTCGGGCGCGAGCTGACGCGCGCGGGCGCGAATGATCTTCAGCTTCAGGCGCAGCGACTGCGTGTCGAACGCGGCGCGATTGATCTCGCAGAGGTGGCCGATCGCCATCCGCAGCAGCTCCGGCTTCTCATTGATGTACAGCCCCGCGCGCCAGGTCGAAAATCCGCCGCTGATCGCCTTGAGCGCGGTCCACATCACCTGGCCCGCGACACTGATCTCGATCGACGAGCGCGGAACCTGGAAGCGCAGCATCGCCGACGAGCCGCGCAGCAGCTCGCCCGGCATCTCGATGCCCGCGCCTCGAGCGCAAATGTTCTCGATGCGCACCTTCTCGCCGGCGAACGTTCCTTCGAGGAGCGGCGCGAGGAAGAAGCGGTCGGTCGAGCGAAGCTCGTCGATCCGGCTCGAGCGATTCGACGCGTGGAGCTGCGCGATCAGCGCCTGAACCGCCTCCGGCGGACCGTACGTGCGCGCGCCGGAGACATAGCGCCCCGGCCCCTCGGTCTGCGTCCAGACGATCATCGCCTCCAGCGAAAGCGGCGACGCCCGCAACGCGTCGACGGCCAGCCGCAGCGACGCCTTCGTTCCCGTCTCCAGCGGCTTGTCGTGACGAAACCGCGCGCCCTTCTCCGAGATGTCGCACACCGCGACCTGTGACCCGGCGAAGGTGCCGTGGAGCGGCGGCGCGAGCAGAAAACGCTCTGCCGTTCGCAGATTCCGTGCTGCAGACTCGTGCATCGACATGTCGGGAATTCCGTCACAGCTTACACCGCGGCGGGTCCGATTCTGTGATATCGCTCACGTTCATGGACCGGCAATTCGACGTCATCACCTTCGACTGCTACGGCACGCTCATCGACTGGGAAAGCGGCATCGCCGGCGCGTTTCTGAGCGCGGCGCGCGAGGACGGCATCGAGCTTCGCCGCGACGACGTGCTGCGCGCGTACGCGGAAATCGAGCCGGTCGTCGAGCACGAGCAGTTTCGACTCTATCGCGACGTCCTCACCGAGACCGCCTTCCGCGTCGCGAAAGCGCTCGGATGGCCGCTCGCCTTCGAGCGCGCTGCGTTTCTCGCCGATTCGCTCGCCGACTGGAAGCCATTCCCCGACACAAACGCCGCGCTCGAGCGCCTGCGCGACGCCGGCTATCGCCTCGGCATCCTCTCGAACGTCGACGACGCGCTCCTCGCCGCGACGCGGCGTCACTTCACCGTCGATTTCGATCCGATCGTCACCGCGCAGCAGGTGCGCTCGTACAAACCCGCGCCCGCGCACTGGCGCGAGGCGCGCGAGCGCATCGGTGACGCGCGCTGGCTGCACGCGGCCCAGAGCAACTTTCACGACATCGTCGCCGCGAACGCGCTCGGCCTCCCCACCGCATGGGTCAATCGCCACGGCGAAACGCCGCTGCCCGGCGGCACGCCGTCGTACGAAGTGCGCGACATGGCCGGACTCGCGGAGCTGCTGGCCTAGTACATTGCGCGCAACTTGTTGAGGTGCTTCGGGAAGTGCTTCACCGCCTCGATGCGGTCGAAGTGCAGAGTGTCGTCGACCACCGTCAGCGCGTCGAGCGGCACGGACTGCGGCAGCTCCGCCGCCTCCATCGCGAAGAGTCCGTCCAGCCCTTCATCGTCTTCGCTGCCCTCGTTGTCGAGCAGCAGCGCCTCCATCATGTTCTCCGGCCCGAGCGCGTTGAGCTCGGCCTCGAGGTTCTGCATGACCGTGGGCAGATCGGACAACGCGTCGGCGAGACGCTTGCGCGATTCCTCGTAGGTGATGTCGAGCTTCGAGCCGGGATCGAAATTGTCGATCGTCTTCTTCACGCCGCCGACCGTGAGCGCCTCGCGCTCGTCCCCGGCGGTCGGCACGTCGTCCATCAGATCGGCGTCGCCGTAGCGCGCGTAGCCGGCGATGACCACGAGCCGCACTTCGCGCTCGGTGGCGAGGATCAGGTGCTCGTACGGATCGCCGTCCTTTCCCTTGATCACGAGGACGTCGGCGTACTTGCCCGCTTCCAGCGTGCCGAGGGACTTCTGCCAGCCGACGGCGGCCGCGGCGTTCTTCGTCACGGCCTCGACGAGGGCGCGAGCCGGAACCTTCACCTTCGCGTTCTGAATCGTCAGCCACGCCACCTTCAGTTCCTCGAGCAGGTTCTTCCCGCCGCTGGGAGACCAGTCGCAGCCGATCGTGAAGCGGCGGTTCTCGAACTTCTTCGGATCGATCGTCTTCCCGTAGAGCAGCGTGTTGCTGAGCGGCGACCAGACGATGTGACAGCCCAGGCCGTCGAGCGAGGTGAAGTCTGCGTCATTCAGCGCGAGGCAATGAATCGCCGCGACGGAGTTCGCGAGCAGCGAATTGCCGGTCATGTCGACGTAGTGCTGGCGCGTCTTGTCGTCGATCCCTTCGCAGAGGTGGTAGAACAGCGCCGCCTTCCGATTGCCCGCGGCAGTGACGGATTTCCGGAATGCCTCCACATCCTCGGACTTGGTCGTGTTCACGTCGGGAATCCGCGTCGACGCCGCGGGCAGGTTCTTGTCGCCGGTGGCCTCGAAGTTCCGCACCGCGCCGGTGAAGTACGGCAGCGTCTTCGCGTACATCGACTTCATTCCCTGCACCGAAGTCGTGCCGCTCGCCAGCGCCTTCGTCTCGACGTACCGAACCACCGCGGGGATCGTCGGCGCGTAGCTCGCGACCGCCTTCACCGGCATCTTCACCTGCTCGGCATAGCTCGTGTCGCGCTGCCACTGCCCGCGGTTGTCGTACCGCTTCGGCACTTCCCACGGCGCGATGACGTTGTAGACGAGATGGTTGTGCAGATCGAGCATGCCGGGATAGAGCGTGCCGCCGGTCTGCGTCGGTTTGACGTCCTTGAATCCGTTCGGCGCGGCGGCCGTTCGCGTCTGCACGGCGACGATCTTCCCCGCGCGGATGTAGAGCGCGCCGTCGTCGATGACCTCCCCCTCCACCGGCACGATTCGCCCGAGCAGAACGAGCGGCGGGGAGTCGAACGCATTGAGGGCCATCAGGCCCGCGGACATGAGGACAGCTTCTCCCGCTTCTTCCTCGAACGAGCTCATCTTGCCTCCGATATGCCGTCATTGTAGTCCCGCAAAAGTTACGGGTATGGAAAGCCGTTCAGGCGTACACTCCTTCCTAAATCCAAAATTGGAACCAGGAGGCTTTCCATGGCTGAGGCATCACCTCTTCGTGCAATCTTCTTTGACGCGCGCGACACCCTGGGCAACGTCGACCGCCCGGGTCATCTCGTACCGTTCCGTCCCACGACCGAGCAGTTGCTGGAGTCCGTGAAGGCGCTTGGCGTGAAGATCGGCGTGATCACGAACCTGCCCAAAGACGTGAGCGCGGAGCAGGGAAAGCGGATGGTCACGGATGCAGTCCTGTCGCAGGATCCGAAGAGCGGGAAGGTCCGTACCATCGAGGACTACATCCCCGCGGACCACATCCTCACGAACCATGAAGCAGGGGTCTCGAAGCCCGACCCGCGGATCTATCGCAAGGCCGCGGAGCTCCTCGGCGTCAAACCTTCCGAGGCGCTGTTCTGCGGGGAAAACCTCCCGGAATGCCTCGGCGCCGCGGCGGCGGGATTCAACTATCAGCTCAAGCCCTTTCCTCCGGGCCACGAATTCCTCTCCGCGCTGATCACGAAGCTGGGCGGCTCGAAAGTCGACAGCGGACGCGCATTCGAGGCGCTCTTCGAAATGGAGCACCTCCTCGGCGAGCGCATCTTCGCCATCGGCAACGCGTGCTGCAAGGCGCTGAAAGCGCAGGACCCGAAGGCGCCGATTGCCGACGGCGTGCGCGCCGCGATGGGCATCTTCGTCTACCTCATCGATGCCTTCGCCGACCCGACGCATCTGCGCGCCGAGGAGGCCGTCATTCCGCTCGCCGTCGCGCGCGGCATGGATCCGAAAGTCACGCAGTGGGTGCTCAACCACCACGAACAGGCGCGCGCGTACTGGCACTGCATCGACGTCGCGTGGAACCGCATTCTGAATGGCGACGCCGACGACCGCGCGATGGCGATCGGCGACTGGTGGCGGTCCACCGAGGCGTTCGTCATTCTGTTCGAGCACCACGCGGTGCGGGAGAACAACGAGTTCTATCCGACCGCCGGCTCGTTCTTCACCGACAACGACGACACGCTGCTGATGGGAATCATCATGCAGATGGGCTGGCGCGACATCGGCCCGTTCGCGGGACTCGTCGAGTCCGCGGAGAAAGCGCTCGCCGGCGGTGGCGCGGAAACGGCCGCGGCGAAGATCCCGATCAAAGGCGCGGCGAAAGCGAAAACCGCAAAAGCACGCACGACAGCGCGTCCGCGCGCGGCGAGGTGACGCCATGTGGGAGTTCACCAAACCCGACACGCATTTCTTCACGCCGCAGCAGCGGAAGCAGGTGGAGGCGTTGTTCGAGGCCATCCTTCCCGGCTCCGACACGAACCCCGGCGCGAGCGACGCGAACGCCGTCGAGTACATCGACACGCTGCTGACGATGGACCACGACACCTACTACGCCATCCCGCAGATGCGGACGCTCTATCCCGTCGGACTCCTCGTCGCCGAAGACGCCGCGCGCCGCATGTTCGCCGGTCGCGGCATCGCCGACCTCACGCTCGATGAGCGCACCCAACTCCTCGAGAAACTCGCCGCCGGAAAAATCGAAGGCACGTCGTTCGCGGCCGCCGACCAGCAGCGCTTCTTCAACGAGCTCCGCACGCGCTGCATCGAAGGCTGCTTCGCCGACACGCGCTGGGGCGGCAACAAAGAGTCGGTGATGTGGAAGTGGTACGGCTGGACCGTTCCGCCGCAGGACTTCCGGCGCTCGAAGGCCGTCGCGGAGACGGCCGGGCCGGCGTTGAAGATCAAAGGGGAAGCGAAAACGAGGCGAGGGAACGAGGGGGTGCACCCGAAACCGAAGTCTCGGAGAGTCCGGCCATGACCACCTTCAAACACCCCGACGCGATCATCGTCGGCAGCGGCGCCGGCGGCGGCACGGCCGCCCACGTCCTCACCCAGCGCGGCTGGAACGTCGTCGTGCTCGAGAAGGGCGAGATGTGGCGCGCCGACGATTTCCTCCCCTTCGACGAGCTTCACTTCCGCGAGCACAAGGCGCTCATCCCGAAAGTCGACACCGACCCGATGACCTACGCCGGCAAGTCGGACAACGAAACCATCCGCAGCGAGCGATGGTGGGAAATCGAAATGGTCGGCGGCTCGACGATGGTGTGGGATGCCAACTTCCCCCGCTACGCCGACGAGGACTTCGCGGTCACGAAGTACCTCGACATGGCCAGCATCCCCGACTCGAAGAACATCGACATGGTCGACTGGCCGTGGACCTACGACGAGTTCCAGCCGTGGTTCGAGATGGCCGAGCGCGACTGGGGCGTCTCCGGCAAGGCGCGGCAGACCGTCGGCAAGAAGGGCGCGAAGCCCTGGTCGCAGGAGCGGACGCGCGACGGCTACGACTACGCGATGGAGCCACTGCTGCTGCACGGCTCGACGAAGTTTCTGATGGACGTCTTCGACAAAGCGGGCATGCCCGCCTACGTCGGCCCGCGCGGCATCAACTCGCGCACGCACGACTCGCGTCCCGCCTGTTCGTACTGCGGCTACGACCAGTTCTTCGGCTGTCCGTCGAACAGCCGCGCCAACGCGCAGAACACGGTGCTCGTGAAGGCGCATCACAGCGGCCGTCTCGATCTCCGCTCCGGCCACTGCGTGACGCGCGTCGCGCACGAGCACGGAAAAGTGAAGGGCGTGTACTACAAGACCGAGCCGCACGGAGAGGAGAAGTTCCTCGGCGCGAAGGTCGTGATCCTCTCCGCGCAGCCGATCCAGTCCGCGCGTCTCTTCCTCCTCTCCGGCGTCCCCGATCCACACGACATGGTCGGGCACTACCTCACCTACCACCCGAAGGGAAACCTCGACGTCACGTTCAAAAACATGCCGGTGTGGGACACCGGCCCCGGCTTCCAGCCGCGCACTGCGGTCGGGAGTCTGCAGCTGCGCGACCTCTACGTCATCAGGGACAAGAAGACCTACCTCACGAAGGGCGGCAAGTTCTCGATCTACGATCCCTACACCTGCATCCCGCCGCTGCGGAACATCAAGGGCGCGTCGTACGGCGCGAGCAATCCGAACGTCTGGGGTAAAAACCTCGTCAGCTATCTCGAGGAGCAGCGCTCGCAGGCCGGGCTCTCGTTCTCGTTCACCGGCGACGCGATGAGTCTTCACTCGAACCGCGTCGAGCTCGATCCGGTGGTGAAGGACTCCTGGGGCATCCCCGTCGCGCGCACGTACTATCACCATCACCGCTACGACACCGATCTCGCGAAGTACGCGCTCGACCGGATGATGGAAGTGCTCTCGCCGTACGGCGCGGAAGTGCGCAAGTTCGATCCGCAGAAGGAAGACAACCCCGGCTACGGCCACGTGCACGGATGTTTGCGCGCCGGCATCGAGCCGCAGCGCTCCGCGATCGACTCCAACTGCCAGTCGTGGTCGGTGAAGGGGCTGTACGCGATCGACGGCTCGTTCATGCCGACCGCCGGCGCGTCGAATCCGTCGATCACGATGATCGCCAATGCCTACCGCGTCTGCACGCAACTGCCGAAGCCATGAAGATCATTCACGATCCCGCCCGCAGTCCGCACGCACCCGAGACCGCGCGCTACGGCCTCCTCGGCGCGATCGTCGCCGGTGCCGACGCGCTCCGCCTGCCGGTGCGACTCACGTCCGATGGCTATGCGGTTGTCATCGAGGAAGACGTCGCCGGCAAAACGCTGAAAGAGCTCCGCGCGATCGACTTCGGCGCGAACTTCAAATCGAATGACGGACAGCCGTTCGCGTATCGCGCGCGCATCGAGACGCTGCCGATGCTGCTCGACTATCTCCCCGACGACGTCTGGTACGTCATCGACCTGAAGGACGCGAAGACGAAACTCGCGCGCACGGTGGTGAACGCGCTCGCGAATCGCGGCGTCGACGATCACGCGATCGTTTGCTCGAATGAGCCTGCCGTTCGCGCCGAGGCACGTGCAGCGTCGCCGCGCATTCTCGTCGCCGCCGAAACGCCGGGAGACGTCGACGCGGTCGTCGTGCCGCTCGACGCGTTCCTCGCCGATCCGACGCTCGGCGCGGCCGCGCGCCTCGGCGCGATCGTCGTCTCGCCGCCGTCGCGATTCACCGCCGGCGACTACGCGCGCCTCCGCCGCGTCGCCACGATCTGGGGCATCACCACGAACTCCGTGCTCGACTCCGCGACCGTCACGCGGCCGGGCTGGGTGTGGGTCGACGAGAAGTGGGAGCAGTCGGCGGCGAAGCACGAGGACGTGAATGCGAACACGTGGCACCTCGGGTACGCGAAGTACAACCCGAAGCGTTACTGCCACGTCTATCCCGACAAGGGACTGCACATCAAGATCAAGGAGTACGACGGCCCGATCGACACGAAGCCGACCGGCGATCCGGTGCAGGATGAGCTGCACCGGCTCACCGAGGACTCGTGGTCGGCGATGCGCACCTGGCCGTTTTACTCGGGCGGCGGCGCAGGATTCGCGCCGGGCATCCGCGGCGACTTCTCCGCCGAAGTCGACGTCGAGAGCATCGCCGCGCAGCAGGCCACGACCGTCGAGATGGCCGCGCTCAACGTCGATCCCGCCGCGCATCACACGCCGTGGAAGGAAAAAGACGGCAAGTGGGTGCCAAACTATCCGACGTCGTTCCGCGACAAAGCCACATTCTTCGATCCGCACGGCGCGCCGCCGTACGTCGGCGTCGAGCATGACGAAGACGACGGCTGGCGCATCAACTGGAACCTCGGCACCGACTACGACGCGAACCAGTACGGCAAAGCCTTCGGCGACGGCCGGCAGCTCACCGGACGCATGCGCCTCGACCGCCGCGGCGTGCACTGGGCCGCGTTCTATCGTCCGAAAGGTCTGAGCGGCGCCGCGGACTGGATCTGCGTCGGCGCCGTGCGCAACGAATCGCTCAACTCCGTCGTCTACCTCCGCCTCGCCGGAAAACGCTGGCGCCAGGAGAACCCGGCGAATCCGAGCGAGTACATGCCCGTCATCCCCAACCACTTCACCTTCCGCAACTTCAAACTGACGCGCTACGTGCAGCCGTAGCGCGCAAAGGAGAGCAGCCATGCCCATCGATGACATGCAGGTGCTGAAGAATCTCGCGCGCGAAATCCTCTCGGCCGGCATCCAGGAATCCGACCTCGAAATGTTCCCGACGCCGGAACAGCAGGCAGCCGGCGACGCGCTGATGGCGCAGCTCGCGATCGACTGGCCGGCCGGCCTCGCGCCGGTGCCGAAGCCGATCACGCCCGCGCCGAGCCCGAACGCGGCGCTGCCGCAGTGCGACGTCGTCATCGTCACTTGGACCGTCGACGAGCTGATGGCGCTCGCGGACGTGTTCACGCCCGGATTCAGCCGCGACAAGTATTACCGCTACGCGCGCTTCTACGCCGAAAAGTACGACGCGCAGATCCGCAAGGGCGCGCCCGCCAAAGTCGCGAAGCGCCTCGGCAGCTACATGCCGGCGAAGGTCGGCGATCTCAAGGTCCTCTGCATGAAGTCCGAGCTGCACATGAACCAGGACGGCATCGAAGACCCGAACGATCCGGGCAACGCCACGCTTCCGGTGCGCGACTTTTTCGATCAGATCATCGAGGAGACCGGCGCGCGCTGCATCATCACCGCCGGCACCGCGGGCGGCGTCTACACCGCGCAGGACCTCGGCGACGTGGTCGTGACGCGCGGCGCGAAGTTCCGTCTGAACCGCGAGTTCAAGAACGCCGAGTACGCCGGCAAGACCTACACCGATGACTGGGACGTGCCGACGAAGTACTTCAAGAAGGCCGAGGAGCTGATGGCGGTCAACAAGAACGAGCTCGAGCCGGCGTACACGCCGCTGCTCCCGCCGACGGCGTACTACACGCCGCGCGAGCTCAACCTCGTCCCGCGCTCCGAGCGCCAGCCGATTCCCGCGATCTGGCTCGACGGCGCGGAGATCCCGAAGCTCGGCATCGGGAAGAAGATGCCGAAGTTCCATCCCATCCTCACCACCGACTTCTTCGAGTTCGGCACGTCGACGAACAAGCTGGAAGAAGAAGGCAGCGCGTGCGAGATGGGCGACGCGGTCCTCGGATACGTCGTCGATCAGCGCCGCAAAGCCGGCAAGCCCGCGCCAAACTGGATCGTCGTCCGCAACTGCTCCGACCCGCAGATCAACGGCGAGCTCGTTGCCAAACCGTCGAAGATCAGCCAGCAGGCGCTGTGGGCCGTCTACTACTACAAAGGCTACGGCTACTGGACCAGCGTGAACGGCGCGCTCGCGTGCTGGGCCATCATCGCGGGTCTGAACGATGAAAGTCATGGTTGAGGCCTGAGGTGAGCGACAACCGCATTCCCACCGAGGTCGAGCTCGTGTACGAGCTGATGCCGTGCAACGCCATGCGCGTCGCGCAGGAAACGGTGCAGAAGGAAAAGCACGCCTGCGCGTACTTTCGCCAGTGGGGTACCTACAACAGCTACGACTACGCGACGCCGGGAGCCCCGCTCGAGCGCGGCATCAATCAGAAGTGCACCTACGTCGGCCGCGCGGCGATGCTCCCGGAAATGCTCAGCGGCTGCCGGAAGACGCCGATCCTCGCGGTCGGCATCAACCCGAACCTCCCCGGCTGGTGGACGAAGACGCGCAGCTGGATGAACCCCGACTTCGATGACTACAAACAGTACGCGCACTACTTCCGCTATCGCGAGGTCTCCAAGCTCGCGATGCCGATCGACGACTACACGAAGTTCGGCGGTCCCGCGGAGCCGAATCCGTTCGACGACGTCGAGCTGAACGTGCCCAGCGACGCCGCAGGCCTGCGCTCGATCAGCATGGAAGAGCAGGCCCAGGGGATGTACCGCACGTATCAGGGAATCCTCGACGACTTCGCGAAGGAGATGGGGTGGGCCGATCACAACCTCGTGGTCGGCGAAGATCTCGCCTACGCGAACATGGTCGCGTGTCCCTCGGCGAAGTGGACGACGAAGGCCAATCCCGACGATCCGAAGCTGCCGCCGATGACGAACCGCCAGCGCGACGGCATCCTCGACGAATGCTTCGACGAGCGGCGCTACTTCCTGCGCCAGCTCTTCCAGTCGCTGCCGAGCGTGATCCTCGTGTTCAGCCAGAGCACGGCGAACGCGCTCATCGGCGCGCTGAAGGGCCGCTTCTCGGCGGGCAACCCGCAGCCCGGCGAGCCGGTAACGAAGCTCATCGAGCGCGACATCCGCCTGCACTACGGCGAAGCCGGCGGCACCGTGCTCGACGCGATCGTGCTGTTCGCGCCGCATCCGACCGGCGATCCGCAGAACTGGAAGATCGCGCGCCCAAAGTTCATGCAGCGCATGGCGCAGCTCGGCGCGTCGGGCCGCCTGAAACTGAATCCCGAGACGAAGCATCTCGCGCGCACCGCCGGCTCCTGCACGTTCTGTACGATGCTCGAGATCGGGAAGTGTGACTACGTGAACGAAATCGTGCCGCTGGAGACGCCGCCCGAGCTGATGGCCGCGCCGGCGCCGTCCGAAGCGCCCGACAAGCCGGTCCAGAATGCGATGATGGAGGCGTTCCACGCCGACCTGCAGCGCGAGCGCTCGAGCTGGGATCTCGCCGACGACGCCGTCAACAGCGATTCCGCGAAGAACATCGGAGAGTGATCGATGCCTGATTCAGGCGAGGTATTCGTTTCTGCATTCTGCGACCGCGAGGAAGACCACGCGGCCGCGATGCAGCTGCTGCGCGATCCCGTCGAGTACGAAGGCGTCGTCGAGGGATACGCGTCGCGCGAGGCGATCAAAGAGCTGACGTCGAGAAAGATCGTCGTCAGCGTCGTGAAGTCGGAACAGCGTCACGGCGACGATCCGCTCGAGCGCCGCTCGAAATACACCGATCCCGCGCTCATGGATCGCCTCCTCGAGCTCGATCAGAAGGCCGCGCCGCCCCCGGCCGCCAACTCCGCGCTGGAGTCCCTCGGACCGGAAAGCGCGGAGGAGCCGGAAGGCCCGCAGGCGTACAAAGTCGTCTTCGACGGACCGATCCGCCCGCGCTGGCGCGCTCAGCTGGAGGCGCTCGATGCCGAGATCGCGGATCAGACGCAGGGCGTCTATCGCGTCTACGTCGATCCCGAAAACCTCGAGGCGCTGCGCCAGCTGCCGTTCGTGAAGGACGCGAAGCCGTACGAGCTCGCCGACACCGTTTCGTCGAGCGTGCTGATCTCCATCGACGACAAGAAGCAGCAGCAGGAATCGGGCTTCGAGCTCGCGGGCGCGGAAGAGCCGGAGCCCGAGACGTTCGACGTCATCGTCGGCCGCGAGCGCGATCTCCCGCGCATCGTCGACTTCATCAAGTCGCGCCCGGACGCGGAGTACGTCGAGGAGTCCTCGAACGCCGTCCGCTTCCGCGCCCTCCCCGACTCCGTCGTCCTCGCGACGGTGGCAAAGATGCCGGGCGTGCAGCGCGTCGTGCACACGATGCAGCCGACGCTCTACGTCGACCACGCGCGCGCGATCGTTGGCGTGACGAAGATCAATCAGGCCATGCCGCCGAAGCAGTGGACCGGCGCCGGCGAGATCGTCGCGGTGCTCGACAGCGGCATCGACGCGACGCACCCCGACTTCGAAGGGCAGTTCCACGTCGACCCGATCTCGTTCCGCAACTGCAGCGTGGTCGACAACGTCGGACACGGCACGCACGTCGCCGGCATCATCGCCGGCACCGGCAAGAAATCGGACGGCGCGATCGTCGGCGTCGCGCCGGGCGCGAAGCTCGTCGTGGTCGGCATGGTCAATGAGTCCGAGGTGCCGCAGATCCCGCTCGACATCGGCGAGCTGCTCAAGGTGGCCGTCGACGCGGGCGCGAAGATCATCAACGCCAGCTGGGGACGGCGCCTCGGCAGTACTTACGACTCCGGCTCGCGCAGCGTCGACAAGTTCATCAGCGAACATCCCGACATCCTCGTCGTCGTCGCTGCGGGCAACGAAGGCAAAGCGCCCGACGGACGCTACGAGTTCAGCAGCATCGGCGCGCCCGCGACCGCGAAAAACGTCCTCACCGTCGGCGCCTGCATCACCGACCGCACCGACATCACCGGCACGTGGGGCACCGTCTTCGGCGCGCTGTTTCCCGAGAAGAACGCCGCCGACGATCCGGTTTCCGGCGATCCCGCGAAAGTCGCCGGCATCAGCAGCCGCGGACCGACCGACTACGACAGCATCAAGCCCGACATCCTCGCGCCCGGCACCTACATCCTCGCGCCGCGCGCGAAGGGCTTCAAGAAGAAGCTGCAGTGGAAGGCGTTCGACACCAATGACTACGTCTACGTCGGCGGCACGAGCATGGCCACGCCGGTCGTCAGCGGCCTCGCGGCGGTGCTGCGCGAGTACCTCCGCGTCGAGCGCGCAACGCCGAATCCCTCGGCGGCGCTGCTGAAGGCGATCCTCATCACCTCGACGAAGCAGCTGCCCGAGCGCACCAACGATCCGCGCACGAAGAAGATCGGCTACCCCGACTTCGACCAGGGCTTCGGACGCGTTGACATCAGCGCGCTCGTCTCCGGCCGCCTGACGTTCGTCGACGTCGCCAACGACTCGCCGCTCGCGCTCGAGAGCCGCGTCCCGCCCGGCAGTCCGCGCAAGTCGTCACGCACGTACAAGCTCACGATCGCCGACGGTCCGCCCGCGCCGCTCGTCCTCACGCTCGCGTGGACCGATCCGCCCGGCAACGACATGCAGAACAACCTGCAGCTCGACGTCCGCGGCGGAGTCGATGACGTGCTCCTCATCGGCAACGCCCAGCACATCTTCCGCAAAGACCCCGACTTCGACGACGTCAGCGCGAACGGCATCGTCCTCGACAAACGCAACAACGTCGAACAGATCCGCATCGAGGCCGCGAAACCCGGCGAATACCTGGTCCGCGTCGCCGCGCACAACACCACGCTGCCGCCGCAGGGCTACGCACTCGCCGCGGTGGGGAACATCGACGGAGATTTCGCCTAAACCTCCACGATCATCGCCGCGGCTTCGCCGCCGCCGATGCAGATGGCGGCGAGGCCGCGTTTCGCCCCGCGCTCGTGCAGCGCGTGGATGAGCGTCACGAGAATGCGCGCGCCGCTGGCGCCGATCGGATGCCCGAGGGCCACCGCACCGCCGTTCACGTTGATCTTCTCGTGCGGGATCTTCACGTCCTTCATCGCCGCCAGCGCCACCGCCGCGAAAGCCTCGTTGATCTCGAAGAGATCGATGTCATCGACGGAAAAGCCGGTCTTCTTCAGCACGATATCGATCGCCTTCGCCGGCGCGGTCGTGAACCATTCCGGCTCCTGCGCCGCCGTCGCCTGGGCGACGATGCGCGCGATCGGCGTCAGCCCGTTCGCCGACGCGTACTCCGCCGACGTCACCACCAGCGCAGCCGCGCCGTCGTTGATCTTCGACGAATTCGCCGCCGTCACCGACCCGCCGTCCTTCACGAACGCCGGCTTGAGCGTCGTCATCTTCTCCAGCGGCGCCGCGAACGGCTCCTCGTCGTCGATCACCATCGACTTCCCTTTTTTGCCCTCGATCTCGACGACCGCGATCTCCTTTTTGAACTTCCCGTTCTTGATCGCGTCCTGCGCGCGGATGTACGACTCCTTCGAGAACGCGTCCTGCTCCTCGCGCGAGAAGTTGTACTTCGACACGCACGCCTCCGCGCACATGCCCATGTGCTTGTCGCCGTACGGATCCCACAGGCCGTCGTGGATCATGAGATCGACGATTTTGCTGTTGCCCATGCGATAGCCGCCGCGCGCCTGCGGCAGCGCATACGGCGCGTTGGACATCGACTCCATGCCGCCCGCGATCGCGATGTCGTACTCCTCGCAGCGAATGTCGTTCGCCGCGTACATCACCGCCTTCAGTCCCGAGCCGCAGACCTTGTTGACCGTGACCGCGCCCGCGTGCACCGGAATGCCCGCGTAGATGCCTGCCTGCCGCGCCGGCGCCTGGCCGATGCCCGCCTGCAGCACGTTGCCCATGATCACCTGCTGGATCCGGTCGGGCTGCACGCCCGCGCCTTCGAGCGCGCACTTGATCGCCACCGCGCCGAGGCGCGGGGCCGGGAGAGAGGAGAGCGTGCCGAGAAACGAGCCGATCGGCGTCCGTGCGGCTCCGAGAATGACGATGTCTTTCATGGTTCGCTTTCTATCATGGTTGACCGGTTGATATGATCCCGCGGCCTCAGAGTACAGGAGCCAACCGCATGCCCACATCCTCCATCACTGACCGCCGGATCCATGTCCAGCCGGCGGAGGTCCACAACGTCCTGTCGCGGCACATGCTCGCCGACGGGTACGACATCGTCATGGATCTGAAAAAGTCGAAGGGCTCGTGGGTCTTCGACTCGCGCCGCGGACGCAACGTCCTCGACTTCTTCACGAACTTCGCGTCAGTCCCGGTCGGCTACAACCATCCGAAGATGGACACGCCGGAGTTCCGCGAGCGCATCGCCGACGCCGCGATCAACAAGCCCGCAAACTCCGACATCTACACAACCTACATGGCCGAGTTCGTCGAGACGTTCGCGCGCATCGCCATCCCGCACGCGCTGAACAAGCATCTCTTCTTCATCGAAGGCGGTTCCCTCGCCATCGAGAACGCCATCAAAGCGGCGTTCGACTGGAAGATCCGCAAGAACTTCAAAAAGGGCTATCAGTCGGAGAAGGGCACGCAGGTCATGCACCTCCGCGAAGCCTTCCACGGCCGGAGCGGCTACACCCTCTCGCTGACCAACACCGCCGACCCGCGCAAGACCCAGTACTTCCCGAAATTCGACTGGCCGCGCATCGACAACCCCAAACTCTACTTCCCGACGAGTGAAGCCTCGCTCGCCGACGCCGAGCGCCGCGAGGCGGTCGCGCTCGACCAGGCGAAGCAGTTCCTGCACGAGCGGAAAGACGACGTCGCCGCGTTCATCATGGAGCCGATCCAGGGCGAAGGCGGCGACAACCAGTTCCGCCCCGAGTTCTTCCGCGCCATCCGCCAGCTGTGCGACGAGAACGAAATGCTCCTCATCTTCGACGAGGTGCAGTCCGGCGTCGGCATCACCGGGAAGATGTGGGCGTTCGAGCACTACGGCATCGAGCCCGACCTCTTCTGCTTCGGCAAGAAAACGCAGGTCTGCGGCTTCGCCTCCAGCGATCGCATCATGGAGATCGCCGACAACGTCTTCGTCGTCTCCTCGCGCATCAACTCCACCTGGGGCGGCAACCTCACCGACATGGTCCGCTCCCAGCGCTACTTCGAGATCATCGACGACGAGAACCTCGTCGACAACGCCGCCAACGTCGGCTGTTACTTCATCGGCGAGCTCGAACGCTTTGCCGAAGACTTCCCCAACCTCGTCACCAACGTCCGCGGCCTCGGCCTCATGGCCGCCTTCGACCTCCCCAGCGGCGAAGTCCGCGACAACGCCCTCGCCGCGTTCATGAACCACGACGTCATGGTCCTCTCCTCCGGCCACCGCTCCGCACGCTTCCGCCCGCCCCTCAACCTGTCGATGGAGGAAGCCGCGGAAGGGATTCGCAGGATGGAGAAGGCGCTAAAGGAGCTTTAGCAGCGTCGCCGCCCCCGCCGCGAGGATCACGACCGGCTCGGGAACGCGCTTCGCGAACGTCAGGACGAGGAGCGCGGCGGCGCAGATCGCGACCGTCGGGATGTCGATGAGCGCGCGTTTCGCGAGCACGACCGCGGCTCCCGCGATCGCGCCGGTGGCGGCGGCGGTGATGCCGTCCACGAACGCGACGACGCGCGGGTTGCCGGCGATGCGTTCGTAGAATGGCGCGGGTCCGACGACGAAGAGCCAGCAGGGGATGAACACGCCCGCGGCGGCGACGAGCGCGCCGGGCGTGCCGCGCACGAGGTAGCCGATGAACGCGACCGTGATCACGACCGGGCCGGGAGTGATCATCGCGATCGCGACGGCGTCGAGGAACTGGCGCTCGTCGAGCCAGCCGTACTCGCGCACCACGCCGCCGTAGAGAAATGGCACGATCGCGAGGCCGCTGCCGAACACGAACGCGCCCGCCTTCAGGAAGAACCATCCGATCTCGAGCAGCGGCACCGCGAGCGCCGGCGAGCGCACGCCGATTCGCGCGATGAGCACGGCTACGCCGGAAACGAGGATCAGCGTGAGCACCTCGCGCTCCGTCACCGCCGTCGCGATCGCGTTGGCGGCGAAGAGCACCCATAGCAGCGGATCGCGCAGCAGCGTCAAACGCGCGAGCTTCCACGCGCCGCGCGCGATCACCGCGATCACCGCCGCGCCGATGCCGTAGAACGCCGCCGCGAGCACCATCGACATCGCGGGACCGGCGCGCGTGTAGAGCAGCGAAAGCGCGAGCACCATGACCAGCGACGGCAGCACGAACGCGATGCCAACCAGCGCCGCGCCGAGCGCGCCGCCGCGCAGCCACCCGAGGTACATCGCCAGTTGCGCGGCCAGGGGGCCGGGGGCGAGTTGCGCGAGCGCGAGGCCGCGGATGTAGTCCTCGCGCGTGAACCAGCCGCGCGTCTCGACGAGATCGCGCTGCATCGCGCCGGCGAGCGCGATCGGTCCGCCGAAGCCGATCGTGCCGAGGCGGAGGAAGTACAGCAGCAGTTCGCGGAGCGTCATCGCAATGCGGATCGCAGCTCGTCGTACAGCAGGATCGACGAGCGAACGCACTTCTCCCAGTCGCCGAGGTGCAGGCTCTCGTTCTCGGAGTGCGCGTTGCACGGCGGATCCTCCACGCCCATCAGCAGCAGCGGCGTCCCCTCGAACGCCGCCGCAAACGCACCCACGAACCCGATCGTGCCGCCCGAGCCGATCATCTCGACGTCGCGGCCGTACCCAAGCGTCAGCGCGCGCCGCGCCGCGTCGAACACCGGACCGGTCGCGCCGGTGATCCACCACGGCACGCTCTTCACGAGCGTCGCGGAAACGAGCGCGTGCTTCGTCTCGATGGCGTTGATGCGCGCCACGAGCTCCTCGCCCGCTTCACGCGAGTCGCGCGGCGGCACGGTGCGCAGGGAGAGCCGCGCGCGTGCCGACGCCGCGATCTGATTGAACGACCGCGCGACCGGCGGGGCGTCGAAGCCGATGACGGTGATGGCCGGCTTCGTCCAGGTGTCCTCGCGCGTGCCGAGCAGGGCGACGCCGTCGAGGACGCCGAGGTCTTTTCGGAGTGCGGCGGCAGAGCCGCCGCTATCCAAAGCGGTGGCTTTGCCACCGCACTCCGAGATGATCCCGCAGAGGATCGCGATCGGATCGGGCACTGCGCCCGAGCCGCGCCCGCTGTGCAGCGGGCGCTCGAGACACCGCACCTCGACGTCGATCATGCACATCCCGCGGAGACGATACGTCAGTCCCGGGATTCCGGTGTCGGCGTTCGGCGTGTCCGCGAGCACGACCGCGTCCGCGCGCAGCAGCTCGCCGTAGCGCTCGAGGAACGCCGGGAGGTTCGGCGAGCCGATCTCCTCCTCTCCCTCGATGAAGAACTTCAGATTGCACGGCGGCGCCCCGCGCCAGCTCGCCGCCGCAGCGACGTGCGCGAGCACGCCGCCCTTGTCGTCCGACGCGCCGCGCGCGAAGAGGCGCCCGTCGCGCTCCACCGGCTCGAACGGCGGCGTGGTCCAGCGATCGAGCGCGCCGACCGGCTGGACGTCATGATGGCCGTAGATCAGGATCGTCGGCGCGCTTTCGACGGCGCGCACCTCGCCGTACACCGATGGGTGTGCACCCTCGACTTCGAGCAGCCGCACGCCGCCGATGCCGTGTTTCTCCAGCAGCCGCGCCGTCGCCTCGGCGGACGCGCGCACGGCATGGGGATCCGACGCCGACACTCCCGGAATCCTGCACAGCTCCTCGAGATCGGCGCGAAATTCGTCGCGCCGCCGCGTGAAGCGATCGAGCGCCGCGAGCCGCGCGATGTCGCGCAGATGCCCGGCGTCGTGCTCGCGCATCATCGCGACGAGCTTCGCGAGCGACACGCGGCCGGCGTTCCCGAACGTTCCCTCGCGCGCGAACGCCGCCTCGTCCGCGCTCTCGAGCAGGGCCACGCTCCGCGCCCGCGCCTCGGCGAACGCGCGCATCGCCTCGCCGAGGTCCTGATCGATGTACCGCCGCTCGCGCGCGAGCCGCTCGCCGTCGAGATCGCGCAGCAGCGGGTCGTCCTTCCGCAGGAGTTGTTCGATCCGCACGGCATATCCCTCGGCCTCGATGTCCCGCAGATGACAGACGTTCTCGACGATCGCGAACTCGTCCGACATCTTCATCTTCGCGTCGAAGACACCCTCGATCAGCTCCGCGACGCGCTTCGGGAAATCACGCACGTCATTCACAAAACCTCCTGACCACCTTCACCAGCGCGTCCGAGCAGGCAACCACTTCGTCGATGCGCACGTATTCGTCGATCCCATGCAGCCCCGCGCCGCCCGGCCCGAAGACGATCGACGGGATCCCCGCCGCGCCGAGAATCGCCGCGTCGGTCCAGAACGACATCGCCCGCGATTCGGTGTGCACGATCTCGCCGAGGATGCGCGGCAGCGCGTGGTCGCGCGGCGTCACGTACGGCGATCGCGTGAACAGAAACTTCGACGTCGCGCGAAACTTCGGATCCTCGGCGCGCAGCTCGTCGAGCAGCGACTCGGTTTCCGATCCCAGCACGCCCGCGGCTTCGCCTTCGACGGTGCGCCTCTCGACATGCAGCGTACAGCGATCGGGATACGTGCTCAGCTCGCGCCCGCCGCTGATCAGCGATGCGTGCAGCGACGGCCTGCCGAGGAGCGGATGCGGATGCGCGGCGAACGAGCGATCGAGACGCTCGAAGCGCGCGAGCACGCGCCCCATGTGCGCGATCGCATCCACGCCATCCTCGGGGCGGCTGCCATGCGCCGCAACGCCCTCCGTCGTCACCTCCACCCACTCGAACCCCTTGTGTCCGATCCCGATCGCGAGATCCGTCGACTCCGTCACGATCGCCGCATCCGCGCTCCACTCCTTCACCAGCGCCTCCGCGCCGATGCTCGCGTACTCCTCGTCGGCCACGATCGCCACGATCACCGAACCGCGGTGCAGGCCCTCGTCCGCGAGTTTCCGCACCGCGCCGAGAATCGCCGCCACGCCGCCCTTCATGTCCTGCGAGCCGCGCCCGTACATCCGCCCGTCACGCTCCACCGGATCGAACGGCGCGGACATCCCCTCGACCCCGACCGTGTCGCTGTGCCCGCACAACATCAGCGACGGACCGCGCGTCTTTCCCTCGAGCACCGCGACCACATTCGCGCGCCCCGGCGCCGCCTCCTCGATCACCGCATCGACGCGCATCGCGCGCAGCTTCGCCGCGAGGTACCGCGCGATCTCCGCCTCCCCCGCGCCCCCCGGCACGAGCGACGGATTCACCGAGTCGATGGCGATGAGATCGCGAAGGATGTCGATCATGAAACGCTCCGCTCATACGCCATCACCGCCGCCGCCGCATCCTGGAATCCGGCGCCCGTCGAGTCGAAGATGATGACCTCGTCATCGCTGCGACGACCCTTCACCTGCCCGCTCACGATCGCTCCGAGCTCCGCCCGCACATCCTCGCGCGACATCACACCCGCCGCGATCGCCGCGCGCAGATCGCCGATCGTCGCGCACTGCTCGAGCACATCCGCGACGATGACCGCGCTGCGCATCGCCTCCGGATCGATCTCCGACTTTTCCGGATTATCCGCGCCCACCGCCGCCACGAACGTCCCCGGCACGATGTCGCGCAGAAACGCCTTCTTCGACGTCGTGCAGGTGACGATCACGTCCGCCGCCCGCTCGCCCACCTCCGCACCATGCCGCTCCGCGAATGCCTCCGCGCGCACACGATCCGCATCGACGACACTCACCTGCTCGATCGGCAACACGCTCCGAATCGCCTCGAGCTGCGCCGCCGCCTGCTGCCCGCAGCCGTAGATCATCATCGACCGCGAATCCGCGCGCGCCAGAACCTTAGCCGCCACCGCACTCGCCGCCGCCGTCCGCTGCTTCGTGACCTCGATCGAGTCCATGATCGCGAGCGGCGCACCATTCGTCGCATCGAACAGCACCAGCACGCCCTGAATCGTCGGCAGCGGCGCATTCCCCGGAAAGTTCGCATTCAACTTCGCCGCAAAGTACTTCCCGTACGTCGACGTCTTGATGTGAAACGCCCCCCGCTCCGCGTGCGTGCTCAGAATCCCCGCGTGCAGCCGCCCCTCCGCATACTGCCGGAACGCCTCCTCCACCGCCGCGATGCAGTCGTCCATCGAAACGAGCGCGTTGTAGTCATCGCCGCTGAGGATCTTCACCGCGTCACGGTAACGGGGAACGGGGGCCGAGGCTAGGAAAGACGGCGCGCGCTGGGAAACAACCCGCTGTCATCCCGAGCGTGAGCGAGGGACCCGGGGCTCGGGTGGTGCTGCGGGGAACGTGCATCGCGCCCCGCCCGCCCGGGTCCCTCGCTCACGCTCGGGATGACATCGCGCGAAACTCCGCCGGCGTCACTCCGAACTCTCGTCGAAACGCCGCGGTGAAATGCGACTGATCGTAAAACCCCGCCTCCAGCGCAATCTCAGCGATCGTACGCCGCGACGACGCCAGCGCATTCCGCGCATGCTCCAGCCGAAGCCGCCGCACATACTCGCCCGGCGAACAGCGCAGATGCGTCCGGAACCCGCGCACCAGACTCGCCGGATGCACCCCGCCCGCCGCCGCAATCTCGGCCAGCGACGGCCGCTCCGCCCAATGCGCATGAATGAACTCGCGCGCCTCCCCCACCCACCGCGGCACCGCGCCATTGCGCACCCGCGACGCCGCCCCGATCAGCTCGAGCACCAGCCCCTCCGTCGAAATCGCCGACGAGTCATCCCACGCGCGCAACTCGCGATGAATCCTCATCGCAATCGCCTGCCCGCTCTCGCGCGGCACCCGCCGCGTCGTCTCGAACAGCGAGGTGTACGCGCCCAGCCGCGCCACCGCGTCCTGCGGCACCCCGATCAACACACACCGCGTCCCCGTCGGCGCATACCGATTCGCATGCCGCACCGCCGGCGGGCGCACCATCACGTCATACGGCGCGCACTCGAACGTGCGTCCATCGACCGATTCCTCGAACGCACCTCTCACCGCAAAGCACAGCGCGGCCTCGTCGTGGCCATGGCTCGGAAGGGCGCGGGAGGGTGTGTAACTCGTCTCGACGACGACGAACGTGCCGGCCTGCGCGACGTGCAGTTCACGGCCGAGGGTGAGAGGACCGGGCATGGGTGTGAGGATTATAGATGGCGCGCAATGCAAGCGAGGTTGGCACGCGAGGTTGCCGGATTTACACGCGAGGATGTGAGTTTTGCACGCGAGGATGTGAGTTTTGCACGCGAGGATGTGAGTTTTGCACGCGAGGATGTGCGGTTTGCACGCGAGGATGTGCGGTTTGCACGCGAGGATGTGAGTTTTACACGCGAGGATGTCAGTTTTACACGCGAGGATGTGAGGTTTGCACGCGGGGATGTGAGCTTTACATGCGAGGATCTGCGGTTTACACGCGAGGATGTGAGGTTTTACACGCGAGGATGTTAGTTTCACATGCGAGGTTGCCGGGTTTGACGCGCGCATGGCACCGGCGTGCTGCGTATGCAGCCAGTTCCATGAGCAGATCCCGGACGTTTTCGATGACTCCGCGATACGATGCGCCGCATGCGCATCCTCGTCATCGGAGCCCACGGCACCATCGGACGCGAGATCGTCAAGGCCCTTTCCGCAAACCACGAAGTCCTCGGGGCGAGCCGGAGCGGGTCGGAGATCCAGGTCGACATCACCGAGCCGGCGTCGATTCGGGCGATGTATGAGCGAGTCGGGAACCTCGACGCGGTCATCAGCGCGGCGGGGAGCGGGGCGTGGAAGCCGCTGGCGGAGCTGACGGACGACGACTTTGCGCTCTCGCTGCGCTACAAGCTGATGGGACAGGTCAACGTCGTGCGGTATGGACTCGCGCAGGTCAGCGACGGCGGTTCGATCACGACCACGAGCGGGATCCTCGCGCGGTCGCCGATGCCGGGCGGTGCGGCGATCAGTCTCGTCAACTGCGGCCTCGAAGGATTCACGCGGGCGGCGGCACTGGAGGCCCCGCGCGGGATTCGCGTCAACGTCGTGAGTCCGCCGTGGGTGACGGAGACGCTGATCGAGATGGGCAGCAGCGATCTCTCGCATGGCCTTCCCGCGGCCACGGTGGCGCAGGCGTATGTGCGCAGCGTGACGGGGAACGAGACCGGCCAGGTAATCGAACCGTAGCAGTGCCGCTCTCGACTCGCTTCATCGTTCGGTTCTGGCTGCCGCTCGCGGCAACGTGGTTCATGATGGCCCTCGAGGGGCCGTACGTAGCGGCGATCGTGGCGCGGATGCCGGAGGCGGCGCACAGTCTCGCGGCGTTCGGCGTGGCGCTCTCGCTGGCGTGGCTGGTCGAGTCGCCGATCATGATGCTGCTGTCGGCGTCGGCGGCGCTGGTGCGCGATCGGGCGTCGTATTTTGCGCTGCGCCGGTTCGCGAACACGCTCAATGCGCTCGTCACGGCGGGCATGCTGCTGCTCGCGCTGCCGCCGGTGTTCGACTTCGTGGCCGAGCGCCTGATCGGACTGCCGCACGACATCGCTCGGCTCGCGCATGTCGCGACGACGGCGATGATCCTCTGGCCGGCGGCGATCGGGTATCGCCGTTTCTATCAGGGCATTCTCGTGCGGCACCATCTCACGCGGCGCGTGGCGTACGGGACGATCGTGCGGCTCACGACGATGTCGATCACGGCGGCTCTGCTCGCGTTCGTGTTTCATCTGCCGGGCGCGCTGGTCGGCGCGCTCGCGCTGGTCTCCGGAGTGTTCCTCGAGGCGTTCGCGAGCCGGCTGATGGCGCGGGAGATCGTGCGCTCGATCGTCGAGCGCGATGAGGTGGCCGAGGGCACGCTGCTCCGGCAGCGCGAGATCGCGCGGTTCTACTTCCCGCTCGCGTTGACGTCGATGCTGGCGATGGCGCTCGGTCCGCTCGTGACGTTCGGCCTCGGCCGCGGCCGCGCGCCGATCGAGTCGCTGGCGGTGTGGCCGGTGGTCAGCTCGATGATCTTTCTCTTCCGCAGCGGCGGCGTGGCGTTTCAGGAGGTGGGGATCGCGCTCGACAGCGATCGCGAGGTCGGCCGCACCGCGTTGCTCCTCGGCGCGGTCGCGTCGGCGGCGCTCGCGCTCGTGGCGCTCACGCCGCTGGAGTTGTTCTGGTTCGAGCGCCTCTCCGGCCTCTCGCACGACCTCGCGCGCTTCGCGGTCTGGCCTGCGCGCATCCTGATTCTCTATCCGGCGCTCGAGTACATCGCCTCGTTCCAGCGCGCGCGGCCGATCCTCGAGCATCGCACCGGCGTCGTCACCGTCGCGACCGCGATCGAGGCGACGGTGCTCGCGGCGACGCTGTTCCTCGGCATCCGCGTGCTCGGAATGATCGGCGCCACGGCCGGGGCGATGGCGATGCTCGCGGGGCGCCTCGGCGCGAACGCGTATCTCTTCAGCCGGCGTTCCGGACCCGCGCCTGCAGCGCGGTGATGACGGCGGTCGCGGCGTTGTCCGCGACTTCGATCCATTCGCGGGTCGCGTCTCCGACGCGCGGGTCGAGCGCGTCGTCGTGCACGGGGTGAATGGCCGGCACCTGCCCGAGGGCGTCGCGCAGCTCGAACAGGCGCCGCAGCGGATCGGGGCGGCCGAGGAGCGCGTCGGCGGCGCTCGCGAGGCGGAGGATCGATTGCTCTTCGTTCTCCTCGCTGCGCGAGAGGTGGAGCAGCTGGAACAGCGCGATCGCGGCGTCGCTGGTCGCGAGCTGCTGCGTTCCGAGCTGCAGGCCGTCGTACCACGCGACGACGTCCGCGAGCGGCAGTTGCTGGAGCGGCGCGGCGTATTCGAAGAGGCGCGGACTGAACGCGAGCTCGCGGACGCGCAGCTCGCCGCCGGTGATGGTGATCGAGCCGCCGAACGAGCCCGGCGCCGCGAGGTTGAGCAGCAGGAAGACGTCGTGGAAGAACAGCTCGGCGTACGCGGGCGCGTCGCGGCGGTCGACGTCGCCGCTGACGTCGAGCCGCACGCGGATCTCGGGCGGCGTCAGGTCGGCGGGCCAGTCGGCGCTCACGCGCACGCTGCCGTACTGCCGCTCGCGGATCACGTCCGCCGGGATCTGCTCCGCGCGGATGATCTCTGCTTCGAATCGGAACCGGCTCATGGCTCGCGGACACGAAACGGCGCCCAGACGATTCCGGTGATCGTCCCGAGGATCGTGAACTCCTCGGGCGAGCCGAGCTCGATGGCCGCTTCGTTCTCCTTGTCGAGAAAGCAGCGTTTCCCGGTACGGCGCCAGTAGCCGATGACGCGTCCGAGGTAATCGCGGTCGACCGCAACCATCTCACCGTTGCGCGGCGTGCGGCGCTGGATGTCGATCAGCACGCGATCGCCGTCGCGCAACCGGTTGGCCATCGAGTCGCCGCGCACGCGGATCACCTGCAGCCGCTCGCTGCGAATGCCGCGGATCGACGCCAGGACATCCGTCTCGTCGGGCTCGAACTGCGCGTCCGTGCCGACGCGGCTCGCGGCCAGCGCGTGCGCCTGCTTGCGGACGACGTCGTACGCCTCGAATTCCTCGAAATCGCGCGCGTAGGCGGCGCGCTCGCCGGCGTCGCGCGCGAAGCTGCCCAGCAGCCAGCGCGCGAAGATCGTGAGCGCCTTGCGCTGCGGCTCGGTCAACGGCTGATGCTCCACCGTCGGCACGAGCGCGCAGAGCGGAACGTCCAGCTCCTTCGCCGCATCGACGACGGTGAAGAACGACGGCTCTTTGGCGACGCGCGCGCTCTCGGGCGCTTCGCCGTGGCGCCGGAGCGCGCGCCATTCGGGCAGGTGACGGAGGATGCGCGACAGCGACGGACTGACTTTCAGGCGCGCGGTGCTGGTGCTCTCGCGCTCCCGCATCAGGCGGTAGAACATGAGCGCCAGCTCGCGGACTTCAGGACTGCGGTCGCGCCGGGTGGCCATCGATGCGACCTTACGTGTGCCTCGGCGAGTGTGCGGAACATCGTCTTGCCGAGCGGCGGCAGCGCAGACAAGCAGGGCGCAAACTGGCAAGAACGGACACTTTTACGTGTCACTTTAGCACTACGACGGCGCGTAGGACGCCGCCTGCTCAGCCGGCGAGGGCGTCGGCGTTCTGCTCAAGCGGCGCGGCACCGCTCCACTCCGTGTGTGGCTTGCGGTTCAGGATCAGGTAACGCCACACCAGCTCTCCGTATCCGCGCGCGACGATGCCGCGTTTCGCGTAGAACGGCATCAGCAGCTTCTGCAACCGCGGGAGGTTGTAGAACGGGACGCCGGGGAAGTAGTGGTGCTCGAGGTGGAAGTTCGAGAACAGATAGATCGTGTTCCAGAACAGCGAGCCTTTGACGAGCGTCGACCAGTTCGCGGGATCGGCGGGGTTGATGTCGTAGTGCTGGCCGAGGCGGTTGAGGGCGAAGGCGATAGGGAAGACGAAGAAGACCGGGACGAGGTAGAGCTTCCACGCGATCGCCCAGCCGCCGAGCCAGGCGATGAGGCCGAGGATCGAGAGCTGGAAGGCGATCGTCGCGAGGCGCTCGCGGGCGATGCGTGTGCGCAGCGCGGGCTCGTACTCCGCGGCTTCCTTCGCGGCGGCGCGGAAATAGATCGGGAAGAGCACGGGCGTGAAGTAGAGGAGCTTGAACCAGCGCGCGTTTCGTTTCGGCGAGAGGTAGTGACGCTTGGGGTCTTCGGTATCCGATCCGAGGCCGGCGTGGTGATCGAGGTGCCAGCGCGTGAACTGCGAGGACGAGATGCCGCTGGGGATCGCGTAGAGCAGGCCGAGGAGGCGATACGTGCGGTCGTTCGCGACGTTGATCACCGCGCGATGCACGACCTCGTGCAGCAGGACCGTGCAGTTGAAGATCGCGAAGCCTTCGAGGAACGCGAACGGGAGCCAGTAGTACCAGCGATCGAGCTGGACGATGGCGATGCCGGAGAGCACGACGGACGCGAAATTCGCGAAGGCGATGAACGCATGCAGCAGCGGACGCTTGCGATGCAGCTCGCGCAGCGCCTCGGCCGGAATCTCGGCGGCGAGGTCGCGTTTGAGCTGTTGCGCGTGCTCGGAGTAGTAAGTTGCCACTGTCGGTATGTTGAATCGAATCTACACGATCGGCCATTCCACCAGGTCTCTTGACGAGCTCGTCGCTCTGTTGCAGGAGCACGGCGTGAAGCGGCTCGCGGACGTGCGCCGCTTCCCCGGCTCGCGGCGGCATCCGCACTTTTCGAAGGAAGCGCTGGAGCGCGAGCTGCCGCTGGAGTATGCGCACTTCGAAGACCTCGGCGGGCGCCGCGATCCCGTCGAAAGCTCGCCGAATGGGGCGTGGGAGAACGCGCAGTTTCAGGGGTATGCGGATTACATGGGCACGGCTGAGTTTCGCGCGGCGGTGGACCGCCTGCTCGCCAGCGAACACGCGACGGCGGTCATGTGCGCGGAGGCGGTGCCGTGGCGATGTCATCGCAATCTGCTTTCCGACGAGCTCGTGCGTCGCGGCATCGAAGTGCTGCACATCGTCGGTCCCGGATCGGCGAAGCCGCACGCGCTGAGCAAAATGGCGCGGATCGACGGCGACCGCGTGATCTATCCGCCCGAGCAGTCGGCGATGTTCTGAAGCGTATAATTCGACGTCCGTAATTAGGGATCCAATGACCATCGCGGCTGTGAAGGACTCGTCGACCGAGCGGGACGTAGTGCTCGCCGTCGATGACAACGAACAGAATTTGCAATTGCTCGAGGAGTACCTCTCGAGCTGGGGCTACGACCCGGTGCTCGCGCGCGACGGCGAGGAAGCGGTCGATCTCTATCCGAAGCACGACCCGGCGATCATCGTGCTCGACGTGATGATGCCGAACGTCGACGGCTACGAGGCGTGCGCGCGCATCAAGAGCTCGCCGGGCGGACGGACGATCCCGATCCTGATGCTCACCGCGCTGACGGGCACCGAGGACAAGATCCGGGCGCTCGAATGCGGCGCGGATGACTTCCTCAACAAGCCCATCAACCGCGAAGAGCTGAAGACGCGCATCCGCTCGCTGATCAAGATCCGCAATCTGCGGAAGGAGCTCGACTCCAGCGAGAACATCATCATGGCCCTCACCGGCGCGCTGGAGAGCAAGAGCCCGCGCACCATTGGGCACGTGCAGCGCGTCGCGTCGTACGCCGCGGGTCTCTGCGACAAGCTCGGCATGTCGCACGACGAAAAGGAGATCGTGATCAAGGGCGCGCTGCTGCACGACGTCGGCATGATCGGCGTGCCCGACCACCTCCTGATCGCGACGTCGCTCGACGACGAGGAGCGCGGCCGCGTCGCCGATCACGCGCGCATGGGCGCGTCGATCCTCGAGCCGATGGTGACGTTCAGCCAGTTCGTGCCGATCGTGCGCTGGCATCACGAGCGGTGGGACGGCCGCGGGTATCCCGACGGCCTGAAGGGCGAGCAGATTCCGATCGAGGCGCAGATCGTCGGCGTCGCCGATCGTCTCGACGAGCTGCAGCACGAGCGCTCCCTCACCCAGTCCGAGGCTTTGCGCATGCTGGCCATCGACGGCGAGGGCGGCGCGTTCGACATGGAGCTGGTGCGCATGCTCACCGCGTCGCTCAGCGAGGAAACGCCGAAGCCGGTCGCGTCGAAACACATGCGACGCGCCGCGGGCCCGAAGACGCGCGTCCTCTGCGTCGACGACAACAAACTGAATCGCGAGCTGGTCGCGACGACCATCAGCGAAGAAGGAATGCACGTGCTGCTCGCGGAGAACGGCCGCGAGGCGCTGCAGGTGCTGGAGCGCGAAAACGTCGACGTCGTGCTGCTGGATCTCGTGACTCCGATGGCCGACGGGACCTCGGCATTGAAAGCGCTGCGCGCCGATCCGCGCTACGAGTTCCTGCCGGTGATCGTGCTGACGTCGCACCGCAACAGCCAGATGCGGCAGGAGGCGATCGTCGCCGGCGCGGACGATTTCCTGAGCTATCCGCTGAACCGCCTCGAACTGGTGACGCGCATCCACTCGCTGCTGCGCATCAAGGAGTATCACTCCGACCTCGAGCAGACGCAGAACGTGATCTGCGCGCTGGCGCTGGCCCTCGAGGCGAAGGACCGCTACACGCGCGGGCATTCGCAGCGGGTCGGCGATCTCGCGCGGAAGTTCGCGCTGTACGTCGGGCTGCGCCCGTCGGACGCGGAGCGGATCCGCATCGCGGGGCTGCTGCACGACATCGGCAAGATCGCCGTGCCGGAGAAGTTGCTGAACAAGCAGGGACCGCTGACGCGCGACGAGTTCATGCGCGTGATCGATCATCCGGTGATCGGCGAGGAGATGGTGCGCCCGCTGACGACGCTGACGTCGGTGCTGAAGATGATCCGCCACCATCACGAGCGCTACGACGGCCGCGGCTATCCCGACGGTCTCCGCGGCGACGCGATCCCGTACGAGGTGCGCCTGCTGTCGATCGTCGATGCCTACGACGCGCTGACGTCGCATCGCGCGTACCGCCCCGCTCCGCTGACGCACGAGGCCGCGATCGCGACGCTGCGCCGCGAGTCCGCCGGCGGGAAGTGGGATCCGGTGATGGTGGAGGAGTTCGCGACGATGCTCGGCGCGACCGCGCCGTCATGGGACGAGATCTCGCTGCCGGCGCCGGTGCTGCGGCTCGCTTAGCTCGCCCTGCTACACTCCGCCCGCCCAAATCATGCTCGTTCTGAATGATCCTCTCCGCCAGACCGATCTGCCGCGCGGATGCGTGGCGACGATCGGGAACTTCGACGGGATGCACGTCGGGCATCAGCAGATCGTGCGCGGCGTCGTCGAGCGCGCGCGGGAGCTGGGGCGGCCGTCGACGGTCATCACCTTTCATCCTCATCCGCTGTCGATCGTGGCGCCGGACCGGGTGCCGAAGCAGATCCTCACGCTCGCGCAGAAGGAAGAGCTGCTGCGCGACATGGGCGTCGATGCGCTGCTGATCGTGCCGTTCACGCACGAGTTCTCGAGCTGGACGGCGGGGCGCTTCATCGAGGAGTTTCTCGTGAACGCGCTGCAGATCGCCGAGGTGCGGATCGGACGCGACTTCTGCTTCGGTGCGGGACGGGAGGGCAATCTCGCGAAGCTCACCGAAGCGGGCAGGCGTTTCGTCTTCGACGTCGTGGGGGTCGAGGATGTGAAGGTGCGCGGCGTGCGCGTGTCGAGCTCGATCGTGCGCGACGCGATCTCCCGCGGCGCCCTCCACCTCGCCACGCTGGCCCTCGGGCGCACGTACTTCATCGACGGCCGCGTCGCCACCGGCCGCAAGCTCGGACGCAAGATCGGCTTTCCGACGGTGAACGTCGATCCGGCGAACGACCTCTTTCCCGGCGGCGGCGTGTACGTCACGACCTCGCGCTTCGAGAGCTTCTCGCGCTCGTTCGAGAGCGTGACCAACATCGGCGTGCGGCCGACGCTGTACGAAAATTACGCGACCACGATCGAGAGCCACATCTTCGACTTCGACTCGAACGTCTACGGCGACACGGTGCGCCTCTACTTTCACCGGCTCCTGCGCCGCGAGCAGCAGTTCCGCTCGGCGCTGGAGCTGACGAACCAGATTCGCCTCGACATCGAGCGCTCGCGGCTCTGGTTCCTGAGGCACAAGCGAACGATCGAATGACCGATCCCGTCCTCGCCTTCGTTCTCATCGCCTCGTTCCTCGCCGCGCTCGCGGCTGCGGCGTATTTCAAGAACCTCGACGGCGCGCACGGGCGCGACGCGCGGAATCCGCTGATCGCGGGGCTCATCGCCGGCGCGCTGCTCTGGTTCTTCGACAACCCCGTTGCGATCGGGATCATCCTGACGCTGGTCGCGCTGTACGTGCGGCTCACCGGCAGTGAGAGCGAGCCCTCGGACGGCATGATCCTCGGCGCGATGACGGGCGCCGCCGCCGCGGCGCCGCTGGCGCTTCGCGGCGGGCACGAGCTGCTCCGCTTCGCGCAGTGCGTCGCCGCCGGCGCGGTCGCCGGCTACGGCATCACCTTCGGGCTGACGCACGTGCGCGAGAAGACGCGGCAGCTCGTCGTCGACGCGATCACGCTGGCAATCGCGATCGCGGCCGCATGGGTCATCACGCTGGTGCCGCTTCCGGAGCGCAGGATCGCGATCGCGGTCGCGGCGATCATCCCGCTGATCGCCGTGCTGACTGTCTTCCGTCAGTGGCCCTCCGTGCGCGCGGAGCTGCGCCACGAAGCGGCGATCGGCGTGATCGACGACGAGGACGTCCGCGCCACCGCCCACCCGCTCCTCCGCCTCGGACGCGGTGGCTGGTACGACCGCCGCGCGCATCGCGAGTTCGTCCGCATCGCCAACCGGATCGCGCTGCGCAAGCGCCAGCAGCGCGGGCGTCCCGAGGAGATCGCGCGGCTGTATCAGCTCGAGGTCATCAAGCTGCGCATGCAGCTGCAGGACATGACGCGCATCGATCGCGCGATGCGTGCGCGGGCCGAGCAGGCCAGCGGGTAGAATGCCCACACGAATGCGCCGGACCGCACTCTGCCTGCTCCTCCTCGCCGCCACCACCATCGCCGAATCCCAGGAGCGACCGAAATTCAAATTCGTCCCGGGACCGAAGCCGGGTGGCGGAGACGTGAACATCACGCTCGATGGAGTGCTCGAGGCGCAGAAGGACGACTACGCGATCATGAACGGCAATGTCCGGGTCGAGTACCAGGACATCAAAATGCGCTCGGACAAGCTGACCATCAATCACCGAACGAAGGACGTCGTGGCCGAGGGGAACGTCGTCATCGACCAGGGCCCGACGCGCATCACCGCGACGCAGGCGATCTACAACCTCGACTCGAAAACGGGCACGTTCTTCAACGCCACGGCGATCATGGACCCGTCGATGTACTTCTCGGGGGACCGCATCGAGAAGATCGACGCCGACACCTACAGGATGTCGAACGGCATCTTCACCTCGTGCGACCTCGACCGCCCGGCGTGGTCGTTCCACGTCGGCAGCGCCGAGGTCACCGTCGACGACTACGCGTATCTGCGCAACCTCTCCTTCCGCGCGCGCAACGTGCCGGTGTTCTACACGCCGCGCCTGATCTGGCCGACGAAGCGCGAGCGCTCGAAGGGTCTGCTCATCCCGCGCGTCCGCGTCACGAACAAATTCGGCGCGCGGCTTGAGAACGGCTACTTCGTCCCGATCGGCGACTCCGCCGACGCGACGATCTACGCCGACGTGAGCACGAACGGCTACTTCGGCGCCGGAACCGAGGTGCGCTACGTGCCGTCGGAGAACGTGAAGATCGGCGACTTCCGCGGCCACCTCGTCAACAACGTCGAGAACAAGCAGGTCGAGTGGAAGTACGCGTTCCAGCACGCGCAGGACAATCTGCCCGGCGGATTCCGCGGCGTCGTCGACGTGCAGGACTTCTCGAACCTCGACTTCTTCCGCCAGTACGACCACGATCCCGAACTGCACACGCTGTCGAACATCTACTCGTCGGCCTACCTGACGAAAAACCGGCCGACGTACTCGCTCAACATCCTCTCCGACCGTCGCGACATCATCTTCGCCAACGATCGCCAGCGCTTCGAACAGCTCCCCTCCGTGCAGTTCCGCATGTACCCGCAGCGGATCCTCGGCATGCCGCTGTACTTCTCGATGGAGTCGTCGTCGTCGCGCCTCCGCACCGGCGCGATCAGCGGCGGCGTGCGCACGATCGGCGCCGACTACTTCCGCACCGACGTCTTCCCCACCGTCGCGCTGCAGCTGCGCACGCCGACGTGGCTCTCGATCAAGCCGCAGGTCTCGGTGCGCGAGACGTATTACTCCGCGAGCCGCGACGAATTCGGCAAAGTCGACGACGACGATCCGATCACGCGCTTCTACGCGCAGGGACAGGTCGAGACCGTCGGGCCGTCGTTCTCGCGCGTCTTCAATCGCGCGGTCGGCGGCTTCAGCAAGTTCAAGCACGTCATCGAGCCGCGCGTGCGCTACGTCTACACCACCAACGTCAAGAACCAGGAAGACATCGTCCGCTTCGACCTCGTCGACACGCCGGCGCTGCCGATCGTGCAGCACTCGGTCGAGTATTCGCTGACGCAGCGCCTGATCGGCAAGGAGAACGGGCCGAACGGCAGCGCGCGCGAGGTGCTGTCGTTCTCGCTGCGCCAGAGCGTCGCGCTGTCCGATCCGTTCCCGCAGGCCGGCACGGCGGTGCCGGACGCCGGTGAGCACAAGTACACGCCGCTGACGGCGAACCTCCGCTTCAATCCGTATCAGTCGATCACCGTCGACTCGAATGCAACGTACGGCAACATCTCGCATCAGCTCGATCAGGTCAGCTTTTCCGCGAACCTCGTCGGGACCGGCAAGCGAGCGGACAAGTACCTCGGCCTGACGTATTTTGCGACGTTCGAGCAGCCGAATTTTCCCGGCGGCGAGTCGAGCGGCTTCCGGCTCAACACCGGCTCGTCGCTCGTGAAGGACCGCATCCGCGCCGACGTGCAGCTCAACTTCGACGCGAAGGACGGCCGCTTCCTCGAGCAGCGTTACCTCGCCGGCTGGACGGGCTCGTGCTACGGAATCGCGCTCGAGTACCGGCGCTATCTCGTGTTCCCCTCCTCGACGCAGCAGGAGGAGCTCGACAGCTACGGCATCGCCATCACACTGAAGAACATCGGGACGATCCCGCTGCATTGATGCGACGGCTTTGGGTGATCGTTCCGGTGGTGATCGTGCTCGGCGCGGGTGCGATGGTGATGCGGCAACGCGCCGAGACGAAGCGCGTCAGGCAGGCATATCGCGAAGCGGTGCTGCGCGACACGTTGTCGCAGATGCGAAAGACCATCGACAACTTCCGCCAGGACAACAACCGCTATCCGTACTCGCTCGAGGAGCTGGTCCCGAAGTACATGCGCCGTATCCCGGTTGATCCGATGACCGGCAGCGCGTCGTGGCGCGTCACCACCGAGGAGACCGTGCAGCCGAGCGAAGACTTCAGCGCGTCGGCTGCGCCGAAGGCAACGTCGGTGGTGATCGACGTGCACAGCAGCGCGCCGGGATACACGGATTACTGATGCCGAACGTCTACACGTTCAAGGACTTCGAGGGCAGCAGCCATCGCATCCTCATCGACCTGGTGCGCCGCTACCGGAAACGCGGCGGCACGCTGCTCGACCTCGGCGCGGCAGGCGGCGAGCTCGGAAACGCCCTGCGCGCGCAATTCGACGAGACCATCGGCTTCGAATACAACGTCGACTGCATCGGCCAGCTGCGCGGCTGCTTCGATCACGTCGCCATCGCCGATCTCGAGCGCGTCGCGGAGCTGCCGTCGAACGTCGACGCGATCGTGCTCGCCGACGTGCTCGAACATCTGCGCGATCCCGGCCGCGTGCTGAAGCTCGTGCGCAGCGCGCTCAAGGACGACGGGCACGCATTCATCTCCGTCCCGAACATCGCCAACATCACCATCCGCTTCGGACTGCTCGCCGGCATCTTCGAATACCGCGAGCGCGGCATCCTCGACGAGACCCACGTCCGCTTCTATACGCAGGCGTCCTTCCTGCGCGAAGTCGAGAACGCCGGCTTCCGCATCCTCACCACGCGCGGGACGTCGATGCCGATCCGCCTCAAGCTCGAAGGAATCGTCCCCAACCCGATCCTGCGCATCGGCGAGCGCGTGCTGTCGTGGATCACGCCGCTGTGGCGGGCGCTGTTCGCATACCAGATCGTCGTCGTCGCCGTGAAGAAGTGATGGATCGTCGCTACACGAACACCGTGTCCTGCTGTTGCGACGCCCGTGGTCCCTTGCCTGTTCCAGGGTGAGCCTGATGTCGTCCCGCGAGCGGGCGGTACTCGGCGGGAACCGGGCGCACTCGCTCCGGCGGGGGTGCGGGAGAGCGATCGAGCGGCATCAGCGTCAATGGGTCATTCACGCGGTGTTTCCTGAGAAGCTGCCAGCTGATCTCGCGCGCGAGCACCTCGGCCAGCAGCGAAGGAACGGCATTGCCGATCTGGCGCTGTACCGACATGCGGTTGCCGTACACCTGCACGTCATCTGGAAACGTTTGCAGACGGCACAGCTCGCGATGGCTCAGCCGACGGTTTTCCCAGTGGAATGGCCCAACTGCCGGACCAGGCTGTGCCTGAATGGTCCAGGATGGTAACCGCTTGGCGAGTTTCAGCAGAAAGTTCCAATAGCGCCGGCGCCATCCGAACAATGGCATCCCGGCACCTCTCTCGGTGTGGTACAGATAGTTCTGTCCTTCAGGGATTGACGGTAGCAGTCGAGCCCACTTGCCTCGAAGCTCGAGATCTTCATCTGACGACAATGTCACATCCGCCAGCGCGTCCCACGCCGTCCGATAGGGCGGAAGCGTCACGAGGGCTTTTTGATCATTCGTCGGCGCGACAAATGCCGCTTTCGGGAAGTCGAAATCCGAACCGTCACGCGCTGCCACAAGAAAAAAGCGCTCGCGGAGCTGCGGTACGCCATACCAGGCTGCATTGAGCACCGCCGAATACGGTCGATAGCGGGTTCCGGTCTTCCGATTGATTGCCTCGATCTTGTTGAGAAGCAGTTGGATGCCCTCATTTTTTTCCGAATATGCAATGCCGTAGACGTTCTCAAGCAGGAACACGCGCGGCTGCACGCCCTGAAGAACGCGAAGGTAGGCATCAAGTGTCGCGGCGCGTGGATCCTTCAACCGTGCGGCATCGCCACGCACCCAGTAGCTCGATTTTGAGAACGGCTGGCATGGAGGCCCGCCGATGAGAACGTCAATCTCGCCCACTTCCGCGTCGGCACGCTCGAGAATCTCCTCCGTCGGAACATCAAAGATGCTTCTCTCGATCAGGGGCCACGTTTTTCGGTTCAACCGGATCGTTTCGCAGGAGTCATGATCGAAGTCATTCGCGAAGGCCGTTTCAAAACCGGCCGCCTCGAACCCGTAATCGAGGCCCCCCGCACCAGAGAAAAGGCTGATGACTTTGGGCTTTGGTTTACGCGCGCTCATGGGTCGTTATCTGACTCGTGCTGCCTTTCCGAGGATACCTCGGATATCGTCGCGCCAGCGCTCATCGACAGCCACATTGCTGGACAGCTTGCCGGCACAGGTCCGGTGAGCATCCAATGTGCTCGTGAGCGCGAATGAGTACTCCCACCGTTCGGTACGTGCGTGCAGGCACGCCGCAAGCACGTCGAAGTCATCGGGACTGTAGTAGCGCGAGCATGAATCGGCTTTCGAAGCTCGAGTCCGCTGAAAGTCGACTCGCGGGGCGCCATCCCTTCTCGGTGTACGCAGGACATTCTTGCATTCCACGTAGAGTAGATCGCTGCCTTCGAAGCGCAACTGAATATCGGGGCTGTTATCGGTCTCGATGCGCTCACAGTCGGTGATGCCCTCGACCTGCTTCAACTGCTCGACGAGATGCTGCTCGGCAACCCAGCCACGTACCGCCATCTTCAGCCGGCTCGCACCTGCGATGAGGTCAAGTACCGCAGCCTCGGTCATCTCGAACTCTCTCGCGAGTTGATGCACGTACGCCGTTTCGGGAGTGCTGGAAGTCCTCACCACGGTCGACTGCACCGGCGCGAGGACACCACGACGCTCGGCGAGCAGTGCCCGGTGCCCCTGATCCTCCCCGCGCGCCTCGCGCTCAAATCGAACGTAGTCGAGGAACGATGTCGGAGTACCTCCCACGATGACCTCGACCGGGCCTTTTGAACGGCTTCTGCGCTCCCGCTCACGCCACGCCCATCCGGCAGGACTCGCAAGAATCTCTTCGACGAAAGACGCTTTGAATTCGAGAGAAATGAAGTGTTTCGTCGGACTGTGGAGGACTGGGTCGAAGCCCACGAAGAATCGAGTGGCTGGGCTAATCCCGACGAGCAGCGTCGTGTAAAGGCCGTACGGGTCCTGCCAAAGATGATGGAGGTTGGGATGCTGTAGGCTTCCGTACTTCAGTTGGAAGCGATATTCGTCGTCCGGACGGTTCGTCGTGCGCCGCTCGTTCGCGAAAAGGGCGTAGGCAATGATGCCCATCCTTTCACCGCTCGGCGCCTCGAAACTAATCCTGAATGGCGCGTGCGCAGCATCGGAGCTTTGGATCACTCTGCAGCCGGATGCAGCAAGCGCTTCGTGGATGAACTCGAGCAGTGGCCCACGATGTCTTCGGCTGACACCATAGACTTTATACGGCAGGACGTGATCGGCTGGCCGGACCATCTCGTGTGATTGTTGCTAGAGTAACCTACGCTTCACGAGATGCCCACGGTCCCACGTTTCTCGAGCTTCAAGCCGGCGTCAGAAGCAGCGTCGCGCGTCAAACGGCGGAATCGTTCACGCGATACGAAAGCCGAGATACTCCTGCGAAAGGAGCTATGGGCGCGTGGTCTTCGCTACCGGTTGCATGCGCGTGGGCTGCCGGGTAAGCCGGATCTGGTGTTCCGCCTGGCGCGTGTCGTTGTGTTCTGCGACGGCGATTTCTGGCACGGACGCCGTTGGCTCCAGCGGCGGGAGAAACTCGAACGCGGCACGAACGCCGCGTACTGGACAGCAAAAATTGCGGCGAATGTTGCCCGCGATCGTCGAAACACTCGGGCGCTGCGGAGCGCAGGATGGACAGTCATTCGAATCTGGGAAACAGATATTCTTCGTGACGTCCAGCAGGCAGCTCAACGCGTGGAACGGGCAATCAGGAGATCAACCTGACGCCGTGTGAATATTTTGCGCAGCTCCCACACCGCGACCCAGATCCAGATCACGATCCCCACCAAACCCACCCACCACGTCCGCGGCGCGATCCGCCGCGTGAACACGAGCTCGTGGCGTCCCGCGGGCACGTTCACGCCGGTGAAGAGCATGTTGATCTGGACGGGCTTCGTGCGGCGGCCGTCGATGGTGACGGTGAGCTCGGGCGTGAGCTTCTCCGACGATGCGAGGAACATCGGCGTGGCGGACTCGGTGATGACGCGCTGGCCGTGCGGCTCGTAGCGCGCGAGCGTCACGTTGCCCGGTGCGATGCCGTCGGGCGGCATCACGGGGTCGTCGGTGATCACGGCTTCGGTCGCGAAGTCGACGTCGCGTGCGGCGAGGAACTCGTCGCGATTGAGTTTGCGGAACCTGGTCACGGACCAGAACCGCGGCAGTTCGGAGAGGTTGCGGAAGAGGCGGCCGTCGGGGAGCTCGCGATCGAAGATCACCGGCGTCGTGACGCGGCCGTAGTACAGCGGCGACTCGGCGGGATTCGCGTTCTCGCCGGAGCTGAGCGAGCCGCGCACGCCGATCGAGCGGATGCGCAGCGTGACGACGTCGCCGAGGCGCACGTGGCCGTGCACCGGCACGTACAGCTTGTTCATCACGTTCGCGTCGGCTTTCGTGAACCGTCGCGACCAGACGGCGGCGCCGTCTTTCAGCAGCGCGAGCTCGAGACCGGCGTCGCGGCCGCGCTCTTCCTCGATCGCCGCCGGCACTTCGAGCGCCCAGAACGGCTCGGCGTCGATGCGAATCGTTCGCTGGAAGACCGCGCCTTCTTTGAACCTGATCGGACCGAGGAGCTGCACGCCCGGCTGCGTCGCGCCGAAGATCGACCATTTGATGATGTCGATGTATTTGTGCTCGACGTAGTAACGGATGCCGAGCATGCCCGCGAGCGGGTCGGTGAAGTTGTATTTCAGGCTGTTGAACTGCAGCACCGTCGACTGCCCGCTCGATGACTCGGGATCGATGCGTTTGAGCATCCGCCGGTAGTCACCCTCGGAGAGAAAATGGCTGCGCACATCCTCGAGCCGGTACAGCTCCGACGAGTTCGGCCAGAGGTAATCGAAGAACGGCGCGATGCGGAACGGGCCGCGCTCGCGGCGCAGGTGATCGATCGTCGGCGTCGACGGCACGCCGGCGTCTTTCACGTCGAGATACGGGTAGAAACGGCCGGCGACGAGCGCGAGATCGGCGGCGATGAAGATCGCGATCGCGCCGGCGAGCGCGTTGCGTAGCGCGGGGAACTTCGGAATCCAAAGCACCAGCCGCTGCGCGCCGGCGGCGGCGAGATAGCCGACGGCGAGCGGCAGCAGCAGGCCGACGCGCGCCAGCGCCGAGTACTTGAAGCCGGGGATTTTCGCGACGGCCGCGGAAATGCCGGGGAAGCCGAACATGCACGCGAGGATCAGCAGCCCGGCGCCGAGCCACAGCCAGCGCGCGCGCGCGTGACGGTTCGCGAGCCCGAGGAGCGCGAGCGCGATCGCCGCGAATCCGAGGTAGATCGTCGCCTCGACGTAGTTGTTCGACACGCCGAGCGCCGGATCGCCGAGCCAGTTTTTATACGCCGGATTGCCGAGGCGATCGGCGTCGACGAAGCTCGGCCAGTGCGTCGCCGGAAAGATCGCCTCGACGGCCGTCTTCCGCCGCTCTTCGATGTACTTCGTGCGCTGGATGAACGTCACCCACGTCAGGATCGAAGGACCGATCACGATCGCGGCGATGGCGGCGCCGGCGAGCGCGCGGGCGATGCCGGCGAGGAAATGCCGGCGCGCGGGACCGGTGAACAGCAGATAGAGCGCGTACGCAGCCGCCAGCCACGCGCCGTACAGCATCGACGACGGGAACCCCGCGAGCCCGTACGTGAATGCGATCAGCGTCACGAGCGCGATCGAGGTGCGCCGTCCGTTGAACGCGCGGCGGACGAGCCAGAGCAGCGCGGGATAGAGAATCGTCGCGTTGGTGATCGGCCAGAGCCAGCGCACCGAGTACACGCCCGCGGCGGCGATGATGATCGCGCCGATCGCGGCGCCGCGGCGGCCGAGGCATTCCTCGCGAAGCCAGAGATACGCGAAGAGAAACGCCAGGTTCAGCTTCACGAAGATCATCGCCGTGTAGCACCACACAAGCGGCACGAGCAGCACCGGCAGCAGCACCGTCGGCGTCGACACGCCCGTCGCCGCGCCGAAGCCGAGGACGCCGGAGCCGACGTACGGGTCCCAGTGGAACGAGCGCCAGTCGTCTTTGATCAGCGAGAGATGCGTGTACTCGCCGGTCGGCGGATCGTTGATCAGCAGGTTCTGCGGCTGCGCGTACGGACGCAGCGACGACCAGGGGGCGTAGCTGTAGAAGACGTCGTTCGGCGACACGACGCGCCCCATGAACGCGACGGGAAAGAAGACGACGAAGTTCAGGACCGCGATCGCGAGGAGCGCCGTCCAGTGTTTGCGGAAGAACCTCGAAACCAAGCATGTGCAGTATGTCATCCCGAGCGTGAGCGAGGGACCTGGGGCTCGGGCGGGGCGAATCGGCCCGCGCCTCGCGCCCCACCCGCCCGGGTCCCTCGCTAACGCTCGGGATGACACAATGTGTTCGATGCCGAAGACGCTTCTCGTCGCCGCCGACGTCGACCGCAGCCTGCTCGAGCGCGCGCGGAGCGACGGGCGGTTCGAGGTGGTGCATCAGCCGGTGCGCACCGAGGAGGAGATGGCGGCGATCGTGGCGCCGGCGCAGGTGCTGGTCACGCGCGCGTACAACCGCGTGACGAAACGCGTGCTCGACGCGGCGCCGCGGCTCGAGCTGATCGCGCAGGGCACGAGCGGCATCGACAACATCGACGTCACCGCCGCGCGCGAGCGCGGGATTGCGATCATCAGCCTCCCCGGCGCGAATGCGAACGCGGTGGCGGAGCTGGTGATCGGCTTCATCCTCTCGATGACGCGCACGATCCCGTTTTACACGCGCGAGGTCGCGCAGGGGACGTTCTCGCGCGACGACTGCGCGACGCGCCACGAAATGAGCCACTACGCCCTCGGCATCGTCGGCCTCGGCCAGGTCGGCATGCGCGTCTCACGTCTCGCGCATGCGTTCGGGATGACGGTGCGCGCGTACGACCCGCTCATCACCGACGCCGATTTCGCCGACCGCGGCGCGGAACGGGTGCACTCACTCGCCGCATTGCTCGAAGTCAGCGACATCCTCACGCTGCACGTCCCGCTCACCGCCGACACGCGAAAGATGATCGGCGCGGACGAGATTCGCGCGCTGCGCCGCGGGTCGTACCTGATCAATGCCGCGCGCGGCGAGATCCTCGATCAGGAAGCCGCGCTGGCGGCGCTCGACGCGAACCATCTCGCCGGCGTCGCGCTCGACGTGTTCGACCCCGAGCCGCCGGACGGCGGATTCGGCGACGATCCGCGGCTGATCCTGACACCGCACGTGGGGGGATGTTCGTTCGAGTGCAAGCGGGACATCGGCGCGCTGCTGTACGAGAAAATCGCCGCGCACTACGCGACGCGCTGACCATCTCGATAGACGCGCGTCACCAGGTTCACGCCGAAGTGATAGACGAGGTGCAGGTAGCCGGGCGCGTCGAGCAGCACGAAGTCCGCGCGCTTGCCGGTCTCGATCGAGCCGATGTCGTTCGCCAGGCGCAATGAATGCGCGCCGTTCAGCGTCGCCGCGGTGAGCGATTCCTCGACGGTCATCTTCATCTGCAGCGTGGCGAGCTGCATCACGATCTGCATCGACTCGGTCATCGACGAACCGGGGTTGCAGTCGGTGGAGAGTGAGACGATCGCGCCGGCGTCGATGAGCGCACGGGCGGGAGCGTAACGGTCCGACATCAGGAAGAAGCTCGTGGCTGGGAGCAGGTTGGCGACGGTGTCGGAGGCCGCGAGCGCGGCGACGCCGTCGTCGGAGATGTGCATGAGGTGATCGGCGGACGCGGCGCCGACCGACGACGCGAGACGCGCGCCGCCGCCATCGGAGAATTCGTCCGCATGCAGGCGCGGGATCAAGCCGAGCTCCATCCCCGCGCGCAGCACCGCTTCGCCCTGCTCCGCGCTGAACACGCCGCGCTCCACGAAGGCGTCGCAGAACACGGCGAGCTTCTCCTCGGCGACCGCGGGCATGATCTCGGCGAGGATCGTGGAGAGGTAGCCCTGTCGCGCGGCCTCGCTGCCGCGGCTCTCAGGCGGGAACTCGTGCGCGGCGAGGCAGGTCGGCACGAGCCGCACCGGCGAGCGCTCGTTCGCGGCGCGGATGGCGCGGAGCTGTTTCAGCTCGCATTCCTTGTCCAGCCCGTACCCGCTCTTCGCCTCGGCCGTCGTCGTGCCGTAGCGCGCCATCGTCGCCGCGCGCGCGAGCACGTTCGCGGTCAGCTGTTCCTGCGTAGCTTTCCGCGTCGCGTGCACCGTCGACGCGATCCCGCCGCCCGACGCCGCGATGTCTTCGTAGGTCTCGCCCTGCAGCCGCCGGTTGAACTCCGACTCGCGCGAGCCCGCGAACGGGAGGTGCGTGTGCGTGTCGACGAACCCCGGCACCGCCGTCGCGCCGCCGGCATCGAAGTCTTCGTCGATCACCAGCTCCGGCGGCTTGTCGCGCTCCGCGCCGACATACGCGAAGCGCCCGTTCTGAATGACGAGCACCGCGCCCTCGAGCACCGAGATGTCGCGCATCGCCCGCCCGCGCCGCGCCGTGCGGCCCGTCGGCGTGGCGATCTGCGAGAGGTTGCGGATGAGGAGTGTCACGCGTTTCGCTGTTTGAACAAACTCGTGAGCGGCATCTCGTTCGCCTCTTCCTCCGCGTCCAGCACGACCATCTGCTGGATCATGTCCAGGGTCGACTGGAGTTTGTTGCGGGCGGTGCGGCGCTCGAGCTTGAGGTCGCCGATGGCGCGTTCGAGGTCGCCGACGCGCTGCATGGCCTGGCCGACGAGGCGGTCGGCGAGAAGCTCGGCGTCCTTCACGATCAGCTCCGATTCCTTCCGCGCGTTGGTGATCAGGTCCTCGGCGACTTTCTGCGCGGAGAGGAGCGTGTCCTTGAGGATGCGCTCGCGGTTGGAGTGGTCCTCGAGGTCGTCGCGGAGCATCGTGACCTCGCGGAGCAGGCGGTCGTTTTCCCGCACCAGCCGCTCGATCTCCTCGGCGACGAGGTGCAGGTACGCGCGCACTTCGTCGGAGTTGTAGCCTTTGATCGTCCGCGAGAACGTCTGCTTCTGAATCTCGAGCGGAGTCAGGTCCTGCATGGTTCACCCTCCCGGCACATCACAGTCCGGAAGGAAGTATAAGCCTCCGCGCAATCGCCCACAGAATCTGGCGCAAAACGTAGATCGCGAGCAGCAGCAGCAACGGCGACCAGTCGATGCCCGCGGTGTCGAAGCGGCGCAGGAAACGGCGGAAGGGACGAAGGAACGGGCGGGTCATCCGCTCGAAGAGGTCGTTGAGCTGTTCGAGCACGCCGTAGAAGCCGCGGTTGCGCCAGCGGAACTTCGAGTTGCGCAGGAAAAAGAGGATCCACGAGAGGAGCACCCAGATGAAGATCGTCCACTGGAGGATGCTGAGGATCACGTCGAGCGTGCGGATCAGAATGAGAACGATGTCCATCTAACGGCTCCCGAAAATCGCCCGTCCCACGCGGATGATCGTCGCTCCTTCCTCGATCGCCACTTCGAAGTCGTCGGTCATGCCCATCGACAGTTGCTCGAGTCCGCAGGCCTCGCGCAGCGCACGCAGCTCGCGAAAGTATGACCGCATTTCTTCCGGTTCTCCGACCGGCGGGATGGCCATCAGCCCGCGCAGCGCGATTTGCTTCGCGAACGCGGGCACGTCGGACGGATCGACGCCGCTCTTCTGCGGTTCCCGTCCGATGTTCACCTGGAGGAGCAGCTCGGGTGTTCCGGCGCGCGTGAGTTTCTCCGCGAGCTCGAGCGAGTCGACGGTCTGGATGACGTCGAACAGGCGGACGGCGTCCTTCGCCTTGTTCGACTGCAGATGCCCGATGAGATGCCAGCGCGCGGCGCGCGCGAGCAGCGGCTTCTTGTCGCGCGCTTCCTGCACCTTGTTCTCGCCGATGTCGGTCATGCCGGCGTCGATCGCAAGCTCGACGTCCGACGCGGGGAACGTCTTCGTCACCGCCACGAGCGTCACCTCCGAACGAGCGCGACCCGCACGCGCGCAGGCGGCGGCGATGCGCGTCTCGAGCGCGGCGATGTTCGCGGCGATTTCCTCAGCTCGCGTCACGTCGTCGTTCCAGCAGCCGCCCCTCGCCGCGATCGACCGCGAGGTTCGCGAGGCGATCGGCGTCCTTGTTGCCGGCGCGCAGCGTGTGGCGGATCGAGAAGCGCCCGAGCCGGCGCACCAGCGACTTCGCCTGCGCGTGCATCGGAACGAGATTCGGATGCTTCACCTTGTACTGTCCGAGCATCTGTTTCACGAGGAGCTCGGAGTCGGAAATGATCTCGACCTCGCGCGCGCCTTCCTGTACCGCGACGGCGAGCGCGTCGAGGAGTCCCGAGTACTCGGCGACGTTGTTCGTGGTGTGGCCGAGCCAGCCGGAGATCTCGATCAGTTCCCCGTCATCCTTCTTCATGTAGACGCCGTATCCCGCCGGCCCGGGGTTCCCGCGGGCGGCGCCATCGATCCAGGCGATGACTTTCAGGACGCCGACCTCTCGCCGTAGAGGAGGCGGTGGCAGCCTTCGCACTGCACGCGCTCGCCGCGTTTCAACTGCTGCGCGAGCTGGGGACGGACGCGCGTGCGGCACGACGAACAGGTGTCGTTGAGGACGCGCGCGACGGCGACCTGCTGCCGCTGTTTGTAGATGCGATAGAACTCGCTGGTCACGCGCTCGGGGAGCACGGCCTCGATCTCCGCGACTTTCTTCCGCAGCTTCTCGGCCTCCGATTTCAGATCGCCGAGGGAGTGCTGCCATTCGGCGTGGGCGGCGTCGTAGCGGGACTGCAGGTCCGCGTGCGCGCCGCTGCGCGCGTCGAGCTGCGTCTGCAGCGTCTCGGTCTCGCCCATGTTTTTGAGGTCCGATTCCTCGAGCTCCTTGACGTGCTTGCGCGTGGCGTCGATCTCCTTCCACGCGGCGGCGTACTGCTGCTGGTTCTTCACCTGCATCAGCTGGCCCTGATACTTTTTCAGGATCTCCTGCTGATCGGAGAGCTCGCCCTCGACGCGGCGCCGCTCCTTCGCGAGCTGTTCGATCTGCCCCTGCAGCCGCGTCATTTCCTCGTTCGCGGACTGATACTCGCTGTCGATGGCGGCGAAGGATTCGGGCTTGACCGCCATTTGCTTCTCGCGCTCATTGAGGGCCGTCAGGACCGTCTGGAGCTCCCACAGTTTCTCGAGTTCGTTCAACGATACCCCCTGAAAGAAAAAAGGCGTTCCGAGGTCGGAACGCCTGTGCTGGTCGGATCATCTCCGCCACACGTACAACCGTAATTCATGAGCAGAATGTCGATTTGCATCGCTAGCTGGTGGGTCCACCAGGATTCGAACCTGGGACCTGCCGGTTATGAGCCGGTAGCTCTAACCGCTGAGCTATGGACCCCGGACGCGCGATTCTATACGTTTCGGGGCGCTAGCGCATTTCCACGAAATCGCCGATGTAGAGCTCTCTCCGTACCGCGACGACGACCGCGGTCGCGGTCCGCGCCTCGGTGGTCAGCACGCCGATCTCGCCGAGGACCTGCCGCGGCTGGTCCGCGCGGCTGCTCGGACGATACACGGTGAGGAAATCGCCTGGCTGCACCTGGTTCTCGCTGCCGAGATCGATCTGCACGAGATTGCCCTCGACGAGACCGAGCGACCACTCGCGCGAGTCGATGATCGTCCCGGTCGTGCGTCCGCTCGGCGGATCGCACCACGCCGGAAGCTCGGGCACGCGCGCGATCGGAATCGGCAGCTGCGGGATCGGCTTGAGCCGCGCGCCGACCGGCACCTCGCGGCACGCCTGCACGATCATCGCGCGCGAGCGATCGTTTTCCGTGCAGAGGATGCGCACCTGTCCGACGTAGCGGTAGTGGCGGCCGATCAGCTCACCCGTGCGCGGATGATGAATCAGATCGCCCGGCTCGACGGCGAGATACGTTTCGCCGGCGACGAGTCCCGTCGCGGAACCGCCGCGGATGTACACGAGATCGGTCGTGCTCGCGGATGCCGGAGTCTCCACCGCGCGCGGCAGGTACTTGACCTCGACGTCTTCGAACGACTCGATGCTGTTGGGCAGCGGCTCGTCGGGACGTCCGATGTAGCCGTAGCAGTAGATGTCGGCTTCGGTTGCCAGCGGGATCGGCCGGCTCTCGCGGGCGATGCGCGCGACGGCGATGCCGCCGCCGCTCGTGTCGGTGGTGAAGGTCGGCTCGGTCATCGGCGAGCCGGTTGCGGTCGCGGCGAGCGTGCCGCGCGTTTCTCCGCCGGTCTCGACGCCGCCATCCTGTTTCGCCACGACCGCGGCCGCGGCGGCCTCACCCTCGACGAGGAGCACGTCGCCCGGATAGATCCAGTGCGCGTCGGTGATCCAGGTGTTCGACTCCCACAGCTGCGGCCAGAGATACGCGTTGCCGTAGTACTGCTGCGCGAGCGCCCAGAGCGTGTCTCCCGCCTTGATCTCGTGCGTCTTCGCACCCGCGGGATACGTCGTCGGATCGGGAGGGTTGTAGGGAGTGTAATGGTCGCCCACGCGATGAAGATCGCGAGGCGGACGCGACGACTGAGGCTGCGCAAGCGCCGCCGTCGCGGTCACGAGAAGGAGAACGGGAACCACCCAACGCACACTGACCATTGTCCCCTCCCTGGTCGTAATGCCAGTAAGTCGCTGAATAAGTTAGCGGATAAGGGGTGTGCTGGTCAAACTCAACGCAACGCGAGGGTGCCGTCGGCCTCGGGAATCGAGCCGCCGCCGAGCTGGTCCTTCTGATACTTCTCGAACTCCCTGGTGCGCTTATCGTAGTTCTTCAGGACCTTCTTCACGTACGTGCGCGTCTCGCGGAACGGGGGGATGCCGCGGTAGCGCTGCACGTTGCCTTCGCCGGCGTTGTACGCGGCGATGGTCTTCTTCAGATCGCCGTCGAAGCGCTGGTGGAGGTACTTGATGTACTTCACGCCGGCGTCGACGTTCTGCTCGGGATCGTAGAGGTTCTGCGCGCCCATCCAGCGTCCGGTGCGCGGCATGAGCTGCATGAGACCGCGCGCGCCGACGGGCGACTTGGCGCGTGGACGGAAACGCGATTCCTGCTCGATCACCGCGGCGACGAGCGCCGGATCGACGTTGTACTTGACCGCCTTCTGGTGAATCAGCTCGCCGTACGGCATCGACTCGGCGAAGAACTCCGCGCGGATCGCGCTGTTGATGCGATGGATCTCCTCAAAGAACACGCCGCGGCCGTCGTGCGGCACGCGCTCGCCCGCCGACCACTTCTCCGTCGCGATCCATTTCTGATCGAAGAGCGCTAGCTCGCGCGAGACGTAGCGCGCCGGCAATGCCTGCGAGAGCTTGAACACGGTGTTGCTGGTGAAGCCGCCGTTGAGACTCGCCACCACGCGCTCGCTGTCGCCGCGCTGTTTCACGACGCGGACGGCGTCGAGGTCCTTCTGCACGAGGAAATGCACGCCGCGCATCGTCTCGGACAGACCGCCGATCGAGAGCGCGGTGCCGAGGAGCACCGCGATCGCGCCGCGGCCACCGAGGAAACGGAAGACCCGGTGACGCTCAGACGCCCGCTGCGCGCGCGCAACACGGGCCGAGATCGAAGTCTTGAGAGAACGAGTTCCCGGTCGAGTGTTATTGGGCATGTCGCGCGTTGAAACGCACCCAAAATGCGGGAATATGCCTTGATGAGTCCGTACCAACTATCAAGTCATTGCGATTGAACGACTTGCTCGCTGAAAACTTGTGCGCTGAAGCGCTCGATCCGGCAGTCCGGAGCCTTCCAGGAGTCTGGCGAAAGGCCGGCCTTCACGCAGGTCTGGCGGAGGAAGGTCTCGCGATCCCACCCGTATTCGGTCGCGACCTGCGGCAGCAGCAGCCCCGCGTTGCGTCCGCGACTCACGATCAGCCCATCGCGTCCGACCACGATCTCCTCGACGTTCGTCACCTGCTCGATCGGTCCCATGACCGAGATCTCGATCTCGATTTCCGCCAGTTCTTCTTTCTGCAATGGGAGAAATCGCGGATCGCGGAAGGCAGCGTTGATGGCACTGCTCGACACCGCCTGATCGAGCGGGGCGACGGGATGGATCGAGCCGATGCAGCCGCGCAGTTCGTCCTCGCGCGTGAGCGTCACGAACGCGCCGGCGGGGCGGCCGAGCACGTCGTCGGGCGGCGCGAGCTCCGGACGGCGTCCGTCGAGCACCGCCTCGATGGATTCACGGGCGATCCGGAGAAGGCGGCGGCGTTGTTCCGTCGTGAGCATGGGAGGTGCGGCTGTGGATCAGCATCAGGTTGCGGGCGTAGACGATGAGCCCCGCTCCCTGCGCGACGGTGAACACGGTGTCGCGGATGTGAATTGCGTAGATGAGCGTGATGATGCCGCCGGTGAGCGAGAGGTACCAGAACACGATCGGGATGTAGCTGACCTTCTTCCGCTCCGACGCGATCCACTGGATGATGAAGCGCGAGCCGAAGATGATCTGGCCGACGAGGCCGAAGGCGACCCAGATGTCCCAGTTGAAGCCCTTCACTGCCGATCCTCCGACACGCGGTAAGTCAGCACCCTTTTCCCCATCCACCGCACCGCGAAACAATCGGCGAGGCCGCGGAAGGCGCGGTTCATGGCGCCGTACTTTGACTGGCCGAACTGGCGGGCGCGGTGGTTCACGGGCATCTCGACGACGCGGTAGCCGGCGTGGCGGACGAGCGTGGGGAGGAAGCGGTGCATGCCGGTGAAGAGGGTCACGCGATCGATGGCCTCGCGCTTCACGAGCTTCAGCGAGCAGCCGGTGTCGGTGATCGCGTCGCCGGTGATCCAGTTGCGAACTCCGTTGCCGATGCGCGACTGCATCTTCCGGCTCCACGTGTCGCGGCGATTCACGCGCACGCCGATCACCATGTCCGACTTCGTCTCCTCGAGCTTCTTCATCATCGACGGGATGTCGGCGGGATCGTTCTGCAGGTCGGCATCGAGCGACACAACGAGCCGACCGCGCGCCGCGCGCCATGCCGCGTCGAGCGCCGCGGTCTGTCCGCTGTTTTTCTCGAACGTCAGCACGCGAAGGGTCGGATATTGCGCGTGCATCTCGCGGAGCACGGCGAGGCTGCGATCCGTCGAGCCGTCATCGACGGCGACGATCTCGTACGTCCATCCCTTCCCTTCCAGCGCCGCGGCGATCTCGCGCAGGAGGATGGGGATGTTCTCTTCCTCGTTGTAGACGGGAAAGACGACGGAGAGATCGGGCTGCGGCGGCATCAGGGCTGCGAAAGTCTAACCGAGAAGGCGCGCTCGAAATTGGAGGTGGTCTGCTCGGCGACGCGCTCGAGCGGCACGTTCCAGAGACTCGCGAGCAGCTCGGCGACTTTGAGGACATAGGCCGGCTCGTTCTGCCGGCCGCGAAACGGGACCGGCGCGAGGTACGGCGTGTCGGTCTCGATGAGCACGCGGTCGTGCGGCAGCGCGCGCGCGACCTCGCGCAGCGGCTCGGCGCTGCGAAAGGTGACGATGCCGGAGAAGGAGATGTAGTAGCCGTGGTCGACGAGCGTGCGCGCGACGTCGAGCGACTCGGTATACGAGTGCAGCACGCCGCGAGCGCCGCTGCGCGACACGATCGCGACCATGTCCTCGGTCGACTCGCGGTTGTGCACGATGATCGGCTTGTCGAGCTCCTTCGCCAGCGCGATGTGCCGCTCGAATACCGCGCGCTGCACGTCGCGCGGGGAGTGGTCGTAGTGATAGTCGAGACCGATCTCGCCGATCGCGACGACGCGCTCTTCGCGCGCGAGCCGCGCGATCTCCGCGAACGCCGCGTCGTCGCAGTCCTTCGCTTCGTGCGGATGAAAGCCGACCGCCGCCCAGACGTCGGCATTCGCATTCGCGATCGCCAGCGCCTGCGGCGCGTCGTCGAGCTTCGTTCCGGGAACGACGAAGCCGCGCACGCCCGCGTCGCGCGCCGCGGCGAGATTCTCCCCGGCATTCGACATGGTGAGGTGGCAGTGGGAGTCGGTGAAGCGGTTCAGCTCACCCTCCCTTCGAGCAGCGCGATCACCATCTGTTCGTAGGTGTCGATCGCGGCGAGCAGCTCGCGTTTCGAGATCCGCTCCCGGGCGCCGTGCGCGTCGAGGATCGAGCCGGGGCCGAAGAGCAGCGGCTTGCCGAGACTGCCGAGCCAGGGGACGTCCGTATTGAACGCGACGACCGTGGACTTCTGCCCTTCCGGAACGATCATGAACTGCGGCGGGTTGCCGCGCGACATGGTGATTTTGCCGCCGTGCTGCGCGAGGATGTCCTCGAGCTGCGCCTGGACCTGTTCGGGCGTCGTGACGAGCCGGAAGATCAGCTCGCACTCCGCGAGCGCGGGGATGATGTTCGGCTTCTCGCCGCCGCGCACGACGCCGACGTTCACGGTCGCCTTGCCGAGGACCTCGTGCGTGCCCCAGTCGGCGCGGTTGATCTCCGCGATCGCCGCGACCATGCGATTGATCGCGGAGTCGCCGAGGTGCGGATAGGCGGAGTGCGCGGCCACGCCTTCGAAACGGATCGTGCAGGTGAGCGCGCCCTTCGACGCGCGCGCGAACATCGACTCGGTCGGCTCGCCGACGACGACGTACTCCGAGCGGAGTCCCGCGAACGCAGCGTTGGCCTGCTTCGCGCCGATCGAGTCCGTCTCCTCGCCGACGACGAAGAGGTACGCGAGCTCGCGGATGCCGCACGCGAGCAGCCGCTCGCCGGCGGCGATCATCGCGGCGATCACGCCTTTCGTGTCGCACGCGCCGCGGCCATGAACGTACTCGTCATCCTCGGACGACGCGAACCAGGGCGGCACGGTGTCGATGTGGGAGTTGAGGATCACGCGCGGCGTGGCGCCGGTGGAGGCGTAGAGATTGAAGCGCGTCGCGGTGACGTTCTGGCGGCGCGTCGTGAAGCCGAGGCGCGTCAGCTCGGCGTCGAGCAGCTCGCCGATCGCGTGCTCGAACTCGGTCGGCGACGGGACATCGATGAGACGGCGGGTCAGCGCGAAGGGATCGAGCGGCACGCGGCGGATTATCGTCGAAAAACAAACTCGCCGGCCGGGTGTGACCCCGGCCGGCGAGCTGGAGGCGGATCTGTCGTCGCCGCTTTAGTTCATGTTGAAGGCCACCCAGCGGAACGCCTTGTTCGGGCTGCCCGTCGCGACGAAGGAACCGTTCGTCTGCGACTCGGTGCCGAGCGCGTTGCCGTTGGAGACGTTGATGTAGATCAGCAGGATCACGCTCTTGCTGGTGATGCCGGGGTGGCTGATGGTGATCTTGCCCGGGGGTGGGAACTCCGAGACACCGGTGATCATCGAGACTCCGCCGCCGTTCTGTCCGGCCGGTCCCTGCGGACCCTGCGGTCCCATCGGTCCGACGTCGCCCTTGTCTCCCTTGTCGCCCTTCGCGCCCTGCGCTCCGGCTGCACCGTTGTCGCCCTTGTCGCCCTTGAGTCCCTGCGCACCGGCTTCGCCACGCTCGCCCTTTTCGCCACGCTCGCCGCGCTCACCCTGCAGTCCCTGCGCACCGGCTTCGCCCTTGTCGCCTTTGAGTCCCTGCGCACCGGCTTCGCCGCGCTCGCCCTTTTCGCCCTGCGCACCGGCTTCGCCCTTGTCGCCCTTGAGTCCCTGCGCACCGGCTTCGCCGCGCTCGCCCTTTTCGCCCTGCGCGCCGGCTTCGCCACGGTCGCCCTTGTCGCCCTTGAGTCCCTGCGCGCCGGCCTGTCCCTGCTCGCCCTTTTCGCCGCGGTCGCCGTTGTCGCCCTTCGGACCCATCGCGCCGTAGCCGTTCGGGTCGGGCCAGAAGTAACCGATGATGTCGATCACGAGGTGCGTCGCCTTGTTGGGCTGCACGCGGAAGCCCTGGGCATGCAGCGCCACGTCGGCTTCTCTCATCGCATCGATCGCGTCCTGGAATTCAACGGCCGGGTAGCTGTACGAAGTGAACGTCGAGGGCGCGAGGTAGACCGCGCCGTTGCCTTCGGGGTCGAACGCCATGATGCGGAGCGCGACCGCGATCGACTTCGGATCGACGACTTCAGAGCAGGGGTTCACCCAGTCGCCGTTGCGGAGAACGCCGATCGGATAGTAGGTGCGGCTCTCTTCGGCGTTGAACTCTTTGCCACCCCACGGCGCCGGGTAGCCGTCGGCTTCCAGCGTGCTGATGAAGCGGCAGGGGCGGATTTCCTGGAACAGCGTCGGCCCGTGATTCACCGGCTTGTCGTCGCCGAACGGCGACTGGGTGATCAGGTTCGAGCGAAGCTGGTGTCCGAGGACCGTGTACGCGTTGTGGTTTTTCAGCTCCTCGGCCTGGATGAGTCCCGTGAAGCTGGCGACCATGACGATCGCGGTGAGTTTCAGGTTGCGGATGATTTGCTGTGTGTTCATGACTTTCTCCTCTGTATGGCCCCAATCTGCAGCCGCGGAGGAAAAGCCGACAGGACACCTGTACACAGCGGTTAGGAGAGGTGAGTACCGGGCCTTGTGACCATGGTCACAAAGCTCCAGGTATCAGGTCACGTCCTCAGTTGATATCCATGATCAGATCCTCGAGCTCGTCCTTCTTGTGAAGGGTCATCGAGGACCTCCGGACGGTCAGGATCTTCTGATCCCTGAAGCGTTTAAGAAGACGAGTCACCGTTTCGCGCGAGGTGCCGATCAGCTGCGAGATCTCCTCGTGCGTCATCACGACCGGGAACCGCATCCCGCTCGCCGACGGACTTCCCGACTGCTCGCACCACGCCAGCAGGAGCTGCGCGAGGCGTTCGGCCGCGGAGTTCGCGAGCCCGAGGTTGCGGATCTGATCGGCGTCCGACTCGCACTCCTCGATCAGCTGCCGCGCGATGTTGAACGAGACGTCGCGATGCTCGCCGTAAAAGCGGAGGAAGTCCTCGCGCTTCACGAACTTGAGCTGTGACGGACGCACCGTTTCGGCGCTCGCCTTGTAGGGGTTGCCCGAGAGCACGCTCGAGAGCCCGAGCACTTCGCCCGCGTTGACCATCCGCTTGATCAGCGTCTTGCCGCTGCCGGAGGCGGAGATCGTCAGTTTCACCTGCCCGTAGCAAAGGACGAACAGCCCCTGCGGAGTCTCGCCTTCGGTGTACAGCAGCGCGCCGTCGGGATAGACGTTGGTGAAGGTGATGGAGTCGAACGCTTTCAGCGTTTCGGGATCGAACTGACAGAAAAAGTCGTCGTTCCTCCACTGACACGCATCGCAGTGATTGCAGGCTTCAATTCCATAACGAGCCATAGGGAGATCTCGGGACCGGGCGGGTTCAGTATAGCGCCTAATGCGGCCGCAAACGCCCGCGCCGGAACGGTCTCTGCGGTTGATTCCCAAGGAGTTGACGGAACCGCATCACGTCGGGATCGCGCGGGCTGATGGCCTCGATCTCCTGCAGCAGCGCGCGCGATCGGGCGCGGTCGCCATCGATGATCGCGAGTCCCAGCTCGGTCAGAGTCCGCTCGCGTGCATCGAGCCGGTCGCGGTCGTCGAGCGCCGCGCTCAACTCGCGGCGCGCGGTGTCTTCGTCGCGGGTGAAGAGCGCGATCTCGCCGAGGCGAAAGTGCGCGCGCGCGTGGTGCGGATCCTTCGCGATCGCGGCCTCGAACGCCTGCCGCGCCTGCAGCGCCTGCCGCGAGACGAGATAGGCGACGCCTTCGTTGTAGTCGTCGTCGGGGGTGCGTGCGGGAGTGACCGGGGCGGAGGTGACGGTGATTGGGGGCTGGGGAGTGGGGACCGGGGGTTGGGGGATGGGGGCTGAGGAGGTGGTGGGGGGTACGACGCGGGGAGCTGGCGCTGGTTCTTCGACGATCGTCATCGGCGCGGTCACGTTCACTGCGGTCGTGGCGGACGCCGGAGGCGGTTCGGTGACGGTGGTCGCCGGCGTGGCCGCGACCATGCGTGGCGGTTGTTGGTTTAGCTGCGACATGACGAACGCGCCGAGGGCGGCGGCGAGGACGAGCAGCGTGACCGCGGCGATCCAGATCCACGCGCGCGAGCGCGTCGCCGGCTGCACGCGCGTTCCGGTGATCACCGTCGGCGCGGCCACGGGCTGAGGCGGCCGCGTGAGCGGCGCGGTCGGCGCGATGGCGAGTTGCTGCTCGAGCGCCTGCGCGACCTCGCGCGCCGACGCGTAGCGCTGGTCGCGATCCTTGCGCATGCAGCGCGCGATGACCGTCGCCAATCCCTGCGAGACGCCGCTCGGGATCGGAGCGTCGTCGCGAATGATGCGCGTGATGGTGTCGGTGGTCGATTCGCCGCGGAAAGGGCGGCGGCCGGTGACGGCTTCGTAGAGCACGACGCCGAGGGAGAAGAGATCGGTGCGCGCGTCGAGCGGCTTTCCCAGCGCCTGCTCCGGCGACATGTAGAACACCGTCCCGATGATCATCCCCTGCTGCGTGAGCACCGTCGTCGGGTCGTTCGCGTCGACGCTCTGCGGCTCGACCTGTTTCGCGATCCCGAAGTCGAGCACCTTCACGCGCGCGCCGTTCACGATCACGTTGTCCGGCTTGATGTCGCGGTGCACGATCCCCTTCTCGTGCGCCTCCGCCAGCGCATCGGCGATGCTGCGCCCGATGCGGCACACATCGGCCTCGGCGATCGGCCCCTGGGCGATGAGCTGCGAGAGCGGCTGTCCGTCGACGTACTCCATGGCGATGAACGTGCGGCCGTCCGCCTCTTCGAACGCGTGAATCGTGGCGATGTTCGGGTGATAGAGCTGCGCCGCGGTGCGCGCCTCGCGCTTCATCCGCGCGATCGCATGCGCGTCGGCGGCGACGGCCTGCGGCAGGATCTTGATCGCGACCGTACGCCCGAGGCGCGTGTCCTCCGCCTTCCACACCTCGCCCATCCCGCCCGCACCGAGCTTGCTGATCAGACGGTAGTTGCCGAGAGGAGCGTCAGGCTGAAGCATCGCGCGGACACATTGTACTCATATCAGGGCAAATGCATGAAAGGAAATAGGTTATGAAGCACACCCCGTTGTGCGAGGCATGGCCGCACTGCTCGTTCTCGCCGCGCTCACCTTCGTCTCGCCGCTTCCCGGCTCGCAGGCGGTCGGCGTGCAGGCCATCGAGGTGACGACGACGGCCGCGAACGTCGACCGCGTCGACTTCACCGTCGACGGCGTCCTCGCGGGCGTCGCGCGCAAGCCGCCGTATCGCATCGCCTTCGACTTCGGGACGACGCTGATGCCCCGCACGGTGACGGCGAAGGTCTGGTCGAACGGATACAAAGCGAGTGAGACCGCCTCCGTCACGACGGCCGCCCTGAGCGCGAATGACACGCTGACCGTCGATGTCGTCGAAGTGCCGCTGCGCGCGCGTTCGGCGCGCGCGTTGCGTGCGGGCGATCTCCGCGTGCGCGAGAACGGAGTCGAGCAGACGGTTCGTGATGTGCTGCGCGAGCGGCCGCCCGCGCATTTCGCGTTCGTCGTCGATCGCTCGCTGAGCATGGGCGGCGGCAAGCTCGAGGCGGCGCTGCACGCGGTGCAGGAGGCGACGCGGCAACTGCGCGCCGGCGATACGTCGTCGATCGTGTTTTTCAATCACAACGTGTCGAAGGCGCAGCCCGTCGCGCGCTCCTGGCGCGACATCGTCCCCTCGGGCGGGACGTCGCTGCGCGACGCGCTGGCGTCGATCGCGTCGAAGCAGCGGACGTACGCCATCGCGATCACCGACGGCGGCGACCGCAACAGCGCGCTGACTGACGAGCAGGCGCTGCGCAAAATCAGCGGCACGAAGACGGTCGTCCACGCGATCGTCCTCGGCGACTCGCACACGCGTTTCCTCGACCGCGCGACGGCCAACACCGGCGGCAGCGTCGTCGAGGCGTCGAGGGACTCGGTATCGCGTGAGCTCGCCCGCATTCTCGAGGACATCAACAGCCGCTACGTCGTCGTCTATCAGAGCGCCGGCACGCAACGCGGGTGGCGGACGATCGAAGTGAAACCGCGCAGCAGCGGGCTGTCGATCGTGAGCGCGCGCAAGGGGTACTTCGCAGAATGACACGCGCACGTGTCATCCCGAGCGTGAGCGAGGGATCCGGGGCTCGGGTGGCGCGGATCGGCTCATGCCTCGCGCCCCGCCCGCACAGGTCCCTCGCTACGCTCGGGATGACAGTGCTGTTCGGGGTGACAGCGCTGCTCGCGGTTCCGGCGTTCGCGCAGCAGGCGCGCATCGCCTCCGACTTCGAGATCGCGCAGATGGAGAGGCAGCTCGCGCGCTCGCAGAGTTTCGAGGCACAGCTCTCCGGCCGCCTGAACCTCGGCGACGTGCGCGCGTCGCGCAGCGAGCTTTCGCTCGCACGCGCGGAGTACGAGAAAGCGTACGAGCTCGCCGCGCGGGAGCGCCTCGACGCGCGCCGCGACTCGAGCCTCTCGCGCTACGCGACGGCCACGTCGTACGCCGGTCTCGCGCAGGCGAAGCTCGGGCGAAAAGCGCGCGCGTTCGAGCTGCTCGAGGAGTCGGCGCGCTACGCGAGCGACGACCCGGAGTCCTGGAATGTCTACGCCTCCGCGATGCGGACGCTCGGCCATCCGCGCAAGGCCGCGAGCGCGGCGCGCAACGCGGTGGCGCTCGCGAAGAAGCCGCTCGACGTCGCGATCTACCAGCACGCGCTCGCGACCGCGCTCATCGAGTCGGGCGAACTGGACGAAGCGGAGCGGCTGCTGATCGCCATCACGGACTCTCTGCGCTCGCCGAAGTTCGAGTCGCTGCAGGGTGAGGTCGCGCGCGGCGAGTCGTTCGAGATCTATTCGTCCGCGAGAGGAGACGTCGCCGCGTACGTCTCGCTGCTCAATCGCGCGCAGCTGCGCCTCGCCGGCCTGTACGAACAGCGCGGCGACGCGACCCGCGCGCGCACGCAGTACCGTCGCGTCCTCGACGCCCGCAGCGACGACGCCTCCGCACTCGCCGGCCTCGCGCGACTCGCCGCGTCCGACGCGGAGCGCGAGCGGTTGTACGCGGAGGCGTTCGAGGCGAACCCGTTTTCCATGACGCTCGTGCGGGAGTATCGACGCCATGTCATCCCAGGCGACCCCGCCCTCACAGGTCCCTCGCTCACGCTCGGGATGACAGTGCGAAAAGCCGTCATCCAGCTCGCGCGCGGCGACCATCGCGCCGCGCGCGAAACGCTCGACGCGCTCCTCGCGAAGTTCCCCGAGAACGAGACGCTGAAAACGCTGCGTGCCGAGGCGGAACAGACGCGCCCCGCGGCTCTTCCTTCCCCTGTCCCCACCACGAGCGAGCTGCGCGCGCTCATCGACTCGTTCGAGCGCCTCACCCCCGAGCAGCGCGTCGCGCTCGATCAGGCCACGTTCACCAGCGCGGCGACGTTCGCGAGCGCGCAGGTCGCGAACCAGCAGACGGTGCTCGAATCGGGAACGATCGCCGGCGTGCCGTTCCGCTTCAGCGAGCCGATGGCGTTCAACGGCGTCTTCGGCGTGAGCGCGCGCCTCACCTACCGCATCCTCGGCATCACCCGCGCGGGCGACACCGACGCACTGCTGCTCGAGCCGCTGGGAGTCGCCCCATGAACCGCCTCCTCGCCGCCGTCTTCGCCTTCGTCCTCGCCTTCGTCCTCTCTTCCCCGTCCTTCGCGCAGATCGTCACCGCGACCTCGCACGGCGCCGTCGTCGCGCACGACGGCCGCATTCATCTCGACCGCGGCTGGACCGCGGAAGGCGTGCAGAACGCGACCGCGATCGTGGTTGGCGCCGACCGGGTCGCCGTGCTCGACGCGCTGAACAACGAAGCCGTGATCGCCGACCTCGCCACCGGAAAAACGCGTCGCGTGCGAACCGCCGAGACTCCGATCGCCGGCGTGTTCGTTGGCCGCGAGCTTTACGTGCTCGCGCGCGACGAGCGGCTGGTCGAACGAATCGACGGGCCGCGCTTCCGCGTCGATCCCGATCCCGCGTTCCTGCGCGAGTCCGGCGGCAAGCTGTACGTCTACTCGCGCGCCACCGGCGCGATCGAGGAGCTCGGGACGAAACGGCGCGTGACCGTCGCGCCGTTCGCGTCCGACTTCGAGATCAGCGGCCGCACCGCGTACCTCGCCTTTCCGCGCGAAGCGCGCATCCGCGTCGTCGATCTCGGCACGATGAAAGTGACCGGCGCGGTCGCCGTCGGCGCGGTCCCGGTCGACCTCGCATTCGCGGGCGGCGGCACCGCGCTCACCGCGCGGATCCTCGCGGTCGCCGATCCGTCCGCGAAACGCGTCTGGCTCACCGAGTCGACGCAGTCGACGGCACAGGCGATCACGCGCGGATTTCTGCGCGGCTTCCTCGGCCTCGGACTCTTCGGCAACCGCTCCTCGCAGTTCCCGACCGGCGTCGATCGCGTCGTCGTGCGCGACAAACTCTGGATCGCGTACGACTCGAGCAGCGGCACGCTCTATCGCTTCACGAAATCGAAGAGCTCCGTCATCGCCAAAGGCATTGCCCCTCAGGCGTTTGCCCTCACCGCCGGCGGCGTCGTGTACTGGAAGGACGGCACCCTGGTTGCACAGGAGAGGGCACGATGAGCGAACAAAGAAAATGCCTCCGATGCGAGCGAGGGATCGACGCGTGGGCGCGGATCTGCCCCTACTGCAACTGGGATCAGTCGCGCCCGGCTCCGCTGCATGAGGCCGTTCCCGCCGCGGTCGCCGAATACAAGCCGCCCGCGGAGACCTCGCTGCGAAAGAAATTGCTCTACGCGGGCGCCGGCGTGCTGCTGCTCATCGTCGCGTTCGGCGTCGGCATGTTCATCAATCGCGACGGCGCGCCGAAGAATGCGCCGGACGCCATCACCGACGGCGTGCCGGAAGCGCCGGTCTCCGTGCCGAAACGCGCCGACACGCCGCTCGTGCCGACGAATGAGCCCGGCGGATACGAAGCGCCGATCACCAGCGCGCCGGCGAGCAATCCGGCGGAAGGCGTGGCCGCGAATGAATGGGATCGCAGCGACGCGACCGCGGTCTCGTCCGCCGAATACGCGCAGCTCGCACGCCGCGCGCAGGCCGAGAAGAAGCAGCCGGCGGGACTCGTCGATCCGCGCACCATCACCGGCAGCGCGTACGGACAGGCACCCGCGGCGCCGCGCCGCCGTGCGCCGGTCACCGCGACAGGCGCGCCCGCGGCAGCACAGACGGCCGGAATCCGCACGCGTCCCGTGCCGCAGTATCAGCCGGTCCCGCGTCTCAACGCGCGCGGCTCGGCGCGGCTCGATCTGATGATCGGACCCGATGGCCGCGTGAAAGACATCAACGTGCGGCGCTCGATCAGCGGCAACTCCGCCGCATTGATCGGAGCCGTGCAGCAGTGGCGCTTCAAGCCGGCGACCGCGAACGGACAACCCGTCGCCGCGCCGTACAGCGTTGAAATATCATTCAAGCCATGAGCGAAGGTGTTTGCGCTGCCTGCCGGCGCTCGATCGATGCGGCGGCGAAGCTCTGCCCCTACTGCGGCGCGAATCCCGCCACCGGCGAGCGCTTCGACACGCAGGCGATCCTGCAGGAAGTCTTTCAGGGAAAGACGCTCACGCGCTCGGAGAGCGTGCTCGAATACGCGCGGCAGCGGCAGGGCGTCGTCATCGGCATCAGCGTCGCGGTGGTGTTCGTGCTGCTCGCGCTGCTGCATCAGTTCGTGACCGCGCGCAATGACCGCTCCGTCTCCGACGCGCCGCCGGTGCCGCTGACCGAGATCGCCGACATCGCGAACCAGGCGCGCGAGTCCGCGCCCGCACCGCTGCCGCCGCTCGATTTTCAGTACGATGGACGCCCCGCGGCGATGCGTACGCTCATCGTCGAGCCGGGAGCGGTGGCGCCGCAGGGGCCGCAGCAGCCCGTCCCCGCGAAACCGCCGGCACCCGGACCACAACAGCCCGTCCCGCAAACGACGTCTCGATGAGCATCTGGACCTGGTCCATCCTGATCGCCATCGCGCTGATCGGCTGGCTCTTCGCGTACATGGTGTCGCAGAAGCCCGTCACCAACGTGCAGCAGCTCATCCAGCAGCGGCGCTATGAGGACGCGGTGACGGAGGCGAGCCGCACCGGCGACGTGTTTCATCGCGCGGAGGCGCTGAAGCTCCTCGGCCGCTTCGACGAGGCGATCGATTCGTATCGCCAGTCCTCCGATCCCGCCGCCCGCGAGGGCATCGCCCTCTCCCTCGCGCACCTCGGCCGCAACCTCGATGAAGCGCGCGGCCTGATGGAAACGCAGATCGCGCAGCATCCGCAGATCCAGGAGTTCCAGGCGCTCGCGCTCGCGTACATCCTGCTGCGCGCCGGCGACCGCGAGGCCGCGCTGCGTCTTTATCGCGACAACGTCGAGCTGCTGGAAACGCGTTTCCGCGACGACTACACCGACGCCGATCCGCTGCTTTCCGAGACACTCCACCTTTTCGCGAAACTCGCCGAGGCCGCGGGCGAGGACGCGCGGGCGGAGTCGCTGGCGCGTCAGGCTCGCGAATGGGGCTGGCGCCTATAGCGGCGACGAATGGAAGCGCTGGCGGATGCGCTGCATCCCGATCGACGCGGCGCATGGATGCACGCGATTCGTGAGCAGCACGGAGACCCGATCGTCCTTCACCCACACCGACGTGCCGGTGAATCCGCTGTGGCCGTAGCCGAGGTCCGAGAGCTGCCATCCGAGTCCGCGATCTCCGATCTGCGGGCGCGTCGCCTCGTCCACCAGCTCGCGCGGAACCAGCTCACCGCGCGCAAACGCCTGGACGATGCGAAAGACGTCGCGCGCGGTGGCGAAGAGACCCGCGTTCCCGCACGTGCCGCCGGCGTGAAAGGAATTGCCGTCGTTCACCTCACCCCACATCAGCCCCTGACGGAATCCCGCGAACGCGATCGACCGCGTCGCCGCCATGCCGGTCTCGAAGCGCTGTCCCCACTCCGTCGCCGCGATGCGCGGCCGGAGCGCCGCCGGCGGATGGAACATCGTGTCGCGCAGCTGCAGCGGCGCGAAGATCCGTTCACGCGCCGCCGCGACGTAGTCGCCGAAGATCTCGGTCAGCGCGAAATAGAGCAGGACGAAGTTGAGATCGGAGTAGACGACGCGCGAGCCGCGCGGAAACTCCGGCCCCCGTTCCTCGATCGCGCGGAGGTAATCGCCGAGGGCGTACAGCGGCAGCCACGCGCGCAGTCCTGATGAGTGCGTGAGCAGCTCGCGGAAGGTGTAGCCGCGGTATTCATCGTCGAGCGCGATCCGTTTCCCGGCGACCGCCTGCAGCACGAGGATCGTGGTGACGGCGACCTTCGTGAGCGACGCGCAGTCGTAGATGGTGTCCGTGCTCGCGGGGATGCGCAGCGGCACGGCGACGGCGTTGCCGAAGGCGTTTTCGTGCTCGAGCGCGGCCGTCGTTCCGACCGCGTAGCTTGCGCTCGGGAAAGAGCCGGCCCGGATTTCGTGTTGGAGAAAGGGATCGACCAAAGTGCACATGAACCGCTGCCACCACGCGTGGCGTGCGGTGTTACCCTCCGCCAGCCAATGTTCCGACTCGACAAGCTCGAAATTCACGGCTTCAAATCGTTCTACGATCCGGCCAATCTTACCTTCCCCGCCCCGCTGACCGCCGTCGTCGGTCCGAACGGCTGCGGGAAGTCGAACATCTGCGACGCCCTGATCTGGGTCCTCGGCGAGAACCGCGCCGCGCACATCCGCGGCGAGACGATGGACGACGTCATCTTCCAGGGCTCGGCGCGCCGCCGCCCGCTGTCGATGGGCGAGGTCACGCTGACGCTCGGCACGAGCAACGGCGACAGCGATCATCCGATGGCCGACGACGGGAAGATCGTGATCAACCGCCGCGTGTTCCGCACCGGCGAGTCGGAGTTCCGCCTCAACGGCAAACGCGTCCGGATGAAGGACATCTCCGACATCCTCATGGACACGGGCCTCGGCATCCGCAACTACTCCGTCATGGAGCAGGGCAAGATCGACCTGATCCTCTCGAACAAACCGCAGGACCGCCGCCGCCTGATCGAGGAAGCGGCCGGAATCACGAAGTACAAGACGAAGCGCCGCGCCGCGGAGCTGAAGCTCGAAGAGACGCAGCAGAACCTGCTGCGCATCGACGACACGCTCTCCGAGGTCACGCGCAATCTGAATTCACTCAAGCGACAGGCCGGAAAAGCGCGCCGTCACCGCGAGATCGCGGAGCAACTCTCGACCGCGAAACGCGCGCTGTACAAGGGACGCATCGTCCTCGCGCAGATCGAGGAAGCGGCGGCGAACACGTCGCTCGCCGACGCGCAGGGACGCGAGTCCGAGCTCGCCGCGCAGCTCGGCAGCGACGAGTCGGAGCTCGCCGAAACGCGCACGGTGCACATCGATCGCTCGCATCGCGCGTCGAAAGTGCGCGAGGAGATCGCCGGTCTCGCCGGAGAAGTCGAGCGTCTCCGCTCGTTCCTCCAGCAGTCCGAAACGAACCTCGGCGATCTCGTCCAGCGCATCGACAACGCGCGCGGCCAGATCTCCACGCTCGAGCAGGAAGGCGCGGAGCAGCAGGCCGCGCTCGACGAGAAGACGCAGCAGCTCGAGGCCGCGCGCGCGGAGCGCAACCGCTTCCGCGAGGCCGCCGATCAGGTGGAGCGCGACCGCCAGGAAAAATCGGACGCGGTCCGCCAGCAGGAAAAAGCGCTCGCCGATGCGCGCGAGTCGCTGATGCGCACCATCGCCCGGATCTCCGAGGCGCGCAACCAGGTGCATCAGATCGAGATCGCCGTCGAAAAGTGCGAGTTCTATCTCACCAAACTGACCGAGAGCGCGAGGCGCGCGGCGGAAAGCCGCGACGGCGCGCGCGCGCAGATGAACGACTGGGAGCAGTCGGTCAGCGACGCCGAGGCCGCCCTCGATGCCGCGCGGCAGAGCGCGCAGGACGCGTTGCAGGTTCGCGATGATCTCGTCACGCGCCGCGATTCCTTGCGCGAGTCGCTCTCCGGCACGCGCGACCGCGTGTCGCAGACGACATTCAAGATCGACTCGCTGCGCGGACTCCTCGCATCGCTCGAAGCGCAGGACGAAGACGTCCGCCGCGCCATCCTCGAGTTGATCCCGAACGCGCTCGCCGCCGCGGAAGCGGTGCACGCGGCGCCGGGATACGAGGCCGCGCTCGACACGCTGCTGCGCGAAGTCTCGAAGGCGGTCGTCGTCGAGTCGAGCAACACCGCATCCGAGGCCATTCGCCGCCTGCGCGAGCGCGGCGCGGGACGCGGCGCATTCATCACGCTCGACTACGCTGCGCACGGCACCGGCACGCGTCGCGGCGACGCGGCGCATTCGGTGATGGGCGAAGGCTCGATCGCCGACGCGGTGCGGCAGGCGATGCCGGAGGCGTACATCGTCGGCTCCCTCGGCGAGGCGATGGAGCGCGCGAAGGAGCGTCCGCACGCCACGTTCGTCACGCTCGACGGCGACTTCGTGCGCGGACCGCTGGTGATCGGCGGCAAGACCGAAGGCGCGACGCCGGGTGTGTTCTCGATCAAGCGGGAGATCGCCGACCTCGAGGCATTCCTCGGCACGGAAGAAACGCGCGCCAGCGGCATCGCCGCGGAGCTGCAGACGCTCGAGGACGAGCTGCGCGCCGCCGACGACTCGCGCATCCTCACCGAGGAGCGCGCGCGGACGGCGGAGCAGGACCTGCGCGAGCGGCGCAACCATCGCGAGCGCGCCGGCGCGGAGCTGCAGCGCTTCGAGAAGGACCTCGCCGTCGCGTCGGAAGAGCAGACGCTGTACGCCGAGGAGAAAGAGCAGCTGTTCGCACGCCGTCAGGCCGCCATCGCCGAGATGCAGGAGCTCGAGACGCGCGAGCGGGAGCTGCACGACCGCATCCGCGCGCACGAGGAAGAGATCTCCGTCTCGCGCACGTCCTTCGAGGAAGTGACCGAGATCGCGTCGAAGGCGCGCGTCGACGTCGAGAGCGCGACTGGCAACGTCAACGCGATCCAGCGCGAGCACGAGAATCTCTCGCGCGTGGTGATCTCCCTCGGCGCGCGCGCGACGCAGCTCCAGCAGGAAATCGAGACGCTCGTGCGCAAGCAGGAGGAGACCGGCGTCGCCGCCGAGCAGGCGCGCGGCCAGCTCGACCAGTCGCTGACCAAGCTGCACGAGATCTCGGAATTGCGCGTCGCGCTCGAAGCCGAAGTCGCCGACCTCGAGTCGCGCGTGCAGGAGCTGGAGTCGCGCGCGGTCGCGTCGCGCGAGCAGTGGAACACCGCGAAGGACGCGCTGTTCGAGTCCGAGCGCCGCGTCGATCGCTCGAAGTCGGCGTTCGATCTCCTGCGCGAACAGATCTCGCTCGACCTCCACGCCGGCATCGACGCACTCGCCGACGTCGAGCCGCCCGCGGACGACGACTCGCGCATCGCGCTCGACGCCGAAGTCGCGAAGCTCGCCGACCAGCTGGAGAAAATCGGGCCGGTGAACGTGCTGGCCATCGAGGAGCATCAGGAGCTCGAACAGCGCGAGTCGTTCCTCCGCACGCAGCGCGACGACCTCGTGCAGTCGATCGAGTCGCTGCGCCAGACCATCCGCAAGATCAACCTCACCTCGCGCGAGCTGTTCCGCGACGCGTTCAACGCCACCAACACGTTCTTCACCGAGATCTTCACCTCGCTCTTCGGCGGCGGCACCGCGCGCATGCAGCTGCTCGATGAAGAGGATGTGCTGGAAAGCGGCATCGAGCTCGTCGCCCAGCCGCCGGGCAAGAAGAACCAGTCGATCGCGCTCCTCTCCGGCGGCGAGCGCGCCCTCACCGCGATCGCCCTCCTCTTCGCGATCTTCCGCTACAAACCGAGCCCCTTCTGCATCCTCGACGAAGTCGACGCGCCGCTGGACGAGGTCAACACCGAACGCTTCGTCCGCCTCGTCCGCGACATGTCCCGCGACACCCAGTTCATCGTCATCACCCACTCCCGCCGCACGATGGAAGCCGCGGACGTGCTGTACGGCGTGACGATGGAGGAGGCCGGCTGCTCGCGCCTCGTGTCCGTGAATTTCGCGGAGATGGAGGGTTAGCTTCGCGGTTGCGCGGTCACGCGGTCGCGCGGCAACGTTACGAACTGCGTGACTGCCTTGATTGGGCGATAAAGCGATAATCGGCGCGTGATCGATTCAACCGATCGCCTCCGCTACTTGCTGACGCATGACGCCTTCGCGGTCTGCCCGCTCTTGCCGTCGCGGGACTTTGTGACCTTCTGCACAGAGCGCGGTATCGCAACCAACGAGGAACAGCTTGAGCGTTTTGAAAGGCTCGGCATCCTTTACCCGATCGCCGTGTGAAGCGGCCACGCGTTACGCGCAAAGTCGAGACGATTGACGACGGCCGGCGTTACATCGACCGCGGCAGCCTCGAGGCCGCCCGATGTGGTGGGACTTCTGGATGAAGGACACATGTGGGATCCACGCACCAGGCCGTTTCGGGAGTGGGCATCCTATAGCGATAGCGACGACACGCACACCGAGACGTACTACTCGATGTTTCAATGCCTGCCACTCGAGTGGAAGGGCATGTTTCTCATCACGCGCTGCGATATTTCCATCTTCGCGGACGGCGCCATGCGGCCCGAATCGCAGAGCAATTGGCGAAAGCCGGCAAAGAAAGGGCGGAGGACCTAAGAGGTTCCTCCCGCGAAGATGAGATCGCGTTCCTAAGCCAGGCGCTCGCCACGAGGTACTATCCGCTGACGCGGACGGATCGGCGAACGTTCACACTTTCAGACCGCCGGTTCCCGTGGAGCTGGCACACCTTCGCGACGACAAACTCGCCGACCAGCAACAGTGGCTTTCAATGCTCGTGAGCCACCGCGATCCGCTCGATGATTGGTACCAGCTGGTCCGCTTCATTGCAGTGGCGAAAAGGGACAAGCTGAAAGGCACGGCGCAGTTCGCGCAGGTGCTCTACTCCATAGAGCATATGCTGCGACTTTTCGCGAAAGACGCGTGCGGGCTTGATTTGCATCCGCCACACGCAAGCCCGACATGGACGCACACCGATGCCTACGGAAAGGACGTCGCCAAGGGCTCGCTCCAGCACCTCGAGCTTGTTGTAAATGACTATCACCTTAATCCTCGGCCAAAGCTCGTTCTCGTCGTTGAGGGCCGCGGGGAAGAGACAGTCATTCCTCAAATTGCGGAACAGGCGCTTGGACATTCATTTGCTGCACATCGCGGCAGCGCTCACGGCGCAGATATGCGTTCTCGGCGGGCGAAATTGCGGAGGCGCAGTGTGCATACGACAGAGGTATTGGAGATCCTCTGGCGCGCCTCTATTGCGAGAAAGCCCACAACCTCGACAAGATCGCCTGCCTTCGCGCTCTCGGTGAGATTCTCATCGCGGACATGAAGGGTGTGCGTTATCCAGAACGACCGAAGGCGAGGCCGATCCTGCAGATGCTCGATGACGTCACCTCCCTCGCCGGCCTGAATCACCAACCGACCAGGCGCGAGACATGGATGCACAATCAAGAGTCGGGTTACTTTGGAGAACTCGTTGGCCGGCTGCAGGAACGGGCAAACCCGGAGACGTGAAAAAATGAACGCAAAGAACGGTAGCAGCGCGGCGTTTCATCGTAAAGAACGCACTGCCGTATCACGGCTCGATCCAGAGCGCGCCGAGATCGATGTCGCAGGCATCGAACGGTTCGGCGCGCACGACGGTCGAGCCTTCGTGGGTCGAGAAGAGCAGCATGTGCTCGCCCTCACGGCGATAGACCTCGAGCGTCTTCGCCTTCGGATCGACTACCCACGCGTGCGTGACTTCATACCGCGCGTAACGCGGTAGCTTGCGCACGCGATCGAGGCGTGCCGTGTACGGCGAAACGACTTCACAGATCCAGTCAGGAGCGAGCTCGAAGAACGCCGCATCGGGAAACTGGGGCATTCGTTCTCTTCTCCAGCCGGCGATATCGGGAACGAGAATGTCGCGGCCGAGATGAAGCTCCGGTTCGCTCACGATCCACCATCCGCCAGGCCCGCCGTCACCGCGGTCGAATCGCTGATCGAGCTCACTGGCGAGCCGCGTGTTCGCGCGAGCGTGGCGAGATGCCGGTCGCGGAGAGGTGAACAACTCGCCGTCCACGATTTCCGCGACGAGATGGTCCGGAACCTTGAGCAGGTCCTCGTACGTCGCCGGCTGCGGCACGACGTTCGTCATGCCGTTCATGATACTCGGCGTTTACGCCGTCTTCGCGATCAGCGGCACGATCACGACTTCGCCGCCGGGGCCGGTCATCAGGCGCCAGACTGCGGTGTCGCTGATGTCGGCGAGCTTCGACTGCGAGCCGCAGTTGCGGCAGGCGCCGGTCGCGGGCGCGGCGGCGGCGCCGATGGGGACGAAGTGGAAGCGCTCTTTGCGGCAGTTGTCGCAAAGCTCGCGCAGCACGTCATAGTTGATCAGGGACAGCCGTTCCTTGCGCATACACCACTCCCTCTGGACGCGGCGGATTCTAAGGGCGGAGCTCGCCTGGTTTTGTGAGCGGGATCACGACGCGCGTCGCGGCCCACGCGACGATGAGGCCGATGGCCGCGGATGCGGTGACGTCGGAGAGCCAGTGGCGGAACGCGAGGATGCGCGCCAATCCGACGGCGGCTGCGAGCAGGATCGCGACCGCGCGCAGCGGCGGGTTGCGTGAGGCGAAGAGCAGCACGCCCGCGAGCGCGAACGCGCCGACGGTGTGTCCGCTCGGGAACGACGTCGACGAGCCGGGCGCGTAGTGCGAGGGCCCGAGCCAGAGCTCCGGACGCGCGCGGCCGACGAGGTGCTTGATGATCTGGCCGGCGATGCCGGCGGCGAGTCCGCCGATTGCCATCGCGATCGCGTACGAGACCCAGCGCCGCTCGAGATACGCGACGCCGGCGATGAGGAAGAACAGCACGATCATCACCGGGTTCATCCCGCCGCCGAAGCGATTGACGATGCGAATGACGTTTTCCGTGAAATCCGACTGCACCCCCTCGGCCCACGCGAGCACGCGCCGGTCGAGCACGAGCCACGCGAACAGCGTCGCCGCGATTCCGGCGGCGAGCCCGATCGCGGCGCGCGGCCAGAGCCCTCGATCGACGCGGAGCGCGCGCAGCTGGCGCAGCGGCTCCGCGAAATTGCGCGAGTCGGCGCTCTGCAGGATGACCAGCAGCAACAGGCCGGCGAAGCACCAGAAGACGATGTCCCACGACGGCGCTTCGCGGCCGAGGAACGAGAGCTCGTCGACGGCGAGCCGCTCGCCGAGCCAGAGACGATTCGCGGAGACGATCGGCGACGGCCAGAAGACCGAAAGGATCAGCAGCGTCACGAACGCGGCGGACGCGTAGCGGCGTTTGGCGTCGCGCGACACTCCGTGTCGCTCATCGCCGGTAGACATCAAACCACTTTCCGATCATCTGCAGCTCATCGACGCGGCGGTAGCCGCGCAGCACGTCGCGGATCTTGTCCGAATCCTTGCGCCGCGCGACGATCATGCGCGGCGGAGGGATCGCGTGCAGCTCTTCCACATCGACGTAGCGCACGCGTGACAGCGAGTCCGGCATGCCGCGCACCCAGACGTGCGGAGTGACGTAGAGCGCGATCTCTTCCGGCGGCACGTCGCGCTGCCGCAGCAGCGCGCGGACCAGCGGCCGCGTCGACGCCAGCTCGTTCGCCATCGGCACGAGCGCGACGGCCGCGTACGCGAGCGCGGCGACGGCGATGAACCCGACCGCGATCGTCGACGCGACGAGCCGCGCGCGCACGGTGATCACGATCGCGACGAGCGCCGCGATGCCGAGGATCGCGAACAGCGCGCGCGCCATCGGATCCTGGATCTCGGGGCGCTGGATGAGCATGCCGGCGATGCCGATGGCGAGGAACAGCGTCGCCATCACGCCATTCGCGCCGTATCCCCACCGGCTGAACCGATCCTCGGCGGCAAGCAGCCGCGCGATCAGCAGCGCGACCGCGGGGATCATCGCCATCATGTAGACGTCGAGCTTCGACGACAGCAGCGAGTACGGCACGAGCACGGCGAGGATCCAGCTGACGTAAAACTTCGCGCGCTCGTCGCCGCGCTTGAACGCCGCAACGATCGCGACGACGAGCAGGAAGAACCAGGGCAGCAGCGTCAGCGGCGCGCGGACGATGTAGAACCACGGCGGCGACCGATGGACCCACGAGCCGACCGCGCGTCCGACGGTCTGCTTGAAAAAGATCTCGCGCCAGAACGCCTCGCCGCCGATCAGCACCGCCGGCACGAGCCACAGCAGCGGGATCACGATCATCCCGCCGAGTGCGAGCGCGTAGTTGCCGCGCGGCACGCCGCGGCGGCGCAGCGCTTCGAACGCGAAGAGGCATCCGATGATCACCGGCGCCATCGGGCCTTTGATGATGGACGCGAGTCCCGTCGCGAGCCCGACCCATCCCAGCGTCCGCTCGCCGTCGAAGAAACGCTGCAGCATCCAGGCGGCGACGACGAGCAGCGCGGTGAACGAGAGATCCATGCGCGCGGTCTGCGCCGAGCCCCAGATCATCAGCGACGTGCCGCCGGCGAACGCCGCCATCGGGCCTTCGATCCTGTGAAGCAGCCAAAGCAGCAACACGAACGCGATCAGCGACGGCAGCACGAACGGCCAGATGGAGTACACGCCGAACGGATACGTGAGCAGATCGACGATCCAGAAATGCAGCGGCGGCTTGTGCGTGAACGGGCTGCCTTCGAGCGTGGGCAGAAAAAAAGCACCGTCCCGCATCTCGCGCACCACCTCGCTGTACTTCGTCTCATCGCCGACATACAGCTCGCGCTGAAACGGCGAGAGAAAGACCGTGAGCGCGAGGATTGCAAGAGCGATTCGCGGAGCACGCACGGGGAGGCATTGTAGAGTCGCCTGGTCTCCGAGTCTCCTGGTCTCCGAGGAGAAAAACCGTGGGCGGGCGGGTCTCGGAGACCTGGAGACTGGGCGACTTGGAGACTCCTAAATCACGACAAGCCAGCCAGTTACGAGACTCGCGCCACCACCATGGCGCGGTGCTAAAATCTCCCCTGTGGAGAACTTCGAAGGAGGACAATCGATGTCAGATTTCGCTGAGATTCAACGCACCCTCGCCGACGCAGATCCTGAGTTCCGTACGTGGTCCGAAGAGCATCGCCAGTGCGAGCTTCGTCTGCACGAGCTGATGACCCGGAACGAGATCACCGTCGACGAGGAGATGGAAGAGAAGACGTTGAAGAAGCGAAAACTCCGACTGAAGGACCAGATGGCCGAGCGCATTCGCTCGTACGAATCCGCGCACGTCGCCTGATCCGCAACCCGCACAACCTTGCCATCCACCTCAGGGGGTTCCCAACGGAACCCCCTTTGCATAACATCGCGCGGCCATGCAACCCGTCAAAGCGAGCGTCCGCCGCGGCATCTACGTCGTTCCGACCTCGCTGAGCGTCCTGAACGTCTTCTTCGGGTTCCGCTCGATCATCTATTCGACGCGCGCCCTCGAAGCGATGACCCTCGGGCGCACCGACGCCGCGATCGACTTTATCGAGACCGCCTGCCTCTCGCTCCTCCTCGCCGCCGTCTTCGACACCTTCGACGGCATGGTCGCGCGCGCCATCGGCGCGACCAGTGAGTTCGGCAAGGAGTACGACTCGCTCGCCGACGTCGTCACCTTCGGCTGCGCGCCGGCGGTGCTGGTCTACGCGTGGGGCCTGCAGATTTTCGAGAAGCTCGGCGGCGGCATCGCGTTCATGTTCCTCGCCGCCGGCTCGCTGCGCCTCGCGCGCTTCAACGTCATCACCGGCAAGACCGACTACCGCTACTTCGTCGGACTCCCGATCCCCGCCGGCGCGCTCACGCTCGCGTCGATGATCTATTACGCGCCCGCGCCGATCACCGATCGCCGTTTCGGCATCGTCGTAATGATCCTCACGATCGTCACCGCGTTCGCGATGGTCTCGCCGATCCGCTACCGCAGCGCGAAGGGACTCGTGCTCCAGAAAGAGCGCTCGCTGATGTACTTCCTCGTGCTCGCGCTGGTGGTGAGCATCGGCTTCAAGTGGCCGCGCGAGTTCTGGTTCGCGGGCGCGATCGCGTATCTGCTCTCCGGACCGCTCGCGAAGCTCTGGTCGATCGCGTTCCCGAAAGCGACGCCGCCGCCCGTGGAAGTGACCCTGCCGCCCGCGCCGCCCGCGCCTCCCGCCGAGACGACGTGATGGCGCCGCCGAAATCGCCCAGCGGCTACCGCGTCGGCATCGTCAACTCCATGACGCTCGTCGGCAACGAGATCAAGACCATCCTGCGCGATCGCGGCTTTCCGTTCGCGAAGATCACGCTGCTCGACTCGAGCGGGAAAGACGCCGGCGCGCTGACCGAGGTCGGCGACGAGCCGGCGGTCGTCTCGCCGATCTCGAACCTGGAGCTCGACGACCTCGATCTCGTCTTCTTCTGCGGCCCGGCGGAAGCGAATCGCGAGTGGATCGCCCTGAACCGCTCGGCGAACAAGGAGCTCGCCTTCATCGCCGTCGACGTCTCGCAGCCCTCGACCGTGGAAGACGGCAAGCTCGTCATCGCCGACATGAACCTCGACGACGTCGGCGAAGGCGACGACCTGCTGGTCTCGCCGCATCCGATCGCGATTCCGATCGCGCTGATCCTGCATCAGATCGGCAGCGTCAGCCCCGTCGAGCGCTGCGTCGCGACGGTGATCCAGCCGGCGTCGGAATTCGAAGGCGGCGTCGAAGAGCTCGCGGCGCAGACGTTCACGGTGTTGAACATCAAGCCGGTACCGAAGACGGTCTTCGACCGGCAGGTCGCGTTCAATCTCTATCCCGCGCTGGAGCGCAACGAAGAATTCATCGTCTCGCAGATCCGCGCCGTCACCGATCCGCGCGCCGAGCTCGCGCTGTTCATCACGCAGGGGACGATCTTTCACGGCCACACGTTCTCGCTGTTCCTGAAGACGAGCGAGACGCTGGACCGCGATCGCATTCTCGCCGCGCTGCGCGCGAATCCAGCGCTCGCGCTGCAGGAAGGCGATCAGGAGTTCGGCACGATCGACGCGGCCGGAAAAGACGAAGTGCTGATCGCCGAGGTGCGCGCCGATCCGTCGATCGCCGGCGGATTCTGGGTGTGGGCGGTCTGCGATAATCTGCGCCGCGGCTCAGCTCTGAACGCCGTGCTGATCGCGGAAAAGGCGCTGTTCGAACCCGCGACCGCGAACTGAAGGAGAGTCGAATGCAGGATTACTACGAGCCGAAAGTGGGCGACAAGGCGCCCGACTTCGCGCTCCCGTCGACGCGCGGGAAGGACATTTCGCTGAAGGAGTTCAAGGGCAGCGACATCATCCTCTACTTCTATCCGAAGGACGACACGCCCGGCTGCACGAAGGAAGCGTGCTCGTTCCGCGATCACGAGTCCGATCTCACCAAAGAGCACGCGGTGGTCCTCGGCGTCTCGACCGACTCGCTCGAGAGCCACGACAAGTTCCGCGGCAAGTACAACCTCAACTTCCCCCTGCTCTCCGACACGACCGCCGACGTTGCGAAGATGTACGGCGCGTGGAAGGAGAAGAACATGTACGGCCGCCGCACCTGGGGCGTCGCGCGCATGACCTACTGGATCGGCCCCGACGGGCGCGTGAAGAAGGTCTACAAGAAAGTCGACGCCGCGCAGCACGCCGACGAGATCCTCGCGGACCTGCGCGCCGCCAGGAAAAAAGTAATCTAGGAGTGCGGTGGCAAAGCCACCGCTCTGAACGCGCGTATCCGCCGGCACGCCTCTTCCAGCGCGGCAAAGTCCTTCGCGAAACAGAATCGCAGCAATCGGTCTCCGCGGCTCGACGCGTAGAACGACGGACCCGGCACCGACGCGACGCCGGCTTCCTCGATCAGCGCCATCGCCCCTTCGCGCGCGTCGGTGAGCTCGTCCGGAATCTCGGCGAGCATGTAGTACGCCCCCTGCGGAACGAACGGACGGAAGCCGCTCTCCTCGAGCGCCGCCGCGAGCACGTCGCGCTTCTTCTCGTAGTCGGCGGCGAGGTTGCGGTAATACTCCTCGCCGATCTCCAGCGCGCGCGCGATGCCCCACTGCAGCGGCGTCGGCGCGCAGACGTAAAACAGATCATTCACGAGCCCGATCGACGCGGCGACGCGCGCGTCCGCGGCGACGTAGCCGATGCGCCAGCCGGTGACGGAGAACGTTTTCGAGAATCCGCTGATGGTGATGGTGATGTCCTTGTCGACCGCGGCCATCGAGAGGTGCCGGCGTCCGTCGTAGACGATGTACTCGTAGATTTCGTCGGTGTAGCACCACGCGCCGAACTCGCGGCAGAGCGCGGCGATCTTCTCCAGCTCCTCGCGCGTGAACACCTTCCCGCACGGATTCGACGGCGTGCAGACGACGATGCCGCGCGTGCGCGGGCCGAACGCCGCGCGCAGCGCGTCGAAGTCGATCGACCAGTCGGGCAGTTGCAGCGGCACGAACTTCGTCTCGATGCCGAGGACTTTCAGCGTGTTGAGGTGGTAGCCGTAGTAGGGCTCGAACAGGATCACTTCATCGCCGGCGTTCAGCGTCGCCAGCGTCGCCGCCGCGAAGCCGCCGGTGGAGCCGACGGTCACGACGATCTCGCGCGCGGGATCGACGGAGAATCCGTTGAAGCGCTCGATCTTGCGCGCGATCCGCTCGCGCAGCAGGTCGATGCCTTCGAACTTCGAGTACGTCGCCTTCGACGACGAAATCGCGTCGCACGCACCCTCGATGAGCTCGGGAATCGTCGGGAGATCGCAGATGCCCTGGCCGAGGTTGATGCCGCCGACGCGCTCGCACTCGCGGGACATGCGGCGGATGTCGGACTGCACGAGTCCGCGCAGACGATCGCTGATCTGATTCATGGACGGTAGTGTAGCGTGGCGTAGACGACGCGCCGCCGCGTCCGTCGTAACTCGTTGATTCCACGCGTCCGATCCTCGGCACCCGCGGTGCAGTTGAGCCCGCGCAGGTTCGCAGCAGCAGTTCGAAAGGATCGACCGTGAAAACGTCCAGACTTCTCCTCATCGCCGCAATCCTCTGCCTCACGTCGCTCCCTGCCATCGCGCAGGTCAATGACACTTACGTCATCACCGGCGCCGCCAACGGCAACGGTCAGAACGGCACGCGCTGGCTGACGCAGTTCAGCCTCTTCAATCCGCATCTCGACTACGACCTCCGCATCAGCGTCACGCTGCTTCCCACCGGCGGCAAACCGGGAATCGAGAAGCTCGTGCTCGTGCCGGCGAACTCGATCACCTGGTCCGACAATCTCATCACCGATCTCTTCGGACTCAGTTCCGGCAGCGGCTCGCTGCTCGTCGCGACGTTCGCGGAAGACAATCCCGGCGTGCCGAACGATGTGCTCTCGCGCTCGTTCCTCGTGACGTCGAACACGTACAACGACGCGCGCACCGGCACGTTCGGCCAGACGGTGCCGGGCGTCTGGGCGGGACTGCTCGACTTCGACACCGACGGCATCAGCGCGGTCTCGCACGGCATCCGCAACAGCAATCAGAGCGGCTGGCGCACGAACATCGGCGCCGCGAACCTCGGCCGCTGCAACGTCACGCTGCGCGTCAGCGTCTACGACGCCGACGGCCACACGATCCTCAATCAGGCGCCCTTCGTCCTCCCGCCGCTCGGCCACTTCCAGGACAGCCTGCCGGTCGCGGTCGAAGCCGGCTCGGTGGAGTTCTTCGTCGACGACCCGTGCGCGACCAGCAACGACAACTACGCGGTCGTGTTCCCCTACACCTCGATGATCGACAATTTCTCCGGCGATCCGACCTATCAGACGCCGACGCTGCTCGCGAGCGCGAACGTGCTGTTCGCGAAGTCGCAGGCGAGGAAAGCCGACCCGACCTCGGTCGGGAAAAAGATCGACTCCTCGTACGCGCGCGGCGTGCGCGAAACCGCCGAGCGCCAGGGTGAGGCGCTGCTGCGCCGCGATGCCAGAGGCTGGCGGATTACGCAGTAACACCGCGCATGAGGGGCGCATTACAATGCGCCCCTCATGACCGCGGCGATCACCGAAACCACCCTTCCCTTCCCGCTCGCGCGCCGAGGAAAAGTGCGCGACGTCTACGACCTCGGCGACCGCTACCTCTTCGTCGCCACCGATCGCATCTCCGCATTCGACGTGGTGCTCTCGCCCGGCATCCCCGGCAAGGGCGCGATCCTCACCCAGATCTCGAACTTCTGGTTCCAGCGCTTCACGGGACTCGAGAACCATCTGCTCGAGACCGACTTCGAGCGCTTCCCCGACGACATCCGCAAACATGAAGAGCTGCGCGGACGCAGCGTCCTCGTGAAGAAGTGTCAGGTCGTCCCGGTGGAATGCGTCGCGCGCGGCTATCTCGTCGGCTCGGGACTGAAAGAGTACAAAGAGACCGGCTCCGTCTGCGGCATCGCGCTCGAGCCGGGTCTCACCACCGCGAGCAAGCTGCATCACCCGATCTTCACGCCGGCGACGAAGGAAGACACCGGCCACGACATCAACATCTCGTTCGAGCGGATGGCGCAGATCACCGGCGAAGAGCTGGCGACGAAGCTGCGCGACCTCACGCTCGAGATCTACGCCGAAGCCGCGGACTACGCGCTTTCGCGCGGCATCATCATCGCCGACACGAAGTTCGAGTTCGGACTCATGGATGGACGCATCGTCTGGATCGACGAAGCCCTCACACCCGACTCATCGCGCTTCTGGCCCGCGGATCAGTACGCCGTCGGCAGCAACCCGCCGTCGTACGACAAACAGTTCGTGCGCGACTGGCTGGAGACGACGGGCTGGGACAAGAATCCGCCGGCGCCGGAGCTGCCGCAGGACGTCGTGGCGAAGACGCGCGAGAAGTATCTCGAGGCGTACAGACAGCTGACGGGAGAAGAGCTGCGGGTGTGAGGGTGAGGCAGGAGCCCAACGTCTCAGGGGCCGTTTGGACGCTTCCTTGAACCTTACCGGGAGGCGAGCAACATAGCACAAGCTCAGCGGCAGCGCCACTACTGGTATCGTGCCCCCATCGGAGGTCGACCAGCATGAGCTCAACGCTTCCGCCGGGACGCGACGGGATGCCGCTTCTCGGCGAAACACTCTCCTTCGCGAAGAATCCGTTTCGCTTCATCGAGGAGCGTCTCGCGACTCACGGCCGCATCTTCCGCTCGAATGTCCTCGGCCGAAAAACCGCGGTGATCGCGGGAGCCGACGCGGCCGGACGCTTCATCGACGCCGGCGTCATCATGCGCGAAGGCTCGATGCCGCCGCACGTGCAGGAGCTGTTCGGCGGACGGAGTCTGCCGCTGCTCGACGGCGACGTGCACGCGGGACGCAAACGCCTCGTGCTGGCCGCGTTCGACCGCGCGTCGCTCGCCGCCTACCTGCCGACCATCCAGCAGACGATGGAGCGCTATTTCACCTCGTGGCGCAGCGCGGGAGAGATTCGCTGGCTCGATGAGATGAAGCGCCTCGCGATCGAGGTGATCTGCACGGCCGTCATCGGCATGAAACCGGGCGACGAGATGGATGCGCTGCGCCGCGACTACGGCGTGCTCACCGGCGGCTTCGCGGCGCTGCCGATCAATCTGCCCGGCACGCGCTATCGCAAGGCGCTGCAGGCGCGCGACCGCATCCTCGCGATCCTGAAGCGCATCGTGCGCGAGCGCCGGCAGAATCCAACGGACGACGGATTGTCGCGCATCCTCGCGGCCGGGACGCTCAGCGACGATGACGCCGCGCTCGAACTGCATCACATCGTCATCGCCGGCTTCATCGTCTACGCGGAGCTCGGCGCGATCGTGGAGCAGCTGACCGCGCATCCCGGCGTGCGCGCGAAGCTCGCCGGGGAGATCGCGCAGAAGTCGCCGTCCGGCGCGCTGACTCCGGCGACGCTCGCGACGATGCCGTATCTGCTGCAGGTGGTGAACGAAGTGCGCCGGCTCTGTCCGATCATCCCCGCCGTCTTCGGAAAAACGAGCAAGCCGTTCGAGCTCGACGGCGTCTCGGTGCCGGCGGGCTGGATGGTGATGTGGGCGGTGACGCCGAGCCACGTCGAGCACGGCGTCTATACCGATCCGCAGCGCTTCGATCCCGATCGCTTCTCGCAGGAGCGCGCCGAGGATCGGCGTCACGAGCATGCGTACGCGCCGCAGGGCGCTGGACCGGTGACGGGACATCGCTGCCCCGGCTTCGATCTCGCGACGGTGATCATGGAAGTGTTCACGGTCGTGCTGCTGCGCGGTCACGCGTGGGAGCTGCCGCCGCAGAGTCTCGAAAAGGACTGGAGCAGCACGCCGCCGGAAGCGAAGGACGGGCTGCGCGCGCGCGTCCGGGCATCGTAGATGCAAAAACGTCCGCTCCTCATCGCCCTCGGCGTCATCGTGCTGCTGTTTGCGTTCGTCGCCGGCACCGGCGTCATCGTCTGGCGCATCGCGAAGAAGACCATCCAGCAGGAAGTCTTCACGCCGAAGGAAAAGACGATCGACCTGTCGACGGTGGTGATGCAGGTGCGCGAGCTGAACCGGCTCGAGACCGCGTCGATGCACGTGCTGCACATCGGCCGCGTCACCCAGACCTACAAGATGGTCCCCGACGCCCTGGGTGGCGACGAAATCACGTTCCTCGCCACCGGCGACGTCATCGCCGGCATCGACCTCGCGCAGTTGCAGAAGAACGATGTGTGGCGCTCGCCGGACGGCACGATCAACCTGCGCCTTCCGCCCGCGCAGGTCCTCGTCACGCGCGTCGACAACGCGCAGTCGCGCGTCATCTCGCGCAAGACCGGCGTCCTCCGCCGCGCCGACGTCGATCTCGAAACGCGCGCGCGCCAGCACGCCGAGACGAACATCCGCGACGAGGCGGTGAAGAAGGGCGTGATCACGCTGGCGCAGCAGAACGGCGAGAAGAAGATGGCCGAGTTCCTCCACACCCTCGGATTCGAGAAAGTGCGCTTCGTCAGTCCGCGAGCGCCTTCTTCGCCACGCTGATCGCGCGCTTCAGCGCCGCCGCCTTGTTCTCGCTCTCCACGAACTCGGTCGCCGGATCGGAGTCGAACACGATCCCCGCGCCGGCCTGCACGTACGCCTTGTCGTGCGCGAGCAGGATCGTGCGGATGGTGATGCACGAATCGAGATTGCCGGAGAAGCTGAAGTACGCAACCGCGCCGGCGTATGGACCGCGGCGCGTGGTCTCGAAGCGATCGATCAGCTCCATCGCGCGGATCTTCGGCGCGCCGCTGACCGTGCCGGCGGGAAAGCAGGAGAGGAACGCGTCGACGGGCGAGTAGTCCTCGCGCAGGCGGCCGCGCACGTCGGTGACGAGGTGCATGACGTGGCTGTAGCGCTCGATGTGTTTGAAGTCCGAGACCTCGACCGAGCCGCCGCGGCAGACGCGGCCGAGGTCGTTGCGGCCGAGGTCGACGAGCATCAGGTGCTCGGCATTCTCTTTCGGATCGGCGAGCAGACCCTCCTCGAACGCGGCGTCTTCCTCGCGCGTCACGCCGCGCGGACGCGTGCCCGCGATCGGGCGCGTATCGACGACGTCGCCGGTCACGCGCACCAGCATCTCCGGCGACGCGCCGACGAGCGTGCACTCATCGGTGCGCAGCAGGAACATGTAGGGCGACGGATTGATCGAGCGCAGCGCGCGGTAGAGCGTGAGCGCGTCGCGCGTCGGATAGTCGGTCTCCCACCGTTGCGACACGACGATCTGAAAAATCTCGCCGGCGACGATCTCCTCCTTCGCGTCGCGCACCATCTGCTCGAAGCCCTCGCGCGTGAAGTTCGAGCGGAACGCCGCCGGCGGCGCGTCGTGCGCGAACGCCACCGGCGCGACGCTGATCCGCCGCAGACGCTCCATCGCGCGGTCGAGCCGCCGCGCGGCATCTTCGATCGAACCGTCCTTCGTGAACACGTTCGCGACGACGTAGAGCCGCTGCAGCACGTGATCGAACACGACGACGTTATCGAAGAAGAGCAGCTTCGCATCGGGAAGACCGAGCTCGTTCGGATGCGTGTCGGGGATCCGCTCGGACCATCCGCCGGCGCCGTAGCCGAACCAGCCGACCGCGCCGCCGAAGAACGGCGGCAGCTCATCCTCGCGATACACGCGCAGCGGCACCAGCTCGCCGTTGAGGAGCTGCACCGGATCGGACGTCGTCGCGTCGATGCGCAGATTGCGCCGCGGCTCGAAGCCGATGAACGAGTAGCGCCCGACGTTCTCGCCTCGCTCCACGCTCTCGAACAGGAACGCCTCTTCGTTCTCCCCCGCCAGCGCGGCAAACGCGACGAGCGGCGTGAGCGTATCCGCGCTCAGCTCGCGCACCACCGGGATGACGTCGTATCGCTCAAAGTCCATCGAAGACCCTCATGAACAGCTCGTGCTGGCGCACCGCCTGCGCGTGCAGCAGCTCGAGGCCGCCGATGCGCACGCGCGTCGCGACCTCGCGCGGCGCGCCGCCGTATGCCGCCTCAATGTACGTGTCGCACGGCGGCATGGGAAGCACGACGTCGCCCGGCAGCGTGTTGATGACGAGATCGCCGTCGAAGCGTTGCAGCTCCCCGAGCGCGACTCCCTTCGATGCCGTGCGATTGAACAGCGTCGCCGGAATCCCCGCGTCCTCCAGCGCCACCATCGCCGCGCGCGCCGTCCCCCCCGCCCCCACCACCGCCGCCTTCCGCGCGCGCGGCAGCAGCGCGGCGAAGCCGTCGACGTCGGTGTTGTCGGCGATGATCCGCCCGCGCAGATTGACGAGCGTGTTCACCGCCCGCGCGCGCTCCGCGTTCGCGCCGATCTCCGCGCCATGCGCGCGCGCGAACGCGAACGCGTCGTCCTTGAACGGCGCCGTGACGCTGAGACCGCACGGCTCCCCGCGAAGAAACGCATTCGCGACCTCTGCAAATGATTCGACCGACGCGATCGTGTACGCCGCCGGCACTCCCTTCTCGCGAAATAGCCGATTGTGAAGCGGCGGCCCCAGGCTGTGCCCCGCCGGATTCCCGGCGAGCGCGAACACGCGCAAGTTCCTGTCATCCCGAGCGTAGCGAGGGACCTGTGCGGGCGGCGCGGCAGGCGCTTGCATGGCGCCCCTCCCGAGCCCCAGCTCCCTCACTCTCGCTCGGGATGACAATGGTCCATAAATCTCCAGCGCGCGCTCCAGCGTGAGCTGCCCCGGCGCGGCGAGCGCGCTCGCGGCGACGAACACCAGCTCCGACCCGCGAAACGGCGCGAGGATGCGCGAGTACAACCCCCGCTCCCCCATCCCGATCACCGTCCCCGGCAGCAGCGACAGCAGCGTCTCGTTTTCCGCGAAGCTCCGCGGCGTCGCCGCCAGCTTCGTGTACGCGCACCCGCGCGCGCGCATCGCACTTATGATGGTTTCTACGTTCCGCATCCCCTCGTAGTCGTGATGCGAGAGCACCGTCCGCTCCGGCACCTCGATCCCGGCGTCCTCCCGCCACTCGACGTCGACGTAGTCGATCCCCGCCGCCAGCGCGCCCGCCACGTCCGGCACCCGCGAGCCGCGATACGTGAGGATGACCGGCTTCGCCGTGGCCGCGCGCAGCGCGTGCAGATCCAGCTCGCGAAACTTCTCCGCGCGCACCTCCACGCCGTCGTGATCCGCGTCGAGCGCGCGGATCGCGTCGAGCGCCCGTTCGGGCGTCTCCTCGTAGATGGTGACGATCAGTTTCATCCGGCAGTGATGATGTCACCAGCGTTGAAATTCGCGATGTATCCTGCTATATGTGTATAGACCACATGCCGCAATTGCACCTGTACGTTCCTGACGAAGTAGCCGAGACCGCAAAGGCCCGGGCCAGGGCCGCCGGCAAATCGCTCTCCTCGTATCTCGCGGACCTCGTCGTCAACGAAGTCGCCGGTGAGTGGCCGGAAGGGTTTTTCGAGGAGGTCGCGGGCGGCTGGAAAGGCGCGCCGCTCCAGCGGCCGAAACAGGGCCGCGCCGAGCGGCGCGACCGGCTCCAGTGATGTATCTGCTCGACACGAACGCCTGCATTCGAATCCTCAACGGAACGTCGCCTGCGCTGATCAGCCACCTGCAATCCATTCCCCGCTCGCAGGTGCGGCTCTCCTCGGTCGTCAAGGCGGAGCTCCTCTACGGTGCGCGACAAAGCTCTCGAATCGCCGAGAACCTGCGCCTGCTGGAGCGATTCTTCGACACGATCGCCAGCCTGCCGTTCGACGACCGCTGCGCCGAGGAGTATGGCCTGCTGCGCGAGGCTCTCGATCGTACGGGAAGGCCGATCGGGCCGAACGACCTGATGATCGCGGCGACGGCCCGCGCCCACGACGCTATCCTCGTCACGCACAACGTCCGCGAGTTCTCGCGCGTGCCCGAATTGCAGCTCGAAGACTGGGAATCGCGGTAATCCGCTACCCCAGCAGCTCCATCCGCTCGCGCGCCGCGGTCGCCTTCCGCTTGTCCCCCGTGCGCGTCCACATCCCCTGGAGGTTCGCGTTGACGCGCATCAGCGTCTCGCGGCCGCTCCAGGCGCGGAGGTGCTCGCTCGAGAGCTGCATCGAGCCGGCGCTGATCTGGTGCAGCAGCTCGGCGATCTCGGGGAGCGTCAGCGTGCTGCCTTCGTGGAACGGGTCGACGTAGACCTCGTTCAGCTCGAACTGCACTTTCACGATGTAATGGCCCGGCAGGCCGACGCCGGACGCGGCGAGGCCGAGCTTCGCGGCGAGGTGCAGGAAGATGATCGAGAGCGTGATCGGCAGGCCGAGCTTGCGATCGATGACCTCGTGCAGATACGCATTGCGCGGGTCGTAATAGTTCGTCGTGTCGCCGCTGTAGCCGGCGGCGTCGAACATCTCCGCGTGCAGGTGGCCGAGGCGGAAAATCGGCGGCTCGTCGGGCGTGCAGCGCGCCAGCGCGCGCCCTGCGAGCGCGTCGAGCTCGCCGAGATAGTGCAGGACGTCGATGCGCGGATTGTCCTCGAGCGCGATCAGCAGCGCGCCCCAGGCGATGTTCTCGTTCGTGATCTCGCCCTCCGCGTATTCACGAAACTGGCGGCGAGCCTCGGCGGGGTGAATGAGCACGGCTCTATGATGTCATTCCGTTGAAGATCGAGAGGAGCGAAGCCATCATCCTGCACACCGTCCCCGCGCGCGAGCGGGACAAGATGGTCGTCTTCCTCACGCCCGATCACGGCAAGCGCAAGGGATGGGCGTACGGCGCCCGTGCGATCCGCAGCCGCTTCGGCGCGTCACTGGAGCCGCTCGCGAAAGTACGCATCGGCTACAGCGAGCGCGAGTCCGAGGAAGTCGTGCGCATCGAATCCGTCGACCTCGTGCGCTCGCTCTTTCCCGCGCAGCAGAACCTCGTCGGCAGCATCTCCGCGACGTACATCGCCGAGATGGTCGACACCTTCGCGCCCGCGAACGACCCGGCGGAACTGATCTACCGCCTGCTCGACACCACCACCGGCGCGCTGCTCGACGGCGCGCCAGCGCTCGCCGTGGTCGCGTACGCGGAGATCTGGACGCTGCGCCTCGCCGGCATCTTTCCCTCGTGGCGAACCTGCACCGAATGCGGCGGTCCGGGCGAGCGGCCGCTGCGCTTCGACCCGCGACTCGAAGGCTTCGTCTGCTCGGGATGCGCGAGCCGCGAGGCCTTCATCGTCAGCAATGACGTCGCCGCGGCGCTCGACGCGCTCGCGAAACTGCCGGCCGCCGAGTTCTCCGCGCCGACCGAGGTGCTGATGGAGATCCGCTCGCTCGCCGGAACCGTGCGCCGCAATTTTCTCGGCTACGAATTGAAATCGTTCGAAGTGCTGGCCAGCGTGATCGGAGGCGCATGATCGATCTCAAAGGCGTGACGGCGATTCCGCAAATGCGCGCGATCCGCCGCGAGCACTCGCAGCGCCTGCGTGACGAGCCGACCGTCCTGCCGCTCGCGTTGTCGATGATGAAGGGCGGCGAGATCGCGCGCATCTTCGCGTGGGAGCTGCTCCACCATCACAAGCCGACGCTGCGCGCGCTCACCGTCGCCGACGTGCGAAACCTCGGCGCGGGAATCGACTCGTGGGAAACCGTCGACGCGTTCGCGATGTACATCGCCGGCCCGGCATGGCGCGACGGGCGGCTCACCGATGCCGAGCTCGCGCGCTGGGCGCGGTCGGACGATCGCTGGTGGCGCCGCGCCGCGCTCGCGAGCAGCGTCACGATCAGCCGCGCCGGCGGCCGCACGGCGAGCGTCGTTCGCATCTGCAGCATGCTCGCCGAAGATCGCGACGACATGGTCGTGAAAGCGCTGTCGTGGGCGCTGCGCGAGCTGACGAAAACCGACAAACGCGCGGCGAAAACGTTTCTCGAAACGCACGACGTCGCCGCGCGCGTGCGCCGCGAGGTGACGCGCAAGCTCGTCACCGGAAAGAAGAATGGATGATGCGAAAACTTCTGCTCGTGGCTCTCTTCTGCGCGCGCGCCGTGTATGCGCGCGATGACCGCGCGACCATCGACGTCGCGCTCGACGACTGGCATCGCGCCGCCGCCGAAGCCAACGAAACGCGCTACTTCGCGGCGATGACTCCCGAGTTCGTGTTCCTCGGCACCGACGCCACCGAGCGCTGGGACGTCGCGTCCTTCCGCGCCTTCGCCCACCCGTACTTTGCGAAGGGAAAAGCCTGGACGTTCACCCCGCGCGACCGCCACATCATCCTCTCCCCGCGCGGCGACGTCGCCTGGTTCGACGAGAAACTCGACAGCGCGTCCTACGGCGAATGCCGCGGCACCGGCGTCCTGCGCCGCATCAACGGCGTCTGGAAGATCGCGCACTACAACCTCACCATCCCCATCCCGAACGATCTCGCGATGAAGGTGGTGGAGTTGATTCGGGCGGCTACTCCATCCACTCCAGGATCACCTCCGCCACCTCCTCCTCCCGGCCGATGAAGCCGTGGTCGGCGTTTTCGAGGATGGCGAGGTCGAAGTTTGGTTTCGGGGTGAGGGCGGCGGCGAGGATGGCGACGCAGCGGGAGACGTCGCCGTAGCAGAATTCGTCGCGGTCGCCGTAGAGGACGAGCGTCGGTTTGCGAATCGCGCGGAGGTGGCGGAAGCGCGGGCGGCGCGAGAGTCGGACGTTGCGCAGCACCTCGAGAAACGGGAAGACGTTGTAGTCGCCGTCGGGATTCGCCATGTCGTGGAACGAGCGCCAGCTGAGGAGCAGGTTCGAGACCGACGGCGGCACGAACTCGTGGCCGCGGCGGGCGCGGATCATCGCGCGCGCTTTCTCCAGCGCGCGCGGGAAACGGCGCGGGCCGAGATAGTCGTACGCCAGGCCGGTGTCGTCGCCGCCGCCGAGGAGGACGTAGCGTCTCGCGGAGTTGCGCGGCTTGTAATGATCGAACACCGCGATCTTGTTCGCGCCGGTCGAGTGGCCGATGAGCGTGATGTCGCGATAGCCGCGGCGGCGCAGCTCGCGCAGCGCGCCGTCGATGTCGTGCACGCAGTCGCGGATGCGCTCGAACGCCATCCCCGCCTGTCCCCCGGCGAGGCGGCGCACGAGATACGACCCGCGATTGTTGAACGCGAAAAACGCGATGCCGCGCGACGTGAATGCGCGCGCGAGGATATTCGTGCGCTTCGGCTCGAACGAGCCGCCCATCCCGTGCAGGAAAATCGCGGCGCTCTTGGACGGCCGCCGCGGCTCGAACAGCAATCCCGTGAGATCGACGTCGTCGCCGGCGGCGAATCTTACGAGCCGGCCGAGCGGCTCAGGACGCGGCCGTCCCATCGCCAGAGATTCTCCTTCGTCAGATGGACGCCGCCGAGCCACGCGTCGGGGTCGTTGACCCTGCAGTCATCGACTTCGCCGCTCAGCACGTTCTCGCCCGCGGGCGTGATCGTGCACAGCACTTTCGGCTGCTGACCGCTCATCGTGATGAGCGGCACGCCCCGCCCCGCCATCGCCTTCAACGTGACCATCACCTCGGCATCGCCGAATCCGAATCGCGGCGGATCGCTGTCGACCTGCGGGAAGAGCGTCGTGAACTCGAGCGCGCCCGTCGAGAGGATGCCGAGGATCGTCTGCTCGATCGCGCCGAGCCCGTTTTCGGGCGACGGGAATCGCGATGCGTGCAGCGTCATCCCCTCGCGGAGGAACGGGAAATCGGCGTGATCGCGCGCGATGAGCGCGTTGAGCTCGCCCGCGTCGGGCGACGTGTACGCGCGCCACGCGTTGCGCGCGGCGGCGATCATCATCGGCGTCACGGCGGCGCGCGAGTCATAGCGCAAATGCAGCTCGCGCTCGTCGAACTGGCCGAGGGGCGTCGGACACCAGACCAGGGAAAGCTGCGCCTTCTGCAGGCGATCGAGGAGATACAGCAGATTCGCGAGACAGAACAGATCGTGCTCGAACCACAGCACGATCTCCTCGCCGCGCGACGGCAGCGCGTCGAGCAGCTGCTCCTGCTCGAGCAGCTCCGTCCGGACGCGCAGCAGGTCCTCGCCGTAACGCGCCGCGAGCGCGTGCGCGCGCGTCTCGATCCATTCGTCGCCCGGCGTCACCGGACCGGTCACGAGCGACTCGCGAAACGCGATGTGCTCGCCCGGGATGTCCGAGCGGCGCGCGAGCAGCGCCACGACGTCACCGTTGTGGAGATGGATCACGGGCGCCACCGCATGCCGAGCCACCAGTTGGTGGCGTCGTTCGCGCGCGCGACGCCGGCGGTGAGATCGAGCCCCGGCACTTTCAGGATCGGAAACGGATCGCTGTTCAACTCCGCCTCGATTCCGTAGACCGAAAGCTGCGCCGCGCCGAGCTCGTGTCGTTGATAGAAGGCAGTGAACGGCATCCCCGGTACGGTTGATTCAATCCGCCAGCCATCGTAGTCGTTCCCCGTGAGCGCCGCCACCGGCAGCGCGGGATCGAGCACGCGCCGCGCGTAGGCGGAGCGCGGCAGCAGCGACGACGGCAGTCCGCCGAGGGTGAGGTCGTCGCCGTCGTCGTGCTGCCAGCGCGCGGCGATGCGGAACGAGCCGCTGCGAATCGCGGCGCCGAGCACGGCGCGCGCGTGGTCGTCTTCGACTTCGATGCGCGCGGCCTCTTCGATGCGCAAGGTGCCGCGCACCTGGCGCGTGTTGTATGCGGCGCTGAGGAAGGCGGGCGTCCCGCCCGCCTGGCGGGCAAGATGCCCGCCCTCCAGGGTCAGGCGATGGTGCGACCATCTGGCGCGGAGCTCGATGCCGTCGTCGTCGTCCGTGCGGAATGCGTGCGCCTGCAACTCGACGGGCCAGCCGCGCCACGCGCTCGCGAGCGCGACGCCCTGCGGCAGGTCGCCGTCGGCGAGCGATGCGATCAGCAGCGTGTCGAGACGTCCGACGACGTCGCCGAAGCGGACGCCCGCTTCGAACGCGCGCTGCCGGCGCGCGATGTTCTCGCCGGCGAACCACGAGAACTCCTGGCGCCCGAGTCCATACGCGCGCGAGGGCGGGAGCGATTCGGCGGCGAAGATCGTCGGCTGCGGCGGGGCGGGGGGGATTGCGGGGATGAGTGCGGGGTCGGTGATCGGCGGGGATTGGGGTATGGGGATTGGGGACTGGAGGACGCGGAGGACGTAGCCGTCGGGCTCGAGGCTCATGAAGAAAATGCGGCCATCGGGCGACGGCGCGGGATCAAGTGCGCCGCCGCGCGAGCTGGTGAGTGTGTCGCTGCCGCGAACGAGCTCGGCGAAGCCGCCGTTCGATACCGTCGCGACGAGCGTGTTGTCGGGCAGCCATTCGGGGGATGAGGCGTCGCCGGGCAAGTCGTCGAGGTGCCGAGTCGTCGAGTCGTCGAGACTCCAGCCGCTCGTCGACTCGTCGACTCGAAGACTCGACACCTCAATCCCCCACTTTCCTCCGCGATGCGCGACATACGCGACGCGCGTTCCATCGGGACTCACGCGCGGATGCGTGACCACGTCGTCGATCGATGGCTCCGTGCGCGGGGTGACGGCGCCGGTGGCGAGATCGACGCTCACGAGTTGCGTCGCGCCGTAGCGGCTGCGGACGGCGATCGCGGTGCGGCCGTCGGGAAACGGATCGGCGTCGCGGACGTCGGCGAGGTGGGTGATGCGCGTGAGGCGCTCGAAGTCCCACCGGTAGAGATCGAAGTGCAGCGTTCCCTCGGCATCGGGGACGCGATGCGAGAACACGATCGCCTTGCCGTCGCGCGTCCAGCGCGGGATGCGGATGTCGCCGCCGTCCGGCATCGTCAGCGAGTGCACGGGCTCGCGCGGCGGCGGTTTCGCGCGCACCGGCGCGACGTCTTCGGGATCCTTGCCGAGGATTTTTGCGAGGCGCTCGGCGAACTTCTTCTCTTCCTCGGCCGCGTCGGCGGTCGACCAGATCACCAGCTTCTCCGGCTGCTCGCGGTCGCGAATCACGATCGCGAGCTGCTTCCCATCGGGCGACACCGCGGGATCGCCGCTGCCGCGCGGCGTCTCCTGAAACAGCTCGCCCTCGCGCAGCGTACGCGCGCGATCGATCGCGATCGACGACGCCGTCAGCTCCGCGAGGAAACGTCCATACAGACGATCCGCTCGCTCGCCGAAGACGCCGGTGAATGCCTCGTCGAACGAGCGCCGGTTCCGCGCGGTGAGGCGCGCCCACAGATTGCGCAGCGCGTCGGGGCCGGCGCGCTGCTCGAGCCATTCGAGATACGCGGAGCCCATCAGATACGCCATCGACATCCCGGCGAAGCGGCGGCTCGAATTCAGCTCGCCGTACGTCGGCAGCCGTCCCGCTTCTGCCCACCGTCGCAGCAGGAGCGCGCGCAATGTGCTGCTCGGCCGGCCCGCGCCGGTGAGGCGTCCCTCGATCACGGTCGCGTAGCCTTCGATCACCCAGCGCGGCGCGCGCAGCAGGATCGGGTTGAACGGCAGGAGCGCTCGTTCGAGGCGATTGCGCGACGGCCGCAGCATGTGCGCGGTGTGCGCGTATTCATGCACGGCGAGGAGGTCGATCCAGTGTCCATACGCGCCGATCTGTTCCTCGGGGCCGGGCGGCTCGGCGAAGAAGATCATGCGCGGCGTCTCGAGCAGCGGAAACGCGGCGCCGTTCGGCGAGGCGACGGGATTCACGATCAGCACGTCGACGGTTTGCGGCGGCGCGAAGCCGACTTCCTTCGACACCGCGTCGCGGATCGACTCGAGGCGCGAGGCCGCGCGCAGCGCCCACTCCTCGTACTCGCGCGGATAGTGGACGCGGAAGTGTTTGGTCTCGACGGTGCGCCAGTCCGCGGCCGGCACCTGCGCGTGGAGCGCGGTGCTTCCGGCGATGAGCAGAACGCGTGCTAGTGTACGAAGTATGTTCATGCGACTCGCGATCCTCACTGCAACTTTCATGTTCGCGGTCACGGCAGCCGCGCAGGAGACCAGGCGCATCATGCTCGTCATTCACGGCGGCGCGGGAACCATCAACCGAAAAAACATGACCGAAGAACGCGAGCGCGAGTATCGCGCCGCGCTCGAACAGTCGCTGCGCGCCGGCCACGCCGTGCTCGCGAAAGGCGGCACGAGCCTCGACGCCGTCGAGGCGGCGGTGCGCTTCATGGAGGACTCGCCGCTCTTCAACGCCGGAAAGGGCTCGGTCTTCACGCATGAAGGGAAAAACGAGCTCGACGCCGCGATCATGGACGGCCGCAACAAGATGGCCGGCTCCGTCGCCGGCGTCACGATCATCAAAAATCCGATCACCGCCGCGCGCGCGGTGATGGAGAAATCGAAGCACGTGATGATGGCCGGCAAAGGCGCCGAGCTGTTCGCGACGAAGATGGGACTCGAGATCGTCGACCCGTCGTACTTCTGGACCGAACGGCGCTGGAAGGCGCTGCAGGAAGAGCTGGTGAAGGAGCAGAAGCCACAGGCGTCGCTGCCGACGAAAGACGAGAACCGCTTCGGCACCGTCGGCGCGGTCGCGCTCGATCGGAACGGCAACCTCGCCGCCGCGACGTCGACCGGCGGCACCACGAACAAGCAATACGGCCGCATCGGCGACGCCCCGATCATCGGCGCCGGCACCTACGCCGACAACGAGTCGTGCGCGGTCTCCGCGACCGGCGCGGGCGAGTTCTTCATCCGCTGGTCCGTCGCCTACGACATCGCCGCATTGATGAAGTACCGCGGCCTCACCGTGCAGCAGGCCTCCGACGAAGTGATCAACAAGAAACTGCGCGCGGTGAACGGCGCGGAAGGCGGCGTGATCGCCCTCGACGCGAAGGGCAACTTCGCGATGCCGTTCAACTCCGAGGGGATGTATCGCGGCTGGATCGGCGCGGATGGCGAGCCGCACGTGGCGATTTACGGCGACTGACGCCGTCCTCTTGCGCAAAAACGAACGATCGTGCTATTTTGCCTGCGCAGGAGGCAAAGTACTCATGGACCTCAATCCGAAATTCGTCTTCCACTCCCCCATCCGCAACGCCGATCCGCTCGATCTGCTCGAGCATGTCGATCACGCGATCATCGCGCTCGACGGACGCGCGCCGCTCGGCGGCGACAGCGCTCTCGAGCCGCTCGCGCCGGTCGCCGGCAGCGAGAGCACGCTCCGCATCGACCTCTGGGTCCAGGACCTCGACGACACCACCTGCACCTACGGCTTCCTCTGCTCGAGCGAGGACGGTCGCGTGCCGCACGCGCGCGGCGAGCGCAGCGTCGTCAACCTCGACCCCGCGACGCGGCGTCCGATGGCGTGGAGCCGTAGTTTTCGTTCTGCGCATGTGGAGCTCATGAAGGATTTGCCTGCGTACGCTTGATCATGGTCACGCGGTCACGCAGTCACGCGGTAGGGACTGCTGCGTGACCGCGCGACCGCGTGACTGCGTGACTGCGTGACCGCGAAACCGCAATGAAAGGCGAGCGCACGAAAGCCGGCATCCTCGAGCGCGCGGTCGATCTGGCGTCGCTCGAAGGGCTCGAGGGGCTGACGATCGGGCGGCTGGCGGATGAGCTGGGGATGTCGAAGAGCGGGCTGTTCGCGCACTTCGGCTCGAAGGAAGATCTGCAGATCGCGGCGATCGAGGCGGCGTCGCGGCGGTTCATCGACGAGATCTTCCGTCCCGCGATCGGCGAGCCGCGCGGCTATCCACGCCTCCTCGCGCTCTGCCGCTCGTGGCTTTCGTACCTGCGACGCGGCGTCTTCCCCGGCGGCTGCTTCTTCGCCGCGGCGTCGTTCGAGTTCGACGGCCGCCCCGGCCCCGTGCGCGATACGGTGCGCCGGCTGATGGACGACTGGATCGGGGCGCTCGAGAAGGCTGTCCGCATGGCCATCGACGAAGGGCATCTCGATCCCGAGCTCGAGCCCGCGCAGCTCGCGTTCGAGCTCAACTCCCTCTTCTTCGGCGCCAACTTCGCGTTCTATCTCCGCAGCGACGCCCGCGCCATCGACCGCGCCGAGCGGGCCATCGAGCACCGCCTCGAATCACTGCAAATAACTGGACAAAACACCCGGCGCCGTCGTACAAAAGCGCGGTGACCCGGTCCCTCCTCGCCCTCGTCTCCCTCGCTACCGTTGCCTGGACGCCGCTCCCGATCGCCGTTTCGCCGGAAGTGCGGCTCGCCGCATCCGTTCCGGTGCCGATCAACAACACGGTGCGGTCGGTCGCCGCGAGCGACAGCCACGGATTCTTCGTCGCCTCGGCCGTGAGCGAGTACAGCGGCGGGATCGAGCAGATCGGGATGCTGCTCGATGAACGCGGAGAGTCCGCGCTCGCGCAGAGCGCGCGCATCGACTTCGCCACCGGCGTCGCCCCCGCCGTCGCATCGAGCGGCCGCAACTATCTCGCGGTGTGGTGGGCTCGCGGGAGCACGCTCGGAGCGCGCTTCACCACCGCCGGACAGCGCATCGACCGCGAGCCGATCGTGATCCGCTCCGGCGTCGCCACGTTCGACCTCGGCCACGATCCCGGCCCGGAGCTCGACGTCGCCTGGAACGGCACGCACTACGTCGTCGTGACCGATGACGGGCACGGCGGATTCGTGGGAGCGCTCGTCGACGAGGGCGGGCGCGTGGTGCGCAACGATCTCCCGGCGACCGGCAACCGCGTCGCCTCGCTCAACGGAGTCTCGGTCATGGCGACGGCCCGACTCTTCGCGAACGCGCAGGTCGCCGCCGGCGCCGACGGCTTCTTCATCGTGCAGAGCCGCGGACGCGACGTCTATGGCCAGGAGCTCGACGGCGCGGGCAACGTCCGCACGGCGGAACGGCTCATCGCGCGGGAGGCGTTCGATCCGGCGGTCGCATGGGACGGCACGAGCTGGGTGGTGGTGTACATCGCGTTCGACGGCGACGATCCGCTGCACGTCGTCCGCCTCGGTGCCGATGAGACGCCGGTGAAGATCGCCGATCGGGCGGCGACTCCATCGCTCGTCGCGAACGGCTCGCGCGTGCTGCTGACGTGGACGCAAGCCGGCCATGAGACGCAGGCCGCGCTGCTCGAAGGAACCGCGATCACGCGCAACGGCTCCGTGCAGCGATACGCCGGCAACTCGACCGCGCCGTCGCTGACGCGAATCGGCGAGGTGACGCTCGCCGCGTGGATGGAATGGGGACAGATCGGCGGCGCGCACCTGCGCATCCAGCCCGTTCGCGACGGCGTTCCGCAGCCGCCCAAAACGCTGGCCCTGCAGAGCCTCAGCGGCATCCTCGACTTCGCGAGCAACGGCAGCGATGCGTTGCTCGCCCTGGCGTCGCCGGAGCCCGGCAAAACCCTGCGCTTCCTCCGCATTGCCGCGGACGGCAGCGTGTTGTCCGACAACGCCATCGATCTGGCCGCCGGCTCCGGGACGATTCGCTGGACGGGAACGCAGTACCTGTTCGTGTGGCGCACCGTCGTCGACAATCGCGCCGAGGTTCGCGCGCTGCGGATCTCCGCGACGGGCGAGGTCCTCGGAAGCGTGCTGCTCGCGTCGGGAGACGCGTTCCAGCTGAGCGGCGGACGCATGGCCGTCGCCGGCGATCGCGCGCTCGTGCTGTTTCCGTCGTATCAGCAGAACTACGTCGACGGCGTATTGCTCGCCGCCGATCTCACCGCGACGCCGATTCCGCGATTCGATTTCCCGGGCGGCGAAGGCTCGCCGATCGAAGTCACGAGCGACGGCAACGACTTCCTCGTCGCGCGCGTGCGGCGAACGCAGGACGACACGCTGCTCTGGCAGCGCGTGCTGCGCGACGGAAGCAGTGGCGCGACCGGACAGGCGAGCATCGCCGCACGATCGTCGTATTCGCCGCGTCTGAGCCTCTTCTGGACGGGCGAGAACTTCCTGTCGCTCGTCGCGCGCGAAGACGCGCTTTACGCGCATCGCATCGCCCCCGACGGCGCCTCGATCGGCGACGCCGCGGCGCGCATTCCCCTCGCGACGGGCGCCTGGTCCTCGACGCTGTCCGCGCAGCTCACGGAGCTCGGGCGGGTGGAGCTCGTGTACCTGGCGCCGGGCGACGCCTCCGCGATCCGGGAAAACGTCGTCTTCCGGGCTCTCGCGCCGCCCCGCCGGCGAGGCGTACGATAGCGGCTGGCACCGAACCGTAACGAACGAATCAGGCCTTCGCTCGTTCAGAATACCAGTACAAAAATCAGGAGGGTTTCATGGCCGAAGAGTCCGGTATTTCCCGGCGAACGGTGATCGGCGCGGGCGCCGCCGCACTGGCGACGGTTGCAGTGTCCGATCTGCTCAACGTCTCCTCCGTCTTCGCGAAGACGGGACCGACGGAAGGAGTCGGCTACTTCTCGCGCTTCGGCGTGACGGAGAAGCTGATTCGCGACACGATGGCGGCGGCGCTGTCGAAGGGCGGCGACTACGCCGACGTCTACTTCCAGCACCGCGTGACGAACAGTCTGAACCTCGAGGACGGGCTCGTGAACCGCGCCTCCTCGAACATCGGACTCGGCGTCGGCGTGCGCGTGATCCGGAACGACCAGACGGGTTACGGATTCACCGAGGACATCACCGCGGAGGGACTGCGCCGCGCGGCGCTCACCGCCGCCGCGATCGCCGAGGGACCGTCGAAGGCCGCGCCGGCCCGCTTCAAGGTCATGGAGTCGAAACCGAACCGCTATCCGGTGAAAGTGCGATGGGAAGACATCCGGCCGCAGCAGAAGCTCTCCGTCCTCAACGGCCTCAATGAGAAAACGTTCAAGGCCAATTCGCTGGTGAAGAAAGTGAACCTCGGCTTCATGGATCAGGGCAGCGTGATCCTCGTCGCCGACTCGACCGGCCGCATCGTCGAGGACGCGCAGCCGATGACGACGCTCTACCTCGGCGTCGTCGCCGAGAAGGACGGCCGCCGCGAGAACAACAGCGTCAACCGCGCGGCGCGCGCCGACATCAGCTACTACACGCCCGAGCGCCTCGACAAGATGGTCACCGACGTCGTCGACAAGACCATGGTGCTCTTCGACGCCGTGCAGCCGCCCGCGGGCGAGATGCCCGTGGTCATGGCCGCCGGCGCCGCCGGCATCCTCCTGCACGAAGCCATCGGACACGGCATGGAAGCCGACTTCAATCGCAAGAACGTCTCGATCTACTCCGACAAGCTCGGCAAGCCGGTCGCGAAGCCGTTCGTCAACATCGTCGACGAAGGCACGCAGGACAACGCCCGCGGCGCGATCAACGTCGACGACGAAGGCAACAGCGTCGGACGCACGATGCTCGTCGAAGGCGGCACGCTCACCAGCTACCTGCATGACTCGATCTCCGCGAAGCACTACGGCGTCAAGCCGACCGGCAACGGACGCCGCCAGGGCTACGAATACGCGCCGATGCCGCGCATGCGCTCGACGTACATGCTCCCCGGCCCGCACAAGCGCGACGAGATCATCGCCTCGGTGAAGAAGGGCATTTTCTGCGAGCTCTTCACCAACGGCCAGGTCAACATCGGCGCCGGCGACTTCACGTTCTATGTGAAGAACGGCTACATGATCGAGAACGGCGAGATCACGAAGCCGATCAAGGACGTGAACATCATCGGCAACGGCCCGAAGGTGCTCGAGATGATCGACATGGTCGCCGACGATCTGAAGATCGACGAGGGCGGCTGGACCTGCGGCAAGGACGGCCAGTCCGTTCCGGTCTCGCAGGGTCTGCCGACGGTGCGCGTTTCCGCGATCACGGTCGGCGGGCGCGCGGAGAAGAAGGGATAGCTCATGGCCAAAACTACCGATCAGGACATGCTCGCGATCGCGCAGTCGTGCATCGCGATGGCGAAGAGCGCCGGCGCCGGTGACGCGGCCGCGCGCGCGTACCGCGTCCGCGACGTCTCGCTCGACTACCGCGACGGCAAGGTCGAGAAGATCAGCGAGTCGACCACGCGCGGCGTCGTCATTCAGCTCTACGTCGACAATCGCTTCTCCACCGGCTCGACGAGCGATCTCCGTCCCGAGGCGCTCAAGACGTTCATCACCGACTCGATCGCGATCGCGAAGGCGATCTCGCCCGACCCGTTCCGCGCGCTGCCCGACCCGGCGCTGTACAAAGGCCAGGCGAGCATCGACCTGCAGCTCGAGGATCCGAAGTACAACGCCGTCACCGCGGACGACGGCCGCAGCGTCGCGAAGGTGATGCACGACGCGGCGCGCGCGGTCAAAGGCAACGAGGCCATCCTCAGCGTCACCACGTCGTTCTCGAGCAACCTCGTCGAGAACTGGATGGTGACGTCGAACGGCTTCGCCGGCGCGAACCGCTCGACTTCGTTTTTCGTCTCCGCGGGCGTGAGCGCGAAGGATGCCGACGGACGCCGGCCCGAAGAGTACGACTACGCGGGATCGCGTTTCTGGAACGCGGTCACGAACCCCGCCGCCGTCGGCACGAGCGCGTCCAACCGCACGCTGGCGCGGCTCGGGTCGAAGAAGGGCGAGACGCTGTCGATGAACGTCGTCGTCGACAACCGCGCCGCCGGACGCCTCGTCGGCATGCTCGCCGGTCCGCTCTCCGCGGGCGCGCTGCAGCAGAAGCGCTCGTTCCTCGAGAACAAGATCGGGCAGCAGATTCTGAGTCCGCTCGTGTCGATCACCGACGATCCGCTCGTGCCGCGCGCGTTCGGCTCGCGCAAGTTCGACGGCGAAGGCATCGCCGCGAAGCCGCGCGTGATCATCGAGAACGGCGTGCTGAAGTCGTACTACGTCGACACGTATTACGGCCGCAAGCTGAAGATGGAGCCGACCACCGGCTCGACGTCGAACCTGACGTGGAAGCTGGGCGCGAAGTCGCAGAAGGAGCTGCTCTCCGATGCGAAGGAAGCGCTCTTCATCACCGGCTTCATCGGCGGCAACTCCAACGCCGGCACCGGCGACTTCTCCCTCGGCGTGGTCGGCTTCCGCGTCCGCAACGGCGAGATCGCCGAGCCGGTGGCGGAGATGAACCTCTCCGGCAACCACCTCGAGTTCTGGAAGAAGCTCGTCGCCCTCGGCAACGACCCGTTCCCATACTCGTCGCTCCGGACCCCGACGCTGGTGTTCGAGAACGTGTCCGTCGCAGGCACGTAACCCCTCACCCACCCAACCCTTCGGGCAGGCACTGTCGAGAGACAGTGCCTGCTCGCACGCCTCTCGTCTTGCCATGGATGCTAGCCATGGATCGCAAAAGTCGCCAGACTTTAGCCATAAATGCAATCCATGGTTACCATTCACGCCAACGCGGTTAGCAAATGTGCTAACCAAGGTTACCAATCATGTTAAACAGCAATGTACGACTGATAACCTCGGAATGCATGCGCGGCGGCGCTTTCGCGGTGAATGCAATCCATGGTTAGCCAAAATTGGCGGCTTTGTTCGCTTTGATGCGAACCATGGATCGCATTTGTTTCAGCTGGCCGAGCATCGGTTCGATCCATGGTTATCACGCGTGGTAAAGCGTTGATCTCGATCGCCAACCATGGTTGCGATTACTTTTGCGTTTTCTTCCGACCCGAAGGACATTTCCTCCTCGGCGATCATCGCTACCGCTATCCGCTCACCGTGGTCAATCACGTGAGCCGTTACCTGCTCGCATACGATGCGTTTCCTTCGAACGAAGGGCCGCAAACGAGGCGCGCGTGCGAGCGGATCTTCGGTGAATACGGCCCCTCGCACGATCCTGTCTGACAATGGCAGTCCATCCGGATCTCCTGGTCTGGCAAGGCTTTCCCGGCTCTCGCTTTGGTGGATTCGTCTCGGCATCGCCGTCGAACGGATCGTTCCCGGCCATCCCCGCGACGATGGCTCTGGCCTCGGTCGCCACCGTCGCCCTCATCACCACCGAACCCTGCTCATCCCGAACGCTCACCACCAGGGTTGCCTGATGGACATCGAGAGCCACATACTGAATGTTGTTTCATGGCAGCCGTCCCTTCCTTTCGTTTGGTCTTTGGCGATTCCGAACTTACAGGAAGGGGCGCGCTTTCAATATGAGTTAGGCCGACACGTCACGTCGATTGAATCCTAACAGACCTAACAGTTCGGTTTGCGAGGACGTCACACCCGTTGCGCCGACGGCCAGCGCGTCTAAGCCATGTCGTTGTGCCGCTGGCACCGCGCAGAATATGATTATGGGGATTTCGAAATGTTGTGCGCGGAGAACGCGCGTCACGTCGACACCGGCCGCGACATTGTAGTCGGCGCCCTCCTGACGACCCATGTCGGAAATGACGGCATCGTACTTAGCATTGTTTGCGGCGGCTATCGCGTCCGCGGTCGACAATACGAGATCGACGGCCACTCCCTGTTGTTGGAGGAGCGACACGAGGTAACTGTTGTTTTTGGGGCGATCATCTACCCAGAGGATTCTGCGCGGCCGCTCAATGGAACTTGCTGTCGGAAGCACCGTTCGATCGGTTGCCGGCTTGGGCGATACGATGCGCGAAGACGAAACGGACATCACTGCGCTCTCAAACTCTTTGCGGAGCACAGCGACTTGCCCGAGCAGATCGCCGATTGCGTCGCCTTGCTGCGTGGTGAGTTCTTGCATTGTGACCTTTTGGCCAGCGAGTTCCACCGTGAACCCGCGTTGCTTTGCTGACTCCGCTACGGCTTGTAATGTGGGTGCGACACGTATCAGAACGACTAGCACGATGAGCGGCCAGAGAACGGCGGCAATGGCCGTGAGCAGTTGCGCAGTGCCTTCCATGTGGTCGTCGCCTCCATATTAGGAGTGACGAATGGTCGAAATTCCCTACCTCTCGCGTGCGACGTCACAGATCGTTCTGGATCACGCGTTGGCGTGTCATTACGAACGAGATGCCGCGGAGAGCCACATCCCCTTGGTTCCGCCGATATGAATCGGTTGGCCCTGATGCCAGGCCATCGTGATTGCTCCGCAGGACACACAGAGACATCTGACAGCGCGGCGAGCAAGTTCGCTTCGACGGGCCTTCATCTACGGTACCACCGTGACGCTTTACCTTGCGTCTCATCGATTTTTGACACTCCCGGGTGTTGTGTTCGGCCTAACGCTTCGCACTGAGCCGCGAGGGGCTCGAGTGCCGAAGCCGACGCGGCACGCTGCCTGCCGCCATGAAGACTCCCGAGCCGGCTCGGCCGACGGGCCTACGAATCGCCCCCTCGTCGGCTCCTGTGCGGAGTTGGGCAGCGTCTTAGAAGTACTTTGTGAATGACAGCGCAATGACCTGATGTTTCTTCGCCGAGATCTTGAGTTCCGAGCCCCACCGCGGGATCGCTCGCAAGACTGATACTGATCCCGTATCTTCTCCATCGATTTCATTGTCGAAGACGTAATCGGCACCGAACGTCCATAGATGGACGCCCGGTGACCATGATGCTCCAATTGCCGGCTGCAGGTCACTCACGGAGTCGGCGCTGTCGGGATCGATGCTTAACCAACCAAGGTTGGCTACCGCCTTTAGAGTATCCGGTATGAAAGCATGCTCGGCTGCGAGCACAGGATTGACAGCCTTGTACGAATCTGGATCGTATACCAGTGCTACCGCGCCGCTTACAGTCGCAATTCGCGTTTTACTGAACACAATCTGACCGAAGGCGACGGCGCTGTCTTGATCCGAGCCGCTCTGCGGCATCGAGCGGGAGTACACGCCTACGACGACCACATCGCGGCCACCCAATTTTGTACCGTAACCAAGCGAGAAGCCCGCAGAGTTTCCTGTTTTTGTATCACCCGCATCGAGGCTCCCGAACGCGAACGCCTTCTGCTCGGCTTCCGCCTCCTCCGCGGCGGTGATGGTGGCTCGGCGGAAGCTGATGATACCGAAATCCGCAGGACGCGTTTCGGCAGATATTACACTCCCGTACGGATGGTAAGGCACGGTCGCGGTTTGACTGAAAAGTGGAAACGCAACCGACACTAGAGCAAGTAAACAGAACGGTTTCGCCACGCAACATCTCCACATGTAGGAGTGACACGGAACTGCGATTTCCTACCCTCGCATGGATGCGCGCGGCACTCGTGTGCGATGCTTACGAACGCGGAAACGGAGCCTCTACGTCGAGACGTCGCGTGTCCGAGCAGTTCCTGCACTGTCCGAATATCGTGGCCGTGCTCGAGCAGATGCGTTGCGAACGAGTACCGGAAGGTGTGGCAGGTGACGCGCGCTTGGCCAGACCGGCCACGACTGTCTCGGCCAAAGCCTGATTTTGCGTGGACGCGCTGACCGTGCGGTCGACGGCGAGGTGACTGGTCAAGCTCACTGGCAAACGAAGCGGGATCGCTAACAACGGAAACGGGAGAGCTGACGAGCGAAGGAACGATCGCTGACGAGCGAAGCGCGTTTGCTTCGATACGAAGGGTAGCTGCTCCGTTCGAACCAAGATCCCTTCGATTCCAGGCAAGCACGCTTCACCCGGAAGCGTGCGTTGCTACGCTCCTGAGCAACATTGCTCACTTCGAAGGGCTCGCGGAGATGAACCTCTCCGGCAACCACCCCGAGTTCTGGACCAACCATCGAGCAGACACTGTCTCCAATTGAGTACAGCGCCTGCTCGGATCTGCGGATCAGGGACCTCGAAACTAAGGGTTCAACCGGTTCAACCCTCGTGCGCACCCGTGCAGCACCGGTGCAGCCTCGGTGTACACGTGCACTCCTGACGCAGCAACGTTGCGCACTCGGTGCACACGTGCACTCCCGACGCACAACAGCGTTGCGCCCTCGGTTTACACGTGCACTCCTAACGCGCAGCAGCGTTGCGCCCTCAGTGCGCACGTGCACACCTGGCGCGCAGCAACGTTGCGCCCTCGGTGCACACGTGCACTCCTGACGCGCAGCAGCGTTGCGCCCTCGGTGCACACGTGCACTCCTGACGCGCAGCAACGTTGCGCCCCTGGTGCGCACGTGCACTCCTGACGCGCAGCAACGTTGCGCCCCCGGTGCACACGTGCGCACCCGCCGCGTTGCACTGCGACACCCCCGGTGAAACGTTTCGCCGCTCCTCGTCACTAAATGCAGAAAGGAGGACCGGTTCATGAAACGACTCATTCTGGCGATTACCCTTGTTCTCATTGCGGGCTCGGCGTTCGGGCAGCCGCTGTACTCGGCGAAGTTCGTCTGCGGACAGACGACTCCCGCCAACATCGCGACGTGGAACGCCGCACCGGGCAGGTACTACACGGCGATCAACGTCCACAACCCGAACAGCGTGGTGGTGACGATCCGCAAGCGCTTCTCCGTCGGACAGCCGAATGAAGTCCCGGGAGCGTTGTCGGCGTGGTTTTCGATGAACCTGCCGCCGTCGCGCACGATGCAGATCGACTGCCGCAATATCTGGGGACACATCCCCGCGCCGCTCGGCAGCTTTCAGGAAGGGTTCGTCGAGATTCGCTCCACGGCGGAACTGGACGTGGTCGGCGTCTACACCGTCGCGCCCCTCGGCCCCGCCGTCACCAGCATCGTCTCGATGCACATGGAACGCGTGCCTAAGCGCTGACGGTTTCCGCGCGCTCGACGTGCACGTCCTCGAACCGCGCCGCCGCGTCATCACGAGCGGCGGCGCTGGCGAAGGCGCCGACGATCGTGGAGCCCGAGCCGCTCATGCCCGCCCAGGTCGCGCCGGCGTCGAGGAGGCGCTGTTTGTATGCGCGCAGCCGCGGGTGCATCGCGAAGACGGGTTCTTCGAAGTCGTTCACGAATGGCGCGTGCATGCCCGCGGGTTGCGAGTAGCGTGTGATGCGCGCAAACGCGTCCTTCGTCAGCACGCGCTCCTCCGGCAGCACCAGCAGCAGCGAGGCGGTGATCGGCGGGAGCGGCGTGAGGATCTCGCCGCGGCCGGTCGCGTACGCGGTGCCGCCGACGAGAAAGAACGGCACATCGGAGCCGAGGGAAAGCGCGATCTCCGAAAGATCCTCGCGGCCCGCGCCGAGCGTCCGCAGCGTGGCCGCGGCATCCGACGAGCCGCCGCCCAATCCCCCGCCGGCGGGAATGCGCTTCTGCAACTCGATGGCGACGTTCGTCGCGCCGACGGCGCGCGCGGCGCGCAGCACGAGGTTCGAGTCATCGGTCGGAATCGCTGGATCGTCGCAGGTCAGCGACAGGCCACCGGCGTCGCGGAAAATCAGCGTGTCGTGCAGCGAGATGGTCTGGAAAACGGTCTCGAGGTCGTGATAGCCGTCGGCGCGTTTTCCGGTGATGCGCAGCGACCAGTTGATCTTTGCAGGGCACGCGACGCGCGTCACTGCGTCGTCTCCAGGTGCTCGAGCTCGATCCGGTCGCCTCCGCGCGTGACGATGACGTGCTTCGCCGGAAACGCCGGCGGATCGAACGTGACGGTGATCCCTTCCGAGGTCGCGGCGGAAATGCCAGCCGGCGTAACGTCGATCTGCAGATCGTCGCGCGGCGGCAGGCCGAGGATCAGCATCCCGACTTCCGCCGGAGTGAGCCCCGAGGTGCGAAGGAAATCGAACGAGCCGGGCGGCACGGGCGGCTCGGTGGTGACGCGATCGCCGTCCGCCTTCATCGTCAGCGCCGTCGTGCCGACCGGCGTGTAGGCGATCAGCTCCATCCGCCGCGCGTCGTGCACGACCAGCTGCGCGCGAAAGGACTGCGTCTGTCCGTTCCGCGTCGCGCGCACGCGCATCAGGCTGCGCATGCCGTGAAACTCCGCGCGGCGCGCGCGGAGCTGCGCGATCGCGTCGTCAACCGTCAGCGCGTTGAGCGGACTCACCGGCGCACCGGCGGGACGGCCGGTGCTGCACGAAGACAACGTCAGAGCGACGGCAACGAAGGCCCAGGCGAAAACGCCCGAACCCCGAACCCCGAACCCCGAACCCCGCCTCATCGCTCCGAGGTCTGCGACTTCCGCTCGAGCTCCGCGATCTTCGAGCGCAGCGTCTCCAGCTCCTTCGTTTCGGGATCGAGCGTGAGCGCGGTCTTGTACGCCTGCAGCGCGCGCTGCGTGCTGCCGCGCTTCGCGAGCACGTCGCCGAGGTGCTCGTGCACCGTCGGGTCGCGCGGCATGAGGCGCGTCGCGTCGGTCAGATACTTCTCCGCGAGATCGAGCTTGCCGAGGCGGAAGTAGACCCAGCCCAGCGAGTCGACATACGCGCCGTTCTCCGGCTCCTGGCCGACGGCGCGGGTGAGCATCTCGTGTGCTTCTTCGAGATGCTGGCCGTCCTCGGCCCACATGTATCCGAGGTAATTCAGCGTCGGCGCGTGGTTCTCGTTCTTCTCCAGCACCGCGCGGAACGTCTTCTCCGCTCCGGGACGATCGCCGGCGCGCTCCTGCACCGATCCGAGCTGGAACTGCAGGTCGATCTCGTCCGGCTTCGCGGCGACCGCGGTCTTCATCAGCGCCACCGCCAGCGCCGCATCGCCCGCCGCGACATACGCCTCGGCGACGGTGATGGCGTTGCGCGTGCCGAGCTTCGCCTGCAGCGCCGCCTGCTCCTTCGCCTTGTCCTTCAAGCCGGCGCGGACGAGCGCCTCGACATAGCGCGCGTTCACGAACGGATCGGAGTCGAACTTCGCCGCCAGCGGCTGCAGCAGCGCGATCGCGTCGGCCGGCGGGCGATTCTGTTTCTTCAATGCCTGCAGCGCGATGTTGATCGCCTGCGTGTTCGGCTTCTCGCGGAAGATGAACGCCGATTTCGCGGTCTCGATCGCCGCGTCGTAGTTGCCTTTCTCGAGATCGATGTGCGCGAGCTGCGTGCGCGCCATCGCCGCGAGATGGTCGGGGATGTCGCCGCGGCCGAGGAGCTTGTTGAACGTCGCCGCCGCCTCGTCCCACTTCTTCTGTCCGATGAGGCTCAGGCCGAAGCTGGAAAGCAGCTCGGGATCATCGGGCGTTTCCGGCAGCAGCTGGCGGAACAGTTTCTCCGCTTCGGCGTACTCCTCGAGATCGTTGAGCGCCTCGGCGAGGAAGAACTTCATCCGCCCGTTTTTCGGATCGGCTTCGGACAGCGCCTTGAAGCGATCGCGCGCCGCGCGCGCGTTGCCGCCGCGCAGATAGAAAAACGCCTGCTGGCGCTGCACTTCGACGTTGAGCGGATCCTCGTCGATCAGCGGCTGGAGAATCTGCGCGGCCTTCTGCCACTCGTTCTCCTGCTGGTACATCTCGACGAGCTGCATGATCGCCGGCACGTAGGTCGGGTCGGCGGCGATGGTGCGCTCGAGATACGGACGCGACTCGTTGCCGCGCTGCAGCTTCGTCAGCACCTGGGCGTAGTTGTAGTTGAGCGCGCGCTGGTCGGGGGCGCGCTCGACCATCGCGGCGAGCACGCGCTCGGCCTCGGCGAAGCGCTCGGTCGAGATCAGGATCTGCGCGACGGCCATGCCGGCCGAGAGATCGTCGAGGTTCAGTTTCCAGGCGGCCTGCAGATGCAGCAGCGCCTCGTCGATTTTCTTGCGGTCGCCGCCGGAGCGGTCGAGGAGCAGCCGGCCGAGGACGCGCTGCGCGTCATAGAACTCGGGATTCTTCGCCGCGATCGTGCGCAGGTCCGCCTCGGCGCGATCGATCCGCCCGGCGTCGATGAGCATCATCGCGCGCTCGTACAGCAGCACCGGATCGTCGGGATGTTTGGCGATGATGCCGTTCATCCGCTCGATGGCGTCGTCGTACTTTCCTTCTTCAGCGGAAAGTTTGGCGACGAGAAACTCCCACGGCTCGCTCGTGAACTCCTGGGCGCCGGCGGCTGCGGCGAACGAGACGATCGCCAGGAGGAGGACCATTTTCATTGTTTTCATACGTAGCACTCGTAGTGGACATGAACGACGGCAGCGTCCGCCGAAATTCTTCCGATCCCACATAGAGCCCGAAACGTGCCATCTCACTGCCCGAGTTGTGCTAAAAGCAACACGAAACGGGCGCGCGTGAGTCTGGAGCGGATCGAGATCACACCGTTCGCGGTCATCGCGGGCGACGTGTTGCAGCACCGCAGGAGCGGGTCGCTTACGGTCGTGAAGCCGCCGCAGACGCGCGTGCTTTACTGGTCGCAGGGCGAGCTGGTCATGGCCGCGTCCGCCGACCCCGCCGATTCCCTGGGCCACTTTCTCGTGCAGCGCCGCCTGCTCTCCGCCGAGCGCGCGGCCGAGCTGTTCGGCGGTGACCCCAACGACGCCGTCGCCACGCTCCACGAGGCCGGCCTCCTCGATCTCTCGACGCGGCAGACGCTGATGCGCGACTGGCTCGCCGCGCAGTTCCTGCCGCTCTTCTCGCTCGATGAAGGGACCTCCGCCTTCGAAGAGGACGAGCCGCTGCCGGCGGAGAAGCGCATCTTCCTGCAGTCGACCGCGGGTCTGTTCATCGAAGGCATCCGCGCGATCACGAACGGCCTCGTGCTGCGGCGCTCCCTCGGCGACCTGAAGCGCGACATCGAGATCGACCGCGACAGCCGTTTCCGCGTCGACGCGCTGCCGCTGACGGAGCACGAGCGCGAGGTGGCGATGGCGCTGACCGAGCCGACGTCGATCGAGTCGTTTCTGAAACACTTCCCCGCCGAGTCGGCGGTCGCGGCGAAAGTCGTGATCTCGATGCTCGCCCTCGGCGTCTACGTCGTGGTCCAGCACCGCGCCACCGCCGCACCCGCCGACTACGACGACATGCAGAAGGATCTCGTCCTCATGGCGGCGATCGGCTCGAACGACGCGCGCTCGCTCGGGGCGCTGGCGTTCTCGAAGCGGATCCCGACGATCGATCACTATCAGGTGCTCGACATCCCGCGCGCCGCGACGCGCGCGCAGGCCATGACCGCGGGCGACGTGCTCCGGAAAAAGTATGACCTCGCCACGTTCCCGCCGGCGCTGCGCGACACCATCGTCGCGATCATCCGGCGCATCGACGAGGCGGTGGAAGTGCTGAAGGATCCGGTGCGGCGCGGCGCGTACGACAAGCTCCTCAACACGCGCGGCCGCGGCAGCGAGGCCACGATCCAGCAGCGGATGACGCAGCGGATGATCGCCGAGCAGAATTACGCGAAGGCGAAGGAGCTCGTGCAGCACGCCGACTACTACGGCGCGATCCTGCTGCTGAAGCAGACGGTGACCTACGTCCCCGACCATGCGGAGGCCTGGGTGCTGCTCGGCTCGTGTCAGGAGCGCAACCCGCGCTGGCGCCGCGATGCCGCGGAGAGTTTTCAGATGGCGCTGTCGCTCGACCCCAACAACCTCGACGCGCTGATTGCACTCGGCGACATCTACAAGTCCGAGGGACTGATCACGCGCGCGCAGACCTGCTACGAGGATGTGCTGAAGATCTCGCCGGAGAGCCAGCAGGCGAAATCGCGGCTCGCGGCGTTGAAGAAGAGGTAGGCGGGCGAGACGCCCGCCCTCCTACATGAGGTCGCGCATGATCTTGTCGAGCGCTTCCTTCGGCGGCCGCACCTTCTCCTGCGGCAGCGTGTTGAGCGGCTCGTCGGTCACGTTCAGCAGCTCCATGAAGTTCTTCTTCTCGGGGCGGAGGTGCACGATGCCGGTGAGCATCTGGCCGTCGCGGTTGGCGCGGTGGAGGCGCTGGAGCGCCTGCACGTCGTCGGCGGGGTCATAGTCCTCTTCCAGCTTCTTCAGCACGATGCGCGAGCCGTCGTGCAGCTCGACCACGCGCACGGTGCCGGCCTCGTAGTCGATCTCGATCTGCTCGTACTCCGGCACGAAGCCGATCTGGTGCAGCAGCTCGTCGTGCTCCTTGCTGTAGGTGTAGCTCTTCGTCGACGAGTCGTGATTGTTGAACGTCACGCACGGCGAGATCACGTCGATCACCGAGAGGCCGTTGTGCGCGATCGCGGCCTTGAGGATGTTCACCATCTGCTTCGGATCGCCCGCGTAGCCGCGCGCGACGAAGCCGCATCCCAGCTCGACGGCCAGCGCGCAGAGGTCCATCGGCGGGAGGTCGTTGATCACGCCGGTCTTGAGCTTCGAGCCCTCGTCCGCGGTCGCGGAGAACTGGCCCTTGGTCAGACCGTACACGCCGTTGTTCTCGATGATGTAGATCATCGGCAGGTTGCGGCGGACGAGGTGCATGAACTGCCCGAGCCCGATCGACGCGGTGTCGCCGTCGCCGGAAACGCCGATGCCGATCAGCGAGTGGTTCGCGAGGATCGCGCCCGTGGCGACGGCGGGCATGCGTCCATGCACGGCGTTGAAGCCGTGCGAGCGCTGCAGGAAGTACGCGGGCGTCTTCGACGAGCAGCCGATGCCGGAGAACTTCGCGACCTTCTCCGCCTTCACGCTCATCTCGAAGAACGCGCGGATGATCTGGTTCGAGATCGCGTCGTGGCCGCAGCCGGCGCAGAGCGTCGACTTGCCGCCGGCGTAGTCGGTCGCTTTCAGACCGAGCTTGTTCTCTTTGATCGCTTCGCCGCTGCCGATTTTCAGTGTGCTTTCAGCCATGACTAGTCCTCCGCTCCAATCGCGGGCCGCGGCGCGACGCCGGGAATCATCGGCATCGCCGCCGGGCTGGTGAGGCGCGCCTCGGCGCGCACGAGCAGCAGCGGCTCCGGCAGTCCCGCCGTCGACTCCATCTTCAGCACCGCGTCGGTGATCGTCCGCGCGTCGCACGGCAGGCCGGTGTAGTGCAGGATCTTGCGCAGCTTGCGCTGATCCTCGCCGAGCTCGAGCCGGAGAATGTCCGCCATCTGCCCGTCGCGGTTCTGCTCGACGACGTACACGCGGTCGTGCGCGGCGACGAACTGCTTCAGCTCATCCGTCAGCGGCAGCGCGCGCAGGCGGAAGTAGCTCGTCTCCACGTTCTCCTCGCGGCGCAGCTGATCGCGCGACTCTTCGAGCGCCCAGTGCGTCGTGCCGTAGGCGATGAAGCCGATCTTCGCGCCCTCGCGCTGATCGACGATCGGCTTCGGCACGAACAGCTTCGCGGTCTCGTACTTTTTCGCGAGCCGGTCGACGGTGGCCTTGTAGTCTTCCGGCTTCTCGGAGTAGCGCGCCTGCGCGTCGTGGCCCGAGCCGCGCGTGAAGTACGAGGCGAACGGATGATCGGTGCCGGGGAGCGTGCGCCACGGGATACCGTCGCCGTCGACGTCCGCGTAGCGTCCCCACTTGCCCTGCAGCTGCGTGAGCTGCTGCGCGGAGAGGACCTTGCCGCGCTGAATCGACTTCGTCGGATACTCGAACGGATCCGACATCCAGTTGTTCATGCCGAGGTCGAGATCGCTGAGGACGAAGACCGGCGTCTGGAACTGCTCGGCGAGATCGAGCGCCTCGCCGGCGAACTCGTAGCACTCGCCGACGCTGTGCGGGATGAGCGTGATGTGCTGCGTATCGCCATGCGAGAGGAACGCGACCTGATTGACGTCGCCCTGCGCGGTGCGCGTGGGGAGGCCGGTCGACGGTCCGACGCGCTGGATGTCCCAGATCACGCCGGGGAGCTCGGCGAAGTAGCCGAGGCCGATGAACTCCGCCATCAGCGAGATGCCGGGACCCGCGGTCGAGGTCATCGAGCGCGCGCCGGCCCAGCCCGCGCCGAGGACCATGCCGATGGCCGCCAGCTCATCCTCGGCCTGCACGATCGCGAACGTCGCCTTCCCGTTCTCGTCGATGCGATGCTGCTTCATGTAGTCGATCAGCGACTCGCACAGCGACGACGACGGCGTGATCGGATACCACGTCACCACCGTGACGCCGTTGAACATCGCGCCGATCGCCGCGGCAGCGTTGCCGTCGACGATGATCTTCCCCTCGGTCGCATTCATCCGCTCGACGCGCCACTTGTCCTGCCGCGGCAGCTTTGCCTGGGCGTACGCGATCCCCTTGTCGATCGCCGCGACGTTCGCGTCGATCGCCTTTTGCTTGCCCTTGAACTGCTTCGCCAGCGCGACCAGGATCTCGTCGCGCTCGATGCCGATCAGCTCCGCGACGATCCCGACGTAGACCATGTTCGTCAGCAGCTTGCGCAACTTCGAATCGGTGGAGAGATCGGCGGCCAGCGTCGCGAACGGCACTTCGAAGTACGTGACGTCGTCGCGGATGGCCTTGCAGTTCAACGGCGCGTCGTAGATGCAGAGCGCGCCCGCCGGCAGCCCTTCCACGTCCTCGCGCGAGGTCTGCGCGTTCATGCAGACCATCAGGTCGACTTCCTTCTTCCGGCCGATCCATCCGTCCTTGTTCGCGCGGATCGTGAACCACGTCGGCAGGCCGGCGATGTTCGACGGGAACATGTTCTTCCCGCTGACCGGCACGCCCATCTGAAAGATGGAGCGCATCAGGACGTTGTTCGATGACTGCGAGCCGGAGCCGTTCACGGTCGCGACGTGAATCGTCAGGTCGTTGACACTCGGCTCGATGCTCGCGCCCACAGCTTCGGCGACGTCCGCCATTAAGGTCTCGGACACGATGTTCTCCTTATTTCCTCGGGATTGGACACAGGACGGGAACGTGGAATTCCATTATTTGCCAGGGCGGGACATTGTATCGCGGTTGCTTCGGATCAGATCGATGAGCGTCGCCACGGACGGCGGGATCTCCCCTTTCAGCGTGGCGGCGGACCATTTGCGCCAGAGGCCGTTGCGCGTGAAGCGCAGCGTCGCGAGGCCGTTCGCGCGCCCGACCGTCCACTTCGGAACCGCGGAGATGCCCTGGCCGGCGCGCACGAGCTCGAAGATCGCCTCGGTGAGCGTGACGTGCGAGAACCTGCGCGGCCGCACGCCGGCGGCGCGCACCTGCCGCGCGAAAAAGCTGTCGTCCGCGGGCGAGTGCAGGATGAGGTTCTCGCCCGCGAGATCGGCGGCGACGAGGTACTCCTTCTTCGCCAGTGCGTGACCGCGCGGCGTGATCACGACCACTTCGTCCTCGAACACCGGCGAGAGGCGGATGCGCGCGTCGCGACGCGTTTCGTGAACCAGCGCGAGATCGATCCGCCGCTCCAGCAGCGCGTCGGTCGCGCTGCGCGTGATGTCGGGCACGATCTCGACGTCGACGCGCGGAAAGAGCCGGCTGAACGGCGCGAGCAGCGGCGGGAGCCACGAGTAGCAGGTGTAGCAGGCCGTGCTGACGCGGATGACGCCGTCCTGGTTTTTCGCGAGCCGCGCGATGTCGTCCTCGGCGGCGCGCAGATCGGCGAGCACGCGCCGCGCCGATGCGAGCAGGCGTTCGCCCGCGGGCGCGAGGGAGAGGCGGCGGTTGATGCGCAGGAAGAGCGGCGTGCCGAGGCGGTCTTCGATCTCGCGCAGCTGATGGCTGAGCGCCGACTGCGTGACGTGCAGCCGTTCCGCCGCGCGCGTGACGCTCCCCTCGGCGGTGATGGCTTCGATGAGCTGCAGATGGCGCACTTCGACGTTCATGAGCGGCGTTCATGAATTCTATCGCAACTATGAGCTGGCTATGTTTGACGCCGTTGCCGCAGAATCGCGCTCATGAATGAACTGCTGATGGCCATCCACGGAATCGCCGAAGACGACCTGCGCCGTCCTGAGAGCGAGGGACGCTGGTCGATCGCCGACGTGATCGCGCACCTCGGCGATCTGGAGATGCTGTACGCGGTGCGCATGCGCACGACGCTCGCCGTGCACGAACCCGACTTGGCGGTGCTGAAGCAGGACGCGTGGGTCGCGAACGTCCATCGGCGCGAGCCGGTGTCAGAGCTGCTCGAACAGTTCTGGTTTCACCGCCGCATGAACCTCGCGCTGAAGTCGCGGCTCACCGAGGCGGAGCTCGCGCGGAAGGGACGCCATCCCGACTACGGCCTCCTCTCGATCGCGCAGATGTTCGAGCGCATCGCCAGCCACGACGCGAAGCACCTGCGCCAGATCGAGCGGATCAAACAGACGCACGGCCTCATCGCGTCGACGTCGCCGAATCTCACCGGCGTCGTTCGCGGATCGGTGCTCGAGGAGCGCTCCCCCGGACCCGGCGTGCACGTGCGCGAGCTATGGCGCGACGGCGCGAAGCATGCGCTGGAAGTCGAATTCGACGCCGGCGCGCAATGGCCCGGCATCGACTACCACGTCCCCGGCCCCGAGGAGGTGTACGTCCTCTCCGGCGACCTCGACGACGGCGCCAGCGTCCATCCCGCCGGCACTTTCCTCCACCACCCCGCCGGCAGCTCGCACTCGCCGCGCTCCAGTCAGGGGTGCCGGTTGTTCGTGTTCTATCCGGAGGGGTGAGTCACACGTACAACTCCAGATCGAGCAGGAACCGTTTCGCCGCCAGCCCTCCGCCGAAGCCGGTGAGGGAGCCGTTGGAGCCGATGACGCGGTGGCAGGGGACGACGATGGGGAGGGGGTTGGCGCCGTTGGCGGCGCCGACGGCGCGGATGGCGTCGGGCTTGCCGATGGCGCGGGCGATCTGCGCGTAGGAACGCGTCTCGCCGTACGGGATCTCGCGCAGCGCGCTCCAGACCTCGTGCTGGAACGGAGTGCCGCGCGGCGCGAGCGGGAGGCTGAACACGCGCAGCTCCTTCGTGAAATACGCGCGGAGCTGTTCGCGCACGTCCTCGAACAGCGAGTCATCGCGCGTCCACTCCTCCCGCGGCGTGCCGCGGAACGAGATCGAGTGGATCCCGCGCTCGTTGCGCGTCACGAGGAGATTGCCGACCGGCGAGTCTACGAAGGTGTAGTCCATAACAGCATCGCTCCATAAGCGCGCCACGGGCGCCATCGTTCCGCACGTCGAAGCAGTTCACGCTCGCTCAGATTCCCGGCGTTGCGGCGAAGAATGAGATCGCCGGATGGAAATGCGTCGCGCTCGCCGAGCGCGCGCATGGCGATGTAGTGCGCGGTCCACGGACCGATGCCCGGAAACGCGGTGAGCATCGCGATCGACGCCTCGAGCGACGCGCCCCGCTCGAGCACGACCTCGCGACTCGCAACGGCACGCGCGAGGACGCGGATCGTTTCCGCGCGGCGGCCCGGCATCCCGCCGATCGTCACCTCGGCGAGCCGTTCCGGCGCGAACCCGTGCATCGATGCGATCCGCCCGAGGATCGTGCGCGCCGCGGCGACGCTCACCTGCTGCCCCACCACCGCCCGCACCGCCAGCTCGAACGGATCCCACGCGCCCGGCACGCGAATGCCCGGACGCCTGCGCAGCAGCGGCGCGAGCAGCGAGTCCTTCGCGAGCGTTTTGCGGATGAGCCGCGGATCGGCATCGACGTCGAAGAGGACGCGCGCGCGCGCATTCGCGTCGTTGCCGCCGGTCACGCGCAGCGCGGATTCGGCGGCGAGATGGCGTACCGTCGCGCCGCCGCGCGAGTACGATTCGTCGTCGACAACCTCCACTCCATCGATCGCACGCGCGCGCAGCCAGGAGGCCAGCATCGGCCAGTCGTAAGGTTCGGAGTAGCGGAGGAACACCATCTCATCCTATAAAACACGCCCAATGCTCCGCACGATCTGGGTTCTCTTCGCCGTCGTCGTCGTCACGCTGCCCGCCGCGACGGGGGTTCTGCTCGTCGCCGCGGTCCGTTCGACCTCTCCCTGGATCGAGCGGATCATCCGCACGTGGGCACGTTTGCTGGTCGCGGCCGCGGGGATCGAGCTGCGGACGGAGAACCTCGACGTCATCCGCCGCGACCAGCGCTACGTCCTGATCGCGAATCACTCCAGCTACTTCGATGTGCCGGTGATCCTCGCCGCGGTCCGGCAGCCGGTTCGGTTCATGGCCAAGGCGAGTCTGTTCCGCATCCCGATCTTCGGCTGGGCGCTCGCGCGCGCGGGCTTCATCCCCATCGATCGCAAGAACCGGCGGACGGCGGTGAAGTCGTTCGAGCTGGCCGCGGAGCGCATCCGCAAAGGCGACACGATCGTCGTGTTCCCCGAGGAAGGGCGGTCGCGCGAGCGCGCCATGAAGCCGTTCCAGCGCGGCGCGTTTCTGCTGGCGATGAAATCGGAACACCCGATCGTTCCGCTCGCGCTGCAGGGCACGTACGACGTCTACAGCGCGACGGCGCGATGGATCACGCCGGGAGTCGTGACGGTCAGGGCGGGCACCCCGATCGCGACCACGGGACTGTCGCTGCGCGACAAGGACACGCTGCTCAGGGAGTCGCGCGCGCAGATTCACGCAATGCTGTATGGACGGCCGGAAGATCCTGCTCCAGCAGCGTCCGAGCCTCCAGCGTAAACGCGTCGTTCACGATCCGCCCGACGATCGCCGCGCGCAAAAACCGCGCGTACGTTTCGTTCGCGTTGCCCGGCACTTCGATCGCGATCGAGGCGATCGTCTCCGTCGGCGTGGTGCCGCCGCCGAGGGCGCAGCGGCTCTCGATCACGCGCGCGGACGTGTCGCGGACCAGCGACTCGGCGCGCGCGCGCAGCGCATCGAGCGGCGTCGCGAGCATGCGGTAGATCGGGATGCGCTCCTCCTGCTTCGCGGTCGCGAACGCGCGCAGCGTCGCGGCGACGACGGCGAACGTCTCCTTCCCGACGCGCAGCGCGCGCATCAATGGATGGCCGCGCACTTTCGCGATGATCTCCTCCCGCCCGAGAATCAGCCCGCCCTGCGTCGCGCCGATCAGTTTGTCGGTCGAACAGGTGACGGCATCGACGCCGCCCGCGATCAGCTCGCGCAGCGTCGCGCCGGAGGCGAAGCCGTACCGTGCGAGATCGACCACGCGGCCGCTCCCCTCGTCGTACAGCAGCGGGATGCGCCTGGCGCGCGCGACGTCGACGAGCTCCGCGACGTCGGGCGTTTCGGTGAAGCCGACGATGTCGAAGTTCGAGCGGTGCACGCGCAGGATCGCCGCGGTCTTCTTCGTGATCGCGTCGGCGTAGTCTCGCGCCCGCGTGCGGTTCGTTGTCCCAACCTCGCGCAGCTTCGCGCCGCCCTGCTGGATCACGTCGGGGACGCGGAACGCGCCGCCGATCTCGACCAGCTCTCCGCGCGACACGATCACTTCGCGTCCCGCGGCGACGGCGGCGAGAGTGAGCATCGTGCCGGCCGCGTTGTTGTTCGTCAGCACGGCTTCCTCGCAGCCGAAGAGCGCGCGGCAGAGGCTCGTCAGATGTTCGTCGCGCGCGCCGCGGTCTCCCGCGTCGAGATCGAACTCGAGGTTCGAGTAGCCGGTCACGATCTCCGCGGCCTCGGCCCACACCGCGCCGTCGATCGGCGAGCGGCCGAGGTTCGTGTGGATGATCACGCCGCTCGCGTTGATCACGCGGCGCAGCGTCGACGTCGTCGACGCCGCGAGCGACGCGCCGACCGCGTTCAGCGCCGCGCCCTCGTCGTATGGCTCGCGCAGCGCGCGGATCGTCGCGAGGTGCTCGACCACGCCGTTCTTCACGCGCTCGCGTCCGAACTCGTCGGCCAGCGAAAGGAACGGAGACGCGGACAGGATCCGCTCCACGGACGGGATCGCCCGCAGCGCGGAATCAACGGCCGTGACTGAGGATTTAGCCATATGCCTTTAAGGGGCGTATTTTAATCGCCGAACGTGATCAAACAGGATCGTGATTAAACAAGATGAGGAGCTCGACGAGCTCGAGGAAGACATCCGGCGGCTGAAGAACCAGTACGACATGTTCTTCGCCAACATCGTGAAAGTTCCGCCGAGCTTTCACCGCCACCAGGTCGAGATCTTCATCCACGAGTTCAGCAAGAAGAGGATGCGCGACAATACGCGCCGCTTCCGCTTCAACCAGATCCTCTCGCGCTACAACCAGTACCGCGAGATGTGGGCGCGGAAGATCCGGGAGCGCGAGGAAGGTCCGCTCGATTTCCGGATGCGGCAGCGGGCGCTGAATCTGCCGGTGGAGCCGAAGCATGTCCCGCCGCCGCCCGCGCCGCAGCAGGAGCGCGTAACGTCGGCGGGGGCCGATCCGTATGTAAAGATGACGCCGGGGGCGAACGGAGAACAGATCCGCAGCCTCTATGAACAGATCGAACGCGAACATCAGAAGCTCGGCAAGCTGCCGAACGTCACGCTCGAGCAACTGGCGAGCATGGTGCAAAAGCAGGCCGAGACGGTCCGCGAGAAATATCACGTGAATCAGGTCGCCTTCCGGGTCGAGACCGTGGACGGCAGAGTCAAGTTGAAAGCGAAACCACTTCAGGACTAATGCGAATGAAACGTCTGCTCATGATTTCCGTCGCCGCGCTGGCCCTCACGCTGACCATATCCGGCTGCGCGGAGCTGCTGGACCGCGACGGCAATCCCTACGAAAACCCGTTTTACGCGAAGTACCTCGACACCGGCTCGGCGCTCGACGCGCAGATCCAGCGGACGCTCGAGGCGCTGCGGCAGAATCCCGACTCGCCGCGCCTGCACAATGATCTGGGCATGCTGCTCGTGCAGAAAGGCTTTCCGAAGGACGCGGAGCGCGAGTTCGAGCGTGCCGTGAACGCGGACAGTCACTTCTACCCCGGCTGGTACAACCTCGGCCTGGTCCGCGCCTCGCGCGGCGAGGAGTTCGGCGCGCGTCACGCGTTCAGCCGCACCGTCGCCTACAAGCCGGGACACGCCGCGGCGCTGTTCCAGCTCGGCCTCATCGAGGAGAAACGGCAGAACACGCAGCGCGCGGTGCAGCTCTACGCGAAAGCGTTCGGCATCAATCCGTCGCTGCTCGACGTGCGCGTGAACCCGCGCATCCTCGACTCGCACCTGACCGCGCTCGCGCTGATCGAGCTCTATCCGACGACGCACGAGCGCCAGAGCATGCAGTTCCACGGAACTCCGTCCGCGTATCGCGAGCCGGCGCCGCAGCAGGCGCCGTCGCCGCAGGCTGCGCCGCAGAACATCGTGCCGCCGGCACCGCCGGCGACCGATCCCTCGCAGCTGCCGCCGCCGGCGACGACCACGACGTAGAGCGAGGCGCGCACGCTCGAATCGCGGATCGCACGACGGTACCTCTGGACGGCGCGCAAGCACGCCCACACGGCGTTCCTGTCGCTGATCAGCATGCTCGGACTCGCCGTCGGCGTGGCGACGCTGCTGATCTCGATCGCGCTGTTGTCGGGACTGCAGGGACAGATCAAGTCGCGGCTCATCCAATCGAGCCCGCAGCTGCTCGTCGAGCCGGCGGGCCGCAACACGATCGCGGATGCAAACGCGATCGTCGCCGCGGCGCGGAAGCTCGGCATGGCCGACATCCGTCCGTTCATCAGCGGCATCGGCTACGGCGCCACCGAGGATCAGCAGCGACACCAGCCGGTGCGGCTTCGCTCGTACGTGCGCGGACATGAGCCGCGCGGCGACACCGCGTCGCGCAACACGCGCGTGCCGCTCGCGGCGGGCGAGGCGCAGATCTTCGTCACGCGCGGGCTCGCCGCCTCCCTCTCGCTCGACCTCGGCGATCGCATCACCATCATCGCGCCGCGCACGCGCCTCACGCCGTTCGGGCCGGTGCCGGTGTGGAAGAAGTACCGCGTGACGCGCCTCGCGCTCCCGGCCGGCGAGGAAAGCAGCGTCGACGCATGGATCGAGCAGCCGGAGGCCGCGTCGCTCTTCGGAACCGACGGCAAACCGACCGCGATCGAAATGTACGGCCACGCCGACCGCGCCGAGGAGATCCAGGCCGCGCTCGCGAAACAGTTCCCCGGCACGCAGTTCAAGACGTGGAAGGAGATCAACCGCCCGCTCTTCCTCGCGCTGCGGCTCGAGAAAGTCGTGATGTTCGCGACCATCTCGCTGATCATCTTCGTCGCCGCGCTGAATCTCGTGTCGTCGCTGTCGATGCTCATCCTCGAGAAGCGTCCGTCCGTCGGCGTGCTGCGCACGCTCGGCGCGACGCAGGGCAGCATCCTCTCGCTCTTCATGCAGGTCGGCCTGCTGATCGGCCTCACCGGCACGCTCCTCGGCAACGTCTTCGGCATCGGACTCGCGTGGGCCGCGAATCGCTACCACCTCATCCCGCTGCCCGCCGACATCTACTTCATCAGCTATCTGCCGTTCGTGCTCGATCTCGAAGACGTCGTCGGCGTCAACGTCATCGCGATCGTGCTGTCCGTCATCGGCACGTGGTACCCCGCGCGCATCGCCTCGCGCCTCGATCCCATCGCCGCGATCCGGGAGGAATGATGCGCCGCGTTCTGCTGCTCGCGCTGCTGTCCGTGGCCGCGGCCTGCGCGCGTCCGCCGGTGCAGGACGAGGTCACGATCGAGTTTCCCGCCGAGGGAGATGCCGTGCTCGTGACCGCGGAGACGAAGTTCGAGCTCAACCCGCGCAACAACGACATCCGCAAGCGCGTCGACACCGCGCGCGAAGCCGCGGTCTCCGGCACCGACGCGTGGTCGATCCGTTTCGGACGGCTCACGCCGGAAACGGAGCGCGTGACGTTTCAGCGCAATCGCGGCGCGCTCGAGACCGTGACGCGATTCGTGCGCATCCCCTCCGACGACCTGCCGCGCGTGTTCTCCGACGCCGCGATCACCATCAACGTGATGCGCGGCGACGGCTGGCGCGAGCTGGCGATGTATCCCGGCACGAGCTCGCGCGCGACGCGCGAGCAGCAAAAGCGCTTCGACGAGGCGCTGAGCGCGTGGAGCGCCGACGTGGCGCGCTACTTCACCGCGGTGCGCCACCTCTATTCCTATCTCGACGAGCAGCCGGGGCGCGCGAAGTATGTGTTCGGCGCGATTCTGAGCAAAGACGAAGCGCAGGCTGGCGTGACGGAAGACGAAGCGCCGCTGGTGGAGGCGGTGATCGACGCGATGGTGAAGATCGCCGACCGCATGGACCAGCAGGACGCGCGCGCGGAGTCGTTCGCCGAGAGCGCGGACCTGATGTTCAATCCGTTTCCCGCGCGGATGACGATCCGCGTGCCGGGCGAAGTGCTCGCTGTCGAGGGATTCGAGAAGGCGGAGAAAGAGCTCGTCATCGAGCCGGTCGATCTCTTCAAAGCCGTGGCCGCGCTGGAAGGGCGGTGGATCTCGCCCGATCCGCTGGCGGCGCTGCTGCGCGATGAAGCCGCGAAAGCCGAAGAGATCGCGGAGCTGCCACGCCACGCCGTTCCGGTCACCAGCTCGTCCGACGTCACGGCCGCGCTGCGCGAGAAGCTCGCGCGCCCGCGCGCCTACGTCGTCCGCTGGCGCGACTGATCGCGCTCCACTTCCTTCGTCATCACCACCGCGTTCTCGCCGTCGGGGTAGTAGCGCGGGCGGATGTACGCCGACTCGAAGCCGAGGTGGCGATAAAAATTTTGCGCGCCCTGGTTCGACTGCCGCACTTCGAGCGAGATCGTGCGGATGCTCTGCTGGCGCGCGAACGTGAAACAGTCCGCCATCAGCGCATCGGCGATTCCCTTCCGCCGCTCCGCCCCGGTGACGGCGATTTTGTTGATGTGCATCTCGTCGAAGAACCACATCGAGAAGAGATAGCCGACGATGGCCCTGCCGCGCTTCGCGACGCGATTGAAGCGCCACTCCGTGACCAGCTCGTTGTCGAAGAACTCGCGCCGCCACGGCGACGGGAAGGACTCGCATTCGATGCGGTGAATGCCGTCGAGGTCTGCGCGCGTGGCCGGCGCGATGACGATCTCACGCATTTTGTTTCTGCTGCAGCTTCACCTCGGCTTCCGCCAGCCGGACGTAGATCGGCGTCACGTCGCGATAGCGCTCTCCATCGCCGCGCGCCTCGATCTCGATCGCGCGGCGCGCGCAGCGAAGCGCGACGTTCTCGCGCTGCAGGAGCTCGCTGACTACGATCACGCGTTCCTCGGCGACTTCGCGCGCGAGATGCGGCGCGACAACCTCGACGCCGTCTTCGAAGACGGAAACGTACGACTCGCCGCGCCCCGCATCATCGCGGACCGCGACGCGGCCGGGCTCTCCGTGCGCGATCGCCTCGTGCGTCGACATCGCGCAGATTGGCCGGCCGAGGGCCAGGGCGAGACCCTGCAGCGTCGCGAGCCCGATCCGCACTCCGGTGAACGAGCCGGGGCCGCGCGTCACCGCGAAGAGATCGATCCGCGTGCGCTCGATCGCATTCTCCGCCAGCACCCAGTCGATCGCCGGCAGCAGCTTCTCATTGCGCGAGCCCTTCCCCTCCAGCGCCACCGCGCCGATCACCACGCCGTCGCTCACCAGCGCGACGGAGAGGATGGGGAGGGAGGTGTCGGCGGCGAGGACAATCACCGCGCAACTTTACTTCAGCGCGGCGGTGGGCATCTGCAGATCGACGAGCTCAATGCCAACCCGCTCGGCAGTCTCCCGCGAGCGCTCATCGCGATAGAACTCGCCGTAGAAGATCTTGCGGATGCCGGCGTTCGCGATCAGCTTGAAGCAGTTCCAGCAGGGAGAGGCTGTCGTGTACAGCTCCGCGCCGTCGACCGAAACGCCGTTCTTGGCAGCCTGCAGGATCGCATTCGCCTCGGCATGCACGGTCGTGATGCAATGCCCGTCCTCCACCACGCAGCCGGTGTCCTCGCAGTGCGGAAGCCCGCGCACCGATCCGTTGTACCCCGTCGAGAGGACCGTCCGGTCGCGGACGATCACCGCCCCGACGTGCTTCCGCTGGCAGGTCGCCCGCGTCGCCGCCTGGTGGGCGATTCCCATGAAGTACTGATTCCAGTCCGCTCTCACTGGCGGCGGATTTTAGCATTCGGGTGATGCGCAACATTCCGCCCCGTGAGCCCGGTCACATTGTGGCTTTTTCGTGGCGGTAAAGTTATTCGATATTATGCACGAGAACATCCCGATTCGCGGATGCTTTATGCTGTTTTGTCATAATTTTGGCCCGGAAGTGCTTGATTTGCGTGGGTTTACGAATATCGAAGAAGCTCCGAAATTGGGCGTTTTTCGAGCAGTTTTTCGTTGACTCGCCGAGGTCGTTTCAACAAAATGCGTCCTCACGTAACGGCCCGGTTCACGAATCGGTCACAGGGGAGTCAAGGCATGGATAAACGCTATTCAACGATCATCTTTGTCCCGCACGCGCGGGCCAAATTCCGAAAGTTGAAGGTGTCGCATCGCCTGCTCTTCTCCCTGATCTCGGTGGTGACCTCCTCTCTCTGCCTGTCGACGTTCTTCTCCGTCCAGTACTTCACCTCCCTCTCGCAGACGCACGAGCTGTCGAAGCTGCGCCGCGAGAACAAGGAGCTGCAGAGCGCCAACGAGCAGTTCAGCACGTCCGTGGAGTCGCTCCGCGGACAGCTGCGGACGGTCGAGGATCGCACGCGCAAGTTGGCGATCATCGCCGGCATCACGACGCTCGACGAGACGAGCCAGGGCGGTTCGGGCGGTCTGCGCAGCGAAGAGCCGATTCCGAACCCGTACCGCGATGACGTCGACAAGATGAGCTTCCGCTCGCATCGCCTGAACAAGGACCTCGCCCTGCTCGAACAGAAGTTCGTCGCGCAGTCGCGGCTCCTCTCGTCGACTCCGTCGATGGCGCCCGTGCGCGGGATCCTGACCGACGGCTTCGGCGGTCGCTCCGATCCCTTCACCGGCGAGCGCGGGCAGCACAACGCCGTCGACATCTCCTCCGCGATCGGTCAGGCAGTTCGCTCCCCCGCCGACGGCATCGTCGTCAAGGCCGAGTGGGCGAACGGCTACGGCAACGTGATCTTCGTCTCACACGGCTACGGATACTCGACGCGCTACGGCCACCTCTCGAGCTTCGCCGTCCGTCCCGGCGCCCGCATCAAGCGCGGCGACGTGATCGGCTACGTCGGCTCGACCGGCCGCTCCACCGGCCCGCACCTCCACTATGAGGTGCGCGTGAACAACAATCCGGTCAACCCCCTCGAGTACATCCTCAACGCGTTTTAGGAGTGCGGCGGCAAAGCCGCTGCTTTGGATCGGGCCGCCTCTCAGGCGGCCCTTTTGTTGCACCTCGCGTCGCTATGGCGAAATGCGACGTCTGCGGCAACGACTACGACAAAGCCTTCCAGATCACGGGCCCGCTCGGCAGCGGCACGTTTGACAGCTTCGAGTGCGCGATTCACAAGCTCGCGCCAAAGTGCTCCCACTGCGGCTGCATGGTTATCGGCCACGGCATCGAGGCCGACGGCAGGTACTACTGCTGCGCGAACTGCGCGCGTGAGTCGGGAGAGACGGGCGCGCGCGACCGGGTTTGATCCACGAGATACAATTCGTCCCATGGCACGTGACGTGGCAGAGCTCTTCCGAGAGGCATCTCAACTGCCGGAAGCCGATCGAGCGGAACTTGCCGGCCGGCTCATCGAGAGCCTGGACGGTGAGCCGGACGAAGGCGTAGAAGCGGCGTGGGCCGAGGAGATCGAGCGACGCGTCCGCCAGCTCGATTCCGGCGAGGTCCAGACCATTCCGTGGGAAAAAGTCCGGGCAAAATTGTACGCTCGCCTGCATGACCGCGGTTAGCTTCCATCCCGCCGCGGATGAAGAGTTGCTCGAAGCAACCGACTGGTACGTCAGGAGAAGCGCGACGGCCGCCGCCGGCTTCGTACGCGAGATCGAACATGCTCTCGCACGGATTCTCGAAGCGCCGGAGCGATACCCGCTGACCCGCTTCGGCCGGCGGCGATTCGTTCTGATGAGCTATCCCTACGACATCGTCTATCGCGTGACTCGTAGCGAGATCGAAATCATCGCCGTCGCACATCACGCGCGAAAGCCTGCCTATTGGCGTGAGCGGTGACGTGAGGGACGCCTAAACCCGCTCCTCCTCACCTTTCGGCAGGTCCCAGCGCTCGGTGATGCGCTCGTGCGTGAGCCAGCGCTCGCAGTCGAGCGCGGCCTGGCAGCCCGAGCCGGCGGCGGTGACGGCCTGGCGGTAGATGTGGTCGACGACGTCGCCGCAGGCGAAGACGCCCTGGATGTTGGTCGCGGTGGAGTTGGGGTGCGGCAGGCAGATGTAGCCCGCCTGGTCGAGGTCGAGCTGGCCGACGTACGGCTGCGTGTTGGGAGTGTGGCCAATGGCGACGAAGAGGCCCTGGGTGTCGTGCGAGGTGGTCTCGTTCGTGACGAGGTTGCGCAGGGTGAGCGACTTCACGCCGTTCTCCTTCGAGCCGATCACTTCGTCGACGCCGGTGTTGAAGATGAAGTCGATCTTCGGGTTCGACAACGCGCGCTCCTGCATGATCTTCGACGCGCGCAGTTCCTCGCGGCGATGCACGACCGTGACTTTCTTCGCGAACTTCGTGAGGAACGTCGCCTCTTCCATCGCCGAGTCGCCGCCGCCCACGACGACGATCTCCTTCTCCTTGAAGAAGAATCCGTCGCACGTGGCGCAGTACGAAACGCCGAAGCCCTGCAGCGCCTGCTCGCTCGGCAGTCCGAGCTGCTTCGCCGACGCACCGGAGGCGACGATGACCGCGGGCGAGACGTACGTCCGCGAATCGGTCTGCACTTCGAACGGATGCTCGAGAAAATTCACTTTCTCGACCGGCTCGAGCGCGCTGAACGTCGCGCCGAACCGCTCCGCCTGCACGCGCATCAGCTCCATCAGCTTCGGCCCGAGGATCCCTTCCGGAAAGCCGGGGTAATTCTCGACGTCCGTCGTGATCGTGAGCTGCCCGCCGGGCTGCATGCCCTCGAGGACGAGACACTTGATGTTCGCGCGTGAGAGGTAGAGCGCGGCGGTACAGCCCGCGGGGCCCGACCCGATGATGATGACCTGATATTCGGTAACGCGTTCCATGGTCCCTAGTTTATCCCGCGCGAAGACGCGGGATCTCCGGTGATACCTGCGCGGTCCGCGCCTGTGGGAATGCTCGTGTCGGGTAACCGATGATCCCGCGTCTTCGCGCGGGATCAACTGAGAGAGCAACCGCCCAACCGATCAAAACAGCTTCCGCTCGGGCTGGAGCGCGGCGAGGAGCGCGTCGCCGATCACTTTCTTCTGCCATTCGCGCATCGACGGGACGTCGAGGGTGTTGCTGGTCGCGACGCCCGCGAGGACGTGGCGGGGCGCGAGGACCGAGGGGTCGATCTTCAGCTCCTTCGCGAAACGGTCGCGCACTTTCTTCAGACGATCGATGCGCGCCTCCAGCGCCTTGTCGCGGATCCACGGCTTCGGCGCGCTCTTCTCCGGCAGCTCGGCCTCGGGGATCTCCATCGCGCGATTGATGATCTGCGCGAGCTCGCGGCCGTGTCGATCGCTGTGATAGCGCGACAGCGCCTTCACCTTCGGCAGATCGCGCGTCGTCGCCGGCTTCAGCGTCGCCAGCTCGATGATCGTGTCGTTGCCGAGGATCTTGAACGGAGGACGATCGGCCTTGCGCGCGAGCTGGTCGCGCCATTCATGCAGATCGCGCACGATCGCCAGCGAGCGCCGATCGAGACCGCCGGTGTTCTTCATCTTCCGCCACGGCTCGCCGTCCTCGTCGTTCTCGCGATAGCGCACGCTCTCGAGCCGCGCGAACTCCTCGACCGCCCACTCCCACCGCCCCAGCGCGGTCAGCTCCTCGCGCAACTTCGCGGCGAGCGCGGCAAGGTAGTGCGTGTCGGTGGCGGCGTAGGCGAGCATGTCCGGCGGCAGCGGACGCATCGACCAGTCGGCGCGCTGATGGGTCTTGTTCAGCTTGATGCCGAAGTGCCGGTCGAGCAGCGCGGCGAGGCCGATGCCTTCGTATCCGAGGAGCTGCGCGCAGATGGACGTGTCGATGAGATTGCTCACGACGAAGCCGAAGTCGCGATGCATGATCCGGAGGTCGTAGTCGCCGCCGTGAAAGACTTTCGTAATCGCCGGATTCGCGAGCAGTTCTCCGAACCGCTGCAGATCGACTTTCGCGAGCGGGTCGACGATCAGGTCTTCGTCGGGCAGCGAGATCTGGATCAGGCAGACCTTGTCGAAGTACGAATGCAGCGAGTCGGCCTCGGTGTCGACGGCCATCTGATCGTGCGTGCCGACGCGCGCGAGCGCCTCGTCGAGAGCGTCCTGCCGGTCGATCCACTTCATCCGGCGACCGCCCCCAGGCCGATCGCGCTCAGCCGGTCATTGAAAGCCTGCCGGTCGAAATCCGGCAGCATCATGAGTCTCCGCATCCCCGCCTCTTCCTCGGCGACGAGCAGCATCAGCGCCAGATCCTCCGGCGCCGCGACGCGAATCGCGCGCTCGCCGATCCGCGCCTCCCGTCCCGCCGACACCATTCTGCCGTACAGCGCGTTGCTTGCCAGAAGTACGTGGATGCGGATGTCGTCGAAATTCAGCGGCACGAGATCCAGCTCTTCGCTCTGCTCGATCTCTTCGCGCTCCACTCGGAACCCGCGATTGCTCGCCATCATCGCGACCTGGTTCTTCTGCGGCGCGTTCATCAGCGCGAGCACGTCGATCGAGCCGTCGCTGACTTCGACGCCGAGCCACGCCGCACGCGCGACGCTGCCGACGAAGATCGACTCGATGCGCAGCTTGCCGAGCAGCTCCGCCACGGCGTGAATCGCCTGTTCGTGGCGGGCGGTGGCGCGGACGTCGTGCATGGCGGCGCGATTTTGTCACGCCGAGGTACCATTGCAAGCAGTGAAGGCCCGCCTCCTCGAGATCATCAATAAGCATTGGGGATACGACGCGCTCCGCCCCCTGCAGGAGGAAGCGATGCTGGCGGCCCTCGGCGCGCGCGACTCGCTGGTGGTCATGCCCACCGGCGGCGGCAAATCGCTCTGCTATCAGGCGCCGGCGGTCCTGCAGGATCGCGTCACCGTCGTCGTCTCCCCGCTCATCTCGCTGATGAAGGACCAGGTCGACGGCCTGATCGCCTGCGGCGTTCCCGCGTCGCAGATGAACAGCTCGCAGACCTCGCAGGAGCTACGAGCTGTGGAGCGCGAGGTGCTGCGCGGCGATGTGAAGCTGCTGTTCGTCTCGCCGGAGCGGATGGCGCTGCCGTATTTTCGCGAATTACTGCAGCGCGCCGACGTCCGCACGTTCGCGATCGACGAGGCGCACTGCATCAGCCACTGGGGCCACGATTTCCGTCCGGAGTACCGCCAGCTGCGCACGTTGCGCGAGGAGTTTCCCGACGCGTCGGTGCATGCGTACACCGCGACCGCGACGCCGGATGTGCGCCGCGACATCGCGCTGCAGCTCGGCCTGCGCGATCCGGCGGTGCTCGTCGGCGACTTCGATCGCCCCAACCTCACCTATCGCGTGCTTCCGCGACACGACGAAGCGAAGCAGGTGCTCGACGTCATCGAGCGGCATCGCGGCGAGGCTGGCATCGTCTACTGCATCCGCCGCCGCGACGTCGACTCGCTGACGGAGAAGCTGCGCAAGCGCGGGCACAACGCGCTCGCGTATCACGCGGGGCTCACGCAGGAGGAGCGGCGCGATGCGCAGGAGGCGTTCTCGAACGAGAAGTGCGATCTCGTCGTGGCGACGGTGGCGTTCGGGATGGGGATCGATCGCTCGAACGTCCGCTTCGTGCTGCACACGGCGATGCCCAAGTCGGTCGAGCATTATCAGCAGGAGTCGGGACGCGCGGGGCGCGACGGGCTCGAGGCGGAGTGCGTGCTGTTGTACTCGGGCGCGGATCCGATGCTGTGGCGATCGATGCTGACGAACGAGACCAGCGACCCGGCGCACGCCGAGTCGATGATGCGGCATCTGAACGACATGGATCGCTACTGTTCCGGCGCGTCGTGCCGTCATCGCGCGCTGGTCGAGTATTTCGGCCAGAAGTTCTCCGCGACCTGCACGGCCTGCGACATCTGCCTCGGCGAGACGGAAGAGGTCGAGGACGCGCTGACGGTCGCGCAGAAGATCGTGTCGTGCGTCTATCGCGTGCGCGAGTCGTTCGGCGTCTCGCACGTCGTCGGCGTGCTGCGCGGCGAGGACACGGAGAAGGTGCGCGAGCGCGGTCACGATCAGCTTTCGACCTACGGATTGCTGAAGGGACACACGCGACAGGATGTACGCGAGTGGGTGTATCAGCTGATCGCGCAGGGCTTTCTCGAACAGTCCAGCGGCGAGTATCCGGTGCTGCGGATGGGACCGCGATCGAAGGAAGTGCTGAAGGGCTATGCCGAGGTGAAGCTGCGGCAGCCGGCGGTACGGAAGCGGGATGCGGGGCCCGCGCGCGAGCGGCGGGCGTCGTTCAGCGACGATGCGTCCTACGATCGCGATCTCTTCGAGGCGCTGCGCACGTGGCGGCGCGAGGAAGCGCAGGAGCGCGGCGTCCCGCCGTACATCATCTTCAGCGACCGCACGCTGCGCGAGCTCGCGCGCGTCCGCCCCGCGTCGCTCTTCGAGCTCCGCGGCGTGTACGGCATCGGCGACGCGAAGCTGGAGGCGTTCGGCGAGAAGGTCGTGCGCGTGATCACAGCAGGCTGAGAATCCGCTCGACGTGGCGCCATTCGGTGGCGCCGTTCCCGATGGCGACGCGGATGCCGAACTGCTCGCCGCGCTTCGTGTGCGAGACGAAGACGTCGCCGCTGGCGTTGAGTCGGTCGAGCAATGCCATCGTGTCCTCGTCCTTTTTGCGAAAGACCACGACGCCGAACGACTGCGGCGCGAGCAGCTCGACGTCGTTGCGCTTCTGCAGCTCGGCGGCGAGGCGCTCGGCGAGCGCGACGTGATCGCGGATCACGGCGCGCATCCGCTCGAGGCCGTAGTGCTCCATCACCATCCACAGCTTCAGCGCGCGGAAGCGGCGGCCGAGCTGGAGGCCGTAGTCCATGTAGTTGATCTCGGCCGTGTCGGTGGTCTTCAGATACTCCGGCACGAGCGAGAACGTCTCGCGCAGGACGTCGGGACGGCGCGTGTACAGCACGCTGCAGTCGATCTGCGTGAAGAGCCATTTGTGCGGATTGACGACAATGGAGTCGGCGAGCTCGATGCCGTCCCACTGCCCGCGAAACTCGGGACAGATCATCGCCGAGCCGGCGTAGGCGGTGTCGACGTGGTACCAGATCTTCTCGCGCGCCGCGATCTCGCCGATAGCGCGGATCGGATCGACGGACGCGAACGACGTCGTGCCGACCGTCGCGACGATCGCGCATGGAATCGCGCCCGCGGCGCGGTCGCGCGCGATCGCTTCTTCGAGCGCGTCGGGACGCATGCGGAGCTGGTTATCGACCGGAATCCGCACAACGTTCTTTTGTCCGATGCCGAGGGCCAGCGCGCCCTTCTCCGCCGACGAGTGCGTGAGCTCGGAGACGTAGAGCTTCAGCGGCGGCAGGTCGCGGCCGGTCATGCCCTGGCCTCGGATGTCGAGTCCCGTCGCCTCGCGCGCGGCGGCGAGCGCCAGGAAGACGTTGATCGAGGCGGTGTCGTTGATGATGCCGAAGAGGTTCGACGGCAGGCCGAGCGCGTCGCGGAGCCAGCGCAGCGCGAGCGTCTCCAGCTCCGTCACCGAGGGGGACGTGCGCCAGAGCATGCCGTTGATGTTCAGCGCCGCGCTCAGCATCTCGCCGACGACGCCGGCCTGCGAGCCGGTGACGCTGAAGTAGGCGAAGAACGAAGGATGGTTCCAGTGCGTGACGCCCGGCAGGATCTTCTGCTCGAGCTCCGCCATCAGCGCGTCGTACGGCTTCCCGCTCTCCGACGCCGCGTCCGCGAACTGTTTCTCGATGTCGCCCGGCTGGACCTGCGGAAGCACGCGGTAGTCATCGATGCGATCGAAGTAGTCGGCAATCCAGTCGACCGCGCGGTGCGCGGCCTCGCGGAATTCGTTGGTGTTCGGGTCGAGCTTCGGCATACGCCGAAGTCTATGACGCGCCGCGTCCGGAGAGAACCACGGGGATCGTGCGCAGCAGAATCTTGAAGTCCAAAGACGGCGACCAGTTGTCGATGTACTGCAGGTCGAGCTTCATCCAGTGATCGAAGTCGGCGATGTCGTTGCGGCCGCTGATCTGCCAGAGGCAGGTGAGGCCGGGCTTCATCGAGAGCCGGCGGCGGTGCCAGCGGTGGTACGACGCGACTTCCTCGGGGATGGGCGGGCGCGGGCCGACGAGGCTCATGTCGCCCTTCAGCACGTTCCAGAGCTGCGGCAGCTCGTCGAGCGAGAAGCGGCGCAGCCAGCGGCCGACCGGCGTCACGCGCGGATCGTCCTTCGCCTTGAACACCGGCCCGTTCATCTCGTTCAGATGCGCGACCTCGTCTCGGCGCGCGTGCGCGTCGGCGATCATCGTGCGGAACTTGTAGAGCGTGAACATGCGGCCGTTGAGGCCGATGCGATGCTGCTTGAAAAACACCGAGCCGGGCGACGTGAGGCGGATCAGCAGCGCCGCGAGAAGAATGATCGGCGCGGCCAGCGCGAGCACCACCGTCGACAGCGCGACGTCGAGCGCGCGCTTGAACGCGAGATGGGTCTCGTTCGACGGCGTGGTGGTGAACGTCAGGAACGGCACGCCTTCCAGCTCTTCGATCTCCAGCCGCGCGACGCGGTTCTGGAAGATGTTCATCGCGACGCGCGTGCGAATGCCGAGCTCCTCGCACATCAGGAAGATCTGCTTCATCTCGTCGAGCTTCTTGCGCGTGACGGCGAACACGACCTCGTCGATCGGCTCATCGATCGCACGATTCTCGAGGATGCGCTTGAGGTCGGGAACGTTGCCGAAGATCCGATATCGCGCCCAGCCGTTGGAGAGGCGGTGGCCGTCGGAAACGAAGCCGAGGATCTTGTAGCCCCAGTATTTGTGTCCCGCGATCATGCGCGCGATGTCGGTGGCGCGGCGGCCGGTGCCGACGATGAGCAGCGTGCGGTAGTTGAGTCCCTTCGAGCGCACCCACCGCGCGATCACGCGCAGCAGGATCTTTTCGGCCACGAGCATCAGCGCCGAGAGCATCACGAAGAGCACGAACCAGGAGCGCGAGAGCTGGCGCAGCGGGATGAGGTACGCGAGCGTCGCGAGGATCACCGTTCCGAGGCCGACGACGCGGAACGTATTCAACCCTTCGCGCGTCAGAGGAACGGTGCGGTGGGAGTGGTAGCTGTCGTAGGTGAAGAGCAGCACCGACCAGATCACGAGGACGATCGGATAGATCTTCAGGTACTCCGTAACCGGGTACAGACCCGTCGGAAAGTGCGCGGGATCGACGAGCGGCAGCAGGAGATCGCGGATGTAGAACGCCGCGAAAAAGGCGATCGACGTCAGGGCGAGATCGACCCCGTAGACGATCCTCGCAACCACCAGTGCCTTTTGCTTCAGCATTGCTCAGTCAGACGTTTACCGTTTGTTGTACGGAGCCCGGCCGGGAACCGTCTACCGCGATTCAAAAAGCCGTATGTACTCGCCGGTGACCCGTTCCCAGGAGTATAACGCCGCCGCGCGACGCCGGGCGCGTGCGCGGAAGTCCTCACGGGTCAACGGATTGGCGAGGAATTCGAAAATCATACCCGCCAGCGTCGAAGGCTCGCCGAGGCTGAAGTAACCGACCGCGTCCCCTCCAACTTCCCGGTTTTCCGGCGTGTCGTTGGCAAGCACGACCCCTCCCGAGGCCATCGCTTCGATCAGCGCCGGGTGCGTGCCCCCCACTTCCGTGGCCTGGATGTAGAGCTGCGCGTTGCGCTGGAGCGTGCGGTAGTCGCGGCCGTAGAGGGCGCCGGGGAAGATTACGTTTGCGCTTCGATGTGCGTGCAGCGCGTCGACCAGCTGCGGCGCGTAGAGGCCTGTGCCCACCATGACGAGAGGGGTAGTTGGTGGTTGGTGGTTGGTAGTTAGGCGATGCTGCCCATTGAACCAATCACCAGTCCCCAGCCACTCCTCATACGCCTCCACCACCTCCAGCGGATTGTTCTCCGGCTCGAATCTGCTGACATAGAGAATGTACTTGCCGGCTTCGATCCCGAGGCGCGTCAGGACATCCGAGTCTTCTTCCTGCGGAAACTCGGCGCCGTACGGGATCACGACCGGCGCGATCTGGTAGTTCGCGCGGTAGTAACCGGCGATGACTTCGGCGTCGGCGATCACCGTCGCGAAGCTGGCGGAGAGGGCTTCGCCGATCGAGTAGACGGCGCGGCCGAGGAGGTTCCACTTGCGACGGCGGCGCTCGATGCCGTCGACGTTGATCGCGGTGCGGATGCGCGCGGCGCGCAGGAGCGGGAGCACGAACGCGTTGGCGGCGTTGCAGACGAGGACGAAGTCGAAGCCGCGGCGGATGGCGTCGAGCGCGGAGAGAAACGAGTGGCTGACGGTCTCCAGATACTTGTGCCGGATCGCGGGCAGCTCGATGCGATGCACGCCGTGCCATTCGGTTGCGCGGTTGCGCGGTTGCGCGGTCGCGCGGCTGTAGACCCACACTTCGTGGCCGCGCGCGACGAGGCGCGTCGACAGCTCGCCGGCGAAGGTCTCGAAGCCGCCGTAGGCCGGCGGGACGCCGCGCGTGCCGAGGATGGCGATCTTCATCGAAACCACCGGGAAAGCGCGCGGTCGGAGACCGTGCGGCGGCGCTGGATCTCGCGGCGTTTCGCGAAAACGCGCGCGCGATTGCGCCACAGCCATGCGAATGCGGGAAGCGAGGTGCGCTCGATGGTGAGCGCGGCGAGGAGCACGACGAGGTCGCGCGCGAGCTCGAACGGCGCGTTGCGCAGCGCGAGATACGCGCCCTCGTTCTTGAGCCGCAGCAGGAAGCGGTTCTTCACCGAGTGCATGTTGATGTCCGCGGGCAGCTCGCGCCGCGCTTCCGGCGTCACGCGCCGCACGTGATGCGCGACCGCGCGCGGCTCGCAGACGGCGCGCCATCCGAAGAGCTGTCCGCGCCACGCGAGATCGGCGTCTTCGCGATACGCGAAAAAGTCTTCGTCGAAGACTTCGCCGGCGATGGCGGCGTCGCGCAGAAACGTCATGCGGTACAACGCCGCGGCGCCCGAGACGCCGAAGACTTCGGTCCGCTCGCGCGGCGCGCCGGTGATGTCGAGATGGCGGCCGGTGCGCGTCATGCGCATGCCGGCAGAGTCGACCGAGGCGGGCGAGACGCCCGCCCTCCAGAGGAGGCCGGTGGCAGCGCCAACGCGCGCGTCGTCGAACGCGGGCAGGAGTTGCTCGAGATATTCTGGCTCGAGGAAGCAGTCGGGATTGAGCAGCAAAACGAAATCGCCGCGCGCGGCGGCGATGCCCTGGTTCACGGCTGCGCTGAAGCCGCGGTTCGTGTCGTTGCGGATGACGCGCGCGTCGCCGAAGAGCGCGACCGAGTCGTCGGCCGAGGCGTTGTCGACGGCGATCAGCTCGAGGTCGTGATGCGTTTGCGCGCGGATTCCGTCGAGACAGCGCGGCAGCCAGTGCGCGCTGTTCCAGCTCACGACGACGACGGAGACGACGGCCATCTCTGCAGAGCTTTCCTCAACACATTCGCATAGCCGCGGAATGCTTCCCCGCGCGTAGTGCCGTGATGCTTGATGCCGAACAGCGTCGCGGAGCAGCGCAGCACCATGCCGCCGATGATGATCCAGCGCAGCCTCTCGGCCTGCTCCGGCATCCACTTCCGCGCGTACCGCCACATGTTGCGGTACCAGACGTCGATGAACTGCGGCACGGGCATGTGCTCGAGACTCGCGCCGCCGAAATGCCGCACGCGCGCGGCCGGCACGACGCGGATTTCTTTCCCGCGCGCGGCGAGCCGCCGGCAGTAGTCGACGTCCTCGAACCACGCCGGCGCGAACTGTTCGTCGAGCGGTCCGATCTCGTCGAACACGCTGCGCCGGATCAGCAGCGCCGCGGCGGCAGGCTGTTCGATGGCGCGCGGCTCGGAGAGGTCGAGCTCGCGATAGCGATACCAGGCGGTGATGCGGTTGTTGCGAAAGAGCTTGTCGATGAGCAGGACTTCGACGGTCATCGTGCCGAGCGTCGGCAGGCGCCGCAGCTGGAACTCGCGCTGCGCTTCGCCGTCGTCGTCGACCAGCAGCGGCACCGCAGCGGCGACGTCGGGATGCGACTCGAGATAGGCGAAGAGCTGCGTCAGCGCGCGCGGCTCGAGCTCGCAGTCGGGATTGAGCAGCAACGCGTAGCGTCCGCGCGATGCGGCGAGCGCGCGGTTCGTGCCCGCGGCGAAGCCGTCGTTGCGGTCGGAGCGGAGGATCTGGATCGCCGGCGTGTTGCGCGCGATCGCCAGCGTCGCGTCATCCGAGGCGTTGTCGTGGAGGACGACTTCGTACTCGAGGCCCTCGCACGCGGCGGGGATGGAGCGCAGGCAGCGATCGATCCAGCGCTCGCTGTTCCAGGTGACGATCAGAATCGACAGGTCCATGGCAGCGGTCGCAGGAGATCCTTCACCGTCTTCGCGGCTCAGGATGACACTCGAGTCCAGCATTACGTTTGCCATTTCAAAATCGCATCGACCAGCGGGCGCGTCACGACCTCCCAGGCGAATCGCGGCCGGATTCGCTCCAGACGTTCTACGCACGCGGAGTACATTTCGTCGTCCGTCAGCAGCCGGCGGATGGCTTCCGCCACCGCATCGGGATCCTCGGGCGGAACGACGATGCCGAGGCGTTCCTGCTCGACGAGGTCCGCGGCGAACCCGCCGGCCGTGGCCACGACGGGCGTGGCGGCGGCGATGGCGTCGAACAACCGCGTGCGAATCGAGTAGTCGGCCTCCGCCGTACGACGGTGCAGCATGATAGCGATTTTGCCCGATCGCAGCCATGCGAGCCGCTCGCGGTACGGAACCCAGTCGTCGTTCGCCGACACGTGCCCGCCGCCGCGCGCGAGGAGCTCGTCGACGCGATCGCCGCGGCGGCGCTCGACGAGACTCGGGTTCGGACGCGCGCGCCCGAGGAACAGCAGCTTCGCGCGGACCCCGCTCGCGTTCACGCGCAGGATCGCCTCGACCGCGGTCGAGGGATCGAGCCACTCCCACAACCCGCCGCCCCACACGACGATGTTGTCGCGCGGTTTCTCGCACGGGCGAACCTCGTCCGGATCGATGCCGAACGGCACTTCGATCCACGACGCCTCGCTGCCCTGCAGACGCTCGTAGAACTCGCGCTGCCGCGCCGCGCCGCAGATCAGCAGGTCGGCGCGCAGCAGCGCCTCGGTGAGCCGCCACCATTCCGCGGCCAGGTGAACGCGCTGCCGCAGCGACGGCGTGCTGCCGTACAGCTCGCGCAACTCGAGCACCGTCGGATCGAAGAGATCGTGAATCATGCGCTGCCCGCGGCGCCGCTTGCGAAAGCCGCGCGCGGGTTGCCCGATGAGGACATCGGCTTCGCGCATCGCCTCGCGAGCTTCAGCGGTGCCGTGGACGACAGGCAATCCTGCCTGTCCGGACAGACACGATTGTCTGTCCTCCACTTTCGCGATCAACGTCACCGGCACGTGCTTCGCGAGCTCGCGCGCCAGGTGCGAAGCGCGGATGCCGGGACCGGCCATGCGCTCGCCGACGACGTCGGGCGTGTGGACTACAACCTTGACCATAGACCTTCGAGCACGCCGCGCAGGGACGAACGGCCGCGCAGCGCGAGTCGCGCATCTTCCCACAGGAGCGCGCCGACGCGACCCGCGCCGCGATGCATGCGCGCGACGAGGTAGCGGTTGCGCGTGCGGAGGCGTCGCGCGCGCGCGCCGAGGAGCGGAGCGGTGGCGGAGCCGCGATGCGTCGCCTTCACCAGCGGCAGCACCGCCGTGCGCCAGCCGGCGGCGCGGAGGCGCGCCGAGAGCTCGACGTCCTCGTAGTACGTGAACAAACGCTCCTCGAACATGCGGCCGCCGAGCGCGGACGCGCGATACAGCGTCGCCGTCGCGGAGACGCCCCACGCAACCGCGAGCGGCGAGCCGACGGGCTGTCCGTAGCCGATCTGGCGGAACGTGCCGTCGCTGACGTCGATGCCGGCGCCGTCGATGAGGCCGTCCGGGCGTCGGATGATCGTCTGCACGGCCGCGAGCTGTTCGTCGCGATCGAGCGCGTCGCGCACGTGCGCCAGCCAGTCGGGATCGAGGACGACGTCATTGTTGATGATGCCGACGTACGGCGCGGACGCGCGGCCGAACGCCTTGTTCGCACCGCGCGCGAAGCCGAGGTTCTGATCGCTGCGGAGGATCGTGACGCCGTCCCTTTGCACGGGGACGCGCGAGCCGTTGTCGAAGACGATGACGGAGCGCGGCGCCACGCTCTGCGCGCGGATCGACGCGAGGCATTCGTCGAGCATCGGCCCGCCGTCGACGTCGAGCACGATCAGGTCGACGCTACTCACGGTCCATCCGATCGACATTGACCGAGCCGCTCAGCACGCGCAACGCAACGCGGCCTGACTTCGGCACGCTCACGCGCGTCGTCGCGTAGCGATCGGCCGGCGGAAGTTGATACGCGCGGCCCGCGATCTCGATCAGCGCGCCGGGGCCGGTGATGGCGTGCAGCGTCCACGTTCCGTCGCGCGCGAGGAACGACAGCTCATCGCCCTCCTCGAGCACCCACCCGCCGCGATAGTCGACGCGCATGATGGTGTAGAAGTCGGGATAGAGCCTGCCCCCTTTGTGAAGGACATGCGCGTCCTCGAATTCCACGCGACCCGCCGGCTGCCGCGCGTAGTTGAAGCCGGCGGCGATCGCGAGTGCGAACAGCGGAATCGCGAAGTCGAATGAGAAGCGGGGTCCGGGGTCCGATGTCCGGGGTCCGAGCTTTTGTGCCCGGGCGAAAATGCCCGGATCCCGGACCCCGTACCCCGGAAATCTCGGGATGACGACGAAGATGACGGCGATCACCGCCACCGCGCCAATCCACGCGGCCTCGTTCATCCGGATGAAGCTCGGGAAGAGCCGCGAGACATCGGCGTGCGTGTGACTCGACAGCCACTCGCCGATCGCGTTCTCGCCGTTCGCGATGTGGAAGAGGCGCCAGGGAAAGGCGAGGCCGTAGAACAGGAGGCCGGCCGTCCATGCCGCGATGAGTGCGATCGCGCCGCGCGAGACGCGGTCCCACACCGCGGCCGCGCCGAGGGCGAGGACCGGCATCACGAAGACGACGTAGCGCAGCGGCGGCGCCCAGCCTCCGAACCATTCCGGACGCGGGAGCAGATAGATGATGTAGAGCAGCGACGCGATGATTCCGTCGCGAAACCCGCGCGGCATCGTGCGCCAGCGCGTCAGCGCGAAGAGGCCGAGAAGATAGAACGGCGCGCGGAACGCGATGCCGCTCATCCCGTCGGCAAGCAGCCCAAAGAATCCGCGCGCGTAATTGCCGCCGGGAACGAGCTCGCGCCACGTATGCACGCTCGTCGCGCTGCCGCTCACAAAGTACGCGATCGCCATCGGAACGGCGAGGATGGCCACCACGATGAACACTTTAGGAGTGCGGTGGCGAAGCCACCGCTTTGAAAGCGGTGGCTCTGCCACCGCACTCCGAAAGAGCAAGCCGATCGCGACCAGCACGAAACGCAGTTTCAACAACACCAGGCCGAGGATCGCGGGGATCCAGCGCTTCGCCCGCTGGTTGCGAATGCCGCGCAGCGCCTCGACGTAGCAGAACGCCGCCGGTACTTCCGGCCAGATGCGCGTCGCATAGAACAACACCGGCGGTCCGAACGCGAACAACGGAAACACCGCGCGCGCGGCGGCGTCGGGAATCCCTTCGTCCTCCATCCACCGCAGCGTCGAGCGGATGAGCAGCACGCCGAAGAGCGCGATCACCGCGAGCGCGCCGTGCAATCCGCCGATCAGGTAGCCGGGCGCCAGCAGCAGCGGCAGGAACGGCTCGTGACGCGAGTACTGCTCGCCGCGCGGTCCCGTCGGATCGCCGAGCTGCGGCGTGAGATCGGTGCGCCCGGTCTCCGAGCGCGCGAGCGTGCGGTACTGGTTCGCGAGATCGAGATCGCGATCGTGGACCATCGACTCCGTCATCAGCAGGTAGAACGGCTCGTCGCCGTCGATCGGCATGCGCGTCATCGCCGGAATCGTGACCGCGTACACGATCGCGGCGATGACCGCCGCGCGGTTCGCCGACCAGCGCACGTCGCGGCCGCACGCGAGAAACAGCGAGAACGCCGCGAGGATCACCACGGCGATCGCGACGCATGCCGGATACCGATCGACGTCCGGGAACCGCAGAAACACGATCCACGCGAAGAGCGCGACTCCCGCGTACGTCGCGTAACACGCGGCGAGCGTGCGGCGCCGCAACGCGACGAGCGGCAGGGCGAGCAGCGCGAGAGCGGTAGCGACGATCATCGCGCGGCGATCTCGAATCCCTCGACCTGCAGCGACGCGTCCGGCGGCAGGTGCGCGTCGGCGGTGACGCGAATCATCCGCGCGCCGTGCGGCAGCGGCACGCGTCCCGCCCCGTCGACCCACGCGAGGTAACCGTAGCCGCGGATCCTGCCGGCGGGATCGCGCGGCAGCGGATTGTGCGCGCCATAGAACGCGTCGCGGCGCATGTAGCCCCAGTCGGCGGCGTCGCCGATGCGGATGTCGAGGTTCGGCTCGATTTTTCCGAGCAGCGCGCCGCGGCGGAGTCGCGGCACGTTCGCGCCGGAGACGATGAGCGCGCGCGCTCCGTCAGGCACGTAGAGCGTCACGGAACGCGACGGCGCGAGCGCGAAGTTGACGGTGTACTTTTCGCCGAGCGGATGCGCGCGTTTCAGAAAATACGGAAATGCGCGCGCGACGATCCCGCTCCACGCAAAGAACAACAGCGCGAATCCGACGGCGACATACGACGGCAACGCCAGCCGCAGCCGCGGCATCCCGAACACCCGCGCGAGAATCGCCACCAGCAGCACCGCCAGCGGCAGCGCGAACGTCCGCAGCGGAACCGCCGGCGTGACGAGCGCGGTGATCACCGCGACCGCGATCGCGAACGGCGTGCGGCCGAGGACCCAGGCGATGGCGATGGCGAGCGCGATCAGGATCACTTCGCGTACTGCGTGTTCGGGCGTGGGGATCCATCTGAGGACGATCAGCGCCGCGATCACGAGGGCGGTTGCTGGGTTGCTGGGTTGCTGGGTTGCTGGGCGGCGAGTGGTCTCAGCAACCCAGCAACTCAGCAACCCCGCGCACACGATCACGCCGAGCACGACCAGCCGCACGGTCTCGTCTTCAACAGCAATCTCCGCAAGAATCAGCGCGGGAACAGCAACCAGCGCAGCGTCGAAAGAAAACGCCCAGGCGACAAACACCACGACCACCGCGAGCACCGGCAACGCGCGATCGACCGGCGTCGTGTAGTGCACGGCGAGATACGACGCGTACGCCGAAACCGCGGCGGAGATGATCCACTGAAGATGCTTCACTGAGAGACCGTAACGCTCGCGGCGGGGTCGCGAACCCACTCGGGATCGAACCCCTCGAGCGTCTCGGGCGTGATGGTAGCGCGATAGATGTGCCGCGCGTCACCTTTCAGCTGGACGTTCTCCACCGCGCCGTCGCCCGGCTCGAACGAGACCTCGAGCGTGATCCCGCCGCGCGTCAGCACCGACACCGGCGACCGCGCGCGGCCGAACAGCGCGGTCGTGACCGCCGAGGCCACGACGCCGGAGCCGCACGACAGCGTCTCCCCCTCCACGCCGCGCTCCCACGTCCGCACCTCGATGTGATGCGGATCGCGCACGACCACGAAGTTCGCGTTCGCGCCGCCGTCGGCGTGAAGCTCGGGATGCGTACGAATCGCGCGGCCGAGGGGATCGATGTCCTGCGACCAGAGCCCGTCGCGGAGATACACGACGTAATGCGGCACGCCGACGAGGAGCGAGCTGCCGCGAATCGTCTGCCCGCCGATGGCGAGCGGCCGTTGCGGACGGAAGCTGCGCGGCGGCGGCAGCGAGAGCGTGACCGCGCCGCCCTCCCCGATCTCCGCGCCGATGAGGCCGGCGTCGGTCTCGATGGTCATGCGCCGTCCGGCGATCACGTTCAGGAACGCGAAGCGCGCCGCGCACCGCGTGCCGTTCGCGCAGAACGCCGCGAGCCCGCCGTCGGCGTTGTAATAGCGCATCCGGAACGTGGCCCGGACCGAGTTTTCGATGAGGATGAGCCCGTCCGCGCCGACCGAGAGTCGGCGCGTGCAGATGCGCCGCGTGAGCTCCGACGCATCGGCGATCTTGACGGTGCGGTGGTCGATCACGACGAAGTCGTTTCCGCCCCCCGCCATTTTTGAGAAGATCAGCGGATCTTGTTTTCCCGTTTGAACTTGTCCCGCGCCGCGCATCGGAATTTTCGTATCCGTCACCGTATTCTCGCACGGAGCCCGCCACGGGAGACGTAACGTGTGCGGCACTGTGATCGTCAGAAAATGGGGACCGGGGTATGTGTTTCGGGGTTCGTACCCCATTCCTCATCCCCCATACCCTGTTACTCAGACCCCGGAGGACATTTGAAACGCACCCTCGCTCTCATCATCGCTGCCGCACTCACGCTCCCGCTGACTGCGCAGCGCAACGTCGACCCGCCGTCCCCGAAGCTCGTGGAAAGCATCGACATCCGCGTCATCGACGTCGACGTCGTGGTCACGGATCGCCGCGGGAACCCGGTGAGCGGGCTGACGCAGGACGACTTCATCATCCTCGAGAACGGCGTTTCGAAGACGATCTCGAACTTTTACGAAGTGGCGGGCGGACGCGCGAAGAACCTGGCCGTCGCCGTGCCCGAGGCGCCCGCGACGACGCCGGCCCGCGAGGAGATCCCCGACAACCTCCGCCGCCGCATCATCTTCTACGTCGACAACCTCTCCCTCGCCCCCTTCAACCGCAACCGCGTGTTCCAGCAGATGAAGGAGTTCGCGAAGACGGCCATGCGCCCCGGCGACGAGGCGATGATCGCGACCTACAACCGCAGCATGAAGGTCCGCGTGCCGTTCACGCGCGACCCGAACCAGATCATCTCCATGCTCGACGGGCTCGCGAAGGAGTCGGGCCTCGGCATCGCCGCGAAGAGCGAATGGAAGTCGACGCAGGACCGCATCCGCGAGTCGACCAACTACGACGAGGCGATCGGCATCGCGCGCACCTACGCGTCGTCGAACGAGCACGACCTCCGTCAGAGCGTGCAGTCGCTGAACGGACTCCTCACCACGCTCGCCGGGGTCGAGGGGAAGAAGATCCTCGTGCTCACCAGCGAAGGCTTCCCCGTCCAGCCGGGCCGCGAGGCGTTCTACATGATCGACGAGATGTCGCGCGAGAAGGGCTGGTCCGGCGGCTCGACGATGCTCGAGACGATGACCTTCGACGGCACGTCGCTGATTCAGTCGGTCGCGAAGACCGCGAACGCGAACGGGATCACCATGTACACCATTCACGCCGCGGGTCTCACCGGCGGCTCGGAGATGTCGGCGGAGTACTCGCAGCCGGTGTCGAACTCGGTGTCGCAGGCGGCGGCGTCGAACACGACCGAATCGATGCGCATCATGGCCGACATGACCGGCGGCCTCGCGTCCGTGCAGTCGAACAATTTCACGCTCGCGTTCCAGCGCATCCAGAAGGATCTCGAGTCGTACTACTCGCTCGGCTACCGCGCGGGGACGGAGCGCGTCGACCGGCAGCGCTATCTGCAGGTGCGCCTCAGGAACCGCAAGGACCTCATCGTCCGCGCGCGGCAGACGTTCGTCGAGAAGTCGACCTACGCGGAGATGAGCGATCGCGTGATCGCGAACCTGCTGTACAAGGTCAAGAACAACGATCTCAACATCCTCACGCGCCTCGGCTCGGCGATCGCGGTGAACGACGGCTACTTCCGCGTTCCCGTCGACATCCAGATCCCGATGTCGTCGCTGGCGATGCTGCCGCAGGGCGACGTCGAGTTCGCGGGCGGCTTCGATGTGTACGTGGTCGTGGCCAACAAGGACGGCGACATGTCCGAGGTTGCGCGGAAGTCGCATCAGATCCACGTTCCGGCGGCCGACATCAAGACGGTCGGAAACAAGTTCTACACGTACACGCTCGAGCTGCTGACCGAGCCGGGACTGAACAAGATCTCGATCGGCGTCGTCGATCAGATCTCGAACGTGAGCGGCTTCGCACGCGAACAGATCATCGCGCGCGACATGCGGTGAGCCGCGTCCTCTTCACGATCCAGTACCTCGGCACCCGTTACGCCGGGTGGCAGCTGCAGGCCAACGCGCTGAGCGTGCAGCAGGTCGTGGAAGAGGCGCTCGAGAAGATGTACCACGCGCCGGTGCGCGTGCACGGCGCGGGCCGCACCGACTCGGGCGTGCACGCCCTCGCGCAACGCGCGCACGCGGACGTGCCGATCGACATCCCGCCGCGCGGACTGATCCTTGGCCTCAACCAGCTCCTCCCGCCCGACGTGCGCGTGATGCACGTCGAGCCGGTCGCCGACGACTTCCACGCGCGCTTCGAGGCGAAGGCGAAGACGTACGAGTACCGCATCTGGAACGCGGAAGTCGCGGACGTGTTCGCGAGTGAGACGCACGCGCACGTCGCGCGCGAGCTCGACGCGGCGCGGATGCACGAGGCCGCGCAGGCCCTCATCGGCACGCACGACTTTCGCGCGTTCACCGTCGCCGAGCCCGAAGTCAGCGCGACCGTGCGCACGATTCTGGCGATCGACGTGGAGTGGTGCGCGCTTCCAGCGCGCCCCCCGGAGGCGGGCTCGAAGCCCGCACCACTCCAAACCGTCCGCATCACCGTCACCGCCGACGGCTTCCTCCGCTACATGGTCCGCCGCATCGCCGGCTCGCTGATCGAGATCGGGCACGGTAAGCTCGATTCGGTGTGGCACGCAGCAAGATGGACGGCGCCCGCGAAGGGGCTGGTGCTGAGAGAGATTCGGTATAACATCCTGCCTCTGTGATCGACGTGAGCAAGCTGGCCGCGCCCGGCTCGATCGAGGAGACGCTTCTCGACCGGATCGACTTCAAGCGCCTCCCGCGGCACATCGCCGTGATCATGGACGGCAACGGCCGCTGGGCGCGCGCGCGCAACCTGCCGCGCGTCGAGGGACACCGCTCCGGCATCGCCTCGGTGCGTGAGATCGTCGAGACCGCGGCGCGCCTCGAGCTCGGCGTCATGACGCTGTACGCCTTCTCCGTCGAGAACTGGAAGCGCCCGCGCTACGAAGTCGCGACGCTGATGATGCTGCTCAAGGAGTACCTCCGTAAAGAGCTGGCGACGCTGATGGACAACAACATCCGCTTCACGCCGATCGGGCGCGTCGACGGGCTCGATCCCACGGTGCAGCGCGAGCTTCGGTATGCCGAGGAGAAGACCGCCGGGAACAGCGGCCTGCTCTTCCAGATCGCGCTCAACTACGGCGGGCGCGCGGAGATCGTCGACACCTGCAACCGCATCATGTCCATCCTCCGCGAAAAGGAGATGAGCGACGCGGTGATCGACGAGGCCTTCTTCTCCGATCACCTCTACACCGCCAACGTCGACGACCCCGACCTCCTGATCCGCACCAGCGGCGAGCTGCGCGTCTCGAACTTCCTGCTCTGGCAGATCGCCTACGCGGAGATCCACGTGACGAAAACGCTCTGGCCCGACTTCCGCCGCCGGCACCTGTTCGAGGCGATCATCGACTTCCAGTCGCGCGACCGCCGCTACGGCGCGGTCGAAGCGCAGGATGCGGAGATGTTCGTCGAGGCGGAAGGCGAGTAGCGCCGGACATGCGTTTCGCGCGCGAGATCACGGCCCTCATCGCGGCTCCGATCGCCATCTGGATCGTCGGCTGGGGACATGAGTACGTCTTCGACGGCGCGATGGCGCTGATCGCCGTGCTCGCGCTGCACGAGTTTCTCTCCCTCGGCAAGGCGAAGGGTTACGACCTCCCGGTCGCGCTCTGCATCGCCATCATGCTCGTCATCATGGCCGCGTTCATCCTGCACGAGCTGTCGGTCGAGATCGGGATGTTTGCCGCGCTGCTGATCATCCCCGCGTCGTACGTCTTCAGCCGCAAGCCGCTGCAGGACTCGCTGCCCTCCAGCGCGATCGCCGTGCTCGCGACGACGTACGTCGGCATGCTCGGCGGCTCGCTCATCCGCCTGCGCAACGACTTCCCGGTCGGGTGGAAGCTGGTGTTCTTCCTCCTGCTCGTCGTCTGGCTCGGCGACAGCGGCGCGTACTACGTCGGCCGCACGCTCGGGAAACACAAGCTCTCGCCGCGCATCAGCCCGAAGAAAACCATCGAGGGACTCGCCGGCGGCATCGCGACGTCGGTGATCACCGCGATCGTGATCCACCTGACGTTCTTCCGCGAGTTCCCGCTGCATCACGCGATCATCGCCGGCGTCATCCTGTCGTTCGCCGGCGTCGTCGGCGACCTCGCGGAGTCGATGTGGAAGCGCTCGGCGGACGTGAAGGACTCCGGCACGCTCATCCCCGGCCACGGCGGATTCCTCGACCGCTTCGACTCGATTCTCTTCACCGCGCCGATCCTTTATTGCTACTGGACCCTGATCGTGCACGGTTTCCGCAGCCTGAACATCATGTCGGCATGAAGCACATCTCCATCCTCGGATCGACCGGCAGTGTCGGCCGCAGCACGCTCGCGGTGGCCGACGCTTTCGCCGACCGCCTGCGCGTCGTCGGCCTCGCCGCCGGCTCGAACGTCGAGCTGCTCGTGGAGCAGATCGAGCGCTATCGCCCCGAGCTCGTGTCGGTGCGTAGCGAAGAGGATGCGCGCCGGCTCCGTGTCATCCTGAGCGCAGCGAAGGATCCCCTTCCCGAGATCATCCCCGGCATCGAAGGAGCGTGCGCCGTCGCGTCGATGTCGTCGGCCGACACCGTGATCGCCGCGATCGTCGGCGCCGCCGGCATCGCGCCGGTGCACGCCGCGCTGCGCGCGGGCAAGCGCGTCGGCATCGCGAACAAGGAAGTGCTCGTCGCCGCCGGCGACGTCATGACGCGCGCCGCGCGCGAGCACGGCGGCGAGATCCTGCCCGTCGACTCCGAGCACAACGCCGTGCATCAGGCGCTGCACGCGGGGCGTCACGAGGAGGTGCAGCGCATCATCCTCACGGCCTCGGGCGGTCCGTTCCTGAACCGCGATCTGGGCACGTTCGGCGATGTCTCGATCGAGGCCGCGCTCGCGCATCCGACGTGGCGGATGGGCAACAAGATCTCGATCGACTCCGCGACGATGATGAACAAGGGGCTCGAGGTCATCGAGGCCCATCACCTCTTCGACATGCCTGCGGAGCGGATCGACATCCTGATTCACCCGCAATCGATCGTGCACTCGATGGTCGAGTACGTCGACGGCTCGATCATCGCGCAGCTTTCGACGACGGACATGAAGTTCCCGATCCAGTACGCGCTGCTCTATCCCGAGCGCGTGGAAGCGCCGTTCGCGCGCCTCGACCTCGCGAAGATGCGCACGCTCGATTTTCTGCCGGTCGACTCGCGCCGCTATCCCGCGGTCGAGCTCGCATACATCGCCTGCCGCGCCGGCGGCTCGATGCCGGCCGTGCTCAACGCCGCGAACGAGGTGGCGGTGGAACGTTTCCTCGCCGGAGAACTTCCGTTCACCGGAATCGTAGAGATTGTGGAGCGCGTACTGGAACGCCACACGGGACAGGTCAGCGAGATCGCCAACGTCGACGATGCGCTGCACTGGGACGGATGGGCCAGGAACGAAGCGCGCGGTCTCGATGTTGCAGTTCGGCGCTGATACTTTCCTATGAGTGACATTGCCCAAAACGCCTTCGCGTTCATCATCGGACTCGGATTCCTGATCTTCATCCACGAGGCGGGTCACTTCCTCGTGGCCAAGCTGTTCGGCGTGCGCGTCCTCGTGTTCTCGTTCGGGTTCGGCAAGCGGCTGTTCGGCTTCCACCACGGCGATACGGATTACCGCGTCTCGATCTTTCCCCTCGGCGGATACGTGCGGATGGCCGGCGATTCCCCCGAGGAGAATGTGCCGGGGAATCCCGATGAGTTTTTGTCGAAGCCGAAGTGGCAGCGCTTCCTGATCCTCTTCGCCGGTCCGCTGATGAACATCCTCATCGCGATCGCATTCGTCGCCGCGCTGGCGATGGTCGGGCGCGAGGACTACGACATCAAGCCGGTCATCAAAGGCGTCCAGGCGAATTACCCGGCCGTGAAGGCGGGACTGCTGCCGGGCGACCGGATCGTCGAGATCAACGGCGAGACGATGGAGACCTACGACGACGTGCGGGTGATGTTCTCGATGAACGCCGGCACGCCGCTTCGGGTGACGTATCTCCGCAACGGCGTCAGGCGGACCACGACGCTGACGCCGGTCCGGGAAGAGACTGAGTACGGTCCGATCGGCCGCGCCGGGATCGAGTACGGACTCGACCCGATCGTGAACCGCGTGCGACCCGGCTCGGCCGCTCTTGCCGCGGGCGTGCGCTCCGGCGACCGCATCGTCGCCGCGAATGGGAAGCCGGTGCAGACGATGGAGGAGTTCGCGCGCATCTCCGTCGCCGCGGTGAAACAGCCGCTGCCGATCGACGTCGCGCGCGGCGCGAGCCGTGTGCGTCTCACGCTCCCCGTGCCGCAGGATCCGCAGGACACGACGCGCGGCATCGTTCCGCCGACGACCACGCTCAAGCTGTCGCTCTTCCCCGCGCTGAAGTACAGCGTCCGCGAAAACGTGAAGATGCTGAAGCTGGCCATGACCGCGCTGGGACGCATGGTGCGCGGCCGCGGGAGCGTGAAGGAACTGAGCGGACCGCTGTCGATCGCGAAGATCTCCGGCGAGATGCTCCGTCAGAGCCCGTTCGCGTTCCTGGCGCTGCTCGCCATGATCTCGCTGCAGCTCGGCGTCATGAACCTGCTGCCCATCCCCGTCCTCGACGGCGGGCACATCATGATCCTGCTGATCGAAGGCGTCGCCCGCCGCGACCTCTCGCTGCGCGTCAAGGAGCGCATCCAGCAGCTCGGCTTCGCCGCCCTCGCCACGCTCATGATCGTCGTCCTCTACAACGACGTGATCACGAACTTCATGCGCATGCGGAACGGGTGATCGGGACTCAGAGCGTCATCGTTTTCAGCGGGATGACACGCTTCATCAACTCGAAGTCACGATCGTTATGAAGAAGCGTGACACCGTGGGCGATGGCGACGGCAGCGATGAGACAGTCGATGCTGGAACGAGGAGTGATGCCGGCGGCGCGGCATTGCCGGTACAGCCACGCCGCGTACTCGAATCTGTCGAGCGGAACTGGAGCGTCCAGCATTTCGGTACGGTAGAGAACCGCGCTGACGAGTGACAGCCGCTGCGAGCTCGTTCCCTGAAGCACTTCCTGAATGACAGGCGGACAAACCGCGATGATTTCGTCTGGCAGGCTCAGACGAGCATGGACGACCTGCACCCATATACTCGTATCAACGAGAACGACGGCCACGGCTCTTCTTCCGGGGTGCTCGTTTTTCGTCGGCGGAAATGCGCTTCGGTTTCACAAAGGACATTCGAGTCTCGGGCGGTGAGACTTCGTCGGCGTAGCCGGGGTAGAAAATCGGGCCTTCCGTCGCCGCTTCCTGAAGCCGGCTCAGCGCCTCCCGGAAACTGTGACGCCGCACGTATTCCTCGAGAGCTTTCGTGATGGCGCCCGAGTAAGTCCGCTCTCCGCTGGCCCGCCGCGCGTCCTCCAGCAGCTTCTCATCCAACACAACATTTGTACGCTTCATACACACAATGTGCATCGCGTACATCGCGCCGTCAAGCGCGTTTCAGGATGGAGCGGCGCAGCATGTCGAGCGCGAATTGCGTCGAGAACCACTTGATGATCGTGCGCGGGCCCTGCCAGAAAAACTTGCGGTGGCGGTGGCCGTCGGGCCAGGCGATGGCGATGTGGACGGTGCCGACGGGCTTTTCCGGAGTCCCTCCGGTCGGGCCGGCGATGCCGGTGATGCCGACGCCCCAGGTGGATCCGAAACGTTCGCGGATGCCCTGCGCGAGGGCGATGGCGACGGGCTCGGAGACTTCGCCATGCTCGCGGATCAGCTCCGCGTCGACGTTCGCCATCGCGTTCTTCGCGACGCCGGTATAGGCGATCGCGCCGCCGAGGTAGTACTTCGAGCTGCCGGAGACGTCGGTGATGCGCGAGCCGAGGAGGCCGCCGGTGCACGACTCGGCCGTCGCGAGCGTCTCGCCGCGCGACTTCAGCAGCTCGCCGATCACCCCCTCGATGGTGTCGTCGTCGTAGCCGAAGATGCGATCCTCGAAAATCGCGAGCAGCTCGCTCTCGCGCGACGCCAGCGCCGCGCGCGCGTCGGTTTCCGCACCGTCGGCCTGCAGGTGGATCTCGATGTGGCCGCCCGAGGCGAGGATCGTCGGGACCTCGCCCTGATGGCTGTCGTAGTACGGCTTCAGCTTCTCCTCGACGCCCGACTCCGTGACGCCGGCGATCTTCAGCACGCGACGATAACGCGAGAGACCTCCGCCGATCTCCGCGAGCCACGGACGAAGATACGTCGCGATCATCCACTCCAGCTCGTGCGGCACGCCGGGAAACACCCACAGCTCTTTTCCGGCCGTCGCGATGTGAAAGCCGGGCGCGGTGCCGCGCTCGTTCGTCAGCGTGGTCTGTCCGCGAAAGACGTTCGCCTGGCGCTTGTTGACCTCGGGCATCGTCCAGCCGCGCGCCGCGAAGCGCGCCTGAATGCGGTCGATGATCGACTGATCGACCTCCATCTCCAGCCCGAGCGCCTCCGCGAGCGCTTCGCGCGTGAGGTCGTCCTCGGTCGGTCCGAGTCCGCCGGTGATGATGAGCAGGTCGGAGCGCTCGAGATTGAAACGGATCTCCGCGACGAGATCGGCGAGCGTGTCGCCGACGATCGACTTGCGCACGACGCCGATGCCGTAGTCCTCGAGCGCCGCGGTGATTTTCAGAGAGTTCGTGTCGACGCGCACCGGGCCGAGCATCTCCGACCCGATGGCGATGATCGTTGCGTTCATACCACCGCGCCTTCCAGCTCTTCCTTTTCCTTCACCAGCGTCTCCCATTTCCCGTAGAGCAGGTTGATCATCGCCGCGAGATCGGAATTCTGCTGCTGAATTTTCTTCGAGCGCTCGCCGTCCCGGAACACTTCCTCGGAACAGAGCAGCAGGTCATTGCGCTCGCGCTCACCTTCCGCCGAGGCAATGCGCGACTCGAGCTGCGCGATCTCCTCGTCGATCTTCTTGATGCGCTTGTTGGGTTTCGGCTTTGGAGGGCGGGCGTCCCGCCCGCCCCCGGCGGACATTTTGTCCGCCGGCACATCGGCGACGGCGACGGGCGAGACGCCCGCCGCTGGCGGGCGGGACGCCCGCCCTCCAACCGGAGTCGCAGTCCCTTCCCGGAACGCCTCGACGAGATCGGAGTAATTGCCCGCGTACACCTCGGCGTGTCCGTCCTCGACGAGGATGACGTTCTCGGCGACGCGGTCGATGAAATAGCGGTCGTGCGAGACGACGATCAGCGCGCCGGTGAACTTCTCCAGCGCTTCCTCCAGCGCCTCGCGCGTGTAGACGTCGAGGTGGTTCGTCGGCTCGTCGAGCAGCATCACGTTGCCGCCGACATACATGATCTTCGCGAGCGCGAGCCGCCCCTTCTCGCCGCCCGAGAGGTCGCGCGTCTTCTTGAACGCGTCGTCATCGAAGAACGAGAAGCGCGCGAGATACGACCGCACCTCTTCCTCGGTCTGCGAGTGATCGAGGTCCCACACCTCGTCGATCACGCGCCCGTTCGGCTTCAGATCGCCGAGCGTCTGGTCGTAGTAGCCGACGCGCACGTTGTGCCCCGGCATCACGGCGCCGTCGAGCGCCGGGATGCGCTGCGCGAGCGTCTTCAGCAGCGTCGACTTGCCGGAGCCGTTCGGCCCCATGATCGCGTACCGCTCGCCGCGGCGAATCTGCAGCGTGAAGTTCTGCACAACGGGACGATCGCCCCAGCCCGCCGTAATGCGATCGATCGTCAGCGCCACCGCGCCGGAGCGCGCGCCGCCGTCGAGATTGAACTTCGCGAGCGTCTCGTCCGTCTCCGGCCGCTCCAGCTCATCCATCTTCTCGAGCATCTTCCGGCGCGACTTCGCCTGCTTCGTCTTCTGCCCCGCGAGGTTGCGGCGGATGAAGTCCTGCGTCTCGGCGATGAGCTCCTGCTGCCGCTCGAAGTCCTTCGCCATTTTCTCCATCCGCTCCGCGCGGAGCAGGAGGAACTTCTCGTAGTTGCCGTGATACTCGAGGAGCTTTCCGTGCGCGAGCTCGACGATCTTCGTGACGGTGCGGTTGAGGAACGTCCGGTCGTGCGAGATGAGGAGATAGCTGCCCTTGAACTCCTGCAGGAACTCCTCGAGGAACTCGATGCCCTTGAGATCGAGGTGGTTCGTCGGCTCGTCGAGCAGCAGCAGGTCGACGCGCGTCAGCAGCACGCGCGCGAGCATGGCGCGGTTCTGCTGGCCGCCGCTGAACTCGTGGATCGGGCGCTGCCACTCCGCCTCGTCCGCGAATCCGACGCCGCCCAGCACGCGCTCGACCTCGGCGTGCAGCGTGTAGCCGTTCGCGTGCTCGTAGTCGTGCTGCAGCTCCGAGTATTTCTCGAGCAGCCGCTCGTGATCGGGACGCGCGACGTCCGCGAGGTCGTGCTCGATCGCACGCATCTTCCGCTCGATCGTCAGCACTTCCGCGAACGCCGTCTCGACGTAGTCGAACAGCGACATCCCAGGCTCGGCGTCGAGATGCTGCCCGACGTGGCCGACGGTGAGCCCGTTCGCGCGAAGGATGTTGCCGTGATCCGGCTCTTCCTGTTTGAGGAGGAGGCGGAACAGCGTCGTCTTTCCGGCGCCGTTGCGTCCGACGAGCCCCACGTGCTCGCCGGGATTCTGCTGCCACGTCACGCCCCTGAGGACGTCGTGCGGTCCGTAGGCTTTCTCGATGTTGTCGAAGCGATAGAGCATGCGCGTCAGCGATCAACGAGGAAGCGCCTCACTTGATTTCGCCGCCGAAGCGCAGCTTGTAGCCGTGCGGCTCGCGGACGTGGTACTCGCGGACGCCCCACGGCTCGTCCATCAGCTCGCGCTCGATCGGCGCGCCGCGCTGCTGATGCTCGGCGTAGAACGCGTCGATGTCCTCGACGGGGAACGAGATTTCGGAATCGCGGATGCGCGCCGCGACGTCCGCGTTCTGGAAGAGATAGACGCGGACGTCATCGCGGCAGACGCCGCCGTCGGTCGGCGGCTCGCCCCACGTCCACTCCTTCGCAAAGCCGAGCTTCGTCACGAACCACTCGATCTCCGCCTCGACATCGTTGCAGGCCAGCCAGGGGATCGCGCCAATCATTTTTGCCATCCGACTTTTCCTTTCGACATTCCGCGCACGTCGATCGCGGAGCCCGACTCCATCCACACCGGGAACTCCGCGAGCGCGGCGGCGACGGTGCGATAGAGCTCCGCGACCCAGCGCGGCGCGGTTTCGTGAAAGACCGCGCCGCCGGTGCGAAGGTCATTGGGCGCGATGACGACCTTGATGCGCTGCGGTCCCGTATCGGCGGCGAGGGTGAAGAGCTCCTCGATCGCGCGATCGCCGAGGGCGACGCAGCCGATCGAGACGTCCTTGCCGTGGATGAAGATGTCGCCGCCGAGGTCCGTGCGTCCGTCGCGCTGCGCCATGCGGCGATCGAACGCATTCGGATAACTCACCTTCATCGAGAGGTGATAGCTGCTGTTCGGATTGAGCCACTCGATGCGATACACACCCTCCGGGACCTGATAGTCGCCCTGCCGCAGCTTCGGTCCGGCGTGGCCGCTTGCAGCGAAGATCGGATAGTCGCGGACGAAGCGCCACCGCTGCGCATCGCGCGCCCACAGCGCGACGCGGCCCTCGCGCTTGAACACGAGCAGCGCGATCTGTTTCGGCGGATACGCCGCGCCCGCCTTTGCGAACTTCGGCTTCAGACGGGCGCGCGCCGCGGGGCCGTATTTTGCGACCGCATCGGCGACCGTGCGCGGGCCGGTGATGCGCAGCAGCAGCGGGTACCAGATCCCGCGTCCGTATACGACGAATGCGCCCGCGCCGATCGTGAGGACCATCGCCACGGCGATCCAGCGTGTTCTGCGTGCAATCATGCTGCTATCCTTACTCCATTCCACCAGTAAGGAGATTCCCATGAGCCAGTCGAACGTTCCGCTTGCCCTCTCAAATGGCGCGTCTGCCTACATTGAAGCCACAAACCTAGGTGGGGAAGAACCGGTCGCATTCGGAGAATTGTCACTCGAAGAGATCGCCAAAGCCATCGAAGGGATTTCGGAGGCACTCATTGGTGCGCTCGAGAAAGCGAAGCCGTCGAAAGCCGTCATCGAGTTCGGAGTTGAAGTGGCGCTGGAGTCCGGAAAGCTGACAGCGTTGTTCGTGCAGGGACAAAGCAAAGCGAATCTGAAGGTTTCGCTGGAATGGGCATCTGAGAGCGCCGCGAAGTGAGCGAGCTTCCGGTCGTTTCGCTGATCCGCAACTGCGTGGTTCGCATCACGTCCAATACGCGCAAATGCGGAACAGGATTCTTTGTCGCTCCTCGCACCATCCTCACATGCGCGCACGTCATCGGCGCACAGACTTCCGATATCGAGATCACCTGGTCGGGAAAACAGCTGGTGGCAACGCTCGTTCCCGCGACGGGCGATGCCGATCTCGCCCTCCTTCAGATCAATAGCGAGGAACAGCATCCCTCTGTTCTTTTACACGCCGATGTCCGTCTCGGCGATGAACTGTACAGCTACGGGTACACCGATCAGCAGCCCGCCGGCGACTCGGTCACCGCGGAGTTCGAAGGAACGTCGGGGACCGCGGGTCTGCTCAAATTCAAACAGGGGCAGGTGCGCCCCGGTCTCAGCGGCTCGCCGCTGCACAATCTGCGGACCGGTTGCGTCTGCGGCGTCGTGAGTATCTCTCGCGATCGAGAGACGGATCTTGGCGGACGCGCGGTGGCTGTCAGCGCGGTGCTGGAGCGATACCCGCAGCTGGTCATGGAACAGACGATCGTCCACGGTAGCGATCCGGTCTGGCTGCGAAGCATGGACCCGCTGCAGCAGAAGGCGATCGTGGCGCTGCCGCGCGACGCGAAGCAAAAAATTGCCCCGATCGGATTCCCCTCGAATAGTCGAAAGCGGCCCGCGCTTGGAGTGTTCTGGCAGCTTCACAAATACGCGCCGTCATGCGAGCCGTATGGCCGCTGGAAACTGGCTGCCCCGACAGGTAGTTTCGTTCGGCTACTGACGCACGAGCCGCCGCAGAACGGATGGCCTCACGGTCTCCTGTACGCCGGAATGGACAATGACCAGGGAATTTACCAGAGCACTGACGGCGGCTTCTCATGGGATGAGGCGAACATTGGTCTCGGATGCCGGAGCATCAATGACATCAGCGTCTCTCCCTTCGACGGCAGCGTGCTGGCCGCAACGGACCGCGGTGTTTGGATCAGCAATGATCACGGAACTACCTGGGCGCCGTTCCAGACCCCGGAAGAGACGTTGACGGTTCTCCGATCACCCGACGATCCTGCCTTCCTGGCATTCGGCAAGAGAAAGCAAGGGGGCGGCATCGGCATCTCCACGACAACGGTGGCAGTCGCCGCGGCGGAGAGCACCAGCGAGATGAAGCCAGCACGCGGCCTGAGTGGCGGAAATCTGCAGATCAGCCGCACTCGCGGCCTGGAGTGGGTGTCGTTTCCGATCGAGACGATCAACGCCGCGACGTTCTCTCCTCACGACAGCCGCGTTGCTTATGTCGCCAGCGCTGACAGCGGATTGTTCGTCACCAGAAATGGCTTCGAGACGCTGGCTGCGCTGGAGAACACCAAAGACCTCCGGCCGCTCCGTGTCGCCATTCCTGCGGACTACGACGCGATCCTGATGGGAGGATTGAAAGGACTCTTCGTTAGCCTCGACCAGGGCACATCGTGGACACGGGCGGAAGAGATTGGCGACATTCAGGTTGCCGACATTCTCTGTGTCGATGGAAAGCAACAGCGGGTGCTCGCCGCCACTCGGAGAGGCATTTTCGAATCGCTCGACGGAGCGAAAACATGGAACGAGTGCAACGAAGGTCTCGACTATCGATGGACGATGTCGCTGCTGCAGATCGACTCCGACGTCTTCGTCGGTACGAGCGGCGGCGGTGTCTTCAGGCGAAGTCTTTCTCGTCGAAACTGGATTCCTCACAATCTCGGATTTCCCACCACGCCCTGTGCTCCGCTGGTCGCCAGCAGCAACCATCTCTTCGGCGCAGGGCTCGGCGTCTTCCACAGCTCGGATCGCGGGAGCTCATGGAAGCGGCGGCCCGCACCTGATGGTGTTCGAAGTATGGCCGTGGCCTCCGAACGCAACGAGGACGAGCCACCACGAGTGCACGCCGCGGGAATGTCCATCAGCAGCACCGGCGGGATGAGCTGGAGCTCGAACGATCGCGTTCGCGGCCGCATTCTGGCCGGCGTGAATGACTCTGTCTGGATCAGCGCCGATGCCGGCGAGACCTGGTCCCTCGTGCATGCATTTCCGGGTGGACGAGGGATACGCGAAATCATCCTCTCGCCCCGGAATCGCGACCTGATCTATGTCCTCGTCGACCACGCGGGACTCTTCCGCAGCCGCGACTTCGGCGGCGAATGGCAGAGAATCGACAACGAGTCCTTCGGAGCAATCGCGGCGCTGGCGATGCGCAACGATGAGCTCCTGGCGACGACACTCAACGGGGATTTGCTCCGCTCCGATGATGAAGGCACCAGCTGGTTGAGCAGCGGAAAAACATTCGCAGCAGATCCCATCATCACCGTCGCCTGTTCCGCGAATAGCTCAAAAGTCTTCGTCATTTCGCGTGCCGGTGCGTTTTCCGCGAGCGTTGATGGCGGAGCTACATTCGAACACCTGAGCAATGTTGCGATGGCCAGTCGAAAACCCTGGGCAACACTGTTCCCGTCACGATCGAATCCCCAACAGTTATGGCTCGGCACTTCGCTGGGAGCGTGGGAGAGCCGCGATGGCGGCCGGTCGTGGGAAGGGATCGATGGAGGTCTGATCGGCGAGCGGTATCACGTGAATGCGTTTACGGCGCTCGGGAACACGCTCTACGCCTCGATGGCGCAGGGTGTTTTCGCGCTTCCTGACGCGTTGCTATGACAACGTGACTATGACAGCCACGCGCCCTGCTAACCTTAAACCATGAGACTGGCAGTCAACATCGATCACATCGCCACGATCCGCGAAGCGCGGCGCGCGGACGAGCCGGACCCGGTCGCGGCGGCGATGATCTGCGAGCTCGCGGGCGCGCAGGGAATCACCGTCCATCTCCGCGGCGACCGGCGCCACATCACCGATCGCGACGTGGAGGTTCTCCGCCGCACGGTCACGACGCATCTCAACATCGAGATGGCGGCGACCACGGAGATGGTGCGCATCGCGCAGAACGTGAAGCCGGACCAGGTGACGCTCGTGCCGGAACGGAAGGACGAGGTCACGACCGAGGGCGGGCTCGACGTCGTGCTGCACTCGGGCAACGTCGAGAAGGTCGTGAACCAGCTCATCGACGCGCGCATCGACGTCTCGATCTTCGTCGATCCCGACCTCGAGCAGATCCGGCAGTGCCACCGACTGCGCGCGCCGAAGATCGAGATCAACACCGGCAAGTTCGCCGACGCGTGGCACAGCGGCGGCTGGATGCAGGAGCTGGACAAGATCGCGATGGCCGCGCGCGCCGCGAAAAAACTCGGCCTCGTCGTGCTCGCGGGTCATGGGCTGACGTATCGCAACATCGACGGCATCGCGACCATCCCCGAGATCGAGGAGCTGAACATCGGACACTCGATCATCGCGCGCGCGTCGCTGGTCGGGCTCGACGCTGCCGTGCGGGAGATGATCGCGCTGATGCGCGCGCCGCGGCGATTGCCGACCGTGAAGTGAGGTTGCTGGGTTGCTAAGTTGCTGGGTTGCTGAGCTGCGCCAGCATTCTGCGTAGCGTCCTGCGGCGCATCGGATCGCCTCTTCCCGAGAACGTCTCCTCCTCGTACATCGCGATGGCCGGCGCGATCGCGTTGGCGAACTGCGGGTCGCGCGTGCGCAATTCGGCGAGCGCTTCCTCGACGGTCGCGGACGGCGCGACGGTGACGCCGCGGGCGGCGAGGCGGGCGGCGATCAGATCGAACAGCGTCCGGCGGCGGCGCGACAGGACGATGGCCGCGGCGCCGATCGCGATGACGAGCGACAGCAGCATGACGAACGTGCGGTCGCGGAAGGAGCGCGCGCCGGCGCTGAGCGACGCGACGCGCTCGCGCGTCCAGTCGATGACGTCGGTGAAGAACGAGATCTGGTCGGAGAGGCCGAACGTGAGGATGTAGCGGTCCCAGAAATAGTTGATCGAGTCGCTGAGCGCGGACGCGTACGCGCCCATCATGCTGCCGCTCTCCGTCCCCGGCCGCAGCGCCGGCGGCGTGGCGTCGAAGGTCAGCCAGCGCGTGCCGTTCCAGACCTCCGTCCATGCGTGCGCGTCGTCGCGGCGCACGGTGAAGTAGCCCATGAGCGGATTGAACCGCCCGCCGTGATAGCCGCCGGCGATGCGCGCCGGCACGTCGAGCGCGGTGAGCATGACCGCCATCCCGGCGGCGAAGTATTCGCAATGCCCGAGGCGATCGCGCAGCAGGAAACGCTCGATCGACATCGCCGGCGGCGTCGAAGGATTCGGGACGTAGCGGAAGTTCGTCAGCATCCATTGCTCGATGAGCCGCGCCTGCCGCTCGGGACTCGTTTCCGCGCCGACGACTTCGCGCGCGAGCTTCGCCACCTCGGGCGTGACGGGATAATCGATCGGAACGACGCGGATCGATCGCAGCGGCTCCGCGCGCAGCGCCATCCGCACGTTGAAGTTCAGCAGGCCGCGGTTGTACGTGTAGTACGTGTCGCGTGCCGGACCTTCGTAGAGGCTCGTCAGCCCGTCGATGTTGTACGTGCCGACCGGCAGGTACAGCTTCCCGGCTTCCGCCTTCATCTGCACGGCCGCGCTGCCGTCGATGCCGTCGCGGCGCCCGATGAAGAAACCGTCGTCGCGGAGCGGAAGCGGACGGATGCCGCGCGCGCGCTGCTGCCACTGGCCGTTGCGGTAGTCGTCGTAGATGTTGCCGCGCAGGCGGATGGGGATGAAGAACGGCCGCCGCGAGTAGTCGATCCAGATGCGCGCGATGATCGTGGAGTCGAGCGCGGTCACGCGCGGCTCGCGGAAGTCGATGGTCTCGCTGAGCGCGGTCGTCGCGCCGGGGAGCCCGCCCGTCACGCCCTGCACGAACGGATTGCGCACGCGCGGCAGAAACGGGAAGAGCGCCGCGCCGATGACGAGCGCGCCGCAGACGTAGAACAGCGCCGCGCGCGCGGACGGCGCCTCGGCATACTCGCGCTCCAGCGTGCGCGCGGTCTCGAGGTGGCTGATGGACATCAGCTGCCGGAAGATCAGGAACGCGAAGGCGAGGACGAAGAGGACGATCGTGATGTGCGTCGAGGTCGCGATGCTGGCGACGAAGATCAGCGCCGCGGTCAGGATCCGCTGCGCCTGGTTCTCGCGTTTCATCGCCTCGATCGGCTGATAGACGGCGATGAAGAGCACGAGGTGCGTCGATGCCGCGATGGCGCTGTGCGAGAGCACGAGCCAGTCGACGAGGTAGAACGGCACGTAGGCGATGGCCATCCAGCGCATGAGTCGCGCCGGAATCAGCTCGGGGCCTTTTCCCGCCGCGACGCGCAGCGCGATGCCGGTCATCGCGGCGTGGAAGAGGAACAGCGGGAGCTTGCCGATGGCGAGCGTCAGATAGAGCGGCACCGCCGCGAACATCGCGAGGAACAGCGTCTCGAGCTCACGCGCTTTTCGCGTCATGACGCCCTCCCGCGGCGGAGAAGAGAATCGCGTCGCGATCGACGACCTGATCGACCGGCTCGTACACCGCCGCAAGCAGCGCGAGCGCGCGGAACAGCGGCGCGGCGGACTGTCCCTCCTGCGAGCGGATGTCGACGCGCGGGAGCGAGAGCAGGACGTCGAAGCCGCGCGCGGAGACGTCGTGGATGAACGTCGCGGCGTCGCTGATCATCTCTTCGAAGTCGTCGTCCGAGACCGCGCGCGGTTTGTACGGGTCGACGATGACGTGCACGTACCGCGCGGCCTCGGCCTCGGTCTGTTTCATGATCCAGCGGCCGAGGCTCGCGGACTTTTTCCAGTGGACATGGCGCAGCGAATCGCCGCGCGCGTATTCGCGGAACGAATGCAGCTCCGTCCCTTCGCCCGGCCGCTGCACGGCGTTCTGCTCGCCCCGGATCGCGCGGAACTTCTCACGCGTCCGTTCCTCGGGATGAATGCGCGGATAGACGATCACTTCGCTGTGCACGCGCAGGCGGCGCTTCTTCAGGAAGAAGCCGAACGGATAGCGCGTGTACGAATCGAGCGTCGTCAACTCGACGAGGCCGCGGCGCTGGAAGAGATACCGCGCGCGCACCGAGATTTCCTTCCGCCGCGGCAGCAGCGGCACGAGCACCGGCTCCGCGAAATCACCGCAGACGAGCACCACGTCGCGCACGTTCCAGATCCGCGAGCGGTTGCGAATGCGCAGCGTCCCCTCCGCCGGCCTCCCCGCCCACGCCTCATCGATCGCTCCGATCTCCACCTCGAGCTTCTTCAACCCGCTCTTCGACGCCATGCCCGACAGCAGAAGGCACCCGAGCATGAACGCGACGCCGATGTAGATCGCGTTGTTGCCGGTGTTCAGCGCGGCGATGGAGAGGACGACGGTGCCTGCTACGTAGGTTGTGCCTATCTTCGTGAGTCTTACGACGCCAGTGAATTCGAACGGATGAGGCATGAGGTATGGGGTATGGGGTATGAGATTCAGCGCCTCATACCTCATACCCCATACCCCATCGCTCATCCCTCACCTCGGAACCGCCGTCTCGTTGACGATGCGAACGATGAACCTCGCCTCCGGCGCAAAGTCGCCGCGAGTCATCCGCCGGTCCTTCATCAGGATGCGATGCGAGAGGACGGGGGCGGCGAGGCGTTTGATGTCCTCGGGGACGACGAAGTCGCGGCCGTTGACCATCGCCAGCGCCTGGCAGGCCTTGAAGTACGTCAGCGCGCCGCGCGTCGATACGCCCAGCGCGACCTCGGGATGCGTGCGCGTCGTCTGGATGATCGTCATCAGATACTCCACCAGCGACTCGCTCACGTGCACCGTTCCGACGCGCGCCTGCAGCTCGCGCACCTCGTCGCCGTCGAGCACCGGCTCGAGATGTTCCAGCGCGTCGTGTGCGCCGCCGGCGCGCAGCAGCTTCTTCTCATCCGTCGCGTTCGGGTAGCCGATCGTCAGCTTCATCAGAAAGCGATCGAGCTGCGACTCCGGCAGCGGATACGTGCCGACGTGCTCGATCGGGTTCTGCGTCGCGATCACGAGGAACGGATCAGGCAGCGCCAGGCGCCGCTTCTCGATCGAGATCATCCCCTCGCTCATCGCCTCCAGCAGCGCCGACTGCGACTTCGGCGTCGCGCGATTGATCTCGTCGGCGAGCAGCACGTTCGTGAAGATCGGACCGGAGATGAACTCGAACTCCTGCTGGTCCTGATTGAAGATCGTCACGCCGACGATGTCCGACGGCAGCAGATCGCTCGTGAACTGGATGCGCTGGAACGAGAGCGACAGCGAGCGGGCCAGCGCGTGCGCGAGCGTCGTCTTGCCGACGCCCGGAACGTCCTCGAGCAGGATGTGCCCGCGCGCGAGCAGCGCGGCGATGCAGAACTGCACGACCTCCGACTTGCCGCGAATGACCTTCTCGACATTCGCCTGCAGCGCGGCGATGCGCTCGAGAGACCGCGGAGTCGATAGCGGATCGGTGCTCATGTGCTTTCGACGTATGGAACGGCGTTAAAGCTTCTTGTAATCCGGCCCGCCGCCGCCCTCAGGCGGCACCCACGTGATCACCTGATACGGGTCCATGATGTCGCAGGTCTTGCAGTGGAAGCAGTTCGTGAAGTTGAGGAACGGGACTTTCCCGCGCCCGTCCTCGGTCGGCTTCGGCTCATAGACGCTCGCCGGACAGAAGTGAAAGCACGGGTTCCCATACTCTTCCGTGCAGCGCGTGATGCACACCTCGGTGTCGAGGATCAGCAGATGCGCGGGCTGGTTCTCCTCGTGGATCACGCCGCCGTTGTAGACGTTCGTGACCTTGTCGAACGTGTAGAGGTTGTCGTACTTCACCTTCGCCGGCGGATGCGGATCCTCCGAGGAGAAATAGCGCTTGATGCGCTCCATCCGCTCGTGACCCGCGTGCCCCTCGAGCTTGTTCGCGACTCCGTAGCCGCGTCCGCCCGTGACCATCGACGCGCCGGCGTTGAAGAGTCCCGCGAGCACACCGTTCTCGAACGGCTGATGGAAATTGCGCTGCGACCAGAGCTCGTCCTTCGCCCAGGACGCCTCGAACAGCGCGTCGTACTCCTGCAGTTGCATCGACGACGTATCGCCCGCGAGCAGCGCGTGGAACGCCGTCTCGGCGGCGAGGATGCCCGACTTGAACGCGAGATGGATTCCCTTCAACCGCGCGCCGTTGAGGAACCCGCCGGAATCGCCGAGGATCATGAAGCCATCGCCGTAGAGCCGCGGCATCGAGTAATAGCCGCCCTCGGGGATCGCCTTCGCGCCGGCGGAGATCATCGTCCCGCCCTGCAGGATCTGCCGGATCGCGGGATGGAGCTTCATCCGCTGCAGCTCATCGTGCGGATCGAGCGTCGGATTGCGGTAGTCGAGACCGACGACCAGGCCGAGGTCGACGATGCGGTCCTTCATCCCATAGATGAAGGCGCCGCCGAACGTGTCCATGTCGAGCGGGAAGCCCATCGTGTGGATCACGGTGCCCGCGGGGAAGCGATCATCGGGGAGTTGCCACAGCTCCTTCACGCCCACCGAATAGACCTGCGGATTCCGGTCCTTGTACAGGTCCTGGAGTTCGGCCAGCTGTTTGACCAGCGTGCCGCGCGGGCCCTCGGCGAGAATGGTGATCTTCGCGCGCACATCGACGCCGGGCTCGAAGTTCGGCTTCGGCTGTCCGTGCTTGTCGATGCCCTTGTCGCCGGTGCGCACGCCGACGACGCGGTCGCCCTCGAGGAGCACGCGCGTCGCGGGAAATTCGGGAAAGAGATCGACGCCCATTTCGCCGACGATCGGCCCGAGCCAGCGAACCAGCTCGCCGAGGGAGATTACGTAGTTGCCGTGGTTCTGCAGCGGCGGCGGCATGATCGGAGCCGCGAACTTTTTGTTCTCGGTCAGCAGCCAGAACGCGTCCGACGTCACCGGCGACTCGACGGGACAGCCGCGCTCGAGCCAGTCCGGCATCAGCTCGGCGATTCCGCGCGGATCCATCACCGCGCCGGAGATGCCGTGCGAGCCGATCTCTTTGCCCTTCTCCAGAACCGCGATCGAGATCCCCTCGAGCTTCTGCTCGGCATCGCTTTCGTTGTGAGTACGGATCAGCTCCGCGAGCTTGTACGCGGCAGCCAGACCGGCCGGACCCGCGCCGACGATCACCACGTCTACTTCCAGGGTTTCGCGGGTCACTCCCGGCAATTCAGCCATGCATGCTCCTTGCGCGCGCATTGTAGTGCGGGTTGCGCAGTCACGCGGTCGCGCGGTGACCGCGTGACTGCGTGACCGCGCAACCGTTATCCTTCGCCCCAGTGGCCGCCGACTACTACCCCGCGCTGCTCCTCCTTTTCGCGTGCAGTGCGCTGACCGCTTACGTGGCGACGGCGGTCGTACGAAACACGGCGTCGCACATCGGGCTGGTGGACGTGCCGGACGACCGGAAACGGCACGAGGTGGCGACGCCGCGGCTGGGCGGGCTGGCGATCATCTTCGGATTCGGCTTTCCCCTGCTCCTCTTCGCGGCGAATCCGCGCGCCACGGAGCTGGTGACGAAGAACCTCACCTATCTCTTCGGCGTGCTCGCGAGCGGCTCGCTGATCGTCGGTCTCGGCGTGTACGACGATCTCATCGGGGCGAACGCGCCGAAGAAGTTCGCGATTCAGTTCGGCGCGGCGCTGATCCTGGTCGCGTTCGGCTTCCGCTTCACCGAGATCTCCATCCTCGGTCTGAACTTCGACCTCGGCATCCTCGGCAGCGTGGCCTCGCTGATCTGGATCGTCGGCATCATCAACGCCATGAACTTCATCGACGGCATCGACTCGCTCGCCACCGTCGTCTCGCTCACCACCGCCGCCGCGTTCCTCGTGATCGCCATCCTGCGCGGCGACGTGTTCTCGCTCGTGATCATGGTCGCGCTGATGGGCAGCCTCGCCGGTTTCTATCCCTGGAACAAACCGCCCGCGAAAATCTTCATGGGCGACACCGGCAGCATGTTCATCGGCCTCCTGCTCGCGGCCTCGTCGATCGTGCGCCCGAGCAAGTCGCCGACGCTGCTGATCGTGGTCGGCCCGATGATCGCACTGGCGCTGCCCGTGCTCGACACGCTGATCGTGATGAAGCAGCGCTTCGGCAGCGAGCGCGCGTCCCTCGGCGAGCGGCTGACGCGCGTCGTCAGCGCCGACCGCCGCCACATCCATCACATCCTCGTGGCGCGATACGGCAGCATCACCAAAACCATCGTCTCGATCTGGCTCGTGACGCTCCTCTTCGCCGGCGCGGCCGTGCTGACGGTCGTGCAGAGCACGAAGATGATCGGCTACACGTCCGGCGCGCTCGCGCTCCTGGTCATGATCGTGCTCCGCTACCGAAAGCCCTCGCACCAATAAGCCCATGTGCGGAATCACCGCGATCTTCTCTTACCGCCCGACCGCGGCACCGGTGCGTCAGGACGAGCTCGAGGCCATCACCGAGTCGATGCGCTCGCGCGGCCCTGACGCCGGCGGAACATGGATCTCGCCCGACGGACGCATGGGCCTCGGCTCGCGGCGGCTGGCGATCATCGACCTCTCCGACGAAGGGACGCAGCCGATGTTCGACGTCGAGCGCGAGCTGGTGATCGCGTTCAACGGCGAGATCTACAACTATCGCGAGCTGCGCGCGTCGCTGGAGCGCGGCGGCGCGCGCTTTCACTCGCATACCGACACCGAGGTGCTGCTGCGGCTGTATCGCCGCGACGGCGAGGACATGCTCGGACTGCTGCGCGGCATGTACGCGTTCGTCATCGCCGACACGAGAACGCGGCGCATGTTCGTCGCGCGCGATCCGTACGGCATCAAACCGCTCTACTACGCCGACGACGCGGGAACGATCCGCATCGCCTCGGAAGTGAAGTCGCTGCTTGCATCGGGCGCGGTCTCGCGCACCGTCGATCCCGCCGCCGCCGCGGGATTTTTCCTGACCGGCTCCGTGCCGGAGCCCTTCACCATTCGCGAGAGCGTGCGCGCCGTCGAGGCGGGAACCGCCTTTCACATCGACGAAGAGCGCGGCCGCGGCGAAGCTGTCCATCACGCGTCGATCGCCGACGTCTTCTGCCGCGCAAATCTGCGCAGGCCGACCGCGCATCTCACGGCGCCGAACATCGCGCTGCGCGAGCGCATCGAGGAAGCAGTCGCACATCATCTCGTCTCCGACGTGCCGGTCGGCGTGTTTCTCTCCTCGGGCGTCGACTCGTCGGCGCTCACCGCGATCGGCTCACGCCTCTCGCGCGAGCCGCTGCGCACGTTCACACTGGCGTTCGACGAGTTCCGCGGACATCGCGGCGACGAAGCGCCGCTCGCGGAGCGCTTCGCGCGCGAGCTCGGGACGCTGCACACGACGCGCGTCGTCACGCGCGACGAGTTCCTCGCCGATCTGCCGAAAATTCTCGGCGCGATGGATCAGCCGACGATCGACGGCGTCAACACGTGGTTCGTCAGCAAAGCCGTGCACGAGGCGGGCGTGAAGGTCGCGCTCTCCGGCGTCGGCGGCGATGAGCTGTTCGGCAGCTATCCGTCATTCACGAACATCCCGCGGATGATGCGCATCGCCGGGACGCCGCTCGCGAACGCCGCCGCGCTCTTCTCGCGCCATCCGAAAAAACGGCTCGTCAACAAATACGGCAGGACGTGGGCCGGCGCGTATCTGCTGCAGCGCGGGCTGTTCCTTCCGAGCGATCTCGACGCGATCCTCGGCAGCGACGCCGCCGCGCAGGGCCTCGACCGGCTGCAGATCCTCGATCTCTTCGAATCCGCGATGACGCCCGATCCGGTGACGAACTACGGCCGCGTCGCCTCGCTCGAGGCCTCGCTCTACATGCGCAACCAGCTCCTGCGCGACGCCGACTGGGCGAGCATGGCCCATTCGGTCGAAGTCCGCACGCCGCTCGTCGACATCGCGCTCCTGCGCCAGATCGCGCCGCTGCTCATCGAGGCCGGCAGCGCGTGCAAGGACGTCCTCGCGTCGATGCTCCCTCCCTGGCTGCGCGACCGCCCCAAGACCGGCTTCTTCGTCCCGATGGCGCAATGGATGGACCTCCCGCCCGACGGCACGTCGACGCGCATGCGCAGCTGGGCGCGCTATGTGTGGAGCGCCGTTTCATAGTCTGCGCGCGGGATAAACTGAAGCCGTGTGCGGCATCACCGGATTCTGGGCGTTCGGCGGCGGAAACGCGGACGCGATGCGCGAGGTCGCCGAGGGGATGGCGGGCCGGCTGGCGCATCGCGGGCCGGACGCCGCGGGCGTGTATGTCGACGGTGACGCGGGGATCGCATTCGGCTTTCGCCGCCTCGCGATCATCGACCTCTCGGATGCCGGCGCGCAGCCGATGACGTCGGCGTCGGGCCGCTACGTCATCATCTTCAACGGCGAGATCTACAACCACCTGCGCCTGCGCGAGCGCCTCGAGTCGGAGCGTGCGGCGCCCAGCTGGCGCGGCCACTCCGACACCGAAGTGCTGCTCGCGTGCATCGAGGCGTGGGGACTCGAGCGCGCGGTCGAGCAGTTCATCGGCATGTTCGCGTTCGCGCTCTGGGACGCGCATGAAAAAACGCTCTCCCTCGTGCGCGATCGAGCCGGCGTGAAGCCGCTGTACTTCGCGCTGAGCGAGAAATCGGTGCTCTTCGCATCAGAGTTGAAGGCGCTGACCGCGCACCCCGGCTTCGACCGCACGATCGATCCGCTCGCGGCGAAGTTGTACGCGCAGCGCGGTTATGTGCCGGCGCCGAAGTCGATCTATCTCGCCGCACGCAAACTGCTGCCGGGCAGCATCCTCACGATCGCCCGCGGCGGCAAAGTCGAAGGAAAGCGCTACTGGGATCCCGCCGACGTGTGGAAGCGGAGCATCGCGAACCGCATGGAGATGCGCGAGGACGACGCGATCGCCGCGCTCGACGAGCTCCTCGGCGACTCGGTCGCGCTGCGGATGATCTCCGACGTGCCGCTCGGCGTGTTCCTCTCCGGCGGCGTCGACTCCAGCCTCATCGCCGCCCTGATGCAGCGCAACGCGTCCGGCCCGATTCACACGTTCACGATCGGCTTCGAAGACCCGCGCTTCGACGAGGCGCGCTTCGGACGCGAGGTCGCGAGCTTCCTCGGATCCACTCACGAGGAGCTCTACGTCCGCCCCGCCGACGCGCTGGCGCTCGTGCCCGACCTGCCGCGGATCTACGACGAGCCATTCGCCGACTCCTCCGCGCTGCCGACGTACCTCGTCTCGCGCCTCGCGCGCCGCACCGCCACCGTCGCGCTCTCCGGCGACGGCGGCGACGAGCTCTTCGCCGGCTACCACCACCACTTCCTCGGCGCGCGCCTCCAGCGAAGAGTCCGCGCCGTCCCGAAGTTCGCGCGTCCGATCCTCGGCCGGATGCTTCGCGCGATCCCGCGCACGCGCGCGCTGGGCCAGGGGATGATCCACGACGATCCGCGATCGATCGAAGACATCATGCTCCTCGACTTCACCACCTGGCTCCCCGACGACATCCTCACGAAAGTCGACCGCGCGAGCATGGCCGTGAGTCTCGAAGTGCGCACGCCCTTCCTCGACCATCGCGTCATCGAGCTGGCGTGGTCGCTGCCGCTGTCGATGAAGATTCGCGACGACCGCGGGAAGTGGATCGTGCGCCGGCTCCTGCGACGCTATCTCCCCGACGCGCTCGTCGACCGCGAGAAACAGGGCTTCGGCGCGCCGCTCGCGGAATGGCTGCGCGGACCGCTGCGGCCGTGGGCGGAGGAGTTGCTGGCGAAGGTTGGGGACATGCCGTTCGATGCGGCGCAGGTGCGCGATCGATGGAGACGCCACCTCGCCGGCGAAAATCATCAGCACGATCTCTGGACCGTGCTGATGTACGAGGCCTGGCTGCGTACATGAGAGTGCTGCTGCTCGCGACCGACGCCTGGGGCGGCCACGGAGGCATCGCGCTCTACAATCGCGACCTCGCCACCGCGCTGGCGTCGCGCGGCGACGTCGAGGAAGTGAGCGTCATTCCGCGCGTCGTCCGTACGGACCTCAGCGGCATTCCGCCGAAGGTCACGTTCCTCGCCGAAGCCGCGCGCAGCCCGCTGCACTACATTCGCGCCATCACGCGGGCGCGAAGCGCGCGGCCCGACCTCGTCGTCTGCGGCCACATCAACCTCCTGCCCGTCGCACGCGCGATGACCCCCCATCCCATGCTCATGATCTACGGCATCGATGCCTGGAAGAGGCAGCACGGCGCATTGCGGAACCGCCTGCTGCATCACAGCGCGGCCGTGATCTCGATCAGCGAGCTGACGCGCGATCGCTTCGTCGCCTGGTCGGGGTATCGCGGCCCCACGCACATCCTTCCGAACGCGATCCACGCCGAGCAATACGGGATCCGCGAGAAACGCGCGGACCTCGTCGCGCGCTATCGGCTCGAGGGAAAGCGGGTCCTGCTCACTGTCGGACGTCTGGCTGCGGAAGAGCGCTACAAGGGTTTCGACGAAGTGCTGGAACTGCTGCCCGAGCTGCCCGGCGACGTCGTGTACATCATCGCCGGCGGCGGCAACGACGAAACACGCCTGCGGCGAAAAGCAGACTCGCTCGGCATCGCCAGCCGCGTCGTCTTCACCGGACTCTTCCCGGAAGAAGAGAAGCCCGATCTCTACAGCCTCGCCGACCTCTACGTCATGCCGAGCCGCGGCGAAGGCTTCGGGTTCGTAATCCTCGAGGCGCTCGCGTCGGGCGTACCGGTGATCGCGAGCAAACATGACGGCGGCCGCGAGGCCGTGCTCGGCGGCAAGCTCGGCCTGCTCGTCGACCCGGCGAATCCCGCCGAGATCCTCGCCGCGATCCGCGAGCTCCTCGCCCACCCGCGCCGCGAGATTCCGGCGGGACTCGAGCACTTCTCGTTCGAGAACTTCGTCGCGCGCCTGGCTCTTGCTCCAGGGCTACAATGACGTATCAGGGTTGTCTTGCATTTCCCAGCGATTCCTACGAACGGCAGGTCCGAAGGTCGACTCGCTCCACCAGCTCACGGCTGCACGCTGGCCATCCCGCTCGGCTCGAGAGCACGTTCGGTCGCAGGCATATCCCTCGGTATGCCGGCCCCCTCGCATCAACGTAATAGAAGTAGAGGTTGCCCGAAGAAGTACCCACGATGGCCGTGCTGATTGACGAGTCCATGCCCCAACCACTGCTGAACAACGTGAACGTTTCCCGATGGCGGATCGCATCGTCAGCGCACGCACCTTCCTCTCCTGGGTTTCCCGTCGTGCACGAAATCGAGCTCGATCCCGCCGCCCTCACGATCTCCGCCACGACGTCACCGCACATCTGCATCGGAAAGTGTCGTTTCGCAAGATTCCTGAGCGCTGGACCGTCCATCACGGTCGATACGCTTCTTTTCACCCCTGCCGGGTCGTGGGGAGCGGAGACGCGGTCACACGCGATCAGGAACAGGACGAGAAGAAGCAGGCATTTACAAGCACCCATCTGTCTCAACGAAAATATGCCCATGCTTGATCCGACACCTGATGCAGGCGATGAGAAACCACATCGCGCGCCTGGCTCTGACTCCAGGGCTACAATGACGTACCTATGACTCGCAGGGCTCGCAGGCTTTCGCTCCTCGCAGTCGTTCTCCTCCTGACCACCGGTTGCGCCACCATGGTCAACGGCCGCTATCAGACGATCACCGTCGAATCGTACCCATCGGGCGCCGCCGTCGAAGTCGATTGCGGCGATGGCCCGAGAATGGCCGCGGCCACACCCACGAAGGTCAGGGTCCGCCGCGCGGCCGAGTCCTGCCGGATGACGCTCACCCGCACGGACTACGAGCCGGAGCTCATCGCACTCACGCACCAGCCGTCGCGCGCCACCGCCCTCAATGCGGCCTTCGGCGTCCCCTCCGCTCTCGTTCTCGGGATCGCCGGCGCCATCGTCGGAGCCGCGGTCGACGGCGCCGAGACAGGCTTCGATATCGGCGTCGAAGCCGGGTATGAAGTGGGTAGCGGCGGAGCGACCGCAGTGGACATGAAGGGCGGCGGGTGGAAATGGGTCCCGGGTAAGGTTTTCGTCATTCTCAGGCGGCCCGATTCCGAGGAAGACGGAGACTCCTAGGTCGGCTAATCGCGCGCAGCACGGATGAAGTCCGTGTAAGACCCGTCAAAAAACGCGACGTTGTGAAATGCCTCCCGTGCGATGGCTTCGGCGACATGGCGCGCCTGCTCCCGATCGCTGCCGAATACGATGATGCGTGTATTGTGATCGTTCATTGGAAGGCGCCCATCGTCCTTTGCTGCCCTGACCTCGCCGGCATCTTTCCCCGGCAGCACCAGCGATCGCGGGATGTTGCGCGCACCCGCGAGCGAATCCGAAGAGAATTCGGCGGGCTCACGCGCGTCAATGAAGACTGCAGTCCTGTCGCCCGCGAATACGTAACGCACGCCTTCCGCTTCAATCACCATTACCTTCCCGAGCGCGCGCCACACAGGCGCACCGAGTTGATAACGCCGCACGCTGGTAAATCCGGCCCCGACCAGTTCGTCGGCGAGCCTTTTACTCTTCCCGCAAAATGGGCCATTGCAGTACAGCACCAGAGGCTTTCGCTTGTCACCGCCGACGATCCGGTCGATCTCCGCGACATCCGAGACATACAACGAAATCGACGTCCCCGGCTTCGGCGCCACGTTCACAGCCCCGGGAATATGACCGATCGCCCACTCGAGCCGAGGACGCGCGTCCAGGATGACGGAGTCACCAAGCCGGATGACTTCGTCCATCTCCGCCGTTGAAATATCCGTCTCAGAAAGCGTTGCCGCGAAAATCGCGGAAGGCTGGCCTGTGCGATGACTCGAAACGCAGCAGCAGAGAGTGATCGCGATAAAGACGGCTGGAACCGCTCTCCGTGACATGCAGTCATTCTATCCAGGCCTGAGCGGATGCTTCGGAGTCGGCGACTCCTTGCGAAGGAGTGCCCCACCCGGCGCGCTCAAACCTGTTTTCCACGGCGGGTACGACACACTGACTCTGAAAGAGCTCGTCCGGAACTACCTGACCCTGGTCGACGACGCAACCCACGAAGCTGCGTATCAAAGCGCTGTTCCGCGCGCGTGGCATTCAAACCCCGGGACGGTCGTGTTCCGGGCTGACCAGCGTCGCTCCTGGCTGGAACAACTTCCCTCGCCGGGGGCGCGCATTCGTGCCGAACATCTTCTGACGGGGCTCGACACCATGACAACGCTTCGCCGGCGTGCGAAGCTCGCTATGGTCGGCGAAGCGCAGCAGCGATCGGGCTGGAACGTGTTTCGATCGATCCCGTTACTTGAACCCGTTCGCATCTCATGCATCCTGGCCATCATCGTCACGCCGCATCACTTCCGGACCAACGCCAGCTATGCCCGTATTGTGGTCACGCGGTCGTCACGCGAATCCAGCGGCGAGCAGCAGGTCGTCGACGGCGTTCTCGATCGTCGCCGCCACGTGGTCGCAACGCGTGTTCTGAATCGCAACTACAACCGGGGCTGCTGCGCGGAGCTCGCGCCAACGTCGAGATCACACCTCTGGCTCCCGAAACGGCGGAGGTCCTCCCGGCCCGAGGTTCATTGTCACTTGAGAACGCAGGAAGGCTCGAAGCTCCTGATCATCCATGTGCCAGTGCTTCGGACCAAGTTCCGCGATAGTCGCTCCACCGCCACGATCACCACTCGATCCTTTTCCACGTCGATGTGCGCGCTATGCCCCACCCGCGGATACGGCTGCGCCATGATCTCGATCATGAGTCGTGTCATTCGATTCTGCTGACCCTGCAAGTCTTTCTCGTCCATGACATTCAAAATACTCCATCTCTTACCGACTGTCCTCTACTCTCGCTTCGGAAACCCCATCGCCAACAAACGGGGGATGGCACGGCCGAATGCCGTGTGCTTCGACTGCAAAAAAGATGAAGGCAAGAGAGAACAACGCGCGGCACTACGCGAAGCGCAGGGCTCAGTAGGGATCGTAGTCTGGAGGATCGTAATCGCCGGGGTCGTAATCCGGCGGGTCATAGTCAGGGGGATCGTATTCGGGGGGATCGTATTCGTAATCCGCGTTCGTCCACGCCTCCTGCTGAGCCTCGTACGCCGCTTCCCACCGCTCCTGAAGCGATTCGCGAATCCACTCCGGAGCGGCCGAAAGCGTCGGCAGGATTCGGTCCATGATCGCCGCGAACACGAACAAGTCGAACTCAAAGCCACGCTCCAAGCTTGGCGTTTTCCCGTCCGTCTTGATCGAGTAACGGAAGGTGTACGATCCGCGGTCCACGGCATCGAATTCGCGCACGATCGCGGCGAAGTCCTTCTTCGTACGCAACTCATCTACGCCGAAGTTCCACAACCCAGAGTCGTCCGCACCCATAACGGTGAAGATTCGCACCATCTCTTCGAAGAGCGGCGTCAGCTCGTGCTTCATGATTTTCTCGAGCGGCATCGGCTCCTCGCCCTCCTCACGGAGCGCGACCGCGCCGGCGAAAACGATCGCCTTCAGATTCAGCTCAAACGACTGCCTGTACAGGAAGACGATTGGGTACGCTTCGAACTCGTCACCACTACGGATTCCGTGCCCCTGGGCCGCTAACATCTCCACGCGATCATGAGCGAGCTTCTGATACGTCTCGGCGATCCATTCCAGATCCTTGATCGGATCGTTGCTCCAGTTCAACATCACCCGGCCGGGGCTTCGCCACCCATGCTCGGGGAGTCGGAAGAGGACGCGGTTCTTCGCCATCGTCATGAACCTCCCAGGTCGTGAACTCGCGCCACAACGCCCGGAGCATCTTCCCGAACGCGTGCAGCTCGTGCTTCACCTGCTGGATCACGAGAACGAAGACGATCCCGAAGATCCGCGTAAGGTGAAGGGCGCCGATCAGAACAGCGAGGAGGGAGAGCACCAGAACCCCGCCAGAAATCACGGGATCATGGGCTGCGAACTTCAGGACGGCGTTTAGAGCATCTCGCATTCGACCTCCCGCTCCAGACCCTTCTAGGTTGGCGAGTTGAGCGGTTGTCGTGCGAAATACCCGTTATCAGGTTTTGCTTCGACGAAATCCGGTTGCTTGGAACTCGCTACCAAGCTGAACAAAACAGCCCAATAACTGAGGGCCGTTAGCACCTACACTTATCGAAACACCGGCCGATTCTTCCGTGCTACCGCTGGACGTTGTCGCGCCCAAGGTCGAGCGGGCGCAAGCGCCCCTCGCACAGCCTATCCAAACCGGCTCATGGTAATGAACTTGCGAACAACCGAGCACCCTTGACGATTCCCGCAGGTGTTCTATTCCGGGCATGCCGGGAGCCCGGTAGTCCGCTACGACCGGCATGACGCCTCCCGTGCGATGGCGTCCGGTAGCCCAGGCGACAGCCGCCGGCCAAGTGAAAAGGAGTCGGCGACTTCTTGCGAAGGAGTGCCCCTGCCCGGCGATGGAGTCGGCCGAGCCAACCGGGGTTTCGCCGAACCCGAGGACAGATGCCACCCACCTCACGAAAGGAGTCGATGACTCCTTCATAAGGAGTGGTCGACTCCTTCATAAGGAGTGGTCGACTCCTGCATAAGGAGTGGTCGACTCCTGCATAAGGAGTGGTCGACTCCTGCATAAGGAGTGGTCGACTCCTGCATAAGGAGTG